>SKEY01000004.1_pt1 | contig 515555 bp, 386 predicted proteins | sample 4843871 | NCBI WGS metagenome assembly SKEY01 (sample SAMN11008797, study PRJNA524170) | human gut metagenome | biome: Human fecal sample; material: Feces; isolation source: fecal sample from pouch patient p36 | host: Homo sapiens | place: Israel: Tel-Aviv | collected 2016-12-04
AAATAGTTGTGTGTTTCATATTTATTAATATATTTGCATTTTGTTAGAGTAAAGAAACAATTAATGTAAAGTTAAACTTTAAGAGAGAATTTATGAAAAGAAAATTAATGCTGTTATTGGCCTGCCTTTTTGTGGGTATAGGTCTGGTAACTGCCCAAACACAGAAAGTCACAGGTGTTGTGATTTCTGAAGAAGATGGGCAGCCAGTTATTGGAGCTTCTGTATTGGTAAAAGGTACGCAAATCGGTGCTATTACCAATGTAGATGGTGATTTTACATTACTGAATGTACCAAGTTCTGCGAAAACTTTGCAGATTTCATACATCGGTATGCAGACTCAGGAAGTGGCTATCAAACCGAACTTAAAAGTGGTATTGAAGCCTGATACTGAGGTGCTTGATGAAGTTGTCGTTGTTGCTTATGGTACTGCCAGCCGCCAGTCCATTACAGGTGCTGTAGCTTCTATCGACTCAAAGAAACTGGAGATGCGCCCTGTTACTGAAGTAACGGGAACTTTGGAAGGTGCTGCTCCCGGTATTCAGGTGAATAACTCATATGGCGAGCCGGGTAGCGATAAATCCGAAATCCGTATTCGCGGATTTGGTTCTGTAAACGGAACTAATGCTCCGCTGATTGTCGTAGACGGCTCTCCTTATGGCGGAAGCTTGAATGATATCAATCCGCAGGATATTGAATCTATTTCTGTTCTGAAAGATGCTTCATCTGCCGCTCTTTATGGTAATAAGGCTGCTAATGGAGTTATCATGATTACCACTAAAAAAGGTAAAAGTCATAAGTTGAACTTTCGGATTGGTGTGAAGCAGGGTATGTATACCCGTGGTATACCGGAATATGACAAATTGGGCGTAAACCAATGGATGGAAGCTATGCGTTCCGGTATGCAAAGCTATTGGGAAAAAGACGGTGGAGTTACTCCGCAACAAGCATTCGAAGCATCTAAAACAGTCAATGATAACATTGTTTTGTCTCCTATCTTTGATAAGAACGGTGCTGCCATGTTCGATGAAAATGGAAAGTTCGTTGCAAAGGTAAAACCCGGTTACAATGATTTGGATTGGTTGAAGGCATTGGAGCGTACAGGTTATCGTCAGGAATACACAGCCAGTGCGGATGCTATGGGAGAAAAGTATGATATTTTCTCTTCTTTCGGCTATTTGAATGAGAAAGGATATATCATTGGCTCGGATTATGACCGTTTCACTGCACGTTTGAAGGCTAACTATCAGCCGACTTCCTGGTTTAAAACAGGTGTAAGTCTGAGCGGAACAATGTCCGGCTCTAATTATCAGGCTAATGCTCATGATGCATATTTTGCTAATCCGTTCTATACAGCCGGTCAGATGGCACCGGTCTATCCTTATTTGATGCATAATGAAGACGGAAGCGTGGCTACAGATGGCAACGGTAACTCTTATGATATAAGTAACTATGATTATTTGGGTGGTCGTAATATTATTTATGAGATTCAGAATGATATCAGCCGTAAGGAACGTAATGCCGTATCAGGTCAGATATATGGTACGATTTCTTTCTTGAAGGATTTTGCGGCTACTGTAAGGGGGGACCTCTATAATGTAAATAACACGGAAAAAGCCTTCAATAACCCCTATTGCGGTGACGGTGCTGCTAACAACGGCCGTCTTTCAAAAGTACATGACCGTACACGCGAATACCGTTTTACACAGGAACTGACATGGGCTCACGATTTTGATAAGCACCATATCGATGTATTGCTGGCTCACGAATCTTTCAAGCACTCCTATAATTATGATTTCATGATGAAGGAGCAGATGAAAGTCAGTGGAAATACGGAGATGAGCAATTTTGCAAAAATGACAAGTATCGATGGTTATAACCAAGAATACACTACGGAAAGCTATCTTTCCCGTGCACGCTATAATTTTGCGGAAAGATACTTCCTGGATGCTTCATTCCGTCGCGACGGTTCTTCACGTTTCTCCGATCCGTGGGGTAATTTCTGGTCGCTGGGTGCAAGCTGGATTATTTCTCAGGAGAAGTTCATGAAAGACCTTACATGGATTGATAATTTGAAGTTCCGTGTTTCTTACGGTGAAGTTGGTAATGATGCCGGTGCCGATTATTATGCTTACAAGGAACTGTTCTATTCGGATGTCAATGCCGGTATCGGTGCGTTCTATAAAATTCAGATACCTAATAAGAATTTGAAATGGGAAACTTCCGGTTCATTGGATATCGCGTTGGAAGGTCGTTTGTTCAACCGTTTCAATTTCTCTTTGGATTTCTTCAATAAAACATCTAAAGATTTGCTTTTCACGGTTTACAATCCGCTTTCTGCCGGTGCAACCGACTGGTTTGCCACTTCTGACGAGACGCCGTCCGGAATGTCACAATATTTTGCTAACATAGGTAGTGTTCGCAATACCGGTCTTGAAGTTGCTATGGATGTAGATGCCATCCGGACTAAAGATTGGAAGTGGAATATCGGTTTGAACCTGACTACTATCCATAACGAAATTACAAAATTGCCCGGCGGTAAAGACATTCTGCATGGAACACAGAATTACAGTGAAGGACACAGCATCTATGAATTCTATACTTATACTTATGCCGGAGTAGACCAAATGAACGGACGTGCGCTTTATAATGCAAACTCACAGCTGGGTGAAAGTACAATCAATGCTTTGAAAGCTCAAGATGAGTATGTTACTATCAACGGTAAAAACTACGTGTACAATACATCATATGCCGAAAAAGAATGGCAAGGCAGTGCACTGCCCGATGTATATGGAAGTATCAATACCTCTTTGACATGGAAAGACCTGACACTTTCCGTACTCTGTACATATTCATTGGGCGGAAAAGTATATGATTATAATTATCAAGGATTAATGTATACTACGACTAATGGTCCGGGAGCCTTGCATAAGGATGTGCTGAATGGCTGGCAAGCTGTTCCGGAAGGTATGACCGAAGATTCTCCCAATCGTTTGAATCCGAACGGTACGCCTCAGTTCGACCTTTCAAGCTTGGCTTCTACTTCTTATGGTGCAAGTTCACGCTGGCTGACGGATGCTTCTTATTTTGTCATCAAAAATATCAATCTGAACTATTCTTTCCCAAAGAAAGTCGTTACAAAATGGGGATTGGGTGGATTGAGCGTTTACGGCTCCATTGAAAATGCGGCTACTTTTACGGCGCGTAAGGGTATGAATCCTCAATATAGCTTCACCGGTTCTCAAGATAATACATTCGTTGCGGCACGTGTGTTTACGCTCGGACTTAATTTAAACTTCTAAAACGAAACAGATTATGAAATATACATTCAAGAACGTAATGATATTAGGACTCGGCTGTCTGTTGGGATTTACCTCTTGCTCGGACAGTTGGCTCAATACAGACTCCACGCAGACTGCGGAGGGAGATGTGATTTTCTCTACAACGGATAATGCAAAACTTGTTATCAACGGTATTTGCAGGACAATGGTTCAGCAACATGCCTATTATGGACAAAACTTCAACGGCGAAGGTACTATGAAGTTGCTTTATGGCGAATATCCCGGTCAGGATTTCAACTTCCCTTATATGGCACCGGGATGGTCTCCGCTGATGAACAACCAGTCTACCATAACCCAGAGCAGCAGTTCTATCTATGATTCTTACCCCTGGTATTACTATTATCTGATTATCGGAAATGCCAATGCGGTAATCAATCGTATTGATAAAGCAGAAGGTTCGCAAGAGGAGAAAGACTTCTTGAAAGCCGAGGCGCTTACATTCCGTGCTTATTCTTTCTTCCGTTTGGCTGAATTATATTGTGAGCCTTGGGCACGTAGTAATGATGGTGCTACCGATGGTGTGGTACTGCGCATTAAGGAAGTGGCCGAAGCTGGTGAAGAGACAGACTTGAAGTTGTCTACATTGGCCGAAACCTATAAGCAGGTTTATGATGATCTTGATGAAGCCCTTAGATTATATGAGGTTTCCGGACTTACCCGCGATGACATTTACTGGGATGCTACCTCTAATATCAGTTTCCCGGATGCTCCGGTGGCTCATGCCATTTATGCCCGTGCTGCTTTAACATGTCAGGATTATGCCGTGGCCAAGGAACATGCGGCTTTGGCGCGTGCCAATTTCCCCTTGATGGACACGAATACATATTATAGCGGTTTCTGCACTCCCAGCAGTGAGTGGATTTGGGGTGTGTACAATGATGCTTCCGAAACTATCTGGTATTATGGATGGCAGCTCTTCATGGCTTGTAACGGTTACTATGCGCAGCAAAATATCAATGTATGTATCAATCGTGATTTGGTTGAGTCTTTTGCCGACAGCGATATTCGTAAAGGATTGTTCTTGACGGAGTCTACATTCTTGCCGGAAGATGGAAGTAAAACATTCTTGGAGGTCGTAGGTACTGAAAGCCGTAATGCCAATAAATTTAACAACACAGCGGAGGGTCAGGCCGCTTCTACGAAAGCCAATAAGTATGTAAAGGAGACAGTAGCATCTGCTACGTCACAGGCATATGCTTATGCCAGCCTGAAATTCCAGGCTACGGCACAGCCTGCTGTAGGTTGTCAGCCCATTTTCCGTGCTTCGGAGATGTTGTTGATTGAGGCGGAAGCTAATTACTATCTGAGTTCAGACCCGACTGCTGCACAAAACAGCTTGGTTGAATTGAATAAAGACAGCGGTCGTGACCCTCAATATACGTGCACGGTTACCGGTGAGGATTTACTGAAAGAGATTAAGAAATACCGTCGTCTGGAGTTATGGGGCGAAGGTTTCAGTTGGTATGACTGCAAACGTTGGGGCGATCCGGTGGTTCGTAACTCTTTTAAGGAAGGCGGTAATTACAGTTCGTATATTAGCGGAACATTCGGATTTAAAGATGGCAACTATGTATCGGAGTTCTGGAAATGGATTCTTCCGAACCGTGAAAGCGATTATAACAGTGCTATCGAAATGAAATAAACGGAATCCGTAAATAATTAAGGCGGGTGTGCAAGGCCGAAAGACCGGAAGGTATGGGCTGGCACATCCGCTTTCCGTTTTGTGGCATCTGGCGGCGTTCGGTGGTTTACGACAGGAATCCCTATCCTTATTATTAAAAATGGGAATGAACACTATGAGAATGGTTTTGTTTTTTCTTATATTTGCCGGCACATATAATAAAGATACATATATATAATAAGGTATAAAGTAGAATGAAAGAATTTGTAATTTCCGAAGCGCAGGTCGAAACCGCAGTATTGGTAGGTCTTATCACAAAAACTCAGGATGAGCGTAAGACGAACGAATACCTCGACGAGCTGGCATTCTTGGCTGAGACAGCCGGGGCGGAAGTAGTGAAAAGATTTACTCAGAAGTTAGACCAGGCAAACTCCGTGACATACGTCGGTAAGGGTAAACTGGAAGAAATAAAAGAATATATCCGCAGCGAAGAAGAAGCCGAGCGCGAAATCGGTATGGTGATTTTCGATGATGAGCTCTCGGCAAAGCAGATACGCAATATCGAGGCTGAACTGAAAATAAAGATATTGGACCGTACCTCACTCATCCTCGACATCTTTGCCATGCGTGCACAGACAGCCAATGCGAAAACTCAGGTTGAATTGGCGCAGTACAAATACATGCTTCCCCGTCTGCAACGTTTATGGACACACTTGGAACGTCAGGGAGGCGGTTCGGGAGCCGGTGGCGGTAAAGGTTCCGTGGGTCTGCGCGGACCGGGTGAGACGCAGTTGGAAATGGACCGCCGTATCATCCTGAACCGTATGTCATTGCTGAAAGACCGTCTGGCGGAGATTGACAAGCAGAAAGCCACCCAGCGCAAGAACCGCGGCCGTCTTATTCGTGTGGCATTGGTAGGATATACCAATGTCGGTAAATCTACTCTGATGACGCTGCTTTCCAAGAGCGAAGTGTTTGCGGAGAATAAGCTGTTTGCCACGTTGGACACTACGGTGCGCAAGGTTATTATCGAGAACCTGCCGTTTCTGCTGTCGGACACGGTAGGCTTTATCCGTAAGTTGCCCACCGATTTGGTAGATTCTTTTAAATCTACGTTGGACGAGGTGCGCGAAGCCGACCTGTTGTTGCATATCGTAGATATTTCCCACCCTGATTTTGAAGAGCAGATAGAAGTGGTGAACAAGACATTGGCGGACATCGGTGCGTCCGGTAAGCCCATGATACTTGTATTCAATAAAATAGACGCTTACACTTATGTGGCAAAAGCGGACGACGACCTTACCCCCAGAACCAAAGAAAACTTAACACTCGAAGAACTGATGAAGACGTGGATGGCGAAGTTGGAAGACAATTGCCTTTTCATCTCTGCCCGCGAACGTATCAATGTAGAGGAACTGAAGAGTGTGGTTTACCGGCGTGTAAAAGAATTGCATGTGCAGAAGTACCCCTATAACGACTTTCTTTATCAGACTTACGATGAAGAGGAAGTTTAATTCAATGAAGAATTGATTCTTCATTTTTAATTTGAATGTTATGACTTACAGAAACTTGACCGAAGACGAAGTTCTTCGGTTGAAGAGCCAGTCGTGTCTGGCAGATGATTGGGGGAAAGTAACCGTTGCAGAAGAGTTTTCAACGGAATTCGTACATCATACCCGTTTTTCGGGTGAGGTGCGTTTGGGGGTATTCCATTCTGAATTTACTTTGCCGGGTGGAATAAAGAAACATTCCGGTTTGCGGCATGTAACGCTTCACAATGTAACGGTGGGTGATAATTGCTGCATCGAGAATATCCAGAACTACATTGCCAATTATGAAATAGGGCATGATACTTTTATCGAGAATGTAGACATTATTCTTGTAGACGGATTGTCCAGGTTCGGTAACAGTGTGGAAGTGTCTGTCTTGAACGAGACCGGCGGGCGCGAAGTGCTTATCAGTGACAAACTTTCTGCCCATCAGGCCTATATCATGGCGCTGTACCGTCACCGTCCGGAACTGATTGCGCGGATGAAGGAAATTACCGATTTCTATTCCAATAAGCATGCTTCCGCTACCGGTTCTATCGGCAGCCATGTAATGATACTCAATACCGGCTCTATCAAGAATGTCCGCATTGGCGACTATTGTCACATTTGTGGTACGTGTCGTCTGTACAACGGAAGTGTCAACAGTAACGAGAACGCGCCTGTACATATCGGGCACGGCGTTATTTGCGATAATTTTATCATATCGTCCGGTTCGCATGTGGATGATGGAGCCATGCTTACCCGTTGCTTTGTAGGGCAGGCTTGCAAACTGGGACATAACTACTCTGCCTCAGACTCTTTGTTTTTCAGTAACTGCCAGGGAGAAAACGGTGAAGCGTGTGCTATTTTTGCCGGACCTTATACGGTGACACATCACAAATCCACCTTGCTTATAGCCGGTATGTTTTCCTTTATGAATGCCGGTTCCGGTTCCAATCAAAGTAATCACATGTATAAGCTCGGTCCTATCCATCAGGGTACGTTGGAGCGTGGAGCCAAAACCACTTCCGATTCCTATATCCTGTGGCCCGCAAGGGTGGGGGCGTTCTCTCTGGTTATGGGACGTCACGTCAACCATTCCGATACTTCCAACCTGCCGTTCTCTTATCTGATAGAACAGAACAATACGACATATCTTGTGCCCGGCGTCAATCTGCGCAGTGTGGGTACTATCCGTGATGCGCAAAAATGGCCCCGGCGCGACCAACGTACCGATACCAACAAACTGGACTTCATTAACTACAATCTGTTGAGTCCCTATACCGTACAGAAGATGTTCAAGGGACGGGAGACTTTAAAAAATCTGCGTTATGCCTCCGGCGAACTTTCCGATATTTATTCTTTTCACAGTGCCAAGATACGCAATTCGGCTCTGGTGAAAGGTATCCGCTTTTATGAGATAGCCATTCACAAGTTTCTTGGCAATTCGGTTATCAAACGTTTGGAAGGTATCGGTTTTCATACCAATGAAGAGATTCGCGCCCGGTTGAAGCCCGATACACCTATCGGTAGCGGCGAATGGGTGGATATTTCCGGACTGATAGCTCCCAAAAGTGAGATTGATGCCTTGATAGACGGCATAGAGTCGGGGGCGATTAACCGTTTGAAGCATATCAATGCCGAGTTTGAACGGATGCACCGGAATTATTATACCTACGAGTGGACATGGGCTTATGAGAAGTTGGAAGAATTCTATGGCATTGCTCCGGAAAATATGACTGCAGAGGATATAATTCATATTGTCGAGAAATGGAAAGAAGCTGTTGTTGGTCTGGACCGCATGGTTTATGAGGATGCCAAAAAGGAATTTTCTCTGGCTTCCATGACCGGTTTTGGCGCGGATGGTTCACGTCTTGAAAAAGAACTTGATTTCGAGCAGGTACGTGGTGACTTCGAAAACAATCCGTTCGTAACGGCCGTTCTCAAACACATTGAAGTGAAGACCGCATTGGGCGATGAGCTGATAGGACGCATGCAAAAGGTACAATGAAGATGAGGCGGAGGGATGGCAAATCCATTCGTTTTATATGATTAAAATAGAGAAAGCGGGGTTGAAGTATTAGGTTTCAATCTCGTTTTTTCTTTCTAATTAAAGAAATATTTCAAGATTACTTCTTACCTTTGCTGTTACGAAATCACTTTTAAACTAAATGAACAAGTAATTATGGCAACAACACCTCCGTTCAAGTATCAGCCCATGTTCGAAAAGGGTAAGGATACGACTGAGTATTATCTGCTTACCAAAGACTATGTGTCTGTAAGCGAGTTTGAAGGAAAACCTGTCCTGAAGATTGAAAAAGAAGGTTTGACTGCAATGGCCAATGCCGCTTTCCGTGACGTTTCGTTCATGTTGCGTCGTTCGCACAACGAGCAGGTGGCTAAAATTCTGAGTGACCCTGAGGCAAGTGACAATGATAAGTACGTGGCACTGACTTTCCTGCGTAATGCTGAAGTTGCCTCGAAAGGCGTGCTGCCTTTCTGCCAGGATACAGGTACTGCCATTATCCACGGTGAAAAAGGACAGCAGGTATGGACGGGCTATTGTGATGAAGAAGCTCTCTCATTGGGTGTGTACAAGACCTATACCGAAGAGAACCTGCGCTATTCTCAAAATGCTCCTCTTACTATGTACGATGAGGTAAATACGAAGTGTAACCTTCCGGCACAGATTGATATCGAGGCTACCGAGGGCATGGAGTACGAGTTCCTTTGTGTGACCAAAGGCGGCGGTTCTGCCAACAAGACTTATCTCTATCAAGAAACGAAAGCTATTCTGAATCCCGGTACACTTGTGCCTTTCCTTATTGAGAAAATCAAAACGTTGGGTACGGCTGCATGTCCACCTTATCATATCGCATTCGTTATCGGCGGTACATCTGCCGAGAAAAACCTGCTGACTGTAAAACTGGCTTCCACTCATTTCTATGACAACCTGCCGACTACGGGTAACGAATTCGGCCGTGCATTCCGTGATGTAGAACTGGAGAAAGAAGTGCTGAAAGAAGCTCACAGAATTGGTCTTGGTGCACAGTTCGGAGGTAAGTATCTGGCTCATGATATACGTATTATCCGTCTGCCGCGTCACGGTGCTTCCTGTCCGGTAGGCTTGGGCGTTTCCTGCTCTGCCGACCGTAACATCAAGTGTAAAATCAACAAGGACGGTATCTGGATTGAAAAGCTCGACAGCAATCCGGGTGAACTGATTCCTGCCGAACTCCGTAAAGCCGGTGAGGGTGATGTGGTGAAGATTGATTTGAACCAACCGATGGAAAATATCCTGAAAGAGCTGACTAAGTATCCGGTTTCCACCCGCCTGTCTCTGAACGGTACTATCATCGTGGGTCGTGACATCGCTCATGCCAAGCTGAAAGAACGTTTGGACCGCGGTGAGGATTTGCCGCAGTATATCAAAGACCATCCTATCTACTATGCCGGTCCTGCCAAAACTCCGCAGGGAATGGCTTGCGGTTCGATGGGCCCGACAACGGCCGGACGTATGGACCCGTACGTAGACCTCTTCCAGAGTCACGGCGGAAGCATGATTATGCTTGCCAAAGGTAACCGCAGCCAGCAGGTTACGGATGCCTGCAAGAAGTACGGCGGTTTCTATCTCGGCTCTATCGGCGGTCCTGCCGCTATCTTGGCGCAAAACAATATCAAGAGCATCGAATGTGTGGAATATCCCGAACTCGGTATGGAAGCTATCTGGAAGATTGAAGTGGAAGATTTCCCGGCATTTATCCTGGTGGATGACAAGGGTAATGACTTCTTCAAACAGTTGAAACCGTGGAATTGCAGTAAATAACGGATAATCCCGAATATGATATAAAAGCCGCTCAGGAAACTCTCCTCGAGCGGCTTTTTGTATGATGACCGGTGGAATATAAGGCAGGTAATGGAATTTCCTTTTTAATGTTGCCGTTAATCTTTTATCTGTTTTTTCCACTGTTCGTACTTTTTCAGCACTTTCAATCCGGCATTGTTATACCAGCTATAGCCGTTGCGGCGCTCATACCCTATCTCGGAAATATCGTACTTCTTCACTCCGTCGCGGTCGCAGAAGAAAGGGCGGTTGTCTTCAAGGGTATAGAAACGTGCCCAAAATACGGGGCAAGGATAGTCATCCTGCGGGCAAGGAACCATCCGGTAGTCTTTTTTACCTTCGTTGTTGGTAAAGTCCTTACGCATGATGCCCGTAATTTTGTTTGCCTTGAACCAACTGACGGCTGCTTCTACAGAAGCGATAATCCGGGGTGAGGGGTCGGGGATGGACATCAGCAGCAGGACGATATTGTCCGATTCGGCGCCGCTGAGCGAGGGAAGTTCGTAGGCGCGTGCTTTGGCAGGGGCAAGGGTGTGTTCATCGTGCTGGGCGCACCACACAGTCAGTTTGCCGTTTTGTTTTACCTGAGTGTTAAGAATGCACTCTACACCTTTGTCGAATGCGGTACGGGCGCGTTGGCAAAGGGTATCCGGTACATAGGTGTACGGGGCTTTCTTGCTGTACACATCACGCAACAGGTTCATGACGTTCACCATTGCATTGTCGTTGTAGGTGATGTGGGTATAATAACCTTTGGGGCGCGGCCAGAACTGAGGCCAGCCGCCGTTGGGGTATTGCGCTTTCAGTAGGTAGCGTATGCCTTCTAAGGCAGCGTCTTTGTATTTCTCTATGCCGGTGGCAAGGTAGATGCGGGAAAGGTAGCGTATCTCTGTGCTTGTGGCATTGTTGTCGATGGTGCTTTGGTTGACGTTATCTTTGTCGGCAAGGGCTTTCTGGTACTCATCGGCTGTCAGTTCGGCGGGCATATAGATGTTTTTGGGCCAGCCACCGGTTGTTTGCTGGTAGAGCAGTACGTTGTCGGCAATACGGACAGCTTCGGGAGTCGTGAAGAAGGCATCGTCCAATTTAGGGGCCAGTTTTACCCAATCCTTATAAGGATGTTTCTCTTTGTAGTCGGTTGTTTTCTGTGCATTGGCGCCTGTAAACAAGGCAAGCAATGCACAGAAAAAGATTGTTCGTTTCATATTGGTATTGTTTTTGGTTTCTCTTTACGAACAAAAGTAGGGAAAAGTTTGAAGAGAAGATGGCAATATTTGTTTTTAAGGGAGTAAAAATTGTGATTTATACGGTATGTCTATTCCAAATACTGTTCTACTCTTCCGCTGATTTGCAGCAGGGATATTTCGCACAATTTGGTGTCGTACTCTGCCGATAGGATACGCTCCTCGGCATCCAGCAGGCTCTTTTGCGCTTCGCGCATCTCGATACCGGAGAGGTTGCCGAGCATATAGCGTTCCATGGCAATCTCATGGTTCTCTTTGGCTGCAACGAGGTTCTGTCGTTCCAGCTTCAGCATCTGGAGATTGTTCTGGTAGGCTTGCCATAGGTTGCTCAAGTCGGCGCGCAGGGCTTGTTCCAGTTGCTCGCGTTCCAAACGGGCGTTTTGTACGGCAATGCGTGCATTGCGGAGTTCGCGGCGGCGGTTGCCGTCAAAGAGATTGAAACCTACGGTGACGCCGAAGTTCAGCCCGAGGTTGCTGCGGCGGCTGTTGGCGGAAATATCATATTTGTTGAGGGTATAGCCGTAGCCGCCATTCATCTTTATGTACGGGTAATCGCGAGAACTGGCTTTTTTATAGTCCAGCCGTGCCAGCGTATTGTTCTGTTCGGCTTTCAGTAAGGCGGCGTTGGCTTGCAAGGTGGCATTCCAGAGCTCATCGAAATTCAGTTTGGCGCTGACGTTGATGAGGCTGTCTTCAACGATGAAAGGGCGGTCTACGTCTTCACTTGCCATCAGCTCGTTCAGTTGGATACGCGAGGTATGCAGTAATTCCTGTTGTTTCATGTATTGCGCGCTGTCAGCATTGAAGTCTACTTTGGCCTGCTGGTAGTCCAGGCGGGAGAAGTTACCGATGTGATACCGTTCCTCTACGATGCGCAGACGCTCTTTGGAGAGCGATACGGCGTAGCGGAAATTTTTCAGACGGATGGTGTGCTGCACGTAGTTGTAGTACTCGGCGGCGATATTGGCAATGAGGTCTTCGATGGCGATACGGGTGTTGGTTTCGCCCTGGCGTTCCAGCTCTTTCAGCTTTTGGTAGTTGGCGGTGATGTTGAAGCCGTCGAAGATTGTCCAGCTCAGGTTGATGCCGGCATCGACGGTCTGGTCGAACACGCCGTTTTCTTTGGTGGTTTCACCGGTGGCGCGCAGTTTGGTTTCGGTATTGTCCAAAGTACCTTTATAGCCGGCAGACAAGTCGAGCGTGGGCAGGTAGCCGGCATTGGCAAGGGTGGCGTTGTTCTTGCTTACTTGCTGTTCGTTACGGGTGATACGCAGGGAATAGTTGTTCAGCAGTCCCTGTTCCAGACAGGATTTCAGGGTATAGACAGGTGCTGGCTGTGCCTGGACGGCAAGCGCGGTGCACAGAATGATCAGGAAAGATAAAAGCGTACGTTTCATTCGTTCTTCAGTTTACTTCGGTTGGTAGATACATAACTATAAATAGCGGGGACGATGTACATCGTAAGCAATGTAGACACAAGCATACCGCCTACTACGGCCGTACCCATGGCGATGCGTTGGTTACACCCTTCGCCCGTGGCGAATGCCAGCGGTATCAGTCCCAGTACGGTAGAAGCGCTCGTCATCAGGATAGGGCGCAGACGTTGCAGGGCGGCATCCTTGATGGCTTGCATCTTGTCCTCGCCGGTTTCCTGCTTCTGGTTGGCGAACTCTACAATCAGGATACCGTTCTTTGCCACCAGCCCAATCAGCATGATGATACCGATTTGGCTGAATATATTCATCGTGATGCCGCCGAAATACATGAATACCAGTGCGCCCGCAATGGCAAGGGGCACGGTCAGCATGATAATCAGCGGGTCCTTGAAACTTTCGAATTGGGCGGCAAGAATCAGGTAGATAAGCAGGATGGCCAGGATGAAAGCGAACATCAGGCTGGAAGAACTTTCGCGGTACTCTTTTGAGTCACCGGTGAGGGCGGTGCGGAAAGTATCGTCCAATGTTTCTTTGGCAATCTTGTCCATTTCGTCCAGACCTTGCCCGATGGTCTTGCCGTCGGCAAGTCCGGCGGAAATAGTAGCGGACACGAAACGGTTATAGCGATACAACTTGGGCGGGGCAATGCCGTTTGTCAGCTCTATCAGGTTGTCGAGCTGTACCATGTCTCCCTTGTCGCTACGGATGTAGATACCTTTCAGGTCGGCAGGCTTGTTGCGTTGCTGACGGTTGATTTCTCCCAATATCTCGTATTGCTTTCCATTCATATAGAAGTAGCCCATACGCTGGCCGCTCAGACCATATTGCAGTGTCTGGGCGATGTTGCGGGTGCTGACACCCATGATGCTTGCCTTGTCGCGGTTGATGTTGATGCGGGCTTCCGGTTTGCTGAACTTCAGGTCTACGTCCGCCATCTGGAATACCGGATTCTCATATACCTTTGCCATGAACTTGGGTAGCACTTCCTGCAATTTCTCAATGTTGGTGGCTTGCAACACGTACTGCACGGGCATACCGCCGCGCCGTCCGCCGAAGGATGAGGACTGTTGTACAAAAGAGCGTGCCATGGTCTTTTTCTGTACAGCTTTCGACAGCTTTTCCGCCACTTCCATTTGCGTGTAGTCACGGTCCTGCATGTCTTTCAGGGTGATGCGTACGTTACCGCTACCGCTGGATACGCGGGCGGTTACCGCTTCGGCATCGGGGACGATGGAGTCGACAAGCTGATTGATGTCTTCCGTGTAGTCGCGGATGTATTCGTAGGTAACACCTTCGGCTCCGCGCGTGTTGATGCTGATTTGCGAACGGTCTTCCAGCGGCGCCATTTCCGCAGGGATATGGTTCCAAAGAAAGCCGATAATGAGAATGGTTGCCGCAGTGAAAGGAAGTGCAATCCAGCGTTTGCGCAGGAAGGCTGCCAAAGAACGGCTGTAAAGGTTGTTCAGTCCTTCAAAGAACGGTTCGGTCTTACGGTAGAACCAGCTTTGCTTCTCTCTCTTTATCAGCAGCTTGGTAGCCAGCATCGGCGTAAAGGTCAGTGCGGCAAAAGAGGAGATGATGACCGAACCGGATACTACGATACTGAACTCACGGAACAGACGTCCCGTCATACCGTCCATAAATACGATGGGAAAGAATACCGCTACCAGCGTAATGGTGGTAGAGATTACGGCAAAGAAGATTTCTTTGGCTCCCTCGATACCGGCCTCTTTCGGGGGCATTCCTTTTTCGATGCGGACGTAGATGTTCTCCGTCATTACAATGGCATCATCAACCACAAGTCCCACGGCAAGTACAATGGCAAGCATGGAGAGTACGTTGATGGAGAATCCTGCCAGGTACATAACGAAGAATGCTCCGATTAATGACACGGGAATTACGATACACGGAACCAGGGTGACGCGCCAGTCGCGAAGGAACAGGAAGATGATGATGATGACAAGGACGAAGGCCTCGTATACGGTCTGTTTTACTTCATCGATGGAGGCACGGATGAATTTGGTGTTGTCGAAGCCGTAGGAGTAATGTACGTCTTCCGGCAGGTCTTTCTTCATATTCTCCATTCGCTCGTACACGGCATCGGCTATCTGGATGTGGTTGGCGCCCGGTTGCGGAATTACTACGACACCTACCATAGGCACGCCGTTCATCTTCATATAGCTTTTGATGTCCGCCGGACCGAGTTCGGCACGGCCTATGTCGCTGAACCGGACAATACGGTTGCCGTCCTCTTTCAGGATGAGGTTATTGAATTCCTCTGCCGTATGCATCAATCCGAGTGTGCGGATAGTCAGCTCGATGGTGTTTCCCTCGATGCTGCCCGAGGGGAGTTCCACGTTTTCATTGTCTACCGCATTCTTTACGTCGATGGGGGTAATGCCGTAACCGGACATCTTGATAGGGTCGAGCCACAAGCGCATGGAATAACGTTTTTCTCCCCAAATGCTTACACTGCTCACATCGGAGATTGTTTGCAGTTGCTCTTTTACGGTGAGGTCGGCTATTTCGCTGAGTTCCAGCAGCGAGCGTTTGTCGCTTTGCAAAGCAACCATGAGGATAGGCATGGCGTCTGCATCGGCTTTGGATACGGTTGGCGGGTCGCAGTCGCGTGGCAGGTAACGCTGGGCGCGTGACACTTTGTCACGTACATCGTTGGCGGCTGTCTCCAGGTCTACGGAAAGTTCGAATTCTACCGTAATACGTGACGAGCCCTGTTGGCTGACACTGGAGAGTGAACGAATGCCGGGGATACCGTTGATATTCTGCTCCAGCGGTTCTGTAATCTGGTTTTCAATAACGTCGGCGTTTGCTCCGGGGTAGGAGCAGGATACGGAAATGATGGGATTGTCCACCGACGGATACTCGCGGACACCGAGGTAGTTGTACCCGATGAAACCGAAGAGTAAGATAATCAGTGTCAATACCGTAGAGAGTACCGGTCGCCGTATGCTTAATTCGGATATATTCATGATATGAAGCGTAAAGTATGAAGTATTAAGGTATAAAGTGCAAAGTATGGAATATAAAGTATAATGTACGGATTATGAGTTACTGCCTCCGGCATAGACTTGCCATAGCTTATACCTTATACTTTATAAAATTTCGTACTCAGTTAATGTTGTCCAATGTCACGGGCAGTCCTGTGCGGAGCTGCAAGGTTCCCGAAGTAATGATTGTATCGCCTATGTTCAGGCCTTGCAATACTTGCACTTCGGCTTCCGTCCGAATGCCGGTAGTAATCTCTACCGGTTGTGCTTTTCCTGATTTATAAAGGAAAATCTTATCCTTGCCCATTTCCGGAACGATGGCTTCGGAGGGTACGGCAAGTGCGTTTTGTATTTCGTCCTTATTCAGCTTGATACTGGCATAACGGCCCGGCAGTACGGCGCTGTTGGCATTGGGATAGAGCGCACGGATAGTCAGTGTATGGGTCGTGGGGTCTATCTTTGATTCGCGTGCATAGACGGTGGCATGGAAAGTGTTCAGTTTGCCTTCGAGCGTGAAGTCCAGTCCTGCACCTGTCTTTACGTCATTAGCATAGCGTTCGGGTACTGCAAACTCTACTTTCAGCGGAGAAAGTTTGGTGAGCTTGGCTACAATGGTGGAGGGAGACGCGTATGTCCCGACACTGACCTGCCGCAGACCGATCACTCCGTCAAAGGGAGCGCGAAGTTCGGTTTGTGCAATGTTGGACTCTATCAGGTCGATGTCGGCATTCAGGGTTGCCAGTTCGGTCTTTACCTGTTCGTATGCTTCCTTACTGACGGCATCTCTTTCCAGCAACGCATTTTGACGGAACACGCGGTCTTCCGCCAGTTTCAACTGTGATACCAGTCTTTGTAATTGCGCCTGAAGAGGGCGGTCGTTTACTTTGGCGAGCAATTGCCCTTTCTTCACGAAGCTGCCTTCTTCAAAGTTTATTTCGATAATCTTGCCGGATGTCTCGAATGAAAGGTCTACTTCCTCATCAGGCAGCAGGCTGCCGCTGATTTGTATTTCGTCTTTCAGCAGTTGCGGTTTGATTATTCGGGCATTTACGTTCAGCACCTTTTTGCCGCCACGTTTACCGGTCATTACCTTGTCGGCAGCTGCCAATTCTTCGTTTGTCTTGGGAAGCTGGGAATAAATGCCTCCGCCTATCAGTCCGGCACCAATGAATATGATGATGCCCCATTTCACTTTTTTATTCATGTTGTAGTATTAGTAGTATATTTAGCCATAGATTTTGACGGAAAATATACCCGAAGGTTTAAAACGGGAAAAGTTAATAAAAGTGATAGGGTAATAGAACGGTAAGGCAAACCTGCCACTTTATTATTCTCTTAGTATGCTGCCCTGTATTTGCCCTCTTCCTTATCTTCCAGCATGTTCAGGTAAGAGGCGTAGCGGGATTCGCTGATGTAATGTTGCTCTACCGCTTCGCGCACGGCGCAGCCCGGTTCGTGGCGGTGGGTACAGTTGTTATAGCGGCAGTCGGCGGAAGCCTTGAATATTTCCGGAAAGTAATGCCCTATTTCTTCTTCCTCCATGTCGAATGTTCCAAAGCCTTTGATGCCCGGTGTGTCGATAATGTAGCCGTCACCCGGCACGGGAAACATCTCGGAAAAAGTAGTGGTGTGCATGCCTTTGTTGTGATAGGCGGAGATTGCGCCGGTTTTGATATCCAGTTCCGGAAGGATGGCATTGATAAGGGTGGATTTACCTACTCCGGAATGTCCGGAGAAGAGCGTTATTTTCCCTTTGAGTTTTTCTTTTATAGTGTCGACTCCCTCACCGGTTTTGGCGGATATCTTGAAACAAGGGTAACCGATGGTAGTATAAAGATTGATAAGTCCGTTCAGGTAGCGAAGCTCGTCTTCGTTGTAAGCGTCTGCTTTATTGAAGATGATATTGACGGGTACGCGGTATGCCTCGGCCGATGCCAGAAAACGGTCGATGAATGTAGTGGAGGTTTCCGGATAATTCACCGTTACCACCAGCATACACTGGTCGAGGTTGGCGGCAAGGATGTGAGACTGTTTGGACAGGTTGGACGAACGCCGGATAATATAGTTCTTCCGGTCTTCAATTTCGTTGATGAACGCTGTTCCTTCCTGATTCAATATGATTTGCACATGGTCGCCTACTGCCACCGGATTGGTGCTACGGATACCTTTCAGGCGGAAGTTGCCTTTAATTTTGCATTCAACGTATGTCCCCTCGTCGGTCTTTACCAGATACCAACTTCCTGTATTTTTAATTACCAGTCCCCTCAAAATAGTTGAAAGTTGAGAGTTGGGAGTTGAAAGTTGAAAGTAAGGAGTTGTTGGAGAACGGTCGGTGCCGTACGGTAACTCTCGGCTTTCAATTTTCAACTCTCAACTATATTTATACTGTCATAATCTCTTTATCCTTTGCTGCCAGCATATCGTCAATCTGCTTGATATACTTGTCGTGAATCTTTTGCAGCTTCTCTTCACCGCCTTTTTGGGCGTCTTCCGCCAATCCTTCTTTCACTGATTTCTTAAAGGCGTCGATGGCATCGCGGCGTGCGTTACGTACACTCACTTTGGCGGTTTCGCTTTCGTTCTTACACTGTTTGGCAAGTTGTTTACGGCGCTCTTCCGTCAACGGAGGAATGCCGATGCGGATAATTTCGCCGTTGTTTTCGGGCATGATGCCGAGGTCGGAGTCGATGATTGCCTTTTCAATGATGCGGAACATGCTCTTGTCCCACGGCTTGATGGCGATACTGCGGGCATCCGGAGTGGTTACGGCTGCTACGTTGTTGATGGGAACCATGCTTCCGTAAGAATCGACACGGATTCCGTCCAGCAAACGAACATCGGCTTTTCCGGCACGGATGTGGGCCAATGATTCTTCCAGATACATTACGGCCATATCCATTTTCTCTTGTGCTTCGTCTAAGATGTCTTTTACGTCTTTCATATTTCTATTGTTTGAAGTAGCTTTTAGTTTGAAACTTTGCAAATATAATTGTTTCACGACAGATTACACAGATTTACACAGATTATTTTATCCGATAATCTGTGTAAATCTAAATCCGTATCCATTAATGTAAACCGGCGGATGTACGCCGGGGAATGTCAGTTATGTACCAGCGTCCCTATTTCTTCGCCTTGCATTACTTTCTTCAGGTTGCCTACGGTATCCATGTCGAAGACGATGATGGGCAGGTTGTTTTCCTTGCACATGCAGGTAGCCGTAAGGTCCATGACTTTCAGGCCGCGTTTCAGCACTTCGTCGTAAGTGATGTCGTGGAATTTCGTTGCCGTAGGGTCTTTCTCCGGGTCGGCGGTGTAGATGCCGTCAACGCGTGTGCCTTTCAGCATGACGTCCGCTTCTATTTCGATGCCGCGGAGGCTGGAGCCGGTATCGGTCGTGAAGAACGGGTTGCCCGTTCCGGCAGACATGATAACCACTTCACCTGCTTCCATACACTCGATGGCTTTCCATTTATTGTAGAATTCGCCGATAGGCTCCATGCGGACGGCGGTCAGTACACGTGCCTTTACGCCTGCCGCTACCAGTGCCGAGCTCAGTGCAAGGCTGTTGATAACGGTTGCCAGCATACCCATCTGGTCGCCTTTGACGCGGTCGAAACCTTTGTTGGCGCCGCTCAGTCCGCGGAAGATGTTGCCGCCGCCGATAACGATGCCGATTTGTATGCCCATCTCGTGTATTTCCTTAATTTGTGCCGCATATTCGGCAAGGCGTTTCTCGTCGATGCCGTATTGCTTTTCTCCCATCAGGCTCTCGCCGCTGAGTTTCAGTAAGATTCTTTTGTATGTTGCCATAGTTTATTAATTTATTTCGCTTAGCGGCAAAGATAGAAAAATAATGCCAATCGGTATAAACAAATTCCGGTTATTCTTTCAACGTGTAGTCGCCGGCTTGGGCGGTGACCACTGCCTGTAACTCGTCGAGTGTCTTTTCGCCTTCCGAAAACTCCACGGCCGCTACCGGCGGGTTGAGGGTTACGGTGGCATGTACGCCTTCCATACTGTTCAATGCTTTTTCCACATGTATGCGGCAATGGTTGCACATCATGCCTTCCACTTTAAATTCTTTTTTCATGACGTTTTCTGTTGATGGTTCTACTTTATTTTCCGGTTGTCCTGCCGGGGTGGCGGCAGGGCTTTCCGCAGTCTCTATCTTTTTCCTTTTCAGCCGCAGACTGTTGGTTACTACGCTGACACTGCTGAATGCCATGGCTGCACCGGCTATCATTGGATTCAGCAGGAAGCCGTTGACGGGGTAGAGTACGCCGGCTGCAACGGGTACACCTATTATATTGTAAATGAACGCCCAAAACAGATTCTGACGGATGGTGCGCACAGTCAGTCGGGAGAGTTTCAACGCTTCCGGTATCTTTGTAAGGTCGGAAGAGATGATGGTCATCTTGGCCACATCCATGGCGATGTCGCTGCCACCGCCCATGGCAATGCTTAAATCGGCTTGCGCCAGGGCTGCACTGTCGTTGATGCCGTCGCCTGCCATTGCCACTTTCCTGCCGTTTTTCTGCAGGCTGCCGATAAAGGCGGCCTTATCCTGCGGCAGCACCCCCGCCCGATAATGGAGGATGCCGGCTTTGCGTGCAATCTCCCGGGCAGTGGCTTCGTTGTCGCCCGTCAGCATATAGACTTCGATGCCGGCGGCTTGCAATTCGCTGACGGCTTGTATGGAGCTTTGTTTTATTTGGTCTGTAATCCCGGCTATGGCAAGTGCGTTTTCGCTGTCGGCAAACCAGATGACGGTCTGCGCATCCGCTGCCAGGCGGGCGGCTTCATCGCTTAGCGACCGGCTGACGGTAATCCGGTTTTCTTCCAGCAGTTTCCGGTTGCCGGCATAATAGGTCTTTCCGTCCGACTCGCCTTTCACACCTTTGCCGGTAATACTTTCAAAGTTGTCTATACTTACGTCCCGGGCATTCTGTAAATGGCGGACTACCGCTTCGGCAAGCGGATGTTCCGATAACTTTTCCAGACTGTAGAAGATGTTTTCATGCGCTGCCGTCTGCGTTGCCCAAATCAAATCGCCGACTACCGGCTTTCCTTCGGTCACGGTTCCGGTCTTGTCCAGTACCACCGTATCAATCTTTTTGGCGGTTTCCAGGCTTTCGGCGTCTTTTATCAGAATGCCCCGTTCCGCACCTTTGCCGATGCCTACCATGATGGCGGTGGGTGTGGCAAGTCCCAGGGCACACGGGCAGGCGATGATAAGTACCGTAACCAGCGTCAGCAATCCGTGTGTAAAGCCGTTCTGCCCGTCCAGCAACATCCATGCGATGAAGGACAGCACGGCAATGCCGATAATAACCGGCACGAAGATGCCCGCAATCTTGTCTGCCAATTGCTGGACGGGGGCTTTGCTACCTTGCGCATCCTGCACCATGTGGATGATTTTAGCGAGCAGCGTATCCGTCCCTACTTTCTCCGCGCTGAACCGGAAACTCCCTTTTTGGTTGATAGTGCCGGCAAAGACTTTGGCGTTCTTTTGCTTGGCTACTGCTACCGGTTCACCGCTCAGCATGCTTTCGTCCACGTACGAACTGCCTTCCGTAACGATGCCGTCCACGGCAATCCGCTCTCCCGGTTTCACTAAAATAATGTCTCCCGGACGAATCTGTTCAATCGGAACAACCTTCTCAGATGAGGGACCGGTGATAACGGTTACCGTTTGGGGTTGCAGACCCATGAGTTTCCTGATGGCAGAAGAGGTATTTCCCTTAGCCTTTTCCTCCAGCAACCGTCCTAACAGGATAAAGGCGATAATGACGCTTGCAGCCTCGAAGTAGACGTGCGGATGGATGCCCCTTTCCAGCCAAAATTCAGGGAACAGCATGTTGAACAGGCTGAACAGGTAGGCGATTCCGGTGCTGTTGGCTACCAGCGTATCCATATTGGCGGTGCCGTGTTTCAGTTGTTTCCATGCGCTGGTAAAGAAACTTCTTCCCAACCAGAATACGACGGGAGTAGAGAACAGCCACATAATGAGATTGGCGTACGGCATATCCATAAAGAACATGCCGATAACCATAACGGGCACGGACAAGACGATGGCCCATGTGGCGCGGAATTTCAGCGCGCGATATTTTTTGTCGTGTGCCTGCTCCACTTTATCCGGTGTATTCTCATCCTGTTTAATCAGCAAGTCGTATCCGGCATTCTGCACGGCCTGCTGCAGGGCTTCGGGAGAGCAATTTTGGGAGTCATATTCCACAGTTGCCGTTGCCGAAGCATAATTTACGGTTGCTCTTCGGACGCCGGGCTGGCGGTTCAGCGTCTTTTCCACTCTTGCGGAGCATGAGGCGCAACTCATTCCCATTACGGGAAAGGTTTCTTGAACGATGCTTTTGTTTGTCATATCAATAGTAGTACAATTTATTTCTTCCAGGATAAACTTCCGGTTTAATGGGAATAAACTTGAAGTTCAATAGGAGTAAACTTGAAGTTTAATAGGAATAAACTTTTAGTTTAATGTGGATAAACTTTTCTATGAAACAAAGATACGGCAAGGAAGTTGTCCGATAGTTGCAAAATTCGGGATATGATTTATAAGATTCTGCTTATATTTCGTCAAGCGGCTTGCGTTTGTTCCCCTTTATCTTCTTGAAGTGACTGGGAGTCATTCCGGTTACATGCTTGAATTGGGCGCTGAGGTAGGAGACACTCGAATAGTTCAGCATATCGGCTATTTCGTTCAGGGATAGCTCCCCGTACATCAGCAGTTCTTTGGCACGCTCTATCTTCTGTGCGATGAGGTATTTTTCGATAGTGGTGTTGGTTGTTTCCGAGAAAAGCTTGCTTAATGCGCTGTAGTCCCGGTGCAGCTTGGATGCCAGGTAATCGGACAGATTGGTTTTCAGTTCGTTGTCATCGTAATGTACCAATTCGATGATAGCATCCTTTATCAGCTCTACTGTCTGTGATTTCTTGTCGTCAATCAGTTCGAATCCGAATGTTTCAAGCGAGGCTTTTACACGCTGATACGTTTCGTCGCTGACTGCGTCGGGCAGGACGGCGATGCCCAGTTCTACCGAAAGCGGGTGCAGCCCCAGTTGCTCAAGCTGGCTTTTCACCACCATGATGCAACGGTTGCAGACCATGTTCTTGATGTGCAGTGTGTTTTCGGGATTGGGTGTAATATCGGGCATTCCGTTCTTTTTCGGGCAAAGATAATAGGTATGGTTTGTTTTTGCTTTCATTTGTCTGCGAATAAATATTAATGGGGTTTATGGCAACCTCATCGTGAAATGCCTTTAGTGAAAGCTTTTTTCCATAACCTTCCGGCTGAGCAATGTCTGCATAGCGCCCCGCATGGACAGGTAAACAAGAAAAGCAAGCCACAGGGCATGGTTGCCTAAAACCGTGTGGAATCCGTAGTACACCGCAAAGAAGCTGACGGCTGAGGCTGCCATGGAGAGAAGCATGCCGCGCGTTGCCGTTGCGCCGATAAAGATGCCGTCCCAGATAAAGGCGGCAATTCCGGCAGCGGGTATGGCAAGCGCCCAATAGAAGTAAGTGTCAGCGGCGGTTATTACGTTCCGGTTATCGGTCAGCAGTGCCAGAAAAGCATTGCCTCCCGAGGCATAGACCAATGTGAACAGTACGGTCAGCCCGGCGCCCCATATAAACAGATGCCGGACGGTATCGGTAAATGCTTTCCGGTTGCGGGCACCTATGTATCGTCCGCTCAGGGCTTCTCCCGCATAGGCGAAACCGTCCATCACGTAAGAGAAAAGGGTGAAGAGTTGCATCAGCAACGTATTTACCGCCAGGATAATTTCACCTTGCGAGGCTCCTGCCGAGGTAAAGAATAACGTAACGGCTACCAGACACAATGTCCGCAGGAAAATGTCGCGGTTCACTTGGAAAAAGCGTATCATTGCTTCTTTTTGAAGCACTCCTTTCCAAACGATATACTTCTTCAGTTTGCCGTAGCGGTTCATCCACAGTACCAGCCCCATAAGAAAACCCGCATATTGGGCAATCAGTGTTCCCAAGGCTACGCCTTCCACTTTCATCCCGAAGAAACAGACAAGGCTGAGGCTTGCCATGATGTTGACAATGTTCTGCGTAATGGCTATGTACATGGGAATGCGGGAGTTCTGCATACCGATGTACCACCCGGAGAGTCCGTATAGCCCCAGCATGGCGGGAGCGCCCCATATGCAGATATGAAAGTAGAGTGTTGCCATTTCCCTGACTTCTTCCGTGGGGTGGATAATCTGGAAAGCCGCTTGCCTGATAGGAACTTGCAGCAGGATAAGGCATAATGCCACGGCAAGTCCTATCCCCACCGAACGTATCAGCAGGCGGACAATTTCTGGCAGGTCCCGCTTGCCGTAAGCCTGTGATGTCATGCCGCTGGTTCCCATACGCAGAAAGCCGAATATCCAATAAATGATATTGAACAGCATGCCGCCTACTGCAATGGCGCCGATATAGGCAGGAGAACCCAGGTGTCCTACAATGGCTACGTCAATCAGCCCGAGCAGGGGCACGGTGATGTTCGATACGATGGAGGGTAAGGCTATCTGCAATATCTGTCTGTCTATGGGATTCATTAGCAATGTTTTATTTAAGAGAACGCAAAGGTACGCAGAAAAAGAAAAAACAGTGGGAAAGATTAACTATATTTCTACTTTCATCTATTGACGATTGCTGCGGAAATCCGTAAATTTGTAGATGAATTTCTATTGGGATATTTCAGGCTGTTTAACTATATACACTTTAAAATGAAAACCTTGACTTTTCTTTTCTTCGGACTCCTGCTGTGTCCGATGACGCTTTTGGCACAATCGGCAGATGTATTGTTGCAGAAGGTGGCTGATGCCTTGTCGGCAGGTAAGGACGATTATGCCGTGAGTCTGTTCCGTCAGGCTGCCGATGCGGATGCGGGACAGACGGAGATGTTCTATTGGACAAGCGTTGGAAAAGCCACTGCGGCAGCTCCGCGGCTTGCGCAGGAACTGGCCGTTTGCTACAGAGACAAACGGAATTACGACAAGGCATACCTTTTTTATAAGGAGTGGCTGCAGTATTATCCGGAAGATGTTTCCACACTTGTAGCCTGTGCAGAGATGCAGATGATGCGCGGTGAAACGAAAGACGCGATGAAACTCTATGAGAAAGTGCTGGCTTTGGATGCCGATAATCTTCAGGCAAACATATTTTTGGGCAACTATTACTACCTGCAAGCCGAGCAAAAGAAGAAAACGTTAGAGGACAACTATAAGAAAATCGTATCGCCCACACGTATGCAGTATGCCGGTTACCGTAACGGATTGTCGGATATTTACTCCAATGGGTATAGCAAGGCTAAGGGGTACTTGCAGAAGGTGCTTCAACTCTTCCCGTCTACCGAAGCGGGGAAGACCTTGGAGCGGATAAAGAAATTGGAAAAAGAGATGAATAATTGACGGTTCATCTCTTTTCTTTTCCTGCCTGTAGCAATGTCTATTTGGCGGTACGGATTGGCAATTTCATAAGTCCGTCTGGTGCAGAACGGGTGTCTGCTTCCTGAACGGCTTTTGGGCCCGGTATCAGAGGACTGTATAACAAGACATGCCGGATGCGTGCCCGCTGTTCGGGAGTAAATTGGTCGGAATGGCTGATTGCGTAATCCATGATGTTGTGTGAGACAAAGGATTCGCCTGTCAGGCAATTCTCACGGTTCACCAAATTGGCAAATGTGAAGTTTTCCGGTTCATTCGCCGCGATATATGCGTAATTCATATCGTATGCTTCCTTATTGTAGGTGGGGGTATCTGTGCAATAGTCGGTATCTTCACAACTGTTTCCTCTTTCTGTTTCGGAGAATACATGGTGTAATCCTAAATAATGCCCTAATTCATGAGCCAACGTAACGGTAATGTCTGCTGGTTTGTATGTGGTTGCCGTACTTTCTTCGTTGATGAACCGGCTGTTGATGGATACACAATAGGGGAAGGACAAGTTCTTCAGTTCCAATCGGGATACATTGATTTCACTGAGACCGGCCAGGCTGTTCGCCCCTTTTGTGGTAAACGGCAGATGGGATATTCCTAATGTCGTTGTATTACTGCCGGGCTCATTGGCAAAGTTGTAGACCATTATATTGATATATCTGTTGGGGTCCCATACATATCTTACATACCCTTTTCCCGCAGTTTCGTTTATATCATCATTCATAAAGGCATCGCAATCTATCGGATAGCTGCCCGGCCATGAAATGTATTCCACTCCCGGCTGGTCCGTCTTTTTTCCATCCGGACTTGCGGTGGCGAGTGTAAAGGTAAGGTTCATGTCTGCGCTTTGCACGCTCTTCTTATAAAGCCGGTTTACTGCGTTCAATATTTCAGACAGGCGGTTGGGGCTGACATACTGTTGCGCGTCGGACTTGTTTTGGTAAAGCACATGGAAAACCACCGGCAGATTGTAGTGATATTGTTCTATGGGTGTATATCCAGCCGCTTGAGTGATTTCTATTTTCCTGCTCATCTTGGTAGCCGGTGATGCGACTGTTACTGTAACTTTTCTCTCTTTACTGTCGGGGTTGGCTTCTATTTGCAGGGTCAATGTCTGATTTCCGGAGCCTTTGCCTGGAGTGACGTTGCACCATTGTGCCGTTTTGGATATTTGCCACTCCACATCGCTTGTTACGGAAACCGTTAATGTGGCTCCGTCGCCATCGACATTGCTGAATGACGATTCGGAGAGTTCCAAACAGTTGGCTTCATTATCTTCGCAACCATATAAGATAAAACTTGCTATAACGGCTACAATTAAGGCTTGTATCTTCATGGGTTTATATATTGATTTCATACAAAACGTGTTTTATAAAGATAATGTTTGCCAATTTGTCTAATCAGATAATGTATTGCACCTCTTTAAATAAATATTCCCGTTCCTTGCCGTTCTCGTCTTCCAGAACAAAACGTCCGTCTTGCTCCACACGCAGCAGGCGGGCAGAGAATTTGCCGCCGGCATCTTCGTAAGGGTGAAAACCTCTGCGGCGGAATAGGGAGCGGGCATAACGGGCGGTTATTTCGGCGGTATAAGTACCGCTGTCTTCCGTCTGCAAACCGTTGTAGTAGATTTGTACCCTTTTCAGTATGTGCGATAGAATCTCATAGCGGTCGTGTTCCTGACCGGTAATTTGTTTCAGCGATACCGGGTTGGGGGCATCACTGTGAAACTCATTCTGATTGATATTGATTCCGATGCCGGAAATGCTGCGTCCGATGAAGTGTCCGGATAGGTCGTTCTCTATCAGTATGCCGCATATTTTCTTGTCTCTCCAGTAAATGTCATTCGGCCACTTTATCGTAATTTCGTCCGACCATCTGTCCAACTCTTCCTTGATGGAAAGAGACACGATTTGTGATAGGATAAACTGGCGGCGCGCTTCCAGAAAAGTGGGATAGAGGACAAAGCTGAAAAGCAGGTTCTTGCCTCTTTCCGCTTCCCAGGTGTTGCCGCGCTGGCCTTTGCCGGCTGTTTGAAATTCGGCTGTAACTGTAGTCAGTTCAGCAACGGATTCTTGCAACTCATTACATAACTGGCTGATGTACCGGTTGGTTGAGTCGGTTTCATCCAACGCTATCAGCGGGTAAGGAAACGTTTCAGGGCAGGGCTTCATACTCATTGCGCATTTTTTTAGTGAATTTCTTTATTACTTCTTCGTAGGAGTGGTCTATCAGATGCTTTATCAGTTTGTCATCTGCATCACTGTCCAGGAGCACCTGGTTCCAATACTTCTTGTTGAAGTGCCAGGCTCCTTCAACGGCATTGTAGCGGTCGCGCAATTCCAGCGCGTATTCCGGGTCGCATTTCATGGTGATGCGGTCGGGAGTGTTGAGATTGATGCATAAAAACATCTTTCCCATTACCCGGATAACGAGGAAATCCTCACCGAAAGGAGTATCTTCGGTTGCGGCCTTTTTACTGAGGCAATATTCGCGGGCGGTTTCTATATTCATTGTATTCAGGGGTTAGGGTTCTTTTAAAACACAGGCGGGTAAAATGCTTCTTTGATGTGCTCTATCTCGAAAGCACCGGCATCGCCTACTGCTGTAATGATGTCGAAGCGCACGGGGGCGTCAATGCGGAAATGTTTTACGTAAGCATCGGCTGCTATGACAATACGGCGTATTTTCTGCCAGTTGACGGCATCTTGCGGCTTGATGTATTCCGTGTTGCTCCGGGTTTTTACTTCTACGATAATCAATCCGTTGCCCTTGGTGGCAACAATGTCCAGTTCCAAACGGTTTTTCCGCCAGTTCCGGTCGCGTATCACATATCCGTTATGTTCCAGATAAGCCGCAACCGCATCTTCTCCGGCTTTTCCCAGAGCATTATGTATTGCCATAGTACAATTTTCTTTCTTTCAGTACAAAAATACGTTTTTTGTTCGAAAGTGGAAATATTTGTTCCAGTATATTCTCAAAGAGCTATAAATTAATCATATTCGTCACTATGTGCTTTAAAAGAACGGGATTTAAGAACATAAAAAAAAGAACGAACCTAAAGAACTGCCTTATGAATGCACAGTTTTTCATAAACGAGATTGGATGTAGTTTCAACTTTTGCAAATCCAAGTCTGAGAAACCGGCGAATATCTATTTTGTGGCATGTGTCAGGAATAAACAAATAAAACTTTCCATTGAAGTAAGGGTATCGGACCAGTCGAACATAAAGAAATAGGAAGCGTATATCAGTTGCAGGCTGACTGAACTGGATAACGAAAACAATACCATCGTCAATGAAAAGATCTAGAGTGACAAGGACTGAATGGCGTTTCCAGCCCTTTTTGAATTTTTATGTTTAAGAGCTCCGGGATTAATTGACTCTTCCTTTTGCTTTTTTGTCCCTATCTTAGAGGCTATTTTTTCAAATCTTCGTTATGTTCGTAATATTTCCGAGTATATCCTATAAATTTCATCTTCTCTTTATTAACAGTTTAATAATTTATATTTCCGAATTCCATAATATGAGGCAGTATTGGAAATCGGTTATTATGATGCAGGTTTATTCTGTGCTTTTATCAGTAACTAACTACCGCCTCACTTTTTCAATTTATTGTATATGATAGTTGCATTCTTAGTATACTCTTTGTCAATCCCATTATATCGGCAACGTCCGTCTTAAATTTCGAACATTCTGCTCCGTGCCAGCATGCAGGCTCCAACTACTCCAGCTTTGTCTTTTAGCTTGGAAACAGTTACCGTGGCGTCTTTGTTGACCAGATTCAATGAGTATTTCCTTATTGCCGTTTTAATTGGCTGCACTATATAGTCTCCCGTCGATGATAGTGTACCTCCGATTATTACTAGTTCCGGATTAAATATGCTGATTAATCCAGCTATTTGCCTTCCTAGTTTTTGGCCTATTTCCTCCACTATCTCAATGCATAGCAAGTCCTCTTTGTTGACTGCAGTGATGATTTCATCCAATGTGGGCGGATTTTCTGCAGTCCGTTTTGACAGTATGGAGCTTTCTCCGCTACCGATTCTTTCCAACAGAATGCGGTACAGTGCCGACCCTGAGGCTTCCGTTTCCAGGCATCCTTTTTTGCCGCAGTGGCACAGTATTTCATTGTCGAAAACATTGACGTGCCCGAATTCTCCGGAAAATCCGGATTTTCCCGTGTATACCTTCCCGTCTATGATGATGCCGATTCCGAGCCCCCAGCTTATATTGACAAAGATGATGTCTTTTTCCCCTTTGACGCATCCCTGCATGTGCTCTCCATAGGTCATGGCTCTTGTGTCGTTGTCTATGCAGACCGGGTATCCTATCTTTTCATTCAGTATATCTGCCAAAGGACGCTCTGAAAAGTTGAACATGCTGAAACTATATCCTGATTCCGGATTTACCCTTCCGGAGATGTTAATGCAGATATTCATTATTTTCTTGTCGTTGATTTCTGTTCTCTTTATGAAACTTCGGATGAGTGCACACAGTTCGTCCAAAGCTTCCTGTGTATTTTCGAACTTGTACGGTATGTTCATCCTGATTTCCACCATATCCCCCTTGAAATTGATTAGTCCGATGTTTATGGCAAATTTCTTAATGTCCACCCCAATGAAGTATCCTGATTCTGGGTTGAGTCCGTATAGACTTGGATGGCGGCCGCTACTGGTCTCCAGTTTCCCGTAGTCGTTTATATAGTTGTCCTCACACATTTCATTGATGAATTTGGTGGTTGTGGGCACACTAAGATCGAGTTCCTTGGCTAAATCGGTAATAGTGGAACTTCCATTATATATATAATGTGTGATAATCCTTTTTTTCAAGAGTGCATTCTTGCTCCCGGCTTCCATTTCTTTTAATAAATTCTGTTTCATAGGTATATGTTTTTATATTATTTGCTCTATTTGATTTAATATATTGATATATTTGAATTAATTAGTTTGAAATATTGCGTATTTAATTCGCTATTATGTAAATTATTTAGTATATATGTATTAATATATGTTAAGTATTGGCTATATATTAATCAAATACTTTATTAATTATTGCAAAGATAATAAATATATATATATTTGCAGCATGATAATTGAATAATAACAATTAATATCTAAAACAATGGAAAGCATAATTGATTTTTATCTTAAAAAAGCGTATTCAATAGGTTTTATATATAATAGTTTATCTTAATTTTATTAATAATGAAAACACGCAGGGATTTTTTAAAGAGGACCGCTTTGTTGGGTGCGTCTGCATTCATGGCCCCTTCATTGTTAGGGCGAGAGAGTGATGGAGATTGTTTCTTTTCTCAAGAGTCTACCTCTTCCATGCTGGTCCCCATGGGCGATGCACTTAAAATTACCGGCACGTTCTTGGATGAGATATCCCATGATATTCCCCATCAGAATTGGGGGGAAAGGGAATGGGATCAGGATTTTCGGTATATGCGGAGTATTGGAATTGACACGGTCATAATGATCCGGTCGGGCTATCGCAAATTCATCACTTATCCTTCAGCGCATTTATTGGGCAAAGGGTGTTATATGCCTTCTGTCGATTTGCTGGATATGTTCCTTCGCCTAGCGGATAAGTACAGCATGAAGTTTTACTTTGGTCTCTATGATTCAGGATGTTACTGGGATACGGGCGACCTTTCTTGGGAGATAGAGGATAACAAATACGTGATAGACGAGGTTTGGCAGAACTATGGCAGCAAATACAAGAGTTTTGGAGGTTGGTATATTAGCGGTGAGATAAGCCGTGCTACCAAGGGAGCTATCGATGCTTTCCATGCTATGGGCAAGCAGTGCAAGGACGTTTCCGGAGGTCTGCCCACTTTCATCTCGCCGTGGATTGACGGGAAAAAGGCTGTGATGGCTAACGGCAGTTCACTGACGAAAGCCGATGCTGTGTCAGTGGATGAACACGAGCGCGAATGGAACGAGATATTCGACGGCATACACGACGTAGTGGATGCCTGCGCTTTTCAGGACGGACACATCGACTACGATGAACTGGATGCCTTCTTCACAGTGAACAAGAAACTGGCAGACAAGTATGGCATGCAATGCTGGACCAATGCCGAAAGTTTCGACCGAGATATGCCCATCAAATTTTTCCCTATTAAGTGGGACAAGCTACGAATGAAGCTGGAGGCTGCCAGACGTGCTGGCTACGACAAAGCCATCACTTTTGAATTCTCCCATTTTATGAGTCCGCAATCCGCCTACCTACAGGCAGGGCATCTGTACAACCGTTATAAGGAGTATTTTCACATCAAGTAAGCACGCTAAATGTACAATAACCATGAATTCTACAGTAAATCTCCATTATCTGATATTCCTTTCTGTGGTGGCTGCTTTGGGTGGTTTCCTTTTTGGTTACGATGCTGCAGTCATTTCAGGTACTATCTCGCAAGTGACATCACGCTTTTCACTTGATGAAATACAGGTAGGCTGGTTTGTCGGCTGTGCATTGATAGGTTCTATCATCGGCGTGTTGATGGCAGGCAAGTTGAGTGACCACTGGGGACGTAAGGTGACGATGCTCGTGGCCGCTATCTTTTTCTCCGTGTCCGGTATCGTTTGTGCATTTGTCAATTCGTTCGACCAGTTGGTGATGGCACGTATTCTAGGAGGTGTCGGTATCGGTGTCGTTTCCATTGTTTCACCGCTTTATATCTCCGAGGTTTCCATCGCAAAATATCGCGGCCGTTTGGTTTCCCTTTACCAACTTGCCGTTACTATCGGTTTTCTAGGAGCTTACCTCACTAATTTCCAGTTGCTTCATTTCTCACAGAGTGGTATCATGCTGGGTAACGAGTGGATGAATCGTATCTTTGTGTCCGAAGTGTGGCGGGGAATGTTGGGAGTCTCCGGAATCCCATCCGTGCTCTTTTTTTGCATTATCTTCTTTATTCCCGAGAGTCCCCGCTGGCTTATCCTGAAGGGACGTGATGCACGTGCTGTAAACATTTTCCGTAAAATATACCTCTCCGAGGCGGAGATGAATGCCCAGTTGCAAGACACCAAATCCGTTATCTGCTCCGAGGCTAAATCTGATTGGAAGTTCCTGCTTCAACCAGGCATCTTCAAGGCCGTACTGATAGGTGCCGCCATTGCCATTCTCGGTCAGTTTATGGGTGTGAATGCCGTACTCTATTACGGTCCCTCTATTTTCGAGAAGGCCGGTCTGTCGGGCGGTGACGCCTTGTTCAGCCAGGTGCTGGTGGGCATAGTCAATGTAATGACTACCATCATTGCCGTATTCATCATTGATAAGGTGGGGCGCAAGAAGCTGGTCTACTACGGTGTGTCCGGAATGGTGCTCTCGTTGCTGTTCATCAGTTTCTACTTTCACTTTAGCGAAAGCATGGGGTTACCCAACTCTTTTCTACTTTTCTTCTTTCTTTTCTACGTCTTCTGTTGTGCCATCTCCATTAGTGCGGTCATCTTCGTACTGCTGTCCGAAATGTATCCCACGCGCATCCGCGGCATGGCTATGTCCATCGCCGGGTTTGCCCTATGGATAGGTACTTATCTTGTGGGCCAGCTCACCCCCTGGATGCTCCAGAATCTTACTCCAACCGGAACATTCCTGCTGTTCGCCCTCATGTGCGTGCCCTACATGTTGATAATCTGGAAACTGATTCCAGAAACCACAGGCAAGTCGCTGGAGGAGATAGAATGCTACTGGATGAAGAAAGAATAAAATCGACCTTATTTATAATAATCAGGTTTCGGACTTTCGAAGCCTGAATCACAAATAATAACCTTCAAACATACCATTATGGATTTTAAAAAATTAGCAGAACAGTACAAAAACGAGTTGCTTGACAATGTACTTCCTTTCTGGTTGCGACATTCGCAGGACTTTGAATGCGGAGGTTACTACACATGTCTGGACCGTGACGGTCGGGTGTTCGACACGGACAAGTTTATCTGGCTGCAGGGGCGCGAAATATGGCTGTTCTCCATGCTCTACAACAAGGTGGAAAAACGTAAGGAGTGGCTCGACTGCGCCATTCAAGGCGGCGAGTTCCTAAAAAAGTACGGCCACGACGGCCACTATAACTGGTACTTCTCTCTCGATCGCCAAGGTAATCCGCTGGTGGAACCCTATAACATCTTCTCCTATACCTTCGCAACAATGGCGTTCGGGCAGCTCAATCTCGCTACCGGCAACCGGGAATACGCGGAGATAGCTAAGAAAACGTTCGATATCATTCTCTCTAAGGTAGACAATCCCAAGGGGCGATGGAACAAGCAGCATCCCGGTACACGTAACTTAAAAGGATTTGCTCTTCCAATGATACTTTGCAATTTGGCGTTGGAAATAGAACATTTATTGGCTGAAGACTATTTGTTAAAGACGATGGATACTTGTATCCATGAAGTGATGGAAGTATTTCTGCGTCCGGAACTAGGAGGAATTATTGTGGAAAATCTGAACGAAGATAATAGCTTGGTGGATTGCTTTGAAGGTCGTCAGGTAACCCCCGGCCATGCTATTGAAGCTATGTGGTTTATTATGGATTTGGGCAAACGCTTGAATCATCCGGAATTGATAAATAAGGCTAAAGATACTGCATTGAAAATGTTGGAATACGGTTGGGATGAAGAATTTGGCGGTATATACTATTTTATGGACCGTAACGGATTCCCCCCGCAACAATTGGAATGGGATCAGAAGCTTTGGTGGGTACATATTGAAACTTTGATTTCTATGATTAAAGGGTATCAATTGACTGGTGACTCCAAATGCTTGGAATGGTTTGAAAAGATGCATAATTACACTTGGAGTCATTTTAAGGATAAAGAACATCCGGAATGGTTTGGTTATCTAAGTCGTAGAGGCGAAGTGCTTCTTCCTTTGAAGGGTGGAAAGTGGAAAGGATGTTTCCATGTGCCCAGAGGTTTGTTCCAATGTTGGCAGGCTTTGGAAGAACTTGCCAATAAGTGATGTTGTGGTGATACGTTTTTAGAGTTAATTAGATATTTATATTATGAAAAGAAGTTTACTTATAACAATGCTGCTGTCTTTTCTCTTGGGAAGTTCATGTGTGAATAAGAATGAAGAGGGAATAGATGTGTTGATTATTGGAGGAGGTGCCAGTGGAGTGTCGGCAGGTATTCAGGCTTCTCGTTTGGGGGCAAAGACTCTGATTGTTGAAGAAACAGATTGGCTGGGTGGTATGCTTACTGCTGCTGGGGTAAGTGCGATAGATGGTAATTATAATCTTCCTGCAGGGATATGGGGCGAATTCAAAAATCGTCTGGCTGTACATTATGGAGATTTGGATTCTTTAAAAACTGGATGGGTAAGCAATGTGCTTTTTGAACCTTCTGTAGGAAATGAAATTTTCAATGAAATGGTTGCGGCCGAGAATAATTTGCAAGTTTTGAAAAAAACTTCGTTGAAGACGTTGAAACGAAAAGGTCAAAAATGGTCTGTTCAGGTTAACTTGCCTAATGGTAAAGTGAAGGATATAGAGGCCAAGATTGTGATAGATGCAACAGAATTGGGTGATGTGGCAAAGCTTTGCGGAGTCCGTTATGATATCGGTATGGAGAATAGGCATGAAACAGGTGAGGATATTGCACCGGAAGCAGCCAATAGCATTGTGCAGGATTTGACGTATGTGGCTATATTGAAAGATTATGGTAAGGATGTGACCATCCAGCGTCCAGAAGGATATAACCCCAATGAGTTTGCATGTGCTTGTACGAACGATCTTTGCGTTTCTCCTAAAGAATCGAATCGCGTCTGGTCGAAAGATATGATGATAACTTATGGTAAATTACCCAATAACAAGTATATGATTAATTGGCCGATTGAAGGCAACGATTATTATATCAATCTGGTGGAGATGTCAGCAAAGGAACGTGAGGAGGCTTTGAAAGCGGCCAAACATTATACAATGTGCTTTGTCTATTTCTTGCAGCATGAGTTGGGGTATAATACATTGGGATTGGCGGATGATGAGTATCCTACGGAAGATAAGTTGCCGTTTATTCCTTATCATAGGGAATCACGTCGCATCCATGGGCAAGTACGTTTCACGTTGAATCATATCACAAAACCATTTGATCAAAAAGAAAAATTATATAGGACATGTATCGCAGTAGGTGATTATCCGGTAGACCATCATCACACTCGTTATCAAGGTAAAGAGAAACTTCCTAATTTATATTTCTATCCGATACCATCCTACGGTTTGCCGTTAGGAACTTTGATACCTCAGGATGTGGAAGGTTTGATTGTTGCGGAAAAATCAATTTCTGTGTCGAACATAGTGAATGGAACTACTAGATTGCAGCCTGTGGTTATGCAGATAGGACAAGCAGCAGGAACTTTGGCAGCTTTGTCCATCGAACAGGACAAGAAGATAGCCGAGGTATCGGTACGTGATGTGCAGAATAAGATTTTGGAGGCCGGAGGCTATTTGTTGCCCTATTTGGATGTGCCAGTTGATTCTCCTTTGTTCGCATCATTGCAACGGATTGGTTCTACAGGTATTATGAAAGGAGTAGGACGTAATGTAGAATGGTCTAATCAAACTTGGTTTAGAGCTGATGCATTGTTGGTAAAGAATGAACTACAGGGATTGTCTGATGTATATCCGAATGTGGGTGTTACAATCGAAGGTAATTTACCCGTATCATTGCGAGAGGCTGCTGATTTGATAAAGAAAATAGCTGTAAGCGAAGGTATCGATATGGATGTGGATAAAAAAATAGAGAAACTTTGGACTGAGTTCCAATGGGGAAATGTTGATTGGACGGAAAATGTCTCTCGTGCGAAAATGGCTTTATTGATTGATAAGATTTTGGATCCATTCAATAAAAAACAAGTTGATGTTTATGGTAATTATATTGGACAGAAAACTTGAAGAGATATCTGAATAAAGAATATGAAAGACATTAAAAGTATACTTCTTGTTCTTATGTTATTAGTGTGTGCTTGCGGGTGCAAACAGATTCAAGAAGAAGAGAATAAGCAAAGAGACTATGTGGCTTTGGTTGATCCGTTGATTGGTTCAGGAGGACATGGACACGTTTTTGTAGGAGCTTCTGTCCCCCATGGTATGGTACAATTGGGCCCCAATAACTTATCTAAGGGTTGGGATTGGTGTTCTGGTTATCATGATTCAGACTCTACTATTATTGGATTTGCTCATACGCACTTGAGCGGAACCGGAATTGCTGATTTAGGTGATATTATATTTATGCCTGTACATGGAGTAAATGGTAATGTGGATATGTTGTATCCTAAGGATTATGTCTCTTCTTTCTCCAAAAAAGCACAATATGTAACTCCTGGTTATTATTCCGTCTCTTTGGAAAAATATGGTATTTCAGCAAAGTTGACAGCAACGGAAAGAGTTGGTTATCATAGTTATGTTTATCCGGATTCAGTAGAGGCGCAGCTGGTTGTTGACTTGGATGAAAGTGTACAATCATTAATGATGCGTAAAGGAACCTTGAAAGCTGAATTAGTGCAATTGAATGATACGGCAATTTCGGGTTATCGCATTTCAGATGAATGGGCTATGGATCATCGGGTCTTTTTTAATACAGTATTTTCTGCTCCTATACGTGATTTTAAACTTTATCAGAAAGATAAAGCCGTTAGAGGACTTTTAAATTTTGGTTGTCTTGATGAGCCTTTGGTGGTGAAAACAGGTATTTCATACACATCGGAAGATGGAGCTGCGTTGAATTTGGCAAAAGAGTCAAACAATAAAGATTTTGATGCAGTGCAGGCCAAAGCTTATGCCAAGTGGAACCAATGTTTAGGGACAATTTATTTTCATGCGGAGGATGATGCAGAGAAGATATTCTATACAGCCTTGTATCATACGATGATTTCACCTTCAATATTTGCTGATGTTGATGGAAAATATCGAGGGGCAGATAGCAAGATACATAAGGCCGTTCCGGGCTTTACTCCGTATACTATATTCTCTTTATGGGATACTTATCGGGCTGTACAACCTTTGAATACATTGATAGATGGTAAGGTTGCTGATTATGTGAATTCTTTATTGGATATTTATGATTGTCAAGGTACATTGCCTGTGTGGCATTTGGCTGGTAATGAAACTAGTTGCATGGTGGGTGTTCATTCCATCCCTATCATTGTAGATGCTTGTTTGAAAAACATTCAAGGTATAGACAAGGAGCGTGCATTCAAGGCTGTTCGGAGTATAGAACAGATGAATGAAAATGGTTTGGACTATGTACGCAATCAAGGATTTATTCCAGCTGATAAAGTTTCTTGGTCTGTTGCTAGGGGGTTGGAGTATGCTGTTGATGATTATGCTGTTGCTATGTTGGCTAAGGATTTGAATAAGGAAGAAGATTACCGATTATTTTTAAAGCGTTCGAAGTACTATACACATTATTTTGATGCTTCATTGGGATTTATGCGTGGTAAATTATCAGATGGTAATTGGCGAATGAATTTCGATCCTTTTCATAGTGTGCACTTGGAAGATGATTATGTGGAAGGAAATGCGTGGCAGTATACTTGGCTTGTTCCTCACGACCCAGAAGGTTTGATTCAACTTTTTGGTGGGAAAGAACGCTTTGTTTCAAAATTGGATAGTTTGTTTACGGTAAGTTCAGAATTGAATGAAGGCGCCTCCATTGATATATCAGGTTTGATAGGGCAATATGCTCATGGAAATGAGCCTAGTCATCACATCCTATATTTGTATGCATATGTGGGAGAAAATGAGAAAATGGCTCGTTTGCTTCGTCAAGTGTATAACAATTTTTATTCAACTCAACCGGATGGGCTGATTGGAAATGAAGATTGTGGCCAAATGTCAGCTTGGTATATTTTCTCTGCATTAGGTTTTTATCCGGTTAATCCTGTTGATGGGACTTTTGTCTTTGGAACTCCATTATGTAATGAGGCAACGTTGAAGTTGGTGAATGGCAAGGAATTGAAAATTAAAGTAAAAAACAACTCCAATGAAAATATCTATATCCAATCTGTTAAATTGAATGGAGTAGAGGTTGACTCTTCTGCCATATCTTATCAAGAGATTATGAATGGAGGAGTCTTGGAATATGAGATGGGAAAAAACAATTAATCTATTACTAAATCAAAATTAATTAATCAATTATGAAAAAAATCCTGTTTTTACTATGTTTGTTGGGGGCTGTCTGTATGCAAGCACAGAATCTAACGGTAAAAGGAGTGGTTTCGGATGATATGGATGTATTACCCGGTGTTACAATTGTTATTGCTGGTACCGATAAAGGTACAGTGACGGACATTGATGGAAAATATTCTATTGATGTGCCTAAAGGAAGTAAACTTATATTCTCTTATGTTGGGTACCGTTCTCAAACGGTTACTGCTAATCAGAGTAGATTGGACATTAGATTGTCTGTAGATGCTATTCAACTGGAAGAAGCGGTGGTTGTAGGTTATGCTAAGCAGAAAAAAGCAACTTTGACGGGAGCAGTTTCTTCTGTAAGTTCTGAGACTTTGACTAAGAGAAATGTAGCTTCTTTGTCAACGGCTCTTCAAGGAGCGATGCCTGGTGTTACAATCCAACAGACTTCAGGACAGCCGGGAGCAGACGGATCTACAATTCGTGTTCGTGGTATAGGTTCTATTAATTCTAATCAGGATCCTTTGGTATTGGTGGACGGCATTGAAACGGATATAAATCAAGTAGATCCTAATACGGTTGAATCTATATCGGTATTGAAAGATGCGGCTTCTGCTTCTATTTACGGTTCGCGTGCATCGAATGGTGTTATCTTGATTACAACTAAAAGAGGAAAAGAAGGAAAGGTTACTACTACTTATAGTGGATATGTAACGATTCAACGTCCTACTAATATGCCCGAGCCTGTTGCAGCTTGGGAATATTTGCAGGCAGAATTGAATTCTTGGGATAATGCTGGTATGACGGTGACAGAGACTCAGAGAGCTCAACAATTAAAATTGATTGAGGAACAGCGTACTTTGCGTCCAGATAATTGGAACCGATATGATACAAATTGGAAGGAAGAAACCATTAGTGATTATTCATTGATGCATAATCATAATGTCACAGTAAGTGGTGGTAGTGAAAACTTGTCTTTCTTTGGTTCTGGTTCTTATATGTATCAAGATGGTTTGATCCCTAATGATAATTATGATAGAACCAATTTGAGATTGAATGCTGATGCTAAGATTTTACCTTGGGCTAAGTTGGGCTTGGAGACTAATTTGCGCCAATCTAATTTGTCGAACCCGGGAATGGGAAGTCCTAAATCAATTATCAATCAGGCTTTATATATGTTGCCGACTATTTCAGCAGCAAAAGAGTTGGATGGTAATTGGGGATATGGAAAAAATGGTCTGAATCCGACTGCTATGGCCAATGATAGTGGAGAAAAACGAACTACGTCAACTGAAGCGTTGGTTAATGGAACTTTGACATTGACTCCTATAAAAGGACTGGATATAATAGGTCAATATTCTCGTAGACAAGTGACGAATCGTGGTCGTAGTTTAATCACTCCTTATACAACGTCTTTGAAAGGACAAGTTTTGGGAAATTATCCGGCACAGGATGGACTTACAGAATCTTGGAATCAAACAATTCGGAATTATTATCGAGCTCAAGCTTCTTATGAGAGGACAATAAAAGAGCACTATGCTAAGTTATTAGTTGGTTTCCAAGCAGAAGATAGTGAATATACCTCATTCTCTGGAGGAAAGAAGGGTTTTGATTTAGGACAGAATTATCTGGATAATGGTGATGGATCTACAGCTACATCTAGTGGAGGAGCTAATTCGTGGGCTATGATGTCATGGTATGCTCGTTTAAATTATAATTATAAGCAGCGTTATTTATTGGAGATCAATGGGCGTTATGATGGTTCTTCTCGCTTTACGCCTGATAACCGTTGGGGCTTCTTCCCATCTGTATCGGCTGGTTGGGTTATCTCCCAAGAAAACTTTATGGAAAAAGCGAACGATATTGTTGATATTTTGAAATTAAGGGTTTCATACGGTCTATTAGGAAACCAAAATATTGGTAATTATCCTTATGCTTCTACAATAAATCCAGGTTATGGTTACTATTTGGGTGACAATAAAGAATTGACTCCGGGAGTAGCTCAGATTGCATTGTCTAATGCAGATATTACTTGGGAAAAATCAAAGCAATTTGATTTAGGTATGGATTTGAGCATGTGGAACGGTTTGTTGACAGTTACCGCAGATTATTATATTAAGAATGTATATGATATGCTAATGAAATTCCCTGTGCCGTATTATGCTGGTATGAAACCAGCATATTCAAATGCAGGTGATATGTCCAATAAAGGATGGGAAATTAGTATTGGACACAGAAATAAGATTAATGATTTTACTTATGGAGTTACATTTACACTTAATGATAATCGTAATAAAATTACGGATTTGAATGGCTTGAATTCGCAGGATAAAACATTGGTAGAAGGTTATCCTAATCAAGGTATATGGGGATATTTGACTGACGGATATTATAAAGATTGGGATGATGTTGCAAATTCGCCTAAATTGAGTAATGCTGCACGTCCAGGTTTTGTGAAATATAAAAAAGTATATAAGGGCGAGGATACTGATCCTATGTTGATAGATTCGCGTGATATGGTTTATTTAGGTGACCCATTTCCTCATTTTGAGTATGGATTGACATTAAATGCAGGTTGGAAGAATTTTGATTTAACAGTTTTCTTTCAAGGTGTTGGACAACGTTCTGCTTATATGAGTGGAATAGGTTTGAAGCCATTTGCCAATGGAGCAAATCTTTTTAGACATCAGTTGGATTCATGGACGCCGGAAAATCAGAATGCCGAGTATCCTATTCTTGTGCCAGAGGCAAATTCTTCAGATAATTACGTGAAATCAGACAAATGGGTACGTGATGCTTCTTATTGTCGTTTAAAAAACTTGGTTATAGGTTACACATTGCCTTCTGCTGTTGCTAGTAAATTGAAGATTGCTAGTTTAAGGCTATATGTTAGCGGACAGAATTTATTTACGATAAGTGATTTTTATAGTGGTTATGACCCTGAAGCCTCTTATAGTGGAACTCAGGGAGGTGAATTCTATCCTATTATGCAAACTTTTACATTTGGCTTAGATTTAAAATTTTAAAATAGAAAATAGTATATGCAAAATATATTGAATGTCAAAGCTTTTTTTGCTTTGTTTTTAGTGACTTTTTCTTTTACAAGTTGTAGCGATTATTTAGATCGTGAGCCTATGAGCGAATATTTGTCTTCAGATTTTTATAATAATGAAGGAGCTATAAAACAAGGTGCAACAGCTTGTTATGCTTTGTTAAAGATGGATCATACGAATGGGAGTAGCAGTAATATTCCTTTGTCTATATTATGGGATATGTATACTCCTTTTGGAATAGAACGTGCTGATAATAGTTCTATGGGAGTGGGAAATATAGATTCTCGTACAAATTTTACTCCAGAATTTATTTGGGCTACCCTTTACACTTCTGTAGCAAGATGTAATTCTGTACTTGATGGAGCGGCTCCTTTTTATAATACTTTGTCTGATAAGGCTAAAGTTTATTTGGCAGAAATTAAAGTTTTGAGAGCTCATTATAACATGCAGTTAGTTTCATTGTGGGGTGATATACCTTATTTTGAAACATCGGTTACTGCTGAACAACTCAAGAATATGACTCGTACTCCATGGAGAGAAGTTGTAGATAAGATTATGATTGATTTGGAGGAAGCAGCATCAATTTTGCCTTGGGAGGCGTCTGAGTGGGGACGTGTTGATAAGTCTGTTGCTTTGGGCTTGAAAGCCCGTATGGGACTTTATGCAGGTTCTTGGTGTAAATTTGGTTTTGGTCGTGATGCTGTGAAAGATGAAGCGCAAGCTGAAATCTATTTTAAAGAATCTGCTGCCGCAGCCAAAAGAGTGATAAATGAGAGTGGGCGTGATCTAGCTATAAATTATAAGGACTTATTTACTCGTACTGGACAGATGAAGTCTGATGTTAAGAAAGAGAGTATGTTGTTTATGATGTTCTCTGATTTCGGTGATAAAAGCTATCATTATATGTCATTGGGAGAGCAATGTCGTATGATTGGGCAGAGTGGCCGTTTTCCTACTCAGCAATTGGTAGATACTTATGAAATGAAGAATGGTAAACGTATTGATGAGGTCGGTTCGGGCTATGACCCTAAGAAACCTTTTATCAGTAGGGACCCTCGTTTGAAAGAGACTGTTTATACTCATCATGATACGATTATTGGTAATACAGGTTCGAATAAGATGAAATTCTTGATGGAGCTATTTAATCCTCAGACTAAATCGTGGGATGAAACCGGTGCAGAGAAAATGGTTGCTAATTTGGATTATGAGGGATCTGTTGCTCAATATGGTTATGTATTTAGCGGAGTAGGATTTGCATGGAAAAAATACAACCATTTTGATGACGAAGCTTCTGCGACTCCTACCTATAACATTCATCTGATGCGTTTTGCTGAAGTGCTGCTGACTTATGCAGAAGCTAAAATTGAATTGAATGAATTGGATGCTACAGTATTTAACGCAATTGATCGAGTTCGTGCTCGTGTAGGTATGCCTGGCATCCTGACAGTTGATCCTACTCGTGAAAACAGTCAGGCTAAGATGCGTCAAATTGTACGTCGTGAAAGAAAGGTAGAGTTGGCAAAAGAGGCTTTAATGCTGTTTGATATGCGTCGTTGGCGTACAGGTGCTTTGCAAAACGCAGAACCTACATATGGTTATCCTTTGCCGGTAGGTGTCGATGCTTCTAAGGGGATATATCCTGACGGATATGAGCAGGCAACTTCTGACATGGTGCCTTCTTATGGTGAACCTGGCTCAGAAAGAGATTTGAATGACATAGCCAGCTATGCTAAGTTTGCAGCTAAATTGCGTATGCGTGATAAAGACCGTACTTGGGAGGATAAATTCTATTTATGGGCTATTCCGCAAACGGAGCGTAACAAGTGCCCGTGGCTGACACAGAACTTAGGCTATGGCGAGTAATTCTTTGGAAAGAATTATAATATGATAGTTAGTATGAAAAAATTGATTTGTTACATAGCATTTATTGCATTTGCTTCTTTTGTGTGTGCGCAACAAAAAGTGACTATTGAAGCTCCAAGTCCCGACCCTACATTGGTAGTAAGAGGACCAGAAAAGGAAATACGCTTTGTAGACCAGCCATTTTGGGAGAAGGTAAGTAACTGTCTTTATTTGTTCTCGGATGCATTCAACTCGAAAATTCAGTCTGATCGTACGGTGTATACGGCTTTGCAGATTGATAAGAATATGCGTGTAACAGCTATTGTAAATGGAGGGGTGGATAAAAACATTCGCCCTTCCTATACTCAAAAGCTGGAGATAGCTGTGCCTGCGGGAGGATTTGTCTTGTTGGCATCAGACGACGACTACACTTTTGCCGGGTGGAAAAAATTTGTTGCTGAAAATTTCAGGATTGGAGACCTTGTAAAATTGCGTATTGACGGTGAGATAGTCTCTTTGAAGCAGGTTATTGCAGCAAAAGAAGGAAAGACACTGCCTACGATTGAACTGAAGGATGACTATATGCAAACTGTAACAGGAAAATCGGTAGAGGTCAAGGGTATTGTGACTTCTTACAATAAGAAAGAGGGGCATCGGTTGTTCTTGAAGCAAGGTGATTCTTCGATTGTATTACCCGTCAGTAGAAATGGAGAGTTTAAGGCTAATTTGGACTTGAAGCAAGGTACCAATTATTTTGATTTGCTCTTGATGCAGGATGGGGTTGAGGTAGGTAAACAGTCTTTGACCTTTTATGTGAAAAGTCAGCAGGATGACCAAAAAGAGCGTGTGATGTGGGTAGAACAATTTCCAAATGCTAAGGTACTTGTGAACAGGGAAGCTGTTTCTGCCATGATAAAAAACGTAAAGTCAGCCGATTTTACAGCCATTGGTCTGGATGTTAAGGGGCCGGAAGGTTATGTCTCTTATCGGAAAAATGATCTTTCCCATTGTCCTTATTATACGGCAACTTCCAATCCGAAGAAGAAAGTGGAAGATACCGGATTTGATTTGCTTCAAACTGTTTTGGAAGAAGCCCATGCAGCAGGCATTAAAGTGTATGTTAGTTTCAATTTCTTTACGGAAGGTAATATAACAACTCATGACTCTGCAATATTAGGACAGCATAAAGATTGGGAAGAAATTGTACAACGTCCTGAAGATAAAGGAAAATTGCTGAAAATAACAGAGAGTACGCGTGGTAAAGAGGCTGCAGAAGGTAAACTTGTTGCTTTGGCTTTTGTGAATCCTTCTAATAAGGAGGTACAGGACTATCAGTTGCTTCGCGTGGAAGAGGTTCTTAAAAATTACAATGTGGATGGCATTGTATTAGACCGTTGCCGTTATGATAATTTATATGCTGATTTTAGTTATGCATCTCGCAATGCTTTTGAAGATTATCTCGCAGCGCAGGGCAAACGATTGGATAATTTTCCTGCTGATGCTTTTCGTATCGATTCGTTGGGGACAATGGTGAAGGGAAAGTATTTTAAAGAATGGATAACTTTTCGTTCTCAGATAATCTCTGATTTTACTGGGCGTGTTAGAAATTTGGTGGATTTGTATAAAAACAAAAAGAATCCGAATTTGAAGATGGCTGCTTATGTGGGATCATGGTATGAGGTTTATTATCAGAATGGAGTGAATTGGGCCAGTCGTTCTTTCTCGTATAATTCACGTTTGGGATTTCCAGAGAGTGTGATTTATGGCGAGGAATATAACAAGACCAGTTATTTGAAATATTTGGATTTTCTGATGATAGGTACTTATTATAAAACGGCTAAAGAGGTGAATCGTTATATCACTTTAGGCAATATATTGACATGTGGTGAATGTCCTATATTAGGATCTATTAGTCTACCGGATTTGAAAGTTCCTAATCAGGGAAGAGTGTTGGGGGCTTCGCTTAAGAATTCTGCTGGATTGATGATTTTTGATTATTGCTATGTGGATTGGGCTAATTTTTTCGAACAGATGAGAATCGCTTATTCCATTATGAATAAATAATGTATAAAACGAAGAATTATAATGAAAAATACTTTGATTAAATTGAATGGGGCATTGCTCTTTATAGCATTGTTCTTTACAACAATGTTTGTGTCATGTTCTGACGATGATGATAATCGTTCTTTTGAAACAGCACGTATTGTGGGAGTTAAGATTGATAGTAAGTTGTTTACTCCTTCTGTTATAACAGAAACGGAAACTGTGGTTGAGGTACCTGCCGGTAAGGATTTGTCAAACTCTAAGTTACAGGTATTGGTGGCTAATGGTGAACTTCAGAATTTTGTGAATGAAGTGGAATATGATTGTAGGAAGCCTCTCCCGATTAAAATCAAGGGTTATGATGGTACGGTTGTTCAAACAGATTTATGTATTAAGTCAGCTCCGAAGTTGCTGTCGTTGGTGGTGAAAGGATTGACTATTGCAGCAGAAGATATTCATGAAAGTGCATCTCGAATAATTGTTCAGGTTCCTGAGGGTACAGATTTGATGGCTTTAGAGGTTACACTTGAATTTGCAAACGGTACATTGCAGGATTTTCAAAATGGAGTTGCTAAGGATTATACCAATCCATGTAATTTTTCTTTGTTGGGAGTTGATGAGAAAACTGTGTATCCGTATGAGTTGATACTTACTACTGGACCGGTTGGCCCAGCGTCTATTGATGCTATTATTGTAAATGGAGTAGAATCTGATTCTCTTGTGGTAGAAAATAATGTGTTGACTCCTTATATTCCGGCATTAATGAACTTTTCTTCTGTAGATGTAGAATTGAAAGTTGGATTTGGTAACATAGTTGAAGAGGGCTTTACCGGCAAAGGTTTGAATTTGATGACTGGTGCTAATGTTGTTACAGTGACTGGAACAAACGGAATTGCAACGGAATTTGTGATAGGTGTACCACAGCTTTCTTTTGAGCCTCTTTGGACAAAATCTTATTCGGAATTAGGCTTTGGAGCCAATGACTTGTGTGCTGTTGGTTTTAGCGATCAATATTTATTGGCTGGCAATTACACTTCAGTTACCAAAACTCCTGTATACTATACTTTCAATGGTGAACAAGCCGGGCAGCTGTCTGCAGAAGGTGTGAATCCTACAGGTTATGGATTCCGTAAATTTGCAACAGATGAGCAAGGGAAGGTTTTGGCTTTGTCTCTTGGTATGAGCGGTGGAGAACAATGGATTTATAAATGGGATAACGTTGCAGGTAAGGGAAGTGAGTATATTTCATTCTCTAAGGCAAGTTTGGGGGTTGATTATAATCCTCGTGCTGCCGGTATTAATGTTACAGGTTCGTTGGATGGTGATGCCACAATCGTATTGACTATTGCCCAAAAGACAGATGTTTTTGTATGGACAGTTTCAGGCGGTGTATTGAACTCTACTCCAAAAAAATATTCTTTCCCGATTTCAGGAACAAGTTATTATTGGAGTATATGCGCTATGCCTATGGGTAAGAAGGGATATCTTGGTTTTGCAGCAACAGCAAAAATGGACAATTCGGGTGTAATATGTTTGAGTGACATGATGAGCGAAACTCAACGCTTCTCAGGAATGTCAACCACGGATGGAAAGACTATATCTTACAACGGACGTGATTATTTGGCATTTGTTTCCCATAATAATAACAAAGGTACGATGTGGATTTGTGATATAACAGATGGTCAGCTGGATTCTTATAAGCATCCTATTTTCAAGCGTACAATGAAGGTAGAAGGTGGAAATGATAATGCCACGATGGATGCTGATATGGTAGTTATTGATGGTAAGTTGTATGTGGCTTTTGCTTGTACGAACTTAGGATTGTATCTTTATGAATTTGAATAAAACTGTTTTTTAGCGAATGAATAATGAGGGTGTGTCAGGCGAAAAAAGCATCGTGATGCACCCTTATTTTTAATAAATCAGACTGATTATGAATATGGCATTGAAAATGACATCTTGCTTAGCCTTTTTTTGTTTCTGCTCTTGTGGAAATGGAAAAGTTACGGAAGATATCGTAGAAGAGGATCCGATAAATACGTTCTTTAAAGATGAAACGCGTCCTTTCGCTCAGAAGTGTTTTGATGGCGCATATTACCGGAAAGCTGTTTCTGGTAAGGATAAATGGTTAGGTATTGGTGGAACCGTTGTACTTCCTCAAATTGAGTTTGATGAAAATAGAAAGAATCCCAATAAGCCAGGACAATACTTGGACAATCCTTCCGTTTATTTGGGAGGTAATATGGGCGGTCAAGAAACGGACATAGGGTTGACTTGGGAGGTGGTGAAAGAAAGTGGAGTTGTTAGTCAGGAGCGAAAGGCATTTCGACCTTTTATGCGCAGAACCGCCCATATCAGTGGTCAAGAGGAAAATTATGCCAATGCACCTGCCGAAGAAAGATATTATTGGTATCCTGGCGAAGAGGTTACTATATCCATTCAGATTGTAGATGATTATAAATTGAAGTTCATTGTAGATGGTGCAGGCAAACGTTTTGAAACAGATTATGAATGTGCTGGATACAAGAAAGGAAATATTGGAGAATTCAAACGCGTAAATGCTATAGATCAAGTAGCTAATGAAGGAAAACCGGTACAGCCGACACAAACACTGGTCAAAAATAGTTGTTGGAAAGAGACTTATTTGTTCCGTTTCTATAAGGACGAAGTGGTGAAGGCGCCTATGCATAAGGGACGATTTACGGATATGCGCTGTCCGGATTCTATATATTTTGATATAGATGCTTCGGAAGAAGAAAGTAGTAAAGGTAGCGAATGTATAACGATTAATGGTGGAGGAATTTAAGATGAAGAAGGCTTTGATGCAGGTTTTGATGTATGTATGTTTGATGTTGCCTTTGGGGGCTTGTAGTAGCGATACTCCTCAAGAGCCCGAGGGAGGAACTACTGTCCCTGAATATTTTTCGGGTGTTTGGGTAACAAGTTCGGCAAGTCAGGTATTGGATTCGAAAGAAAATATAAAGAAGGCTGTAGACGTATGTGAAGAATATGGTATTAATCATATTTTTGTGGTAGTATGGAATAACGGGAGGACTCTATATCCCAGTCGAATAATGAAAGACTTGATTGGTGTAGAGATGATGGAAAAATATCAGGGACGTGACCCGTTGCGTGAAATAATAGACGAGGCACACGCTCATAATATTAAGGTACATGCATGGTTTGAGTATGGATTTGCAGCATCGTATGGACAGAATGGAGGGATGATTCTGCAGGCTAAGCCTGATTGGGCTGCCCGTGATAAGACAGGCGCTCTGTTGATGAAGAATGGCTTTGTGTGGATGAATAGCTTGCATCCTGAAGTGCAGGGATTCCTACTCTCTTTGGTGAAAGAGGTTGTCCAAAGTTATGATGTGGATGGCATACAAGGAGATGACCGTTTGCCGGCGATGCCGTCTGAAGGCGGATATGACGACTATACGCGTAATTTGTATAAGAGTGAACATCACGAAGCCGAACCTCCTATGGATGAAAAGAATGGGGAGTGGGTAAATTGGAGATGTGAAAAATTGACAACTTTTATGGCAAAACTCTATCAAGAAGTGAAACTGCAGAAGTCTTCTTTGATTGTTTCAAGTGCTCCGAGTGTTTTCCCTTGGTGTAAAAACGAATATTTGCAAGATTGGCCTTCTTGGTTGGATAAAGGATATGTGGATTTGGTGATTCCTCAACATTATCGTTATGACATAGACTCTTATCAGTCTACTTTGGTGCAGCAGTTATCTTACGTTGAGGCAAAGGATAGAAAAAAGTTTATGCCGGGTGTTTTGATACAGAATGGCGACTATAATCCGACGGAAGATTATTTGAGGAAGATGGTAGAGTGTAACCGACGCAATCAAGTTTCTAATGAGTGCTTTTGGTTTTATGAAGGTTTGGGAAAGCTATCTTCATTCTTCGTAAATTATAGAAACAAGTAACAAATTAATGGGTGTAAAATGAAACGTGCTATATCTTTAGATGTTTTTCGTGGCTATGCTATTGTTACAATGATTTTGTCAGGCACCATTGCTTCTGGAGTATTGCCTGGTTGGATGTATCATGCACAGGTAGGGCCGCGTTCGAATCATACTTTTGATCCTACAATTTTGGGAATTACATGGGTCGATTTGGTATTTCCGTTTTTTCTGTTTGCCATGGGAGCAGCATTCCCGTTTTCGATAGGTGGGAAGATAGAGAAGGGAGAATCGACTTGGCGGATTATGTGGGAATGTTTGTTACGTGGTATGAGGCTGACTTTCTTTGCAATATTTATTCAGCATATGTATCCTTGGGTGACATCTTCTCCTCAAGATGCTACGGCTTGGTTATTATCCATAGGAGTTTTTTTATTAATGTTTCCTATGTTTATGAAGATTCCTTTGAAGATACCGTCTTGGATGCGGGTACTGATAGAGCTTTTGTCGTATGGAGTAGCAATTTATCTTTTGCTGTCTGTCTCTTATGCGGGTGATCGCAAGTTTAGCCTCTCATTTAGTAATATTATTATATTGGTATTGGCTAATATGGCATTGTTTGGCTCTTTTTCCTATTTGTTCACACAGCATAATAAGTGGTGGCGGATAGGTATACTGCCTTTTGTTATGGCTATTTTTTTAGGTAGTTCTACAGACGGCTCTTGGCAGAAAGAATTTATGGATTTTTCTCCTCTTCCGTGGATGTATCGGTTCTATTATTTAAAATACCTGTTTATAGTTATTCCGGGAACAATAGCAGGGGAATATTTGAAGGAGTGGATGTCTGTTAGGACGGAGCAAGATCGAATGCAGTCGTTAGAAAATCGTCGGACATTATGGGTGTTGCTGATTTCTGTATTGATTGTTGTTGTAAATTTGTATGGCCTTTATACGCGCAGTCTTGTACTTAATCTTTTTTTGACCATAGGTTTATTGGTCTTGTTGGAGCGTTTGCTTAGAATGCCGGGAAATGATGCGTCTTGTTGGCATAAATTATTTATGGCCGGAGCTTATTTGTTGATGTTAGGCTTATTCTTTGAGGCTTATGAAGGTGGAATTCGTAAGGATCACTCAACCTATAGCTATTATTTTGTAACATCAGGATTGGCTTTTATGGCCTTGTTGGCATTCATTGTAATTTGTGATGTTTATCGTTGTGAAAAGTTGATGAAACCATTGGAGATGGCTGGAAAAAATCCTATGATAGCTTATGTAACTCCGAATTTGGTGGTGATGCCTTTGATTAATCTTTTAGGACTAAGTGGATATTTGGGTATGCTGAATGGAAATGCTTGGTTAGGATTGTTAAGAGGTGTTGTTGTGACAGGCTTGTCTGTTATGATAGCAATGTTTTTCACTAAGTTAAAGTGGTTCTGGAGAACTTGAGTTTATGCATATAGAAAGGAGTATATAATTATGATTAGAAAAATGGAAATGAATAAACGTTTGTTTTTGTTCTTGTTTTACTTATGTATAAGTGTCTATGGCTTTTCGGCAGATAGAGTGGAAGGCATTCGGGGGGTGTGGGTGCCTGCACCTCGGTTTACGTCCGTTCTTCATAGCCACGAAAATGTAAAGCAATTTGTTCAGCTGTTGGATCAATTGAATTTGAATTCTGTTTTCTTAGTGGCTTATGCTGAAACGAAGACCATTTATCGCAGCGAAGTTTTGTTGCGGTATTCAAATTATCAACATTTGGAAGATGGTTATTTGTTGTCTGAATATGATTATAAAAGTGCTACTAATGACCCCGTACGTGATTTAATAGATGAGGCGCATAAGGTGGGAATTAAAGTATTCTTTTGGTTTGAATATGGATTTATGGGTGAAGGTACTCCTATTGCTTCTACCAATCCGTTGTTGGCAAAAAATCCTCATTGGTTAGGAATCAATAATGAACAGCAGCCTGCTAATTATAATAAGCATGATTATTATTTTAATTCCTATAATCCGTCTGTTCAGAATTTCTTGATAGATTTGATTGAAGAAGCTTTAAACTTGTATCCTGATTTGGATGGAGTGCAAGGTGATGATCGTCTTCCTGCGATGCCGCGTAATTCGGGATATGATACATATACTGTTTCATTATATCAGGCGCAGCATAACGGTAAATTGCCACCGATGGATTATAATGATAAGGAATGGGTCGGTTGGCGTTTAGATATTTTGAATGATTTTGCTCGCCGTTTATATCGATCGGTTAAGCGTATAAGTCCTGATGCTATGGTAAGTTTTGCACCTAATCCTTATCCGTGGTGCGAAGATAATTTAATGCAAGATTGGCCGCAATGGTGCAAGGATGGAGTTTGTGATTTACTGGCAGTTCAGTGCTATCGTTATTCAGAGGATGCTTATAGGAATACGGTATTAGAAGTGTTGAACCATATAAAGATGAGTAGGGCTAACTCTTTGTTTGCACCAGGTATGATTTTAATGGAAGGTAGTAATTCTAAAATGACTCCGGAATTGCTGCTAAAGCAAATCAAGATTAACCGAGATTTAGGATTGAATGGGGAAATCTATTTCTATAATAAAGCATTAAACAATTCTAAAGTTCAAGAAGTTTTAAAGAAGGTATATACAGAGAAAATTCTTTTTCCGACTTTAAAGGAATAGATTTTTTAGGGTATTGATTGGTACAGGATAAATATTGGGACTTTGTATTATAGCGAAACCTGTTGGCGGAATTAAGTTAATGCATACTTGATTCTACCAATAGGCTTGCTATTAATGTAATTTATGTGTTGTAAGGTGGTCAATACCTAATTTAGCCAATAATTCTAGCAAACAGGCTGCCAGATTTTCTGACACAGACAGGTTATAGTATACTTATTATCAGTCGCATATAACTAATTTGTTTTTATTGCTGTCCGATAAAAAATGTAAATGCATAAAAATAGAGCTGACTTCATTTGCAATGTCAGCCCATTTTTGTTAGATTTCTGTCGCCAAACTAAAAATTTAATTATATAAGCAGAAGTATATATCTTAGCGGACAACTGCTTTACTGTCAGGTCATAAAATTACTGAATAAGCCAAAAATCCTTCAGATAAGCCGTAAACATGGTGGAGAACACTATATAAAACGATTTGATGGCTGGACACATCTTGTCGTCATGCTTTATACTGTTATCATGCATTTTGATTCCTTGTGTGAGATAATGGTTTCTCTACAGGCAGAAGCCCGCAAACTTTGTCATCTTGGTATAACCACAATGCCATTACGTAGAACTCTTTCCGATGCTAACCAACGACGTCTGAAAGCTATATTTGAGTCCGTCTATCATGACTTATACGTCACATACAGGAATATACTTCTGGGGACAGCTGTAAAACAGGATGCAGTCTGGATGAAGTGTTTGCAGATTATCGATTCCACTACCATCACTTTGTTCTCCAATCTCTTGTTCAAGGGTGTGGGATGTAAAAAGGAAGAAGGTATAAAGGTACACACTGTCATACACGCTAACGGAGAATCCTTTCAGATCTAAAGTTCACTTCAGCAGCAACCAATGATTCTTTTATGCTAAGACCATCAGCACTGAACAAAGGAGAAATAGTTGTCATGAACCGTGCACATATTGACTATGAGAAATTGGAGGTGCTCACACAAAGAGAAATGCTGTATATGAAAAAAAATGAGGAAGAATCTGAAATACAGTATTATGGAGAATTGTATATACCAGACTAAAGAAGGCCTTATGGAAGTACAGATACAGCATGTTATATTCTGAAAAGTACTGAAGGGTGGCGAAATCTTGACTCATTATGCCCATATCATTATTTATATCTATGCTGATACAAGAAAACACAAACTAGTTTCATTGCTTACAAACAATTTGAAGTCAGATCCTGGTAAAATTATAGACATTTACCGAAACGTTAGGAGATTGAATTACTGTTCAAGCAGATAAAACAGAACTTCCTATTGAAATACTTCTATGGGGAAAGTGCAAATACCATCAAAATACAGATTTGGGTGATTCTTATGCTTAATTGATTTTATCGGACAGCAATGATAAAAAATACGTTTTTTCTGCTTTGTTTTTACAGAAGTAAAGCTAATTTTGCAAAGAAATATGAGAAAGAGAGACAAAACGTGTGCAAAAGCAACACTGGAAGAACCTAAACGCGAGCAGCGCATGGTATGCCTGATGAGCGAAGAAGAGCTGCGGATTGTGGATCGTTATCTGGAGAAGTATAAGATAACGAACAAATCGCGCTGGCTGAGGGAAACCATTCTCATGTTTATCCATAAGAATATGGAAGAAGATTATCCTACACTGTTCGGTGAGCATGACATGCGAAGATGAGAAGTGGTGGAATAGGATAGATGTGCGATGTGGAATGAGATAAACTGCAAGTAGTAAGAATTATGACAAATACGGATTATATGAAGCAGGCGCTTTTGGAAGCGCAAAAAGCAGGTGAGCGGGGTGAAGTGCCCGTTGGTGCCGTTGTTGTTTGCAAAGACCGTATCATTGCCCGTGCCCATAATCTGACTGAAACGCTGACGGATGTCACTGCACATGCCGAAATGCAGGCTATCACTGCCGCCGCTGCTACGCTTGGTGGCAAATATCTGAATGAATGTACTCTTTATGTGACCGTTGAACCGTGCGTGATGTGTGCCGGTGCCATAGCATGGGCACAAATGGGACGGTTGGTATTTGGTGCGGAAGATGAGAAACGGGGATACCAGCGTTATGCACCAAAGGCTTTGCATCCTAAAACTGCGGTAGTGAAAGGAGTATTGGCGGATGAATGCGCTGCATTGATGAAAGACTTTTTTGCTGCAAAACGCAGATAATACTTTTCTGAAAAATTTCGCTATAACAGGTTAACTTTGTAGTGCGGAATACAAATAAATTATCCTTACAGGATAATTATTGTGTAATGATATGGCTCTCTGCAATTGCTATTCTTCTTTGATTTCTTCGAAATCCACATATTCCCCCTCGTCCTGGGAAAACAGTTTCTTGTGCCTGCCATGTGCGGTTTCTTCTTTTATCCTTGTTTTAGGTTCTTCGTTGGAAGAAGAGCCGGACTGTTGTCTGCCATTGAAAGAATACCCTCTTCCGGATTGATAATTTCCATTGTCGTTCCGATAAGTGTTTGATGAGCGGCGGCTACCCAAGCCGAAAATACTCCGGATAACAGTGCCGATGATGCTAAGTCCGATAAGCAGGATGGCGATTATAATGATAAATAAAAATCCTAAAAAATGAAACATGGGCTAATGTCTTTTATGTGTTCGTTTTCAGCGAACGATAATACAACAACCGTGCCAAGAAAATGTTTACTTACGCTTTCCTGTGAGAAGTGACAGCAAGATGTACCATACAATTACCGCTGCGAAACCGCTGACTTTCAAAAAAACAAGAAGCGGAATACAGATAATCAGGAAACTGAAACTTACTTTGTTGTCTTTCCATGAGAGGCTCTTGAATTTCAATGAGAACATCGGTATTTCCGATACCAGCAACCACGAAAACAAGCAAACCAATGCTAAGAGATAAAGCGGATTAAAGCTCTCCGAGATAAGTATGGGATGTATTCCCGCCACTAACGACGCCCAAAAAAGGGCATTGGCAGGAACCGGTACGCCGATAAAGGAACTGGTCTGGCGGGTGTCGTTGTTGAACTTAGCCAGACGCAACGCCGAGAATACGGAAATAAGGAATGCTGTGTAAGGCATATAAGGAGCGATGAACTCCATGGATGCCGGATAATGCATTTCTTTAAATAAAGAGAACACTATTAGTGAGGGCGCTACGCCGAAACTTACATCATCCGCCAGCGAATCCAAGTCTTTGCCGATGGGAGAGTGTGCATTCAGCAGACGTGCCATCATGCCGTCGAAAAAATCGAATACGGCACTGAGGATAATGAATGCAAGCGCCAGGTTATAGTTGGCTTCAAAAGCCATGACACAGGCGATACACCCGGAGAACAGGTTCAGGCAGGTTAAGGTATTCGGTATGGAGCGGGTAATGCAGTTTGCCATTGTTACTTGAGTTTTGCTATTACGGTCTGGTTGCCGGTAGTCAGTTGTCCGAGTTTAACAAGAACTTCCGTACCCAGCGGAAGGAATACATCCACACGCGAACCGAACTTGATGAAGCCCATATGTTCGTCGATATAACACTCTTCGCCCGGTTCGGCATAAGTTACGATACGGCGTGCCATGGCGCCGGCAATCTGGCGTGCCATGATTTCCACACCTTCGGGGGTTTCGATTACTACAGTGGAACGTTCATTGTCGGTGCTTGCTTTGGGCAACCAGGCTTTCATGAACTTGCCGTTCTGGTGAGATACCGACTTCACGGTTCCGTCCACCGGATACCAGTTGGCATGTACGTTGACCAGACTCATAAATATGGAAACCATGATACGGCGGTCATGGAAATATTCGGTTTCTTCAACCTCTTCCACTACCACAATCTTTCCGTCAGCCGGGGCAACCACGATTTTTTCAGTATTTTCCTGGCCGAACAAACGTATAGGACAACGGAAGAAATTTACTAAAATGCCATAAACCACAAGGCTGATAACTGCCACTACGTAGAAAGGAATCTTACATTCCAAACCGAAGTAAAGCCCTGCGTTTACGGCGAGTATCAACAATAAACTGCCGGCCAATGTATGTGTTCCTTCACGGTGAATACGTATTTTCTTTAATTTTTTAAGTCGACCCATGTATCTTGTTTTATTCTTTCTAATGCAAATTATCTGCAAAAATAGGCTTATTTTGAAAATCTAACAAGAATTTAGTCATAGAATTACAGATGTTGATAACTTTTTGAGGAATATTTTTGTTAGATGTAGCATAGGTCGTACCTTTATGCTCACTTATAGAAAGGATAAATTTATGCAGGATTTTGTTCATTTGCACGTACACACCCAGTATTCACTTCTTGACGGTCAGGCCAGCGTAAGCCGGCTGGTAGACAAGGCGATGAAGGATGGTATGAAAGGTATAGCCGTTACCGATCATGGTAATATGTTCGGTATCAAGGAATTCACCAACTATGTCAATAAGAAGAACAGCGGTCCGAAAGGGGAGATAAAAGACCTGAAAAAACGGATTGCCGGCATAGAGAGCGGTGAGATAGAATGTGAGGATAAGGAAGCGGAGATAGCGGCTTGCAGAGCAAAAATAACGGAAGCCGAAAATAAACTGTTCAAGCCCGTTATCGGTTGTGAGATGTATGTGGCACGCCGCACAATGGACAAGAAAGAGGGTAAGCCCGACCAGAGCGGTTATCACCTGATTGTATTGGCGAAGAATGAAAAAGGTTATCACAATCTTATAAAGCTGGTGTCCCGTGCATGGACTATGGGATACTATATGCGTCCGCGTACCGACCGCAATGAATTGGAGAAGTATCATGAAGGATTGATAGTCTGTTCCGCCTGTATCGGTGGGGAGGTTCCTAAAAAGATTATCAACGACCAGTTGGAAGAGGCGGAAGAAGCCATCCGCTGGTATAAGAATCTTTTCGGGGATGATTATTATCTGGAATTGCAACGTCATAAGGCAACTGTTTCCCGTGCCAATCATGAGGCTTATCCTTTACAGCAAAAAGCCAATGCCAAACTGTTGGAATATGCCAGGAAGTACAATATAAAAGTAATCTGCTCCAATGACGTTCATTTTGTGGACGAGGAGAATGCCGAGGCGCACGACCGCCTTATCTGTTTGAGTACGGGCAAGGATCTGGACGACCCGAGCCGTATGCTTTACACCAAGCAGGAATGGATGAAGACCAAGGCGGAGATGAACGAGCTTTTTGCCGATGTTCCCGAAGCGCTTTCCAATACACTGGAGATTTTGGACAAGGTGGAATATTACTCTATAGACCATGCCCCTATCATGCCTACTTTTGCCATTCCCGAAGATTTCGGAACGGAAGAGGAATACAGGCGGAAATATACGGAAAAAGATTTGTTCGACGAGTTTACGCAGGACGAAAACGGAAATGTCGTCTTGGACGAGGAAGCCGCCAAAGCCAAAATCAAGCGTTTGGGCGGTTACGAAAAACTTTATCGTATTAAATTGGAAGCCGACTATCTTGCCAAACTGGCATTTGACGGTGCCAAACGGCTTTACGGTGACCCGTTGTCGGACGAAGTGAAAGAACGTTTGGTTTTTGAGTTGTACATTATGAAGACGATGGGTTTCCCCGGTTACTTCCTGATTGTACAGGACTTTATCAATGCCGCCCGTACGCAATTGGGCGTTTCGGTGGGACCGGGACGTGGTTCGGCTGCCGGTTCGGCCGTGGCGTACTGCTTGGGCATAACCAAGATAGACCCTATCCAGTACGACCTGCTGTTCGAGCGTTTCCTTAATCCCGACCGTATTTCCTTGCCTGATATTGATGTGGACTTCGATGATGACGGACGTGGTGAAGTATTGCGCTGGGTAACGGAAAAGTATGGTCAGGAGAAGGTGGCGCATATCATCACGTATGGTACTATGGCAACCAAACTGGCCATCAAGGATGTCGCCCGTGTACAAAAGCTGCCTTTGTCGGAATCCGACCGTCTGGCAAAATTAGTTCCCGATAAAATTCCCGATAAGAAACTGAATCTTCCCAATGCCATCGCCTATGTACCTGAGCTTCAGGCTGCGGAAGCATCGCCCGACCCGTTGGTGCGCGATACGTTGAAGTATGCCAAGATGCTGGAAGGTAACGTGCGCGGTACGGGTGTGCATGCTTGCGGTACAATTATCTGTCGTGACGACATCACCGACTGGGTTCCTGTGAGCACGGCAGATGATAAGGAAACGGGAGAGAAGATGCTCGTTACCCAGTACGAGGGTTCGGTCATTGAAGATACCGGATTGATTAAAATGGACTTCCTGGGACTGAAGACCCTTTCCATTATCAAGGAAGCCGTTGAAAATGTACGTTTACACCGGGGACTGTCGTTGGATATCGACAAGATTTCCATTAAAGACCCCGCTACCTATAAATTATACTGCGACGGACGGACTATCGGTACCTTCCAGTTCGAGTCCGCCGGCATGCAGAAATACCTGCGCGAGCTGCAGCCGGGTACTTTCGAGGATCTGATTGCCATGAATGCTCTTTATCGTCCGGGACCTATGGACTATATCCCTGACTTCATCGACCGTAAATGGGGACGCAAGCCTATCGAGTATGATATTCCCATCATGGAGAAATATCTGAAAGATACCTACGGCATTACCGTCTATCAGGAGCAGGTGATGCTTCTGTCCCGTTTGTTGGCAGACTTTACCCGTGGTGAGTCCGATGCCTTGCGTAAGGCAATGGGTAAGAAACTGCGCGACAAGCTGGATCATATGAAGCCGAAGTTCATTGCTGGCGGACAGAAGAACGGACACGATGCGAAGGTGCTCGAAAAGATTTGGGCGGACTGGGAGAAGTTTGCATCCTATGCTTTCAATAAGTCTCATGCCACCTGCTATTCATGGGTTGCCTATCAGACGGCGTTCCTGAAAGCCAATTATCCGGCAGAGTATATGGCCGCCGTAATGAGCCGAAGCTTGTCCGATATAACGACGATAACCAAACTCATGGACGAATGTAAGTCCATGGGCATCAAAGTGCTTGGCCCCGATGTGAACGAATCGAACCTGAAGTTTACCGTGAACCCCGAAGGTAATATCCGTTTCGGATTGGGTGCCGTGAAGGGAGTAGGTGAGGGTGCTGTGCAAAGTATCATGGAAGAGCGTGCGAAGAACGGGCCTTATACCGGTATTTTCGATTTTGTGCAGCGGGTCAATCTGAATGCCTGCAACAAGAAGAACCTGGAATGCCTTGCCCTTGCCGGTGGTTTTGACAGTTTCCCTGAGCTGAAGCGCGAACAGTATTTTGCCGTCAATACCAAGAATGAAGTTTTTATTGAGACATTGGTGCGCTATGGCAATCGTTATCAGGCAGATAAGGCGGCAGCGGTCAACTCCCTGTTCGGCGGAGAAAATGTAGTGGATATAGCCACTCCCGAAATTCCGCAGGCAGAACGTTGGAGTGATCTCGACCGGTTGAACAAGGAGCGGGACTTGGTAGGCATTTATCTCTCCGCTCATCCCTTGGATGAATATGCCGTGGTGCTGGAATATGTTTGTAACACACACATGGCGGAACTGGAGGACAAGACCGCTCTTGTGGGACGTGAAATAACTATGGGGGGCATCGTTACTTCCGTCCGCCGGGGCATCAGTAAAAACGGCAATCCTTATGGCATTGCCAAGATAGAGGACTATTCCGGGTCGGCAGAGTTGCCTTTCTTCGGAAACGACTGGGTGACTTACCAGGGATACCTGGGCGAGCGTACTTTCCTTTATATAAAGGCGCGCTGCCAGCCTAAACAGTGGCGGCAGGACGAACTGGAGCTGAAGATTACCTCAATGGAACTGCTTCCCGATGTAAAGGAAAAACTGATAGAGAAGATAACGATCCTTATCCCGCTCGGCGTGCTGAACAAGGCATTGGTGACGGAATTGGCGGAACTGACGAAGGAGCGTCCCGGTACAACGGAACTTTACTTTAAAGTGACCGACCCGGAGAGCAAGATGACCCTTGACCTGGTGTCCCGTCCGGTGAAGCTTTCCGTAGGCCGTGAGCTGATCTCTTATTTAAAAGAACGTCCGGAGCTTGATTTTCGGATAAATTAATTATCTTTGCTTCACTGATGGCAGTAGGCGGATAATGCTGATACTGTACTGTTGAATTGATATTTAACTTAATATTTAGAAGAAATGGCATTAGAAATTACAGACAACAACTTCAAGGAAATCCTGGCAGAGGGTAAACCTGTGGTAATTGATTTTTGGGCGCCGTGGTGCGGACCTTGCAAAATGGTGGGTCCTATCATTGAAGAACTGGCCGGCGAATATGAAGGCAAAGCGCTTATCGGTAAATGCGATGTAGACGAAAACGGAGATGTTGCCGCCGAATACGGTATTCGCAATATTCCTACCGTACTGTTCTTCAAGAATGGAGAACTGGTGGACAAGCAAGTGGGTTCTGCTCCTAAACCGACTTATGCAGCGAAAATTGAAGCACTGTTGTAAGGTGGTGGTACTATTAATCCTTTAAAGATATAAAGCTATGGGACTGGAAGACGATTTTTTGAAGAATGATCTCGATGATGAAAAGACCATTGAGTACATCAAAAACTATTTGCCGCAGGAGTTGAAAGAGAAGTTCTCTGACGATGAGTTTTATTATTTTCTCGATTTGATTGACGAGTATTATTCCGAGAGCGGCATCCTCGATGTGCAGCCCGACGGTGACGGATATATCGAAATCGATCTGGGAAAAATCGTAGATTACATCATCAAGGAAGCTCATAAAGACGAAATGGGCGATTATGATCCGGATGAAATCCTTTTCATCGTGCAGGGCGAAATGGAATACACGGAGTCATTGGAGGATGAGTAATTCACAGTTTGGATTATAATGAAAAAGGAAAGGCGCGGGATGAAAACCTGCGCCTTTCCTTTTTTCCTGTATGTTGTATATCAGTCTTTCCGTTTATGCTACCGGCGGAGTATTCAGAAAAAAGAATACCGCCGTGCCGATAAGTATCATTCCCAATACCCCGTAAAACCAGCGTGCTTGCCGGCGGCCTACATTCCGTACGACAAACTGCGTGTTCTGGGCGGTAAAGAACCAATCCCAATCTAAGATTGCAGCCAGCAGGGAGATAATTCCCGCAACGGCAAAGATACCCTGAACGATGTACTGGCTCATGTAGTGCGATTAGCGGTTGATGATTAACGGCCGGTACTAATCCAGCGGTTGCAGTGTAACTTCCCGTTCACCGTTTTCTATCTCTTCGATAGTGACTTTCACGGTATTTCCCGGCAGCAGCTCTTCAATCAGTTCCGGCCATTCGATGAAGCAGAGCGCACCGCTGTACAGATAATCTTCGTATCCCATATCGTACACCTCTTCCAGTTTCTTGATCCGGTAGAAATCGAAGTGGTAAATCAACTCTCCGGCAATTTCGGAACGGTATTCGTTTACGATGGCGAAAGTAGGGGAGGTAATGACATCGGATACGCCGAGCTCTTCGCAAACCGCCTTGATAAAGGTGGTCTTGCCGGCTCCCATTTTGCCGTAAAAAGCAAACACGGTATTGTCGCCCATTGCCTCGACGAACCGGCGGGCGGCTTCATGAATCTGGTCTAATGACTGAATCTTGATTTCCATTATTTTGTATTTTTCTGCAAAGATAATGGAAACCTCTGGAATAACCTCAAAAAAATGGGAGAAATGATGCTAAATGACTTAATATCAGTGTTGTTACGGTGTAAAATGATGACAAGCCGAAAAACAGAAAACGCAAGAAAAAGCGGATTTAAGAAGAACGGTTTGCAAATCATTACCCGTGAAAGAGTAAGATTTAACACATGAGAGATGCTATTGCACCGTTTGTCACCGATTTGCGTATCAAGGTCTAACTCGTTGATATTTAACTTTGCAAACAAAAAACGAGTATGGCAAGAAGTACATTCAAAGTGCTGTTCTACGTGGACGGCAGCAAGGAGAAAGACGGTATTGTCCCTATCATGGGACGAGTGACAATCAACGGTACTGTGGCATAGTTCAGTTGCAAGCAGACCATTCCGAAGCCCCTTTAGGATGCGAAAGGCAACCGGACGAAAGGCAAGAGTGCCGAAGCACGGAACATCAATTTGGCTTTGGATAAAATCAAGGTGCAAATCATCAAGCACTATCAGCGCATATCCCTCCGTGGAGCATACGTAACGGCTGAAATGGTGCGCAATGCCTACCAAGGGGTCGGAAGTGAGTATGAGACACTGCTAAAGGCTTTTAACAAGGATTGCGCCAATTTCCTGAAACGTGTCGGCAAAGACCGCAGCATCGGCACATTCGGAGCGGAACGGGTACGCAATGCCGTTCTTGAAAGACTATACCTAAGAAAAGAGAAAACAAGCATCTTCTTTTCGCTGAATGCTACCGACATCGCCAAATCCAAATACCTCTCGTAAAGTTGAGTGAGATACTGACGTAATGCAGTCAGTAAATCTGTAAGTCTGTACGACAGCCACTCTGATTTTTAGAAAAATGATTTCTTTATTATGCCAGTGTAAAAAACATACTTTTTATGTACTTTTGTTTATTCAAAGCAATATCAAAATAATCATGAAGAAAAAATTCCTAATATCATTCCTCATATTGATAGTTTGCCATACACTGTTAGCTCAAGATAAAAACGACAGTGGGAATTCCGCTTCTTGCGTTGAGTTCTCAAACATATTCAACAATATCAAGACTCTATGCGATAAAGATAATGGGAAACTATGGGGAGTCAATTTGTATACACCAATTTTATGTATAAACAAGAAACGTGATTTGTGGAGTAACCAAAAGGATTCACAAGGACAACTTCAAGCATGTGGGGAAGTGTTTATTGGAAAATTTCCAGTCAATAAGAACATCGCCAATTCCACAATAAATGTATTTGGGCAACAATGGGTGATGATAGCACTTCCAATACCTGTTGGTGTCATAAACCGTAATATATTGTTTTGCCATGAAATATTCCATTATTGGCAAGATTTTCTCGGTCATGTTCCAAGAGCCTATAATAATACTCACATGGATGCTAAAGATGCCAGAATTCTCCTTAAATTGGAATGGAATGCATTTTTATCTGCCTGTAAAACAACAGATTCTTCATTACGAAAAATTGCCATCTGTGATGCTCTTACATTCAGAAAGCAAAGACAACAAAAATTCAGCAAATACTATTCAGATGAAACGGCTTTTGAGATTCAGGAAGGTTTGGCACAATATACAGGAATAAAACTATCTGTTTCGTCGGATTCCATGTATCTTCATATACTTGATAAAGAAATGGAATCTTATGCAAAGAAAGAAAATTTAGTCAGAAGTTTTGCATACTTTTCAGGGGCGATAATGGGGTATCTTCTTGATCAAAGTACGAGTGAATGGCGTAAACAGATAGATGGAAATTCAGATTTGGGATACTTAATCCAAAAGGCTTATGGTGTTGTTATTCCTACAGACAAAGAAAAGCATATACAACAAAGAAAGGCATTATATGATTATAACAATATTGTAAGATTTGAAAATCAACGTGATTCAATACAGACAATAAAGAAAAAGCAGTTAACTAAATTATTTACCCAAGATATAAAGAAGTTACCACTGAAAAATATGCAGATAAGTTTTGACCCCAATTCTATCATTCCTCTCGAAAACATCGGAAATATCTACAAAAGTGTTCGAATTGTTGATGATTGGGGCATACTAGAATCAAAGAGTAATGGTTCTATCCTTATTACAGAAGACTGGAAATATGTTATATTACCATTTGCAAACAGCATTAAAACCAATAACAACGTAGAAGAAACAGAATCTTGGAAACTACAGTTAAAGGCCAGTAACAAATAGTCGGTGGGCTATTGGAGTGACACCGAAATGTTCAGCCAGCTAAAAAGTGGTTCATTTCCTTAAAATTGGGTAATTCTCACAAAGTCTTTTGTATAAGGCACTAATAGAAGTTTTTCAGAATTAACCAAAAACTTTTTCCCCCTTTACAGATTGCATAAATAATAATGGAGAAGAAGATGATGGCTGCTCCCGAAGGAACATTGAGATAGTATGAAATGAGCAGCCCGCCCAGGCAACTGAGGTAACCGATGCCCACAGACAGCCAGATGATGCGGTGAAACCTATGCGAAAAGAGATTGGCAGTCATCTGCGGGATTGTCAGCAATGAGATGACCAGCACGATGCCTACCATACGCAGGCAGGCTACGATAGTCAGTGCAATGAACATCATCAGTACATATTCAAAGGTCTGTACGGGTATTCCTTGCGAGCGGGCGAATTCGCGGTCGAATGCCACATAGATTATCGGATGCAGGAAAAACGAGAAGAACAGGATGAGCAGTGCTGCCAGTCCGCCCAGCAGGGCGATGTCGCCAAACGTAATAGTCAGGATATTCCCGAACAGGTAGGCGGAGAGGTCGGGTGCAAATCCGGGAGACAGGAATGTGAATATGATGCCCAATGCCATTCCCAGTGTCCAGAATACCGCAATGGCAGAGTCCTCGCGCATGTCTTTCCGTTTGCTGAGCCATTCCACGCCGAATGCCGACAGTACGGAAAAGACCGCTGCCGACAGAATCGGTGAAATCCCCGCATACAGTCCCAGGCCTATACCGCCGAAAGAGGCATGCGTCAGTCCGCCGCTGATAAAAACCAGCCTCCGGGTGACGATGTACGTACCGATAATTCCGCAGACAATGCTTGCCAGCAGACTGCCGATAAGGGCATGTTGAAAGAATGTATATTGTAAAAGTTCCATGCGGCGGGGGTTAGTGATTATTTCTTCTTTCTCCTACAATCAGGAATACTTCGTCTTTTATATTGTCGGGCAGTGCAATGCCGCGCAGTTGCAGGCTGCGCACCCACCCTGCCACGTCTTCCGACTGCATGGTGTAGAACACGTCACGGAACTCATCTTCCTGTTCGGGCGTATACTCGTCGGGAGCGGTTCCGATGTATTTGTCCAGCTCCTCGTCGTCATAGTATTCTATCTTCTTGCTGACGGCGGCGAGCAGGCTCTCTTTTTCGCATACCTCGTGCTGTCCGCAACATTCCGCATCCACTTCCTGCACTTCGGGCATAGCGTCCAGTTCGCCATTGTCAATTTTCTTCTGGAGTCTGCGGTTGCGTACGGTTCCGGCTATGGCAGCTACGACGGCAAGGGCAATCAGGCTAATAATCAGTATCCACATACGTTCTCTTTCCTTGAAAAAAAAGTGTCCTTATACAATAGAACGGACAAAGATACACATTGTTTTCGTATCTGCCCGCTTTTGAACAGGCAAAAAGAAAGTGTGCCGGAATGCTTTTCGGCCGTCATGCAATCAGGCTGTCCGCAGCGGAGCGTCGGGCGATGTTAATGACAGATGGTAAAGCCTGCTTGCTTCAAATCTTCCCAATAGCCCGGATAGGATTTGGATACTACCTGGGGTTCGTCAATCCTTATCTGCGGCAGTGCGATGCAGGCGGGGGCAAATGCCATTGCCATACGGTGATCTTCGTAGGTGGCGATAACGGGAGCGCTTTCGGCAGGGCAGCGTTCACCCTCCCACAGCAGGATGCTGTCCTGCTCGGAACGTACCGCATAGCCTAATTTACGCAGTTCGGCGATAAGGGCGGTGATGCGGTCGGTCTCTTTGATTTTGAGGCTTTGCAGACCGGTGAAGCGGAAAGGGATATTCATCAGGCAGCAAGTGACGACAAAGGTCTGCGCAAGGTCGGGAATATCTACCATATCTTCTTCGAGACGGTCAACGGGCGTCCCTGCAAGCGTGAGCCGTACCCCTTTGTCCGTGTATTCGGTATGTACGCCCAGGCGGGAGAAAATCTCCGCACCGCGGCTGTCACCCTGATAACTGTGGGGGAACAGTCCGAGCAGCTCTATCGTTTCCTCTTCATTCCCTTTCGGTGACTCTCCACTCCCCGTTTTCCGTTCTTCATTCCCCCTCAGCGCCAGTATCTGATACCAGTAGGATGCCGCGCTCCAGTCACTCTCTACAGTGAACGGAACATCCCGGTAACCGCCGGGATATACAGTGATACTGTTTTCGGAGCTCCATTCGGCACATCCGCCGAAGTCCCGTATGAGCTTGAGGGTGAGGTCGATGTAGGGACGGGAGATGATACAGCCCGTAAGATGCAGATGCAACCCTTTGGGAAGAACAGCTCCTATCATCAGCAGGGCGGATATATATTGTGAACTCACGTTTCCGGCAAGCGATATTTCACAGCCTTGCAATTCCGAACCGGTGATGCGCAGGGGCGGGAAGCCCTCATCGCCTGCGTACTCGATGTTTGCACCGAGCTGGCGCAGGGCGTCTGTCAGAATACGGATGGGCCGCTGCTGCATACGTTGCGTTCCGGTAATGATACGGACACCGGGCGTTACGCTGAGGTAGGCGGTGAGAAAACGCATGGCCGTCCCTGCCGCCATGATGTCTATATGTTCGGGATTGCCTTGCAGCGCGCGCACCATGACGCGGGTATCGTCGCAATCGCTCAGATTGCAGAGTGCCTGCCTGCCATGGGCAAGGGCGTGCAGGATAAGCGCACGGTTACTGATACTTTTGGATGCCGGCAGCCGGATAGCGGCATGCATCGGTACATCGGGAGCGGAAACGGTATAACGCATAGTTGTATTTGTTAAGTTACGGTAGCGGATGACTTTATACTCCGCTTGCAAAAGTAAGACAAATCTTTGGGAAATGGAAACTGTTGGCTCTACATTCGTGCTTTTCAGAATACCGGATGCAGGCAATCGGTGGGCAGTTCCGCTTCGCCCCAGTCTATCATTGCATTGAACAGGCGTATGGTGGAATAAGCCGGAAGTTCTTCCATGCGTATGTCCTTTTCCGTAAGAATACCTTTGTCCAGCAGTTCGGCACGTTTGGTCCCTTTCAGCAGAGGATGTTGCGGAGTATGCCAATGGCTGCCGTCAAAGAGGGCGATGTTGGCGATGCTGGTGTCGGTGAGCAGATGCCGGCGTACAATCAGAATATCATCATACGCGCCGCGCCGGGCAAACAACCGGTTGAGCGCACTGCGGTCGGTGCTTTTGCAGGCGTAGTCGATGTCGTCGGCCTGTATCAGTGCCAGTGAGCGGACGGGGCGCAGGGTATAAGGGGTACAGGTCACTTCCTCGATGCCGTTTTGCCCGTACACTATACGCAGCTTGTGTACGCCGCTTCCGGGAATGGCGGGCAGGTAGCCGGCCAGTTGCAGAGCGGGGCTTTCAGGCCAGAAGTGCGTACGGGTATCGTTCATTCTCCGTTCATGGTAAGCCGTGTTGCGCACTTCTCCGCAATCCACCCGTATGGTTTCAATAAATCGGCACATATATTTTCTGTATTACTTCGTTGTATTCGCTTTCCCAACGGCTTTGGGCGGTGATGCCGCCGCCGGCTTTAAAATAGAGCTGTCCGTCTTCCTGCTCGATGAAGCGTATCATGACGGCGCTGTCCAGCCGTCCGTCGGCGTAGCAGCCCATGACTCCGGTGTAGAATCCCCGTTCGTAGCCTTCCGCTTCGGCAATGATTTGCATGGTACGCGGTTTGGGAGCGCCGGTAATGGAGCCGGCGGGCAGCAGGCTGAACAGAATATCGCCGAGACGCTTTGTGTAATCGCCGGGCAGCATGCCGCATATTTCGGAGCTTGTCTGCAGGATAGGCCCTTTGTTGGTCTGCAGGCGGTCTATGTAGCGGTAGGACGCTACGGTGACATGTTCGGAAACCATGCTGAGGTCATTGCGTATCAAGTCTACAATCGTGGCATGTTCGGCAGCTTCTTTGGCATCGTCCAGCAGGATTGATTCAGCATGGGGCAGGGTGGCGTCAATCGTGCCTTTCATCGGGAAGGATTTTATCCTGCCCTCTTCCATGCGGACGAAGATTTCGGGCGAGAAGCAGACGAACCGGTCTTTCAGCCAGAGTTTGTACAGGGCGTGTGAATGCAGGAACACATCTTTCAGCGTCAGGTTGGTGCGGAGCGGCACTTTGCATGTCAGATTGGTCAGGTAGCTGTTGCCGCCCAGCAGGTTGCGCCTCACGGTATCGAAAGAACGGCGATAGTCGGCGGGAGCGGGTGGTGTGAATTCCCAGTCTATCGTTCCGGCATACCGGGCACCGGCATCAGGTGCATTGCCTGTTCCTCTGAACTGGTAGAGGCATACGGACGTATCTATCCCGTCGAGAGGTTCTACGTACGAATGTTCCTGCATGTAGTCGATAACAAACAGGAAGGGCGTACCGTTGCGCCCGAACGTATTCATCCGGGCAATAGCTGTTTCTTTATCCAGTGCTTTCATTGTCTTAAATCATTGTAGCTATGATTTGAATGGACAGTATGAGGAATACCATTGCAATGGGGTAGACCGTTGCGTATGCCACGCTCGGAATATTACTGTCGGTCATGGAATCGGCGGCCGCCAGACCGGGGGTACTTGTCATGCCGCCGGTAATGGTTCCCAAGAGGTCGAGAATGCTGATTTTAAACACCATCCTGCCCACAATTACGGCTATCAGCATGGGAACCAGGGTAATGGCTGCACCTACTCCGAACAGCAGCCAGCCGCTTTCCTGGAAGGTGGCAACCAGGTTCTTTCCTGCCGACGTACCTACTTCGGCGAGGAACAGCAGCAGTCCCAACTGTCGCAGCAGTTGGTTGGCAGGGCCCGACATCGACCAGATGACAGGACCTGTCTTGCCTATTGCGCTGAGGAACAGGGCCACTATCAGGATACCGCCCGTCAGTCCCGGTGAGAACGACAAACCGCCGGGAAAGGATATATTCAGTTTGCCGAACAGCACTCCGAGCACAATACCCATTGCAATCGGGAAGAAATCGGTATCGGACAGTTTTTTGGCATTATTGCCCAAGAGGCGCGCCAGTCCTTTCAGTCCTTCCTTTTCGCCTACCACCGTCAGCTTGTCGCCGAATTTCAGCGCGAGGTCGGGCGAGGGGGCAAGGTCTATTCCGCTTCGGCGGACACGTGTTACGGTACAGCCGAAGTTCTTCATCAGGTTCAGGTCGCCCAGTTGCTTGTTTATCATATCCTTTTTGGTCAGCAGCAGGGATTCTATCTCTTGGGTGTGGCTGAGCGGGAGTTCCCCTTCTTCGCGTTCGCCCACCAGGGTGGCAAGCTGGTTCAGGGCTTCGTCACTGCCCACTGCCTGTATGTAGTCGTTTTCACGGAGTACGGTGTGTGCGGTGGGGATGGAGATTTGCTCGCCGTGCTTGTGGCGGGAGATTACAGCACCGGTTATGGCACGGGCATTGATTTGCATCAGGCTGCGTCCGAAAACTACGGGGTTCGTGACACGGTAGATGCAGGTGAGCAATTCGGGAAACTGTCCGCGGCGCTCTGTCTCCAGGCGGCGGGCTTCCCGGTCGAGGTCGATGTGCATGATGCGGGGCAGCAGTTTCACGAACAGGATAACGCCGATTACTCCGAACGGATAGGCGATACCGTAGGCAATGGATGCCAGCGGCGAGTGGGTGCTGTCAATGGCAACGGCAAGTCCCGGCGTACTGGTAAGCGCTCCGGCTATGAGTCCCACCACGCTCGGCGTGTCGATGTCGAAGGCATATTTCAGCCCCGTTGCCGTGAGGGCGGCGGAGCAGATAATGAGCAGGGTGATGATGATGAGGGTCTTCCCTTTGCTCCGGAAGGAGTCGAAGAAGCCGGGTCCCGCCTGTATGCCGATGGTGAAGATGAACAGTACGAGTCCGAAGTTACCCAGCTCCTTGGGGATGATGACGCCGAAATGCCCGAATAGCAGGGCGATGAAAATAACGGCGGATACGTCGAGTGACAATCCTTTGATTTTAATCCTTCCCAACATGAAGCCGAGGGCTACGATGAGGAACAGGGCGAAATAAGAGGAATTGAGCAAGTCTGTGAACATAGGTTTTGATGAATTAGGTCTTTTCTTGGGAACAAAGGTAATGGAAAAAAGTTAGATAGGGAAGGCTATTTTCCTTTTCGGTTTTATTGCTTACCTTTGCAGGTTTTAAAAGAATGAAGAAAAACGTTTTATGGAAATTGATTTAACTACCCCCGCTTTGCTGTTCTCGGCAATATCTTTGATAATGTTGGCATATACCAACCGTTTTCTGTCCTATGCCGGTCTTGTACGTGCTTTGAAAGAGCAACATCAGAAGAGTCATTCGTCGGTGACGGCCGCACAGATTGCCAATCTGCGGCAACGGCTTTACCTGACGCGGGCTATGCAGGTAACCGGCATAGCAAGCCTGCTGCTGTGTGTGGTCAGCATGTTCTTTATCTATATCCGGCTTCATCTGGTATCGGTCTATATTTTCGGCCTGGCATTGGTGCTGCTGATTATCTCGCTGGCAATTTCGGTGTATGAGATTTATATCTCGGTGAAGGCATTGGAGATACATCTGAATGATATGGGCGATTGAAAAGGAGCTGCCGGAAGCCCCGACATATTGTCCTTCAAAAAAGAGGGTGTGTCAAAACTAACATTCGCTTGCTATTTGTTTCTTTTTAGGCACGGATTACACGGAAAATACAGATATTCTTTGTTTTTTTCCGTGAAATCCGTGCCTAAAAGAAATCATCATTTATCCAGCTCTTTCAGCAGTTCTTCTACGGCAACTTTCAGTTGGGTATCTTCACCCTTTACAATGGTTTCGGGCGAGTTGGCCACTTTGATGTCCGGTTCCAGTTGGCTGTTCTCCAGGTAGCTGCCGTCGGGCAGGCGGTAACCCACTACGGGGATGCCGAATACGAGCGACGGGTCTTGCAGACGCTCCCAGGATACGCTTGTCATGGTTCCCGGAACGGGCATACCCACCAGTTTGCCGATATTCCGGTGGCGGTACACCCACGGTGTGCCGTGTGCATTGGAATAGTTGGCTTCGCAGGTCACCATAATGGAAGGCTTGTTCCAGCGGCGGCTGGGCATGTCGCAGGCTTCGCGGCCGCGAACCACTTGCGTGAAGTATTTCTGGCCGCTGAACAGAATTTCGATGTCCTCGTGCAGGCGTCCGCCGCCATTGAAGCGGGTGTCGATGACGATGCCCTCGCGGTTGTTGTATTTGCCCAAAATGTCCGAGTAGACGGAACGGAAACTGTCATCGCCCATCGATTCGATATGAACATATCCCAGCCGTCCGCCGGACCATCTGTCCACATCTGCCGCACGTTGTTTCACCCAGCGGGTATAGAGCAGGGCGTTCAGCGCGCTGCCGCTTATCGGAATTACCACCTCTTCCCAGCGTTCTTTGGTTTGCGGGTTGTAGAGTGAGACGAGGGTTTTCTTTTTGGCTTTATCATTCAATAATGTGTAGTAATCCATTTCAGGGGTAATCTCTGTGCCGTCAATCTTTTCAATGATGATGCCTGCCTTTGCTTTGGTTGAGGCGTTATCGAACGGACCTTTCTCTATGACTTCGGCAATGCGCATCCCTTTGTCCCGGTAATTCCAGTCGAAAAGCAGCCCCAGGCTGGCAGTCGGTTCGCTTTGTCCGGAAGCGTAGTAACGGCCGCCGGTGTGCGACACGTTCAGCTCGCCCAGCCATTCGCTCAACAGTTCGGCAAAGTCGTAGTTATTGTCTATATGAGGCAGGAACTTGCGGTAGGCGGCGCTCATGGCATCCCAGTCTACACCGTGCATATCGGTGTTGTAGAAACGCTTCTTCTGCTGTTTGTACACGTGGTTGAACATATATTCGCGTTCCGCCGCCAAATCCATTTTGGCTTGTGCCAGGTAAGTGACAGGCTTCAGCTCATCGGATGCCATATTCATCTTCTGCATGGTTTTGCCGCCCAGCAGGAAAAGGTTCTTGCCGTCTTTGTCCATTTCCATGGAAGCCCAGCCGGCATCCATTTTGTGAAGTAGCCGGGTATCTTTCTTGCGGAGATCCATTTTCCAAAGGTCGTAACCGCCTTCAAAGGCGGCAAAGTAATAAAGGGTCTCACCGTCTTTGGAGATGATGACGCTGCCCATGTCCGAGGAATTCGGAGTGAGGCGTACCATGCGGTCTTCCATGTTTTTCAGTTCTACGGTGATGTCCTTTACCTGAGCCTTGTCATCGTCCGCGGCTTTTTCTTGTCCTGCATCTTTCTTGCTGCCTTTCTTACCTTTGGCAGTGTCCTTGCTTTGCGCTTTTTTCTGTTCGGCTTCCAGCTCCTTGCGCAGTTCGTAGTCTTCCTTGCTCAGGCAGTATTTGTCGTAGGCGTCCTGATTGAGGAAAACGAGCATGGCATCGTCCTGCGAACCCCATGAGGCATGAGCGCGCATGCCGTAACGCTCCGTCTTGAAGAGAATGGCATTGCCGTCGAGGGCAAAACGGGGCGAACCGCTCATGTAGCCGCTGTTGGTCAGGTTGATGATGGGGCTGTTGCCCTGTGCGCTGACAAGACCTATATCGGAATACGGGTCGTGCCTGTTGCCGATGAATTCGAGGGTGAACCATTTTCCGTCCGGCGACCAGGCATAGTCGAACCCGCCGTCTGTGCTGTACCAGGTGGAGCCATCGGTAATCTGGCGCACTTTCTTCGTATCAAGGTTCACCACCATGAGGCGGGTACGGTCTTCTATGAATGCCAGCTCTTTACCGTCGGGCGAGAATTGCGGGAAAGCACGCTCAACGGTGGCTGACGGCAACAATGCCTCTTCTTCTACAATGGTGGCGTTCGGGAAGTTGGGGTCTTCCTTGCGGACTATTTTGGCAAGATACAACTGCCAGTTGCCGTTGCGCTCACTGGCATAAGCCAGCGTGCGGTTGTCGGGTGCGAAAGACAGGCCGCTTTCACCGGCAGGGGTGTGGGTTATCTGTTTGGTTGTGGCATAGTCTGCCGAAGTGACGAACACTTCGCCACGGGCGATGAATGCCACTTGCTTGCCGTCCGGCGAAACGGTTGCCGAGGTGGCTCCGTTGGTAAAGGTCAGGCGGGCTGTATCGGGCCGGTCGTCGCGGATAATCTCTATTTGTACTTTTTGCGGGGCGGCGCCATCCTGCTGGGTATATATTTCACCGTCGTAACCATAGCACAATGTTCCGTTGCCGCTTATGGAGAGGAAGCGCACGGGATGGGTCTTGAAACTGCTTACCGCTTTTACCGCTTCGGGGTGTGCCGGCTGTAGGGAGTACACATTGAACGAACCGCCGTTGCGCTCGCTCAGGAAGTACAAGGTCTGTCCGTCCGGCGAGAGGACGGGGTTGCGGTCTTCACCCGCATGGCGGGTGAGGTTGGTGTGCTTCTCTGTACGGCAGTCGTACATCCATATGTCACGTGTAATGGAAGAGGTGTGGTGCTTCCGCCACTGGTCTTCAAATCCTTTTTGGTCTTGGTAGAAAAACATGTCGCCCGTTTTGTCGAAGCAGAGGGCTTCGGCGGGAGTGCCCAATACCTGTTCGGTGCGTCCGCCGGTTGCGGGGACTTTATAAAGCTCGGTCATGGCAGGACTGGGGAAGAGCGCACTTCCGGCCGGGTCCTGTATGGCGGCGGAGAAAAGGATGTACTTGCCGTCGGGCGTGAATGCGGAAGGGATTTCTCCTGCCGAGTTGGTGGTCAGGCGTTGTGCCGCACCGCCATCGGACGGCATTACGAATACGTCGAAATTTCCTTGCCTGTCGCTGGCAAACGCTATCTGTTTGCCGTCCGGCGACCATACGGGAGACGATTCGTAAGACTCCTGCGTGGTGAGCTGTGTGGCCGTACCGCCTTTTGCGGAAACTTTGTAGATGTCTCCCTTGTAGCAGAAAACGATTTCCGTTCCGTCGGGTGAAATCTGTATGTCGCGCATCCAGAGAGGAGTTGCGGCATAGGTGGTGAGGGTAGTGAAACCCAGTGTGAGATAAGCAAAAATTTTCTTCATATCGGATAGGATTCTATTAATATTCTTGGGGGGATTGAAGTCTTTTTTCGGTGAGACAGTCTTTCGCGGCTATTTGATACCTCTTGCTTTGTAGATTATCTCTTTGGCATTGTTGATGTCCTGGAGTTTCTCTTCGGCGGCGCGTTTGATGTCTTCTCCCAATGTGGCTACCCGGTCGGGGTGGTGCTTAAGTACCAGTTTGCGATAGGCGGCACGCACCTCCTCATCGGTGGCTGTAGGAAGAATTTCCAGAACTTTGTAGGCAGCTTCCAGGGAGTTGCCGCCCAGGTTGAGCATGGATTCCACTTCTTTTTCGGACAGTCCCATATAGGTTGCCACTTCTTTCAGCGCTTCTATCTCTTCGCGGCAGACGTTGTTGTCGCTCCGGGCTATGTTGGCAAGGAATCCCAGCAGTTGCAGGCGTTCCTCGTATGTGAGGTTGGCGGCTATCTGCCTGCCGCAATCACGGATGGTCTGTCTGAATGCGAGAGGATTCTGCATGTCCATTCGCTTGCGTTGCTCAAAGAGGTTGAGCAATATCCGTTCGCCTTCGCCTACTGCCGCAACGCCGAAGTTGGTCCGTAGGAAATTGCGGACATATTCCATTTCACTGTGCATGATGCGTCCGTCTGCCCGTATGATGTACGAGGCCATTACCAGCATCGAAAAAAGAAAACTGTTCCGTTGCCCGGCAAAGACATCTTCCTCAGTCTGTCCGTTGCCATAGTCTGTCGTATAACTTGCAGTATTGCCACCGAGCTCTATCAGCGACCCGAGTGCATATCCTGCCAATGCGCCGAGCGGTCCGCCTGCCATGAAGCCGATGATACCGCCAATCCATTTTCCTGCTCCCATAATTTTGTTCTTTTACCTGCAAAAATAGCAATTCTTATCCGAATAAGAGAAAGGGGTTAAAAAGAAAAACGGTCGTCACTCGTCACTTTTAGTCTCTATCCCTTTGTGGGAGAGCGATACAGACGTGGTGACACGGACGGCGACAGGTGACGACCAAATTCGGTCGTCACGGGAAAAGGCTCTTTTTATCCGTCTTTCAGTTTTTAATCGTCCTATAATCAGTGCGTTATTGTTTAAAACAAGATTTCCTGCATTTGGGGAGATTTTGTTCATATCAGGGTCTAAAAAAGGTTAAACCGTGACTTTGCATCCCGAATGCGTAAGATAAATGCGATTTTGCCTTGTTGTTTTTCCGCTATCGCACCTTGTATAATGTTGCAACAGCATGTAGTATTCCTCGTTTTGCAGTTGCGGGCTGTAGAGCCCGCAGCTGCAAACCCTGCGGTTCGCAGTTGGCAACCGCAGGGCCCGCAACTGGAAAACGGGGTCTTTATTGTGGTACGGCTACATTTATCATGCTGCTTTTCAACAAAAAAGAATAAGGAAAGCGCTGTTTTTGTGTGGGAAAAACGGGTTAGGCTTAGGCAAAAGAAAATGGAAGAAGCGGGGATTTTTTACGTTGAGCTGTTGTTGTAGATTTATTTTAGATTTTTCTTGGTTTGACTTAACCGATTGAAGAATAAACTTTTAGCGAATTATTTGAGAAGTAGCGGTAACGAATTAGCAACCGTGCGAATTTCAGCGTTTTACATTGCTATGCTGTCAAATAACTCTTTCATTTGCAAATATAACATCTTTTTCCGAAAGTACGAACTATCGGCGGCAATTTCATAAAATCGGCTGGCAAAAAAAGAAAATCATTCAGCCCATTCACGGGTTGTAATGTGTTAGGGAGAATCTGCTTTGTCATTTTGTTACCGGAATTTGTCCGCATGAAAGGAGAACCACACCAATCAGCCAAGTATGTCGTTTCATTATGCAACAGCCGGCAGGGCATTTTTGGGGTGTAATATTCTGATATTGCTTTCTTTTTGTTTTCTGATATGTGCAAATGCAAGAAGCCTCCGGAGAGCTGCCTTGCCGGAGGCTTTGTTTATCTCTGTTTTTCCTTACTTTTCCCAAAGTGGAACTTTGGAAAAACCGGATATTTATTGATGTCTGTTGCTGTTGGTTGATGACAGTTCTTGACCGTTGAAATAGAGTCATTCCCAACTCTGAAGTTACAGTGAAACGGTCAAACTATCCGGTACGGCCCAAAAACGTGATTCATCCGTAGTTAGTACTGATTTGTCGCTTAAATCAAAGCCACTGAATCCTTTAGGAACAAGTATTATCTCGCGGTCATGGTTGCTGAATGCAGGATTATTATCTTCACGGCTATAACCAGTTACCTCCCAAGATATAAACCAATAAAGGTTTTTAGCCCAATACATCTTGTAATAATTAAAATTATTTTCTGAATCTAATAAGGGGCGGTATATAATTTCTTGTCCGTTTATGTAACGTTCGCGCATTTCAGCGAGAGAAAGAGGTGTTCCGTTTTCATCTTCTGCCCAAGCTCTCATATCGGAATCAAGCATAGCCCATTTTTGTATTTCGGGTAGCCATACTTGATTTACCACATGACAGTCAGAATCTAACGAATCAGCGGGAAGGCAAGTAACAAAACGATTCACTATTCCTTCCGACAGCAATAATTCATGCAAAAGGATTGAATGGAGGCGGCAGTTAAAAGCTGGCTCTGTCGTGCGGGTATATTCCCAAAGTCCTATTGCGTTACATTTCTTTGGATAGTTATTTTGATTGGCATGAGGAATATTCTTGGCTACGAAACGTGCCAATGCAATAGCTCTATTCCATGTGACTTCTGTAGGTTTCACAATGGTATCTAATCTGAAGTATTCACGAATTTGCTGTGCTTTGGCAGTATCTTGCTGATAAACAAAATTGTATGACACCCTATCTGGTGCATACTTACCAGCGTTCTTTAATAGTTCTATCTTATCCTTTCCTAAGGGTTCATTTAATTGTCTGTTGAATACATAACGTGCTAACAATAGGGCTAATACAGTTAAGAGCAATAAGCCTAATATGCTAAAACTAAAAACTTTAAATATCTTCTTCATGATATCAATAATAGGAGTTAAAACTTCTGTTTATTTGACTGCAAATATAGTGAAAAAGCAATTCGTAAGTATTATGAACGGCTCTTTTTTTCAGCAAGATAAAACGGTTACATCTTCATTCCCCTACCTTTCCTTTGCGGTTGTATTGGTCGGCGAATGTTCTGCCTTAACTTCTCGAACTGCTCTTTGAACCACTCGGCAATGGGCTTTCGGTCAATGGCAAGAACCAATTTAGTCCCGTCGGTGGGGTCTTTCAGCACTTGAAGCCCTGCCTTTTCGGTCGTGAATTTCCGTCCGTGTTCCTCTGAGTAGAGTTCCCCTGCATACTCTAACGGCTTGCCTCTGACGAGCGTTGCGGTCTGCCTTTCATCGAACCCGACAAGGCGGCACAAGTTTTCGATACGGAGCATTTCACGGAAATAGGGAAACCATGCCGCCGCCTTTGCGATTACCGTTTTCAAGAAAGATATTTCCTCCTTGTGCTTCGTTTCCTTGTCCGCTATCTCCCTGCGGTGCTTCCGTTCTACTTCCGCCATCTGTCGGCTGTGGTCTGCCTGCATGGTCTGTATTCTGTCTTGCAGGGCTTCGATGGTTTCCTCGTGGTCGGCTACCTCCCTATGCAGGGCGGTGTTCTCTTTTTCCAATGTCTTGACCTTGTTGCTGCCGAAAAGAGAACCGACACTCTCGGCGATGTTGGCGGCTGCGACGGTTGCCGCCCCTTTCAGCTTCTCGGTCTGTATTTCTTTTTTCGCCCGTCTTAGTTCTTCCCGTGCCGTTTCTTTCTGCTGTTGCAAATCCACCACTTCCGCTTTGAGGTTGTCAGCGAGTTTCTGTATATCCCGATAATACTGCTGCGTGGACTTGTGGCGAGCCTTCGAGCCGTCTATGCCCCTTTGCAGCCCGTATTTTGCCATCGCTTCGGCATAGGTATCTTGGTAGGACTTCAATTTCAGCCGTGTCATAATATCGTCTGCGCACAGCCTCACGGTGTCGGTCGGCTTCTTGCGGTATTGCTTCTTTGTCTGTTCCTCCCTTTTCCTGCGCTTGCGCTCTCCCTTGACGATGGGGACGAGCGTAACGTGTATGTGCGGCGTTTCCTCGTCCCTGTGCAGGTGAGCCGCCACGATGTTCTCCTTTCCGAACGTGTCGGCGAAGTATTTCAGATTGTCGGCGCACCACTCGTCCAAACGCCCCTCTTCTTCTATCCGCTTCATGTCCTCGTGCGTTCCCGATACGTTGATGCGGATAGCCCGTACTTGGTTGCTTCCGATTTTGCGTGTCAGCCCCGCTTCTTCTAATCTCTGCTGTATAGCCGCCGAACGGTCTTTCACCCCGTTGGGGTATTCGATGAGCCTGCGGTTCAGGTGCGTGCGTGTAGGGTCGGCGTTCTTCGGTATGATGAAACGCTCGATATGTGTGGTCGTTCCGCTGTCGTTGCCGTGCGCCTTTTCCATGTGTAAAACTACGAAACCCATATATTCTTCCTTTCTTTTTTGGCTTGTGAAACAATGATTTTTTGTATCATCGGGGGCGGCGAAATGCCGTCCCTGATGGGGTGTGCAGAGGGGCTTGCCCCTTGCCTTATTGGGGAATTTTCAGCGATACATAGTATTGCGGCTCGGAAAATTCCCTAATAAGCTACGGTATTTTCTTCGTAAATACCCTGCGGTGTGCCGTCCGTCTGCCTTTCGGCGGTGGCTGTCCCTGCCGTCTGCTTACCCGTATAACCCCACCTTATTATTTTTCCCTTTCGGTCGGTGGTGGGCGGCGGGGCGGTCGTTTCCGTTTTCAAAGGCTCTTTTGCACGGGGCGGTCGGATACAAGGTTTTCCCGATAAATACGCTCGCAGCGAAGCGAGAGGAAGATTTATCGGGAAACGGCGCAGCGCCTGACCTTTTAGCCGACATAAAGCCCCGTGCTTGCTTTGCCTTTGTAAACGGAAATGATTGCTCCGCTTTCCTCTGAAAAGAGAAATAGAACCTGCAATATATATCACCATAGTGATAGGTTTGCATGCTGGTATGCTGATATGTTGGTATGTTGATATATCATCATGCTTTCCAACGGCTGTTGGGCTTGCCGTCCGAAACAACCGACACGAATACCGTCGTTTTCTCTTTTCGCCCGTTTATAATCCTTTCCAACAACACTTTGCGGACTTTCGCCGCCCCGAACGATTCGATACGGAAAGCGAGGGCGGCTATCGTTTCGAGGTTGTAAACCTCCGCGCTGTATCTGTCCGATAGGCGGATAATGCGCTTTATGTCATATATACGCAAAACTCCGCTTTTGCAGAGTGCCTTTATCCCTGCCCGAACCGTCGGGGCGATAACCCCGAACAGTTCGCAGATTTCCCGCTCGGTCATGGCGGTTGCACCTATATCGCTCGGCAGGGAGATATTGCCCCGCTCGTCCATCGTGATAATGTTCCTTTCTTCTTTCATCGGTATTCTGCTTTTAATTAGATGGCTCGGCAGATATTCTTCTCCATGTCCTCCAACTTGTGCGACAAGGTTTCCATGTCTTGGCTTATCTTTTGGGCGGTGATTTTGGCGTAAATTTGGGTGGTTTTTATGTTCGTGTGTCCCAAAAGGCGGCTTACGGTTTCGATGGGTACGCCGTGCGATAAAAGTACGGTCGTGGCGTTCGTGTGGCGTGCAACGTGATAGGTCAAACGTACCTTGAAGCCGCATTGTCTGCCTATATCTTTGAGTATCTTGTTGCAACTGCCGTTACTCGGAACGGGGAAAACATGACCGTCCCTTGCCAGTCCCTTGTATTTCTCTATGATACGCTTGGGAACGTCCAAAAGACGGATGTTCGATTCGGTGTTGGTCTTCTTTCTTCGGGTGATTATCCACAGGTTGCCGTCGAAGAATGTTTGCAGGCGGTCGGCGGTGAGGTTCTTCACGTCCGAATACGCCAAACCCGTGAACACCGAAAAGACGAACAAGTCCCGTACAAGCTCGTGGGTGGCGTTCTTCATCGGTGCGTCCATGAGCATCTGTATCTCCGTTTGGGTAAGGTAGCCCCTGTCCACGCTTTCGGGAGAGTTGATATATCCGGCAAAGGGATTAAAGGGCAAACGTCCGTCGTTTCTCGCTATCGAAACGATGTGCTTCAACGCAATCATGTAGCCCCACACGGTATTGGTGCGGCATTTCTTCTCCGTGCGCAGAAAATACTCGAAATCGTTGATGAACGTGAGGTTGAGTTCCTTTAACGGAATATCCTCACGCTTGTAGGTGTGGGGCAGGAACTCCCGAATATGGTTGCAGACCGTCCGATAACGGGTAAATGTACCCTGCGCCCTGCTGTGCCCGACTTTCTTTTCAAACTCGGCGTTGTGCTGCTCGAACAGCTTCAGCAAGGTTTCCTGCTTGATGCCGATACCGAGATAGGCGTCTTTGAGTTTGGCGGCGGTTTACCTCCACACGGATTTTATCTACTGCAAGGTTGATTCTCTGCGCTTCGACGCTCTTGCCCGAAGCACGGCTGTTCTTCACGTCCCACAACCGTGGGGGAACGTCCATCTTGCAACTGAACTGTTTAATTTCGCCGTCCACCGTGATACGGCACATCAGAGGCAGGTTGCCGTTCGGCTTCTCGCTGCCTTTCTTCACGTAAAATAATACCTTGAATGTACTACGCATAACTCACTCCTTTTTTGGGTTACAAAATTAGTTATTAGTGAGTTACCGATAGCTATGCAAATCTACGCAAAACACAGAAACAGAACCTTTTAGCAAGAAATCTGCACCCGTTACGGGAGTAACGAGGTGGTAACTGAACTTCTGCACAGTTTGGCTTCGAGGTGGTATTTCGTTGGCTCTGCCCCATAGAAAAACAAAACGTAACGAACGCTCTATCAGCTAATTCGCTACGCTTTGCCCAAATTTACTTTTTCGCTATGTGTTTATTTTAGGAAAGAAATTAAAAAGAGGGTGTGTCAAAACTAACATTCGCTTGCTATTTGTTTCTTTTTAGGCACGGATTACACGGAAAACACAGATTTTCTTTGTTCTTTTTTCCGTGAAATCCGCGAAATCCGTGCCTGAAAGAAATCATCAAATGTATTTTGACACACTCTCCTTTTAATTAATAAGATGTGATAATGAGTTATTTCTTAGAATAGTGATATTTCATGGAGAATATGTAAATCTCTATCATATCATTATGCACAGAATAAATAAGTCTATGCTCTGTATTAATTCGTCGTGACCATTTACCTGCCAATTCATATTTGAGAGGTTCAGGTTTACCTATGCCAGTGTAAGGATGTTCCAATATATCGGCGAGTAATTTCTTAATGCGTTTGGTTATGTTGGGGTCATTCTTTTTCCAATATTCCCAATGTTCTTGTGCAATAGGAGTAAATATCAGTTTCATAGTTCATCTAAATTTACTTCTATTCCTTTGCCTGCCTTTAAGTCTTCTTCTCCTTTACGAATATCATTCATGGTCTGTTCAGAAGACATGATATATTCGGTCTCCTTCAAAGAATTATATTCTTCCAAAGAAATCATTACTACTCCCGTACCATTGCCACGATTGATAAATACCGTATCACAATCGTCAATAACCGAGTCGATATAACCTTTTAGATTAGCTCTTAAATCCGTATAATTGGTTGTTTTCATAAATCCTCCCTTTTATACACAAATGTATGTACTTATTTGCGTGCTTGCAAATGTGATTAGTTAATTATCATGTTATTGTGGATTTATTTTAGGAAGGAAATGAAAAAGGAGTTAAGCAGAAACTTAACTCCTTCATTTTCACCAGTCGGGGTGACTGGATTCGAACCAGCGACCACACGCCCCCCAGACGCGTACTCTAACCGGGCTGAGCTACACCCCGAATTGCGGATGCAAAAGTACGTCTTTATTTTGAAATAGCAAATACTTCTGTGATTTTTTATTGCCTTTATTTTACCTTTATTTTAAAATTCGCTGTTTATCAGTGTTTTCTTATTGTTAAATAAATCTGAAATAGTAGGTGATTGCAATATCCGGCCGGAAAAACGGATGATTCTTTGGGGCATATTACCTTTTTCTTGTTTATTTATATTAGCTTTGTCATCTCCCAAAAGCAGTTATAAACCGTATAAACAATATATTTGATGATGGATATACCTAAGTTGCGCTTGTTGAGCCAGCAGTTGGCGAATCCTTTGTTTCATTCTCCGAAAGAGTTGGTGTCCTGGATGGGAGCTGTCCAGGCACAGGATTATGCAATGGTTAAATGGGCGGTGGGTATGCGCCTGGCTTCGGCCACTGTCCGGACGGTGGAAGAAGCGTTGCAGAAAGGAGAGATTTTAAGAACGCACGTAATGCGCCCTACGTGGCATCTGGTGGCGGCAGAAGATATTCGTTGGATGCTGAAGCTCTCTGCCCGGCGTATAAAAGCTGCCAATGAGGCATACGCCAAAGGCAGGGAAGAGATATCCGAGGAACTTTACAGTAAAAGCAATCGTGCATTGGAAACGATTCTTGCCGGAAAGAAAAGGCTGACCAGGCTGGAAATAGCGGAACACTTCCGGCATTCGGGGCTGGCGGCGGACAACTTTCATATGACCCGCTTTATGGTACGGGCGGAAGTGGAAGGCATCGTTTGCGGAGGAGAGTCTAAAGGCGGAAAGCATGCTTACATGCTTCTGGAAGAGTGCGTGCCACCTGTGCCGGACATAACGAAGGACGAGGCTCTGGCACGTTTGGCAAGGAACTATTTCCGTAGTCATACCCCTGCCACTTTACAGGATTTTGTGTGGTGGTCCGGACTATCCGTAACGGAAGCGAAACAAGGTATATACCTGATAGGCTGTGAATTGACGGAAGAACAGTGGAAAGGGCAGACCTGGTATCTTCATGAGTCCGGCAGGACCCGCGGCAGCATAAAAGGGCATATACGGTTTCTGCCGCCGTACGATGAACTGCTGCTGGGTTATAAAGACCGGACGGATGTGCTCCCTTCCGAACACTGTTCCAAAGCTTTTACGAGAAACGGACTCTTCTTTCCGGTAATACTTTACGAAGGGCAGATTGTTGGGAACTGGGACAGGAAGGTTAAAAGAAACGGATGCGGTCCGGGGTGTTCTCTCTTCCGGCAGGAAAGCCGCATAGATGAGGCTTTATTGGATAATGCACAACAGCAGTATATGCAGTTCTTGGGAAAGTGAGGGATTTATACCCCCATACATTCCCGGTAAAAGTCGAACACCTCGAAAATCGTTTCTTTGTCCGCCGTCTGGTTCAGGCAGATATCGCCTACCTCTTTCAGCAGCGTGAAATTGATGATGCCGGCAGTGTTTTTCTTGTCATGCAACATCAGTTCGTAAAGGCTGTCGTATTGCTTGCAGCTAAAGGCGAAAGCACCGTAATTCTCTTTGATAAATTGGATGGTCTGGCGCATTTTATCTTTAGGAAAGCCGGCTTTGAGGTAGGAGAGGTAAAGTTCGCACACAAGTCCCCACGCCACGGCATAACCATGCAGTACCGGACGGTTTTCGGCCAGGGCAAGACTCTCGAAAGCATGTCCTATGGTGTGTCCCAGATTGAGCGCCTTGCGTATGCCGTGCTCTTTGGGGTCTTGTTCCACAATATCTTCCTTTACCTGTACGGAGCGCCCTACCATTGTCCTGAGTGCGGAGTAGTCTATGTTTTCTGTATCGAAAGACAGCAGCTCCGCCAGGTGGTCGGAAGTGCTGATGAGTCCGTGCTTCAACATTTCGGCATAGCCGGAGAAAAAGTTGCGGGCATCGAGGCTGCGCAGGAACCCGGTTTCCAGCAAGACGGAGGAAGCAGGGGCGAAGACACCGATTTCATTCTTCAGTCCGTTGAAGTTGATGCCTGTTTTTCCGCCTACGGATGCGTCTACCATGGCAAGCAGGGTAGTAGGGATGTTGATGTATGCAATGCCGCGTTTGAAAGTGGCAGCCGCAAAGCCGCCGAGGTCGGTGACCATTCCGCCGCCCAGGTTTATCAAGAGCGAATGGCGGGTGGCTCCCTGTTCGCTCAGAGCCTGCCACACGGAAGCCAGCGTCTCCAGATTTTTGTGCACGTCTTCTGCTCCGATAATGATTTCGGCGGCATTTTCCAGTGCGGGGATGCTTTGCAGTTGCGGCAGGCAAAGGCGGTGCGTATGTTCGTCGGTAAGGATGAAAAGCTTGTCGTGAGGACATTTTCCGATGGCATGCGTCAGGTCGTTTTCCAACTCCTTGCAGAGGATTACTTCTTGTTTACTCATTTGACTTATTACGGATTAGAAGTTGTAAATTATGGAAGGGAGCATTGCTCTCTTTATTTATTATGCTACAAAGATAGTTCTTTCAACAATAAAACGTTATCTTTGTTTCCGAAAATCTATGTATTTGTAAGGTGTCCGCACCGTAACCTTTAATTTGTATGTAAGAAAATGAAAGCTTTACTTCCCGTATACTGCCGTCCGTTGGGCTATTTCGTAATTGCGCTGGCCTTGTTCCTTCCGTTCCTGATGATGCTGACGGGCAGGGTTACAGATGCCAATCTGCTGTTTTATAAAGAGTGTTCCAAACTCCTGATGATGCTGGGGGCATTGATGATACTTTTTGCGCTGACGAAAGGCGAATGCAAGGCGACAGAGGAGATACGCAACAAAGCCACGCGCAATGCGATGTTCCTTACCGTGCTCTTTATTTTCGGAGGCATGCTGTACAGGGTGGCGCAGGGCGATATTATGTCCGTCGATTCTTCTTCTTTCCTGATATTCCTGATTATGAACGTCCTCTGCCTTGAATTCGGCATAAAGAAAGCGACCGTGGACAACCTGTTCAAGCGGAATAACCGGTAATTAAACAAAATCATTCTGTAGCCCGTTAAACCTTTTGCCCGTACTTTTGTCAAAAGAATCAGTTACAAATAAACAGTGTTGATTATTTAGAAGACAGGGCATGAAAAAAATTATCACTGCGGCGGTGCTGTTGCTGGCAACGGCATTGTCTGCTTTTTCACAAACCAAAAACATCACCGTATCCGGCCGCGTGCTTGAAGACACGAACGAGCCTGCGGTGCAAGCTACCATTCAATTGCTATCGTTGCCGGACAGCGCTTATGCAGCCGGTGTTGCCACTACGGGAAACGGCTACTTTACCTTGCCGAAGGTGAATGCGGGGAAATATGTGCTGAAAGTTTCCTATATAGGTTTTAAGAATAAGTTTCTACCGCTGCATCTCTATGCCAACGTGCGCAATAAAAATGTGGGTACGATAACGCTCGAAACGGATGCCATTATGCTTGCCGAGGCTGTGGTAGTGGCGGAAGCGCCGCAAGTGCAGGTGGTGGAAGATACGCTGATGTACAGTTCCTCTGCCTATCGCACGCCGGAAGGGGCGATGCTGGAAGAACTGGTGAAGAAACTGCCCGGTGCGGAAATCGATGATGACGGCAATGTGACGATTAACGGCAAGGAGCTGAAGAAAATCATGGTGGACGGCAAAGAGTTCTTCGGGGGCGATATAAAGACGGGCTTGAAGAACTTGCCGGTGGATATAATTGATAAACTGAAAACCTACGATAAGAAGTCCGACCTGGCACGCATCACCGGTATAGATGACGGTGAAGAGGAGACGGTGCTCGACCTTACCATAAAGAAAGGTATGAATAAGGGGTGGTTCGGCAATGCGGATGCGGCTTATGGTACGGAAGACCGTTATATGGCACGCATGATGGTAAATTACATTGTCGATAAGACGCAATTCTCTTTGATTGGTTCTGCCAATAATGTCAACGACCAGGGGTTCTCCGGTGGTGGCGGCGGTCCGCGCTGGCGCAGGAACAACGGTTTGGTAGCCACGAAAACACTGGGAGCGAACTTTGCGACGGAGACTTCAAAGCTGGAGCTCGACGGTAGTGTCCGCTATGATTATAAAGGTGCGGACATTATCAGTACCAACTCTTCGGAACGTTTCCTGCAGAACGGAAGTTCATACTCCAATTCGAACGCTGTCAACAAGAACAAGAATTCGGATGTCTTTGCCAACTTCCGTCTGGAGTGGAAGCCGGATTCGATGACGAATATCATTTTCCGTCCTAACTTCTCTTACGGCAAGACAAACGGTACTTCCGGTTCGGAATCGGGAACATTCAACTCGGACCCGTATAGCCTGATTGCCAACCCGAACGATTTTCTCGACTTCGACAAGCTGGAAGACGACCCTTTGGAAAATATCCGTGTCAATGCAACGAATGATGCTTCTCTGACCAAAAGCAAAAGCATTTCGACATCCGCCACGCTGCAACTCAACAGGAAGCTGAATAACCGCGGACGTAACATAACCTTCCGCGGACGCTTTAGCTACGGCGACAACGACAACGACCAGTACAGGCAGTCGGAAACCCGCTATTACCAGATATTGAACGCGTTGGGCGGAGACTCCGTGCTGTATCGCAACCAGTATATCACAACACCTACCAACAATTATAATTATAGCGCCCAGGTTACGTACAGCGAACCGATTGCACGCGCCACTTTCCTGCAGTTCAGCTATCAGTTCCAATACAAGTACAGCGAGAGCGACAAGACCACATTCGATATGCTGGACTATCCGGAGTGGGACATCAACGGGCCTTTGCCGTCCGGATACGAGTCGCATGCCGTGGATAGCCTGGGCAAATATGCGGAGTACAGATACTACAACCACGATGCGTCCGTGTCGTTGCGCTTCATCCGTGAGAAGTATCAGTTGAGTGCGGGGATGTCTTTCCAGCCGCAGCATTCGGTATTGTCCTATAAGCGCGGGGATTATATGATTGACACGGCCCGAAACGTATTCAACTTTGCTCCGAACATTGATTTCCGTTACCGTTTTTCTAAAGTGAGCCAGTTGCGTTTTATGTATCGTGGACGCAGCAGTCAGCCGAGCATGGAGAACCTGCTGCCTATTGCCGACAACTCGAATCCGCTGAATATCAGAGTCGGAAATCCGGGACTGAAGCCGGCATTTACGCACAATATGCGCCTCTTCTACAATACTTATAATGGGGAGTTGCAGCGCGGAATGATGACACATCTCAGCTTCTCGACCACGCAGAACAGCATCAGCAACAGTACGGTGTACAACGAGCAAACCGGCGGACGGACCACTACCCCCAAGAATATCAACGGCAACTGGAGCGCTTTCGGTATGTTCGGATTCAATACGGCGTTGAAGAACAAGAAGTTTACGGTAAACTCTTTTTCGCAACTCAGATACAATAACAACGTGGCGTTCCTATACGATCAGAATACGAAACAGGATAACAAGAATACCACCACCGAACTGATGCTGAGCGAGCGGGTGAACGGGGCCTACCGCAACGACTGGTTTGAATTCGGAGTGAACGGTTCGGTTTCCTATACGGCAGAGCGCAGCAAATTGCGTCCGGAGAATAACCAGAATCCCTATACTTTCTCCTACGGTGCGCTGACCAATATCACGATGCCCTGGAAGATGACGCTTTCTACCAATATCACTAATCAAAGCCGCCGCGGCTATACGGACAGCAGTATGAACCGCAACGAGTTGATCTGGAACGCGCAACTTTCGCAATCGTTCCTGAAAGGTGCGGCGACTGTGAGCTTCGAGATGTACGATATCCTGAAACAACAGAGCAACATCAGCCGCTCGTTGACGGCGGATGGCCGGTCGGTGTCGTCTTATAATGGTGTCAACAGCTACTGCATGCTGCATTTCATTTACCGTTTGAATATTTTTGGCGGTAAGGGTGCGCGCGAAAGCATGCGTGGCAGGCAAGGCTTCGGCGGTCCCGGTCCGGGCGGCCACCGGGGTGGCTTTGGCGGCGGGCGGCGTCCGTTCTAATGTTAATCAATGTAATAGGTCGTAAAACTTCCTTCCTTTTTCATATATTTGTTTTAAAATCTGTTTTGATTTTTATTCGGGACTTATTTCTTCTTGTGACAAATGTATGCTTGATTGGAACTTCATAGCCGGCCTGATTGCCACAGTAGCATTCGATATTATCTATTTTGGCGCGATTATCGGAACAATCACGGTTATCATTCTCGATAACCGGAATCCGGTAAAGACAATGGCGTGGATATTGGTGCTGATGTTCCTTCCAGTGGTGGGACTGGTGTTTTACTTCTTCTTCGGCCGCAGCCAAAGGCGGGTGCGTGTCATTGGCAAGAAGAGTTACAACCGTCTGTTGAAGAAGCCGATGGCCGAATATCTTGCTCAGGATTCCTGTGCGCTTCCGGCAAATTACGGCCGCCTTATCTCTCTGTTTCGCAACACCAACCAGGCTTTTCCTTTCGATGGAAACCGTGTGGAAGTCTATACGCGGGGACTTTCCATGATTCAATCCTTGCTGCGCGAATTGCAAAAGGCGACCAGGCACATCCACATGGAGTTTTATATCTTCGAGGATGACGCCATAGGCCGTATGGTGCGCGATGTGCTGATGGAGAAAGCGAAGCAGGGAGTGGAAGTGCGTGTGATTTATGATGATGTGGGATGCTGGCATGTTCCCAACCGCTTTTATGAACAGATGCGCGAGGCGGGAGTGGAAGTGCGCAGTTTCCTGAAAGTACGTTTTCCTTTGTTCACCAGCAAGGTGAATTACCGCAACCACCGCAAGATTGTAGTCATTGACGGGCGCGTGGGCTTTGTAGGCGGAATGAATCTGGCCGAACGTTATATGCGCGGCTTTTCGTGGGGCATCTGGCGTGATACGCACCTGCTGCTGGAAGGTAAGGCTGTGCATGGCCTGCAAACGGCTTTTCTGCTCGACTGGTATTTTGTAGACCGTACCTTGATTACGTCTGCCCGCTACTTCCCGAAGGTGGATGCCTGCGGCACTTCACTGGCGCAGATTGTAACGGCCGAACCGATAGGTCCCTGGAAAGAAATCATGCAGGGACTTGTCATGGCGATAACCGGCGCCCGGAAATACTTTTATATACAGACTCCTTATTTTCTTCCGACGGAAGCCGTGCTCGTAGCCATGCAGACGGCTGCACTGGCAGGGGTGGATGTGCGTCTTATGCTGCCTTATCGTGCGGATAACAGGCTGACGCATCTGGGCTCCTGCTCGTATCTGGCAGAGGCGTTGCGTGCAGGTGTCAAGGTGTACTTTTATAAAAAAGGTTTCCTGCACTCCAAACTCATGGTATCGGATGACGAATTGTCCACAGTAGGCTCTACGAACGTGGATTTCCGCAGTTTCGAGCATAATTTTGAGGTGAATGCCTTTATATACGACACCGAGACCGCATTGCAGATGCGTGAGATATTCTTGCAGGACCAGCGGGAATGTGTGCAGGTATTCTCCAAGAATTGGGAGAAACGTCCCTGGCACCGTAAGGCGGCAGAAAGCATAGTGCGGCTGCTGGCACCGTTACTGTAGCTTTCAGCCTTGAATACCGAAGAAAGAGAAATTGACACTGCCGTAGATTCTTCTTTCCAAAAAGCAGGGATGTTCCTCGAAGTTATTGGTTTTTCCATGTTCCAGCACGAACAGGCCGTCTTCTTTCAGCAGGTTGTTGTTGAAAATGAGGTCGGGCAGGGTTTCAAGCTCTTTGAGTCCGTACGGCGGGTCGGCAAAGATAAAGTCGAACCGTTCGCGGCTGCCTTGTATGTATCTGAATACGTCGCCGCGGACAGGCAGGCATTTATCGGTCTTGAGTTCTTTCATTACCTTGCAGATGAAAGCGTAATGGTCGCGGTCTTTCTCTACGCTGATTACCTGGTCGCAGCCTCTGGACACAAGCTCGATGCTGATGCTGCCTGTGCCGGCAAATAAATCGAGTGCGCGTACGCCTTCTTCAAAGTCCATGTAGTTGGACAGTACGTTAAACAGATTCTCTTTGGCGAAATCGGTTGTGGGGCGTGCCTTGAAAGTATGGGGCACGTCGAAACGCCTTCTTTTGTATATTCCGCTAATTACTCGCATAGGTTGATGGCTTGTAGGTCGAGATTGGCGGCAGGGTTCATGATGAATACCTGCCGGATAAATTTTTTCAGTTCGGGCAGCAGTTGCTCTTTGTCGTACAGTTCGCCGGTGAGGTGGAGCTCGTCGCGTTCCTGCGCCATGCCGAGCTGCTTCCATACACAGAGAATGTAATAGAGGCGGTCGTTTGTCTCCTTGCAGGTAAAGGTGTTGGCGAATGCCAGCCGGCCGCGTTCGTAGGCGTATATCTCTGCCGCTTCTTTGCGCAGGTGCACATACATTTTCCGGCAATTGCCCAGGCGGCTCTTTGCCGCAAAGTACTCTATGAGAGGGCTTGCCTGCGCATAGAAACGGACGTCGGGATACTGTTCGCGTAAAAGGGAACAGGCGCTTTTGTCCATTCCAAACAGTACGACTATATTGTTCTTATGCAAGATGTTGTATTGCACCAGTTCGTTGTCTTGTCTGGAGTGATTATGATAGAATACGGTTTCCGCCTGTTCGTCCTCAAAGAATTCCAACGGAATGAATGTAAAGCGTTTGCCTGCCATAAGGACATTGATACGGCGGAAAGGATTCTTCAGCCAGTCCGTTTCGCGGAAAGCCTGTTTCAGGTTGGCAGTGAGGGACAGGGAATCGTCCACTCCGTGCTCGTGGAAAGAAAACTTGCCTTCGCCGAGCGGATTGAATATAGAAAAAGAAAATCCATCCGTACTCAGACGGATGGATAAGGTATATTGTTCCGATTTACTAAAATCAGTCGTTTCTATCATACGTATTGTGTCGGTGGATTATTCCCAGTTACCGGCGTTGTTGTTGGCTGTTTCCAGGCTACCGATCATCAGACCTGAGTATTTGCCCAACTTGGTTTGAACATCTTTCAGGTTGGCGATTTCCTGTTTGTCGAGACCGTTCAGATATACTTCATACGGAGTCTTGACTTCGAGCAGGCAGAAAGGAGCACCGGATTTGGCAGTATCGTTCTTGATAGCCATTTCAAACTGTGCACCGTTGCCGAAAGGAACATATCTCATAGAGTCGGCATTGAAGCCTTTCGGGAAGATAGTGTCCAGCACGGCTACCCACATGGTATCGCGTTTGAAGTTTTCCAATCCCCATTTCTTGACTTCTGCATAGTTGCCCGTTTTTTTGGCCTTATTGATGATGTTGATAGCCTTCTTTTCAGTCAAGCCGTCTTCCAACTGCTTGTCGTCCAATTCACCCTGCTTGAAGATAAACGGAAGTTTCTGATTCTTTACGAAGTCAATCAACGTATCGAAGCTGGCAGTATATTGCTGGTTGTGCAAACCACGGTATTCCAACTGCGCTTTACGAATGTCGATAAGGCGGGCAATTACTGCTGCGTCTCTTTGTTTCTTGGCTTTTTCAAAGTTTATAGGACCCATGATGCTGGCATAGCAGATGTAAACCAAAGCCAGGGCACACAAGCCTAAAACGATATTAAAAACTGTTTTCATGATAAATATGTTTTTTAGTTGTTATATTCGCACCGCAAAAATAAAAGAAATAAATTTAAAAACGACAGTTCCCGTTACTTTTTTCTCTTACAAAAATGATAAATAACTATTTAGAAAGGCAAATTAAGGAAAATTTTCCTTATCAACCAACTCCGGAGCAGGAAATTGCTATAAAATCTTTGTCGGACTTCCTTCTCGCGCCCCGTAGTGAGACGGTTTTTCTGCTCCGTGGCTATGCAGGTACGGGTAAGACCTCGCTGGTGGGCGCTCTGGTCAGGACTTTGGACAAGCTGCAACAGAAGTCGGTATTACTGGCTCCGACGGGGCGGGCGGCGAAGGTTTTCTCCGCTTATGCGGGACATCCGGCGTTTACAATTCATAAAAAAATTTATAGACAGCAATCTTTTTCCAATGAGACGGGCAACTTTTCGGTGAACGATAATTTGACAACTCATACATTATATATTGTCGATGAGTCGTCGATGATTGCCAATGACGGTCTGTCGGGTTCGGCATTCGGCACGGGGCGTTTGCTGGACGATCTGGTGCAGTTTGTCTATTCGGGTATGGGATGCCGCCTTTTGCTGATGGGAGATACGGCACAGCTTCCGCCGGTGGGCGAGGAGCAGAGTCCCGCTCTGTTTGCAGATGCCTTGAAAGGCTACGGACTGGAGGTGCAGGAAGTGGACTTGACCCAAGTGGTACGCCAGGAACAGCAATCGGGTATTTTGTGGAACGCTACGCGCCTGCGCCAACTGATTGCCGAAGATGCCTGCGAGGCTCTGCCGAAGATAAAGGTTGCGGGGTTTGCCGACATCAAAGTTCTGCCGGGCGATGAACTGATAGATGCGCTCGAAACGTGTTACGACCGCGACGGGCTGGACGAGACGATTGTGATATGCCGCTCCAACAAGCGTGCCAATATCTACAATAACGGCATCCGCTCCCGGATACTCTGGCGGGAAGATGAACTGAATACGGGCGACTTGCTGATGGTGGCGAAAAATAATTATTACTGGACGGAAAAACAGAAGGAGATGGACTTTATAGCCAACGGCGAGACAGCGGTGGTGCGCCGTGTGCGCCGCACCCGCGAACTGTATGGTTTCCGTTTTGCGGATGTCACGCTGGAATTTCCCGATTACGACAACTTCGAACTGGAAGCAAATCTTCTGCTGGATACGTTGCACAGCGATGCGCCTGCACTGCCCAAGGCGGATAACGACCGTCTTTTCTATACCGTTCTCGAAGATTATGCCGACATCACCGTGAAGCGGGAACGGATGAAGAAGATGAAAGCCGACCCTTATTACAATGCCTTGCAAGTGAAGTATGCCTATGCCGTGACGTGCCATAAGGCGCAGGGCGGGCAGTGGAAGAATGTTTTTCTGGACCAGGGGTATATGACGGACGAATATCTGACGCCCGATTATTTCCGTTGGCTTTATACAGCATTTACCCGGGCCACGGGCACTCTCTATCTGGTGAACTATCCGAAAGAGCAGATCTGCTGAAAAAGAGACGGATAATGATGCAGTATTCCGTTATTTTCTGTATTTTTACAGATAGAACAATTGTTATCTGACGATTATGAAGAAACAGTATTTTCTTTTGACTTTGGCATGGTTGCTGTTTGCCGTTTCCGGCTGTAAGGACGATTATCGCAGTGTGGTGCTTTTTGAGGGTGCGGAACCGATTTATCAGGTTGGAACATGTGATAACCTGGTCTCGTCTTTGGCTTTCTTCCTCTCTGAAACCGAAGGGGAAACGGTGCTCGGCATAGACGGTGGCGACGGTGCTTATACCTTGACGAATGAGCATGAATCGGTGGCTTCCGTAACGTTTGCGGGTGATAGCAACGGTTACAGGCGTATAAGCATACAGCCTTTGGCGGCGGGAGAAACGGTAGTGCGGGTGATGGACGGTTCCGGGTCCGGTGCGCAATTGCGCATTACGGTGAAAGAGCGTCGGGAATATAAGATGTCGAAGCAGGGATTTGAGTATGGAATCAGCGGCGATGCGCCCGTGGAACTGTTGGGTAAGGTGTCGGAAGAACTCTCCGGCCGTTCCTGGCTGGAAGATTCCGGATATTATGTGTTGATACCCGACAAGGGCTCTTCCTATTACCTGGATAAGGGAGTGCTGGAAATCTATCCTACGGGGAAGGAAGATGCACCTCTTACGGGAAGTTACGAGACAGTTCCGATGGCAGGGGAAGACGGGGACGTACATGCGCTGTGGCGGTTTACTTATGACGGAGAGCAGAGAATCTTTACGCGAAGCCTTGCCGGAAGTGACGGAGTGGCTACGGTGATATGCGTGCTTGCAGAGAATGTAACCCCGTTCTGTTCGCCCGGACTGCTGCCTGAGGGGGTGACGGTCATTTATCGCGAGCACTTCCTGTTGAAGTTGGAATAGAAGCCGGGCCCTTTCGGGCAGGAGTTGCAAGCGGGAAAAACAAAAGGAGAAGCGATGGCTTCTCCTTTTATTGTAAATTGAAGTTGAAATATCTGCCTCTCCGGCAATCTTACGGATTATAATCCTGCCAGTTCCAGGACTTTGTCTACGGCTGCGCTCAAGCCGTCCGGGTTCTTTCCGCCGGCAGTTGCAAAGTGGGGCTGACCGCCGCCGCCGCCTTGTATCAGCTTGGCGGCTTCTTTCACAAGGTTACCGGCTTTCAGTCCGCCGGCTACGAGGTTGTCGCTCAGCATCACTGTCAGCATCGGTTTGCCTTCGAATACCGTTCCCGCAACGAAGAAAAGGTTTTCCGTAATCTCTCCGCGCAGTTGGAATGCGATGTTCTTAACCGTGTCGGCGGGTATCATGGCTGCACAGAACTTGATTACCTTCGTACCGTTCACCTCTTGGATATTCTGTAGAAGTTTCTCTTTCAGTTGTGCTTCTTTCTCTTTCATGAAATCTTCCACCTGTTTTTTCAGACCGGCGTTCTCTTCGATGTATTTGCGGATGGCGCCTGACAGGTCGGGGGCGTTGTTGAAGAGTGCTTTCAAATCGCGCATCGTATCCTGGAAGGCATCGAGCATCTCCTCTACGCGTGCTCCGGTATAGGCTTCGATACGGCGGACACCGGCGGCAACGGAACTTTCGGATACAATCTTCATCATTCCGATGTTTCCGGTAGCGGCTACGTGCGTACCACCGCAGAATTCAATGGAAGAACCGAACTGGATGACACGTACACGGTCACCGTACTTTTCGCCGAAAAGAGCGATGGCGCCCAGTTCCTTGGCTTCTTCGATAGGTATGTTGCGGTACTCTTTCAGAGGGATGTTGGCACGTATCTTGGCATTCACGATGTGTTCCACCTGGCGGATTTCCTCGTCCGTCACTTTTTGGAAGTGCGAGAAGTCGAAACGCAATGAGTCCGGAGTCACCAAAGAACCCTTTTGCTCTACGTGGTCGCCCAATACCTCGCGCAATGCGGCATCCAGCAAGTGGGTAGCAGAGTGGTTGGCGGCGCAGGCGGCACGTTTGTCCGTATCTACACATGCCATGAACGGTGCTTCCAGGTGTTCGGGCAGCTTCTTGGTGATGTGGATAGGAAGGTTGTTCTCCTTTTTGGTGTCGATGACCTCAATCGTTTCGAACTCATTGACCAGTACGCCGGTATCGCCTACCTGTCCGCCGCTTTCGGCATAGAACGGAGTCTTGTCCAGTACAATCTGGAACAGTGTCTGGTTCTTTTGCTTTATCTGGCGGTAGCGCAGAATAGATGTTTCATATTCCGTATAATCGTAGCCTACAAATTCGGTAGTGCCTTCCTGCAGTGTAATCCAGTCTCCGGTTTCAACGGCGGCGGCATTGCGTGCACGTTGCTTTTGCTGCTGCATTTCGGCATCGAACTCTTTGATGTCGGCGGTCATGCCGTTTTCGCGGAGGATGAGTTCGGTGAGGTCGAGCGGAAAGCCGAACGTATCATAGAGCGTAAAGGCATCTTTACCGCTGATTTCGGTCTTGCCGGCTGCCTTGGCATCCGCCATGGTCTTATCCAGCAGACGGATACCGGTCTCCAAAGTACGGAGGAAGGAATCTTCTTCTTCTTTAATGACTTTGGCTATCAGTTCTTTCTGTGCATTCAACTCGGGGTATGCGCCGCCCATGTTCTCGATGAGTACGGGCAACAACTTGTACATGAAAGCCTGCTTCTGTCCGAGGAACGTGTAGCCGTAGCGCACTGCACGGCGGAGGATACGGCGGATTACGTAACCTGCCTTGGCATTGCTCGGAAGCTGGCCGTCGGTGATGGAGAAGGCGATTGTACGGATGTGGTCGGCAATTACGCGCATGGCGATGTCCTGCTGTTCGTTTCTGCCGTATGTGGCTCCCGTCATGTCGCCGATGGCTTTCAGTATCGGTTGGAAAACATCGGTGTCGTAGTTGGAAGTCTTGCCTTGCAGTGTACGTACCAGGCGTTCAAAGCCCATACCGGTGTCGATTACTTTGGCGGGAAGTCCTTCGAGGCTGCCGTCTGCCTTGCGGTTGAACTGCATGAATACGAGGTTCCATATCTCGATAACCTGCGGATGGTCTTTGTTCACCAGTTGCGAACCGGGTACTTTGGCCTTTTCTTCTTCCGAACGTGAATCCACGTGAATTTCGGAGCACGGGCCACAAGGGCCGGTATCACCCATTTCCCAGAAGTTATCGTGTTTGTTTCCGTTAAGGATATGGTCTTTCGGCAGGAACTGTTCCCAATAGGAAGCGGCTTCGTTGTCGCGTTCCAGGCCTTCTTCGGGGCTGCCTTCGAATACGGTGGCGTATAGGTCTTTCGGGTCGAGCTTCAGCACATCGACCAGATATTCCCATGCCCAGGAGATGGCTTCTTTCTTGAAGTAGTCGCCAAACGACCAGTTGCCCAGCATCTCGAACATGGTGTGGTGGTACGTATCGTGCCCCACTTCTTCCAGGTCATTGTGCTTTCCGCTGACGCGCAGGCACTTCTGTGAGTCTGCCACTCTTTTATATTTCGCCGGGTGATTTCCTAAAATAATATCTTTAAACTGGTTCATACCCGCGTTGGTAAACATCAGCGTGGGGTCGTCCTTAATCACCATAGGAGCCGAAGGCACAATCTGGTGACCTTTACTTTCGAAGAAACTCTTGAACGAGTCTCTGATTTCATTTGCAGTCAACATACTTCTTATTTATGATTTATGATTTCCGATTTACAGCTTGCGATTTATGACTTACGCATTCTATGACCCATCTTTCTATGAAATCATAAATCATAAATCATAAATCTTATAATTCTTGAAAAAACTGTGCAAAGATAGCTTGTTTTTCGTATTTTTGCCGCATTGATAATGAAATATTTACTCTCGATGCGCAAAGTTTACTACATTTATAATCCGCGGACACAGACTTACGACCGAATTTATCCTACCGTCCGGCAACGGGCGTTGAGCATATTGCGCCGGTTGTTTTTCGGTATGGGGTTGGGAGCCGGCAGCTTTATCGTACTGTTGCTGATTTTCGGTTCGCCGTCCGAGAAGGAACTGCGGAAAGAAAACAGCCGGCTTCAGGCGCAGTATAACGTCCTTTCGCGGAGAATGGACGAGGCTATGGGAGTATTGCAGGATGTGCAGCAACGCGATGATAATCTGTATCGCGTAATATTCCAGGCCGACCCTATTCCCTCGGCTATCCGTAAGGCAGGATACGGCGGTACAAACCGTTACGAACATCTGATGGATATGGCCAATTCCGATTTGGTGGTGAATACTACGCAGAAAATGGATATGCTCACGAAGCAGCTTTATATCCAGTCCCGTTCGTTCGATGATGTGGTGGAGATGTGCAAGAACCATGATGAGATGCTGCGTTGCATCCCTGCCATTCAGCCCATTTCCAATAAGGATTTGCGCAAGACCGCTTCCGGTTATGGAACGCGCATCGACCCTATTTACGGAACTACCCGTTTTCATGCCGGCATGGACTTTTCGGCCCATCCGGGAACGGATGTATATGCAACCGGTGACGGCACTGTTGTTAAAATGGGGTGGGAAACCGGTTATGGAAATCTTATCATCGTGGATCATGGCTTCGGTTACCAGACGTGGTATGCCCACTTGCAGGGATTCCGTACCAAACTCGGCAAACGGGTGGTGCGGGGCGAGGTTATCGGTGCGGTTGGAAGTACCGGCAAAAGTACAGGACCCCCACCTGCACTACGAAGTGCATGTGAAAGGGCAGGTCGTAAATCCCGTGAATTATTACTTTATGGATTTAAGTGCCGAAGACTACGACCGTATGATACAGATTGCGGCAAATCATGGAAAAATGATGGATTAGCGGATTATGAAATGTTTAACTGACAGGCTGTTATGCTGAATACCGATAAAGAACTGAAACTATATTACTCCATCAGCGAGGTTGCCAGAATGTTCGATGTCAACGAATCGCTGCTGCGTTTCTGGGAGAAGGAGTTTCCACAGCTCAGACCGAAGAAAGGCGGGCGGGGGATACGCCAATACCGTAAGGAAGATATTGAAACGGTGAAGTTGATTTATCATCTGGTCAAGGAGCGCGGCATGACGCTACCCGGTGCACGCCAGCGCATGAAAGACAATAAGGAAGCCACTCTCCGGAATTTTGAAATCGTAGAGCGGCTGAAAAGTATCCGTGAAGAACTTATCGGTATGAAAGAATCCCTCGATGCCTTTACTTATGAGGATGTAGAGGCATTGAAAGAGAATCTTATGAAGGAACAGCCCGGATAGGGGTTATCCTTCTATTCTTGTCACCTGTTTGATGTTCTGTATCTGTTTCAGGTTGTCGCAGATGCTGCGTACATCGTCCACATCGTGTACGTAAAGTTGTATCTTACCTTCAAAAATACCGTCGGTGGTTTCAATCGTCAGCTTGCGAATATTGACATTCAGCTGGCGGGAGATGACCTGCGTTACTTCGTTCAGCAATCCCATACTGTCGATACCTTTCAGATAAATCGTCACGAGGAATGACAGCTCCTTGTGGGTGTCCCATTCGGTGGCGATGATACGGTTGCCATAGCTGCTCTTGAGGCGTGCGGCTACCGGACATTGGCGTTTGTGTATGATTATCCGGTTCTGCTCGTCTATATATCCCAATACATCGTCGCCGGGGATGGGGTGGCAGCAGTCGGCCATGATATAGTTCTTCTGGATGGTCTCTTCCGTCAGTTTCAATATCTGCTTGGTATTGATTTTTTCTTGCGGAACTTTCTCTTCGGACTGCTCCTTCGTGTCTTTGTTGTCTTTATTGCCGAACGAGAAAGTCAGGAATTTCTTCCAGTTGGTGCTTTGTTTTTCCTTGAAGGCGTTCCGGTCCGCATCACCCAATACGAGTTTCTTGCTGCCCACGGCAACGAACAGCTCGTCGCGGGTATGGAAATTGTGCAGGCGGGTGAGCTTGTCTATTGCGGAGTCATCCATGCGTATATCCTCGTTCCTGAGAAAGTCTGCAAGGATTGCCTCGCCCTCTTTCTGATGCGCTTTCGCTTCTTTGCGCAGGATGGATGCGATTTTGGCACGGGCACGGGCGGTAGTGGCATAAGCTTCCCATTCCGGTTGCACGCGTTGCGATTTGGATGTAAGAACCTCTACCTGGTCGCCGCTCTGCAACTTATGGCTGAGGGGAACAAGCTTGTGGTTTACTTTGGCGCCGATGCAATGGCTGCCGATGTCGGTGTGCAGGGAGAAGGCAAAGTCCAGTGCTGTGGAGTTCTGCGGCATGGTCTTGATTTCGCCTTTCGGAGTAAACACAAAGATTTCCGAAGCAAACAGGTTCAGCTTGATTGTATCCAGAAAATCAATGGCGTCCGGTTGGGGGTCATCGAGTATCTCCTTGATGGTACGCAACCATTTGTCCAGCTCGCCCTCATCCTCGCTGCCGCCGCCTTCCTTATACTTCCAATGTGCGGCGAATCCCTGTTCGGCAACGTCGTTCATACGTTCACTGCGAATCTGGACTTCGATCCATTGTCCGTTATTGCCCATGAGGGTGACGTGCAGGGCCTGATAGCCGTTGGCTTTCGGGTGGCTCACCCAGTCGCGCAGGCGGTCGGGATGCGGTTTGTATATTTTGGATATGGATACGTATATGTTGAAGCAGTCATTCAGCTCTTCTTCCATGTTACGGGGCTCGAAGATGATACGTACGGCAAGCAGGTCGTAGATTTCCTCGAACGGTACATGCTTTGTCTGCATCTTGTTCCAAATGGAATAGATGGATTTGATGCGGGCAAGGATACGGTATTTCAATCCCATTTTATCCAGTTGGGCACGTATCGGAGCGGTGAACTCTTTGAAAACCTTGTCGCGTTCTACGGCTGTCGCTTCAAGTTTCTTTTCTATCTCGCGGTATTCTTCCGGATGCTCGTAACGGAAGCTCAGGTTTTCCAGTTCCGTCTTTATCTTGTACAGTCCCAGCCGGTTGGCAAGCGGTGCATAGATATACAATGTTTCACCGGCTATCTTGAACTGCTTGTTGGGCAGCATGGAACCGAGTGTGCGCATATTGTGCAGCCGGTCGGCTATCTTTATGAGGATAACGCGGATGTCGTCGGACATGGTAAGCAGCAGTTTCTTGAAGTTCTCTGCCTGCGCCGAGGCGCGGTCGCCGAAGATGCCGCCCGAGATTTTGGTCAGTCCGTCAACGATTTGGGCGATTTTGGGGCCGAAGATGTTTTCGATATCCTCAACGGTGTAATCGGTGTCTTCCACCACATCGTGCAGCAGGGCGGCGCAGATGGAAGTAGACCCCAGCCCTATCTCATTGCACACAATCTTCGCTACGGCGATGGGGTGCATGATATACGGTTCGCCCGAGCGGCGTTTGATTCCCTTATGTGCCTGATTGGCAAAATTGAATGCCTTGGTTATTATTTCGACACGCTTGCGGTGTTTGGTTGCCAAGTAATCGTTCAACAGTTCCTGGAATGCCTGTTCAATCATTGCTTCTTCGGCTCTCTCTTTCTCCTTCTGGCTTACGCTCTCTTCCATATACTGTTTCTCCTTTCTTCTTCACTTTTTGCAAAAATAAGCAATTTTCAACACCGGACAAGCATTTATGTTTTTATTTGTAAATCTTCAGTCTCTTTCCCGCATTGATTCTGGTGCTTCTCAATCCGTTCCAGCTTTTTATCTGGTTGACGGTGACGCCATATTTGCGGGCGATGGTCGACAGGGTTTCCCCGTTGCGTATTCTGTGGTAGGTGACGTTGCCCTGTGAAGAACTTTTCCCTTTGCTGCTGCGTGCTGTGCTGCGGGTATTGGCCACGGAAACGGTTCTGCGGTTTTTAAACAGTTCCGCACTGCGGTGGGCGTAAATCGTGTCTTGGCTGTCGATGAAAGTGCTGATGTAGTTTATAGGCAGACGGAGTGTCTGAGGCTTGCTGTCTCCCGGAATGATATTCTTCTTGTACTGGGGATTCAGGCTTTTGACCTCATCCATTCCGATGCCGCAAACATCCGTGATTTGTTCGAAATGCAGGTTGCGGTTCACCTGTATGGTATCTGTGGCGTCCGGAATATTGGTTTCCATCGGGCAGATGTTGTGCTTGCAGTAGTACGTCATTACGTAGTTGGCGGCTATAAAAGCGGGTACGTATCCGCGTGTTTCTTTGGGCAGATAGTTGTATATTTCCCAATAATCCGTTTTGCCGCCTGCGCGCCGGATGGCTTTGTTGATAGTGCCGGGGCCGCAGTTGTAGGCGGCGATTACCAGGTTCCAGTCCTGGTAGATGGCATACATATCTTTCAGGTAGCGTGCGGCGGCCCAGGTAGCCTTAATCGGGTCGCGGCGTTCGTCCACAAGGCTGTTGCTTTCCAGGCCGTATATCTTGCCGGTGTTCAGCATGAACTGCCACAGGCCGGAGGCTCCGGCGCGGGATACGGCCGAGGGATTAAGCGCAGACTCGATAATCGGCAGATATTTCAGTTCCAGCGGCAGCCCGTAAGTATCGAGCGCCTCTTCGAAAATGGGCATGTAGAAGTTGCAGGCACTCAGCATGAAAGCCACCTGGTTGCGGAGGCGTCCGGTATACATGTCGATGAATTTGCGTACAATCTCGTTGTAGGGCATCTCCATAATGGTCGGCATGCGCGAGAGCCGGTCGATGTATACGGAATCGCTGAATTGGGGATTGACGGTAGAGGTGCTGCAATCCTTTCCTAAATCTATGTAGTTCTTGGCTTTCCAGTCGCTGAGCAGGCTGTCTACAGGGTAGGTCATGCTCTTGGGCAGGTCGATGACTTCCCGCCGTTCCGTTCCGTTTTCGCGGATAATGACGTCTACGCTTTCTTGGGCGTATGCTTGCGGAGTTGCCAGCAGTATGCTGAACAGAAGTGAGGAACCCGCGATTATTCTTTTCATATATGTAGGTTTATTTGTCATGGATAAATCTGTTTATTTGTTTTTAAAATCGGAAACTGCACTGCAACCCCACGGAGCGGTTGGAGGAGTTGTTTATCCGGTTGTCGATGACAGCCGGCTCCACTTTCATGCTGAGGTCGGGGGTGATGTCGAAATTGGACAGTTCGGCATCCACATAGGCATCGATGACGGACAGCAGGTATACTCCGATGAAGGCGAAGATACTTAAATCGCGGTATCTGCGATAGGTGTCCTTGCGCTTGCGCAACAGCTCTTTCAACTGGGTTTCGGAAATCTTGTATCCGGGCGGCAGCAGGTCGGTGATGCTGCTGGACTGCATATTGCCGTTCATCGCGTCTTTATATGCGGTGGAGTAGTCCTTGTACATTTTGCTGTTCCACGTCAAGGCATAGGCACATCCGGCAAAGCCGCCGTAGAATATGGGTAATTTCCAGTATTTCCGGTTGTAGATTTGTCCGCCGCCGGGAATTACGAGCGCCAGCCAGGTGGCTTTTGTAGGGTTGGGAACCCATATTTTCTGATTGATTTCTTTTTTGAGGCTGTCTGCTGGCACTTCCGATTCTTTCAGGACGGGAGCGGAAGTCATTTCCAGCAGCTTTTTCTTGTTCTCGGCGGCAATGCTGTCGGCAGTAGCAATGCTGTCTGCCAGGGCAACGGCCTGGAGAGGCGGCACTTCTTCCATAGTCCGGTTCAGGCTGTCGGCCTGCATCCGCGCTGCTTGCCGTACGGCGGCAAGAGAGTCTGCCTGCAGCCTGTGTATCCTCTTTGCGGCGGCACGTGGGCGGCTCTGACCATACATAGCAATCCCTGCCGTCTGCATCAGGCAAAGCAGCAGGGCGATACTGATTTGATATATTCTTCTCTTCTTTGTCATTTATTTTTTCAGCGTATCGAGAATACCGATGATACGTTCCAGTTCTTCTTCGTTACTGAACGGGATACTGATTTTTCCTTTGCCTTTTTCGGAGCAGGTCAACTGTACTTTGGTGCTGAAGAAACTGGAAAGCTGCTGCTTCAGCATATTGAACTCTTCGGGCAGTTTGGCGCGCTTGGGGGCTATCTTGCGGCCGCCGCTTTTCACGGCTTCTCCTTCGCTCAGGGATTTCACGATTTCCTCTACTTTGCGTACGGAATAACCTTGTTCGAGTATCTCTTCAAAAATCTTCACTTGCAGTTTGGGGTCTCCCAGCGTTACCAGTGCACGGGCGTGCCCCATGTCTATCTGCTTGTTTTGCAATCCCATCTGGACGGGAGCCGGCAGTTTCAGCAGGCGCAGGTAGTTGGCAATGGTGGTACGCTTCTTGCCTATGCGTTCGCTGAGGCGTTCCTGCGTCAGTCCGTATTGTTCCAGAAGGTGCTGGTAGGCAAGCGCTATTTCCACGGAGTTCAGGTCCTCGCGCTGTATGTTTTCGATGAGTGCCATTTCCATGACATTCTCGTCGTCGGCCGTGCGGATATAGGCGGGGATGCTCGTCAGCCCTGCCATTTGCGAGGCGCGGAAGCGGCGTTCGCCGGCAATAATCTGGTATTCATCATCGGACAGCTTACGCAGGGTGATAGGCTGGATGATACCAATCTCTGCAATAGAATCGGCAAGCTCCTGCAACGCTGTCTGGTCGAACTCGCGGCGGGGCTGATTGGGGTTGACGGCAATCTTCGACAATTCTATTTCATTGATAGAGGAAGAGCCTTCGGTCTGCACCTCATCCATGGAGAGCAGGGCGTCCAGCCCACGTCCTAATGCATTTCTTTTCTGTACCATCTATTCTTTTCTGTTTTACGATTTACTGTTTACTATGTTTGCCATGCGGGCGGTTAGTCCTCGTTGTGGCTGATTAACTCTTTTGCCAGTGCGATGTGGTTTTTGGCTCCGGTGGAGTCCGCATCGTACAGGATTGTGGGGAGTCCGTAGCTGGGGGCTTCGCTCAGTTTTACATTGCGCTGGATGACGGTGTTGAATACCAGTTCCTGGAAGTGGCGTTTCACCTCGTCGTATATCTGGTTGGCCTGGCGCAGCCGCGAGTCATACATGGTCAGCAGGAATCCCTCGATTTCGAGTGCGGGGTTCAGCTTGGACTTGATGATTTTGATGGTGTTCAGCAATTTGCTGATGCCTTCCAGTGCAAAGTATTCGGCCTGTACGGGAATGATAACCGAGTCGGCCGCCGTGAGCGCGTTGATTGTAATCAATCCTAACGACGGTGAGCAGTCTATCAGGATATAATCAAACTCTTCCCGTAGCGGGGCGAGTACCTCTTTCAGTATCTTTTCCCGGTTTTTAAGATTGAGCATTTCTATTTCGGCGCCTACCAGATTGATGTGGGAGGAAATAACTTTCAATGTATCAATCTCCGTGTCGTGGATAGCGTCGCGCACATCGGCGCGGTCTATAATACATTCATAGATAGTACATTCTGCCTGCTTGATGTCTACGCCCAACCCTGACGAGGCGTTTGCCTGCGGGTCTGCGTCTACGACAAGCACTTTTTTTTCAAGTGTGGCGAGAGAAGCTGCGAGGTTTATGGTTGTTGTTGTTTTTCCTACACCACCTTTTTGATTTGCCAAAGCAATTATTTTTCCCATAATTTCAATGTTTATTGGCAGCGAAATAAGTGATAATTCCGTATAGCACCTACTAAAAAAGAGAAAGATTGCAAAAACGGTTGATAAGTCACCCTTTTTGTTAATAACTCCCGGATGCCTTTACCGTTCCGTTGCCTGAAGACGTGTGTCTCAGGCACTCTTTTTCCTGATTAGTGGGGCAAATATACGTATTTATCTTGAAAAGAAACAGCTTTTTTGTCTCACTTGCAGAAGATTAAGATTTCTAAAGCAATGAGATGGCAGGCGGCGGGATGTTCGGGTTATCAGCTGCCGCTGCTGCCGTATCCGGGGAAATGCGTGCCGTTTCTCCGGAGTTTACAATAGTTTGTCCGAATTAAACTCGGAGTTTATTCCTATTAAACTTAGGGTTCATTAGGATTAAACCTGAAGTTTAATGGGGATAAACTTATGTTAAAGCAGTGCCGATGCAAACTCCCATGCGAAGTATCCGCACAACACGCATTTCAGTACCGTGCCGAAGAGGAAGCCGAACAGGGAACCCAGTCCCGACTTCAAAGCCTGCCGGGTTTCCCTGCCGCCGAAAAGTTCGCCGATAAAAGCCCCTAAAAACGGGCCGAGGACAATGCCCCAGGGCATGAAGAACAGCCCGATGAGGGTTCCGGCAAGGCATCCGCGTGTTCCCCAGTGCGTTCCGCCGCTGTATTTGCTGCCCAGCATGGGGACGAAATAGTCGAGCACCTGTACTATGACGACAATCAGCAGCCACAGCAACAATTGGGTGGCAGAGTACTGCACCTTGTCGGTGAAGTGCAGCAGCAACAAACCGGCATAGGCCACGGGCGGACCGGGAATTACGGGCAGGAAACAGCCTGCCAGTCCCGTTATCAGGCAGAGGATACCCATCAGAATGAGAAAGACGTCTAACATATCTTTTTGTGTATTGGTGGTTAATATGTGGTTCTCTTTTGCTAAATTTGTAGCAAAATTAAAAAGAAATATGGAAAATCAGAGACCTTTGATATTGATTTCCAATGACGACGGTATCATTGCGAAAGGAATCAGCGAGTTGATAAAGTTTCTCCGCCCGCTGGGGGAGATTGTGGTAATGGCGCCGGATGCGCCTCGTTCGGGTAATGCGTGCGCGCTTACCGTGACGGAACCGATTCATTATCAGTTGCTTCGCAAGGATGTAGGGCTGACGGTCTATAAGTGTTCCGGCACGCCCGCCGATTGCGTCAAGCTGGCATTCCATACGGTGCTCGACCGCAAACCCGACCTTGTGGTGGGCGGCATTAATCACGGCGATAACTCCTCGGTCAATGTGCATTATTCCGGAACAATGGGGGTGGTTATCGAAGGCTGCCTGAAAGGTGTTCCCTCTATCGGCTTTTCACTGTGCAACCACGCGCCGGACGCCGATTTTGAGCCGGCGGGAGAGTATATCCGCGAGATTGCCCGCAAGGTTCTGGAAAAAGGCTTGCCGCCGTTGACCTGCCTCAATGTCAACTTCCCCGATACCAAAGAGTTGAAAGGGGTGAAAATCTGCGAACAGGCAAAAGGACAGTGGACCAACGAGTGGGAGAACTTCGCCCACAGAGGTGATGCGCACTACTATTGGCTGACCGGAGAGTTTGAGGAGTCGGAAAAGGAGAATGAAAAGAGCGACCATTGGGCGCTTGCCAACGGTTATGTAGCGGTGACTCCGACCACAGTGGATGTAACCGCCTATGGCCTGATGGACGAATTGAAGACCTGGTTCTGACGGATTGCACAGAATATTGAAACATAGGCGCTTATGAAGTATTATCTGATTGTGGGCGAGGCCTCGGGCGACCTGCATGCGTCGCACCTGATGACTGCCTTGAAGGCGGAAGACCCGCAGGCCGAGTTCCGCTTCTTCGGCGGTGACCTGATGGCGGCTGTGGGCGGAACGTTGGTGAAGCATTATAAGGAACTGGCGTATATGGGCTTCATTCCCGTCTTGTTGCACCTGCGTACCATCTTTGCCAATATGAAGCGTTGCAAGGAAGACATTGCAGCCTGGCAGCCGGATGTTCTTATTTTGGTGGATTATCCGGGGTTCAACCTGAATATCGCCAAGTTTGTCCATGCCCGTACGCAAATACCGGTGTTCTATTATATTTCTCCCAAGATATGGGCCTGGAAAGAGCACCGTATCAGGAATATCAAACGGGATGTGGACGAACTCTTCTCCATTCTTCCGTTCGAGGTGGAGTTCTTCGAGGGCAAGCACCATTATCCCATACATTATGTAGGCAATCCGACGGTGGATGAAGTCACTGCCTTCCAAGCCGCTTATTCGGAAACTGCAGATGAGTTCAAACGGGCCAACGGCCTTTCGCCGAAGCCTGTCATTGCCTTGCTGGCAGGCAGCCGCAAGCAGGAGATTAAGGATAATTTGCCGGATATGATTCGGGCGGCCGCTTCATTTCCGGAGTATCAGTTGGTGCTGGCGGGAGCGCCGGGTATCGCTCCGGAGTATTATAAGGAATATGTCGGCAATGCGGACGTGAAGATAATCTTTAACCGTACTTATCCTTTGCTCCGGCATGCGGAAGCGGCATTGGTTACTTCGGGCACGGCAACGCTGGAAACAGCATTGTTCCGGGTTCCGCAGGCGGTGTGCTACCATACGCCGATAGGGAAGGTTATCGCTTTCCTGAAACGACATGTCCTGAAAGTCAGGTACATATCTCTGGTAAACCTGATTGCCGACCGTGAGGTGGTGAAGGAACTGGTGGCCGATACCATGACGGTGGAGCAGATACGTGCGGAGCTTCAACGTATCTTATGCGATGAGGCGTACCGCCGGCAGATGCTCGACGGTTACGAATATATGGCGTCCCGCCTGGGCGAGGCGGGAGCACCTGTGCATGCAGCCCGTGAAATGGTGGCTTTGCTTAAGAAACGTTTTAAAAAGTAGGACGATATTTAATTTCTTGTTAAAAGGAATAAAGCCGGTGCAGTAAATGCCCGGCTTTTGTATTTTCTATGCAGAAAGAAATAAACAAAAGAACTTTGATTATGAGAAAGCTACATTGGTTATTTATGGCAGTTTGCCTGGCTGTGATGCCGGTACTGCAATCCTGTGATGACGATGAGGGGTATTCGATCGGTGATTTCACTCCGCCGCTGTGGGCTACGGTGCGTGTTACCGGCAATGCTTTTTATTTGGACTGTGATGTGTGGGGGACGCTCTGGCCTGTGAATACAGACTTGTGGTGGTACGAGCCGGTTGACGGAAAGCGTGTGATTACCATGTTCAATCCTTTGTCCGATGAGTTTGACGGTTACGACCATGCTGTGAAGATCCTGAGTTTGCAGGATGTGCTGACGAAAGAGGTCGAGACGCTGACTCCCGAGACCGAGGAAGAGTTCGGCAATGACCCTGTCCTGATATTTGAAGGTGATATAAGCATCAGCGGGGGATATATGAATATCATATTTATGCAGAATCTGCCTTCCGGCACTAAACATCGTATCAGCCTGGTACGTCCGCAAGATGATGCGGAGTTGTATGGAGAAGACGGTTATATACATTTGGCTCTCCGCTATAACGACTATGACGATTTGACGGGGTTGCGCAAGCCCGGTGCGGTGTCCTATAATCTGAACAGTCTCAACGTGACCTCTGAAACCAAAGGTATCAAGCTGAAAATTAATTTGGAAAAGAATGGCGAAGTGGAACTGACGTTCGACCTGGTGGTTACCGGTGATAATACGAAGAATATACAGAACCTTGATTTGTCGGAGATGCAATTGAAGTAAGCGTTTCCTTATACCGTATATATAGGCCAAAGGGCATAGAGGTTACAGTATCTTTCCTCTATGCCCTTTGGCTTATATTCGTTTAAGATTTCCTGTCAAATCATTGTCATTACATACAGGTAGACTACCGCTGCGGGAATCGCCATGAGAGCGCTGTCGAACCGGTCGAGCATTCCGCCGTGTCCCGGAAGGATGTTGCCGGAATCCTTGATGCCCAGTTGGCGCTTCATCAGCGATTCGGTGAGGTCGCCCCAGGTGCCGAAAATCACTACGGTGACCGCCAGTCCTGCCCATTGCCATGTAGACATGAATGGGAAGAAATGGGCAAATACAAAGGATGAGGCGATGGAGAAAACCGCGCCGCCTATGCTGCCTTCCCATGATTTCTTAGGCGAAATGCGCTCGAACAGGCGATGTTTTCCTATCAGAGAGCCCACGCAGTAAGCACCCGTATCGCTCAGCCAGATGAATACGAATATGGAAAGCGGCAGGATGGGGTTATAGGTTACGCTGCTCGTTTCAGGTGAATTCTGGAAAGCGAGTACATTCAGCAGTGCGAAAGGCAAGGCTACATATAGCTGGCTCAGCATTGCATACGCCCAGTTGCCGATGGGGTTCTCCTTTTTCAGGTATAACTCCGTAATCATCAAATAGAGCAATAAGCCCAGATAGGGAAGGAATACGCGCGCATCGATGGCGGATGTGCAGAATCCCATGAGTGCAAGGAACAGATAGGCTCCGCCTAAAGCGGTAATCGTCTTGTTGATGCTGACTCCGCCGTTCCTGTTTACCAGATGGGCAAACTCGTGTACGCTCAATGCGCCGATGATAGTGAATAGAATCCCGAATGAGAGGGGGCTGTAAAGGATACAGCCCACCAGTATAACTACAAATAATGCACCTGTAACAGCACGTTGTATGAAATTATTTTTCAAGGTGTTTTCGTTTTAATTGTTCGAGCCGGTGTTATGGCTTTCTTCTTCTTTTACCTCTTTTTCCGCTTCCTTTGCCTTGGCAGCCTCTTTTTCTTCGGCTTCTTTCAGCTCTCTGGAAGTTTTGCTTGCGCTGATAATCTCTTCGGAACGGGAAGCCCACGGACGCTTGCCGAAGATTTCTTCCACATCTTCTGCAAAGATTACTTCCTTGTCTATCAACAGTTGGGCCAGCTTGTTGTGCCCTTCTTTATTGTCGGATAGTATCTTCTTGGCACGTTCGTACTGTTCGTTTACCATACGCTTCACCTCTTCGTCTATCAGTTCGGCGGTCTTCTCGCTGTACGGACGGTTGAACGAGTATTCGTCGTTATTGTAATAACAGAGATTCGGCAGTTTGTCGCTCATGCCCAAATAGGCAATCATGCCGTATGCCTGCTTGGTTACACGCTCAAGGTCGTTCATGGCGCCGGTAGAGATTCTTCCGATGAACAGATCTTCTGCGGCGCGTCCGCCCAAAGTGGCGCACATCTCGTCCAGCATCTGTTCCTTTGTGGTAATCTGGCGTTCTTCGGGCAGGTACCAGGCTGCTCCCAAAGCACGTCCGCGTGGAACGATGGTTACCTTAATCAGCGGGTTGGCATATTCCAACAGCCAGGAGATGCTGGCGTGTCCGGCCTCGTGTATGGCAATGGAACGGCGCTCTTCTTCGGTTGTGATTTTGGTTTTCTTCTCCAGACCGCCTACGATACGGTCTACCGCATCCAGGAAGTCCTGCTTCTCTACAAATTTCTTTCCATGACGGGCGGCAATCAGGGCGGCTTCGTTGCAGACATTGGCGATGTCGGCGCCGGAGAATCCCGGAGTCTGGCGTGCCAGCAACTCTACATCCACCGTATTGTCTATCTTGATGGGGCGCAGGTGTACGCCGAATACTTCTTTACGTTCATTCAGGTCGGGCAAGTCGACATGTATCTGGCGGTCGAAACGTCCGGCGCGCAGCAGTGCCTTGTCCAGTACATCCACACGGTTGGTTGCGGCAAGGATGATGACACCGCTGTTGGAACCGAACCCGTCCATTTCCGTCAGCAGTTGGTTCAAGGTGTTTTCGCGTTCATCGTTACCGCCCATGGCGGCAGCTTTTCCACGGGCGCGTCCCACGGCATCGATTTCATCGATGAATACGATGCAAGGTGCTTTCTCTTTGGCTTGGCGGAACAGGTCGCGGACGCGGGAAGCACCTACGCCGACAAACATTTCCACAAAGTCGGAACCGGCCAGTGAGAAGAACGGTACGTTGGCTTCTCCTGCCACAGCCTTTGCAAGCAGGGTCTTACCTGTTCCCGGAGGGCCTACGAGCAATGCACCCTTGGGTATCTTACCACCCAGGTCTGTATACTTCTGGGGTTGTTTCAGGAATTCTACGATTTCCTCTACTTCCTGCTTGGCCTCTGCAAGTCCGGCAACGTCCTTGAAAGTAACCTTTACCGGAGAGTTCTTTTCAAACAGTTGGGCTTTGGATTTGCCGACACTGAAGATGCCGCTGCCGCCACCCATGCCGCCACCGCTGCTCCAACGGCGGGACAGGAATATCCAGAAGCCGATAAGGAATGCAAACGGCAATATCTGCCAGAGGATTGCACCGAAGTAATTGTGTTTCTTTTCGTAGCTGATAGAACCGTCGAAACGTGTCTCGTCCTTTTCTTTCTGCAGGAAGTCGCCCAAGCTTTCGCGTGAGGGAGCTTCTGTTGTAATCAGGGGATTCTTGCCCACACGGCTTGAATCTGCTTTGAATACATTGGGCACATATTGCGGCTTGACGTATGCCTCTACGGAGTTGTCGTCATAACCGGTCACTTTGCTTATATAGCCGTTGCGCACATACTCCTGAAATTCATCATAAGGGATGTTTTTACTGGCCGAACCGCTTTCATTGGTGAGGTACAGTCCCAGCAACATCATGGCTATAATCATATACAACCAGTTCAAGTTGAACTTGGGCATATTGGTTTTTGTGGGCTTTTTATTGGTGTTATTGTCCATAAGTCTAAATTAATCGAGATCGGGAATTTGGGTTAGTTTGGCATCTGCCCATAAGTGTTCCAAGTTGTAGAATTCACGCGCTTCCGGCTGGAAAACGTGAACCAGTACATCAGAGTAGTCCATGGCTACCCACTCGGCATTGCGCAGACCGTCTATCGCAAAAGGTTTGCTGTTCGCTCCTTTGCGGGTGAAGTCTTTAACGGACTCCACTATGGCGCTTACTTGGCTTGGGGAGTTTCCTTGACAGATGACAAAATAATTACATATTGTGTCGTCTATCCGGGTAAGGTCTGCTATGACGATTTTTTTTCCTTTTTTATCTTGAATACCTTCTGTTATTTGTTGAATTAATTTTTTAGCTTCGTTCATTACACATTATTAATATTAAACAGGCGACAAATATACGTTGATTTATCATATCAAACACGCAAAAGGGGAAAAGTCTTTCATTTTTTGTTTTTTTTTAGGTATATAATTCTTTGTGTCATGGTATCTTATCAGATTTTAATGAAAAAAATAGCGAAAAATGTTTTGGATTAAAGAAAAGTTTGTATCTTTGCACCGCAAAACAGAAATGAAATGCTCAATTGGGCTATGGTGTAATGGTAACACTACAGATTCTGGTCCTGTCATTCCTGGTTCGAATCCAGGTAGCCCAACACAACACACCGATAAAAACCCACTAAAATCGCAAGTTTTAGTGGGTTTTTTATTGCTTTTCGACCATGTGCAAATTTTTTATAATCGGTATTCGGGTTCAGTTTGAAAACTCGGTGGTCGAATCGGTGGTTGTGTCAAAACAAGAATATCAGCAAGTTCGTTTTGACACAACCACTTTTTATATGCTTATTATTATAAGATTATCACATCTACTCCCGGCTTTAGCTTTTCTTGATTTTGCGGATCGGCAATCTGCATATCCGTCACCTTGCCTTTGCTTTTCTTTATTTGTACAACACAGGGCTTCAGGGCTTTTACCTTTATTTCTTCATTGTCGAAAGTGCCGGGCTTGAAGAATACGATTTGCAGAATTCCCGATTTCCGATTATTGACGGCTTGTATTTCCGTATCATTCCGTTCTATTTTCAGATGACGGCAGGAGTATGTTTTCATTTTTTCCGGATGGTTGATTCCCGGTACAACGATATATGCGTAAGATGCGTTTCGGGGAGATTGTCCGTGATTAATGACCAGATTGAATATCGGCATGCTGATTTCCGTAGCAGGATAATTGAAATTGATTTTTGCCCAGTTGCCTTTTTGTCTGTCCATCTTTAGCTTTATATTGTTTCCCTGAGGGAAGAGATAGGCGATACTGTCATGCCAGATCCATTGCGGAGCCTGCTCAAAAGCAAATTCTCCTTGGGTTGCTTGCCGGAGCGCTTTTCCCGTATTTATCCATACATTTCCATCCAGATGGCATTGATTGACAGTGGTAACGATGTCTGTCGGAACATTTGAACCGATTCCGCTGCCTAAGCAAACCACTTCGTTGTCGAACATAAACCATGATTTTTGAGCTTTTACACCATAGTCATCCATCTTGAAAGTCATTACACCGTATTTCCCATCGGACACTCCCCCTGTGAATGTGCAGGTTCCTTTGCTTCCCCAGTCAACGGGATTGCGTTTTTCGCCTGCAGGCAAGGTGGTTCCCGGTATTCTGTCCCACTCCCAGACGGGGAAGATGTCGGCATACTCATTGCCGTTGACGCGAATGTTGGTGGCACCGTCACTCATATAGGTCCCGTATAGATTTTCACCGTTACCGCTTTCGGTCTTGTTGGTGCGTGTTGAAGAGGTGCGCACGGAAAAGTCGTAATTTTGCCGGTTGTGTAGCATATAATCTGAGCAATGATACATTGTATTCTTGTCCGAACGCTGATACGATGCTTCCTGGGTGAGGAAACGGCGAGCAATGTCTGCATATTCGCCGGCATGTTTGGCATCAAGGGCCTGCAGGTTTCTGAACAGGGCTGCGCAATCCCCGTAATCCAATGTTCCTTTGCGGCTGACACCTCTGCCTGTTACACTGAAGTCCAGATACCTGCTTCGGAATACATTGAAGTAGGTGTTGCGGATAAAGTTGGAAAACAAGGTGAGTTTCTCCGGATTCATGGCATATTTTGTACCGTTGAGGATATTGCCCATGCGGACTATGTTGTCAACGAACACTGTTCCGTATCCGCCGATGTAAAGTTGCGGCCCGTGCTGGTGATAAGACAAGTCTTCCTGTATGCCTTCGTTTGCAACGATTTGTACGGGATAGAATATTTCATCGGCATTGACACGCACAATACTGTCATTCTTCAACAGGCAACCTCTTACTAAATGATGAATGGCAATGTCCATTTTATTGGCGCCGGTCCATTTGCGTGGGTCGCTGCGTTCGCCCATTGCTTTTAAAATAGGCATACGGATTTCGGACGGAAGTTTCCTTTGTCCCGCATCCATCAGAGCAAGGAGCGAGGCTTGTGTTTGCGGAACGGAAATCTGGTTATACCACCAGTTGAAACAGGTAGGGTCTTGTTTCACCCAATACTGCAGGGCATCTCTGATTGCATTGTATAATACCTCGTTACCGTAATAACGTGATTGTTTGTCGGTATATGAGGCGGCTATTGTAACCAAACGTTTCAGGTGTTCTACCGGTTCCCAGTTGGTACGGAAAAAGCAGGCATAATCGAGGTCGCTCCATTTACCTTCCGGAAGCATGGAGCGCAGTAATTTTTCCGTTGCGCGGTCTGCTTGCTGTGTGGTGGTTTTGGCATACAATTCTTCGCGTATCCGTTCAAGTATCTGCTCATATTCGTCTTGCGGAATATAGGTTGGGCTTTGGCTTCGCTTTCCGTTGGCGGGATTATAGCGGGCGGAATAGGAAGGGGGCTCACGTTTTATCTTTCCCGCCATTTCCAGGGTAACTACTCCTTTGGCAGCTCTGTTAGTATATATTTCGGCTACGAGGTTGATGTCGTTTTCTGTTCTGCCTTGCGGGTGGTAGACCAACCGTATTATGCCTTCCTCACCGGGTTGATAGGCTTTTTCAGTCCATTCGGACGAGGTGCATCCGCAGCCGGTAATGATGTTTTTGATAGTGAGAGGTTTGTCGCCGGTGTTTACGAACCGGAAGTCATGGCTGACATTCCCGTCTTGTTCCCGGACGGTTCCCCAATTGAATTTGGTTTCTGAGAATGTGATTTCTTGTGCCGGTAGCAGACTGTTTACAGTCAGCAGCACGATTCCTAAAGTCAGAATTCTTTTCATAATTCAGCAGTGAGATTAGATTTAGATAAAAAAGAGGTTATGTCAAAAGCCTTTTATCCTTTTGGCATAACCTCATATTATTAGGTTCGAAAAATTATTCCGCTTCGTTGATTGAATTGTCAATCACCTTGATTTTCTGTTTAACCAGCTCTATGTCACCTTTCAGTTTCTCGACTTTATGGTTAAGTTCGGTCAGGAGGCTGTTGCCTTTCTTGGACGAAGCTGTCAGGAAGCCTAAGTTGTTTTCGTAAGTCTGCAATTCGTTTTTCATGTTTTCGCAGGCGCGTACCAGTTTGTCCCGTTCACGATAAAGGGCTTGCGGGCTACCTTCCTGGATACTGCTGATGGACGATTTGAAATTACTCAGCTTCTTGTTGGAAGCACTGATGTTGAAGTGTTCAAACAGCTTGTCTATCCGGCTGTGGTATTGTTTGTAAATTTTGTCTTTTTCTTTGAATGGTACATGTCCTATGCCGTTCCACTCTTTCATAAGTTCGCGGACCAGTTGGGTGGCTTCTTCCACATCCATTGTTTCGTCAATGGCTGTCAGCTTCTCGATAATGGCTTTCTTCTTTTCCAGATTCTCCTGTTCAACGGAACGTTGTGAGGAAGTTGCCTTGTTTTTCTGTTCAAAGAAGTAATCGCAGGCGGAGATGAACCGTTTCCAGATAGCATCCGAATATTTCTTGGCAACGGGACCTACCGTTTTCCACTCTTTCTGGAGTTTGGTCAGTTTGTCAGCTGTTACTTTCCAGTCGGTACTGTCTTTCAGGGCCTCTGCTTTTTCGCATAAGGCACGTTTCTTTTCAAGATTCCCGTTCATGCCTTCTTTCAGGGATTTGAAGAATTCCCCTTTCTTCTGGAAGAACTCGTCACAAGCTTTGCGGAAGCGTTCGAATATCTTCACGTTCATCTTTTGCGGAGCAAAACCGATGGTTTTCCATTTATTTTGCAAAGCGATGATTTCCTGGGTTTTGTTTTCCCAGGAAGCGAAGTTGGTAAGTTCGCTGTAATCAATGGCCTCGATGATTTCGCAAATTACGGTCTTTTGGTCGAGATTATGTTGCTCGGCCTCTTTCAGGGCTTCAAAATGCTGCTGGTGACGGCGGTTCACAGTAGTAGAAGCTGCTTTGAAGCGTGCCCATATTTCATCGCGCAGCTCTTTGGCTACCGGTCCTGTATCGCGGAATTCCTGATGCAGTTTCTGCAATTGATGGAAAGCGGAAACAACATCCGCTTCGTCTGCCAGTTTCTCGGCAGCTTCGCAAAGGTGGTTCTTGATTTCAAGATTCTTCTTGAAGTCATATTCACGGAATTCGTTGTTCAGTTTTAAAAGGTCGTAGAACTTTTCGACATACAGCTGGTAGTTCTTCCACAGCTCGTTAATCCTGGCTTGCGGCACGATTTTAACCTCATTCCATTGCTGTTGCAATTTCTTGAATTCCGTATAGTTCTTGTTGGCGTCTTCCGGAGATTCCACCAACTCTTTCAGTTCCTCGATGATGGAAAGCTTGATTTGCAGGTTGAGCTCTTTCTGTTTTTCCTGCTCTGCATTGAGTGCGTTTCTTTTTTCCTTGATGACGGACATGGTATTCTTGAATTCCTCTTCCAAAGTATCGGCTTGTGGAACGAACTCTTCAATAGCTCCTCCATTCTCAACGAACAGCTTCTTGGCGGCTTCCTGCTCTGAGTTATGTAGTTTGTAGAAAGCCTGTTTCAAACCGTCTATCTCCGATTTGGCAGCATTCTCTACATCTGCGGCAATCGCTTTAAGCTTGTTCAGAATCTCTTCTTTAGTGAGTTTTTGAACTGATTCGGCCGGCTTGTCAGTCAAGGTTACCTCAGCGGGAGTTTCTGTTGTTGCCGGCTCAGAAACCTCTGCTGTTTTTTTGTCTTCTTCTAATTCCACCGGCTTGTCGGGGAGATTAGTGTCATGAGTGTCCGTCATTTGTATTTACTTTTTAGAAACGGGATATCCCGTTCGGGTTACATTAGGTTACAAATTAATGAAATAAAATGATTACTTCATACTTTTTTCATCGTTTTTTTTCGATTTAGCCGTTTCAGGCCAATAGTACGGTGATGCCCATATACATCATCATGCCGATAATGTCGTTGGTGATGGATATGAACGGTCCTGTGGCAATGGCCGGGTCCACTTTCAGCTTTTCGAGTGTCATGGGTACCAACGTTCCGAAAATGGAGGCGAACATGACAACGGCGAACAGACTGATGGATACCGAGTAGGTAACTGTGGCCGTACCGCCGAACCGTACAAAATTGTATATGTACACCAGCAAGGATATGATGGTTGCATTGATTGCCGCCACTACGGATTCCTTGGCGATTTGCTTGAATGTGTCTTTGGCATCCAAAGAACTGTTGGCAAGTCCCTGTACGATAATTGCAGAGGATTGGGTTCCTACATTTCCGCCTGTACCGCCAATCAGAGGGATGTACAGCGCCATTTCGGGATGTGCGGCGAAGGTAGCGTCAAAATTACCCAATATCATGGAGTTGCCGATACCGCCCAGCATACCGATAAGCAACCACGGCAGGCGTGCGGAAGTCTGGCGCATGACGTTGTCGTCCGTCTCCACATCCTGTGACAAACCGGATGCCAACTGGTAGTCGCGTTCCGATTGCTCACGAACCTCGTCCATGACGTCGTCTACGGTAATCTGCCCTACCAGGCGGCCTATGCTGTCGACGACAGGTACTGCCACCAAGTCGTATTTCTCGATAATCTGCACCACTTCGTCTGTGGGAGTGTCTACATGGACGGAAATGGGGTCTTTCCTCATTACATGCTTCACTTTGGAGACGGAAGGAGAGGTAATCATTTTCTTTAGCGGGAATACACCTTGCAGCCGTTCGTCATCGTCAATGACATATACGTAGTAGATTTCGTCCAACTGTTCGGCTTGCAGGCGCATCTCTTTCAGGCATTCAGGCATACTCCAGTTCTCGTTGACGGTTACCATTTCCGTACCCATCAAACCACCGGCGGTATCTTCATCGTACTTCAAGAGGTCTACGATGTCTCCGGCCTGCTCTATATCCTCAATATGCGACAGTACCTCTTCTTTTTTCTCCTCGTCGAGGTCACGCATCAGGTCTACGGCATCGTCCGTATCCATATAATCCACAAACCGCTTGGCAATGGTTTCCGAAGGCAGAAGTTCCAGGAATTCCTTCCGGACGTCTTCGTCCATTTCTACTAGTACGTCGGCGGCTGTTTCGTTGTCGAGAAGACGGTAAACGAAGCGTGCCTCTTCGGGCGCGAGGTCATTACACAGTTCGGCAATATCTGCCGGATGCAGGTCGATAAGAAGCGCCTTGACGTTTTCCGCGTCTTTCTGCTCTATAAAGCTTTTGACTTTATCTATGTATTCTTCGTCTATTTCCATAACTCATAGTGTATTGGTAATAGTGTACCGTTAAGGGCTGAAACCGTTAATTTCTCATTTTTCTATCGTCTCTTTCAATGCTGTTTCCACCTGATTGGTCAATTCTATAAACTCCTGCACGGAAAGTTGCTCGGGGCGTTTGTTGAAGAGAGGGTCTTCGGTCAGCGGACATTCTTTGCCGAGTATCGGTTTTATGGAATTACGCAAGGTTTTCCGGCGTTGGTTGAATGTAGTTTTTACAACTTGTTTAAACAGCTTTTCGTCACATCCCAATTGCTGCGTGTCATTGCGCGTCATGCGAATAACAGCGCTTTTTACTTTTGGGGGAGGATTGAACACGTGTTCGCTTACGGTGAAGAGGTATTCCACCCGATACCAAGCCTGTATCAGTACACTCAGAATGCCGTATGTCTTGCTGCCGGGACCGGCTGCGATACGCTCGGCAACCTCTTTCTGTATCATGCCCGTACAGCACGGTATCAGTTCTTTGTTATCCAGCATCTTGAAGAATATCTGGCTGGATATGTTATACGGATAATTGCCCGTCAGTACGAAAGGCTGTCCGTCGAACAGGCGTTGCAGGTTCATTTTCAGGAAGTCGTCTTCGATGATGTTATCTTCCAGTTGCGGGTAGGCTTCCCGCAGATAGGCCACCGATTCATAATCCACTTCCACAACTTTTATCGTGCGCTCTTTGGGCAGGAGAAATTGGGTCAGCACTCCCATGCCCGGTCCTACTTCCAATATCGGAAGGTTGGGACAGGCGTCTACGGTGTCGGCAATGTCCTGTGCTACTTTCAGGTCTTTCAGAAAGTGCTGGCCGAGAAACTTTTTAGGTTTAACTAATCTCATGTATCAACTAAATCGTTACTTTTGCGGTTCAAAGGTAATCCTTTTCGGCGAATTACGAGTTACAAATCACAAATTACGACGCGTGCCGGATGAATTTTAAGGGAAAACGATGAATAAGATAATAAAAAAAACATTGAAAATCGTGTTGCCCGTTCTTTTGGGCGGTTTTATCCTGTATTGGGTGTATCGTGATTTTGATTTTGAACGTGCGAAAGAACTGCTTTTGCATGGCACTGACTGGGGGTGGATGCTGTTTTCATTGTTTTTTGGCGTAATGAGCCATGTGTTTCGCGGGTGGCGCTGGCGACAGACGCTGGAACCGTTGGGGGCTTATCCTAAAAGGAGCGATTGCGTGGACGCCATTTTCATTTCCTATGCTACCAATTTGATATTGCCTCGTGTGGGTGAAGTGTCGCGTTGCGGTGTTCTGGCTAAGTATGATGATGTATCGTTTTCCAAATCTTTGGGAACTGTGGTCACCGAGCGGTTAGTGGACACCTTGTGTATTCTTTTGATTACGGGACTTACCTTTCTGGCTCAGATGCCTGTGTTTCTCCGTTTCTTTCAGGAAACGGGTACAAAAATTCCTTCGCTGATGCATCTGTTGACATCGCCCTGGTTTTATGTCTCCCTGTTCTGTGTTATCGGCGTGCTGGTGCTTATGTACTATCTGATGCGGATGCTTTCTTTTTTTGAGAAAGTGAAGGGAGTTGTACTGAATGTATGCGAGGGGGTAATGTCGCTCCGTAATGTGAAGAACATTCCGCTGTTTATTCTCTATACGTTGCTTATTTGGGGATGCTATTTCTATCATTTCTATCTGACTTTCTATAGCTTTTCTTTTGCGGAGCATCTTGGCTTTCAGGCTGCAATGGTGATGTTTGTGGGCGGGACGTTTGCTGTAATCGTACCTACACCCAACGGGGCAGGTCCCTGGCATTTTGCCGTTATCACCATGATGATGCTTTATGGTGTGAATGCTACGGATGCTGGTGCTTTTGCACTGATAGTGCATGGCATTCAAACTTTGCTGGTTGTGTTGCTCGGTATCTATGGCGGGCTACATGTTTCGTTGGTAAACCGTACGAAATGAATGACTTGAATTGATACTTTCACAGAAATATAAACACATAAATAACCCATATGTCTGATACTTTATCATCTGCATTTGCAGATACGAAGCCGCATTATAACATACTCGACGGGCTACGTGGAGTGGCGGCATTGACAGTTGTCTGTTTTCACTTGTTCGAGGCTTATGCTACCAGCCATTTGGACCAGAAGATTAATCACGGATATTTGGCTGTTGATTTTTTCTTTATTTTATCCGGATTCGTTGTTGGCTATGCTTATGATGACCGGTGGAAAACAATGCGTATTGCTGACTTTCTTAAACGTCGGTTTATTCGTTTGCATCCTATGGTCATTATCGGAGCGCTTATTGGAGCTGTAATGTTCTATTTTCAAGGCTGTTCTGTTTGGGATGTTTCACAGGTGCCCGTAGTGGCGCTGATAATTGCTACGCTAATGAATGTTCTTCTGATTCCGGCAACTCCCGGTATGGAAATTCGAGGCGTAGGTGAAATGTATCCTCTGAACGGACCGAGTTGGTCTTTGTTTTTTGAATATATAGGCAATATTCTATATGCATTCTTTCTGCATAAGCTCTCTACAAAAGTCCTTTCCATATTGGTGTTGTCAGCGGGTTGCGGACTGGCCATATTTGCTCTTTGGGGGCCGCTTGGCGATATATGTGTGGGCTTTGCTTTGACGGAAGAAAATATAATAGGTGGTTCTTTACGGTTGCTGTTCTCATTTCCGGCGGGATTATTGTTGTCACGTATATTCAAGCCTGTCAAGGTGCGAGGAGCTTTCTGGATAGGGAGTTTCTCTATTGTGGTTTTATCGGCGGTTCCCAGAATCGGTGGCAGTGAACATTTATGGATGAATGGCTTGTATGATACTATATGCTTTGCCGTTGTATTCCCTCTGTTAGTCTGTCTTGGGGCTTCGGGAAAGACTACGGATAAAGTCACGACACGGGTTTGCAGGTTTCTGGGAGATATATCCTATCCGTTGTACATGGTGCATTATCCTTTTATCTATCTGTATTATGCTTGGGTTAAGAATGAGAACCTTACATTCATACAGTCTCTGCCGGGTGCGGTAGCACTTGTTGCGGGTTCAGTTGTTTTGGCTTACTTATGTCTGAAACTGTATGATGAACCGGTACGCAGGTTTCTATCCCGGCGACTTCGTATAAATTGAACGGGGTTTTACCGATTTTTGCAATTCCGATTAGAGCGATATTGAAAAATAACTCTTATATTTGCGAAAACAACTTTTATAATTATGAGTACAATCTTGCAGTTAGCTCCACAAAATGTGTGGAAGCATTTCTATTCGCTGACTCAGATACCCCGTCCTTCCGGACATATGGAGAGAATAACTGAGTTCTTGGTAAATTTTGGTAAAAGTCTGGGCTTGGAATCATTTGTTGACGAGGTTGGCAATGTCATTATCCGTAAACCTGCTACACCAGGTATGGAAAACCGAAAAGGTGTCATTCTGCAGGCACACATGGACATGGTGCCGCAGAAGAACAACGATACGGTTCATGATTTTACTAAAGACCCTATTGAAACGTACATTGACGGTGATTGGGTGAAGGCCAAAGGTACTACTTTGGGAGCTGACAACGGATTGGGCGTAGCCGCTATTATGGCTGTACTTGAGGCAAAAGACCTGAAACATGGTCCGTTGGAAGCGTTGATAACCAAGGATGAGGAAACGGGTATGTATGGCGCATTCGGCTTGAAACCGGGTACACTAAACGGTGAGATCTTGTTGAATCTTGATTCGGAGGACGAAGGAGAACTTTATATCGGTTGCGCAGGCGGTATTGATATTACGGCTACATTGGAATATAAGGAAGAGACTCCTGCTGCTGATTTAGTAGCTCGTAGAATAACTTTGAAAGGTTTGCGTGGCGGACATTCCGGATTGGAAATCAATCAGGGACGAGGCAATGCCAATAAATTGCTTACACGTATCGTACACGATTTGCTGATTGAGTTCGATTGTCAGTTATCAAGTTTTGAAGGTGGCAATATGCGTAATGCCATTCCGCGTGAGGCACATGCCGTATTGGTATTTAATCCCGAAGACATTGAAGGATTGGAAGACTATATCAAGGAATATGAGGTACAGATTAATGAAGAATATACCTCGATTGAAGAAGGCATTGTTGTAAAACTGGAGAACGTAGACTTGCCTGCTGCCATTGTTCCCGAAGAAATTCAGGATAATATGATTAGTGTATTAATGGCCTGTCAGAATGGGGTTATGCGTATGATTCCTACTGTTCCCGATACAGTGGAGACTTCTTCCAATCTGGCCATTGTAACGATTGGCGGCGGTAAGGCTGATGTTCGTATATTGGCTCGCAGCTCTTGCGATACGATGAAAGATTTCCTGGCAGATAGTCTGACTGCATGTTTCTCTATGGCAGGTATGAAAGTAGAACTGAGCGGCAGTTACTCCGGCTGGCAGCCCAACGTGGATTCTCCGATTCTGCATGCCATGACGTTGTCCTATAAGCAACAATTCGGTGTAGAGCCGGCTGTAAAGGTGATTCATGCAGGTTTGGAGTGCGGTATTATCGGCGCCAACTGTCCGGGACTTGATATGATTTCTTTCGGACCGACGTTGCGTTCACCGCATTCGCCCGATGAACGTGCATATATCCCGTCTGTAACGAAGTTCTATGACTTCTTGGTTGCTACTTTGGAACAGACTCCCGAAAAGTAATTTTCTTTATACATAACAATGTAAAAGCAGAGTGTGGTTGCGCTCTGCTTTTTTTATTGCTGCCATTTTCATCCTGGTCTGTCAGAATTACTTTGCTTTCCTGACATTTTGTCCTTGCTTGCTACTGTAATATTGCAGGAAATTGATTTAGGTCAAGAAATATGTTTTAAAACATGTTTTTCTATATGTTTTCACTTGTAATCTTGAACAAAGGCCTTATTTTTGTGTTGTAAAACATAGAAATGATAGGATAACAAGTTATTTTTAAGAATAACAAGATTGATTTTAGGAGGATAACAAAATGAAAAAGTTAAGAAAATTGTTCAGACATTTCGGTGAAGCCGATAAGAACATTTGGGGTTATGTAATGCTTTAAGCATTCATTCCCCCTTTTTAAGAGAGAAAGTAGTTTTCAGTTTTCAAGATGTTAGTTTAGTTTTTTAAGGTTATGAGAAAGAAAATAATGGATTCATTCAGACGTATTCTCGCTGAGGTAGGTCGTAATGAGATGTTGATGATGGGATATACCATCAAGAAATAAAGAAAAAAGTGTTTTTAGGGTATCAGTTTAATTTTTAAGATTATGGGAAAAAAGATTGTAAATTCTTTTAAAGACATTCTCTCCAGAGTTGGTGAGAATTGGATTGAAGCAATGAAGTATTATAACTACCCGAGATGAGTGTAGTAATTGATAAGAAACCGGGGGATATGTTCTGAGAATGTATCCCCCGGTTTCTTTTTATAACCGTAGGTTTTTATGTCAGTATATGCTTTGTTTCTTTATTTTTTCTAAAAAGCTGGTACAATGTGGTTATTATTTTGTTATTTTTACAGTGAACATTCATGTAGCGGAGATATGAGTGTAGCTAATCATACAGATAAATCTTTATTGTTTGATTCCTGATTCGCATAAAAAAACAAAAACTAATAACAATAGAATAGCTATGAAGAAATTCCAAAGATTTTGTACATTGTTTCTGCTGATGATCGGGTTGTGCTCCTTTGCTTTGCACGCTCAGTCCTATGCAGGTTTGTGGAGGCAGGTGGAGCAGGCTCAAAAGAAGAGTTTGCCGCAAACGGTAGTGAAGCTGACGGAGAAAATCTACCGGAAAGCTGAGTTGGAGAAAAATGCTCCACAAATGCTCAAGGCATATATCTGTCGGGAGGCCTATCAGGAAAGACTGACTCCGGATAGCCTGTATACGAATTTGAAGAAGTTGGAAAGTTGGGTGGAATCAGAGAAAAACCTGGTAAATAAAGCTATTCTGCATTCATTGCTTGCCCGCGAGTATTCGGACTATATGCGGCATAACCGGCGGCAGTTATCAGACCGTACGGCGCTGGATGTGGACGAAGCTCCTGCCGATATCAGGGAATGGAGTACTAACCTTTTTGTTGCTAAGGTAGATGAACATAACCTGGCTTCATTGAAGGACTCTGTTCGTTTGCTTGAGGTCTCTTCCAAGGAATATGTGCCTTTTGTCGAGCTTGAAGACGGAAGCCGCTTCTATGGGCACGATATGTATCATCTGCTGGCGGCCCGGGCTGTCGATACTTATCAGTTGTTGGACGGCTTTCAGGTGGATACATTACAACGTGCCCGCATCAACAGTGTTTATATAAATATGATAAATGCTTATCGGCATCGCGTTGGGGCAGAAGATGCGGTAGTGTTGGCAACGCTTGATTATTGGAAGTGGAAAAGTACCGGCGGCGGTATAAGCCGGGAGCCTTATATCACTTATCGGGAACGGAAAGAACGGCTTGATAAAGAGCATCTTGAAGTGTTGGATAATCTGATTCGGGAATATGGCGGTCGTGAGATTTGCGCGGAAGTTTACATTGATAAAGCCGGTTGGCTTCGCGGTTTGGGAGCGTCTTATATGAATGAGGTTTTGCAGGTATGCGATGAAGGAGTGAAGCGCTATCCGGCTTATAAGCGTATCAATGAACTACGGAACATAAGGGAGAGTGTTTTGCAGCCTTATTTGAATGTCAGCACTCAAGAGAGCGTTTATCCCGGTGATTCGTTGGAGTTGAATGTGGGTTATCGGAATCTGAAAGGTTTCACACTGAATCTGTACCGTACGAATCTCTCCGAAGTGCCCTGGATGGATGCCGGAATCAACAAGGCTTTCTATCAGAAGCATGCCCGTAAATTATCAGCTACCCATTTTGAACTGAAATCTTCGGACAGCAAAAGCGGGAAAGAGGGAGAACTGTTGAGCAGTTTGCAACGTATGGTTTTGAAATGCCATGTGCCGGACGAATTGGGCATATATATACTGCAAATTGTACCTGATGCCGCAACGGCCCGTACTGCAGAGCACTTTCTCGTCTCGACCCGCTTTAAGGTGTTGACGCTTTCTTTGCCGGATAATAAGATGGAAGTGGTTACGGTGGACAGCCGTAGCGGGCAACCCATTTCCGGTGCAAAGGTCAGCTTCTATTCCGCTTACAATGAAGAAAACCGCAAGCTGGTGAAAACAGTTGTCACCGATACCGGTGGAAAAGCGGTTGTGGAATGGGATAAGGCTATCCGCAGTTATGTGGCACGTAAGGGAACGGATACAGCCATGATGCCTCAGAATGTCTATTTGAACAGATATTACGAACGCGGAGAGTCACGTCCGGAAGAGCATATCACCCTGCTGACAGACCGCGCCTTGTATCGTCCCGGTCAGACCGTTTATGTCAAAGGTATCGCTTATGAACAGGAGGCGGACAAGGCTCACGTTTTGGCAGGGAAGAGTTATCAGGTACGTTTGTTGGACGTCAACAGGAAAGAACTGATACAGAAGAATGTAAGTACCAATGAATTCGGTTCCTTCACCACAGAATTTGTGTTGCCTGCAGTCTGCTTGAATGGTAACTTTACAATTGATGTAAAAAACAACGCTTCCGTTTCCGTACGGGTGGAGGATTACAAACGGCCTACCTTTGAGATTACCTTTAATCCGGTGGAGGAGGCTTTCTACTTGGGAGATACGGTGGATGTAACAGGCAATGTCAAGGCATATAATGGGACGGCAATTCAGGATGTTCCGCTGACATATACCGTTACCCGTCGCAGTAACCGGAGATATTGGGGAGATGGGGCCGTATCGCTTGTTTCGGATACGGTGCAACTGGATGCGAAAGGCAACTTTTCCATTCCTGTTGTTCTGAAGCCGGATACGGATGCGGATAATACGGGTAGGGAACGTTTCTCCTATCAGATAGAGGTAGCGGTGACAAGTGATACGGGTGAAACGCAGACTTCGCATTACTTTCTGAACGCTACCCGTCGGGCTTATTTCTTTGTGTCCGACATCAGCAGGGAGTTATGCAAGGAAGATTCCATATCGGGAATGCTGTCGGTAATGAATGCCGTTAATGAAACGTTGTCCATGGAAGGGATGTGTCGTCTTTATCCCGTTCTTGATTCCAAGACGGGAAAAATCTCCGACAAGCCGGTTTATGAGAGTGCGTTTATGCCGGGCGAAAAGAAAGACTTTACAGCTTGGAAACAACTGCCGTCGGGAGAGTACCGCTTAATTCTGTCGGTGCGCGGTCGCGACGGCAAGGAAGTCAGCAATGCGGACAATGCGGTGAACATTGTACTGTTCTCGCTGAAAGATGAACGTCCGGCTGTGTTTATGGAAACTTTCCTTTATGAAAAAAATACGGAGTTCGATACGACTCATCCGGCAATCTTCTATTTCGGCACTTCCATGAAGGACGCATACGTCCTGGTAGATGTTTTCGGGCAGAAAGGCAGATTGGAGAGCCGTACTTTGTCGCTGAACGACTCGATTCTCCGTATGGAATATCCTTATCGGGAAGAGTACGGAGACGGAGTTGCCGTGCAGTTTACTTTCGTAAAGAACGGACTGCTATATACCCGTAGGGTGGAATTGAGGAAACGTCTGCCTGAACGGACGCTGGATATGAAGTGGGAAGTTTTTCGCGACCGTTTGCGTCCGGGGCAGGAAGAAGAGTGGAAGCTGGTCATCAAAACTCCGCAAGGTTTTCCCGCCGCAGCCGAGATGCTGGCAATGATGTACGATGCTTCATTAGACCGGATTTATAGCCGTAACCAGTCATTAAGCGTTTATTACAACCGGTATATTCCTTATTACTATTGGGATATCAGTAATAACAACGGAAAGAGTTATGCTCCTTACTTCCCGGTGAAGTCATGGAGAGTTCCTGTTTGGCGCTTCGACTATTTCTGTTCTCCTTATAATGGGGGGGCGGAAGTACTGCAAATAGTAGAGAACGATGCGGCTCTCTGCGAGCCGGTAATTATGGGGTATGGAGCCACACGGACCAAAATGGAAACAGGACGTGCAGTTGAAGTGAAGTATGTTCCGGTACAGGTAGAAGAAGGAGTGGCAGATGTTGTTTTTGAGTCGGAGACGATTCCGCTTGATGAACAGGCGTTACAGCCTATGGCCGATTTGCGTACTAATTTTGCGGAAACGGCTTTCTTTTATCCTCAGCTACGTACTAATGAACAAGGAGAGGTCGCTTTTTCCTTTACCATGCCGCAGAGTCTGACACGCTGGAATTTCCGCGGTTATTCCCATACTAAGGATATGATGACAGGCATGCTTGACGCTACTGCTGTCACCGCCAAAGAGTTTATGCTTACTCCGAATATGCCCCGCTTTGTACGGGTAGGCGATAAGACACAGATAGCTGCCGGCATTGCCAACCTGACGGGTAAGGCAATAAAAGGCACAGCCGTATTCACCCTTTTCGATCCGATGACGGAGAAGATTATTTCCACCGGTCGCCAGAAGTTCTCGGTGGAAGCCGGAAAGACAGCATCGGTTAGTTTCCGGTTTGATGTAACAGACCGTTATGAACTGCTTGGTGTCCGTATAGTTGCCGATGGCGGTACTTTCAGCGATGGTGAACAGCATTTGTTGCCTGTACTGAGTGATAAGGAATATATTACAGAGACGCTTGCCATGCCCGTTCGTGGTGAAGAAACGCGTACTTTCTCGCTGGACAGTCTGTTCAACGGTAACAGCCGTACGGCAACCGACCGTCGCCTGACCGTGGAATTTACAGGTAATCCGGCATGGTATGCCGTACAAGCCCTGCCTGTACTGAGTGAGCCTTCAACGGATAACGCCATTTCCTGGGCAACCGCTTTCTATGCCAACACTTTGGCGGGATATATTGCAAATAGTCAGCCGCGCATTAAAGCGGTATTTGATAACTGGCGTCTGTCGGGTGGAACAAAAGAAACTTTCCTCAGCCGGTTGGAGCAGAACCAGGATGTGAAGAATATTCTGTTGGGCGAATCTCCTTGGTTGCTCGAAGCTACTACAGAGGCTGAACAGCAGCAGCGTATCGCTACTTTATTTGATGTTAACCAATTAAATTACCGTAATATGGCATCCTTGCTCAAACTGAAAGAATTACAGGGCGAGGATGGTGCATGGAGCTGGTTCGGCGGCATGTCCGGCAACCGTTATGTAACGGGATATATCACCGGACTGCTTGTCCGTCTTTCTTTACTTACGGATAAGGCATTGCCGGAAGAAGCAGCGATGATGAAAGCCAAGGCCTTTGACTATCTGAACAAAGAGGCTCTGAAAGAATACCGTGCTATCCGCAAGGCAGAGAAGAACGGAACGAAGATTACCGTTTTGTCGGATGCCACTATGGAATATATGTATCTGGTATCTCTCGGTTCGGTAAAGCTCTCCGGAGAATATGCAAAAACATTCGGTTACTTCCTTACCAAGCTGGGACGTAATCTTGAGAGCGGTACCATGATACGTAAAGCGCAGACAGCCGTTATCCTGCAGAAGGCAGGACATAAAATGGAAGCGGATGAGTTTATAGCTTCCATAAAAGAACACCTTGTACAGACGGATGAAATGGGAGCTCATTTTGCTTTCCATGCCAATCCTTATACTTGGGGTATGATGCCTGTACCCGCTCATGTAGCTGTAATGGAAGCTCTGCGCGAGGCAGGCGGCAATGATGCTTTGGTAGAAGAAATGAAGCTTTGGCTGCTGAAACAGAAACAGACGACAAGCTGGGATTCTCCGGTAGCTACTGCTGATGCGGTTTATGCGTTGTTGTGTCAGGGTAGCGATTTGCTGGAAAGTAAAGGAGATGTCCGCATTACTTTGGGGGATAAGGTGTTGGAGACTTTCTCTCCTGCAAAGACCACCGTACCCGGATTGGGATATGTTAAGGAAGTCTTTGCGCAAGGCAGTCCTGAGGTGAAAGCAAAGTCCGTTACCGTAGAGAAAAGGGATGCGGGCATTGCATGGGGAGCTGTCTACGCACAATACTTGTCGCCCATATCCGATGTGAAGCAGCAGGGCGGAGCATTGAACATTGAGAAGAAACTCTTTGTAGAGCGCATTTCGGCCGACGGGCAGAAATCTTTGCAACCGTTGACAGAGGTAGCACAGCTCTTCGTGGGTGATAAGATTGTTTCCCGACTTACTGTCCGTCTGGACCGTGCCATGGATTTCGTTCAGTTGAAAGACCAGCGCGGAGCTTGTTTCGAACCGGAAAATTCGCTTTCGGGTTATCGCTGGAACAACGGGGTCGGATATTATGCGGAAGTGGAAGATGCAGGAACCAATTTCTTCTTCGATCATCTGGGTAAAGGCGTTTATGTATTGGAACATAGCTACCGGGTGGCTCGTGGTGGTACGTATGAAACCGGACTGGCTACCGTGCAGTGTGCCTATGCGCCGGAATATGCTTCTCACTCTGCTGGAGGAACTGTTATTATTAAATAGGCCGGATAGATTTACTTGCTATCGAATGTTTATAGGTTATAAAAAGCAGAACGAAAATCTGTGTATCTCGCTTAAAAGCTTTACATTTGTGCAACTAATTTAGAAGCAATATAAATGAGACGCAGTTTTATCACTCTATATGCGCTTGCAGCTACGGCATTGACTGCCGTAGCTCAACCGCGTTTTACCTCTAATACGGAAACGTATGATTTCGGGCAGATTGAATGGAAACATCCGGTGACGGTACAATATTCCATAACAAACACAGGTGACCGGCCTTTGGTGCTTACCGAGGTGGAACCCGATTGTGCCTGTTCCGTGGCCCAATGGACAAAGACACCTATCGCTCCGGGAGCAAAGGGAACCGTCAACGTCACTTTTGATGCGGAGGCTTTGGGGCATTTCAACAAATCCGTAGCCATTTACTGCAATGCACAACCCCATCTGGTCTATTTGAAGTTCAACGGTGAGGTGGTGCGTGAAATCAAGGACTTTACCAAAACCCATCCATACCTCATCGGACAGATACGTATTGACAAGAACAGTCTTGATTTTCCCGATGTACAAGCCGGTGAGAAGCCGGTGATGCATATCGGGGTAGTGAACCTGTCCGATCGTCCATACGAACCCGTGTTGATGCATCTGCCGCCCTATCTGCAAACGGAAGTAAAACCCAATGTCCTGCAAAAAGGGGAGAAAGGGGTCATTACCGTCACATTGGATTCCGAACGGCTGACGGACTTCGGATTGACGCAGTCCTCTGTCTATCTGGCACGTTTTGCAGGCGACAAGGTGGGCGATGAAAATGAGATACCTGTTTCCGCCATTCTTCTGCCGGACTTTTCGGGCATGAGCGATACGGAAAAGGCGAATGCTCCTGTCGTCAACCTTTCTATCAAGGATATTGACATGAGTACAGCATTGGCAAAGAAGTCGAAGGCACGTCAGGATATTGTTATAACGAATACCGGACGTTCTCCTTTGCAAATCAGCAAGCTTCAGGTATTCCATCCGGCAGTGGGAGCCGGTTTGAAGAAGAGCGTGCTGAAACCGGGCGAAAGCACCCGTCTGCGTGTAACGGTTGTAAAGCGGAATATTGGAAAGAAACGCCGTCATCTGCGTTTGCTGATGATTACGAATGACCCGATGCAGCCGAAAGTCGAGATTAATATTAAAGCGAAATAAACCATAAATCTTACCATGGAACATCCAGAAAATAGCGGAGAATATAAAGGTCTGGTTGTCAATGCAGGCATTGAGCAACCTTCGTCCGTCAATCCTTATTTGAAGCGGAAACCGAAAAAACGTCAACTTTCCGTTGCAGAGTATGTAGAGGGCATTGTAAAAGGTGATGTTACGATATTAAGCCGTGCCGTGACACTGGTGGAGAGCGTAAAGCCCGAACATCAGGCCATAGCGCAGGAGGTGATAGAAAAGTGCCTGCCGTATTCCGGCAATTCCGTTCGCGTAGGTATTAGCGGTGTGCCGGGAGCCGGTAAAAGTACGTCTATCGATGTATTCGGATTGCATGTATTGGAGAAATACGGCGGCAAGCTGGCTGTGCTGGCCATCGATCCCAGCAGCGAACGCAGTAAGGGCAGTATCTTGGGCGACAAAACGCGCATGGAGAAACTCTCCGTTCATCCCAAATCCTTTATCCGTCCCAGTCCCTCGGCAGGTTCGTTGGGCGGTGTGGCGCGTAAGACGCGTGAAACGATTGTACTTTGCGAAGCTGCCGGATTTGATAAGATATTTGTAGAGACAGTGGGTGTGGGACAGAGCGAGACGGCTGTACATTCAATGGTGGATTTCTTCCTGCTTATCCAACTTGCCGGTACGGGCGACGAGCTACAAGGTATCAAGCGCGGTATCATGGAGATGGCGGACGGTATCGTCATCAACAAGGCGGATGGGGATAATCTGGAACGTGCCAAACTGGCTGCTGCCCAGTTCCGTAATGCACTGCACCTTTTCCCGGCTCCGGAGAGCGGCTGGACACCGCAGGTCCTGACCTATTCCGGCTTCTACAATATAGGAGTACAGGAAGTATGGGATATGGTATATAAGTATATAGACTTCGTGAAAGATAACGGCTATTTTGAATACCGCCGTAACGAGCAGAGTAAATATTGGATGTACGAAACCATTAACGAACAACTTCGTGACAGTTTCTATCATAATCCTACAATTGAGGCGATGCTGGCCGATAAAGAGAGTCAGGTATTAAAAGGTAATCTGACATCCTTTGTTGCTGCCAAGAATCTGTTAGATACTTATTTTGCGGAATTGAAAAATTAGTGGGATACACTTCAAGGCATCTTCCCCCTTACTATTTGTTTTTAGGCACGGATTACACAGATTTACTTTATTCTTTTCCGTGTAATCCGTGTCTAAAAGAAATCACCAACTGCATTTTGACAGTCTTTCGTTTCCTACACCTCTTTTCCTTCCTTCTCAAAGTCTTTGCGTGATTTGCTTTGCGTAACGATATATACACCGAGAAATACCAGTGCGATGGCAATACCTTTTTCCATATTGAATGTAGCCATGCCGATTATGACTGTAACGATTGAAGCCACGATAGGTTGCATATAGTTGTACATGCTTACTACTGTGGGGCGCAACAGCCTTTGTGCCGTCATGATACATATATAAGCCAGGAAGCTGCCGCCTACCACCACATAGCCTACTTGTAACAGTGCCGCAGTAGAGATTTCAGCCCATTGTATGGCAGCTACATCATGGTAAGAGAAAGGGATATAACACATAGAGGCATATACAAACATCCATTTGTTCAGGGTTATAGGAGAGTATTTCTGGGATAATCCTTTGAATACGGTCAGGTAAATAGAGAAACTGATTTGGGCGATGAGACACAGCAAGTCACCCATGATGCTGCCATTGCCGCTTCCTGCATTGCTGCTGCTCATAATCAGTATCAATGCGCCCATGGCGCCTACAAAAATGCCCAATACTTTTTTATTCGTAACAGGCTCTTTCAGATAAATGGCAGCTACAATCATGGTTACGATAGGAAGAGTGGTGGTTACGATAGAGGCATCGATGGGGGAAGTCATAGACAGTCCGAAGATATAGACTCCCTGATTGAATACCAGTGCGAAGAGTGCGGCAAAGAATATCTTCAACATATCCCGATGGTCTACCTGCTCGCGTTTGCAGAACAGTGAGAGCAACCAGAAACAGGCTGCTGCACCTACCATGCGGAAAGTGGTGACGGATAGAGCTGAGAACTCGACTAATGCGGATTTGCCGACAGGTGCCATTAATCCCCATAGGATATTGGCGGTCAGAGCGAACAGATGGCCTTGTATGTTCTTGTTCATATTGTAAAATGTGTATTATTTGTGGTGAAAAACGCTGCAAAGGTAACTATTTTCTCAATCTCTTTCTTTATATTTGCTACACGAATATATAGAAACCATGGAAGTACAGGCCAATTACATCAGACGTATCGAAATACACGGATTGTGGCACCGATACGATATAGCTTGGGAGTTGCGTCCCGATGTCAATATACTTTCCGGCATCAACGGAGTAGGGAAGACTACGATTTTAAACCGTTCGGTGGGCTACCTTGAGCAAACTACGGGAGAGGTAAAGAGCGATGAGAAAAACGGTGTACATGTTTTCTTCGACAATCCGGAAGCGACTTTTATTCCTTATGATGTAATCCGCAGCTATGACCGTCCTCTTATTATGGGAGATTTCACCGCCCGCATGGCAGACCCGAATGTAAAGTCCGAATTGGATTGGCAGCTCTATCTGCTCCAGCGCCGTTATCTTGATTATCAGGTGAATATCGGTAACAAAATGATTGAGCTGTTGAGCGGTGACGAACAGCAACGGAGTCTGGCTCCCGCCTTGTCTGTGCCTAAACGGAAATTTCAGGATATGATTGACGAACTGTTCAGCTATACCCGCAAGAAAATCGACCGTAAGAGCAATGACATTGTCTTTTATCAGGACGGCGAACGGCTGCTGCCCTATAAACTCTCGTCCGGTGAGAAACAGATGCTGGTAATCCTGCTGACCGTGCTGGTGCGTAATGAGGAGCATTGTGTGCTTTTCATGGACGAGCCGGAAGCATCGTTGCACATCGAGTGGCAGCAAAAACTTATCGGCATGATACGCGGACTCAATCCGAATGTGCAGCTCATTCTCACCACCCACTCGCCTGCCGTGATAATGGAAGGCTGGCTGGATGCGGTGACCGAAGTGGAAGATATTTCAACGGTGATTGGCGGCAGGTGAGTATCAATCGCACATCACTGAATATTCATTATTAAATCAACATTTATTTTGGCAACATCTCTCCGACATAATCTTACTTCAGCCTATTTGGACGCCGCACACAAATTCTCGTCAAAGAAAGGGCGCAGGCGTATTGTGGCGTATGTGGAAAGCTATGACGACATTGCTTTCTGGCGTACCCTTCTGGCTGAGTTCGAGAATGAGGAGCGTTATTTCCAGGTGATGCTTCCTTCCGCCACTTCGCTGGCAAAGGGCAAGAAAATGGTGTTGATGAATACGCTCAATACCACGGAACTTGGACGTAGCCTGATAGCTTGTGTGGACAGTGACTATGACTTTCTGTTGCAGGGAGCCACCAATGTGTCGCGGAAGATAAACCGTAATCCTTATATTTTCCAGACCTACGGGTATGCCATTGAGAATTTCCATTGTTTTGCCGAAAGCCTTCATGAGGTTTGTGTACAGGCAACACTGAACGACCGTCACATCCTTGATTTCCCCGCTTTCCTGAAACGCTATTCGCAGATAGCCTATCCGCTGTTCTTATGGAACGTCTGGTTTTACCGCCGGCACGATACGCATACATTTCCTATGTACGATTTCAATTCCTATGTCCGTTTGCAGGAAATAAACCTGCGGCATCCTTACAGTGTCTTGGATGCTATGCAGCGTACGGTGTCTGTTAAACTCTCCGAAATGGAAACCCGTTTCCCGCAGTATATAGAGGATGTTGACCGGTTGGGTGAGGAACTGCGGAAATTAGGATTGGTTCCCGACAATACCTATCTCTATATGCAGGGGCATCATATTATGGATTGTGTGGTCCTGAAGTTGCTGATACCCGTTTGTACCGTACTGCGCCGTGAACGCGAGCAGGAAATTAAACGCCTGGCAGAGCATAGCGAACAGTTCCGCAATGAACTGACGGGTTACGAAAACAGTCAGGTCAATGTATCCGTCATGTTGAAGAAAAACAGCGGTTACAAAAACCTTTATCTCTATCAGTGGTTAAAAGAAGACATCCGCGAGTTTCTCGAACGGGAAAAACTCTGACGCCCTATTTATACTTTATACCTCATATTTTATACCTAACTATCATGGATATACTAAAGAATATCGACGAATTATTGATTTCTTGGGGAACAGCCCCTTCTTTGGCCGATATGCTCGATCAGTTTATAGCTTTTGCGCTTGTGCTTATCGTTGCGTTTCTGGCCGATGTCATTTGTCGGAATATCCTGTTGAAAGTAGTGGCGCATTTGATAAGGAAAACAAAAGCTACATGGGATGATATTGTTTTTGACCGTAAGGTACTGATTCACCTCAGCCGTATGGTGGCTCCCGTTATCATCTATGTCTTTATTCCGGTAGCCTTTGCCGAGACGAGTTCCTCTACGTTGGGCTTTATCCAGCGTGTCTGCCTGATTTATATTCTAATCACATTCCTAAGTTTTATCAACTCGTTCCTGAAAGCCGTTTATGCCGTATACAGCGAGAAGGAGCAGCTTCGCGACCGCCCTTTGAAGGGTATGTTGCAGACTGTCCAGGTGATACTTTGGTTTGTAGGGGCTATCGTGGTGGTAAGTATTCTGATTGACAAGTCTCCGTTGTCGCTATTGGCGGGATTGGGTGCTTCTGCCGCTATCCTGATGCTGGTGTTCAAGGATTCGATTATGGGATTTGTTTCGGGGGTGCAGCTCTCCGCCAATGATATGCTGAAGGTGGGCGACTGGATTGCGATGCCCAAATACGGTGCAGACGGTACGGTGATAGAAGTCACGTTGAACACCGTGAAGGTACGTAACTGGGATAATACCATTACCACGATTCCGCCTTATCTGCTTGTCAGCGATTCATTCCAGAACTGGCGCGGCATGCGCGAGAGTGGGGGACGGCGTGTCAAGCGCTCCATAAACATTGATATGAACAGCGTCCGGTTCTGTACTCCGGAGATGTTGGACAAATACCGTAAGATTCGTTTGCTGAAAGATTATGTAGAGCAGACGGAAGCGGTGATAGAGGAGTATAATAAGAAACATCATATCGACAATTCCGTCCTTGTCAACGGGCGTCGTCAAACCAATCTGGGTGTGTTCCGGGCCTATCTGACCGCTTATCTGAAAAGTCTTCCCGATGTAAACAAGGAACTGACCTGCATGGTGCGGCAGTTGCAGCCGACCGACCGCGGTATTCCTATGGAACTTTATTTTTTCTGTGCCATCAAGGACTGGGTTCCATACGAGGGAGTGCAGGCAGATGTATTTGACCATGTGTTGGCCATCATTCCCGAATTCGATTTGCAGGTATTCCAATCACCGTCGGGAAGGGATTTCCAAAGGGTACTGTCTTAACTCCTGAAGGATAATTGGGTGCGGATGCTTTATGGGAATTCGGTTGTGCGGGCAGAAAAAACATACAGCCTGCAAAAGTTTGAACCGTTGCAGGCTGTTGCCCTGATAAACTTTATAAAGAGAATTTGGAATGCGTGCGGGTTATTTTATCCAGTTTCCTTTCATCCAGTCGCATGTGGCTTTAATGGCATCGAAGGAAGTGTAGGACAGCGTAGCATCCACTTTGTTGCTTGTTACGGCGGTGAAGTCGTCGTTGGTGTAATCTCCGTCGGATTTCAATGCGGCAGTGACGGTCATATTGGTGAGTTTGGAAGTACCGTTTTTCAGCGCGGTATTCGTTAATGCGCTCTCCACTACCAGCGGTTGTCCCTTGCCGCATACTTTGGCATTGTCTATATCGGCTTGAGTGCCGCGACGCAGACGGATGCCTTGTTTGCTTTCGCCGTTACCTGCGAGGATGAGGTTTTTGAGTACGGGATGCGATACGGGAGTGGCTGCATTGTCGTTTTCGTTATTGTCCGCTTCGATGAGGCAGTCGCAGTCGTATCCTAATGTGGCTTTGGCTTCCTGATAGGCAACGAGGTCAGTGCCTTTTCCGTTCCAGCCTTCGGTCCAGTCGAAAGAGTCGTCGCTGCAACTTACCACTACCATATTGCTTACGTTTACCGAACCGCCGAAGAACTCGAAGCCGTCGTCCGAACCTTTGTAAGCCTCGCAGTGGTCTACAATCGTACCGTTACCTACACCGTAAAAGGAGATTCCGTTGGCTTCATGCTCTTCGTCGAAGGCAAATCCGGTGTATTCCAGACGGATGTACTGCAATGTTCCGGAATTGTCGGCATCGTCATTGCCGCCATATACGGCGCCGCCTATCTCTGAACTTCCTTTACCGCCTTCGGCATTGGTATGCGCTTTTCCGCAGATATGAATGCCGCCCCATGCTCCGGGTTCCTCTTTTTCGCTGGTCATGACGATAGGTTTGTCGGGCGTGCCTACGGCATTGATTTTGGCACCTTGCTTCACCAGGATATAGTCTACGATATTGTCATAGACAGATATAATCTTTACTCCTTCTTCGATGTTCAATGTGGCACCTGCCTCTACAATGTATTCACCGCTCAGTTTATAGGTGTTGCCGGCTTTCAGGGTCACGTCTTCGGTTATTGTACCTTTCAGGATACTGCCGTTTTCTATCCCGTTGCCTTTGTCATTGTTGCTGTCGTTGGTGTTGTCATCGCTGCAAGCGGTGAGGGTCAGCATTCCGGCTGCGAGAGCCAGCGAATAGAATTTCGATTTCATTGTTTTCATAATTCAATTGTTTTAAGTGGACTGTTCGTCTGTTTGATAATCTATTTAAAAGGATTTATAATTTGTAGCTGAAACCAATTTCAAAGTCAGTACCTTTTTTATAGCGCTCCACTTCCACTTCCGTGCCGGTGGAAGGCACTTCCTGCTTAAAGATGACGTTACGGTTCAGCAGGTCGTTTACTTGCAGTTTCAGGCTGAAATGCCTGTTGAGGTCGTATCCGGCACTGAAGTTCAGTGTGTGCAGAGTCTGTTGCTTGATGTCTCCCAGATTGGATACGCCCACCGCATGGATGCGGCTGCCTTGCAGATTGTAGAGTAAGGCGAGGTTCAGTTGCCGTTCTTCACCGAAACGGGGAGAGTAGGTGAGGTCTGCATTGGCCAGAATGGGAGAGGCGCCTTGCAAAGGACGTTCCTTGTTGGTATAAGCGCCGCCTTCGGGCAGTTTTACGTTGGTATACATATAGCTGAGGTTAGCACCCAAACGCAAGTCTTTTATCAATTGTTTGCGGCATTCCACTTCTACGCCGGCAGCCATTCCGTTGTCTGCATTCCGGAAGCTGTGCAGGGTAGCTCCGCCTTGCAATGCCTGGATACGTTCTATCGGGCTGTCGAGGTATTTGAAGTAACCGGTCAGCGAAATCATGTCTCCGTTTTTGCCGAAGCGTTCGTAACGCAAGTCGAAGTTGTAGTTGTAGCCGTTCTGCAACTCGTCGTTACCGCGGATTTGTGCCGAACCGTAGGATTCCTGATAGAGGAAGGGAGCCATTTCGATGAATGATGGGCGGGTAACGGTACGGGATGCGGAGAAACGGATGCTGTTGGCGTCGTTTATTGTGTACTTCAGATTTAGGGTGGGGAAGAAATCGTTTTTATCCAGATTGCGCCGTTCGGCATACCAGTCGCCGCCGTCAGTGGCATAGTCCACCCACTGTTTGCTTATTTCGTAGCGTACGCCGAGGTTTACTAGTAATGACGGTACGGGGTAGAAGTCGGTCAGCAGGTATCCGGAGTAAATTTCATTTCCTGCGCGGTAGCTGTCTTTGGGTTGCATCACGCGTTGTACCGTTACGTTTCCGTCTGCTATGTTCTCTTGGTTCAGGAAGCTGTCTGTATCGTAGATGTCGGTAACGGTGGGATTAATTTTGTTCAGGTTGTAGTAGAAACGGGTTGCTTTGTAGTCGCGGCTTTTATTCTTATAGTTGAAGCCCAGTTTCAGAAAATTGTTTTCGTTCCACTTCCAGCGCAGGGCGAGGTTGCCGTTCCACTCCTTTTCATTCAGGCTGCCGAAATAACGCATGGTTTCCTGGCGGTTCAGTTTGAACAGGCCGAGTGTGCCGTCATCATTCTTTATGTACATCACTTGGCGTCTGTCCGGTTCTTCGCTTCCTGTCTTGCTGTACGAGCCGCCCCAGGTCAGTTCCCAACGGTCTTGTTCGCCGAAGTTGTGAAGGCCGTTCAGTTGGTGGTTCTGCAAAGTGTAGATATGTGTGATGTTATTGCTTCCGGTCAGCTCGTGGTCTTCGGCATCTGTTCCCTCGCGGCGTTGGTAAGTGTCTGTGGCATTACGCGTGTAGAAGAAAGTATAGCCTATGCGGTCGTGCCGGCGCAGCGTGTAGCCTATGTATCCTAATGCAGCGAGTTTCAGTTCTTGGGCATAGCTGTCGTATGAGAAGTTGTCCTGTACATTGCCGGTTGCTTCCAAGGTTTTATAGAAAGCGTTGTCCATATTCTGATAGCCGTTGCCGGCGCTTACGGATGCCAGTATGCTGAGCGTTTGGCTGTCGATGCTGATGTTCTTGCCGAAGCCGAGGTTACCGTTAAAGTCCGGCAGGGTTGATTTCTTCTTTACGGCAAACGAGGTGTCGAATATATTTCCGGTCTTTACATAGTTGTCAAAATCAGACAGAGGCATATCGAGTGCCGCCTGGTCCACACCGGAAGTCTTGAACAATGAGCCGTTGCGGTTCATCTGATAGCGGTCTTTGCCTAGGGTATTGAACTTCCCGCCGGTGTTGAAACTGATGCTGAAGAAATCTTCGGCGATGTTCTCTTTGGTACTGATGTCTATGTGTGCACCTGAATAGTCGGCAAAGGCTTCCGCGTTATATACCTTACTTACGGTGATGTTCTGTATGGTGCTCGACGGAAATAGATCCAGCGGAATCAGTTTGTTGTCGGGATTGGGAGAGGCGATGGGGAGGCCGTTCAGGGTAGTCGTGCTGTATCGGTCGCCCAATCCCCGTACAATGAGCTGGCCGGCATCGGCAATGGAGATACCGGTAATCTTTTTTACCCCTTCTTCTACATTGCTTATACCTTTGATGCTCATCTCTTTTGAGCCGATGTTTTCGATGGCGAGTGTAGCTTTCCGGCGCTCCATTTGCAGGGCACGTTCGCCCTCAAGGTTTTTCCGGGCCACTACGGATACTTCGCCCAAAGCCTGTGCGTCGCTTTCTAGTTCGAAGTTCAGCACGACATCGGCTTTGCCTGACTTTACATTGTTTACAACGATGTCTTTGTAGCCTACATATTTTATGGATAATGTGTAGATGCCGTTTGTTACATTCAGGGAGTAGTTGCCGTCCATATCGGCGATGGCGCCTTGCGTGGTTCCTACTATCTGTACGGTAGCTCCGGTCAGCGGTTCCCGGGTCTGTTTGTCGGTGATGGAACCTTTGATAGTACCTGCCATGACTGTCATGACAGAAAGCGTAAGGAATAAAATAAGGAAGAATATCTTTCCTAAATCTAATTTCGTACTCATCTCTTTTATGCGTTTCTTAATCCGCTGCAAAGATGCGCCGAACGTGTTTCAAGAGTGGTACATACATTATACATTCTGTTTTCGTTTGTATGAAGGAGCTGTTACGTAATCCGTACGATTTTATCATGCAGTATAATATAAATAATAATATTAAATACTTGTTTGTTTGAGTTTTATGGCTATATTTGTCCCATTATCAATAAACAAACAGACAAACAAATTATGGATGTTCCCCCTCACAATGATAACGAACGCTTTCGGCGTTTGTCTTTGCTTGGGCGCATTGGTTGGTGGGAAGCCGACTTTTCTGCTGAGCAGTATTTATGTTCCGAATATGTATGCGATTTGTTGGGGATGAAGGGGGACAGCCTCTCTTTTCAGGATTTCGGCCGGATGATTCGTGAGGATTATCGGGGACGCATCACCAGAGAGTTCCTTTCCATAAAGGAAGTGGAGGTATACGAACAGACCTTTCCTATCCATACGGCAACCGGAGTTGTCTGGGTACATTCCCGCATGGGGTATAGAGAGCTTGCACCCGATGGGCATCTGAAAGCTTTCGGAATCCTGCAACGGGTAACGGAACCGGTAAACAAAGAGGATAAGGACCGCATGTATCACATCAATAATTTGCTGTATCGCCAGAACTCTATTTCCCATTCCTTGTCTCATTTTCTTAAAGACGAGTCTGTAGCTTCCGGCATCTACGAAATTCTGAAAGATATTTTAGACTTTTTCCATGCCGGACGTGCGTATATTTTTGAGTATGAAAAAGATTATACTTTTCAGACTTGCACTTATGAAGTTGTTGCCGAAGGGGTGTTACCGGCGGTAGAAGCATTCCGGAATATACCGGTTACTTTCATGCCGTGGTGGACTACTCAAGTTTTGTCGCAGAAACCTATATTGTTCGAGTCATTGTATAAGTTGCCCGAAATGGAAGAAGGCGAATTCCGGTTATTGGAGCAGCAGGGTATCAAAGCTTTAATGGCTGTTCCATTGGTGGCGAATGATACGGTGAAAGGTTTTATGGGAGTAGATTTGGTAGACCGTACTATCTTGTGGAGCAATGAAGATTACCAATGGTTGGGATCGTTGGCCAATATCATCAGTATCTGCGTTGAACTGCGTAAAACGCAGGATGAGGCAATACGGGAACGTCAGGCTTTGGACCGTAGTGAGAAACTCTTTAGAAACATTTTTGCCAATATACCGGCTGGGGTGGAGATTTATGATACTGACGGCTTTCTGGTAGATGTCAATAACAAGAATATAGAAATATTCGGTATCCGCGATAAGGCGGATGTGATAGGTATCAACCTGTTCGAGAATCCTAACTTGTCACCTCAGTTGATAGAGCAGATACGTGACCGGGATATTGTAGATTTCAGATTGGATTATGAATTTGAAAATGTAGAGGGATATTATCCTTCCGGTAAGCGCAATAAGATAAACCTATATACCAAAATCAGCAAGTTATATGATAGTAAGGGTAACTTTACCGGATATGCCTTTATCAATATCGATAATACCGAGCGTATGGATGCTTTGAACCGTATTTGTGATTTTGAGAACTTCTTCCTGTTGATTTCTGATTATGCAAAAGTAGGTTATGCAAAGTCGAACTTGCTGGATAGGAAAGGCTATGCCATTAAGCAGTGGTATAAGAATATGGGAGAAGATGAAAATACGCCTTTGTCGGATATTATAGGTGTATATAACAAAATGCACCCGGATGACAGAAAGCGGATTTTGGATTTTCTTTATAAGGCACGGCTTGGAGAAGTAAGAGACTTCAAGGGAGAGATACGTATTTTGCATCCGGGGACGGAAGCTCAATGGAATTGGGTGCGCACCAATGTGGTAGTCAATCAATATCAACCGGAAAACGGTGTAATAGAGCTTATCAGTGTAAACTATGATATTACGGAATTGAAAGAAACCGAAGCCAAACTGATTGATGCTAAAGAGAAAGCCGAAACGGCAGACCGTCTGAAGAGTGCTTTTCTTGCCAATATGAGTCATGAGATACGTACTCCGCTGAATGCAATTGTAGGTTTTTCCAGTTTGTTGGTGCAGGGAGAGAATCCGGAAGAACGGGAGCAGTATATGGCGATTGTGGAAGAAAATAATGAGTTGCTGTTGCAATTGATATCCGATATTCTGGATTTGTCAAAAATAGAAGCCGGAACCTTTGATTTCGTAAAACAGGAATTGGATGTGAACCAACTGTGTGAGGATATGGTGCGTACGATGAAACTCAAAGCCAGACCGGGAGTAGAGGTTGTCTTTGATCATCGCCTGCCGGAGTGTATCATTGTGAGCGATCGTAATCGTTTAAATCAAGTGATAGCAAATTTCATGAATAATGCGATAAAATTTACTTCGACCGGTAGCATACGTTTAGGTTATGGGCAGGCAGAAACCAACTTGCTGCGCTTTTATGTTGCTGATACTGGCATCGGCATTATACAGGAAAAACAGGCTGAGATATTTGACCGTTTTGTCAAACTGAACTCTTTTGTACATGGCACAGGATTGGGATTGTCTATCAGCAAGAGCATCGTTGAGCAACTGGGCGGCACTATCGGTGTGGAAAGTGAATCGGGTAAAGGGGCTTGCTTTTGGTTTACATTACCTGTTGCTTGATAAGAAGTATTTTTCCCCTTTTGCTGATGTTTGGGTAAGGGTAAGTTGCATGAGTATTTCAATATGAAGATAATATGAAGTCCAAAAACTTTTATCACTTTTGGGCTTCATATTATCTTTACATTGGTTATACTCCGCTGAATGCGCTGAAACCGCCGTCAATAGGAAGCAATGCACCCGTGACGAAGCTGGCGGCATCGCTGCACAGGAACTGTACGGCACCGTTCAATTCGTTGATGTCGCCGAAGCGTTTCATCGGGGTTTTGGCCAATACTTTCTTGCTGCGGTCGGTCAGTGAGCCGTCGGGGTTGATGAGCACGGCGCGGTTCTGGTCGCCGATGAAGAAGCCCGGGGCGATGGCATTGACGCGGATACCGTCTCCGTATTTCAGTGCCAGTTCGCTTGCCAGCCATTGGGTGAAGTTGGCAACGGCTGTCTTGGCTGCCGAATAGCCCGGAACGCGGGTGATGGCGCTGTAAGCTGCCATGGAAGATACGTTGACGATGCAGCCCTTACCTTGCTTAGCCATCACTTTGCTGAACACTAAAGACGGGTAAACGGTTCCGTTCATGTTCAGATTGGTCACTTTCTCCCAGCAGGAGATGTCCATGTCGTAGAAGTGCTGGTCGGGAGCCAGAGTTGCGCCCGGCATATTTCCGCCGGCAATGTTGAGCAGAATGTCAATACGTCCCCACTTGGCAACGATGTCATCGGCAAGTTTCTCAAGGCTGGCGATGTCCAGCACGTTACCGACGATACCGATAACATCTTCACCATAGGTTTTCAGTTCCTCTACACGCTTGTCCAGTTGTTCCTGACGGATGTCTACCGCTACGACTTTAGCGCCTTGTTGCATAAAACACTTGGCAATGCTGCCACCCAATACACCACCTGCACCGGTGATGACTGCTACTTTACCTGCAATACTGAATTGTTCGTTCATAATCTTTGTCTCCTTTTTTCTTTCTTTTCTTTTTTTATACGGGGAAGCACGTGCATAAAGCATGAAGCGTATACCCCCTCATACTTTATTGTCTTCTGCTTCACGTATCTATATTGTATATTTTATGCTTGTGTTTCCTTCTGTTTCATTTCGTCTTGTACCACTGCCATCATGCCTTCCACCTGTGCCAGCGCCAGCATACGGCCGTGGAATGAATAGCCGGGATTATATCCCTTGTCCTCATCGCCCAGCATCATCCGTCCGTGGTCTACACGCATGGGCAGATTCGGGTTCTCTTTCTCGAAGATGCGGATAAGGTCGATGAGGTGACCGCGTCCCGTCAGGTGGGAGCTTTCTATGAAGTTGCCGCCCGGCATGGCTGCGGTGCTGCGCAGATGCACAAAGTGGGTGCGTGATGCAAACTTCCTGGCGAGTTCGCGGGTGTCGTTATGCTCTCCCGCGCTGAGCGAGCCGGCACAGAACGTCAGCCCGTTGTGTGGATTATCCACTGCATTCAGGAACCAGGCGATGTCCTCTTCGTTGGTCACGATACGCGGCAAGCCCAGTACCTGGAAAGGCGGGTCGTCGGGATGTACGCACATATTTACGCCGTACTCCTCGCACACCGGCATAATGGCGGCAAGGAAATACCGCATGTTCTCGCGGAGCGCATCGCGGTCGATACCTTTGTACAAAGCCAGCAGATTCCTGAATATATTCACCGGATTCTTGTCGCCTTCCTTGATGTTGCCGTTTACGAATCCCTGCGTCTTTACGATAATCGCATCGACAAGGCTGTCTTTTTCGGCTTCGGTGATGGTCTTGTCCAGTTCGGTCACTTTAGCCAGCTCTTCGGCGGAGTAATCTTTTTCGGCTCCCTCACGTTGCAGAATTCTCAGGTCGAAATAGGCAAAGCGCACCCGGTCGAAGTAGAGCGATGAGGTTCCGTCTGCCCAGGGGTGTTGCAAATCCGTGCGTATCCAGTCGATAACGGGCATGAAGTTATAGCATACGGTCTTTACGCCGCATTTGCCCAGATTGGCAAGACTGATTTTGTAGTTCTCTATCAGTTGTTCGCGTTCCGGTCCGGCATATTTAATGGCCTCGCATACGGGCAGGCTCTCCACAACTGACCAGCGCAAGCCATAGGACTCAATATATGTCTTTAAATCGTTGATGGCCTCTTCTGTCCAGATTTCGCCGTTGGGCACATCGTGCAAGGCGGTAACTATCCCTTCCACACCGATTTGCCGAAGCATATCGAGCGTTATTTTGTCTTTCTTACCGAACCATCTCCAAGTCTTTTCCATACTTCTTTTTGTATTAATGATTTAAAATGATTATTTACTGCAAATGTAGGCACTAAAACAGTTTGTATATAAACGGATCTTTGCAGGATGTTTGCAGATATTTGCGTGTATTGAAAGAATAATGGGATAGCAACCTTTGCAACGAAGTAAACGTCTTTCAATCAATACTATATAAGTACCAATATAATACCTGCGTTTGGTACGGGAAATACCAACGGTTGGTACGCCTTGTACCGCACTTTGGTACGGCTCCTACCACAGTTTGGTACAGCTCGTACCACGCTTTGGTACAGTTCATACCACGCTTCGGTACGTCTCCTGCCACCGGTTGGTATGCTCCGTACCAACCGGGGTATTCTTTCCGTTTCCCTTTGTATTTTCTTTTTTCCCGCAGACTTATTGTTATTATTCGCTATCTTTGTATAAGGATAGGATGCGGCTCGGCAAACCGGGAGATGCCGTATCAACATCAGGCAGTGTTATGAGACAGATAATAAACGAACAGCTCCAGATATCGGAGTCCAACCCGATAAAGGCGCGCTATTACGACTATGACCGCTTCACTTACCCCTGGCATTTCCACAGCCAGTACGAAATAATCTATGTGAAGAAAAGCTGCGGCCGTTGCTTTGTGGGCGATTGCATAGAGCGTTTCTCGGAAGGAGATGTGGTATTGTTCGGTCCCAGCCTGCCTCATTATATGCGGAGTGACGATGCTTATCACGGCGATAACCCCCGGTTGCGGGTGCAAGGAACTATCATTCAGTTTGAGGAGAACTTCATGCAATACTCGTTCGACCATTATCCGCAGTTTCACCAGATACGGGTGTTGCTGAAAGAGGCCAGACGGGGTGTTGTCTTTCACACGGCCGATGCCAGCCCGGTACGCGACATGGTATCCGCTTTTCCCGAACTGAAAGGATTCGGACAGATAACCGGTTTGCTGGATTTATTGCAGGCATTGGCGGTATCCGTCCCAAGAAGGATGCTGGCAAGCCCTTGCTACTATGAGAAGTTTCCCACAGCGGGAAACAAGCGTATCGATAAAATCATCTCCTTTATCAATAGCAACTACACCCGTTCCCTCAAGCTCGACGAGATAGCCGAAATGGCGAATATGAACAGCAGCGCCTTTTGCCGTTTCTTCAAGGACGCCACGGAAAAGACTTTCCTGCAATATGTGGCGGACATGCGCATTGGTTATGCCTGCAAACTGCTGACCATTGGCGATATGGAGATTTCGCAGATAGCTGTGGAGTGCGGGTTCGACTCTATTCCGCACTTCAACCGCACCTTCAAGCAACTGACGGGACTGACACCGACGCAGTACCGGAATCAGATAATGAAATGATTTCCCCCCTTCACCCTTCGTCTCCCATAAACAGGAGTGTGCGAAAGGGTGAAGGGGGGATGTGGTAAAAGTTATTTTACGGCAAACAGACCGTTACATACCGAACGAGAACTTGTCGATGGACTGGTATACCACGCTGGCAATACTCAGCGCCACGATGCCCAGCGTACAGATGGCAAGGCCGGCACGCGTGTAGTTATCGCTACGGAAAGCGGCGATAGGCTCATCGCTCTTGTTGATATACATTGCCTTTACAATCTTCAGATAGTAGTAAAGCGACAGAATCGTATTGATTAACGCAATGAACACCAGCAGATGAAAACCGCTTTCGAATGCCGCCGCAAAGATGAAGAACTTCGAGAAGAAGCCTGCGAACGGCGGAATACCTGCCAGCGAGAACAGTGCCAGCGTCATAAGGAAAGCCAGCTTAGGGTTGGTGGTGTACAATCCGTTGTAATCTTCCAGTGTAAACTTATCGGCGCGCAATGCTACAATCGTGATAACGGTAAAGACGGCGAGGTTGGCAAACAGGTAAATCAGTACGTAGTACACCAGCGACGTCATACCCAGCGACGTTCCGCTGATAACACCCAGCATGATGTAACCGGCTTGCGAGATACTGGAGAACGCCATCAACCGTTTCAGGTTCTCCTGACGCAGTGCAAAGAGGTTGGCGAGCGTGATAGAGGCGATGATAACCCAGTAGAGCACTTCCTGCCATTGCGCCGCCATCGGTGCGAATACCTTATAGAGGATGGTCATCAGCACGAATGCCGCCGCACCTTTGGAGATAACGCTCAGGTAAGCGGTTACCGTACTCGGAGCGCCTTCGTATACGTCGGCCGTCCACAGATGGAAAGGCACCAGCGAAATCTTGAATCCCATGCCGGAGAAGAAGAATACGAATGCCATAATCTGCAACGGGCTTCCGTCCAGATGTGCCGGGATATCGGCAAAGTAGAGTGTGCCTACCGTACCGTATATCAGCGAAAGGCCGTAAAGCAGCAGCCCGCTGGAGAAGAGTGCGGTAAGGATGTACTTGGCGCCTGCTTCGGCAGAGTGGTGGCGGTACTTGTCGAAAGCCACCAGCGCAGCCATAGGGATGCTGGCCGTTTCCAACCCGATGAAGAACATCAGGAAGTGCCCGGCGGAAATCATGAAGTACATACCCAGCAGCGTGGAGAGTGTCAGTACATAGAACTCGCCCTGCTTGATAGCTGCATCGGGGCGGCGCATCCACTCGTGCGCCATAAGGAACACGATGAGCGTACCTACGCTGAGAATGGATTTGACGATACTCTGTATCGGCTGGTTATGGTACATCCCGCCGAAAGCGTCGGCTGCCGGACCGGGAACGATGGTTATAAGCGTATGGACGATGAGCAGGGCAACGGGCAGCATGGTGTTCAACATCGGCTTGCCGTCGTGCTTGTGCGCATCCGGACTCATGAAGAGGTCGGCTATGAAGAGGATAACGATAACCGCTATCAGCGACAGCTCTTCTTTCATTAATAGAAATTGGGAGTAATCCATGTTATTTGGTGATTAGTGATTAGTGTTTAGTGAGTGGCTAATAGGTTGACTACCGGCAGCACGCTGTCTCCAATCATGTTGCTTATCCACAGCGGAGCAAGACCCAGTCCGGCTACGCAGGCAATGAGGATGATTACGGCGGTACGTTCGTCCCAGGTGGCATCGGTCAATGTCAGGTGGTGCTTGTTGGTACAGGTTCCGTAGAGGATTTTACCGACAAGGCGCAGGATGTAGACTGCGGTAATCACGATACTCGTACAAGCGATGACGGTCCATGCGCGGTGGAAGGTATCGGGATGCTGGAAAGCGCCGTTGAAGATTGTCATTTCGGCAATAAAACCGCTGAGTCCCGGCAGACCGAGGTTCGCCAGACCGGCGATGACATAGGATACGGCCAGGAAAGGCATAATCTTCATCAGTCCGCTAAGCTCGCGTACGTCGCGTGTGTGCGTCCGTCCGTATATCATACCGATAAGGGCGAAGAACAGGGCGGTCATCAATCCGTGGGAAAGCATTTGCAGCACGGCACCCGTACAGGCCGTCCGGTTCATCATCAGGATGGCGAAAAGCACCAGTCCGCAGTGCGATACGGAAGAGTAGGCATTGATGTACTTCAGGTCGGTCTGCACGCAAGCGGAGAATGCGCCGTACACCACGGAGATACCCGTCAGTACGAGGAATATCCAGCCGAGCTCCTGTGCGGCTTCGGGCATCAGGTACATAGCGATGCGGAAACAGCCGTAGCCGCCCAGCTTCATCAGTACGCCTGCATGCAGCATGCTGACGGCGGTAGGTGCGGATGCGTGACCGTCGGGGCTCCAGGTATGGAACGGGAACAGAGCGCCCAGCACGCCGAAACCGAGGAAGGTAAGCGGGAACCAGATGCGTTGTTGCTCCACAGGGATATTGTGCAGTTGGGCTATCTCCAGCAGGTTCATGGTGGTGGCGCCGCTACCGAAGTAGATACCGAGGATACCGATAAGCAGGAAAGCGGAACCGCCCATCAGCATCAGCGTCAGTTTCATGGCAGCGTATTCCTTGCGTCCCGAACCCCATACGCCAATCAGCAGGTACATCGGGATGAGCGCTACCTCGTAGAACATGAACATGGTGAACAGGTCGGTCGAGATAAAGAAACCGAACACCCCCATCGACAGCAGGGTGAACCACAGGAAATATTCTTTGGTCAGCGGTTGCAGACGCCAGGAAGCGAATGTACCCGTAAACACGATAATGGCCGAGAGCAGCAGCATGGCTACCGAGATGCCGTCCACCCCTACGGAATAGTGGATGTTGAGGGCGGGATACCAGGCTACATCGGCACGGAACAGCATTTCATCCGTAGCGCCGCCGTGACGGGCTTGCAGGTAGACGACGGTCAGTCCGACGGCTGCAACGAGCAATGCCGAAGCGCCGGCTACCATCACCGCACGTATCTGTGCGATATTACGGCTGAGCCAGAGGCCCAACAGCATCAGCAAGGGGATAAGTACGAATATGGATAAGAAATTCATCTTTATAATATGGTATTAATTGTTATTGTTCTATATGGTTGATACATCACTATCAATTTCCGTTTCTCGTTTACAGCAACAGCAGCAGTATCAGTGCAAGCGTACCCAGCAGGAATACGAAGGTGTATTGCTGGATGCGTCCGCTTTGCAGGCCGCGTATCTCGTCGCTGGTGGCATTGGCGCCCCAGGCAAGGAAATCGAAGAAGCCGTCCACCACATGACGGTCCCACCAGGCAATGGGGCGGCTGATGCAGCCGAAGATGATGCGGTGGGTGATGAACTGGTAGACCTCATCGATGTAGAAGCGGTGATAGGCTGCCGTCCACAAGCCGTTGAAGCGGCGGGCAAGCGCATCGGCAACCGGCTGCTTTTCGCCTTTATACATAAAAGTGGCCACGGCTATGGAGATAACCGCAATGGCAATGCTTGTTCCTGCCACGCCCCAGTCGAGGTGGATGGTATAGGCTTCGCCGTTGGAGCTGACGAAGTGGCCGAAAGGAATGAATCCGGCAACTATCGTAACTGCGGCAAGGAACATCAGGGGAACGGTCATGGCAAGGGGCGACTCGTGAGGCGTGTGCTGATGGCTGTGGCTTTCATCGCTTGCCGACTTCTGCCCCGGCTCCGAACTGCCCCAGAAAATGCCGTAATACAGTCTGAACATATAGAATGCGGTCATGGCGGCAATCACCGTCATAATCCAACCCATAACGGGGCTGAACCGGAAGCAGGCCGTCAGTATCTCGTCCTTGGAGAAGAACCCGGAGAACGGGGGAATGCCGGCAATGGCAAGGCAGGCTATCAGGAAAGTGATGTGCGTAACCGGCATGTATTTGCGCAGGCCGCCCATGGCGGACATCTCGTTGCTGTGCACCGCATGGATGATGCTTCCTGCACCGAGGAACAGCAACGCCTTGAACATGGCGTGCGTAAACAAGTGGAACATGCCTGCCATATAACCCAGTCCGCCTTCGTGCGGGTCTGTGGATGTACATACGCCGAGCGCTACCATCATAAAGCCTATCTGCGAGATGGTGGAGAAAGCGAGTACACGCTTGATGTCACTCTGCACACAAGCCACGCTGGCGGCATAGAATGCGGTGAATGCGCCTACATAGGCCACGAGGTGCAGCACGTGGGGCGCATAGTCGATGAACAGCGGGAACATGCGTGCCACCAGGTATACGCCTGCCACCACCATCGTAGCGGCATGAATCAGTGCGCTCACCGGAGTAGGACCTTCCATGGCATCGGGCAGCCAGATGTGCAGCGGGAACATGGCGCTCTTGCCGGCTCCGCCGATGAACATCAGTCCCAGCGCCAGCGGAATCATGGCAGCGCCGCCTTTCAGCAAGGCCATTTCATTGGGTTGGAAGGTGTAGGTTCCGGCATAGTAACCGTAAACCAGGATACCGATAAGGAAGCCCAGGTCGGCAAAGCGGGTCACGATAAACGCTTTCTTGCTGGCGGCGATTGCTGCGGGTTTCGTGTAGTAGAAGCCTATCAGCAGGTAGGAAGACACACCCACCAGCTCCCAGAACAGGTACATCTGGAAGATATTGGTTGCCACCACCAGTCCGAGCATGGACATCGTAAACAGCGAGAGGAAAGCGTAGTAGCGTTGGAAGCCGCGTTCGCCTTTCATATAGCCGAAAGAGTAGAGGTGTACCATGAACGATACGGTACTTATGACAATCAGCATCATCACCGATATGGGGTCGAGCAGGATGCCCAGGTCAATGCTGAGTGTCGGCGTAAACGGCAGCCATGTGCAGTTGTAAGGCATCAGTGTGGCAAATGTGCCGTCTGCCAGCCGCGGGGCGGTGAAATAGTGTATTGCGGTGAGGTAGGAGAGTACCGCCACTGCACCCAGCACAGCCGTGCCGATGAGTCCGGCAGTGCGGTGCGACATCCATTTGCCGCCCAGTCCCAACACAAGGAACGAGAGCAAAGGAAGGAGAAGGATTAGAATCGTATATTCCATAATTATTGAATTGAGAATTGAAAATGGAGAATTGAGAAATGCTGCTCAGTCTCTCTTTTTGTTTTTATTGAATGGCTCATTATGCAGGCGGTCTGCACAACTCTATACAGGGTGTCTGCACAGTGCTATGCAGGACATCTGCACAGGCTTATGCAGGATGCCTGCACAGGCATCTACCATTTGAGTTCGTCCAGCTTGTTCACCTGTATGCTGCGGATATTGCGATAGATGTTAATCATGATGGCAATGGCCACAGCCGTTTCGGCTGCCGAGATGGCAATGGAGAACAGGGAGAAGAAGTAACCTTCCAGTCCGCCGGGAAACAGGAAACGGTTGAATACCGCGAAGTTGATGTCCGTAGCATTCAGTATCAACTCAATTGAAATCAGTATCGCCAACGTATTGCGGCGGGTAAAGAACCCGTAGATGCCGGCGAAGAACATGATAGCCGAGACTATCAGGTAATATTCCATGTGTATCATAAATCTTATCTTTTACGTGCTATTAACAATCCGCCTACGATACATGCCAGCAGCAGGATGCTGACGGCCTCGAAGGGCAATAGGTAACCGTATTTGTCGCCGCTCAGCATGTGGTGGCCGATGGTCTTGATGTTGACTTCGAGCGGTTCGATGTCTGTGGTGGCGATAAACTTATGTTTCAGGGTTATGAACAGTACGATGACGGCTCCTGCCACAGTAGCGCCCAGTCCGGCAAGGAACTTGCTGCGTTTCAGCTTGGCCGCCATGTCGCCTTCGCCGCTGGTGAGCAGAATGGAGAAGACATAGAGCACGACGATACCGCCCGCATAGACCATAATCTGTACCGAACCGAGGAACGTATATCCCAGCAGGAAGTAGATGCCTGCCGTGCCGAAAAGCACGAACAGCAGGTATGTGGCCGAACGTACCATGCGTCTGGTGGTTACCGTCAGTATGGAGAATACGCTGATGAAGGCCGCAAGGAAGTAAAATACTATTGTTTCAAGATTAAATTCCATGTTATTGATTACTAATTATGAATGACTGATTACTTCGCTGCTTCAGGCTGGGGAGCGGCGGGTTTCTTCTTCTCTTCTACGTGACTGCCCGGATGGTTCAGCGTCAGTACCAGTTTGCTGCGGTCGAATACGGCATGCTCGAAGTTCTGGTCGAACGTAATGGCATCGTGCGGGCAGGCATTGACGCAAAGCTGGCAGAATATGCACGAACCGAGGTCGTATTCGTACTTCGCCAATATCTTCTTTTTCTTGCCGTCTTCCGTTTCTACCGTCTGGCTCGTCACCTTGATGGTGTCGTTGGGACAAGCCGTCTGGCACAAGCCGCAGGCCACGCAATGGTGTTCGTTCTTCTCGTTGTGGGGCATTGTCAGCGTGCCGCGGAAACGTTCGGAGAGTTTCAGCGTCTTCCGGTTTTCCGGATACTGTTCGGTAGTCTTCTTCCGCCAGAAAACGGTCATGGTGGTTTTCATGCCCGTCAGCAGGGAAGTGATACCGTGTATGAGGCTGCCTATGTAAGAATTATGTTCTTTTTCTTTCATTGTTGTAATTATTATTTAGTGTTGCCCGAAAGGAAATATTGCTCCGGTGCTGTGCCGGCTTAGAAATGCAATTCAAATACTACGATTAATACCATTAGAATCAGGTTCACCATGCTGATGGGAACCAGATATTTCCATTCGAGGTTCAGAATCTGGTCGATACGCAGACGCGGGAATGTCCATTTAATCCACATCAGCAGGAACACCACGAAGAATGCCTTGCCGAAGAACCATACAAAGCCCGGAATGTAGTCCATTACAGCGTTGAAGCCGTCCAGGCCAACGATGTGCAACGGCATCCAGCCGCCTAAGAATATCGTGGCCGCCACACTCGCTACGATGAACAGGTTCAGGTACTCTGCCAGGTAGAAAAAGCCGAAGCCCATACCGGAGTATTCCGTATGATAGCCTGCCGTCAGCTCGCTTTCGGCCTCGGGCAAGTCGAACGGACCGCGGTTGGTTTCCGCATTGCCGGCAATCAGGTAGATGATGAAAGCTATCAGAGCCGGGATATGTCCTTTGAAGATGAACCAGCCGTCGGCTTGTCCGGCTACGATTTCGGAGAACTGCATCGTACCCATCAGGACTACCATCGTCAGGATACTCAGTCCGCACGAGAGTTCGTAACTGATGATTTGCGCACCGCTTCGCATGGCTCCGATAAGCGAGAACTTATTGTTGGAACTCCAGCCGGCAAGCAGGATACCTACCACGCCGATGCTCGAAGCGGCAAGCAGGAAGAACACGCCCACGTTGAAGTCCAGCACTTCCAGACCTTTGCTGACAGGCAGGCAGGCGAAGGTGAGGAACGAGGCTATGATGACCATGAACGGCGCCAGGTTGTAGAGGAATCGGTCGGAGAACTTCAGATCGATGATTTCCTTGGTCAACATCTTGATAACGTCGCACGGCACTTGGAGCAATCCCCATTTTCCTACACGCATCGGACCGAGGCGGCATTGGAAAAAGGCGCATATCTTGCGCTCCATGTAAATCAGGATAATGGCAAGCACTGCATACATCAGGATGATGCATACGCCTATCACTACACATTCAAGAAACACCGCCAGACCTTCCGGCATGAGGGAGGTCAGCATCTGGTGAATCCAATTGGTTACTATACTAAAGTCAAACATCTGTTTATTTACGGTTTTACGATTTACGATTTGATGTATGTCTGCTGTCTGTTATTGACGTTCTTTTTGCTTTTTACCGTTATCGGTCGATATCGGGTACTACATAGTCCAATGTACCGCCGATAGCGATAAGGTCGGCAATCTTTGCACCGCGGCAAATCGTATCTACGGTAGATACCAGCGGAAGCCCCGTGCTGCGGAAGTGCAGGCGGTAGGGTGTCTTGTCGCCGTGGCTCTCAAGGAATACGCCGAACTCGCCGCGGCTGCCTTCTACGGCAGCGTAGTAAGTACCTTCCGGTACGCGGATAATCGGTTTCATCTTCTCCTGGTATGCACCTTCGGGGATATTGTCTATCAGCTGTTCGATGATTTTCAGGCTCTCCATGATTTCGTCCATACGGATGAGGTAGCGTGCCCAGGAGTCGCCTTCGGTGCGGACAATCTCTTTGAAGTCCACCTTGTCATACACCCCGTAAGGCATGCGCTTGCGTACGTCGCACGCCCAACCGCTGGCACGGCCCGTACCGCCGGTGGCTCCGAACGCTATGGCATCTTCACGGGAGAGTACGCCTACGCCTTTCAGACGCTGCTGCGCAATGATGTTTCCTGTAAACACGTCGTGGTATTCGTGCAGGATGCCGCGCAGGTATGGGATGAACTCTTTGACTTTCTTCTGGAAGTCGGGGGCGATGTCGGCTTGCACGCCGCCAATCGTGTTGTAATTCATGATGAGGCGTCCGCCGCAGGTTCCTTCGAAGATGTCGAGAATCTTTTCACGGTCGCGGAAGCCGTAGAAGAAGGCGGTCAGTGCGCCGAGGTCCATTGCCAGGCAGGAGTAGAAAAGCAGGTGCGAGTCGATGCGCTGCAACTCGTCCATGATGGTACGGATGTACTGCACACGTTCGCTTACCTCTATACCCATGGCTTTTTCGATACACATACACAAGGCATGGCGGTTCTGGTGAGCGCCCAGGTAGTCCAGACGGTCGGTCAGCGCCAGTGTCTGCGGGTATGTAAGACTTTCGCACATCTTTTCGATACCCCGGTGGATATATCCGCAGTTGGCATCGATTTTTTTGATGATTTCACCTTCCAGCGATACGCGGAAACGCATTACGCCGTGGGTTGCGGGGTGTTGGGGACCGATGTTCACCACATATTCGTCATCGCCGAAGAGTTGCGTTTCCTTGTTCTTTACCGTTCCGTCCGGGTTCAGTTCCAGTTCGGTGGTGGTATCAATCGTTTCCTCATTGTCCATGCGCAGCGGGTTCTGTGCTTCCGGGTCGTCGTCTTTACGCATCGGATGCCCTACCCAGTCGTTGCGCAGGTAGAGGCGGCGCATGTCGGGGTGCCCTACGAATACCACACCGTAGAAGTCGAACACTTCACGCTCCAGAAAGTCTGCCGCTTTCCAGATGTCGCATACAGAGGGAAGTTCGGGATGCTCGCGGTCGGGAGTGGCGGTGCGGATGGCAGTCCGCTTGCCGGTGACGGTGGATTCCAACTGATACACCACGCCAAGTCCGCGCGGAGTGTCGGGAGTGTCTTTGGCGGCATCCGGTTCGCCCCAGTCCATACCGGTGAGGCATTCCAGAAAGTCCATTTGTTCTTCCTGCCGCAGGCGCAGCATTTCGTCATGCAAGGCTGCGGGTTCTATATATCTTATTTCCATACTCATATTCATATTCATTCTTCCGGTCTTTCTTCTTTTTGGTTTACACCGCCAAAGTATTTCTCTATTTTTACTTTACGCTGCAACTGCATCATTCCGTAGTAGAATGCTTCGGGGCGGGGAGGGCATCCGGGGATATATACGTCCACCGGCAAAATCTTGTCTACTCCGTTCACAACGTGGTAGGACTTCTTGAACGGGCCGCCGCTGACAGCGCAACCGCCTACGGCTATCACATACTTAGGGTCTGCCATCTGGTCGTACAAGCGTTTCAGCACCGGAGCCATCTTGTTCGTGATTGTTCCGCACACCATAATCATATCTGCCTGGCGCGGACTGGCACGGGCTACCTCAAACCCGAAGCGCGCCATATCGTAGCGGGCTGCACCGAGGGCCATGAATTCGATACCGCAACAGCTGGTTGCAAACGTAAGCGGCCACAGCGAATTGCTGCGTCCCCAATCGATGAAATCGTCCAGAACGCCGATAGCCACATTAGCGCCGCCGGCATTAAGTTCCCGAACCAATTTCTCCAACGTTTCGTTGTCTGTAAACTCCTCATAAGGGATGGATTTTATTTTGGGTTTCTTCGTTACTTCCATTCCAACGCTCCTTTCCTCCAGGCATATGCAAGGCCCAGAACCAATATAATAAGGAAAAATAAAATACTGAAAAGTCCGGCAGCTCCCAGCTCGCGTGCTATGACTGCCCACGGAAACAGGAACACCGTCTCCACTTCAAACATCAGAAACAGGATGGCAAACAAGTAGTAACCTACCCGAAACTGCATCCATGATTTACCGCGGGTGGGAATACCACATTCGTACGGCTCCATTTTCTGCACATTGTACGAACGGGGGGCTATCGCATTGGACAATGCGATGACGATACCCACGAAAGCAATTGCCGTCAGCAAGACGGCTACCAACAAAGTAAAGTTCATAAATCCGATAAGATTTTAGATATATAAAATATAGATATACTGCACTAAAACAAGGATAAAGCGATAAGGCGACAAGGTGATAATGCTTTACCCTTTTTTTAAATGATAATCTTCCTTAACCCGATTATGTAATAATGCGGACCGGGCACGGTAAGACAGTGTACATTCGGCATACGGTCATAGCTTTGCGCACGCAGCAGTTGCTGCATACGGATAATATCAGTGCGCAACAGGGAGCTTTTGTTGTTTGGAACCTGCTGGCTTTCCACATGTTCCAGGCAAGAAGCGGCGGATGATGTATGTCTGTAATAATTATGAATGATCTGTTGGGCGGTAGGCGCCTGCGTCAAAATGCAACTCTCTGCTTTGCAACCGGCCGGAGCGCACAAAAAATCCGCAGCCTCTATTGCACCGTTGTGTAATAAAACCGCGAGTATGGCTATCATACAATATTTTATGCACTGTTTCATACCTCCCTATCTGTTTCAGGGCGCAAAGATATAACAAGTATCTCTCATTTTGCTATCTCTGCATAACAAAATAAGACTATTTTTACACTTTTTATCCTAAATCAATTCCGTTTCCAGAATTCCGGGGTGAACAAAAGTAAGACGGTAAACAATTCCAGACGTCCCAATAACATGAGGAATGACAGTAACCATTTGGCGGCATCGGGCAGGGCATTCCATGAATATGCCGGACCGGTGTCGCCCAATCCGGGGCCCATATTGCCGATGCTGGATACAACACAGCCGATGGACTCTTCGGCACCTATCCCCATCCCCATCATTATCAGTATGCTGATGATGATAATGATAAAATATAAAAAGAAAAATGCCAACACGGTGGATACGATGGAAGGGGGGATTACTTGTTTGTTTATACGCACCGGCAACACTGCGTTGGGATGGAGGAGGTGCTTGCACTCATTGCGGGATACTTTGGCCAGAATGACCATACGGATACATTTCAGACCGCCGGAAGTGCTGCCGGCACAAGCTCCCATCACCATGACAATGGTAAGAAGCCCCCAAAGCACAGGTGTCCATAACATATAGTCGTCTGTGGCAAAGCCGGTGGAGGTGTGCAGCGATATGACCTGGAACAATGATTTGCGGAAAGCCTCTTCCGCATCCATTGAACCTGTATAATAGAGCACTACGGCTATCACACCGGTAAAGCCTGCTACCGACCAGAAATACCATTTCAGCTCGGCATTGTCAATTACCTTTTTGAATTTCCGGTTGACAAAGAACAGCAATAGCGTAAAGTTGATGCCGGAAATAAACATGAAAATGGAGATTACATATTCTATATAAGGAGAATTGTAATAGGCCACACTTGCCTGCTTGGTGGAGAAACCACCCGTGCCCGTAGTAGCAAAGGCATGGCATACGCTGTCGAACCAGTTCATGCCGCCCAGCATTAACAAGACTACAAGTATGAGAGTGAGTCCGGCATAGATGCTCCATATCCATTTGGCTGTGATGCCGATGCGCGGATGCACCTTGTCGTGCGTGGGACCGCTGGCTTCGGCGGCAAACACCTGCAGGCCGCTGACCCCGAAGATGGGTAATACGGCAATCGTAAACATGATAATTCCCAAACCGCCTATCCATTGTGTCATACCGCGCCAGAACAGCAATCCGTGAGGAAGCGATTCTATATTATCCAGCACGGTGGCTCCCGTACTTGTAAAGCCGGACATGGTTTCGAAGAAAGCATTCGTGATGTCAGGGACATATCCGCTGATGTAGAAAGGCAACATACCGAAAAGAGAAAAAGCCACCCAGGCAAAGCTGACCAGGACGTAACCGTCGCGGCGGGTAAGTTGTTTCTCACCGCCTTTTCCGGCGATAGCCATGAGCAGGCCCACTCCTGCTGTGATACCTGCCGATTTCCAGAAATCGAGGAGGGCTTCGTCATTATAGTAGTACGATATTGCCGAACATGCCAGCAACATGACTGTCTCCAGCAGTAGCAGAATACCGATAATCCGTATAATTGTCTTAAAGTTAATCACGCTTGTTTGGATTTTAAGTCGTTAATTTTGAATTATGGGATGGGGCGCAGGTGCAGCCAATTCATAATTCAGAATTTATAACTCCCGATTAATTAAAGTATTTTTCGATTTTCTTAATCATCATGTTCAGGCAGAATACCACCACGTGGTCGCCGGGCTGTATTTGCGTGTTACCCATAACTACCACACCCTCGCCGTTGCGTATCAGTCCGCCGATGGTTGTCCCTTTGGGCAGGCCGAGGTCTTTCACCGGATGTTTGGTTATCTTTGAACCTGCCTTGACGGTAAATTCCGCTACATCGGCATTGGCAAAGGTGAGGCATTTTACGTTGCTCACATCGGCATCCAGCATCATCTGGTAGATATGGCTGGCGGCAATCATCTTCTTGTTGATAACCGTGCCGATGTCGAGGCTTTCAGCCATGCCTATATAGTCGATATTTTCTACTTCGGCTACGGTTTTTCTTACGCCCATGCGTTTTGCCGCCAGACAGGCAAGAATGTTTGTTTCCGAGTTTCCGGTCAGTGCCACAAAGGCTTCGGTATTCTTCAATCCTTCTTCTATGAGCAGGTCCATATCCCGTCCGTCGCCGTTGATAATCATTGTCTTGTCATCCAGCAGTTCGGTCAGACGGTTACAGCGGTTCAGGTCGTTGTCCACGATTTTCACCTGCATATAGTCGGGGACATATTGTGCGGTACGTACGGCGATGCGGCTTCCACCCATAATCATGACATTGCGTACGTCGGCATAATCTTCTTTGCCTGCTATCTTGCGGATATATGGTACGAATTTGCGGGTGGTCGTGAAATAAACAATATCATGCAGTTTCACAACATCATCGCCGCGGGGAATCAGTGTTTCGTTACCGCGCTTGATGGCCACCACATGATAAGGCAATTCCGGTCCGCCCAACTGATGCAGGGGGATGTTCAGGATTTCTGCTTTTTCGCGCATCTTGGCGCCTATCAGAATCAATGCGCCCCCGCAAAATTCCCACCATTGGCGTACCCAGCTCATACGGATGGAAGATACAATCTCTTTTGCCGCAAGCATTTCCGGGTATATAAGCGAATCTACTCCTAACTTCTGGAAAAATTCCTTGTTTTTGGGCAGCAGATATTCGTAATTGTCAATGCGCCCTACGGTTTTTACCGCACCCAGGTTGGTTGCAAGCATACAGGCGGTAATGTTACGGCTTTCGTCGGGAGTAACGGCAATGAACAGGTCGGCCTCTCCCGCTCCCACCTCTTTCAATCCTTTTATGGAAGTGGGGGAGGCGTTAACGGTCATCAGGTCGAAGTTGGAACTGAGCGTGCTCATCCTTTCTTCGTTGTCGTCTATTAATATGATGTCTTGCTTCTCGCGCGACAATAGTTTGGCCAAATGTGTGCCTACTGCACCGGCACCTGCAATGATTATTTTCACAATGCTTTAAGAAATGAAGAATAAAGAATCAGGAATGAAGTACGGAGGCTTGCATAATGCAACCCGGTTCTTCATTCATCATTCCTCATTCTTAATTAATATATTATAGATTCCTTCTTCGTCCATTCCGCACAGCCGGTGCAGCTCTTGTACCGTACCATGTTCTATGAATGCGTCGGGTACACCGATGCGCTCAACGTGCGGGGTATAGTTGTTGTCTGCCATGAATTCCAGCACGGCGCTTCCCATACCTCCCTTCCGTGTGCCGTCCTCTATGGTGACGATGCGTTTGAAGTTACGTCCTGCTTCATGCAGCAATGCCTCGTCCAGCGGTTTGAGGAAGCGCAGGTCGTAATGGGCTATGGAGAGCCCTTTTTCCGCTTCTGCCCGTTCGATGGCGCGTGCGGCAGTATTTCCTATCGGTCCGATGGTGATGACGGCAATATCCTTTCCGTCCTTCAGTTTGCGCCCTTTGCCCACGGGGACTTCTTCGAGCGGACACTTCCAGTCCACCAGTACGCCTCGTCCGCGGGGATAACGGATAACGAACGGACCTTTGTCCGGCAGTTGTGCCGTGTACATGAGGCGGCGTAATTCATGTTCGTCCATGGGCGAGGATATGGTCAGGTTCGGGATAGGGCGGAAGTAGGCAAGGTCGTATACGCCATGATGCGTCGGGCCATCCTCTCCCACCAGTCCGGCGCGGTCCAGACAAAGGACAACGGGCAGCCTCAGGAGGGCAATGTCGTGTATCACATTGTCGTATGCCCGTTGCATGAAAGACGAGTAGATGTTGCAGAAAGGCTGCATGCCTTCCTTTGCCATGCCGCCGGAGAATGTGGCTGCATGCCCTTCGGCAATGCCTACATCGAATGCACGGTCGGGCATGGACTTCATCAATAGGTTCATGGAACATCCTGTGGGCATGGCAGGAGTAACTCCCACTATCTTCGGATTTTTCTCTGCCAGTTCTACCAGCGTCTCTCCGAACACGGTTTGGTACAGAGGGGGCAGGTTGCTGGTGTCGGTGGTGATGCGCTCTCCAGTTTCGGGGTCGAATCTGCCCGGTGCATGCCAGATGCCCGGGTCTTTTTCGGCAGGTTCGAAGCCTTTGCCTTTTACGGTGTGCAGATGGAGTATTTTAGGACCTTTCAAGTCCTTGATGTCCCGTAGGATGCGGGCAAGATTCTTCACATCGTGTCCGTTTATGGGACCGAAATAACGGATGTTCATCCCCTCGAAGATGTTCTGTTGTTGGGCTGCCATTGATTTCAGGCTGTTGGAGAAGCGGATGAGCGCTTTGCGCCGGTCCTCGTTCAGCACACCCATTTTGAACAGCATTTTGGATGCTTTGAAGCGTAGCTGGTTGTAGCGGTTCGATGTAGTCAGGTTGAAGAGATATTGCTTCATGCCACCCACACTGCGGTCTATCGCCATGTCGTTATCGTTGAGGATAATCAGCAGGTTGTTGTTGGTGGATGAGGCGTTGTTCAATCCTTCGAAAGCCAGTCCTCCGCTCATGCTGCCGTCGCCGATAACGGCTACCACATGGCGGTCTTTCTCGCCTTTTCTGGCTGCCGCCACGGCCATTCCCAAAGCCGCCGAAATAGAATTGGAGGCATGTCCGCAGGCAAAGGTGTCATAATCGCTTTCTACGGGAGTGGGAAAAGGACGTATGCCTTTGAATTTGCGGTTGGTGCAGAAAGCCTCGCGACGTCCGGTGAGCATCTTGTGCCCGTAAGCCTGATGCCCCACATCCCATACAATGCGGTCGTATGGAGTGTTGTAGACGTAATGCAGCGCAACGGTCAGTTCCACCGTACCCAAACTCGCAGCAAAGTGTCCCGGATTGCAAGAAAGTTCCTGAATGATGTCTTGTCTTAATTCTTCACAAAGTTCCGGAAGTTGTTCTACGCTTAGTTTACGTAAGTCTTCCGGATAAGAAATGGAATTTAGCAAGTTATATGTTGTTGACTCTGTTTTCATCACTGTACTGAAGATTACAAAATGCAAAAATAGCAAAAGAAAACGGATGGCTGTATCATTTTGTCTGTTTTTTGTTTTGCTGCTTGTCTTTTGCGGGAATTTGTCCGGACGTTTTCGCCTCTTTTAACAGAAATGCTTTCCCTTTGCGAAGCGAGTTTACCGGATTGGCGTACGGGATATGTCCGACACCCGGGTCTTGGTATGTCCGACACCCGGGTCTTGGCATGTCTGACATCCGGGTCTTGGTATGTCTGACACCCGGGTGTCAGACACGGTGTTTTTGCATACGCGGATATGTATAGTTGCCTGAAGAAGCAACGGAGCATGTCCTTTGCGGTTTTTAGAAGGTGCTTTTCCGGTTTTTGCAGTATTTCTTTGTATCTTTGCAGCCCCATTGAATTAAGTTACGTATGAACTTCATTACTCCTGTCGAACTTCCCGCCCATCTGCCTTGCTTGCGGCATACGGACCACTTGCTGCTGCTGGGCTCCTGCTTTGCAGCCAATATGGGCGCAAGGTTTACCGAAGCGAAATTTTCCTGCGATGTCAATCCTTACGGCGTACTTTATAACCCTCTGTCCATATCCGCCGCTTTGCGTGAAATCGTATTTGGGAAAGTGTATGGTAAGGAAGACCTGTTTTTCTTTCGCGATTGCTGGCATAGTCCCATGCACCACGGGGATTTCTCGTCACCGTTGGCAGACGAAACGTTGAAGAGAATCAACGGACGGATTGCCGGTGCGCACGAACAGATTTTCCGTTCGGCGTGTTTGCTGCTGACTTTCGGCACGTCCTGGGTGTACGAACAAAAAAATACGGGGCGTATCGTGGGCAACTGCCATAAACTGCCCGAGAAGGAGTTTACCCGCAGGCGGCTGACAGTAGATGAAATTGTGTCGGACTATGTTTCGCTGCTATCGGGGCTGCTGGCGCGCAACTCCGGATTGAAAGTGATATTTACCGTCAGCCCTATCCGCCATGTACGCGAAGGCATGCATGCCAATCAGCTCAGTAAGTCTGTCTTGTTGTTGGCTGTAGACAGGCTGCAAGCTGCTTTTCCGGAGAATGTATTCTATTTTCCCGCCTATGAATTGGTTTTGGATGAATTGCGGGATTACCGCTTCTACGCTGAAGATATGGTGCATCCCTCCGAAGTGGCTGTACAGTATGTGTGGGAACGCTTCTCGTCCGCCTGTTTTTCGCCGGAGACGTTACAGATCATAGAAGAAAGTGAAAATATACGTAGGGCATTGGCACACAAGCCCTTTCATCCCGGCTCTGAGGAGTATAAGCGTTTTTTAGGACAAATTGTGTTAAAAATAGACCGACTTAACGGAAAATACCCGTACTTAGACTTCCAAAAGGAAAGAGAATTATGTCATACACGATTGAAGATATAGCTCGCATCATCGGTGCGCGGCGGATAGGGGATAGGCCTGCCGCTATCGACTGGTTGCTTACAGACAGCCGTTCCCTGAGTTTTCCCGAAGAAACACTGTTTTTTGCCTTGCCTACAAAGCGGAATGACGGTACCCGTTATATCCGTGATTTGTATGCGCGTGGCGTACGTAATTTTGTGGTTAGCGAAGAGAGGCTGAATGAGGTTGGAATCGGAGAACCGAAAGTTGAAGACGTCGCACGGCAGGAAACTGTGGATACTGCTGCAATGCAGCCGGCCTTCAACTTACTGGTCGTTCCCAACCCGTTGAAAGCCTTGCAGAAACTGGCAGAGCAACATCGGGACCGGTTTCAGATTCCTGTTATCGGCATTACAGGCAGCAACGGAAAAACCATTGTGAAGGAGTGGCTGCATCAGTTGCTGAGTCCCGAACGGATGATAACACGCTCTCCCCGCAGCTACAATTCCCAGATAGGCGTACCTTTGTCCGTGTGGCAGATGAGTGAACAAACGGAGCTTGCCATATTAGAGGCCGGTATCTCGGAACCGGGAGAAATGCGTGCCTTACAGAATATTATCAAACCTACAATCGGTATCCTGACAAATATAGGAGGCGCACATCAGGAGAATTTCTTCTCTTTGCAGGAGAAATGTATGGAGAAGCTGGCTCTCTTTAAGAACTGCGATGTGGTGATTTATAATGGTGACGACGAGTTTATCAACAATTGTGTGGGTAAATCCATGCTTGCCGCCCGTGAAATAGCATGGAGCAGGAAAGATATGGAGCGTCCGTTATATATAAGTAAAGTGGAAAAACAGGAAGATTCCACTGTTATTTCCTATCGTTATTTGGATATGGACAATACGTTTACATTGCCTTTTATAGATGATGCTTCTATTGAAAATTCGCTGAACTGCCTGGCGGCTTGCCTGTATCTGATGCTTCCTGCCGAACAGATAACGGAACGCATGGCAAAGCTGGAACCGGTAGCAATGCGTTTGGAAGTAAAGGAAGGCAAAAACGGATGCCTGCTGATAAATGACAGTTATAACTCTGATCTCGGTTCGTTGGATATAGCGCTTGATTTTCTGTACCGTCGCTCGCAGAGTAAGGGTCTGAAGCGGACGCTTATCCTTTCGGATATATTGGAGACGGGACAGAATACGCCGACTCTCTACCGTCAGGTGGCACAGTTGGTAAACAGCCGGGGAATAGAGCGCATAATCGGTGTGGGAAATGAAATATCTTCATGTGCCGCACGGTTTAGCATCGAGAAGACTTTTTATCCGGATACGGCTACGCTGATTGAAGCCATTGGCCGGGGAGAACTCCGGCTGGAGAATGAAATAATTCTGATTAAAGGGGCGCGTAAGTTCGGTTTCGATGCGTTGACGGAAGCCTTGGAGAAGAAAGTGCACGAAACGATATTGGAGGTAAATCTCGGTGCAATGATCGCTAATCTGAATCATTATCGCGGCAAGCTAAAACCTGAAACCAAAATGGTGTGTATGGTGAAGGCTTCCGCCTATGGCGCAGGTTCGTATGAAATAGCCAGAACTTTGCAGGAACATCATGTGGATTATCTGGCTGTTGCTGTTGCCGATGAAGGGTCGGATTTACGTAAAGCGGGCATTACGGCAAGCATTATCATTATGAATCCGGAGATGACGGCATTCAAGACGATGTTCGACTATAAACTGGAACCGGAAGTTTACAGTTTCCATTTGTTGGATGCGCTGATTAAAGAAGCTGAGAAAGAAGGTATCACCAATTTCCCCATTCATGTGAAACTGGATACCGGCATGCACCGGTTGGGATTTGCTCCGGAAGATATGCCCCGGCTCATAGAACGTCTGAAAGGACAGAATGCGGTTATTCCCCGTTCGGTATTCTCTCATTTTGTAGGAAGCGACGCTCAGCAGTTCGATGCTTTTACGCGTAAACAGATAGAAACTTTTGAAAAGGCTTCCATGCAGTTGCAGGAGGCGTTTCCGTATAAGATACTTCGTCATATCTGTAATTCGGCCGGTATAGAGCGCTTTCCGGGAGCACAGTTTGATATGGTGCGGTTGGGAATCGGATTGTATGGCATCAGTCCGATAGATAATTCTATAATGCATAACGTCAGTACGTTAAAGACTACCATCCTGCAGATTCGTGATGTGCCCGAAGAAGATACGGTGGGATATAGCCGCAAGGGACATTTGACGCGTCCTTCACGTATTGCTGCCATTCCTATCGGCTATGCCGACGGGTTGAACCGTCACTTGGGCAATGGACACGCCTATTGCCTGGTGAACGGACAGCGTGCTCCTTATGTGGGTAATATCTGTATGGATGTTTGTATGATTGATGTTACTGACATTGATTGCAAAGAAGGCGACAGCGTTGAGATTTTCGGAGATCATCTTCCTATAACCGTCCTCTCCGATGTGCTCGGGACAATTCCCTACGAAGTGCTTACAAGTGTTTCGACACGTGTGAAGAGGGTGTATTATCAGGATTGAGAAGATGACAAGGCGTAAAGTATGGATTATACTTCATATTTTATACTTTATACTTTGTATTTCGTGCTTCGTACTTCATAAATCTTCTTATCTTTGCAATCAAATTTAATCCGATATGATTATGACAAACTTACTTTTATTAGGTTTCTTGCCCAGCGGTTCCGAATGGATTATCATCGCATTGGTTATCTTGCTGCTGTTTGGCGGTAAGAAAATTCCTGAACTGATGCGCGGTTTGGGAAAAGGCGTAAAGAGTTTCAAAGAAGGGGTAAACGAGGCTAAAGACGAAATCAATAAAGCAAAGGAAGAGGTGGACAAACCTGTAGATAATAAGTAATAAGGTGATGAAGCGGTTGTTGTCGTCCCGTTACCTTGTTGTTTTACCGCCTTGTCACTCTATCGCTGTTTATGTTTATGGCAGATAAAGAGTTAACCTTCTGGGATCATTTGGACGAACTGCGCCGGGTGCTGTTCCGCATTCTTGGTGTATGGTTTGTGTTGGCTGTGGGTTATTTCATTGCGATGCCTTATCTGTTTGATAATGTAGTGCTGGCTCCTTGCCATAATGATTTCATCTTTTATGATTTGCTGCGTTATATCGGTGAAGTATTTGACTTGCATGACGAATTCTTTACGCAGGAGTTCCAGATAAAATTGATAAATATTAATCTGGCCGCACCGTTTTTCATCCATATATCTACAGCATTTTGGATGTCGGTGGTGACGGCTGCGCCATATGTATTCTTCGAGATATGGCGGTTTGTCAGTCCCGCACTCTATCCCAACGAGCGCAAAGGGGTACGGAAAGCACTCGGTCTGGGTACGGTGATGTTTTTTGTAGGAGTGTTGCTGGGTTACTTTATGGTATATCCGCTGACCTTACGTTTTCTATCCACTTACCAGCTTAGCGCAACGATAGAGAACCAGATTTCTCTCAATTCGTACATCGACAATTTTATGATGCTGGTACTCTGCATGGGACTTGCTTTTGAACTTCCGTTGGTAACGTGGTTGCTTTCGTTGCTGGGGTTGGTGCATAAGACATTCCTGCGGAAGTATCGTCGCCATGCAGTGGTTATCATTGTTATTGTTGCCGCTGTCATAACTCCCACTGGCGACCCGTTTACACTGACCGTCGTTGCCGTTCCGCTCTATCTTCTTTATGAAATGAGTATCCTGATGATTAAGGACAAGAAAGCGGATGAAACCGAGGAGATTATAGAGACCGGAGAGAGATGAATGCTGAAATAGAGGAATATTTTTATTTACTGCGGGAAGTCTGTCGTGCAGATGACTCTTCTTTGGGAACCGCTTACCGTCAATTGCGGGAACTGCTTGAGCATTTATGCCGTACGCAAATGACGGATAGCACTCTGCAAATGACCGACCTTGCCGCCCGTATCAATTTTGTATCTTCCAAGCTGGGGCTGACCGTTGCAGAGCAAAATCGCCTGCATACTTTCCGGCTTGCCTCTAATGCCGTCCTTAATCGCCAGGCAGAGCCTTCACGCGAAAAACTGCTGCGTGATGCCAAGACAGTATCTTTCTTTGTGAAGCGCATAACCGGTGAAGATATTCCGGCAGACCTGTATCGTTTCTTTCCGCAGGCTGATGCCACGTACATTGCAGCTCCCCCGGCAAAGGAGCGTGTACGGCGTATGCGCGTCAATTTTCAGTATGCCGATACGGATTATCTGTATGTACTGCCTGTGGATAGCGTGGCGGACGAACCGTTGCGGGTACGTTATAATGTGCCTCAAATCAATGATGAATTTGCTGAGACTTGTGGTTTGTTGTGGCGGCATGCCCAGATTAATCTGCTGGATGTGGCAGTAGATGGGGCAGGTGTGCTTACACCCTCTTTCATTATTTTAGAACCGGATTATCTGCTTGATATCAGCTCATTGGCAGAATGTTTCAGGGAATATGGCCATCATCCGGCAAACTATATGCTGGCAAGGTTGCAGATGCCCGATAATACCCGTCCTCTTTTGTTGGGTAATATAGCCAACCTTTTTTTGGACGAATGGATTCATGCGGAAAGTGAACCTGACTATCTGGAATGTATGAAGAAAGCGTTCCGCTCATATCCCATTGAACTGGCTGCCTGCGCAGATTTGCGCGACCGGGAGAAAGAACGTGAATTCTTTGCCGACTGTAAACGGCATTTTGATAATATCCGGCAAACTGTTACAGATACTTTCCGGGCTTCGGGGTATGAACTGGACAAAACGGATGCCGTGCTGGAACCGTCTTATATATGTGAGGCGTTAGGTTTGCAGGGACGTTTGGATTATATGCAGCGTGATATGTCGTCTTTCATCGAAATGAAATCGGGTAAGGCGGATGAATATGCTATCCGGGGTAAGGTAGAACCTAAAGAGAACAATAGGGTACAGATGCTGCTGTATCAGGCGGTATTGGAGTATGCCATGGGGAAAGAACATCATCGGGTGAAGCCGTATTTGCTCTATACACGCTATCCGTTGCTCTATCCGGCACGTCCTTCGTGGGCAATGTTGCGCCGGGTAATGGATGTCCGGAACCGTATTGTAGCGAATGAATACGGCATCCAGTTGCGCAATAGTCTGCAATATACGGCGGAGCGTCTGCGCGATATTGCTCCGGGAACTCTGAATGAGCGGCAACTGGATAATACATTGTGGAAACGTTATCTGTATCCTTCCATCGATGCGGTGACACAGAAGATTCATGCGCTGTCTCCATTGGAACAGTCGTATTTCTATGCGTTGTACAATTTTATAACAAAAGAACTCTATACTTCAAAATCCGGTGATGTGGAGTATGAAGGACGCACCGGCGCATCTGCTTTATGGCTTGCTACTTTAGAGGAGAAAAGCGAGAACGGAGAGATTTTATATGATTTGGCGATACGGCAAAACTGTGCGGCGGATATTCATAAACCTTATTTATTGCTGGAGCGTACACATACGGATATTGATACTTTGCCCAATTTCCGGCAAGGAGATGCCATTGTTCTGTATGAGCGGAATGTCAGTGAAGATAACGTTACCAATAAAATGGTGTTTAAGGGGAACATCGAGGAAATTTCCGATTGCAATATCCGTATCAGACTTCGTGCGGCACAACAGAACGTCAGGGTCTTGCCAATGGAAAGCCGCTATGCAATAGAACATGATTATATGGATACCTCTTTTCGCTGCATGTACTGGGGATTGTCGGCCTTTTTGTCTGCAACGAAAGACCGTCGGGATTTGTTGCTGAATCAACGTAAACCGGAATTTGATACTGCCCTTAACGGAGCTATATCGGCTGCCGCCGATGATTTTGTACGCATTACTTTGAAGGCGCAGGCTGCTAAAGACTATTTCTTGCTGGTAGGTCCGCCGGGAACCGGTAAGACCTCTCGCGCTCTGCGCAGCATGGTAGAGGCTTTTTATAGGGAAGGGAAAGAAATACTTTTGCTTTCATATACTAACCGGGCAGTGGACGAGATATGTAAGATGTTGACAGCCATTACACCGGAGGTCGACTTCATACGTATCGGCAGTGAACTTTCCTGTGACGGCGTGTATCGTCCGCATTTGATAGAAAATGTGTTGGAGTCTTGCTCTACACGCCGGGAGGTGCAGGAGCGTATGGCGCGTTGCCGAATTTTTGTGGGAACGGTTGCTACGCTGTCTGCCAAGACCGAATTGTTCCGTTTGAAGACTTTTGATGTGGCCTTGATAGATGAGGCTACTCAGATATTGGAGCCGCAACTGTTGGGATTGCTTTGCATGCGCGGCGTTACCGGCGGGAATGCTATAGGGAAATTTGTCCTGATAGGTGACCATAAACAATTGCCGGCTGTTGTACTCCAGTCATCGGAGCAATCGGAAATTCAGGATGAAGGTTTGCGGGGCATCGGTTTGCATAACTTGAAAGATTCTCTTTTTGAACGTCTTTATCGGAATGCCATTGGGCAACAGGTGGTTGACGGTCGGCAAACCTCTGCTTTCAACTCCCGGTTTTCGGCTTTCAATTCTTTTGATATGCTTTGTCGTCAGGGACGTATGAATGTAGAAGTTGCAGCTTTTCCGAACCGTGCTTTCTATGGCGGGTTGTTACAGCCGGTAGGATTGGAACATCAGACAGGGGTTCTTAAACTGTCTCCTCAGCTTTCTGCTGATGAATTTGCCGCTTTGCTGACCCGGCGGGTAGCTTTTCTTCCGTCCGTTCCCGAATCGCCTATGCAGTCGGCAAAGATGAACCGTTCGGAAGCAAAAATCGTAGCCGGATTGGCTGCTGCTGTCTATCGGCAGTATACATTTGCCGAGGGATGCTTCAGCGCAGCTTCTACTTTGGGAGTAATAACCCCTTATCGTAGTCAGATAGCTTTGATCAAGAAAGAAATAGAAGCTTTGGGAATTCCAGCCTTGAATGAAATCCTGGTAGATACGGTGGAGCGTTTTCAGGGAAGCGAACGCGATGTCATCATTTACTCTTTCTGTGTGAACAGGTTGTCTCAGCTGAGATTTCTTGCCAATCTGACAGAGGAGAACGGAATACGGATAGACCGTAAGCTGAATGTGGCTTTGACCAGAGCACGCAAACAGATGTTTATAATCGGAGTCCGACAATTGTTGGAGCAGAACCCAATCTATGCGCAACTGTTGAAAAGTTGTGATTCATAAGGTACGAAACGTTTCCTATTGCCGTAGATTGCAGCTATTTCTTCATTTAATAAATCTTAAATATTTTCTTTCTCTTTATATGCTTTATTAATAACATCGTGTGTTATAAAGCCTTATCTTTGCAACACGTTTTTTTCATAGAGATTTAGATTTAAGGTTAGAAGAATTGTGGAAGTCGTGAGACTTCCCTTTTTTTTTATCCCTTAATTCTTGTTCTCTCAGAATTTACCGACAAATCTTATATTGCCAAGAGGATATAAAAAAAAGCTCTTTCATGCGAAAGAGCTTTTTTTTATATCTATATATTCTGTCTGTATCAGTTCAGTACGATGGGTTTGTATTTCGGTACCAGAAGCTTCATGATGCACCAGCCGATAAGGTAAGCAACGGCACAGATGCAGAATATGATGAAGTATCCGGCTGCCTTGCCTTCGAATCCCATGAATATCATCTGGGTTTCATCAGCGTAAGTAAACAGTGTGCCCGAACCTTTGTTGATGAGGAACGAGCCGATACCGCCCGCCATACCTCCCAATCCGGTAATGGTAGCTACCGCACTTTTTGGGAACATATCGCCCACTACGGAGTAGATGTTGGCAGACCAGGATTGGTGAGCTGCTCCGGCAATACCTATAATGATAATCGGATACCAATAGGAGTATTCTCCTAACGGTTGTGCAAATAGTGCGAGTAACGGGAACAAAGCAAAGATGAACATGGCTCGCATGCGGGCTGCATACGGATTCATACCGGTTTTGTTTATGATGATGGTAGGCAGTTTTCCACCATAGATAGACAGCATGGTAATGGCATAAAGCACGAATATCAGCAACTGTGCCGTTCCGCTGTCCGAAGAGAATCCGTAGACATCGGAGATGTAGGCCGGAGTCCAAAACAGGAAGAACCACCATACACCGTCGGTCATGAATTTACCGATGGCAAAAGCCCATGCCTGAGGGTATTGGAGACATTCCATAAACGACATCTTTCTTTCAGGTTTTTCAGAGACAGCCTTGTCTTCTTCTCTGAGTTTATCTTGTTCGATATAAGCAATTTCTGCTGCATTGACGCGCGGGTTTTCATGAGGTTTCTTATACATGAACATCCACATGCCCATCCAGACGAAGCCTAATCCACCGATGACGATGAACGCCATTTCCCAGCCGTTGCCTACACCGATGCTTTGGAAGTACCGTGCTAAAGAGGGGATGGTAACAGGAGCTATTAAAGCACCTACTGTGGCGCCGGCATTGAAAATGGAAGTCGAGAATGCACGGTCTTTTTTCGGGAAATACTCGGCGGTGACTTTAATTGCTGCGGGGAAGTTTCCGGCTTCACCGACGCTCAATATCACACGGGCAGCGATGAAAAAGTAAACACTGGTAATGGCAATAGTCGATGCTACGGCGCCTGTTGCAGAAATCATGGCTGCGGCGTCATGAATGCCCACTACATGTTCGGTTGCCCATCCGCAAACAGCATGCAGGCAAGCTCCTAATGACCATACGAAGATAGCCCAGAGATAACCTTTTTTGGTTCCTAACCAATCGATGAAGCGTCCGGCAAATAAGTTTGCAATGGCATATACTATGGAAAATACGGCTGTGATATCTCCATAATCGGCATCTGTCCAATGGAATTCCGGGGCGATAAAATCTTTCCAGGTAAGTGATAATACTTGTCGGTCGAGATAATTAACTGTTGTCGCGAAGAATAACATGGCGCAAATTGTCCAGCGATAGTTAGACATTTTGCCCAATGTGTTCTGATTTGTACTCATGATAATAGATTTAATTTATAATGTCGCAAAAATACGCGTTCTTGTGTTATGTGTATGTGTAATATTTGGTAGAAATCATGGAGAAAATGACAAAAATAGGCATAGTTGAGAACAACCATGCCTATTTTCTTATCTACGGATATTATTTCATATCTGTGTATTTGATTTCATCTTTGTCGCTGTACTTCAGGTTCTCACCTCCCATACCCCAGATGAAAGTATAGTTGCTGGTGCCTGCAGCTGCGTGGATGCTCCATTCGGGAGAAGTGATGGCCTGCTCGTTGTGTAACCAAATCAGGCGTTCTTCTTGAGGCTCACCCATTAAGTGGCAAATTGCATTTCCCGGAGCCAGGTTGAAGTAGTAATAGGCTTCCATACGGCGTGTGTGAGTATGGGCAGGCATGGTATTCCATACAGAACCCGGAGCAAGCTCGGTAAGTCCCATCTGCAATTGGTTTGTACCGCCGTTTTTCACTCTTTCCAAAACATCTTTTACAATCAGCTGGTTTACGATACGGTCGTTGCTGTCTTCCATTTTTCCGTAATGGTCGGAAATACCCAAAGCATATTTTTTAGGATTGGCCTTTTGAAGTTTGGCATCGGTTGTAATCAACTGAGTAACGTAAGGTTTGTAAGCCGGAGCCGAGTTGATATAGAATTTGGCAGGGTTGGCAGCATCGTTGCTCTTGAAAGTTACTTCTTTATTGCCACAACCTACATAAAGAGCTTCTTTATACTTCATGGGGTATTCTTTACCGTCTACGGTAACTACTCCATCGCCACCGGTGTTGATAACACCCAACTCGCGACGTTCGAGGAAGTAAGTGATTTCAGGACCCAGCTCACGGAAAGTCTCCAGTTTCAATACTTTGTTTACAGGCATTGCACCTCCGTAAATCAAACGGTCATAGAGGGTGTAAGTAACATTGATTTCGTCCGGAGCCATTACTTTGCTCATCATAAAAGAGCTACGGAGACGTTGTGTGTCATAATGCTTTACGTCCAATGGATGGCAGGCTGTCTGCACAGTGTAATTTACTTGGGCGGAAGCCGTAACTGCGGCTGCACCCAACATCAGGGCAATTGCTAATTTTTTCATGTCTGATATAAACTTTAAATATTAATATGCTTAATGATTGCTTTTTTATTTAGCACTCTCTTTAGCTTCTTTTTCACTGCGGACAATGATGCGACGGTTGATGAACATCATGGTTATCGCTACCAGTACCAGCAGTGCAGCACCTACATACGAGAGTTTTACACCTCTATATATAGTCCAGCCGAAGAAAGAAGCGGCAAAGTCGATGGAACCGCCATCAAATCCTTCAGGAATGTGTGCCGTAGGATCGTGTGTTTCGGCATATACCTGATTGGCTGCCAGCGTGAAGTCCGGTGCCATATCGGTTACGAAATACAAACCTAAGATCAGAGTGATAAGACCGATAATAAGTGTCTTCAATACATTTCCTTTAGTAAAGGGCAATATCATCGGAAACAGATAGAACATACCTGCAAGTGAGGCCAATGGCAGGAACTGATTACCCGGCAAGAATACGGCAAGTGCCAGGATAACGGGAATCAGGATAACCGATGCCACCAATGTAGCGGGGTGGCCGATAACCAGTGCCGGGCTCATACCGATATGTACTTTCTTACCGTTGAATTTAGCTTTTACCAGTTCCGAAGTCTTTTCGGAGATAGGCTTCAATCCTTCGATAAACAGAGAAGTGATGCGGGGGATGAGTTCCATTACGGCTCCCATTGTGATACCCAGGAAGAGAACTTTCTTGATGTCGAGTTGGGCTGCCCAGCCTATCAGCATACCTACGATAACTCCCAATACCAGCGGTTCGCCTATTACACCGAACTTTTTCTTCATGCCTTCTGCATCGATTTCCAGCTTGGAGAAACCGGGAATTTTATCTAATGCCTTATTGATAAGTATGGCAAACGGTGTGAAACTCTGGCAGAAAGGCTGAGGAATGGAGATACCGTCCAAATCATAGAACTTTTGGAATTTTTCTGCGGTAAGGTCTGCGCAGACCAATGTAATAATGTAGCAGATGATAGCGGCGAAATAGCCCCATGCCAGATTCTGGCCGGTAACAAAATAAGCCACAGCACCGATGAAGGCGAAGTGCCAATAGTTCCACAAGTCTATGTTTACAGTACGTGTGGTCTTGGTGATAAGCATCAGGAAATTGACGCCTAAGCAGATAGGAATGATAAGCGCACCAACAGCGGTATTATAAGCTACAGCAGCGGCGGCAGGCCATCCCATATCGAATACGTTCAGTTGCAGGTGATACAAATCGGATATGGCTTTCAGAGGAGAATTAAAATTTGTTGTCAGCAGGGCGGTAACTACGCCTAAGCCCACAAAACCGACTCCGACAAAGAGACCTGATTTCAGAGCCTTGCCAAATTTCATACCGATGCACATGCCTATGATTGTAAAAATAATAGGCATCATTACAGACGCTCCCAAAGCGATGATGTAACCGAAAACTTGTTCCATTCTTTATGTGATTTAATTGATAAATGATTATGTTTTACAATAGTACGAATTGAAAATCGGGGTCAAAAATAAGACCTTTTCCTAATTAATCAAACTGTAAAGGCATAATAAATAGTAAATAAGGATGATTTTGGACAAATTTGTCGTTATCGTGCACAAATTTGTTCGTTTTCGTACACGAAAATCAAAAAATGCACCCTCTGCGCCAAAAAGTGCACAGGTGTTTGGAAAGAAACATCTACTTTTGTTTCGTGAAAAATTATAAGGTCTAATACCCAAAAAGAACAACTACATGAAAAAGAACTTTATTTGTAATTTTATTCTATCCGGTTTATTGTTGTTTTCTCCTTTAAGCATGTTTGCACAGCGTGTGGATTCAAACTTGCCGTGGTCGGTACGTATGGTGGAGTCCGAAATGATTCGTTGTCCGGAATCCTGGCAGTTGGACTTTCAGCCTAAATTGAAATGGGATTACTGTCACGGGTTGGAATTGCAGTCCATGCTGGATGTGTATGACCGCTACGGTAATCGGAAAATCTATGATTATGCTTTGGCTTATGCCGATACAATGGTAAATGCAGATGGTACTATCAAAATGTACAAACGTGAGGAGTATAGCCTTGACCGTATAAACTCCGGTAAATTTATATTCCGCATCTATGAACAAACGAAAGATGAGAAATATAAGAAAGCGCTTGCATTGATGAGAAGTCAGCTCGATGAGCATCCCCGAAATGCCGACGGCGGCTTTTGGCATAAGAAGATTTATCCGAATCAGGTATGGCTGGATGGTATTTATATGGGAGCGCCTTTCTATGCGGAATATGCTTTCCGTAACAATCAGGTAGACGATTATGCGGATGTTATCAATCAATTCCTGATGGCGGCCCGTCATACTTACGACCCGAAAAATGATGTGTACCGTCATGCTTGTGACGTAAGCCGTAAAGAACGTTGGGCCGATCCTGTTACCGGACAATCAAAGCATAGCTGGGGACGCGCTATGGGCTGGTATGCCATGGCCTTTGTAGATGCTTTGGATTTCATTCCGAAACATGAAGCGGGCCGTGATTCCATGTTGGTTATCTTCAATAAAATAGCTTCTCAGATAAAGCGTTTGCAAGATTCCAAGACCGGTTTGTGGTATCAGGTGTTGGACAAGAGTGGAGCACCGGGTAATTATCTGGAATCTTCCTGTTCTACTATGTTTGTATATTCTCTGTTCAAGGGTGTGCGTAAAGGGTACATTGACAAATCCTATCTGGAAGTAGCAGTTAAAGGATATAAGGGCATCCTTGACAACTTTATAGAAGTGGATAAGAACGGTGTGGTAAGCATCACAAAGGCTTGTGCCGTAGCAGGACTTGGCGGAAAGGTCTATCGTTCGGGAGACTATGATTATTATATCAATGAAACTATCCGCAACAACGACCCAAAAGCTGTAGGTCCGTTTATTCTTGCATCATTGGAGTGGGAACGTCTTCAGGACGTGAAAGTGATTGTTAACCGGAAATGATAGCGAAAGTAACTATGAAAGCACTGTGTAGTTTTATAATAGCCCTGCTTTGCGGGGTCGGTTCGTTATCCGCAGCGCAGCAGTGGAAAGATACGATTGTTGTAGCCCGTGACGGCACGGGAGATTACCGTACGCTGACCGAAGCAATGGAGGGTATCCGCGCCTTTATGGATTATAAGGTGACGGTTTTGGTTAAAAAGGGTGTATATAAGGAAAAGGTTATTCTTCCTTCTTGGTTGGAAAACGTCGATTTCATCGGTGAAAATGTAGAAAATACGATTATCACCTACGATGATCATGCCAATATAAATAAGATGGGAACTTTCCGTACCTATACTTTGAAAGTGGAAGGAAGTTCCATCACTTTTAAGAACTTGACGATAGAGAATAATGCTGCACGGCTGGGGCAGGCAGTTGCGCTTCATACGGAAGGTGACCGCTTGGTCTTTATCAATTGTCGCTTTTTGGGCAATCAGGATACTATTTACACCGGTGCAAAAGGTACTCGTCTCTGCTTCCTGAATTGTTATATTGAAGGTACTACCGATTTTATTTTCGGTCCTTCTACGGCATTGTTCCATAATTGCACGATTCATAGTAAAGCCAATTCGTACATCACGGCAGCTTCCACTCCGAAAGACATTGAAGTGGGATATGTTTTTAAGAACTGTAAGCTGACTGCTGCACCGGACGTTGATAAGGTTTATTTGGGGCGTCCGTGGCGTCCCTATGCAGCTACAGTGTTCATTAACTGCGAGATGGGTAAACATATCTGTCCGGCAGGATGGGATAATTGGCGTAATCCGGAGAATGAAAAAACAGCCCGTTATGCTGAATATGGTAATACGGGAGAGGGGGCTGATAATACAAATCGGGTAAAATGGGTAAAGCAACTGACCCGGAAGGATGTTGCAAAATATGAGGAACCGGATTATCTTTTCAAGATATGCAGTGAATGGAAACCGTAAGTTTATCTTACGGTTTCAGAAAATCCGCTCTCATAGGACTGAAGCAGTCGATTAATATACCGGCTTCCAGACAAGTGCATCCATGTTCGGCATCCGGTTCGATATAAACACCGTCGCCAGCCGATACGATTTGTTTTTCACCGTTAACCGTGAATTCAAATTTACCGCTTGCCACATAAGTTGTTTGAGTATGATAATGGGTATGCGGTGTACCTACTGCACCTTGTTCAAATTTAACCTTGAGGAGCATTACCTGACCGTCGTACCCCAAAATCTGACGAACAACGCCTTCTCCGGCGGGTTCCCATGCTTTCTCGTTTTCGAGAATGAATGCATTGCTTCTTGTTCTTTTCATTGTGTGAATGATAATTTTACTGATACAAATATAGCGATAAATAATAAGTTTGAAAAACCATGAAAAGTAAATTGATTCTGTTATTGACAGCTTTTTTCTTGTGTTCCGCTTTCAAGGCCGATAAGCCGGTAATTACCATTTTTATGATTGGTGATTCTACGATGTCAAATAAGTCGTTGGTGGGCGGTAATCCCGAAAGAGGGTGGGGGCATGTCCTGCCCGGTTTCTTTTCTGAAAACATACGGGTGGATAATCATGCCATGAACGGACGCAGTTCCAAGAGTTTTATCGATGAGGGGCGCTGGGACAAAGTGCTTTCACTGATAAAGAAAGGTGATTATGTTTTTATTCAGTTCGGGCACAATGACGAAAAGCCCAAAGCCGACCGCCATACAGACCCGGGAACAACCTTTGATGCCAACCTGCGTAAGTTTGTTAATGAGACTCGTGCGAAAGGCGGTATTCCTGTTCTGTTCAACTCCATTGTGCGCCGTAACTTTGGTACGGCCGATAATAAAGCCGTAGCGGAAGCTATTCTTCAGGATGATATTCGCAAGGGAATCAATCCTGATGCCAAGCAAGACGCCTCTCAGGAAAAGAATGTGGTGGAAGGAGACAAACTGATTGATACGCACGGAGCATATCTGGATTCTCCGCGCAATGTAGCAAAGGAGTTGAATGTTCCTTTTATTGATATGAACAAACTCACCCACGATTTGGTAGAAGGCTTGGGACCGAAAGAATCGAAGAAACTCTTTATGTGGGTGCCCGCCAACACAATTGCTGCCATGCCTAAAGGCCGTGAAGACAATACTCACCTCAACATATACGGTGCACGTGTTATAGCCGGTATTACAGTAGATGCCATTGCCAAAGAAGTGCCGGAATTGGCAAAATATGTCCGCCATTATGATTTCGTGGTAGCTCAGGATGGCAGTGGCGATTTCTTTACTGTACAGGAAGCTATTAATGCCGTACCCGATTTCCGTAAAAATGTACGCACCACGATATTGGTGCGTAAAGGCATATATAAAGAAAAACTGATTGTGCCCGAGAGCAAGATTAATATCTCTTTGATAGGACAGGAAGGAGCTGTCATATCCTATGACGACTATGCCAATAAACAGAATCTCTTTGGAGAGAACAAAGGTACGTCCGGTTCATCTTCCTGTTATATCTATGCGCCCGATTTTTATGTGGAGAATATCACGTTCGAGAATACATCCGGTCCGGTAGGGCAGGCGGTTGCCTGTTTTGTCAGTGCCGACCGTGCTTACTTCAAGAACTGCCGTTTTCTCGGATTTCAAGATACACTCTATACGTATGGGAAGGGAGTGCGGCAGTATTATGAAGATTGTTATATAGAGGGTACGGTCGATTTTATATTCGGTTGGTCTACGGCGGTATTCAACCGCTGCCATATTCATAGTAAACGTGACGGGTATGTCACGGCTCCTTCTACCGATGAAGGACAGAAATACGGCTATGTATTTTATGACTGCAAATTAACTGCGGATGCCAACGTGAAGAATGTTTATTTGTCCCGTCCGTGGCGTCCTTTTGCTCAGGCTGTGTTCATTCATTGCGATTTAGGAAAGCATATTCTTCCGGTCGGTTGGCATAACTGGAATAAGAAAGATGCTGAGAAAACCGTTTTCTATGCAGAGTATGACAGCTATGGCCCGGGTGCTAATCCTAAAGCACGCGCTGCTTTCTCCCATCAGTTGAAAGATACGGAAGGATATGAAATAGAGTTCGTTCTTGCCGGTACTGACGGTTGGAATCCGATTGCTAACGGCAATGCATTGGTAAACATTAAACGTTGATTGATAAAACAATTCTGATATGGTAAAGAATAAAACAATATTGGGTGTTCTTACTCTGCTATTGGGTTTGGCATTGACTGCCAGTGCGGAAAATTATCCTTACAGGAGCGATGTACTTTGGGTTACCGTACCCAATCATGCCGATTGGCTCTATCAGACAGGGGAGAAAGCTACCGTAGAAGTACAATTCTATAAATACGGCATCCCGCAGGATGGTGTAACTGTCTGTTATGAACTTGGAGATGACATGATGCCTTCGGATACGAAAGGCTCTGTTACGTTGAAGAATGGTAGAGCCGTTGTTACTATCGGCACAATGAAGCAACCCGGATTCCGGGATTGCCGTTTACAGGCTACTATCGCTGGAAAAACTTATAAACATCATGTAAAGGTAGGTTTCTCACCCGATAAACTTCAACCTTATACGAAGATGCCTGCCGATTTCGATGAATTCTGGGATAAGAGTAAGTCTGAAATTGCAACTTTCCCTTTGTTGTATACGAAAGAGCGGGTTGAAAAGTATTCTACCGACAAGATAGACTGTTACTTGGTTAAACTACAGTTGAACAATCGGGGACAAAGTATTTACGGCTATTTAACCTGTCCTCGGAATATGCAGAAAGGTGCTTGCCCGGTAGTGCTTTGTCCGCCGGGTGCAGGAATCAAAACAATCAAAGCCCCTCTTCGTCATAAATACTATGCAGAGCAGGGATGTATCCGTTTTGAGATGGAGATACATGGACTCAATCCGGAGATGTCTGAAGCGGAGTTCAAGGAAATCAGTAATGCGTTCAACGGCAGAGAGAACGGGTATTTATCAAACGGACTGGATAATAAGGATAATTATTACATGAGACGCGTTTATCTGGCATGTGTCCGCAGTATTGACTTTCTAACTTCTTTACCCGAATGGGACGGTAAGAATGTCATTGTGCAAGGGGGTAGCCAGGGAGGTGCTTTAGCATTGATTACCGCCGGACTGGATACACGGGTAACAGCGTGTGTAGCCAATCATCCGGCTTTAAGCGATATGGCAGGCTATAAGGCTGGCAGAGCGGGAGGTTATCCGCATTTCTTCCGTGTAGCAGGTATGGATACTGCCGATAAGCTGAATACAATGGCTTATTATGATGTAGTAAACTTTGCCCGCCGGATAAAAATTCCTACTTACATGACTTGGGGATACAATGATGATACTTGTCCGCCCACTACCAGTTATATCGTATATAATGTGTTGAATTGCCCAAAAGAAGCGCTAATCACTCCTATTAACGAACACTGGACATCTGAAGCTACGGAGTATGGGCATTTACTTTGGATAAAAAGACACCTGAAATAGCGATTGGCCGTTAACGGTCAGTGATTGTTATTAATAAGGTTATCACTGACCGTTAATCTTTATTTCTCATTTCTTTATTAAAGAACTCCAATACTTCTTCCTGCATCTCTTTGTTAAAGAAATGCTTCTCATCCCATATTTTAGTCACAAGCCTGTCACCGGCATGTTGACTGTCCCATACCGTTCGCATTGTTTGATACGCATCTCTTACTCCTTCTATCGGGAATAACTTATCTTTGCTTCCATTGAAGAAAAGGGCGGGTTTAGGACATGCGATACTTGCCGTATGCGGATAATCCAGATAACGCCTTAAGTTTGGAATAAGCATGGAGTAAGCGGAACCGCCCTTATTCTGATTATTAGTCAGCGTCATCAGATGCTCTGTGGTATTCATCCAGCAGATGGAAGCGGATGCTTTTATACAATCAGTCAGCGCAGCCAGCATCCAGGAACGGTAGGCTCCCATCGAGAATCCCAAACAACCGACTCTGTTTTTATCTACCATTGGCAGGGAAGCCAGAAACTCGGCACTACGCACATCATCCATGTTGATAAAAGCCCCCCAGGATGCCCCCATTTGCATGAAATTGGAAGCCAGTGCCTGCTGTCCGTCATAACTTACTCCTTCCTTTCGTCCGCGTTCTCCCCAAAACAGGGCGTCGATAGACAGTACTACGTAACCGTTTTGTGCAAAGTAATCTCCGGTATATTGTCCGTCATAACAACGGACCACCCAATCTTCGGCATCAGCCGATATTTCCGGAGAGACTCCGAAAGGACGTACCATTTTCTCTTTGCCGATGGAAAAGTGTGCTCCATGATCGTGCAGCATTATCACAGCCGGAAAAGGCCCCTTTCCGTCAGGAACCAATAAATAAGCCGGTATGCGGGACCATTCCGAAACATTAAACCATATCTTGCGGGCTTCATATCCCGCCCGCTGCTCTGTTCCGATGACAGACATATCGTATTTCGAGGGAGCAGGTGGCAGATTCTGCATGCACTCCATCACTATATTTCGTGTTTCGATTCTCCATTTCCCGAAGTCTTTTGTGGTAGACTTTCCCCATGCTGCGGGATAGGTAAGTTGCTGTTTCAGTTGCTCGTAGAAAACGGGCATGTTTTTTGTCACTTCATAACTTACCGTATCAGCTTGTTGAGCCTTTACACCCAGACTTACGGTAAGGAAAACAGCATAAAGTATAACGCTTGGCTTCATAGTGGTATTTAAAATAATGACAAATATACGATATTTTCGGCGAAATGCGTATCTTTACCCCACAGAACGAATATGTTATGAGAAAACTTCTATATTTGGTCATAGGCTTATTGTTTGTATTTGCGTTACCGTCCGGAGCACAGCCGGAGTGTGTCTTTACCCATTATTCGTCCGAAGAGGGACTTTCGCAGAATACTGTCATGAGTATTCTGCAAGACAGAAAGGGAAATATGTGGTTTGCCACTTGGGATGGCATCAATAAATTCGATGGGTATGATTTCAGGACTTATAAGGCAAAGTTTGATAACCGCATTAACCTGACAAACAACCGGGTGGACTATATGTATGAAGACCGGTACGGCTTTCTGTGGCTGCTCACTTACGACAATCAGGCTTGGCGTTTTAATCCCCGTACCGAAGTATTTGAACATGTTCCTGCCATGAAAGAAGAAGGGAGCCGGTTTGTGGTAACTTCAATCAAGGTATTGCCTTGCGGTTCGGTCTGGTTGCTTTCGGAGGAAGAAGGGGCTATCCGCCTCAAGACCGATCCGGAGAGTTTTCGCCTTTCGCCAGAGATGTATTCAGCTGATAACGGTTTGTTCCCGGCCGCACGCGTATACGATGTTTATGAGGATGCTTCCGGAAATGAGTGGATGCTGACTGACAACGGGCTGGGGATGCTTGCTGCCGGAAGTGGTGCCCTTACGTCCTTTTTCGTAGAGAAAACATTGAAGAAAGAGAAAGGCGGCCTAATTTTTTATACAGCCCAGGAATGTGGAAATGAAATCTTTTTCGGGTCGGATAGCGGACGCGTATGGCGTTATCAGAAGAAAAACGGCCGGTTTCTGTTATTGCAGTTGCCTTGTGCCTCACATATCGTGGCTGTAGGAAAGATTGACGAACATAATCTGATAATGGTTACAGAGACAGACGGCTTTTTTACTTACAATGCGTCCGCTAAGACAACTGTTCATTATCCGGCCTCCCGTCTGCCGGGTGCTCCTGTTCACTCCATTTATATAGACAGAAACTCGGAAGTATGGTTCGGGCAGGATATTGCGGGAACCGTTGCACATTTTAATACAAGGACAAAAGTGCTGAAAACGGAAGTAATCCCGGTAGAGCCTACATCTACCGACCGTTCCCGTCCGGCTTTTCACGTGCACGAAGATATTTTCGGTTCTGTTTGGGTGCATCCCTATGGCGGAGGTTTTTCGCGTTTCGATAAGGCTGCTAATTGCCTGCGTCCCTTCTATAACGGCTTTTCGGATACCAACTGGCGTTTTTCCAATAAAATCCATTCTGCTTTTTCCGACAGGCAAGGCAATCTGTGGATGTGCACCCATTCCAAGGGACTGGAGAAAATCACTTTCCGCTCTTCCTTTTTCAGTATGATGACGCCGGAACCTCATCGGTATGAATCATTGAGCAATGAAGTGCGTGCTCTTTGCGAAGACACGGAACATAATCTTTGGGTGGGACTGAAAGACGGCAAAATAAGGATTTACGATAAGAATCGCACAGAACTGGGATACTTCACGGAGACAGGTACGATATCACATACGGGGGTACCGTTAAAGGGAAATACTTATTGCATATTTCAAGACAGTAAGCACAACATTTGGATTGCCACCAAGGGTGAGGGATTGGTAAAAGCCCGGCCTCAGGGTGGAGGACATTATAAACTGACCCGCTATTGCCATAGTAGGGATGATATCTACAGCCTGAGTGACAACAATGTATATTGTGTCTATGAGGACGTGAAAGGACGTATCTGGGTTGCCACTTTTGGAGGAGGAATCAACTACCTTACCCATAACCGTGGCGGACGGGAGATATTTGTCAACCACCGTAACAACCTGAAAGGTTTCCCTATAGATAATTGCCATAAGGTACGCTTCGTTACAGGTGACCATCGCGGAAATATATGGATTGCCACTACAGTCGGCGCATTAATGGTAAACAGTGATTTTAAGAAGCCCGAAGATGCAGTGTTTCATCACTATGTACGTGTGCAGAACGATGTAAACAGCTTGAGTAATAACGATGTGCACTATATTCTGTCTACCCGGAAGAACGAACTTTATTTGGTTACTTTCGGCGGCGGGTTGAATAAGTTGCAGACTATAGATACTGCCGGCGACGCAATATTCAAGTCGTATGGCGTGGCCGAGGGATTGCCTTCGGATATATTGCTCTCCATACGTGAGGATAATAGGGGCAATCTTTGGATGAGTACGGAGAATGGCATCAGCAAATTTATTCCAGAAGAAGAACGTTTTGAAAACTATGCAGACGGTCATGTCTCGTCCCATGTCCGCTTCAGCGAAGCAGCATCGGCCTATACTTCGTGGGGAGACTTGCTGTTTGGTACGAGCAACGGCGTCTTGCTGTTCAATCCCGATTCTATCAGGAAGAGCACATATGTACCGCCGTTAGTGTTTTCCAAATTGCTTATAGCCAATGAAGACGTTGTGCCGGATGAAAAAAATATATTGAAAGAGAGTTTGGATGATACCCGTGAATTGAAACTCTCGCACGAGGAAAACATTTTCACGATTCGTTTTGCCGCACTTGACTATACGGAACCTGCCGGAATACAGTATGCCTATATTCTGGAGGGATTTGAGAAATCTTGGAACTATGTCGGCAAGCAGCGTACCGCCACCTATACCAACCTGCCCAAAGGGCATTATGTGTTTAAGGTACGTGCCACCAATGCCGATGGAGTATGGACGGATAACATGCGCTTGCTTGATATTGAAGTGCTTCCTTCCTTTTGGGAGACTCCTTTTGCCTATTTCCTGTATGTCTTGTTTGTTTTGTTGATTATAATAACGGCTGTTTATATCTTGTTTACGATTTATCGTCTGAAGCACGAAGTTGTTGTGGAACAGCATATGACAGATATGAAATTGCGTTTCTTTACGGATATTTCCCATGAACTGCGTACTCCTTTAACCCTGATTTCTGGTCCGGTGGAATACGTGCTGGAGCATACGCAACTGCCGGCGGATGCCCGTGAACAGCTACAGGTTGTGGAGCGCAACACAAATCGTATGTTGCGTCTCATCAATCAGATACTCGACTTCCGTAAGATTCAGAACAAAAAAATGAAGATGCAGGTGCAGCGTGTCAATGTAGTGGCCTTTACCCGCAAGATAATGGAGAATTTCGATTCAGTGGCCGAGGAGCATCACATTGACTTCTTGTTCGAAACGGAAAAGTCGGAACTTTATCTGTGGGTGGATGTCGATAAATATGAAAAGATTATTTTCAACTTGCTCTCCAATGCTTTCAAATATACTCCGAATGGAAAAATGATAAAGGTTTTTATCCATGAGGACGAGGAAACCGTTTCTATTGGCGTGCAGGACCAGGGCATCGGCATTGCCGAGAACAAGAAGAAATCTATTTTTGTCCGTTTTGAGAATCTGGTAGACCGTAATTTGTTCAATCCAAGCACCGGCATCGGTTTGTCGTTGGTAAAAGAACTGGTGGAGATGCACAAAGCTTTGATTACGGTAGATAGCAAGTTGGGAGAAGGCAGTTGCTTCAAGATAGACTTTATGAAAGGTAAGGAGCAGTATGACGAATCGGTGGAATTTATGCAGGACGATATAACAGTTGGTCTGGAGGCTTATCACCGGCAGACGGCGGATTCGGAAGACGCGCAGTCTTCACAACCGGAAACGGGTTCTCAGGAAAAAGGCGGTGGAGATGCATCCAAAGATTTGATGCTGCTGGTAGAAGATAATTCCGAACTGCGTATTTTCCTGCGCAGCATCTTCGCTTCCGAGTATCGCATTGTAGAGGCTGCCAATGGTATGGAGGGGCTGAATAAGGCGTTGAAGTTTCTGCCGGATATTATTATCAGCGACGTGATGATGCCGGAAAAAGATGGTATCGCCATGACTCGTGAATTGCGTGCTGATATGACTACCAGCCATATTCCCATTGTGCTGCTTACGGCGAAGTCGTCCATCGAAAGTAAGTTGGAAGGATTGGAGTACGGTGCTGATGATTATATAACCAAACCTTTCAGCGCCACCTATTTAAAAGCACGTGTAAAGAACTTGCTTGCCCAGCGGCAGAAACTGCAAACTTTGTACCGCCAGAACTTGATGCAGGCAGGAGCGGTTGCAGCTGTTGCCGATGAACAGAGTATCGGTAATGTCCAGGATAATCCTCAAACGGATAAATCTGCGGCAATGTCTCCCAATGACCGTAAGTTTATGGATAAACTTATAGAACTGATGGAGAAGAATATGGATAACGGTGACTTGGTAGTAGATGATTTTGTGCAGGAACTTGCCGTGAGCCGTTCCGTATTCTTCAAGAAGTTGAAAACCTTGACCGGACTGGCGCCTATCGAGTTCATTAAGGAAATGCGTATCAACCGTGCAGCTCAGTTGATAGCCACCGGTGAGTATTCCATGACGCAAATATCCTATATGGTGGGTATCAATGACCCTCGTTATTTCAGTAAGTGTTTCAAGCAGAAAAAGGGAATGACACCCACGGAGTATCGGGATAAAGTGCTGAAATAAACCATTATTTCGTGTTCGGAATGAACATAAACTATTGGAGTCTTGTTGTATTTGAATTACTTGAAAACTAAACAAAGTCTATGATTATATATTTGATATGCTTGCTGGTTATTGGCTTGATAATAGCCTGGAATATAAAAAAGGCTCCTTCGGATAAGGATTTGTGGGGAGAGGAAGATGAGTAAGTTGTAAAAAGAGAAAGATGAATTCCGAAATTCTGATACTTCGGAATTCATCTTTCTTTTAGTGAATATTATTCAGAAAACGGAAGCAATAATCAATATCCGGGATTTTGGTCTTCCATACTCAACTGGCCGTTAGCATCGATAGCTGCTTGTGGGATAGGCCATAATAATTTTTCTCCTATGGTAGCAGCGGCTGTACCTATCATATGCGGATTGTATTTGTCGTTGTATTCAACCAATTTACCGGTACGACGAAGGTCCATACGACGATAACCGTTTCCAAACATTTCGCAGGCCGACTCTTTCAATATGATGTCCAAATCAATATTATTTTCAGCTGTTAAACCGGCGCGTTCACGTACAACATTCAAACGCTCCAAGGCTTTGGGATCATTCAATTTGTAGTAAGCTTCGGCTGCTACGAAAAACATTTCCGGCAGTGTGATTACGTGGAGGTCGCGGAAACTCTTTCCGGCATTATAGTCAGCGGTTTGGCTGTCGTCAAATTTCCGGCAAGGCTGTACAGACCAACTGAGTTTTTGCGTGGAGGCATCGTCAAAATCATATTTGGCAATAACCCCGTCCGGATATTCTGCCAGGTCTTTTACGTAAGTGGACATTGGCTCCATTTTGGCTGTTTTATCATTTTGTGGAATGATAAATGTGTTTTTCCGGTTTTCCGGGTCTTTGGCACGCCACTCAGCAACGGAAGCAGCGTCACTTTCCCAATAAGCCGGATAATACACTCCTACCATTTTGCCGTCAGCTTTACCGCCATTTTTGTAGAAAGAGAAATAGTCGCCGATAGGCTTGCCTTTTTCATCTTTAAATCCGTTCTTGATATCCCATTCTTTCTTAACCAGTAGGGTCTTCATGAAAGTTGCATCGTAGCGTTTGTCTCCTTTTTCAAAATTTCTCAATGCATGCATGTAAGGTATGAAAGATGAACTACCATTTTTCATGCCTTCTTCACTACCCCCGTAATAGTTGGAAAAGAAACTCTGCCAACGATTACCGTCATTTTTGTCATGCTGGTTTTCTGCATCGTATTCCACATCGAAGATGAACTCTTCATTGTCATCTCCGGAACGGTCGGCAGCCCATAATTTGGCGAATTCGGTTGTCAGTTTACGTCCGGCAATAACTTCGTCGGCATAGGCTGCCGCTTTGGTAAAGTAATCATCTTTCTTTAAATCCCATGCAGCAGACAAGTAAGTTTTTGCCAGCAATGCCTTAACGGCTTCTATGCTGGCTTCCCCTCCTCCTTTTGTTGCAGAAGAAACAACCAATTTGTTATTGTCGATGATGTTGGTCAGTTCTGTGATGATATGCGTATATACTGCTTCTGCCGTAGCACGGGGCTGTTCTTTGATTTCACCGGCCTGTTTGGCATATTCGGTTACTAAAGGAACGCCACCAAAATTATTGACCAGCAAGTAATAATACAAACACTCGATGAAACGACCTTCATCAATGTTTTTTTGTTTTATATCTTCACTCACCGTTGATTGTGCAGCATAGTACTGAATGGCAAGACATGAACGTATTCCATCGTAGCAATCTGTATAGAAGTTTTTTACAGTCCCATTTTCAGGAGTAAAATTAGACCAACGGTGAAGAGCTGCACTGATATCATTGCGTCCATCCTGATACAAGTCTGTTCCGGAGTTGAAATAAGTGGTTACATCACTGCTGTTAAAGATATTTTTCAGTTGGGCGTATGCATCGTATGTCAGAGCTTGTAAACCGGCAGAAGTGGTAAAATATTCCACATCATTTACCGCGCTTTTATTGTCAGGTGTGAGGAAATCGTCACAGCCGGTCAATGTGATAGAGCCAGCCATGCACATTGTGTATAATAGTTTTTTATATAGTTTCATATTACTTATATGTTTTACTGGTTAGAATTTGATATTTGCACCAATCTGGTAGGTTACGGAAGCCGGTCCGCCGTCAGTCAGGTTTGCGCTTGCCCATTCCGGATCGAAACCATCGTAGCCGGTGAAGCAGAACGGATTAAGTACGTTTACGTAAAGGCGTAAATGTTTAACGGCTATTTTGCTCATCCACTTCTTCGGGAAAGTATAACCTAAAGTGATGTTTTTAACCTTTACAAAAGACGTTTTTTGGTATCTTACTCCCGAGCTGCTTTTACTGAAGTAACCGCCACCGGTTTTTTCATAATTGTTAGGATAGGGGTAAGCACCCATATGCGGTGTTTCCAAGTAAGTGATGTCTCCTGTTGCCTTGTCCAAAACCGGAGTTCCTGCCGGAATATAGTAATCGAAACTCATCTTTTGACGGCCACGGTCGCTGATATCCATGTATTGTTCGTGGAAATAACTGCGTGACCATTGTCCTTGTTTGGTGTAAAGCATAAACGAGAAGTCGAAGCCTTTATAGGTCATTGTGGAGCTCAGGCTACCGGTCCATTTAGGGTCGGTGCATCCATAAATCTGCTTGTCCTCGTCATTGATTTTTCCATCATCGTTCCAGTCGTTTACAGCCATCTGGCCTTCGTACCATTTCAGTTTATTGGGACTCTTGGGACCATATTTGTCGTACACTTCCTGTAATGTATAGTGTTTGTCTCCATTGATAGTGTGCATCGTGACTCCGTCCGCCGTAATTACACCTGCATAGGTGTAGTCGCGCAGTACATTCAGGCGTTCGCCTATGAACCAGTTGTTGCTGACATCGTCTCCGCTCGGCAATTCTTTGATTTTACTCCAGTTGCGTGCGAATGCTACATTGACATCCCATGTAAAGTTCTGGTTGCGTATAACTCCGAAGTTGACGCCCAACTCAATACCGGCGTTCTGAACAGAGCCAATGTTGGTTGTCAGGCTGCTTTCTCCGGTTTCCAAAGGCACTGTCGATTTCATGATTTGTCCGTCGGCAAGGCGGCGATAAGCATCTGCCGTTATATTGATCCGGTTCTGCAATACGGCAAAGTCCACACCGAAGTTGAATTCCTTGATTTTCTCCCACATCAGGGCTTGGTCAATGATTCCGTTACCGTAATAACCTTGGAATTCATTACCGCCGATTACAGCATAAGACGGTCCCGATGTGTAATAGCTTGTAGCATAATCTCCTACATTATTGTTACCGGTAATACCATAGGACAGGCGAAGTTTCAGATTATCCAACCATTCCACATCTTTCAGGAAATCTTCTTCAGACATTCTCCATGCCAGGGCGGCAGAGGGGAACCATCCCCAGCGGTTGCCTTTTGCGAAGCGTGAAGAGGCATCGGCACGTACGGTAACTGTGGCCATGTAACGTTCTTTGTAGGCGTAGTTCAGGCGGGCAGCTACGGAAACCATGGACGATTCGGTATACGAGGACTTGGTAGCCTGGTTTTTGGCACCTTTTTCCATGGCATGATAAGACAATCTGTCGTCTGATATATCGGTAACGGATTGGGTATAAGTCTCTTTGTCTGTTCTATACATGGAGAACAATCCCATAGCTCCCAAGCGGTGATTGCCCCAGGTCTTGGTGAAATCAATCTGATTATCCCATGTCCAGTCCATCCGGTCTGTGTTGACAACCGATGCATAGTTTTGCTTTTTATTCTGGTAATATGCCGTTCCGTCAGGATATTTGTCCGAAACGCCGGTACCCATGAAGATACCTTGACGTCCATGGTAGAAGTTGGGAGAGAAAGTCGTTGTGAATTTCAGTCCTTTCATAAGATTGAAGCGGAGATAAGCATTACCGAACACATGGAATTTGCGGGTCTGGTTTTCGTAAGCATCGATATCCAAATCAACCAATGGAGACGGAGTAGATGTTAAAGACATATTGCCCACTTTTGCTGGTCTGGCCAACAGGTTTCCGTCTTCATCCCACGGAGAAATGACCGGAGCAAACCAGAAAGCATTGTTGTAAGGAGAATACGCATTGGAAGAATCGGTAATCCAGTCATCCTGCACATCGTATACCATATTGACCGACATACCTGCTTCCACTACTTTAGATAATTTGCTGTCGAAAGCAGCTTTGATGTTGAAGCGGTCATAGCTGTTTTTCTTGAAAACATTTTCTTCGCCTTGATAACCAGCGCCCAAGCGGTAGGATGTTTTCTCGCTTGCACCGCTTGCACTGATGAAGTGGTTTTGTTGTGAACCGGTCTGCAACACCTGGTCTGCCCAATCATAACTTTCATTATTCATCCACCGTGTATACAAAGGCGACTCTTTCCACTCAGTGCCATTCTGGAATACAGACTGCAAGTCTGCATCTTTGATTATATATTTGATATGTCCCGTTTCATCCGGACCGCTTGAAGTTGTATATTTGGCAAAGCGGTAGTTCATCCATTCCGTAGACTCCATGAATTTGGGCATGCGGGCTACTTTTCGGATACCGTAGTAACCATCGTATGTAATTTCTACCGGTTGGGCTTTGCTTTGTCCGGCTCCGGCTCCTTTAGTGGTAATCAAAATCACTCCTTCGGATGCACGCGAACCGTAGATGGCTGTGGAAGAAGCATCTTTCAGCACATCGATACGTTCGATATCTTCGGAGTTCAGAAAGTCGATAGAAGAGACTACCATACCATCCACTACGTAAAGAGGACCGTTTGAATTGTTAATGGAAGATTGACCGCGGATTTGCATGCTGAATTTACCATTGGCGCGACTGTTGGTTGCCGTGATGTTGACTCCCGGAACAGATCCCTGCAGAGCATCTTCTACGCGGAGCGCACCACGGGCGGCCAATTTATCGGCAGAAACCGAAGCCAAGGAACCTGTCACATCGGTTTTCTTCATTGTTCCGTAACCTACCACCACCACTTCATCCAATGCCTGCGCATCTTCTTTCAGTGTTACCTTAATGTTCTTTTGGCTGCCCACTGTAACGGTTTGCGTGATATAACCGATAAATGATACCTGGATTTTTGCATTGGGTTGTACACTGAGTTTGAAATTACCGTCAATATCGGTAATTACACCGTTGGTCGTACCTACTTCCAATACGTTTGCACCGATAATAGGTTCACCTGTACCGTCGATTACGGTACCTGAGATTTGGTGACCTTGTGCAAAGGCGATTAAGCATAGCATACTCAACGACAGAGTAGCCAATGCTCTTTTTGCAAGTCTTTTTAGATTCATAAGTTTGTTTTTTATAGTTATTAAATATAGTAAGGCTGATAATCGTAATGAGGTATTCTCACCCGTTATCGAGCACAAAAATACATGATACATCGTAAATATTATAGTATTTTTTGATATTCTTTGTGGAAAAATTAACTGTTATCCTCTGACTGTCCGTGTGGCATATTCTCCTTTCTCCCTTCACATCTCCCTATTCATCAGGCTTTGCGGGTGAACCCTTTGTTGGGAGGACCATAACAGATAAGCACCTCATCTTTTTATGTCAGAGACACTACCGGATAGAAATTTCCATAGCGTCCGTGCTTTCGCAGAAAACCGGCAGGCACGAGCTGCTGCGAAAAACTGTTCGGGTTGCTTCCCCTCATGGCGGCAGGGTTTTGCTTTTTCAGTTCTTTGAAGATGTCGGCAGCGGAGAGATTTCTTATTTTTTCTTTTGGGTCCTCGGATGTTGCAGGACGGAAACAACTGCGTAGTACTTCTTCTGCCGGATTGCGGTGCTGGAAGATGAGGTTGTGCTCTTGGAGCTCTTCCTCTTCTTCGGCCGAAAACCAATAGCGTGCTCCATCCGAAAGTTCCTGTTTCAGTTGTGCATAGATTTGCTTGTGCTCAATGCAGGTACAATCAATTTTATCCTTTACCTCTACACAGAGAAAACGGCGGCTACCGGTGTTGTCGGACAATAAGTCGAAACGGTTGCTTGTGCCGATGAAAGAAGCGATACGGGGCAGGTTACGGAAATTCTTTTGGTATGCCTTGCAGAGGTTTAAATCCGCCATTTGCATCAGGTTTTTGAGCAGTGGTATTTTTCCTGGAGAATATTTATCGAATTCATCGAGGTTCAGCAGTCCCATTTCCGACATTTTGCGGGTGGCATTGCTCCGTGAGGTAAGCTCCACTTCATCCGAATAGTAGCGGGACAAGCTGTCGGGCATCAGACTTTTGCAGAATGTGGATTTCAGGCAGCCCTGTCGGATGCTGACGAGTAGGGGAGCCACGCTGTTGGCATGCTTTCCAGTCTGTCCTGTCCATTGGGCAGTGAGACCGAGCATCCATGTATGGAAACCGTTTATCCAATATGATTCGGACGAGATGCGTTGGGCCAGTCGGGTTATCCGGTCGATGCCATCCCAAACGGGAAGCTGTTCAAAATAAAGCAGGAAAGGATGATACTCAGGTACATGTTTGGAGAAAAGAAAACGGCTGATATCTTTGTCCCAACATAGAATTCCCCGGGCATGGGCTTCGAGGCATAGGGTATTCAGTTCCCGTTTGCCAATGGTGACAAACGTTTTGTCTGCGGCATTGGCGGGGCGGTATTCGGTTTCGTCTGTCAGCAGGTTGTAACGGAAGAGGTAACTGGTTTGCAAAAAGCGGTTTACCTGTTCTGTCAGGTTACATTTTTGCACGCGGGCAGGTTTGTCATGCTTCCGGTTTCTTAGTAGAAAGAGGATAAATTTCATAATGCTTTTTTTCATGGTATGCATTGTTTTTATTAATGGGTTCATGCCACTAAGTTACTATCGGCAGGAAGCCTTTTGCAAGCCTTTCTTATACTATTTTTATTGGTGGTACAGTATGTGGAAAGACCTTGTGTTATTGTATTTTCAATGTGAGATAATTCTTTTTCTCTCGTTGCAAAATAGGGTGTTGACTATAGTCAACCGTTCTGTTCATTACTGTCGGCTGTTCTGTTTACAACAGTCGGCTGCTTTGTTGACTGTTGTCGGTAACCGGTTTATCTTAAAGGAAAAATAGATTATCTCGTAGGAAAACACTATATTTACACAATATAAATAAATACTGCACAATGGCAATTCATTTTGAATGGTATGAGAATCCGGTTCCACCAAACCGGCCGGATGAGAAAAAACTCCATGCACGCATTACGTACAATGGAAAGGTAGGGACAGACTACGTGAGGCGTAAAATCCAGGAGCGTTGTTCGCTGACGGAAACGGATGTAACGGCTGTGCTCGATGCACTGTCGCATGTGTTAGGGCAGGAACTGGGCGACGGACGTCAAGTGCATCTGGACGGGATAGGCTATTTTCATCCTACGCTGAAATGTATAGAAGAGGTGACGGCAGAGACGAAACGCAAAAACACCAAAGTTCGTTTAAAAGGTATCAAGTTTCGTGCCGACCAGGCATTGAAGAACGAAGTAGGAGCTGTAAAGCTTAAAAATATCAAGCATGACGGGCACTCCAGTAAGTTATCGGACGTGGAAATAGACATGCGCCTCCGTGCTTATTTTGCCGACCATCAGCTGATGACCCGTGCAGACTTCCAACAGATTTGCGGATTTATGAGGTCGAAGGCTATGGAACATATCCGCAGATTGAAGTTGGAAGGAAAAATACGGAATATAGGACTGCCTACACAACCGATATACGTACCCGTGGAGGGATATTACGGGATAAGCAGGGATAGGATTGTCCGGAAATGATTTTTTGACTTTTATTATGGATTTGCGGGTGAAGGCTTGGAAAGAGGCTTCACCCGCAAATGCTGATGGATAGGGAGATGTGAAGGGTAAAGAGATAAATGACAGATGGATATAAGCATATATCTTTATGATGTTTTTTAGCAGGTAAAACAATTTTTAGCAGTTTTATGTCAAAATCTACACAAGAGATGTGACTTAAAAAATGAATTTTGCCCCGTGAACAAATATCGTGGAGAACATTATTTTTTTAACACATCTTTTTATGTATAATCAACAAAGACTAAAGAAAGTTGCTTTGATGCTCATGATGAGCATGCTTTGCCTGATTTCCTTTGCACAGGAAAGACAGGTGCAGGGCATCGTGAAAGACAAGAGCGGTGAACCGATGATTGGTGTCAACGTTTTGGTAAAAGGTACCACCAACGGTACCATAACTGGAGTGGACGGAGATTTTACGCTTTCGGGCGTGAAAAAGTCCGATATCCTCTCTTTTACCTATATCGGCTTTAAGAATAAAGAGCTGAAGTATGAAGGAGAAAAACTGCTGAATGTGGTTTTGGAAGAGGATTCCGAGTTATTGGATGAAGTTGTTGTCATTGGTTACGGTACGGTGAATAAGCGAGACCTGACCGGTTCCGTAGCTTCCGTCAGTTCGCAGGATATTGCATCTATTCCGGTAGCTAGCGCTTCCGAAGCATTGACCGGTAAAATGGCGGGGGTGAATATCACTACTACGGAGGGTTCTCCCGATGCGGATATTAAGATACGTATACGTGGTGGTGGTTCTTTGTCGCAAGACAATTCACCTCTTTATATAGTAGACGGTTTTCCTGTATCCAGTATCAGTGACATTGCTCCGTCTGAAATTCAGAGTATTGATGTCTTGAAAGATGCTTCTTCTACAGCTATTTACGGTGCACGTGGTGCTAATGGTGTAATTATCGTTACTACCAAGAGTGGTAAAGAAGGAAAGGTTCAAGTGGATTTTGGCGCTTCGTTCGGTTTTAAGAAAGTGACTAAAATGACTGAAGTGATGAGTCCTTATGATTTTGTGGCTTATCAACGTGAAATCGGTTCGTTGGATTACGGAAATTATAATGATATGGATATCTGGAAATCAATCGATGGTATTGACTATCAGGATGAAATATTCGGGCGAACAGGTAATCAGCAGCAATATAATGTGAATGTGGCTGGGGGTAGCAAACAATTGACCTACAGTGTAAGTTATGCTCATAATGAAGAAAAAAGCATTATGCTTGGCTCAGGCTTTAAGAAAGATAATATCAATGCAAAGCTTAAGTCGGAACTGAACAAATGGCTGACTTTAGACTTCAATGCGCGTTTGAGTTATTCTACTATCGAGGGTTTGAGTGGTGGTGCTGATACGAATGAGTCCAATGCTGCTAATTCTACTGTAGCCAATGCGGTGGTTTTCCGTCCGGTCAATGCTTTGTCTCATAGTTCGGATGATGATGAGGAGAGCAATGCTGCTTTACAGAAAACGCCTTTGGAACGTTTGCTGGCAACGAATAAAGGACGCAATTCTTTCCGTCAGAATTATAATTTCGGTTTGAATTGGAAGCCGTTTAAGAACTGGACTTTCCGCTCGGAATTTGGTTATGGTTGGAGATATGAAGATACAGAACAATATTGGGGTACTGACGCTGTAAGTAACTCTAAATATGGTTATAACGGACGTCCTCAGGCATATTTGCTGCGTGAGACGACAAAGAACTGGCGCAATGCCAATACTCTTACTTACGAAAATAAGAAAATGTTTGATGGTCGTGACCGTTTGAATGTGCTCGTGGGACATGAAGTGAGCAGCAGCATGGAGGAATCCATAGAGAATGTGTCTGTAAATTTTCCTACAACAATGGGATTTGAGGATATGAAAGCCAATATGGGGGCCGGCACGGCATTGCCGAACCAGTCTACTATCTCTGCCGAAGAGAACATGCTTTCATTCTTCGGGCGTGTCAATTACACGATGATGGACAAGTATTTGCTTACGGTAACGGTACGTGCCGATGGTTCCAGTAAGTTTGGAGATGGAAACCGTTGGGGCGTTTTCCCCTCTGCCGCATTGGCATGGCGTATTTCCGATGAGGTGTTTATGGCTAATACAAAGGATTGGTTGTCTGCATTGAAATTGCGTTTGAGTTTTGGTACGGCTGGTAACAACCGGATTAATTCAGGGCTTCTTTATACTACTTACTCGTTGAGTGGCAATGATTCCCGTAATCCTTTCTTCAATGGAACCAGTACGCCTATGTTGGAACATGGGACCTATCTTTATAATCCAAAGTTGAAATGGGAGACTACCGTTACCCGTAACTTGGGTATTGACTATGGTTTTTGGAACAATCGTATTTCGGGTTCGGTAGATGTATATTGGAATACGACCAGAGATTTGCTGATGAAGGCGGAGATACCCGGTAACTCCGGTTATTCTTATCAGTATCAGAATTTTGGACAGACTTCGAATAAAGGTATTGAAATGTCGATGGATGCAGTATTGGTAGATACGAAAAACTTCAGCTTGAACTTTACTGCCAATGTTGCCTACAACCGAAACCGAATTGACAAATTGACCACCGACAGCCCTTGGCAGAGTAGCAATTGGGCAGGAAGCACTATTTCCAAATATGAAGATTTCCGTGTGGAAGAGGGTGGACGTCTGGGTGAAGTATGGGGATTCCGTACCAATGGATATTATACAGTATATGATCCTGTTACCAATCCGACCGGAGAATTGGTATGGGGCGATAAACAATGGGTGCTGAAAGATGGTATGAAAGATAACAGCCCTACGATAACAGGAGGTTCTTACTATCCTGGCGGATTGAAAATACAGACCGATGAGAATGGAAATCCTTTGAAACAGCGTCTTGGAAACACTGTAGCTCCTTGGGTAGGCGGTTTTGGGCTGAATGGGCGTTTCGGCAATAGCCGCACCGGTGAGTTGGATGTGAATATCTTCTTTAACTATTCTACCGGCAATGTGATTATCAACGGTACAAAATTGGCATCGTCTTTCCGTTCCGGCTCTAGGACCGGTTATAACTTGAATAATGATTTCCGTCTTGGTAACCGATATACATGGATCGATCCGGAAACAGGCTTGAATCTTGCCAGCTCTTCAACCGCAGTCTTGAATCATTATGGTGACATGCAGGCTGCCGGATTGCGCCTGAATGAAATCAATTCCAATGCCAATATGTATAATCCGGCTGCTGCTTCTACTATGCAGTTAATAGATTATGCGGTGGAGGATGCTTCTTTCTTGCGCCTGAACAATCTTACTATCGGTTATTCGCTGCCTAAGCACCTTGTTAAGAAAGCATTCTTGCAGAATGTAAGGGTTTATCTGACCGGATATAACTTGTTCTGTTGGACCAGCTATAGCGGAGCCGATCCTGAAGTGGATGTGAGCAGCAAGCGCAACGCCATGACACCGGGTGTGGACTATGCCGCTTATCCCAAGAGCCGTACGTTTGTAGGCGGCATTAACATTACATTCTAAAACCTAACAGATATTGACTGATATGAGAAATATATATAAAACTTTGTGTTTAGCGGCAGGGTTGGTTGCCATGACTTCCTGTTCTGATTTTCTGGATCAGACTTCTCCTTCCGAACTGGATAATAAAACTACTTTTAATAACACATACTATACGGAACTGACCGTGAATAAGATTTACGGAAGTTTGACTCAGGACCAAGCCTACTCCAACTTTATGCCTATTATAGCAGGTCTGAATACGGATTGTGAATTGGTGGACGGACTTGGTACCGATGCCAGCAATACCTCCAGCGAACGCGGTAATATGAATTACAATGCTAATCCGGGTTGGACGCAACTTTCGCGTGTATGGGATGTGATGTATGGCATTATTGAGAACGCCAATCTGGTAATAGATGGCATAAACAACAGCGAGCTGATTAAGACGAAAGGCGATGATTGCGATATGATGCTACGCTTCCGTGCCGAAGCTAAAGTGTTGCGTGCAATGATTTATTTCGACTTGATTCGCCTTTTCGGAGATATTCCGTTTGCTACCGGTGCTTCGGATAGCAATCTGGAAAATGTGTATGTAGGGAAGACTGACCGTGATGTTATTATGGAGGCTTTGATTGGCGATTTGGAAGAATCCATTCCTTATCTGCCTTGGGCAGGTGGTACAACTTACACCACAGAGCGTGTCACCAAAGGATATGCACATGGTTTGCTGGCAAACATAGCATTGACCCGTGCCGGATGGTTTATTCGTGAAGCTGCGAAGGAAGGATATGTGACAGCTACGGAAAACTCAGATCCGGCTTATCCTACTCAGCGTTGCGATGATGAAAAACGTCATGAGATGTATAAATTGGCAGAGGAACATCTTGCCGCTATCATCAATGATAATACACACTCGATGACTCCCACTCTTGCAGGTTATTGGAATGGGGTGAACTTGTGTGAACTGGATAATACCTATCGTGAAAATTTGTTTGAAATCCCGATGGGGCTGAATAATAGCAGTGAATTGGGGTATACTGTAGGATTTCGTGTAAACGGTGCTTTTCCCGGTGGTGTGTCTGAGGAACATAACTATGGTCCGAAAGGTAATTCCAGTGGTAAGCTCAAACTGACAGCTCCTTATTATATGTCTTTTGATGCTGCAGACCAGCGTCGTGACCTGACTTGTGCCCTGATGCAGATTCGTACGAAGAGTGGCGTTTATAAAGAAGATATGCTTGGCAATGCTCCTTTTGCCATTTATTGCGGCAAGTGGGACTATCGTAAGATGAAAAATCGGAAAGACGGTTGGTGGGATGCTGTGAAAGCAAGCGACCAGAAAGTGTGCAGTGGCATCAATGTTGTAAAGATGCGCTATCCTCATGTTTTACTTATGTATGCGGAGGTTATGAATGAACTTTATGGCAGCTATAATACAGGTGGCGAGTATTGTTCAAAAACAGCTTTCGAAGCTCTTTCCGAGATACATACACGTGCCTTCAACGGTGACAAGGCTGCTGCAGAGGCTCATTTGACGAAACTCATTAATGAACAGGGTTTCTTTGAAACGATTGTTGATGAAAATGCCTGGGAATTGGCAGGTGAGGGTGTACGTAAATTCGACCTTATCCGTTGGAATCTGCTCAGTGCCAAGATTGACGAGTTCAAGGAGAGCTATCGTAATGCAGTGAATAATGGTTCATATCCGGCTAAAATTTATTATAAGTTCAAGGAGGATAATTTCACGATTGATGTAACCACATTCAATTACAACGAACCTGTGGAAGCCGGTTACTTTAGCGCCAATTTCTTCGGCAGAGAGACTACAGATGCCAAGCAGGAGCAACTGCTTGTTAATCTGCCCAGTATTTCGGCAGGGTTGAACCGTGTAGTGAAAAACCGTTATTTGCTTCCTATCGCTTCTACCACGATTTCTACATCGAATGGCAAGTTGCATAATTCTTATGGATATAGTGATTAATCTTAAACACTCAAGGAAATGAAAAATATCAGAAATATATTGGCTAAAGGGGTATTTATGCTCCTTGTCTCTTTGCTTGCAATGGCATGTACAGAGAAAAGCGATTGGGGTATTGATGCCTCGTACAGCCGTCCGTTTGGAACCAATGAGGATGGTATAAATGTAACAAAAGATGAAAAAGTAGCTCGGGTTACGGTAACTTGGGATGCCATGCCCGGCGTAGAATATTATATTCTTGAAATAAGCAAGAATGAGCTGACTGATGAAATTCCTATGGGATCGGAAGAAAACGGTAATCTTGTTTATGGGAATACGGTAGAAAACCGCATATTGAAAGCTCCTTTTTTAATTGACAATCTGGAAGCAGGTGCGGAATATTATCTGCGTATTAAGTCTGTGGCAAATGGCAAGGAATCCTATTGGGCTTATTTAGACGAACCGTTCAAAACAGTAACGGAAGAGGATGTATTGAATGTGCCTGCCGAAGAGGATCTTCCGGTTGCATCAGGTAAGGTACGTATGTCATGGGAAGCTGGTCTGACGGTAACACATTTCGAGATTGTGGGCGGTGCTGCTCCTATAGAGCGGGCAATTACGGCTGAGGAAGCTGCTGCAGGAGAGGCATGGATTGAAGGACTGAAAATATTCACAGCTTATACTATCAGCATTTATAATAATGAAACGTTACGCGGTTCACAGGAAGTGGTAGTGCCGGGATTGGAAATAGAGTCTACCGTAGATGAGATTACAGCCAATACGGCAAGATTCTCTTGGGATAATACAGTGGATGTGGACCAATATATCTGTCAGCCCTCTTCAGCGCCTACTCCGGATGATGCCACCGGAGCTGTTTCGCTAAGTGTTTCCGAGGTAAATGAACATGCCGTTATTATACCGAATCTGGAACCAAGTACAGAATACACAGTTTATGCTTTCTATAATGGGGCTATATGTGCACGTGCTACATTTACAACAAAGAAGGGAAAACCTGTTGGGTATACGGAATATAATGGTGTTGAGGCTTTAATAGCCGATTGGGATGACTTGTCCGGTAATATTTTAGTGACAATCAGTGCAGATGCGGATTTGAGTAACAAATCAGAGATACCTGCTGCGGTTACTAATATTGTCTTTTGGGGTGAGGGAGCTACACAACCGAAATTGACAATAAAGGGAATGTCGGTTCCGGGGGCGCTAACCAAATTGGAATTTTATAATTTAAATATAACAGCACCAAATGGGTATATTGTTAATCAAAATGCAGTAGATGGTTCATTTGCTGATATTATTATAAGTTCATGTACATTGAAAACGTTGCGAGGAGTTGTCCGTTATCAGCAGGCTGCGGCTGATAAATCTTTACATTTGGAGATTGCAGATTGTATTATAGATGATTTGACAGGAGGTTCTCATTATGGTGTTTTGCAAACAGAAAAGGTTGCAATATCATCTATTGCCGTGGAAATGACTAATACGACTATTGCAAATACAGGTGTAAAAGCTGCGACAATCTTTAGAACTAATACAAAACAGGGAAATGTGAGTCTTGTTGTTAAAAACTGTACATTCTATAATTTATTTAGTGGAGAAGCACTTATGAGAGATATAATTGGAAGTACAAATTCTTTTACAGCAGAAAATATATTGTTTGCAGGAAGCGGCTCTGTTAAAATATTTAATAAAACAAGTGATGCTCCAGGTATTATAAATGGGTCGAAAATTTATAGTTCTTCAGATCTTACTGTTGCAAATGCCGGTGAGGTTTCTACTACAGCTTTGTCCTATTCTTCATCCCAACTGTTCCCGAATGCATCTTCAAGTACCGATGTGCTTGATTTGACTTTCGGTGCAGATATTCCGAATGAAGTTAAGATAATCGGTGATCCGCGTTGGAATAAATAATAAATTTAATAACATGAACTAATATGAATACAAAATCTATTTATACAGTAGGCAAATGCTTGCTCCTCTTGTTACTTATCTTCACAGGTTATGCCTGTGAAGATAATGATGAAGGCAAGGAAAATACAAGTGCTCCTGTTCTTATTTCATGCAATATCAATGGTACGGAGGTTGATCTTGCCAATATTGATTCGGAAACGGAAAACAATTTGACGGCGGGTACTGATGGTTATGTGGAGTTTGTCTTTAGCAAAGCCATGCGTCAGACTCCGCCGACTAAGGATGAAGAAACCGGTGAAGTGCTGACAACCGGAATTTATTTCAATGATAAGGTTGCTTCCAATCAGATTGTCATCAATTATGAGAAAGTCCGCTATCCTTATTCTGTCAGTGAAGGTTCCGAATGTTCCTTGTTTATCGAGGCGGGTACATTGACGGATATGCAGCATCGTCCTTACAGTAAAGATATTACTTTGAAGTTTACAGCCACTTCCGGTATTTCCGGTGGAGATAGCGAAACAGTGTTTGATGCTGTTGTTGATGCAAACGGAAGAGGTGATTATACCACTGTACAAGCTGCTATTAACGCCGCTCCTGCCAATTTGACATCGCCTTACCTGATTTTTATTGCAGCAGGAACCTATAATGAATGTGTATATATACCTAAAACAAAACCGTTTATTCATTTGATTGGAGAAAATCCTGACAGAGTGAAAATTCAATTTGCGTTGAATCGTGTGGAGGAGCAAACTAATTCGGATACATGGCCTTATTCTATTCACAATCCTAATTCACCTGCGCGCCTTGCAGGATATACCACAGATCAGAATTGTGTAGTATTGATTAAAGCCACTGATGTTTATCTGGAGAACATTTCCATTATTAACTTGTACGGTGCATTGAAAAGCCGCTATGACGGTGGTCTTGGAAAAGGTGGACAAGCTGAAGCTCTGTGTAGCCATTATGATAGATTGGCTATGAATAATTGTAAATTGGTTTCATTCCAGGATACGTGGTGGACGCGTTTCCAGAAAGTGAACGGAACGTATGGTATTTGCCGGGCTTATGTACAAAATTCATGGATTGAAGGTAGTACGGACTATATCTGGGGAAGTGGTGATGTGCTGATAGAAAACAGTACTTTTTATAACACGGGCAATGGTAGTTTTATTACGGCTTCACGTAGTAATGAAACCGATGCTTATGGGTATGTGATGAAAGACTGTACGATAGACGGTGAGGCAGGTATAACCGCTTTTTCTTTCGGACGTCAGCAATCAACTTCTGCGAAGGCGGTTTTCATTAACACTGCTTTGAAGATGGATATTATAGACGGTCATTGGACTGCGGGTAGCGCAGCGCCTGCTCTTTTTGGCGAATATAATACGGTTGATAAAAATAATCAGGTAATTTCAACAGGAGATATGACAGTTGGTAGCGGCAGCAGTCAGTTTACTGCAAAAGTTCTTTCTGCAGATGAAGCTGCCGGATATACTTATGAGAACATCATTGCCAGAGAGGGATGGAATCCGAAACAGTATATGCAGACCCCAGGCACTACTATGGCTACCTTGGATGGTACTACTTTAAGTTGGAATGCAATAGACGGAGCTGCAGGTTATCTTATTTTTGTGAATGGCGTCTATTTGGCACAGACTACCGAAACTTCGGTATCTGTTACGACTGCTGCTGACGGGGTATACACAGTCAGGGGAGTAGGACACTACGGAAGCATCAGTGCTGAATAATTGTTTTATAAAAGCCGGTAAATCTGCTGCCGGCTTTTATGTATTAAAAAACTTACTTATGAGAATATTGAAACTCGTTTATTTTGGTTTGCTGTGTTTCATCCTTTCTGCTTCAGTAGTGGCATGTTCGGATGATAATCCGGTTTCTGGCGGAACGGAAGTTCCGCCAGAAACTGATAATAATGGGGATGGAGATAATAATCCAAATACGGATAATACATTGGAAGAGTATCCTGCTCCGGATCGTTCTTCGATTGCTGCATTTCCGGGTGCATATGGCGCTGGTCGGTTTACTACAGGCGGAGCAGGTGGAAAGGTGTATGTGGTGACTTCATTGGCAGACACCAACGAAAAAGGGACTTTGCGTTACGGTATCAGCCAAAGCGGAGCGCGTACGATTGTGTTTGCAGTGAGTGGACTGATAGATTTGAACAGCCCGCTGAAAATAGTAAATGGTGACCTGACAATTGCCGGTCAGACAGCCCCCGGAGACGGTATTTGTTTGAAAGGTTATCCGGTTTCTGTACAGGCTGATAATGTCATTATTCGTTTTATGCGTTTTCGAATGGGATCTGATAATTTCACAACTGAAGGTGCGGCGGATAGTGGCGATGCACTTTGGGGAAAACAACATAAGAACATCATCATAGATCATTGTTCCATGAGCTGGTGTACGGATGAGTGTGCTTCCTTTTATGATAATAGCAATTTTACTATGCAGTGGTGTATTATCAGCGAGAGTTTGAACCGTTCTGTACATACCAAAGGTAATCATGGGTATGGAGGTATTTGGGGTGGTTCACCTGCTACGTTCCACCATAATCTTCTGGCACATCATAGTAGTCGTACTCCTCGTCTATGTGGCAGTAGGTATACCGGTAAACCCGGCAATGAAAAAGTAGATTTACGCAACAATGTCTTTTATAATTGGGGACCTACCAATGGCGGCTATGCCGGTGAAGGAGGAAGTTATAATTTTGTGAATAATTATTATAAACCGGGGCCTTCTACCAATGAAAAATCCGATATTGTCAATCGCATTTTTCAGCCGAATGGAGATGATGGAAAAAATAAAAATGCAAAAGGAACATGGGGAATGTTTTATCTGAATGGTAACTATTTTGATGGTACATGCCCTCAATTAAATCCTGCTTATCAGTCTTTGCTGGAGGAGGTGAACAATGATAATTGGGTCGGTTTGCAGCCGAATGAGACATCCGGTGTACTCTTACCTTCCGGTGGAAAGTCTGCTATTCAGGCTAACTCGGAATTTACAATAACCGATGATGCGGCATTATTTACGCAGTCTGCTTCAGAAGCTTATAAAGCCGTACTGCTGTATGCCGGTGCTTCGTTGAAGTCTGATGCGGTGGACAGGCGTATAGTAGACAATGTACGTAATGGAGATTATACGGCCTCAGGAAGTAACGGCAGTGTGCTGGGACTTATTGATAAGGCAACGGATGTGGGAGGATGGCCTGTATATGTGAAAGAGAATGCCCCTGTGGATACAGACGGCGACGGAATGCCGGATGCTTGGGAGGCAGCCAATGGGCTGAATCCGAAAAGTTCTGCAGATGGAGTCAAATATAATCTGAGTAAGGAATATACAAATTTGGAAGTATATATCAATAGCTTGGTAGAGAAACTTTATCCGGCTAAATGATATTTGTGTAATTACATATTTGGATTAAAAAACGGATAAGATATGAAAGGTATATATTGGTTGTTCTATTTGCTATTTGTTTTGGGATTCGGGATTATTTCCTGTTCCGGAGATAATCCGATTGTAGATTCGGAAGGAAATATAGGTAGCAACGGCGACGATGAAAGCAATGGTGAGGAAAACGGCTCTCCTGATACCGGAGTGAAAACATTGGACTATGGCGAGTTATTTGCTTTTCCTTATGCTGAAGGTCATGGTCGCAATGCGACCGGTGGCCGCGGAGGTGCTGTATATGTTGTGACACGTTTGGATGACCCTGCCAGCAAGCCGGAAGGAACTTTACGATATGCAGTAGAGAAAAGCGGTGCACGAACTGTTGTTTTTGCAATTTCCGGTACTATCATGCTGGAACGTGAACTTAAAACAAAAAATGACAATCTTACGATTGCAGGGCAGACCTCGCCGGGAGGAATCTGTATAGCAAATTATCCTTTTACCATAAACTCTGATAATGTGATAATCAGATTTATTCGCTTCCGTCCGGGTAATATCAATACGGATAATGATGGTCTGGGAGGTTCGGATAATAAGAATATTATTATCGATCATTGTTCTGTAAGTTGGGGAACGGATGAAGGATTGTCTGTATATGGTTCGGAATATACTACGGTACAGTGGTGCTTGGTTGCGCAGTCATTGCGAGCAACTCCTGCCAAAATAACAGGAGAGAAATTTAATACTCATGGATACGGAGGCAATTGGGGAGGACACTATGCTTCTTATCACCATAATATAATTGCTCATTGCGAAAGCCGGGTACCACGTCTTGGACCTCGCTACACGACATTGGCTCTTGATAAGGGTGAACTTGTTGACATACGCAATAATGTGTACTATAATTATGCGGGAGAAGGCTGTTATGGCGGTGAAGCTCAAAAGGTGAATCTTGTAAACAATTATTATAAACCCGGACCTGCAACTAAACTTTTTACCGGCAGTAAGGAAAAACGTCAGTATCGCATTGCCAAACCCGATGTGTATCCGAAAGATTATTCGGGAGCAGATTATAAAAAATGGCTTCAGACCTGGGGCAGGTTTTATGTTAGTGGAAACTGTGTGGAAGGATATAGTGACGTGACTGCCGATAACTGGCAAGATGGTGTATTCGGACAAATGGATGCTAAAAATTGCGAAGGCGGGGAGAGTTCAGCCCTTTGGAAAGAACATACAAGCATAAAGGTAAATTCTCCTGTTTCCGGAGCCGGACATGTGACGACCCATTCTGCCGTTGATGCTTATGATATGGTTTTACAATATGCCGGTGCTTGCAATTATAGAGATAAGCTTGATGAACTTATTATAAGTGATGTCAGAAAAGGTGTGGCAACTTGTACAGGCAGTGCCAAAGAATGGGAATCATTGAAGGGATGGTCGGATAATAAACCGGGATATATCAATAAGCCGTCTGACATTGGTACTAATGCCGGACAGTTGGATGAAAAGGGATTCCCGGTTCTGGCAACAGATACTGAAATATGCACTGAAGATACTGACAGTGACGGAATTCCGGATTATTGGGAAAAGGAATATGGGCTTGATTTTAAGAAAAATGATGCGAATGAACGGACTGTTGATGTTAATGGTAAATATACTAATATCGAGATGTATATGAACAGTCTTGTACACGGTATTATGGAGGCTGGCAGTAAAGGCGGTGCTGTGGCTGATTGAGATGTGTTTTGTTTAAAAAGAATTTGTTATGAAAAAGAACTTGTTATTGGCTGTCTGCATGGCAGGGGTTATGGTATCTTTTGTTTCTGAGACATTTGGACAGAGTTTGCCGGTATATGATACTCCCGACCGTTCTAAGATTCCGGCTTTTCCGGGTGCAGACGGAGCAGGAAAATACACAACCGGAGGAGCCGGTGGTGAGGTATTGGTCGTAAACTCTTTGAAAGATGACGGAACAGAGGGTACTTTACGTTGGGCCTTGAGAAAGAAGGGACCTCGTACTATAGTTTTTGCTGTTAGTGGCTTGATTGAATTGCAGTCACCTCTGAAAATTAATAACGGTGATGTTACCATTGCTGGACAAACAGCGCCGGGAGATGGTATCTGTTTGAAAAATTATACGTTGAGCGTACAGGCAGATAATGTAATAATCCGTTTTATCCGTTCGCGTATGGGGGCAGAGATAAAACAAAAAGGCGATGATGCGATGAATGGTTTTAAACATCATCGTAATATCATTATTGACCATTGCTCCATGAGTTGGAGTACCGATGAATGTGCAACTTTTTATGATAACAGTAATTTTACGTTGCAATGGTGTATTATCAGCGAAAGCCTTGCAAATTCCATTCACGAAAAAGGTGCTCATGGGTATGGTGGTATATGGGGCGGTCAAACGGCGTCTTTTCATCATAACCTGCTGGCGCATCATATGAACCGTACTCCGCGTTTATGCGGAAGTCGTTATACTGGCAAGCCTGAAGATGAAAAAGTGGATTTGTTCAATAATGTAATCTATAATTTTGGTAGTGATGGAGCGTATGCCGGTGAAGGAGGAAGCTATAACTTTATAAATAATTATTATAAACCGGGACCTCATACGGCTACTAAATCATCTTACAAACGTTTGTTTACTGCTTATTCCGATGATGGGAAACATCAAAATGTAAAAGGAACGCATGGTGTATTCTTCTTTTCCGGAAATTATATGGATCCTACTTGTGAAAAACTGAACGAGAAACAACGTCAGGAGATGATGTTGGTTAATAAGGATAATACAGTTGGATTGATAGTGAAGAATAATTTTGCTCCGAAAAGCGATTTGCTGGCAAAGCAGCCGTTCGATTTTGCAGAACGTACTTCTTTGCAGTCTACATGGGATGCTTTTGAAGCTGTCCTTCAATTTGCCGGCGCATCATACAGCCGTGACATAAATGATAAGCGTATTGTAGAGGAAACCCGTAAAGGGATATATACCAATGAGGGTAGTCATGGGAGTACAAATGGCATGATAGACAGACCGGAGGATGTTGGTGGGTGGCCTGAATATAATTCTAAAACAGCTTTGACTGATGCCGATTTGGATGGTATGCCCGATGAATGGGAGATAGCTAACGGGTTGAATCCGAATGATGCCTCGGATAGTAAAAATTATAACTTAAATGCAAATTATACGAATTTGGAGATTTATCTGAATAGTTTAGTGGAACATCTCTTTCCCTAATAAATCTCTTCTTTCTTAAATAGGAGCATTTGGTGACTATCCTAAAGAATAAGATGGTATATGGAAATGATTGATTATAATTACTCCATATACCATCTTTATATTTAATATTCTCTATTGTCTACTAATTCTTATCTATTCAGACATACTATTTTGAAAAGAATCTGAGCCTATTTATGAGATAGCATCAATAAAGACTTGGAATTTTAAATGTATATGTAACCTTATACTATGGTAAACTAATCGGTAGGGAGAAACGTATATCTTTCTCCGGCTTTGGTTTTGATGTCATAAATATACGATTGCTGCTTTTGAGGTACTGATAGCGGTGCACTGGCTGCAACCAACGGCTTCCGTATCGGTTGGGATAGCAGCAGCGGATTATTGCATGACTCTTCTGTCGCCGGTGTCAGTTTTTCTCCATTCAGATATAAAGGGGAGGTGGTACGTATGCGTAAGGTTCCGCCGATGTTGGAAGTTATGGTAACCGTTTGCACTTTTCCTTTTTCCCATTTCATCTCTTCCAGCAGAAAACCGCCGCGACAGCGAATTCCTTTTATAGTGCCATGTTCCCACACATCGGGCAATGCAGGTAGGAGATGAATGGCACCGTCATGGCTTTGTACAAGCATTTCGGCTATGCCGGCCGTGCAGCCGAAATTGCCGTCTATCTGGAAAGGCGGATGGGCATCGAACAGATTAGGATAGGTCCCCCCGTTTTGTCCGCGTTCATCGGTGGTGGGGTGGAGTTGTTCGGTAATCAGTTTATAGGCGTGATTACCGTCGAGTAGCCGTGCCCATAGGCAGACTTTCCATCCCATAGACCAACCGGTGGAGTGGTCTCCACGGGCAATCAGCGATTTCTTGGCCGCTTCAAAAAGAACGGGAGAATTATAGGCGCTGATTTGACGGCCGGGATATAGTCCCCATAGGTGGGAAACATGACGGTGGTGATCCTGAGGATTGTCCCAGTCTTCCATCCATTCTTGCAACTGTCCCCAGCGTCCTACCTGCATGGGTGCCAAATGCTTGGCCACGGTTTGCAAGCTGTCTGTGAAGGATTTATGCTCATTCATTAAGGTGGCGGCTTGAATGGTATTGTGGAAGAGGTCGTAAACCATTTGATTATCCATCGTAGCACCGGCAACAATTACAAAATCGCGTTTACCGTTAACAGACGGACTGTTTTCCGGTGAATAGGAAGGAGCTACTACCAGCCAGTTGTTTTGGGGTTCGCGTACTAAGAAGTCCAGATAAAATTCGCAGGCGCCGCGCATAATCGGATAAACCTCTGCCAAATAGTTCTTATCGCCGGAGAACAGATACCGATCCCATAAGTGCTGGCAGAACCAGGCGTTACAAGTGGGCCAAACACCATATTTAGGACCGTCTACGGCGCCTGTACTGCGCCATATATCGGTGTTGTGATGCAACGTCCAGCCACGGCAGCCGTACATGGCGGCACTCTCGCGACCTTGTATGGCTACTTCTTTTACCAATTGCAGAAACGGCTCGTGCATTTCGGGCAAGGCAGTGGTTTCTGCCGGCCAATAATTCATTTCTACGTTAATGTCGGTGGTGTACTTCCCGTCCCAGGGAGCGCGCAACTGATAGTTCCAGATGCCTTGCAGGTTGGCGGCTTGTCCACCCGGCTGTGAAGAACATATTAAGAGATAACGTCCGAATTGGAAGTATAGGGCAGCCATTTGCGGATCGGCAGTAGAACTGAATTCTTTTACACGCTGGTCTGTCGGTTTCTTGATTTGGGAATTGCTGCCCAAGTCGAGGGAAACGCGGTTAAAGTATTTTTGATAGGCGGCAATGTGGGCTTCTTTTCTTTTTGTGTAGTTCTTGCCGGCCTGCTTCATGTATTGCTGTGCGGTTTTAAGTGCATCTCCCGATACGTCTTTGTAGTTTATGAAGTTTGTGCCGATGGAGACGTACAGAACAACGCTATTGGCATTCTTGACTTGCAAAGTACTGTCGGAGGTTGCTTTTAGCGTACCGCCGTTATTCTCAATCCGGGTAAGTGCGGTGAATCGAACCTTCCCCTCAATGCCTTCGTGGTCGTTGGCCTTTCCGTTGAGTTGCAATTCGTTGCGGGAAGAGATGCAGCGTTCTGTGTTTTCGGTATAAGGAGTGGTGTAATGCGCAGTGAAAGAAATGCTTCCTTTTTTCGAGGCTGTTAGTCTGATAACTAATAACCGGTCGGGAAATGAGGTGAATGTTTCCCGTACGTAGGTAACGCCATTGGCTGTGAAACGGGTGGTGGCTATTGCCCTTTCAATATCCAGATCCCGGTAATAGTCATCGTATTTACTGATTCCTTCAAAATCGAGATGCAGTGTGCCGACCGTTTGATACGGCATTCCATTGGCGGATTGTGAACAGATGGCAGGGCCGCATAACTCTTGTGCTTCTTTATTTTTCCCTTCGAATATCAGTTGGCGTATGCGGGGCAACGCTTCTTTTGCCTTGGGATTGGTGTTGTTGTGAGGTGAACCGCCCCAAACAGTCTCTTCATTGAGCTGGAACCGTTCGTGTATGGGGTCTCCGAAGACCATTGCTCCCAAGCTTCCGTTGCCTAATGGCAGAGCTTCTACCCATTGTCTGGCAGGGCTGTCGTACCATAACTTTAAGTTATTATTACTTTGTGCTGTGATCTTACCGCTGGTGCAGCAGAAGATGAGACACAGTAAGAGCCATTTTTTTATCATTGTTTCTTAGTTTATCCGTTTTAAGATTTCTTCCGCTCTATCTACAATATAGTCGGGGTGGAACTCCTCTAACTCTGTGCGTGGGCGGAAACCCCAGGTTACTCCGCAAGACGTTACCCCGGCATTGATTGCCGTCTGCATATCCACGCCGGAATCTCCTACATAAAGCACATCTTTTCTATCTGTTTTGGCAATGGATAGAATATCGTCTACAATGGTCGGGTCGGGTTTCACGTTTACTCCTTCCCGTTGGCCGAATACGGCGACAAAGTTTATTTTCGGGAAATAGTGAGCTATCAGTTTTTGAGTTGCTGTTTGGTATTTATTGGATGCAACCGCTATTTGCAGTCCCAGCGACTGTAATTGTTCCAGCAGTTCGGGTATGCCGGGATAGGGACGGCTCTTGTCGGCATTGTGTGCATCGTAGTAAGGAATGAATTCCTTACGGACACGGAGCACATTTTCCTCGCTCTTCTCTCCTTCGGGAAGGGCTCGCTCAAATAGTTTGTTGATTCCGTTGCCCACCATGAAGTTATAGGCTGATTCCTCGTGGGTGGGGTAACCAAGTACGCTCAATGCATGGTTGGTGCTTTGCGCCAAATCGGCAATGGTATTTAATAATGTACCGTCTAAGTCGAATATAACAAGTTTCTTCATTGTTTTCTCTTTTTTATTTTGGGGAACAAAGATATAACAATTTGCAGGGGTTATATAAAAACTCACCATAGATAACGCGGATTAATACCGATTTTAAGATAGATACCTGATAAACCGGAAATCAATGTTATCTATGGTGAGGCAGTATTTCCATGAAGCCTGTTATCTGGTAATTCTGAACCAGTCTACATCTGTCCAGCCGCCGTCGTTGGTAACGATAGCCGGGCGGGTACAGAACATGCCAACTTTGGCACCGATCCACTTGCCTTCTTTTACTTGGAATGGTTTGCCCAATGGCTGGAATTTCTTTCCGTTGAGGCTGTAACTGAAGTTACACATTACCAACAGGTCGTGTCCGCCTTCGCTCTTGGAAATCTTTTTCCCGTCAGAGGTGAACTTGGCACGCAGGTAAATCGTATTATCCTTTAAATCGACTGTACCGTTTACGGTTTCGGAAGTACCTTTGTCTGCTTTGGGGCAAGACACTTGAGACAATACCAGGCCTTTGTCCGTATTTTCCAGGATAAGTCCGGCGTAGTCAAGTCCCATAACTACCAGTCCGGTACGTTCTCCTTTGTATTTCTCCGTCGGTTTGAAGGTCAACTTCATTGTGGCGGTAAAGTTGTCGGAGGGAGTTTTTTGCAACAATAGGTTGGCTGCATCCCAAAGGTTTTTGTATTCTTTGACAACCGGGTAGGAGTAAAGGCGTACAATGCTCTGGTCACCTGCATAATAGGCCCATTTCTCATTGATGTTGGCGTGCCATTGCCATTGCGGGGAGAGGGTATAACCGTCAAACTCATCGCTTTCTTGCGGAGTGCGGATAGGATATGTCTTGCCTACGTTCGGCTTCGTATGAACCAGTACCGGGTCGCCGCAGCCGTCGCCGTCTTTGTCGATGCCGATAACCGGCCAGTCGTTTACCCATTTCATAGGTTGCAGGTGCACCAGACGGCCGTATGCGCCGACATCCTGAAAATGCAGGAACCAGTCTTCACCGGTAGGAGTGTCTACCCATGCTCCCTGATGAGGGCCGTTGATAGGGCTGTTACCCTGTGCCAGTACCTTCTTCCATTCGTAAGGGCCGTATATGTTCTTGGAGCGGAGGACAACCTGCCAGCCGGTGGGCACGCCGCCTGCCGGATGGAAGATATAGTAATATTCTCCTCTTTTATAGAGTTTGGGACCTTCGCAGGTCTGATGCGCTTCATGACCGTCGAAGATGATGCGCGACTGTGTTATGGCTTGGGTGGCATCCGCATTCAACTCGCAGATGGATATGATGCTTTTCAATCCGGCACGGCTTCCTGCATAGGCGTGTACCATGTAGACCTTTCCGTCTTCATCCCAGAAAGGGCAGGTGTCTATGATGCCCTTGCCCGGTTTTACGAGCACGGGTTCTGTCCACGGGCCTTTGGGGTCTTTGGCTTTTACCATGAACGCGCCTTGGTCGGGGTCGCCCCAGAAAATGTAGAATTCACCGTTATGATGGCGGATGGCAGGCGCCCATACACGGTTGCCATGCTCCGGACGTTCCGGTGTTTCGATAGGGGGGAGGGCGTAGGGAACGGCAGCGCCGATGATACTCCAGTTAACGAGGTCTTTGGAGTGTAAAATCTGCAGACCCGGCAGGCAGTTGAAACTGGAAGAGGTCATATAGAAATCATCTCCTACGCGGCAGGCATCCGGATCGGAATAGTCTGCGTAGAGTATCGGGTTCTTATATTTACCGTTGCCTTGGTCGGCTACCCATACCTCGGAAACATAATTCTTTTCTTGTGCCGCCAGCGGCATTGCCAGCAGCAGGCTGAGCCCTAAAAGTGCGTTTCTGCTTTTCATGTTACGATTTGATTCTTTGAGTGTTTAATTCTTGATTTTAATCTGAACCGGGTGTTGTAACTCTTCTTTCCACTCGCGCATATAGGCAAACCATGCTTCGGGAGTAGGATATCCGAAAGTTTCCTTGCATGAAGTAAACATGGTGTAATGGTGGAAACGGTCGCTGCCCGGTGCAGAAAGGGTATAAAGGAAATTATCTTTATCTTTTACTTCCTGACGGATATATTTCTGAGGAATATAGGTGGCAATGCCCACTGTCTCTTTGGCGTATTTTACGGTGTCGTTGACCGGCCAGTGCCTTCCCCAACTGCCTATCAATCCTTTGTGATCTGATTCCGAGCGTGTTTCGTTGCCCATGATATTCTGCACACCGGTACAGAACACTTCGTTCTCCAGCGGTTCGTCAAAGAAAGTCTCTACCAGCAGGTCACGGTGTCCGGCATAAAGGATATAGCGGTTGGTCATGTTCAATTCTTTTCCCTGATAGTTCCAGCCTTTTACGGCTACATCGACTATGGTACGTATAGGGCCGTAAGCAAGAATGCTTTCGGTGCGGAAAGCTATCGGTTCTATGTGGGTGGCCTTCGTTCCGTCCCAACCTTTCAGGGCGCCGACACCGCAACTGTTGCCAACCATCAGTACATCGTCTCCGAAACCGCGTGCAAGCTGTTCGTCATTGGGATAAAAACCGCTTTCCTTGATTTCCAGTCCTTTTTTGAACTTGCCGTATGGGTCAACGGTTTGCTTTTGATTGAAATAAACGCGGTAAGCCACTAATTCCGATTCGAACATCGGCCCGTGCCCGTGTAGCATATTATAAAAATTGGTAGTGCCCGGTACTGTAACCGACTGTGTGGGGGCGTGCTTCTGCTTTTTTGCATCGCGTATCAGCATTTCGGCAAATACACGTGCCGGATAGGTCTTATCTGCTTGGGCGGAAGACAAGGTAATTGCCAGCGTTTTCTTGCTTTGGGCAGGAATGTCCATGACAAATGCCAGCTCATCGGCTTTTAAATCGCCGTTCAAGTCGTCCAGTTGCGAGGGGATTTCCTCACTGCCGTTCATTACAACAGCCGAACGTACGCGGAAGCCGGGTTGCAGGTCTTTGATTTTCAGTACTACCGGAGCATCGCTCTTGTCCTTGCTCCATGAGTTGGTTACTTCTACCGAAATGGTTTTGGTATTTGGTTGTGATTGTGCGGCAAGAGTGCATGCGCACATTAACAGGAAACCGGTTAAAAAGGTCGTTTTCATAAGGAATGTGTTTAATAAACTGCGGCAAAATTAAACTAAATAGAGCAGACAGCTCTTTCCCTTTTGGCAAAAAGACTGTCTGCTTTGCGCTTATTGCTTATTGAACTTTACTTAAAAATCCAGCATTTTTCCTTCTGCGCCAATAGCGGAATATACTTTTCCGTCCACTTTCAGATTTTTGGCGTTTTTCACATCCAATGTGTGTCCCTTAGTCTCTATACGTATGTTTTCCAATGTGACACCTTCCGCCTGGCTGATGACAACGCCTTCTTTGGCATCGTTGATGATTACATCCTTTACGGTTACATTCCTGATGGGCATTTCGGGCAGTCCGTTGAAGAACATGGCGCGTCCGGAACCCTTGCAGATGATATTGGAGATGTGAATATCCCGGAAAGAAGGCGTTTCAACAGTCACTTGGGGAACTGCTGTCTTCATGCGGCCTTTCAGGTCTTCTTCCGTTTCTTCACCGGCAGCCTTGCCGCCATAGAATAGGTCGAAGAGCAGTGCTTCGTGGGGTATATCAATCATGTGGATGTTGTGAATATAGATTCCCTCTACAACACCGCCGCGTCCTCTGGTGCTTTTAAAGCGCAAACCTACGTCTGTGCCGAGGAAAGTGCAATCTGTTACATAAATATTTTTCACACCGCCGGACATTTCACTGCCCACGACGAAACCGCCATGACCGTGTAACACAGTGTTATTCTTTACGATAACGTTCTGGCAAGGTTCGCCGCGTTTGCGTCCGTCCTCGTCTTTACCGGATTTGATGCAGATGGCATCGTCACCGGCATCGAAGATGTTATTGATTATCAATGCATTCTTGCAGGATTCCAAATCCAGGGCATCGCCGTTCTGAGAATACCAGGGATTGAATACTTTTACTTGGTTAATGGTGATGTGTTCGCATGATAGCGGATGCAGACACCAGCTTGGTGAGTTCTTGAATGTAACACCCTCTAACAGGACTCTTTTACTCTTGACGATATTGAGCAATACGGGGCGCAACCACGGACGGATTTCATTCCATTCCTCGTCTGTTTCGATACCTTCGGGATTATTGAAGTTCTTGCAGGCCAATGCTCCCTTTAACGATCCGGCTGTGGGATACCATATGGATTTGTCTACTACACCGCCCGACTTGACAAGTGCATCCCATTGGCCGGCAGTCAGTTTGCTTTTTTTCACCGGACGCCAGCTATCGCCCGAACCGTCGAATACACCATAGCCTGTAATGGCCATGTTTTCTGCGTTGCGCGCAGAAATAGGCGACTGGCAACGGCGGGTATTCAACCCTTCAAACGATGTCTCAAGAATGGGATAGGCATTGAAATCATCTGTAAAGACAACGAGGGCATTTTTCTCCGTATGCAGATTGACGTTGCTCAATAACTCAATAGGACCTGTCAGCCACAATCCTTCCGGAATGACTACTTTACCGCCGCCTTTTGCATTGACGGCTTTAATGGCATCATTAATCGCTTTTGTGTTTAAGGTAGTTCCGTCGCTTTTGGCTCCGAATTGCAGGATACTGACTGTATAATCAGGAAACGACGGCTGCTCAACCTTTGGCATGTTGAAAGGCAATTCTTTATAGATGTTCTCATCTATAGAATTTTTGCATTGGGCATGAACAGCATTCTGTGCAGGCAGTAATGCAAGAGAAAATGTGGTAAGCGTAAATAGCTTTTTTAGTAATGTGTTCATTCGTGATACTATGTTAATGAATTTATGAATTTTGATTTGCGGATTAAGCGGCATTTCCTAATCTTTACTTTCCATCTTATTACTTCCCCGTAAGCTGCTCTCACGAGTGGCTTACGAAAGAAATAATAAATGATTCATGTTAACCTAATTCTAACCTTAAATAAATTATTATGAAAAAACCTCTTAATTACCGTTTGCAAATGTATCGGGCTTTGGTAGAAAAGATGTGTACAAATTGTTGGTTTTGGTGTATTTTTTGCGGTTTTACCCTTTTCTTTGTGTGCATTCGGGGTTTTTGCACTATCTTTGCAACTCAAAACTTAGTAAAAAAGGTATGAGTTACAATTTGTTGAAAGGAAAAAGAGGCATTATTTTTGGTGCTCTGAATGAGCAGTCCATTGCCTGGAAAGTAGCAGAAAAAGCAGTAGAAGAAGGTGCAACGATCACCTTGTCCAATACACCTGTCGCTGTACGTATGGGTGAAGTTTCGGCATTGGCCGAAAAACTGAATTGCGAAGTCATAGCAGCGGATGCCACCAGTGTGGAAGATTTGGAGAATGTATTCAAACGCTCTATGGAAGTGCTGGGCGGTCAGGTGGATTTTGTCCTTCATTCTATCGGTATGTCTCCTAATGTACGCAAGAAACGTACATACGATGACTTGGATTACGATATGTTGGATAAGACACTGGACATTTCGGCAATATCTTTCCATAAGATGATACAGGCTGCCAAGAAGATGAACGCTATTGCCGAATACGGTTCTATCGTGGCTCTGAGTTATGTGGCAGCGCAACGTACGTTCTACGGTTACAATGATATGGCGGATGCAAAAGCACTGTTGGAGTCTATTGCCCGTAGCTTTGGTTATATCTACGGACGTGAGCACAATGTACGTGTCAACACAATTTCCCAGTCTCCGACAATGACCACTGCCGGTTCGGGTGTAAAGGGTATGGACAAACTGTTCGACTTTGCCAACCGTATGTCTCCGCTGGGTAATGCTTCGGCTGACGAATGTGCGGATTACTGTATCGTTATGTTCTCCGACTTAACCCGTAAGGTTACTATGCAGAATTTGTTCCACGATGGCGGTTTCTCCAGCGTAGGTATGAGTTTGCGCGCTATGGCTACTTATGAAAAAGGTCTGGATGAGTACAAAGACGAAAACGGAAATATAATCTACGGATAAAAAAAGGATGATGAAGCGGTAAAGTGATAGGGTATTCAGGCTCATAGCCTTATCGCCTTACCGCTTTACCGCTTTTTTATATCCCTTTATAAATCTTACCACTCTATTTTTATTTCTTTAGTTGATTTACATGGAAACTGCTCTTTATCTGTTGCCTGTTACTTTAGGCGATACTCCTGTTGAAACCGTATTACCCTCTTATAATAAAGAAGTGATTTTAGGTATCCGTCATTTTATAGTGGAGGATGTGCGTTCGGCACGTCGTTTCCTGAAGAAAGTCGACAGGGAAATAGATATTGATTCGCTTACGTTCTATACGCTCAATAAGCATACTTCACCGGAAGATATATCCGGATATTTGAAACCGCTTGAGGCAGGAAATCCAATGGGAGTGATTTCCGAGGCAGGATGTCCGGCTGTTGCCGATCCGGGGGCGGATGTGGTGGCTATAGCGCAGCGTAAGAACTTGAGGGTGGTTCCTTTGGTAGGGCCTTCTTCAATCATATTATCGGTTATGGGTTCCGGTTTTAACGGACAGAGTTTTGCCTTTCACGGATATTTGCCTATTGAACCCGGTGAGCGTGCCAAAAAACTGAAAGCGTTGGAACAACGCGTGTATAATGAGCATCAGACCCAGCTTTTTATAGAGACTCCCTATCGTAACAATAAGATGATAGAGGATATTCTGCATAACTGCCGTCCTCAGACCAAACTTTGCATTGCTGCCGATATTACATGTGAGGGAGAGTATATTAAAACGAAAACGGTGAAAGAATGGAAAGGGAAGGTTCCCGATTTGTCTAAAATTCCTTGTATTTTTCTCTTGTATAAATAATTTCTTTTGTGTGTTCGTATTCACGTTCGAAACAACTGCTGAAAAAGTTTCTGTGAAGGTTATGCTCTATTTGCTGGAATGTCCAAAGTTTTCCGCCTTTGAACTTTTTGTTGCATAGGATGGAATCATTGTTCAGGTCAAGGATAAAGTTGTAGACCAGGCGGTTGGTAATTTCATTCTCAAAGTGGTACATGAAACAGAAGTGGAGATTTTGGGGCGGAGCTGAGGGAAGGATTTCTTGTAAGATTCTTTCAGCACCTTGTTCCAGAGTTTCTCCATACAATAAGTAGTTCTCCATTAATATATCCGTTTTGCCTTTTTCGAGTATGCTGCATTGAGGACGGGGCAGTAAAAACAGCATACCGTGTGAAGTTACGGTGATGCGGATAACGGGATTGATATATTCGTTTTTCCGGTTGATGGCTTCTGAGGCCATTGCTTTTCCAATAACATCTCCTTTTTTTGTCACGATAGGTACAAATACGGTATGACTCATTATCTTGTTGAAATAGTATATGCCGAACTGATTGAACAAGATACCCAGAATGAATACGCAGGGCGGCATGATACGGAATAAAATGTAGCGTAGCGTATCGTTCAGCGGATGCCCGAACAATATGGCAAGCGATATGATAAGAAAATGCAGGAAACCGATGAGCAGTAATACACGGGCCGATACTATGGCGGCTTCGGCTCCTTGTGCAAAAAACTGCTTGCAGCATTTATGGGTCTGGGCTGTGTGATAGTTCAAAAAGCGTCTTCTATTCAGAAAGATGATGAGTGGAGGTATAATCGCACTGATTTCCAGCGTAAACGGAAACATTGCTTCCGGACAATAATCAGCGGAAAAAAAGGAAGTTATTGTTAATAACAGTAACATTCCTGTTGTGCTGTATAATATGAATTGAGGGATATGCGGCCCCTTGCGCTGCCACATATAGATACTGGACAACACACCTACGCCTGCACCGATGTAGATAGCAATGTCTTGTATTATGAATTCACATAATATAATGGATATAATAACGGGAATATATCCGAGCGACATATTAAACTTAGATGATAGAATTCGTTGCTTGCCCATTACTACGCTATTTTGCCGTTTCCTATTCAACAAACAGCCGGTATAAAATGTTCTTTATTTCATCTTTTTTGTAGATATTGGGTTGATTTTTCTGCATGGTAGGACGAACGGACCAATGGTGCGCTTTCTACCTGGGTGAATCCTTTTTTTAATCCGAGTTCCTTGTAGGCGGTAAATTGGGCAGGGGTAACATATTCTGCTACGGGATAATGCTTATGCGTAGGTTGCAGATATTGTCCGATAGTGAGTATCCGGCAACCTGCGTCGCGCAGGTCGTCCATGAGCGCTGCCACTTCATCCGGAGTCTCCCCCAATCCTACCATAATGCCGGATTTGGCAACAGTGCCGCTTTCGGATATCTGCCGCAATACTTCAAGACTTGTTTCATAATGAGCAGCACTCCGTACCAGCGGACTGATACGTTTTACGGTTTCCATATTATGGGAGATTATCTCCGGCCGGGCTTCGATAACCATGTCTACGAGTTCCTTTCTTCCCTGAAAGTCAGGAATCAGTACTTCAACGGTCGTATCCGGGTTGAGGCGTTTGATTTCGCGGATTGTTTGCACCCAATGGGCGGCTCCCAAATCCGGCAGGTCGTCTCTGTCTACGGAAGTGACAACGGCGTGGGAGAGCTTCATTAAGGCGATGGATTCGGCTACGTGCACCGGTTCTTGCGGGTCAAGCGGCATGGGCTTGCCTGTTTGTGTATTGCAGAACTTGCAGCAACGGGTACAGATATCTCCGCCTATCATAAAAGTGGCCGTACCTTTTCCCCAACATTCTCCCATATTGGGACAACGTCCGCTGCTGCATATCGTGTGCAGGCAGTGGGATTCTACAATGCGTTTTGTCTCGGTATAACGTTCGTTGGCACCGATATTTATTTTGAGCCATTCCGGCTTACGTACTCTTTCGCTCATTTACTTTTTCAATTCCCGATTAAAGAAGTTCGTTAATTTGGTATACAGATGCAGACGGGTGTTGCCTCCGAAGATGCTATGGTTGCGGTTGGTATAAACCTGCATGTCGAACTGTTTGCCAAGTTGTACGAGGTGTTCGGCATATTCCGCGCAATTCTGGAAATGAACGTTATCATCCGCCATGCCATGTACCAACAACAGATTGCCATGCAAGTTGTTGGCACGGGTAAAGGCGGACGAGGCTTTGTAACCTTCGGCATTTTCTTTCGGGGTACGCATGAAACGTTCGCCGTATACGGTATCGTAATAGTTCCAGTCGGTAACCGGAGCAACGGCTGCTCCGGCTTTGAATACGGGAGTTCCTTCGCTCATGCTCATAATGGTCATGTAGCCGCCATAACTCCAGCCCCAGATTCCGATACGATTTTTATCTACATAAGGTTGGCGTCCTAAGTACAGGGCGGTTTCCACTTGGTCTTTGGCTTCTTTGACACCGAGATTCAGATAGGTGCTTTTGGCAAATTCCGCACCGCGTCCGCCCGTGCCTCGTCCGTCTACGCACACTACGACATAGCCTTGGGAAGCCATGTAAGTTTCCCAGCTCACGCCGAACTTGTCAAGTACCTGCTGCGAGCCTGGACCGCTGTACTGATACATCAGAACCGGATATTTTTTGCTTGCGGAGAAGTTTGCCGGCTTTATCATCCAGCCATTCAGTTCAGTGCCCTCGGAGGTCTGGAAAGAGAAGAATTCTTTCTTCGGCATATCATATCCGTTTAATTTCTGCTTCAGTGCAGCATTATCTACAAGTGTGGTCAGCGTTTTGCCGTTATTGTCGTTCAGGGTGATGACAGTCGGAATGTCCAGGCTTGAATAGCGGTTCATGAAATACTTCATGTCTGTACTGAACAGGGCGCTATTTGTCCCTGTATGCGATGATAACTTTGTTTTTTTGCCTTTGCGGTCTATCTTGTAGATAGCGCTGCGTAGCGGACTTTCTTCGTTGCTGCTGTAATAAAAACTTCCGTTTTCGGGGTCATAACCCAGGAAATCCTGTACTTCGTATGAGCCGGAAGTGACCTGTTTGATAAGATTTCCGTTTATATTGTACCAGTACAAGTGGTTGTATCCGCTTCTTTCACTGACAAAACTGAAAGTCTCCGGATAGAAAATGATGTTGTCAAATACATTCTCGCGGATATAAGTGTCGCTCTCATCACGTACGGCCAACTTGCATACGGTACTGCGAGGGTCGGCAAAATACAGGTCGAACCGGTTCTGGTGGCGGTTCAGCGTCATGATGGCAAGCTTGTTCGGGTCTTGTGTGAAACGGATACGGGGAATGTAGCCGCCTTCTTCCAAAGGAAGATTGATTTTGCGGGTTACTTTGGATTTGATATCAAAAGTATGTACGGATACTTTTGAATTCTTTTCACCTGTCTTGGGATATTTATAAGTATATTCTCCCGGGTATTTCTCGTAAGGGGCAATATGAGGCACTTCTCCGGCAAATACCGGGAAAGTATAAGAGGGAACTTCCCGTTCGTCGAAACGGATGAAAGCCAGCATCTTGCTGTCGGGACTGAATTCCAAGGCACGGTTAAATGCAAACTCTTCTTCGTATACCCAGTCGGGAATGCCGTTCAGCACTTCATTGCGGCTGCCGTCTTCGGTCACCTGACTTTCGCTGTTGCCGTAAAGTAATTTAACGAGGAAGATGTTGTTGTCGCGCACAAAAGCCACTTGGTTTCCATCGGGCGAGAAGATGGGGACTTGTTGCGGTCCGCCGTCCGACAGTTTCTCCACTACATTGTTTATCTTGCCGTCCAAATTCCGCTTCAGGCTATATATATAATGTACTGCTGTATAAGAGTGGCGGTATACAGGCACTGTTTCTGTTGCAATAAGCAATTTGCTGCCGTCCGGAGCAAAGCTGTAGCTGTCGAACTTCTTGAATGGACACTCGCGGGCAGTAGCCGCATCGAACAGCACTTCTACCGGTTTACCTGTCTTGAAAGAGTATTTGATGATTTGTGTCTTATCCGCATTCATTTGCGAATAATGTTCGCCGTCTCCCGGAATAGGGATGACACCCGAAATGTTTTGAGGGATAAATTCTCCGGATACGATTTCTTTCAAATCGAGTGGCTTGCTGTTCTGGGCAAAGCCTGCCAGTGCACAAAGGCAGAAAAAAAGTGCAAAACTTATTTTTTTCATATCTCTTAATTCGGTTATTCAGGGCAAATATACGATAAAGCGAAAATCTAATCTAATTAATTAATGATAAATTCCGTTTTGTGTCAGGAAATTTTTCCGGCTTTTCCACCATGTCGTGAGTTTTCTTTAATAATTCCCGGTAGAATGCAGAGGGTAAATAATTTATTTGAGTGAACGCTTAAACAAAACAAGCATGATAGCCAGTGAACCTATCATTATATAAGGGTAAAGCACGATGCCGTTGTCATATGTGAAAACCATTCCCATCAGTCCGTTCATGGCAGTTTGTCCTATAAGGGCGATGGCGAGCGCTATGCCGAATGCCGTTCCCGACAATGAAGGGTAGCGGGTTCCGAGAATACTCAGGATAACCGGATAAGTAGACGATAATCCCATTCCTATTACAGCCATGCCTGCAGCAGCCCGTATGAAACCGGGAGCTGCTGTTAGCAGGGCAAAGCCTGTTGCTGTGAGGATAAGACTGTAGGGGAGCACCTTTGCCGGTTGTATCTTTTTGAAAAGTACGATTTGCAGCATACGCGCTACGGTGAGTCCGGCAACCATACAGGTGAGTGCTATCAATCCCTGATTGGCAGGTATGTCGGTTACCTGACCGAAATAACTGGTGGACCAGTTATTGCATACTCCTTCAATGCCGCTTTGAAAGAAAAGAATGAAGCTGAGCAGCAGCAGGCTGCTTTCTTTCAGCAGGCCTAATCCTTCCTTTACAGGAAATCCCTGCGCTTGTTTGGGTGCGGGAAAACGTATGGGGATGCAGAACAATATACCTGCCAGCATAATGATGCCTATACCTTGCAGGATGGTTTCAAAAGAGTAATGCTCGGACAGGATTCCCAAAAGGCTTGGTATGCCAAGCGCTCCCAACCCGTAGAACACTCCCAGGAAGCTGATCCGGGAGCCTTTTTCGGATTCTCCGGAGATGTCGGAAACCAAGGCGTTGGTTTCACCGTTAAGGATGCCGCCGCCCAGACCTATGCCTACGATGGAGATTTGAAGGAGCGGGATGCTTTCGAAAAATATCAGTCCTTCCAATCCCGATAATACGATGATGCAACTGGGCACCAACAATGCTTTGTGTCCGAAACGGTCCGCGATAGGACCGAAAATCAACGAACCGGCCAACATGCCGATGGGAAGAAAGGTTACCAGTGACGTAGTTTGCAGTCCGCTTAATTCCAGTTTTGTGACGAGAGAAGGCAGTACCGAACCCAATGTAATCATTGAAACACCGAAAAAACACATTCCGATGCACGCTGCCGTGAACACAAGATTCTTATGATAACCGCTATTCATACAAATGTTTTTTTGATGGTAGGAATATTTTGTTGTGTCTTTCCATATTATATACAAAGTTATGAATTTATTTCAATCGCTATGCTTCCGGTATTATAAATTTGCATGTAGAATATGTAATCGGACTCTGAAATGTATTTGTTGACGAATATGTGGCTCTTCCATGGCAGTTATTAACATATCTAATCCGTTTTCTATTAGTAAAAATCGAAGAAAAGTTTTACTTTTGTTTCTAAATAACATAGGCTTATGAGTGCGACTCCTCTTTATAATGAATTTCCTTCTTTCCTGAAACGTTATTTTCCGTATAAGGTACAGAAAATTTCGTTGAATGCCGGGTTTACCTGTCCCAACCGTGACGGGAGCAAGGGGTACGGCGGCTGTACCTACTGCAATAACCAGACTTTCAATCCCGACTACTGCCGTACCGAGAAGCCGATAGCCCTGCAACTGGAAGAAGGAAAGCGTTTTTTTGCGCATAAATATCCCGAAATGAAGTATCTGGCATATTTTCAGGCTTACACCAATACGTATGGAGAACTGGAGTCCTTGAAGCGGAAATATGAAGAGGCATTGGCGGTAGACGGAGTGGTGGGGCTGGTTATCGGTACACGTCCCGACTGCATGCCCGATGATTTGCTGCGGTATCTGGAAAATCTCAACAAGCATACTTTCCTTTTGGTGGAATACGGTATTGAGAGTACTCGCGACGAGACACTCCGCCGCATTAACCGCGGGCATACTTTTCAAGTTACCGTCAATGCGGTGGAGCGTACGGCTGCTTGCGGAATACTGACCGGCGGACATGTAATCCTGGGGCTGCCGGGTGAGACTCACCGCAGTATCGTGGCACAGGCGAAGGACCTGTCGCGTTTACCGCTTACTACGCTGAAAATGCATCAGTTGCAATTGATACGCGGCACCCGTATGGCTTTGGAATATGAACGGAATCCCGAAGACTTCCATCTTTTCAATGTCGATGAATATGTTGACCTCGTGGTGGACTATGTAGAGCATCTCCGTCCGGATATTGTTCTGGAACGCTTCGTCTCCCAATCTCCCAAAGAGCTGCTTATTGCACCCGACTGGGGACTGAAAAATTATGAGTTTAACCACCGGGTGCAAAAAAGAATGAAGGAACTTGACGCATATCAAGGAAAGAAGTATGAAATGTGAGAAAAAAGACTTATTTTTGCCGCTGATTAAATATGGAATCAATCTAAATTAGAAGATAATAACAATGAACCCAAAAACAGTGATAAAAGGAAAAATCCACTATGTGGGAGTGAATGACCGCAATAAGCATTTGTTTGAAGGTATGTGGCCATTGCCTTACGGAGTGTCTTACAACTCTTACCTGATAGACGATGAAACGGTTGCGCTGATTGATACTGTAGATATTTGTTACTTTGAGGTATATCTTCGGAAGATAAAGAGCATAATCGGCGAACGTCCCATCCAGTATCTTATCATCAACCATATGGAACCGGACCATTCCGGCTCTATCCGCTTAATCAAACAGCATTATCCCGACATCATCATTGTTGGCAACAAGCAGACTTTCGGTATGATAGAAGGTTTCTATGGCGTGACGGGCGAGCAATATATGGTAAAAGATGAAGACTTTCTTGCCTTGGGCCACCACAAGCTCCGTTTCTATATGACTCCGATGGTGCACTGGCCCGAAACCATGATGACCTTCGACGAAACGGAAGGCGTGCTGTTCTCCGGTGACGGCTTCGGGTGCTTCGGTACGCTCGATGGCGGATTCCTTGATACACGCATGAATCTGGATAAGTATTGGGACGAAATGGTTCGTTATTACTCCAATATCGTGGGCAAGTACGGTTCTCCCGTGCAGAAGGCATTGGCAAAGCTGGGCGGTCTGCCCATCTCCACCATCTGCTCCACTCACGGACCGGTATGGACGGATAATATTGCCAAGGTTATCGGCATCTACGATCGCTTGAGCCGGTATGCGGCCGAAGAGGGTGTTGTCATTGTCTACGGTTCCATGTACGGCAATACCGAACAAATGGCGGAAGCCATCGCTGCGGAACTTTCCGTTCAGGGCATCAAAAATATTGTGATGCACAATGTCAGCAAAAGTAATCCGTCTTACATCATAGCCGATATATTCAAATACAGGGGTCTGATAATCGGAAGCCCCACGTATAGTAACCAGATTTATCCGGAGATAGAATCACTGCTCTCCAAGATATTGGTACGTGAGGTGAAAGGCCGTTATCTGGGTTACTTCGGTTCGTTCTGCTGGGCAGGTGCAGCCGTGAAGCGCATGGGCGAATTTGCCGAGAAAAGCAAGTTTGAAATCGTGGGCGATCCGGTGGAAATGAAGCAGGCCATGAAGGACATTACCTACGAGCAATGCGAGAATCTGGCACGCGCCATGGCGGAGCGTTTGAAGAAAGACAGACAATAAAGTTACCCCTAATTTATTAACCTGATAAAATAATTGTAATGAGACTAATCATTCAACCGGATTATCAATCCGTATCACAGTGGGCGGCACATTATGTAGCTGCCAAAATCAAGGCTGCCAATCCTACCCCCGAAAAACCGTTTGTATTGGGATGTCCCACCGGTTCTTCGCCTCTGGGTATGTACAAGGCCTTAATCGACCTGAACAAGAAAGGTATTGTATCTTTCCAGAACGTAGTGACTTTCAACATGGACGAATATGTAGGCTTGCCGAAGGAACACCCCGAAAGCTACTATTCCTTTATGTGGAACAACTTCTTCAGCCACATCGATATCAAGCCGGAAAATACCAATATCCTGAACGGCAACGCTGCCGACCTCGATGCCGAATGTGCACGTTATGAGGAAAAAATCAAGTCTTACGGCGGTATCGACCTCTTCATGGGTGGTATCGGTCCCGACGGACACATCGCTTTCAACGAACCGGGCTCTTCCTTGTCGTCGCGTACCCGTCAGAAAACGCTGACTACCGACACCATCATTGCCAACTCCCGCTTCTTTGACAACGATGTAAACAAAGTGCCCAAAACATCTTTGACCGTAGGTGTAGGCACTGTGCTCAGCGCAAGGGAAGTGATGATTATCGTAAACGGCCATAACAAGGCCCGTGCCCTTTATCATGCGGTGGAAGGACCTGTGATGCAGATGTGGACAATCAGCGCGCTGCAGATGCACGAAAAGGGAATCATCGTTTGCGACGATGCTGCTACGGCAGAGCTGAAAGTCGGTACATACCGTTATTTCAAAGACATCGAGGCAGACCATCTCGACCCGGAGTCTTTGCTGAAATAAGAACGATACATTTTAGATAAACGGCCGCCCGTTCTTCTCTTTGTTGTGAGAGGACGGGCGGTTTTTACTTGTAAGGAAATTTATCTGCTACGCTTTAATATGACCGTAATCAGGTATATGTATCCGGTTTCGTGATAGCGTAACAGGTGTTTTTTTATTTTCAAACTCTTAAAATTGGAAACAGATAGATGTAATTATCCTATTTCTGCTGTATGAAAGATAAGAATAAAATCATAGTCAATCCCTATCAATCGCCCTGCGGCGTGCTGTTGCTTGGTTCGATAGGCGATAAACTCTGTCTTTGCGACTGGCGGACGGAAAAGCATAGTGCCCGGGTGGACAACAGACTGAAACGGATGTGGAATGCCGAATTTGAGGAAGGTACTTCGGCTGTAATCGAAAGCGCCCGGCAACAGTTGGACGAGTATTTTGCCGGAAAGCGGCAGACATTCGATATACCGCTCCTGTTCATAGGTACGGATTTTCAGAAGACAGTGTGGAGTGAATTGTTGAAGATACCTTTCGGTACGTCAGTTTCCTATGGAGAAGTGGCACGACGCATCGGCAGACCTGCGGCAGTGCGTGCGGTAGCTAATGCCAATGGAGCAAATCCGATGTCGATATTTGTTCCTTGTCACCGGGTAATCGGCAGTGACCGTTCCTTGACCGGCTACGGCGGCGGGCTTGGCTCCAAACAGAGATTACTTGAGCTGGAAGGGGTTTTGTGATATTGATTACAGGCTGAAGTGCTGCTTTTCCGGATACCATATAATAAGGTATATAGCCGATGTGTTACATAACATAGTTTAGTAACACAGACGTTTTATTGCTTTTCTTTTGATTAATTTCTAATTTGCGGCTCACTAAAATAATGGCATACGGAAGCATGCTGAGTATTCACTTTAAATCTTATATATCATGAAAGTATATCAGACGAATGAAATTAAGAACATTGCCCTCCTTGGCAATGACGGCTCGGGTAAAACCACTCTCACGGAAGCGCTGCTCTTTGAGAGTGGTATTATAAAACGTCGCGGCAGAATTACTGCCAAGAATACGGTCAGCGATTACTTTCCGGTGGAGCAGGAATACGGCTATTCTGTGTTTTCCACCGTTTTCCATGTGGAGTGGAACGGTAAGAAGCTGAATATCATAGACTGTCCGGGCAGTGACGACTTTGTGGGAGCGGCCATGACGGCACTCAACGTTACCGATACGGCTATCCTGCTGCTGAACGGACAATACGGCCCCGAGGTAGGTACTCAAAATCATTTCCGCTATACGGAGAAGCTGGGCAAACCGGTTATCTTCCTGGTAAACCAGCTCGACCATGAGAAGTGCGATTATGATATGGTATTGGAGCAACTGCAATCAATTTATGGTTCAAAAGTGGTTCCCGTTCAATACCCGCTGGCTACCGGACCTAATTTCAATTCGTTGATTGATGTACTTCTGATGAAAAAATATTCGTGGGGACCGGAAGGCGGAGCACCCACAATCGAAGATGTTCCCGCTGAGGAGATGGAGAAAGCAACCGCCATGCATAAAGCATTGGTGGAGGCCGCTGCCGAACACGATGAAACCCTGATGGAGAAATTCTTCGAACAGGATTCTCTGACCGAAGACGAGATGCGCGAGGGTATCCGCAAAGGATTGGCCTCCCGCGGCATGTTCCCCGTATTCTGCGTATGTGCGGGCAAGGATATGGGTGTGCGCCGTTTGATGGAGTTCCTGGGTAATGTTGTTCCGTTTGTAGACGAAATGCCTCCAGTGCACAATACACGCGGTGAAGTTGTGAAACCCGATTCCAACGGACCTACTTCCCTGTATTTCTTCAAGACTGCCGTTGAACCGCATATCGGTGATGTGCAGTATTTCAAGGTTATGAGCGGCAAGGTACACGAAGGAGAAGACTTTACCAATGCCGACCGCGGTTCTAAGGAGCGTATTGCGCAGATTTACGCATGTGCAGGAGCCAACCGTATCAAGGTGGAGGAAATGGTAGCCGGTGATATCGGCTGCACGGTGAAACTGAAGGATGTGCATACGGGCAATACGCTGAATGCCAAAGGGGCTGAGAACCGTTTCAACTTCATTAAATATCCGAATTCCAAATATTCCCGCGCCATCAAGCCGCTGAATGAAGCCGATACGGAAAAGATGATGGTTATTCTGAACCGTATGCGCGAGGAAGACCCGACATGGGTTATCGACCAGTCCAAGGAGTTGCGCCAGACCATTGTGCACGGACAGGGTGAATTCCACCTGCGTACATTGAAATGGCGTTTGGAGAATAACGAGAAATTGCAGGTTAAGTTCGAAGAACCGCGTATCCCGTATCGCGAAACCATCACGAAGGCTGCCCGTGCCGACTACCGCCATAAGAAACAATCTGGTGGAGCAGGACAGTTCGGTGAAGTCCACCTGATTGTAGAGCCCTATTATGAAGGCATGCCGATGCCGGAAACCTATAAGTTCAACGGGCAGGAGTTCAAGATGAACGTGAAAGGCGTTGAGGAAGTTCCGCTGGAGTGGGGCGGCAAGCTGGTGTTTGTCAACAGTATCGTGGGCGGTTCTATCGATGCCCGCTTCATGCCGGCTATCCTGAAAGGTATCATGTCCCGTATGGAGCAAGGTCCGCTCACCGGTTCGTATGCCCGCGATGTGCGCGTTATCGTATACGACGGTAAGATGCACCCGGTGGATTCCAATGAAATTTCCTTTATGCTGGCCGGTCGCAATGCGTTCAGCGAAGCGTTCAAGAATGCCGGTCCTAAGATTCTGGAACCGATATACGATGTGGAAGTGTTTGTTCCTTCCGACAAGATGGGTGATGTGATGGGTGACCTGCAAGGACGCCGCGCCATGATTATGGGTATGAGTAGCGAAGCCGGTTATGAAAAGCTGATTGCCAAAGTGCCTTTGAAAGAGATGTCGTCCTATTCTACGGCTCTGAGTTCGTTGACGGGCGGGCGCGCTTCGTTCATTATGAAGTTTGCCAGCTACGAACTTGTACCGAGCGATGTACAGGATAAACTTATCAAGGAATTTGAAGCAAAGCAGGCTGACGAATAAAGTATTTTAATAAATCGTGAAAGCCGTTGTTCGCTCATTGTGAGGAATAACGGCTTTTTTATTAACACTTGTTAAGAATGAAGGGAAATGTGAATGCTAATATTTAATTTTTTATTAAATTTGCAAACCAAAGGTGTCTCATTTTGTTATAATGCTCGTAATACAACTTAAAAAACACGCTACGGTTAATTAACGAGAACACCCGGTTAAATCAGGTTAATTTGTTAGGAGTGTTAATTAGGGAGTGTTAATTTTGTGACTATGAAAAAGTCGACAATATGGATATTAGGCGTCGTTATGGGCCTTTCCTTCATCAGTTTGCTGTATCTGCAGATCAGCTATATTGAGGAAATGGTGAAGATGCGTAACGAGCAATTCGATGAATCGGTGAAGCGTGCCTTGATGGCTGCTTCAAAAGATGTGGAGTCTGCGGAGGTCGACCGCTGGTTGCGGGAGGATATCTCCGAGGCTGAGAAGAAAGCGTGGGAGCAAAGCTCGCAAGGCAAAGGAGTGGTGCAGACGCAGCGTTTTACGGTTACATCGCCGGACGGTACAAGGTATTCGGCTATCGAACTGAAGACATTTACCAACGAAGCATCAGAACTGCCCAGGGCAATGATTTCGCGTAAACACGGAACGAAAACGATACCCCAGACATCGCGTTCGCTGGCGGATGCCATAAAGAACCGTTATCTGTATCAACGCGCCTTGCTGGATGAGGTGGCCTGGCAGATGATTTATCGTGCCAGTAGCCGGCCGATAGAGGAACGGGTGAATTTTAAGAATCTGGACCAGTATCTGAAATCGGGGTTGATTGACAACGGTATCGAGTTGAACTATCACTTTAAGGTGATAGACCGGGACGGCAGGGAAGTGTATCGCTGTTCGGATTACAGCGATGAAGGCAGTGAGAGTTCCTACTCGCAGCCCTTGTTCCTGAACGATCCGCCTGCCCGTATGAGTATCGTCAAGATACATTTTCCCGGCAAGAGGGATTATATCTTCGATTCGGTCAGCTTTATGATTCCATCGATGATATTCACCTTTGTGCTGTTGATAACGTTCATCTTCACGATTTACATCGTGTTCCGCCAGAAGAAGCTGACGGAGATGAAGAATGACTTTATCAATAATATGACGCACGAGTTCAAGACGCCGATTTCAACCATTTCGTTGGCGGCGCAGATGCTGAAAGACCCGGCGGTAGGCAAATCTCCGGCAATGTTCCAGCATATATCGGGTGTCATTAATGATGAGACGAAGCGGTTGAGGTTCCAGGTAGAGAAGGTTCTCCAGATGTCGATGTTCGACCGGCAGAAGGCGACATTGAAAATGAAGGAATTGGATACCAATGAACTGATTACCGGCGTAATCAATACGTTTGCCTTGAAAGTGGAACGGTACAACGGGAAGATTGAGTCAGACTTGAAAGCAACCGATCCGATAATCTTTGCAGATGAAATGCACATCACGAATGTGATTTTCAATCTCATGGATAATGCGGTGAAGTATAAAAGACCGGATGTGGACTTGCAGTTGATGGTGAAGACCTGGAATGAACCGGGTAAAGTGATGATTTCGGTGCAAGACAACGGTATAGGTATTAAGAAAGAAAACTTGAAAAAGATATTTGATAAGTTCTATCGCGTGCATACAGGTAATCTGCACGATGTTAAGGGGTTCGGACTCGGACTGGCTTATGTAAGGAAGATTATTCAAGACCATAAGGGGACTATCCGTGCGGAAAGCGAACTGAATGTTGGAACTAAATTTATTATTGCATTACCTCTATTAAAAAATTGATTGATATGGATGAGAAACTGCGTATTTTATTGTGCGAAGATGATGAGAATCTTGGCATGCTTTTAAGAGAATATTTACAGGCAAAAGGTTACGCTGCCGAGTTATATCCCGATGGAGAAGCAGGATACAAGGCTTTCCTGAAGAATAAATATGACCTGTGTGTGTTTGACGTGATGATGCCGAAGAAGGATGGCTTTACTTTGGCACAGGAGGTTCGCGCAGCAAATGCGGAAATTCCTATTATCTTCTTGACGGCCAAAACCTTGAAAGAAGATATTCTGGAAGGTTTTAAAATCGGTGCGGACGATTATATCACCAAACCGTTCAGTATGGAAGAGCTGACTTTCAGAATTGAAGCTATCTTGAGACGTGTCCGTGGCAAGAAGAACAAAGAAAGCAGCATTTACAAGATTGGTAAGTTTACGTTTGATACCCAGAAACAGATTTTGTCAACGCCTGAAAAGCAGACCAAACTGACTACAAAAGAATCCGAATTGCTGGGCTTGCTTTGTGCACACGCCAACGAAATCCTGCAACGTGACTTTGCATTGAAGACTATCTGGATTGACGATAACTACTTCAATGCGCGTAGCATGGACGTATATATCACCAAATTGCGTAAGCACCTGAAAGAAGATGAATCTATCGAGATTATCAATATTCACGGAAAGGGATATAAACTGATAACTCCGGAAGCCGAGTCCTGATGGGAATCCGGCTTCGGACAATGGAAAATAAAAAAAGGCGGTTGCAGTGCAATCGCCTTTTTTTATTTCTTTTTCTCGGTATTAATCCGCAATTCTCTTGTTGATAAGAATGTAAGAAATCAATCCTATTACAATTAAAACAGCGCTGGTGCCCAGAATCGCGTTGTTGTTTACATTGCCGGTAAAAGAACATGCAACCAGGATTACAGCTCCTACCAAGATTAATATCAATCCCAGATTTTTTAATAAGCCTTTCATGTGTGTGTATTTTAATAGATTATTATTTTCGTATTCTTGTCACAAAGAAAAGCATAATTCTTTAACAAGCGAAATTATTTTTGCAAAAAAACTATTATTCGCTTAATTTAGTTGGTTTTCAGCTCTTCCCTATGGATTTACGGTTAGTCTTTCGTATTGAAAAATATTTTTCTCAGCACTTCCTGGCTCACGCTCAGCTCCTCGATGGTGATGCCTTGTAATGCTTCCTTTAACGTCTGGTTGGCTATGACACGGGCGCGCTCTTCCAGTTCCTTTCCGTCTTTAGTAAGGTGTATCAGATTGGTGCGGCGGTCTTTTTTATCGGAAATGCGTACTACAAGATGCTGGCGCTCCATATTATCTATAAGGCGGGTCATGCTGGGTTTGTCTTTAAAGGTTGCATTGCACAACTCTTGCTGCGTAACTCCGTCTTTTTCCCATAAGAAGATGAGGACAGTCCACTGCTCCGGAGTGATTTCCAAACCATTCTGCCTGAAGTTGCGTGATAATTTGCGGTTAATCGCGGCAGATACCTTACCATTCAGAATAGCGAATATCAGCCGGATGTCAAAGTTAAATTGCTCTATCATGAAATTATTGTTTAAACAACTTTGCAAATATAGTACAACTTGGATACAATACAAAATAAGTCCGCTTATTTTTGCAGTTCAAAATAAAATGCCTACCTTTGCACCCGCATTTAATAAACAAATAATTTATTTATTTAATTAAACGAGTATGAATCAATACGAAACCGTTTTCATTTTGACTCCCGTTTTGTCTGATGTTCAGATGAAGGAAGCGGTAGAAAAATTCAAAGGCATCCTTACTGCTGAAGGTGCTGAGATTGTAAATGAAGAAAACTGGGGACTGAAAAAGCTGGCTTATCCTATCCAGAAGAAGTCAACCGGTTTCTATCAGCTGATTGAGTTCAATGCAGAACCTACTGTAATTGAGAAATTGGAAATCAACTTCCGTCGTGACGAGCGCGTAATCCGTTTCTTGACTTTCAAGCAAGACAAGTACGCTGCAGAGTACGCTGCGAAGAGAAGAAGTGTTAAATCAACTAAAAAGGAGGATTAATCATGGCACAACAAGTTCAATCAGAAATCAGATATTTAACTCCGCCCTCAGTAGACGTTAAGAAGAAAAAATACTGCCGTTTCAAAAAGAGCGGTATTAAGTACATCGACTACAAAGACCCTGAATTCTTGAAGAAATTCTTGAATGAGCAAGGTAAAATCCTTCCGCGTCGTATTACCGGTACTTCTTTGAAGTTCCAACGTCGTGTAGCTCAAGCTGTGAAGAGAGCACGTCACTTGGCGTTGCTGCCTTATGTAACTGACATGATGAAATAATAGGAGGAGGAAAGTATGGAAATTATATTGAAAGAAGACATCGTAAACTTGGGTTATAAGAACGACATCGTAACCGTTAAATCCGGTTATGGTCGTAACTACCTCATCCCGACAGGAAAAGCTGTCATCGCTTCTCCTTCTGCAAAGAAAATGCTGGCTGAAGAGCTGAAACAACGCGCTCACAAGCTGGAGAAAATCAAAAAGGATGCTGAAGAACTGGCTGCTAAGCTGGAAGGCGTATCTTTGAAGATTGCTACTAAGGTTAGTGCTACAGGTACTATCTTCGGTTCTGTAGGCAACATCCAGATTGCTGACGAGCTGGCTAAACTGGGTCACAACATCGACCGTAAGATTATCGTTGTTAAGGATGCAGTGAAAGAAGTTGGTAACTACAAGGCTATCGTTAAGCTGCACAAGGAAGTTTCTGTGGAAATTCCTTTTGAAGTAGTTGCTGAGGAAGCATAAATATAGAATTCTATATAAAAGGAAAAGTCCGGTTTCTGAAAAGAAGCCGGACTTTTTTGGTTTTCTCCCTTTCCCGGTTATTCATTTGGGATGGAGTGATGTTTCATGATAAGACAGATGTTTAAATGGCAAGATGTCTTCTTGTGCTGATTGGATATAAAAAAAGTCTGTCCGTACTTTCGTACGTCAGACTTTCAATTCTCTCTAATTGTTGTTCTGAAATTATTCAGCTACAACTGCTGCGCTATCTGTTGCAGTAGTATCAGCTACTGATGCTGCTGCCTCAGCTGCTGCAGCTTCTACAGCTGCGATTGAGTCAGCGATACGGATTGAATCAGCTGTTGCTTGTTCAGCGTTAGCTGCTTTGTTACCACAAGATGCGAAAGATACTGCTACGATAGCTACGGCCATCAAAACTAATTTTTTCATTTTCTTTACTTTTAAAACGTAATACAATCAATTGCTTTATTAAAACGCTGCAAAGGTATGTACTTTTTGGATATGTTGTTCTCCAAAACCCAACTTTTTTTATACTTTTTTTTGAGGAAAGCCCATTTTGTCCTCTTCAAGCATGTTCTATAACATATTAATCCTCTGCAATGCTGTTGTATAAATACCTTTTGATACTTCTTTTCGGGGTTTTCTCAAATTCTGTAGGATAAAGCTGTATTTGGCTGATTTTTTCGTAAGCGGCAACGCTGTTGTTCAGATTCTTGAGATTTTCATCCATGATGGTCTTCAGGTTTTCCGGATTGTTCAACCCTAAAGAATCCAGTGCTTCATAGTCGGCATAGACCAAAGCTACCAATTTCCTGTTGCGCTCAATCACAAGGCTTTCCAAAACGAACGGCATATTGTTGAGGCGGGCTTCTATTTCTTCCGGGAAAATATTTTGTCCGCTGGAGCTAAGAATCATAGTTTTGCTGCGCCCACGGATATAAAGGTTGTTATGCTCGTCCAAAGTACCTAAGTCGCCGGTACGTAGCCAACCGTCTTCAGTAAAAACCTCTTTGGTGGCTTCCGGATTTTTATAATATCCAACCATTACATTCTCACCGCGTACCTGTATTTCGCCAAGTCTGTCATCCGGATTTTCTTTATAGATGCGGGCTTCCATAATATCAAGTACCCGTCCGGAAGAAGTGGTTACGAATTCGTTCCAGGGAGCGTAGCTGATAAGCGGGGCGCATTCCGTCATGCCGTAGCCGATGGTGAAAGGAAATTTGATGCGATGGAAGAATTCTTCCACTTCCGGATTCATGGCAGCGCCACCGATAATCACTTCTTTGAATCGGCCACCTAACGCATCTACCAATTTCTTACGGATTTGCCCATATATCTGTCCGTCCAGCAAAGGAATGCTGAGCGCCCATTTCATGGACTTTTTGTTGATAATAGGCTGGATGACGTTCTTGTATATCTTTTCGATAACAAGGGGGACGGTTATAATCAGGTTTGGCTTTACTTCTTCAAACGCCTTCATCAGGATTTTGGGAGAAGGTACTTTTCCTAACAGTGTGACATGTGTACCCACGGCCGTAGCGGTCAGGAAGTCGAAAGCGCAACCGTAAGCGTGTGCCAGTGGTAGAAAAGAGAGTACTTTATCACCTTTCTTCAGCAGTTCGGTACGTATGCCGAAAGTTACGTTGCCTGCCAGATTGTTTCCTGTCAGCATGACGCCTTTACTGAAGCCTGTTGTACCCGAAGTATAGTTCAACAACATTATTTTGTCGTTGGAGAGGTCGGTATAAGTTACATCTTCCCGTGTGAAACCATTCGGATAAGTTTCTTCCATTTTATCACCCAGATGTTTGAGGAAACGTTGGATAGTCTCTCCGTCACGCTGGTACAAACAGCGAAAATCGTTGAGAGAGAACACACCGCGCAATCCGGTAAGCCGTTCTTCTTCCAGATGCTCCCAGATGGCATCACTGGTGAAGAGGAATACCGATTCGGAATGATTGACGATGTGATGTACATCATTGGGGTTGAAATCCTGCAGAATAGGAACCACGATGCCGCCATAGGTGATAACCGCCATATAAGCGATGCACCAACGGGCATTATTCTTGCCGATAATCGCTATCTTATCGCCGCGGCGCAGGCTGCAATACTTGAACAGAAGGTGTAATTTGGCAATTTCCTGCGCTACTTCTCCATAGGTATAACTTTCGTTTTCTCCATAATCGGTGTAACAGGGAAGATCCCAATTCTCGCGGAAACTATGCTCGTATAGCTTGATAAAGTTTTCTTGTATCATTGCACGTTTTTTGATGAATTGTGCAAAAGTAGGAAAAATATAATAATAATGTGTACCTTTGTCGTGAAAATGTGATTTAGACTCATGATAGATACCAGTATATTTCAAGATAAGACAGCGGTTTACTATACGTTGGGGTGTAAACTGAATTTCTCGGAAACTTCGACTATCGGTAAGGTTTTGCGGGAGGCAGGCGTGCGTACGGTGCGCAAGGGAGAGAAGGCGGATATATGTGTGGTAAACACCTGTTCGGTCACCGAGGTGGCGGATAAGAAGTGCCGCCAGGCGATTCATCGTTTGGTGAAGCAGCATCCGGGAGCTTTTGTGGTGGTAACGGGGTGCTATGCCCAGTTGAAGCCGGATGCCGTAGCAAAGATAGAAGGCGTGGATGTAGTGTTGGGTGCGGAGCAGAAGAAAGACCTGCTTCAGTATCTGGGCGATTTGCGGAAGCACGAAAGCGGAGAGGCACATACCTCTGCCTTGAAAGATATCCGGTCGTTTGCTCCGTCGTGTTCGCGTGGCGACCGTACCCGCTTCTTCCTGAAAGTGCAGGATGGTTGCGATTATTACTGTTCTTATTGCACCATTCCTTTTGCCCGCGGCCGCAGTCGTAACGGAAGCATCGCATCTTTGGTGGAACAGGCTCGTCAGGCAGCCGCCGAAGGCGGTAAGGAGATTGTATTGACAGGGGTAAATATCGGCGATTTCGGAAAGTCGACGGGAGAAACCTTCTTCGACCTGGTAAAGGCGTTGGACGATGTGGAAGGCATTGAGCGCTATCGCATATCTTCTATTGAACCAAACTTGCTGACGGACGAAATCATTGAGTTCGTATCCCGTTCCAAGCGGTTTATGCCTCATTTCCATATTCCGTTGCAATCGGGTAGTGATGAGGTGCTGAAACTGATGCGCAGACGATATGATACGGCGTTGTTTGCTTCTAAAGTGAAACGGATAAAGGAAGTGATGCCTGATGCCTTTATCGGTGTGGACGTGATCGTAGGAACGCGTGGAGAAACAGAAGAATACTTTGAGCAGGCATACCGGTTTATTCAAAGTCTGGATGTGACGCAGCTTCATGTGTTCAGCTATTCCGAACGTCCGGGTACGCAGGCTTTGAAGATAGAGCATGTGGTGTCTTCCGAGGAAAAGCACAGACGCAGCCGGCTTCTGCTGGATTTGTCGGACGAAAAGACACGTGCGTTTTATGCCCGCCATATCGGGCAGACAATGCCTGTGCTGTTGGAACGTTCTAAACCGGGAACGCCGATGCATGGCTTCACTCCGAATTACATCCGGGTGGAAGTGCCGCATGATGATGCGCTGGATAATCAGGTAATTCCGGTGCGTATGGGCGATTTTAATGAAGAAGGCACGGCGCTTTCGGGAGCGTTTGGCGATAAGTGATTTACTCAGTAATCTGTAATAAGGAATTGACAAGGTGAAATCAAGATTGATTTATTGGTTGACTTATGCGGGCATGTGGTTGTTGGCCTTATTGCCTTTTAAGGTACTTTATATACTGTCCGACGGGCTTTGCTTTTTGATGCATCACGTCGTGCACTATCGGCGCAGAGTAGTACGTGCTAATTTGTGCAATGCGTTTCCTGAAAAATCCGCGGCTGAACTGCGGGATATAGAACATGAGTTCTACCGTTATATCTGTGATTATATGTTGGAGGAGGTGAAGATGCTGCGTATGTCTTTCAAGGAACTCTGCCGACGCATGGAATATGACAATAAGGAAGAGTATCTTGCCATGATTGAAAAACATGGGGGTATTGTGTTGCTGATACCGCACTATGCTAACTTTGAGTGGATTACGGGAATGAGCAGTATCATGCAAGAGGGAGATATACCGGTGCAAATCTATAAACCGTTGCATAATAAATATATGGATGCTATGTTTAAACGCATCCGTACCCGTTTTGGCGGTTACAATGTAGCCAAACATTCTACGGCGCGCGAGATTATAAAACTGTGCCGTGACAACAAGCGTGTGGCGGTGGGAATGATAACCGACCAGTCGCCCAATCCTAACGAGGCGCATTACTGGACAACTTTCCTGAATCAGGATACCGTCTTTATGGATGGTGCCGAACGTATTGCCAAACTTATGGACTTTCCTGTATTCTACTGTGAACTGCAAAAGCAGGGAAGGGGATATTGCCGGGTTCGTTTTGATCTGATAACCGAAACTCCGAAAGCGACTGCCGACGGTGAGATAACGGAATGTTTTGCCCGTCGCCTGGAACAGACAATCCGTCGCGAACCGCCCTATTGGTTCTGGTCGCATAAACGTTGGAAACTAAAGCGTGAGGATACCATACAACATGGATAAGATTGCTGTTGTCATATTGAACTGGAATGGGTGTGAAATGCTTCGTTCGTTTCTTCCTTCCGTAGTGCGCTATTCCAAGACGGAAGGTGCGAAAATTTATGTGGCGGATAACGGTTCGACAGATGCTTCCGTTGATATGCTTCGCCAAGAGTTTCCTGACGTGCATCTTATTATATTAAAAGAGAACCTCGGTTTTGCCGAAGGGTACAACCTTGCCTTGCAGCAGGTATCTGCAGAGTATGTGGTGCTGCTTAATTCCGATGTGGAAGTGACCGGACACTGGCTGGCGCCACTTGTAAGCTACATGGACGCTCATCCTGAAGTTGCGGCATGCCAGCCTAAAATCCGGAGTTGGCGGCAAAAGGAACTGTTCGAATATGCAGGAGCGGCCGGCGGATTTATAGACCGTTACGGTTATCCCTTTTGCCGGGGGCGGATAATGAGTGCAGTAGAGAAAGACAACGGACAGTATGATACTGTCGTTCCTGTGTTTTGGGCTACAGGCGCTGCCTTGTTTATCCGTCGGAAAGACTATTTGGATGCCGGCGGATTGGACGGACGTTTTTTCGCTCATATGGAAGAGATAGACTTGTGCTGGCGACTTCGTGCCCGCGGGCGGATGCTGGTTTGTGTACCCCAGAGTACCGTTTATCATGTAGGCGGTGCAACCTTGAAAAAGGAGAATCCTCATAAGACTTTTCTCAATTTCCGTAACAATCTTGTAATGCTCTATAAGAATCTGCCGCAAGAAGAATTGGGGCCTGTAATGCGTGTGCGCGCAGTGCTTGATTATGTTGCGGCTTTGAGTTTTCTGCTCAAAGGGCAGTTTCCCAATATGTGGGCAGTGCTTCGCGCACGTCGTGCATTCCATTTGCTCCGTCCCTCGTTTGCGGATGCCCGTAAAGAGAACTTGAAAAAAACATCACTCCCGATGATTCCCGAACGGGTAAAAAGTAGTATCTTGGTAGGGTTTTATCTGCGTGGGAAGAAATTTTTCTCTCAGTTGTAGGAACTGTTATCTATTCTTGATTGTTTGTTTTGTAAAAGTTATTTGCTTATGGAAAAATTGGTTAGAAAGATTGGCCTGGTGGCGCATGATGCCATGAAGAAAGACCTCATAGAGTGGGTACTTTGGAATTCGGAATTGCTTATGGGGCATAAGTTCTATTGTACGGGTACTACGGGAACCCTTATTTTGGCAGCATTGAAAGAGAAGCATCCCGATGTCGAATGGGATTTTACCATTCTCAAATCCGGTCCTTTGGGCGGTGACCAGCAAATGGGCTCGCGCATTGTGGACGGGGAAATTGATTATCTTTTCTTCTTTACAGATCCCATGACTTTGCAGCCGCACGATACCGATGTTAAGGCTTTGACCCGTCTTGCCAGCGTGGAGAACATCGTGTTTTGCTGTAACCGCAGTACGGCAGACCATATCATTTCGAGTCCGCTCTTCCTTGATCCTACTTATGAACGTACTGTTCCCGATTATAGCAACTATGCCAAGAGGTTCGAGAACAAGCAAGTCGTTGCCGAGGCGGTTGAATCGGCTAAGAAAAGAAAGAAGAAGCAATAATTCATTCTGTGCATATAATGAGGCGGGGATGTCCGAAGTGCCTGTACAGGGTTGCTTTTGTTTTAAGTAGCTATTGCTGTCGCTTCCCGTGAGATGCAAATCTCTATTCCCGCCGCTTCGATGTCTGCCCCCATTGGCGGATTGCGCTTTGATAACTTTAATTCAATATTTTCTATTTGGGGAAAGTCGCCGAACAACCGTTTCACAATACGTCCTCCGACATGTTCCAATAGCTTGGAAGGAACTTTCATTTCTGCCTTTACGGCTTCATACACATCTGCATAGCTCACGGTGTCCGCCACATCATCGGTCTGTATGGCAGGTGCGATGTTTACTTGCAGTCGCAGGCTGACGGTGAATTCGTTACCTGCCAGTGTTTCCTGTTCGCCTACACCGTGGTGGGCGAAAAAGCATATCCGGTCTAAAAATATGTAGCTTTTCATAAACGAAAAATAGTCTCTCATGCAAACTTATGGATAATATTTTTGTTCTACAACTCGTGGAGCACGATTTCTATGCTTTTTTGCAAAAAATGGCGTGAAAATTTTCATTCTAATTATATTTCTATAACTTTGCATTGAAGTTCGGTAGCGACTGTAGCTTGATTTTTTAAGGAGAAAAATATATTAGAAGCGTTGTGCTTTGTCCTCTAACATGAAAACCTAGGAAATTTTCAGAAGTTAAACAATGGACAGCACAGTGGATTCTCACGTTTGTAGCGTGGGACTGCTGTCTGTTTTGTTTAACGGGTTTTCCTAGGGCCTTCATGTTAGAAACAGCACGCAGCTCCACGTTTCTGTTTCTAACCGGTCCTTTCGGAGTTTGGAGGACGCATGCTTCCGGTCTGCCTGTGCAGACAGAAGTTTATAAGACGTTTATGCAGATAAGATTGTTGCTGTTTCTGTTGTGCATATTTCTCATGACTCCGATTGATGGGTATGTAAAAGCCGGTAATGGGGAAGATACCTTGTACTACGCCGGGCGAACATTCAGTCCGAATTCGAGCATCGGGCGCAATAACCATTCGTTGTTGTTGAAGACCAATGCTGTGGCGTGGGGAATGGCGGTTATGAACGTAGCGGTGGAGTATGATATTTCGCCTGCAATTTCTGTCCTTATTCCTTTTTACTATTCTCCTTTCAATTATTTTACTTCTTCCCGCAAACTGCGCACTTTCTGCGTGCAGCCCGAAGTGCGTTATTGGTTCGGGCAGGTGGATGGTCTTTTTACCGGTGTGCATATCGGGGTGGCTTCTTACAACTATGCTCTTAAGAACAGTACATATCGCTATCAGAATAGCGATACGGGTACTCCATTGCTGAATATGGGGCTTACTGCCGGTTACCGGCTTTCACTCGGAAAAGGCGGGTGCTGGTGTCTGGAGTTTTCTTTGGGAGCGGGATATGCTTATCTGGATTATGACCGCTTTTTCAATATTCCCGGTGGTGCTTATGTCGATACTCGTCATAAGAATTTTTTCGGCATCGACCATGCGGGTGTTTCAGTGGGCTACCGTATTGATTGGAAAGGAGGCCGGCGATGAAACAACTGTTTGTGGCTGTCTGTAGCTTGCTGTCTGCACTCTTGTGGGGAGGATGCAGCGTACGCGAAATGCCGGAAGGAGGTGGGATAGACCCTACAACCGTACATACCGAAATTGTCCTGCTACCCGGTGCTGATATGACACAGTTCGATGTTCCAGAGTTCTCTACACGTACCGCCGATGTGCACAAGTACAAGGTGCGTTATATTGTGGAAGTATATGCCGATGACAGGTTCGACCAAAGCCTGCAATTCCGCCGTCAGTTGATTTGTGAGGAAGGAGATGCAGGAGAAGTGGCATTGGAATGTGAGCTTCATGCACGTAACTATCGGGTGGTGGCATGGCGGGACTTTGTACTTGCTACCGAGGTTTCCGGCAACACTGCTGCCGACTGCTTTTACACCACTTCCGATTTTGCTGCCGTCAAGCTGAAAGGTGATTATACGGGTGGAACCGACTATAAAGATGTGTTTTGCGGACAGGCAACCCTCGACCTTATTCCTTATCGTTGCCATTTGGCAGCCCGTCATCGCGAAGAGATACAATTGGAACATCCGCTGGCGAAAATAGAGTTGATTACTACCGATGTCATCAAGTACCTCAACAAGTTGGAACAAATGAAGTCTGTCCGTCCTGCAGGCATAGAAGATTTTACGGTGCAACTGGGTTACACCGGTTATTTCCCCACAGGTTTTAATGTCGTTTCCAACCGTCCCAATGAGGCGGTCACAGGTATACAATTTACTTCCGTTCCCATTGTTATTTCCAACAATGAGGCTTGTCTGGCTTTCGACTATGTGCTGGTGAATGGTACGGAGTCTTCCGTTACGCTGGAAATGGTTATCTGCAACGAAAAGGGACAGGAGGTGAACCGGGTCGGCGGCGTGGAAGTGCCCGTCAGACGGAATAGGATTACTACGGTGCGTGATGCGTTTCTTACCCGTGAGTTCGCTCCCGGCATCGGTATCAACCCCGGTTTCGATGGAGAGATAAATGTGGTGGTTCCCTGACGGCTTATTTAAACATGACTTATTCAAACAGAATAAACAGATGTCTCATTTTAAACAAAACGAACATGAAAAAGTGTTTTTTATTAATGGCAGGTATTATCCTGCTTGTATTCGCAGCCTGTCAGAGTGACGAGCTGGCGAATGGCGGAAGAAACGGCGAAGTGGCCGCCTCTTTCAGTGTACAGTTGCCTGGGAACGGGAACAATGCTGTAACCCGTGCTGCAACGGCGGGTGACGGTACATCGGTGAACCGTTGTATCATGGAAATCTACCTGAACGACGAACTTTATAGCCGGCAGATAGGTGCGATTCAACCGGATGGTCTGACGGCCGGCTTTGATGTCCGCCTGGTTACTTCACAGACTTATAAGTTCGTATTTTGGGCAGACCACGTCGAGTCAGTGGAAGGTGATGCCATAAAGACCGATTTGCATTACAACACTGCCGACCTTCGTAACATTTCCATGCAAGGGGATTATAACGGAAGCGGTAAGGACGATACGCGGGATGCTTTCTTTGCCAGTCTGGAGAAGCTGGTGACTAATGCTTTTTCTGAAAGTGTGGAACTGACCCGCCCGTTCGGACAATTGAACATCAAAACGGAAGATTTGGCTTCTATTCCTGACAATCAAAAAGAAGAATTTGTTCCGGTAACGGCGGGCTTGTCATTCAAGAACCTTTATACCGGTTTTAATGCTGCCACGGGTGACTTGCTCGGCGAACTGACGGCTGTAGCTTACAAAGCGGCTTCGGCTGTGGCGGATGCCAACGGTAACCTGACTGTGGACTATCTCTTTGCACCGAATACTGTGGGCGGACAACATCTGGTAAATATGACGCTTGCCGTATACAACGCTGCCGGTGGACAGATTACCACGAAAGCCCTGAATAACATACCTGTTCAGCGTAACTACAAGACGAATGTAACGGGTAATTTACTGACGGTTGACGGTAAGGTAAACGTAATGGTTACTCCTGCATTCTCTTCTCCTGCTTTAAGTGAAAAAGTAATAGAGGTAGCATCCGTAAGCGAAGTGGCTGAAGCTTTGAAAACCAATACTAATGTGGTTGTAACGGAAGCACCGAAAGAAGCAGCGACTATTTCACTGCCCAAATATGAGAGCGGGGATGTTGCGGTATCCATAACATTGCCTGAAACATCGAATGATATAACCATTAATTATACGACAGAAACCGGTGAGGAGAGTAAAAATGCTCCTAAGGAACTGAATATAACGGCTCCTTCCGTCAGCAAGATAATCATTGACGCTTCGGAATCTACCGTAACGTTGAACGGACAGTCTTATTCGGCTGTTGAGGCTACTACAGCGGATAATACGCTGATTGTGGAAAGCAGTGTTACTATCGGAACACTGACGCTGAAGAAAGGCAATGTTAAACTCTATGGAAAGATAACTACTTCTGTATCGAAGGATACAGGTTGGAGCGGAACTATCATCCGCTGCCTTGATAATCAGCAAAGTTATGACAACCTGATAGCCGATAATGTATCGGGTTACACCAGTATTTTGATTGAGCGTGAGGCTTCGTTTGATGCTTCCAAGGTATCTGACAATGCTTCGGCAACCGTAGGAAAGCCGATGAAGATTGCTGCTAACGCCACGATTGCTCATTTAAAAATGCATGTAGACCAGGCTGCCGTATCTCCTATTGAGATAATAGACGGAGCTGCCAACGTGGTATTCGATGACCTGACAGTATCTTCTACCAATGAACAGTCATTGGTGAAGGTAGTAGGAACCGGTCAGAAAGTCACTATCCGTAACGGTTCTCTGTTGTTGACTTCCGGCAAGTCCAACCAGTCCGGCTTCAATATTCAGAATGGAGGTCATGAGAATACGATTACAGCCTTGTTGGAAGATACTTATATCGGTTTTGGAGCAACGAAATTGAATGTGGATAAGTCGCAGGATTATACTTATACGGATGAGAAAAAGGGTGACTTTACCAAATCTGCCTGGTCGAGAGCGATTACCGTAGGGTATAATAGTGCTAAAGCGTATGACGGGACGGCTGTGACAAACCTGACTGTAAACCGTTGTGTTTTCGAAGGAGTATATTATGTTATCAACACACTGCATAATGTATCGCTGAATGTCGATGTGGATAACTCCATTCTCGACGGACGTGCAGCTTTCAATATCTGGTCTACTGCAAAAGCCGGTTCAACTTTTAATGTGAAGAATTCCAAGTTGATAGGGCGTAACTGTTTCTCCGGTTCTACGGAAGAGTTTGCTACGGTTGTGCTGAATGACTACAATAGTAATGATGTAGCATCGGTGAAGTATGTACGTAACAATACGATTACATTGGATAATTGTGATGTAGTGAGTGACAATGCACCACAAACAGAGACGAACTATCAGTATGGCATCAGCATGCGTTCTCCCTATTATAATAAATTGATACTGAAGAATTATACGAAATTCCGTGAAACTCAGACTCCGCGTTTGCCGCATGTAGTAGATTTCAATACCAATGCATGGCGTAATGAAGTGCTTGCCGACGGTTCGGTAAATTTGGACGGATGTGCGGCAGGTGTAACAGTGCTGCCAAGCAATAAATGGAGCGGACACAGTTATGCTTCCGTAGGAACGGTTGCCGATGACGGTAAGATTTATATAGGCGATCCGGATGTGCTGGCCGGCTTTATTCAGGGCGGAGCCAATGGAAAAGGGGCAGAGGTAGTGCTTGTACGCGATTTGGATATGGGCAGCCATAATATAACATTGAGCACTTCATTTAAAAGTATAAGTAATTGCACTTTTAATGGGAATAATCATACCATTGCCAATTATACTTTATCGAACAAGCTATATGCAGGTTTGTTACCTAATGCCATTAGTGTGACTGTCAGGAATCTGACTTTGAAGAATGCGAACATTACGGCTGTTGACGACGGCAAAAACAATGCTTATGCCGGTGGGTTCATCGGCTGTGCCTATGGTACGAACGTGGTAGAAAACTGTACACTCGAAAACAGTACCGTGCAAGGCATCAATAAGGTGGGTGGCATAGCCGGTTTCCAGGCAGAAAATGGAATCAGTATCAGAAACTGTACCGTGAAAGGTTCGGTCGTAAAGGTGGATACAGAGAATCAGGAATATGGCCAATGTGGCGGTATTTTAGGATATATCGGTTCAGTGGCGGCAGCGAATGAGGTAAGCGGAAATTTCATTATCGACACCAAGGTGGAAGCTCCGGCTAATACCAATGCCGGTGAGGAACACCGTAAAAGTAGTATTTGTGTAGGTACATTGCACGGTGTAGCGGGGCAGTCGCTGGTTATCGATATGCCGTTCGGGTATATTCAGGGCTCGACCTTTAACGGGAAGCCGCTTGATAAGACAGAATATATGGGCTTGTTGGGCGGAGTGCGTTTCACGGATGCCCATCCTTCGCTGACTATTAACGGTACCAGATATTGATAGAGAGTGTGTCAAAATACATTTGACGATTTATTTTAGGCACGGATTTTAGTTTTGACGCACATTCATGGAACTTGTCTCTTTCGCAAGAGGAGATGATGCAACTGTTGCTTTCCGGATTATGGAAGTGTTCTGCGGTTCGGAGAGCATACGGTTTTTTTGTTTGTTTGCCTTCCCTGCGTTGCGAAACGTGGGGAAGTTTTTGTATGATTTAGTCAGTTGTTTGGTATCATAGGTCTGTTTATTAAGCAGAGGTATAGCAGAAAATTCTATGTAAGGAGGTGCAATGAGTAAAAAAGCGGTGGAAAACTATTAAAAGGTCTCCACCGCTTTTTTACTCATTATCAGTTAATATGCTGTTTATCGTCCCGTTTGTGCGATCAGCTCTTTTATCTTTTCGTTCAGGCTTTCGGCTTTCATCAGTTGTTCCAGTGTCAGGTGCATACGCCAGCGCCAGTAGTGGCGCGGATTGGCAGGTACATTGATACGTTCTTCCTGCGCATTGGGGTTGCGCCATTTGCCGTCCATCGACATCCAGTCCTGCAGGGAGAGGATGGCAAGTATGGAATTGCTTTGCAGGTGCTTGCGTACAACCTCTTCGCAAAGTTCGGGCGTGGCAACGGCGGGAGCGGCACCGTAATGTCCGAGCATCGTGTTGTAGTAACGTTGTGTCTGCTGGAAGTCTTCTTCCCACCAGCCGCGCAAGGTGGACATATCGTGTGTGGATATGGTGCAGACAGAGCGATACGGATACCAGTCCGGATGCCCGAACTCCTGTGCCGGATCTTTGGGCATGCGTTGTATTTCCAGGGATAGAATGCGTAAATCGTTCATTACCCATGCCACGCAACCGGGAATCATGCCCAAGTCCTCACCGCATACCAGCATCCGGGTGGATTGCGTCAGTTGCGGCAGTTTGTTCATAGCCTGCTCACGCCAGAATTCGTTGTGGCGGTGATAGTAGTACTGGTCGTACAGACGGTTGAAGGCAGCCTTTTCCCAATCGTTCAGGGAACGGTAGATATAGTCGTGCTGCACACCGATACGCGGGTGGTATTTGTACGGGTCATTGCGGTCGGGCACAAACAGCACGTCGCTGATAAGCGCATACAGGCCGTCGCGTATCCAGATGCTGTCCTCATCCGTTTTGCCGGCAAAGTAGGCCTCTACCTTGCGCTGGGTATCGAATTCGGGACGCATCCGGTAAATTTCCCACGTATCTGTCGGTTCGATGAACGTCTGCTTTACGTAATCGGTATGCGGGCCGAACATCTGTCCGAGGAAATATTCGTGTATGTAAGGTTTCAGGAACTCATCGCGGAAAGAGAGACCGTAACTCTCTATCTCCTCACGCGTCATGGGCAGGGCGGGCACGAACTGTCCCAGCAGACCGTGCACGGCGTGCATCGGAATTTCCCAGATTCGGAAGAAACCGAGGATATGGTCAATGCGGTAGGCATCGAAGTATTCCGCCATTTTGCGGAAACGCTTCATCCACCACGCATAGCCGTCCTTTTCCATGACATCCCAGTTGTAGGTGGGGAAACCCCAGTTCTGTCCGTTTACGGAGAAATCATCGGGCGGTGCGCCGGCTTGTCCGTTCAGGTTGAAATAGTGGGGTTCTGTCCATGCTTCTACACTGTTGCGGCTGATGCCGATGGGTATGTCACCTTTCAGCACAACACCATTGGCGCGTGCATGTTCGGTAGCGGCAAGCAGTTGCAGATGCAGGTTGAACTGGATATAAAAGTAGATGGCTATATGCGGATAATCGGCTGATTCCGGTTGGCAGAGCTTCTCAATCTCTGCGGCATCGTAGCTGCTGTATTTAGGCCACTCGCGGAAGTTGGGCGTTTTATAAACATCGCGCAGGTAACTGAAAACGGCGTACGGTTGCAGCCACTCTTTGTTTGATTCAAAAAAATCGTGGAAAGCTGCCGAGCTCAATACTTTTTCTCCTTCTTGCTTGAATATGAGATGAAAATATTCCCACTTGGTTTTGTTGACGGCTTCGTAATCGACGGCGGGCAGGGCATTCAGCTCTTTCTGCCGTTTGTTGAAGTCTGCCATGGCTTTTTTGTCCTTCAATGTTCCCAGTTGCTTCAAGTCGGTGTACATCGGATGGAAAGCATAGATGGAGATGCTGTTATAAGGATAGGAATCCGTCCATGTATGCGTCATGGTAGTGTCGTTAATGGGCAGAATCTGTACGGCTTTCTGTTTGGTGCTTACCGCCCAGTCAATCATACGCTTCAAGTCGCCGAAGTCGCCCACACCAAAGCTCTTTTCGGAGCGGAGTGAGAATACGGGCACGGCAACACCTGCGCCCTTCCAGGCGGGAAGGCTGAAATATACGTAGCGGTCGCCGACAACAAGGGTTTCGTTGGCGCCTGTTTGCGGGTCTGCCATATACCGGTTCGGATTGTTTTCCCAGCAAACGGCACGGCGTTCTTTCTTGTTATATAGAATGAATTTATATTCCAGCGGGAAGCTGATTTTGGTGGTATCCACCTCTATCTGCCACTCCGGGAAGTTGGCATCGCTCATAAGCACGGCTTTGTCCGGGTTCCACTCTCCGAATATAGGCTGGTTTCCGCAGATGCCCAGGCAATGGTCACTGTCTATGCAGGGCGCGTATGCCTTTATTAGCAACCCCTTCTTGTGTCCTTTGGGTGCGGCGTTGCGTTCGCGGTGTGCCAGAAGAGATTCCGTAAAGGCGGAAGTATAGAAATACTGCTGCTCCGGCAGGTTTTTCCAGCAATCCTGTATCCGGTACGTTTTCTTGGAAGTTCCGGAAAGGTAAAGCGTACGGGGCAGGCTGTTCCACTCTGCACGTGTATGCCGGCCGTCGCGGAAGATATGGTAGCTGTATCGGACAAGTCCGTCTTCCGGCATTGCAATGTTTACTTCCGCAGTCCAGTGGATACCGTCTATGGTCTGTAGCGGCAAAGCTTTGTCGGGATGTTCGTTTCCGAGTTCGGGGATGGAGCCTGAAACTCTGACTTCTTCACCCCAATTGGTTCTGTACTCGATATTGAATAATAAAATCATATATATTAGATTTAGAAACAACAATAGCTGCAATGATTATGCAAGTATAGAAAATATTCCTCATAATCATGCAGCTATTGCCGGCTATCTCATTTAAATTCCTATGCAAACGTTTGTGCTTGCCTGAACCTTATCCGCAACGGGATGTACCGCAGGTGGTGCAGATCAGGCAGCCTTCCTGATAAACCAGTGTCTCGTTGCCGCAATTCGGGCATTTCTGACCTTTGGCTGCGGTGCCGTCCGTAACGTATTTCTTCAAGGCACGTTCCACGCCGTTTTTCCAGGTATTGATGTTCTCGCTGTCCAGTTGCAGTGAGCTTACCAGCTTCATTACCTGCTCGATAGGCATGCGGTAACGCAGTACGCCGGAGATGAGTTTGGCATAGTTCCAGTATTCTTTGTTGAACTTCTCGGACAGTCCCTCGATGGTTACCTTGTAGCCGCGCTTGTTCTCGAACTGGAAGTCGTAACGCTTGTTGCCGTTTTCATCAACGTTCTTGATGATGTGTCCTGTTGAAACGTTCTTCGGAAGGATGATTCCTTCATCGTCGTCCTGAAGACCGGTAAATATTTCATAAGGATAACCGTCGAGCAAACCGACGAATGCCACCCATTTCTCCTTATTGTTCTGGAAGCGTACGACGTCTGCTTCAAGCACTTTCGGGCGGGTTTCGACAACCGTAGGCGGTTTGCACGGGGGCAACTCCTCTTTTTTGTCTTTTTTGGTGGAGATAAGCACGCCCGAACGTGAGCCGTCGCGGTATACCGTACAGCCTTTGCATCCCGATTTCCACGCTTCTACATAGAGACGGTTCACCAGTTCCTCGTCTACATCGTTCGGCAGGTTGATGGTAACGCTGATGGAGTGGTCTACCCATTTCTGGATACGTCCCTGCATCTTTACTTTCATCAGCCAGTCCACATCATTGGAAGTTGCTTTATAATAAGGTGACTTCTGTACCAGTGCATCTACCTCGTCCTGGGTGTAGTGCTTGGCTGGATCGTATCCTTGCGCCTGCATCCAGGTGACGAACTTGGGATGGAATACGATGTATTCCTCGAATGCGTCTCCGGTTTCATCCACGAAATCCACATGTACGTTGGCGTCATTCGGATTGACTTTGCGACGTCGCTTGTATACCGGCAGGAATACGGGTTCGATGCCGGAAGTGGTTTGCGTCATCAGGCTTGTCGTGCCTGTCGGTGCGATGGTGAGACAGGCGATGTTGCGGCGGCCGTATTTCTTCATTTCCTCGTACAGTTCCGGGTCTGCTTCGCGTAGGCGGTTGATGAACGGGTTGTTCTTTTCGCGTTCGCTGTCGTATACTTCGAAAGCGCCGCGTTCTTTAGCCATTTCCACAGAAGAGCGGTATGCACTCAGTGCTACGGTCTGGTGTACTTTCTCTGCAAATTCGGTAGCCTCTTCAGTGCCGTAACGCAGTCCCAATGCTGCAAGCATGTCGCCTTCGGCGGTGATGCCTACGCCGGTGCGGCGGCCTTGTCCGCTCTTTTTGTAGATTTTCTGCCACAAAACGCTTTCGGTATGCTTTACATCTTCGTTTTCCGGATCGGAGTCAATTTTGGCCATGATACGTTCTATCTTCTCAAGTTCCAGGTCGATGATGTCGTCCATGATGCGCTGGGCGAGTGCTACGTGCTTCTTGAACAAATCGAAATCGAAGTAGGCATCCGGTTTGAACGGATTGACTACATATGAATATAGGTTAATGGCCAGCAAACGGCAGGAGTCGTAGGGGCACAAGGGAATTTCACCGCAAGGGTTGGTCGACACGGTACGGTAACCCAGGTCTGCGTAGCAATCGGGTACGGACTCTCTTAATATGGTGTCCCAGAAGAGTACGCCGGGCTCGGCGGACTTCCATGCGTTGTGCACGATTTTTTTCCACAAATCGGTGGCGCTGATTTCTTTCTTGAACAGAGGTTCGTCCGCGTCAATGGGATATTGCTGTACGAATGGCTTGCCGTCGATGGCTGCCTGCATAAATGCGTCGGTCAGCTTGACGGATACATTGGCCCCCGTAACTTTTCCTTCTGTCATTTTTGCATCTATAAAGGCTTCCGAATCCGGATGCTTGATGGATACGCTTAACATCAGCGCACCCCGGCGGCCGTCTTGGGCTACTTCACGGGTGGAGTTGGAGTAGCGTTCCATGAAGGGAACCAGTCCGGTTGATGTCAGGGCGGAATTTTTTACCGGAGAACCTTTCGGGCGGATGTGTGACAAGTCGTGTCCTACACCGCCGCGGCGTTTCATCAGTTGTACCTGCTCTTCATCAATCTTGAAGATTGCACCGTATGAGTCGGCCTCGCCATCCACACCTATCACAAAACAGTTGGAAAGGGAAGCTACCTGGTAGTTGTTTCCGATTCCGGTCATCGGGCTGCCTTGCGGAACGATGTATTTGAAGTGGTCCAACAAGCCGAAGAGTTCTTCGGAAGTCAGTGCGTTGGGGTACTTGGCTTCGATGCGGGCTACTTCATTGGCTATTCTCCAATGCATGTCTTCCGGAGATTTTTCGTAAATATTTCCGAAAGAATCTTTGACTGCGTATTTGTTCACCCAAACCCTTGCAGCCAGTTCGTCGCCTTGGAAGTATCGTAAAGATTCTTCGTAGGCTTCGTCATAAGAATAAACTTTCTTTTCCACGATGCGATAACTCTTAGATTTAATTATGAATAAGTAAAAGTGTAGAAGTTGTACTTATTGCTAACAAATGTGGCTGCAAATCTATGAATGTTTTTTGTTATGGCAAAATAAAAATTGATGTTTTTATTAACCGGTTGTTAGTTTTCAGTTTTAATCGGTTAATTTGTTGGTTTATAATAAAATGGCTTTTTGTAAATTAACAAAAAGTTTTCTAAAAAGAAAATTCCATAACGAATACAGTTCGGGTAGTTTGTCCTTTTTAGAAAACATGCCTGCACATATTCTAAACTATTGGATGATATTCTGTGTTTCTTTTCATATATTTGCAGAAAAAAGAAAGAATGGAAAGTCTAAAACAAAGGAGAACAATCCGTAAGTATCAGCAGAAAGATATTTCTTCTGATTTGTTAAATGATTTGCTTGAAACCTCTTTCCGTGCTTCTACGGTTGGAAACATGCAGGTGTATAGCGTAATTGTAACCCGTGACGCTGACCGGAAAGCCAGGTTGGCACCGGCGCATTTCAATCAGCCTATGGTGAAGACGGCGCCGGCAGTTCTTACTTTTTGCATCGACTTGCGCCGTTTTAGCAAATGGTGCGAGCAGCGGAAGGCAGAACCGGGATATAACAATTTTGAATGGTTTGTTACCGGAGCTGTGGATGCTTTGTTGGTTGCGCAAACATTCTGTGTGGCAGCCGAAGAAAAAGGTTTGGGCATCTGCTATCTGGGTACTACCACCTACAACCCCCAAATGATTATTGAGGCATTGGAGTTGCCCGAATTGGTCTTCCCTATCACTACCGTTACCGTAGGCTGGCCGGCAGAGACTCCTGCACAGGTAGACCGCCTGCCTTTGGAAGCCATTGTCCATGAAGAAACTTATCATGATTATACTCCTGAGGATATCGACCGTCTATATGCCTATAAGGAGTCTTTGCCTGAGAATAAACAGTTTATCGCAGAAAATAATAAAGAAACATTGGCTCAGGTCTTTACGGATGTACGCTATACAAAGAAAGACAGCGAGGCTATGTCCGAGAACCTTTGGAAAGTAATGAAACAACAGGGATTTTAATTTGAGTATAACGTATGAGGTATAAAGCGTATCCATGCAGTTTTTTGCATGATGACTTTATACCTCATACCTTATACTTTTATTCCGTACCTTATACTTTTTTCAAGGCGGTCTGAATTTCTTCGATTTCAGCGCGGAATGATTTGTCCACCTCTTTCAGTTGCTTGATTGTTTTGCAGGCATGCAGTACGGTGGCATGGTCTTTATTTCCGATTAGCGTACCTATCTTGGCTGTAGAGAAATCTGTATGTTTTTTGGCTAAATACATGGCTATCTGACGGGCTTGCACCACTTCGCGTTTACGCGATTTTGTATGTATGGCGGCATTTTCCAAACCAAAATGTTTGCATACGGTGGTGATGATGTCGTCAATGGTTATGGCTTTGCTTTCGCAGTTCACGACTTTGCGTACGATGCGTTGTGCCAACTCCAGGTCGATTTCCTTGTTGTATATCGTAGAATGGGCCATAATGGAGATGACAATGCCTTCCAGGTCGCGCACACTGTTACCTACATTCTCTGCTATATAATCAATTACTTCCGGCGGGAATTGTAAACCGTCACGATGTATCTTATTGCGCAGGATATTTTTGCGCAATTCTACCGTGGGCTTTTCCAGTTCCGCCACCATTCCCCATTTGAAACGTGTAATCAAGCGTTCTTCCATACCTTGAAGCAGTACGGGAGCCCGGTCTGAAGTGAGAATAAGCTGTTTGCCGTTTTGATGCAGGTGGTTGAAGATATGGAAGAATGTGTTCTGCGTTTTGGTAACGCCTGCAAATTCCTGAATATCGTCAATAATCAATATGTCAATAGTCTGGTAGAAGTTGATGAAATCGTTGGTCGTATTGTTACGTACAGAGTCGGTGTATTGTACTTGGAATAAATGCGCAGATACGTACAATACGCGTTTCTCCGGATATAATTCCTTGATTTTTGTACCGATGGCATTGGCAAGGTGAGTTTTTCCCACACCTGATGCTCCATACAAAAACAGCGGATTGAATATGGTCTTAGCCGGATTGAGCGCCACTGCTTCTGCAACACTACGGGAGAGTTTATTGCTATATCCTTCAATGAACGTGTCGAAATTGTATTCCGGATTCAGATGCGGATCCAAATCGGGAACAGGTATCTGTGGAATAGCTTTATCTATCGTTTGCTTTTGTGGCATAATAGTACGGTGGGTCGACTCGTAGTTGACGGTCTTTTCAGGCCGTGAACTTTTGTCCACCATAACATTATACATCAACTTTGTTCCCTCTCCGATTACCTTATAGAGGGTCTTACGCAACAAGTCTACAAATTTATCCTCCAGAAATTCGTAAAAGAACTGGCTGGGAACTTGTACAACGAGCGTTTTATCCTCATATTTTAAGGGAACGATGGGGAGAAACCAAGTTTTATATGTCTGTTCCGGAACATTGTCTCTGATGATTTCAAGACAGCGGTTCCACAATCCGACATGATCCTGTCCACTCATAACGGTTACTAATACATTTATTAATTAAGCAAAACTTCTACGTTTGCAAAATTGGCAATCTTATTTGAAAAAAACAAATCTCTCTTTTCTTGCATTTCTCAGGAAAACAATAATCTCTTTACTTTCAGCTACTTATCGGAGTGTATGAAACCTATGCCTTTGCTGGAAGTCTTGCTTTTATGTAACAGCTTGTAATGTAGTGTATTATAGCCTATACACAAGCTGCTGCATCCATTGGAAACAGCATGAGTATAAACCTCTTTTTTACCTTTATACGTAGACTTATCAAGGGGTTTCTTTCCCAATAACAAATGAGCCTTCTTATTTAGACAAAATCTATTTAAGAGGAATTTCTACTTATCTTTCTTGCCGAACAAAGAGAAATGGACGTAGCGTTTCGGATGCGATTTCAAGTCTTCCAACAAGCTCGCTGCGTTTGCCGTGGTGGCATTCAGATTGTTGTAAAGCGAAGGGTCGTTCAGTAACAATCCTACTGTATTGTCCTTACGGTTTAATTTGTCTGTAAGCATCTTCACGTTGGCCAGCGTTGAGTCTATGCTTTGCATGGCTGTTGCGTAGTCTATCTCTTTCAGGTTGTTGGAAATCAGAACAAAGTTATCTCCGATGGTGTTCAGCTTTCCTGTGAGCTGCGGGATGTCTTTATTCATCAATGTTTGCAGTTGTCCGCTGGTTACGGCCAGGTTGGCGGTCAGGTTCTGCACATTGTGCAGGGTGGCAGGTATGGCGGGGTCTGCCAATACCGTATTTAAAGAGCCGAGGATAGAATCCAGTTTGGGCAGCATCTTTTCCAGTTGCGGCATCATGGTAGCCACTTTCTCCATCATTCCGTTGTTGAGAGTGCCGGGAATCGTATCTCCGACCTGATACTTCTCGCGGGGATTGTTGGCAAGAAGAAGATTCATCTTGACGCCGCCTAACATTTCCGTGGCCAGTTCCGCCGTACTGCCTTTGGGAATGCGGAGGTCGGTGTTGACATCTATTTCGGCAACCACTTTTCCGGGTTGGGTATAATCGTAATACAGGTCGCGTACGATACCTACGCGGAAACCGTCGGCAAAGACCGGACTTGATTTGGTGAGTCCGTTGACATTATGGAACTTGACATAGAAATAACAGGAAGGCTTGAACATGTGAATGCCTTTCAGATAGTTGATACCATATACTAATATGCAAAGCGCTGCTATGCCTGCGATTCCAATTCTGACTTCTTTGGTAATATACTTCATGATGTATTTTATTTATTTCTTTTGTTTTTAAATTCTCTGATGGCAGTATTTACGTTTACTTTCCTGCCGTTTTTAAAGGCTATGATGAAAGCATCCTTGAATTTTGCCGTAATTGAACGTTTGGTGCGTAACACCTTATTATAATCGGAAGATGCGCCATAGGTGTATTTGTACAGGCCGCCTTCCTTATAATAATCCACATCTTTCAATCCTTTCAGCCGCTTGTCGTTCTTGGCCAGCGGACGGGAAGAGGTGAGTATCTGTATCTTGAACACAGGGGCTTTGTCCTCTGTCTGCGCAACGGTTGCTTTTTCCGAAGGCTGGGGGGCCGGTTTGTTGTTCCGGGCGGTCGCTTTTTTCTCTGTTTCGGGTGTGGCATCGGCAGGAGCGGACGTTTTCTCTTCCGGCTGTGGCAGGTCTTCCGGCAGAATGGTCTGGCTGCTTCCGTTCAACCGGATTTCCTGTTCCCGTTTATAAGTAAGGAAAGCACGGAAAATACCGTCGGCAAGGGTGCCGGTTCCTGCATCCGTGTTTAGATAACGTTCTTCTTCGGGTGTGGAGATAAAGCCGAGTTCGACCAGAATACTGGGCATGGCACTGGCTTTCAATACCAGAAAACCGGCCTGGTGCACGCCCCGGTCTACCCGCCGGCAGGTGTTGCGGAAATGCTTTTGTACAAGTGATGCCAGATGCACGCTTTGCGACATATATTTATCCTGCATGAACTCGAAGATAATGTAGGACTCGGCGGAATTGGGATTAAATCCTGCATAGCGGGTCTTATAGTCGCTTTCGTAAAGAATGACCGAGTTTTCCCGTTTGGCAACTTCAAGGTTGGCATCCGATTTGGCAAGACCTAACGTCCAGGTGGATGCGCCTTTGGCAGTCCGGTTATTGGCAAGCGCATTGGTGTGGATTGAGATGAATAGGTCCGCTTTGGCATCGTTGGCTATTTCCGCGCGTCGGTTTAGAGGAATAAAGACATCCCGCGTACGGGTATATACGACTTTTACATCCGGGCAGTTCTTTTGTATCTGCTTGCCGAGCTTGAGTGCGACATTCAGGTTTATGTTCTTTTCTTTGGAGATTCTGCCGATGGCGCCGGGGTCGTGTCCGCCGTGTCCGGCGTCGATAACGACAACAAAATCCTTCGCCCCGATATTGCTGCAACAAAAAGGAGCAATGAGCAGTCCCAGGCAAAGGCTTATATATAAGATATGTTGTCTGTATCGTTTCATATTAAAATATCGTTGCAAAGATAGCGCAAAGGTCTATTATCGCCCTGCAAAAGTAATGTAATTTTATAGAAAACTCACACTTTGCTTTCAAGTTTTATTCGTAACAGCTTCTTTTTAGGGAGATTTAGTCTTTGCATTTGCAAAATTTACATGTTTTCTATACTTGCTTCTGTTTGGCGGTTGGCTGTGCATAATTCGTTAGACCCGGGTCATCCGTTCGTTCAACCTAGGTCTAACGAACGGATGACCCGGGTCTAACGAAAGGGCGACGACTGTCTAACGAATTAAAAATACTACGTTCTGTGTCAATGCTTCTCTTTTTTCCCTTTTATTTTCTGCGATGAGCCTATTTGTTGATAATATCTGTAACTTTGCGCACAAATATTAATTGGTAGATACAGGTATGCTTCTTCGTCTTATAAAGAATTGGACATTGCCTTTGGCGATGCTTGCCGGTACGGCCGGATATTTCTTCTTTGCGAAAATTCCCTGGTTTGCACCGGTGAAACCTTGTTTGAACGGGTTGGTGGCTCTCCTGACTCCGGCTTTGATTTTTGCCCAATTGCTGCTAACCTTCTGTAAGGTAGAAGTGCATGATTTGAAACCGAAAGGATGGCATGGCTGGCTGTTGCTGTTTCAGACGGTGGCGTGTCTGATTGTGGCGGCTTTGCTGGTGTGCTGTCCGATGGAGGAGATGTATCGGGAAGTTTTTGAAGGGGCTATGGTATGCCTTATTTGTCCTACGGCTACTGCTGCTGCGGTCATTACCGGTAAGCTGGGCGGAAGTGCGTCGAGTCTTACCACGTATACATTGTTGTCCAATCTTTTGGCTGCGGTGGTTGTTCCGTTGGTATTTCCTTGGGTTGAACCTCATGCGGATGTTACTTTTTTTGCGGCTTTCTTGAAAATACTGAGTAAGGTGTTTCCGCTGTTGCTTCTGCCTTTCTTCATGGCCTGGTTTCTGCGGGTGTTTGTCAAGAAAGTGCATAGATGCTTATTGGAGTTCCACGATGCTGCTTTCTACTTATGGGCGGTGGCGCTTGCCATTGTATCGGGGCAGACGGTGCGTTCGTTGGCGAACAGTGATGCTCCGGTGTTTGTGGAAGTCCTGATTGCTTTAGCAGGTTTGGCAGCCTGCTGTGTCCAATTCTATTTAGGCAAGAGAATCGGCGGGCATTACAATGACCGTATCAGTGGCGGACAGGCGCTGGGACAGAAGAATACGGTGCTTGCCATTTGGATGTCCTATACTTATTTGAATCCGCTCTCTTCCGTAGGGCCGGGTTCGTATGTGCTGTGGCAAAATATTTTCAATAGCTGGCAACTATGGAAAAAGAGAAAGAAAGAGTTGGTAAATTAATGCAAACAATTGATATATGTAATTGCGGTATTTTCTGCGTTATTCCTTTTGTTGGGCTTGTTTTCTTGACTTAATCTATAAATTCCCTTATTCTCTTACCAGTTTGTTACTCAAATGCTATGGGGTAACAAAAATAATATCTATATTGCCCCATCGTTAACAATATAAAAACATGAGTATGGCGAAGAAGAAATCGCCGGCATTATTTTTGTCGCATATAACAAATCGCAAATGAATATAAATCAGAATTATATAGAAGCAGTAAAGACCATAAAAGAAGCTATTCTACGCAGCCAGTACCGTGCAGCCGCATCGGTGAACAAGGAACAGCTATCTCTTTATTACGGCATCGGACGTTATGTATCGGAAAATTCCCGTACAGGCTTTTGGGGGAAAGGTGCAATTGAACAGATATCTTCTCTGTTGCAAAAAGAATTGCCGGGGTTAAGGGGATTTTCGGTTTCGAATATAAAGAATATGCGAGTTTTCTATGAAGAATGGGAGCCTGTCTTAAATCGCCAGCCAGCGGCTGGCGATTTGATATTAGATGAAAAATTGCTGTTGAGCGTAATTCGCCAGCCACTGGCTGACGAATTTAACTGGTCTGATTTTCTTTCAATCGGCTTTAGTCATCATACCGAAATAATATCCAAAGCTAAGACTTTGGAAGCAAGGCTGTTTTATATACATGAGTGCGCCATTCACTATTGGAGTAAATACACTTTAAGGGATTACTTAAAAGCAGACCTATACAACCATCGGGGAACTTTACCTAATAATTTCGCACAAACATTGCCCGATACTAAGCAAGCTCTAAAAGCTGTTTGTTCATTCAAAGATGAATACTTGCTTGATTTCATTAATGTGGAGGAACTGAATGAAGAGGAAGAAGATTTAGATGAAAAGATAGTAGAAAAGGCGATTGTTGCCAATGTGAAGAAGTTTATCATGACCTTTGGGCAAGATTTCAGTTTTATAGGCAATCAATATCGCATGGAGGTTGCAGGGGAAGAAATGTTCATTGATTTGCTCTTTTTCAATCGGGAGCTTAATTCTCTGGTCGCGGTCGAGTTGAAATCAGGAAAATTCCGTACATCTTATTTGGGGCAGTTGAATACTTATCTATCCGCCTTAGATACATATATCAGAAAGCCGCACGAGAATCCCTCTATCGGCATAATCCTTTGCAGAGAAATGAATCAGACCTTTGTAGAGTTTGCCGTTCGTGATTATAACAAACCGATGGGAGTTGCTACATACCGTGCTTCTAAAGATATGCCGGAACGGCTTCGTAACGCTTTGCCGGACATTGAGGAACTGAAAAAGCTATTGTAAGGCAAAAGCCTTGTTTCTTTTTGGGGCAGGTAATAGCCTTTGGTTACCCACAGTTGGTAATAGGTGGAATTCTTCTATGATAATCAGTTTGATAGGTTAGTTAAGATATAATATGTGGCAAAATATTTTCAATAGCTATCAGTTGTGGCGGAAGCGGAAAAGTGAGCAACCGCCTCTTTAGCCATACGGAAATTAGTGGGCAATAGTAATTTATTCGTCATATCCCAACTTCTTCTCATTGTAATCCGATGCGATATAAGCAGGGCGTCTTTTGGTCTCTTTGAAAATACGTCCGATATACTCTCCGATAACGCCCAATGCGAACAGTTGGATGCCGCCTAGGAACAGAATAACGACTATCAGGGTGGGGAAACCGGCGGCCTGGTCGCCGTATATGATGGTCTTTATCAGGAAATAGATAGCGTAGATAAAGCTGGAAATGGAACAGAGGATACCGCAAACGGTGGCAATGCGCAGGGGAGCGGTGGAAGAGGAGGTGATTCCTTCGATTGCCAGGTTCAGCAGTTTGAAGAAACTCCATGAGGAGTGTCCGGCAAGGCGGTCGCCCCGGTCGAATTCTATGCTTTTCTTCCGGTAGCCTATCCAGCAGAATAGTCCTTTGGTATAGCGTTCCTGTTCGCGCAAGTGTCTTAACGTCAGTACGCAGCGGCGGTCGAGCAGGCGGAAGTCTCCTACGTTCGGCAGGATATCTATCCGGCTCATCTTTTGTAAGATGCTGTAGAAGGCAAGTGACAGCCGGCGGCGCATCCAGCTCTCTTCGCCACGGTTGCGGCGTTTGGCGTAGATGTCGTCATAACCTTCTTCCCAGTATTGCAGCATCCGGTCTACAAGTTCGGGAGGGTCTTGCAGGTCGGCATCCATTACCACGCAGCAGTCTCCGGTGGTGTAGTCGAAGCCTGCAAGCATGGCGATTTCCTTGCCGAAGTTGCGCGAGAGGTTCACGAAATTTACCCTGCTGTCCGTTTGTCGGAGTTGGCGGATAACATCGAGTGTCCGGTCGCTGCTGCCGTCATTGATAAATAGGATTTCCCATGCATAAGTGCTGTTGCGGTTGATAAGTTCTATCAAGCGCTGATATAGGGTAGGGAGCATCGCTTCTTCGTTGTAGACCGGAATCAGTAGGGTTACTTTCTTCATTTCGCAAATGTGTATGGTAAATACTTTGCAAATATATTATTTTCCGGAGAAGTCCGGGATAAATATTATAATTAAAAATTATTGATTTGAGAAATATCAGTCTTTTCGTTTGAAAACGAAGCGTACCAACAGGAAATTGACCGGAATGGCTATGGCGAATACCGGAATAGGGGCAAGAGTTTTGGAGAGTCCCAACCAGAGGAATGTATTCAGCAAACCGATGTGCAGCAGGTAATTGAATAAATGTGCTCCTCCAAAACCGAACGCCTTGCTCCATGACGGCTTTTTGCCGAACGTGAAATATGCGGTAAGGTAGAAATTGGCGATAAAGCTCAGGGCATAGCCGAGGGTATAGGCTATATTTACATTGATGAACCGTTGCAGTAAGAAGTATATCCCGTAGTGCAAAGCGGTTGCAAGGATACCCACCATGACAAAACGTATGAACTCGGGAAATCTTTTTAAATGCTTCATTTTAGGTTTACGCTATCATTGAGTCGGCAAAGTTAGGTATTGTTGTAGAATATTTCGTACTTTTGCAGCCGGAAAAATATAAAAACGAAAATATATGTCGGACAGAAAGATAGCGTTCTGGTTTATTGCACTGTTAAGTGTACTTGTACTGGTTCCCTTTTTAGGGGAAACCATATTCTATTCGAAAGGGGAACCGCGTGAGGCGATAGTTGCATATACCATGCTGGAAAGCGGTAACTGGATACTCCCGACGAATTACGGAGTGGAAATAGCTTATAAACCGCCTTTCCTTTATTGGACAATAGCCGTCATTTCATCCGTCTTGGGAGGAGTTACGGAGTTCTCGGCACGTATGCCGTCGGCGCTTGCTTTTCTGGCTATGCAGTTGGTATTCTTCAGCTTCGTAGCCAAACGCAAGGATGTAAAGACTGCATTCCTGACCTCTATCCTTCTTTTGTCCTCTTTTGAAGTGCACCGTGCGGCGGTAGCTTGCCGGCTTGATATGCTGCAAGTTTCTCTCATCGTGATTTCATTGTGTCTGCTTTTCCGATGGGATGAGAAGAATTGCAAAGGAATTCCTTGGCTGGCCGTACTGTTGATGGCATGCGCTACATTGACAAAAGGGCCGGTCGGCTCTATCTTTCCCTGTTTGGGTATCGGGGTGTATCAGCTGTTGCGCGGGCGTTCGTTCGGAAAAACTTTCTTTTCACTGCTGGGCATCGGGTTGCTGTCCCTCATTCCTTTGGGCATTTGGTTTTGGGCAGCTTATCAGCAAGGCGGAGAGGCGTTTGTCAATTTGATGCTGGAAGAAAATACCGGACGTTTCTTCCGGAAAATGTCCTATGCATCGCACGAGAATCCGTTGTGGTATAACTTCCTGACTATTATTTGGGGATGGGTTCCCTGGACTTTAGTGCTGCTTATTTCCTTGTTCGGATTGAAATGGAAAAAGATACGTCTTCTGCCGGAAGGTGCTTCCGTTGGCGAACGTTTAAAGAAAGCGTGGTGCAAATTCCGTTCTCAGTCACCGTTGCAGCTTTTTGCGTGGGTGGTGATTTTAACGATTTTCATCTTCTATTGTATTCCCAAAAGTAAGCGTAGCGTCTATCTGCTGCCTATCTATCCGTTTATGGGAATGCTGCTTGCCGAATACCTGCTGGCATTGGTGAAACGAGGCGCGAAAGTATTCCGGATTTCTGCCTGGATTTTCGTTGCATTGGCACTGTTGCTTACCGTTACTTTCTTTGCCGTGCGTTTGGACATGATTCCCGAAAGTATTTGGGGAACAGGCAAGCATGCCGCCGAGAATATAGCTTTTGTGAATGCACTGCATACGGTGCAGCTCTCACTGCCGAAATGGCTGATTGTGTTCCTGCCGCTTGTAGCTGCCGGCTGCTTGCTGTATATGCTGGTAAAGCGTGCGGACACGCGTTCGCTGTTGTATGGTACGGCTGGCTGCATTTTGTGTATATTTGTGTCGTTGGACGGCGTTTATCAGCCTACTATATTGGCGGTGAAGTCGGACAGGCATCTGGCTGTACGCCTGAATGAGTTAGAGCCTGAAGGTATGGTCTATTCGTATGCCGACTGGGTTAAGTTCTATGGCATAAATTATTATCTGGGCGACCGGGTGCGTATCTTTGATAAACTGAACCCTGCCCAAGGTTATGTGTTGGTGACGGACGAACTGCAAGAACAGTTCCTGCAGGATACGGAAGACACCTACCGGGTGGAGGAAGTATACCGCACTCCTCTGCGCAGTTGCGACTTGCGCCGGAAAGTCATTGTTTATAAATTCAGCAAAAAATAAAAAATGAGTCCCCAAGGGTTGATTGATAAATATTATCCGGAAGCCAATGAATTGCGGCATATCCTACTGACGCACAGCCGTTCTGTGGCCGATAAGGCTTTGTGGATTGCCGACCGCCATCCGGAGTTGTCTTTGGACAGAGATTTTCTGTATGAAGCGGCTATGTTGCACGATATAGGTATATTCCTGACAGATGCCGACGGCATTTATTGCTTTGGCGACAAACCTTATATCTGTCATGGCTATTTGGGAGCGGACCTGGTGCGTTCGGAAGGATATCCGCGTCATGCCTTGGTTTGTGAAAGGCATACGGGGGCCGGTCTCGCACTGGAGGATATTATTGCGCAAAATCTGCCTGTTCCTCACCGGGACATGCTTCCGGTAAGTATGGAAGAGCAGGTTGTATGTTTTGCAGATAAGTTTTATTCCAAGACACATCTGGACAGGGAAAAAAGTGTAGAGAAAGCGCGTGACAGCCTGCTGCGTTATGGCAAAGCCGGCGTGCAACGCTTTGATTATTGGTGTAAACTGTTTTTGTAGCAATCTAAATTTCTTTAAAAAGGGAGATTATCCGTATAAATTACGTACTTTTGCCCGTTCAAGCGTAAACTATTAGTTAATGACGCCATTGAAAGCAAATACATTCATATCATTCATACTACTATTCGTCTTACTTCTTCTTTCCGGTGAGGCTGCTTCGCAACGTCGTCGGCGTGGTGTTGTACCACCAGGAAGACAGCAAGTGGACTCTTTGCGGAGTGATTCGCTGGGGCAGGGGATTGCATCTTCTCATAGGAGAGGTATGCGCGATACCTTGCAACCCGATTCTTTACGGATGGATACGCTGGCTGCTTCCGGCAAGAAGAAACAGCCTTTGGACGCTCCGGTGACTTATGAGGCAAACGATTCCATTGTATTTACTCAAGGCGGATATGCGCATCTCTATGGTCAGGGAAAAGTAAACTATCAGCAGATAGAATTGGCGGCGGATGTTATTACCATGAATATGGATAGTAGCACGGTTTATGCCCATGGAGTGGAGGATTCGTTGGGCGTGAAGAAGGGAACACCGGTTTTCAAGGATGGCGAAACCCCATACGAGACTAATACGATTCGCTATAACTTCAAGAGTAAGAAGGGTATTATAAGTAATGTAGTCAGCCAGCAGGGCGAAGGATATGTAACCGGAAACAATGCAAAAAAAGGCGCTAATGACGAACTGTATATGAAGAGTGGCCGATACACGACCTGCGACCACCATGAGCACCCCCACTTCTATATGCAGATGACTTACGCAAAAGTGCGCCCCAAAAAGAATGTAGTGACCGGACCTGCCTATCTGGTGGTGGAGGATGTGCCTTTGCCGCTTGCCGTGCCGTTCTTCTTCTTCCCGTTTTCGAGCAGCTATTCGTCGGGTTTCCTCATGCCTACCTATATGGATGACTCCAGCCGCGGTTTCGGCTTGACGGACGGTGGATATTACTTTGCCATCAGTGACAAGATGGATTTGAAGTTGCGTGCCGATATTTTTACGAAAGGTTCCTGGGCTTTGAATGCCGAGTCCAATTATATCAAACGGTACAAATATTCGGGCTTGTTTCAGGCAAGCTACCAGGTAACCAAAACCGGTGATAAAGGATTACCGGATTATTCTGTGGCTAAGGACTTCAAGATTGTATGGTCTCACAGACAGGATGCGAAGGCCAATCCGAATCAGACATTTTCTGCCAGCGTGAACTTTGCTACCAGTAGTTATGAGCGTACCAACATCGGCAATATGTACAACTCGAATGCCATGTCGCAGAATACAAAAACTTCAAGTATCAGTTATTCCCGTTATTTCTTCGACAGGAAACTGACGATTGCGGCAACCACCAATATCGCACAGACAATGAAGGATTCCTCGGTCAATGTCACTCTGCCCGACTTGAATATCTCCTTGTCCACGCTTTATCCTTTTAAACGTAAGAAAGCGGCGGGTGAAGAAAAATGGTATGAGAAGATTTCCATCCGGTATACGGGGCGTTTGACCAACAGTATCCAGACCAAAGACAACCTGCTGTTTAAATCCAATCTGATAAAGGACTGGAAAAACGGTATGAAGCATGAGATTCCTATCAGTGCCACTTTCACATTGTTCAAGTACTTCAATGTAACGCCTTCTGTCAGCTATACCGAACGCTGGTATACGCGCAAGGTAATGAAAGACTGGGACCCTAATGCCGGAGGAAGTGGCAGAGAAGTGGCTACCGATACGATTTACGGTTTTCATCGTGTGTATAACTATAATGCCAGCCTGGGTATCAATACGAAGATATACGGTATGTATAATCCTATATTCCTTCCTAAAAAGAAGATACAGATCCGCCATGTCATAACCCCGTCGGTGAGCATAAGTGCCGCACCTGATTTTGGTTCCTCGCGCTACGGTTATTACGACTCCTATATCAAGAATTATGCGGACGGAAGACGGGATACGGTGGTTTATTCTCCCTATGCCGGTCAGGCGTTTGATGTGCCGGGAAGAGGCAAGCAGGGAAATATAACCTTCAGTATCTCCAACAACCTGGAGATGAAGTATTACAGCAGTAAGAAGGATACGATTAAGAAAATCAGTCTGATTGACGAGTTGGGAGCTAATATTAATTACAATATGGCGGCTGCGACACGTCCTTGGGGTGACCTTGGGCTGAATTTGCGTTTGAAGTTGAGCAAGAATTACACGTTCAGTATGAGCTCTTCATTCAAGACATACGGTTATAAGTTCGATAAGAATGGAAATGTGGTAGAGAATGACCGTACGGAATGGTCCTACGGACGTTTCGGTATTTTCCAGGGATACGGTTCTTCCTTTAGCTATACGTTTAATAACGAAACATGGAAAAAGTGGAAAGAGAAGCTTAGCGGCACTAAGGATGCCGATAAGGAGAAAGATAAGGAAAATTCTTCCGAGGAAGGGGAAGATGCGGAGGCAAGTTCCGATGAGAGCGGCATTCCCAAGAAGAAAGTGGAAAAGGCAGCGGTGGATGCCGATGGTTATCAGGTGTTCAAGATGCCGTGGTCTTTGAATTTCAATTATAGTTTTAATATTTCCGAAGACCGTAGCAAGCCTATCAATCGGAAAAAAATGCGCTATCCTTACCGTTATACTCATAACTTGAGCGCTTCGGGTAATATAAAGCTTTCCAATAAATGGGCGGTGAGCTTTAACTCCGGTTACGATTTTGAAGCTAAGAAAATAGTACAGACCACCTTTAATATCACACGTGACCTGCACTGTTTCAGCATGTCGGCCAGTCTGTCTCCTTTCGGGCAGTGGAAATATTACAACTTTACCATTCGTGCCAACGCAAGCATTTTGCAAGACTTGAAATGGGAGCAGAGAAGCCAGACACAGAGTAATATTCAGTGGTACTAATTAGGGTGATGTTGCCAACTGTTTCTGGCGGCATTACTTGATTTTAGGCACGGGATTACACGGAGTTTAATAACGTTACCTGTTTCATTCCTTCTTCCGTGAACTCCGCGTAATTCCGTGCCTAAAAAAATCGTCAAGCACATTTTTTCGTACCCCCTTTTTATCAGTGCCGCCTTACCATTTTATCTCTTCCTTTCCGTGCGCTTTCAGGTATTCATTCGTCTTGCTGAAATGTTTGTTTCCGAAGAAACCGTTGTATGCGGAAAGAGGAGAAGGGTGTGCGGATGTCAGTACCAAGTGTTTGTTGCGATCGATAAAAGCACCTTTTCGTTGTGCATAAGCTCCCCATAATATAAAGACCAAATGCTCCCGTTCTTCGGCAAGAATACGGATGGCGGCATCTGTAAATGTTTCCCAGCCGCGGTTCTGATGGGAGCCGGCTTGATGGGCACGTACGGTGAGAGTGGCATTGAGCAGTAGTACGCCTTGTTCCGCCCAACGGGTCAAGTTGCCGGTAGGCGGTGCATCTGTTCCGATATCCGCTTTGATTTCTTTAAAAATATTGACTAAAGAGGGCGGGAAGGGCACGCCGTCGTTGACGGAGAAACAAAGTCCGTGGGCTTGTCCGGGACCATGGTATGGGTCCTGGCCGATAATCACTACCTTTACCTTGTCAAAAGGACATAAGTTGAAAGCATTGAATATCAATTTTCCCGGTGGATATATGGCATATTTACCATATTCCTCACGCACGAAGTTCGTTAATGTGTAAAAGTAATCTTTGTCAAATTCAGGCTGCAAATGTGCTTTCCAGCTATCTTCGATCTGAACGTTCATAATAGGAAGTGTTAGTAGTTTACGACGCTAAGATACAAATATTTCACCATAGTATACAAAGAGCCCCGCAGAGTTTTTTGCTTTTTCCTTTGAAACTCTGCGGGACTTTATATTGTTTACAGGTTGTATTTAGATTAAATGTATGTTGTGTGCCTTACATTCCGAGCGCATATCTTCGGGCCAGATGCTGGCTTGTATTTCTCCGATATGGGCTTTGCGCAAATAGAACATACACAACCGGGACTGACCGATACCGCCACCGATAGACAAAGGCAGCGCATCTCCCATCAGGCGTTTGTGGAAATAGAGTTCCAGACGTTTTTCTTCACCTTCCTGCTTGAGCTGACGCTGGAGGGCTTCTTTGTCTACGCGGATACCCATTGAGGATAATTCCACACTGCGTTGAAGCACATCGTCCCACAATAATAAGTCGCCGTTTAAGCCGGGCAGACCGTTCAAGCCGGGAGTTGTGTAGTCATCATAGTCCGGAGCGCGTCCATCGTGTTTTTTGCCGTCGCTTAGTTTGCAACCGATGCCGATGATAAATACGGCGCCGAACTTCTTGGCAATGGCATGCTCACGGCATTTCGGTTCTATATTGGGATACATCTGCCGGAGCTCTTCCGCATGGATAAAGTGTAACTTCTGTGGCAGGCAGGGCTTGATTTGCGGATACATTTCATATACCATATATTCCGTACGGACCATTGCAGCATAAATGCGGGTGACTATCTCTTTCAGAAAGTCTATGTTACGGTCTTGTTCGGTGATAACGCGCTCCCAATCCCATTGGTCTACATATAAAGAATGTAAGTTGCCCAGCTCTTCGTCCGCACGGATGGCATTCATATCGGTATAAATTCCGTATCCCGGTTCTATACCGTATTCGGCAAGTGTCAGACGCTTCCATTTGGCAAGCGAATGTACCACTTCTGCCTGCGCATCGCCTAAATCTTTGATGGGAAACGACACAGCCCGTTCCACACCGTTCAAATCGTCGTTGATACCCATGCCTTTTAATACAAAGAGAGGGGCGGTGACACGACGCAGGCGGAGTTCGGAAGAAAGATTCAACTGAAAGAATTCTTTAATCTGTTTAATGCCTAATTCCGTTTGTTTTAAGTCCAATAAAGGTTTGTATCCTTCGGGTTTTATCAGGTAGCTCATAGGTTTAATTTCTGAAACTTCTATTAATTTGTTCGGCAAAGATAGAAATAATATTGATACTTGTTTCTATTTTGATTGAAAAAATAACAAAATGTATATGTATATCCGTTTAATGTTCTCAAAATAATATTGAAAGGGTAATATGCAAAACAGATATAAAAAATGTATGAAGATTAGGAATATGCAGAGATTTTTTCTACTTTTGCATTCGAATTAAGGCTCCGTAGCTTAGTGAATAGAGCGTCAGATTCCGGTTCTGAAGGTCGTGCGTTTGAATCGCACCGGGGTCACAGGAAAATCCTTGATAAACTATTGGTTATCAAGGATTTTTTATTTATATATCTCTTGGGTCATCCGTCTGTTTGTCCTTATTCATCAAGACCCATATCTGTCGTTGCCATTCATATACGGCAAATCTCTCATCATCGGAATTGTCCGTCTTGTCAACATATGTCCTTATACTTGGGGCGGAAGGGTATTTGGTCTGGATAATATCGTCTATCAGATAGCTGTACAACCCTCTGATTTTCTTGAAAAGAAAGCATTGGAACATAAGGTTGATATATTCAGGGTTGTTGTATATATACATTTTATACATTTGATATGTATCCGACTGCATGTAATCTGAAGCCCTGCTGCTAAGATTGGACTTCTCTAGTTCTTCTTTCAGGGCTTCTTCCAGCTTTTTGTACTCGGCAGAGTCTGTTATGCTGTACCAATAATGTTCATCGGGCTTAGTGGTTAGCTTTATCCATGTGTAGGCTTCCCAGTAATCAATTGCCATTCTTATGGAATCTCTGTGTTCCGGGGGCATGGTAAAATAGAGAGAATCTTTTTCCCAGCCCTTGAAAAGCGTTGCGATAGAATCAATCTTCTCTTGTTTCAGTTGTTTATATATGTCCGGTAGTTTTTCATCAAGAACGGAAGTTATCTGGAAAGCACCGCTCTCTATACTACAGTTGACCCGTGGATTGGTTATAACAGAATCGTTGAATATGAAAGCTATCTGCCTGCCTGTTGCCTTTCCCGTTTCCTCAGCCCATTTTTTTCGTTTATAGTTGCTGATTTGTCCGCTGATTACATATTTTCCGAAATAATCCGTATCCAGTTTAAGGGCGATGAAATCCTTCGTCGTTACGATAGGCTCTCTGGAAATGCTGTCCGTCTGTCCGGACAAGATATGATACCAGCCATTTTCCCGAAGCTTGTTCTGGCAAATCGAAAAATACGGTAGGAAAGAAAACAATGTCAGTATTCCAAGCAGCTTTCTCCACATAACGTCTCTTTGTTTTCTAAACTTCAATTTCAAGAATTGTCCTCTCTTTACTTTTCGGATGCAAGCGCATCCCGCACAGCTTCCCAGTTATCGCAGAAAGCCTGCATGGAAGGGAATAACAGATTGGCTCCCGCATCCAGCAGCACTTGTCCGTCCAGCGGACCGGTATTGACAGCGATTGTGAATATCCCTGCCGCTGCTCCTGCCTGGACGCCGATGGGTGCATTCTCCACGACAATAGCTTCATTGGCCTTTACCCCTGCTTTTTCCAGTCCCATGAGATAAGGCTCCGGATTGGGCTTGCCATATTTCACATCAAAGGCGGTGACCATACGTTCGCGTTGGAACATGCCGGGAAAGTTATGTGCCAGTCTGTCCAGCAGGGAGTGCTGGCCGGAACCGGTTACCAATACGGGAGTCAACCCTTCCGCTTTTATTTTCTGTAACACTTCCCATGCTCCGGACATACGTTCGGGTTCGGGATGTCTGTTGAATTCTTCGCTTTTTTCGGCATAGATACTCTCTATCATCTCAGGAGTGGCATCTTTGCCGTATTGCCGTTGATATACGATGTTGATTGTTGCTGCTCCCGTACGTCCTTCGTGCATATAAGCTTCCTCGCGGCTCAGATGCAGACCGTGACGTTCCATTACCGTATGCCATGCATCGGCATGATAAGGCATGGAGTTGAACAACACGCCGTCCATGTCGAAAAAAACGGCTTTCAGCCGGATATTGTCGTATCCGTGTTCTCTTAAATAGCGGGATATTGCTTCTTTAAACACTTGATAAATTGAGAATAAAAAATTAGAAATAGGGGAATATAAAACAGAGAGTTGGGAATCAAGAAACAGCCTTTTGATGTTGCACATGGTAATTTGTGTGCAGCCATTTCTCAATTCTCAACTCTCGATTTTTAATTTATCACAGTCTTGCCTGGATGGCTTTGGATTCTTCTTCGTAACCCGGCTTGTTCAGCAGGGCGAACATATTCTTCTTGTAGGCTTCCACACCCGGTTGGTTGAACGGATTAACCCCCAGCAGGTAGCCGCTGATGCCGCATGCTTTCTCAAAGAAGTACAGCAATCCGCCGAGACTTTCCTCGTTCAGTGCAGGAATCACGATGCGCATGTTGGGTACGCCACCGTCTACGTGAGCCAGTTGTGTGCCGAGTTCCGCCATCTTGTTCACCTCGTCTACGTGCTTTCCGGCGAGGAAGTTCAGACCGTCGAGGTTGGCTTTGTCCGAAGGAACTTGCAGAGAATACTGCGTCTTTTCTACTGAAATGACAGTTTCATAAATGGTACGTTCACCTTCCTGAATCCATTGTCCCATGGAGTGCAGGTCGGTAGAGAAATCCACGGATGCAGGGAAGATACCCTTGTTCTCTTTACCTTCGGATTCACCGTAAAGTTGCTTCCACCATTCGCTTACGTAGTGCAATTTGGGATTGAAGTTTACAAGGATTTCAATCTTCTTGCCGTTCTTGTAGAGTTCATTACGGGTGGCTGCATAGATAGCTGCCGGGTTTTCAGCGAACGGAACATCCTTTCCGCAAGCTTTTTCCATAGCTGCCGCGCCTGCTACCAGCTTTTCGATGTCGAAGCCTGCAACGGCGATGGGCAGCAGACCTACCGGGGTGAGTACGGAGAAACGGCCGCCTACGTTATCGGGGATAATAAAAGATTTGTACCCTTCATTGTCTGCGGTAACGCGTGCTGCGCCTTTCTTGGCGTCTGTAACGGCAACGATCACCTTTTTTGCCATCTCCTTGCCGCGTTGGTCTTCGCATTGCTTTTTCAGCAGGCGGAAGGCCAAAGCCGTTTCGGTAGTGGTTCCCGATTTGGAAATATTGATGACACCGAATTTCTTGTCTTTCAGATATTCGGTAAGCTCGTACAGATAATCTTCACCAATGTTGTGTCCTGCATACAGAATAACCGGACCGGACTTCTTGTCCTGCAACCATGCGAAACTGTTTGACAAAGCCTCGATAACGGCGCGTGCACCGAGGTAGCTTCCGCCGATTCCGGCAACAACCACTGCTTCACAATTTTCGCGCAGCACTTGCGCGGTAGCTTTCAGGTCTGCCAGGTGCTCCTTTGTAATGGAAGAAGGAAGGTGTAGCCAGCCTAAAAAGTCGTTGCCTTTACCGGTTCCGTTTTCCAATGCTTCCTGTGCTGCCTTGACTTGGGCTTCGTAGGCGAAAACATTTTCTTTGGAAATGAATCCAAGAGTCTTTTCAATGTTCAAACTAATCATAATATTATAGGTTTTAAATTCTGTATTTTGTCCTTGCTGTCCTCTTTTCCGCATTACCGGAAAGAGTCAGTCAGTAACTTGATTTCAATCATCGGTGAGATGCGCTCATATAAGATGTTGTACACAGCATCCAGTATCGGCATGTTCACGTGGTAATGCTTGTTGATTTCCTTGATGCACTTGGTTCCGTAATAACCTTCGGCTATCATTTCCATTTCTATCTGGGCACTTTTTACGGAATATCCTTTACCTATCATTGTACCGAACGTACGGTTACGGCTGAAGTTGGAGTATCCTGTCACCAACATGTCACCCAGATAAACGGAATCGCTGATGTTTCTGTTCAGCGGATGTACGGTTTGCAGGAAACGGTTCATCTCCTGTATGGCATTGGACATGAGTACCGCCTGGAAATTATCGCCGTATTTCAGTCCGCTACAAATGCCGGCGGCAATGGCATATACGTTTTTGAGTACGGAACCGTATTCGATACCTGCCACGTCGTTGCTTACGGAAGTCTTGATGAATGAACTTGCCAGACGGCGGGAAAACTTGTCCGCCTTGTCTATATCGGGACACGCTATCGTGAGATAGGAAAGCCGCTCGAGCGCAACCTCTTCCGCATGGCAGGGACCCGCCAGCACTGCGATATTTTCGGTAGGAACACCGTATTCTTTCGTGAAGTATTCCGATACAATCATGTTGTCATCGGGTACGATGCCCTTAATGGCAGTGATGATGAACTTATCCTTGATTTTTGTCTTCAGCTTCTTCAGGTGAGCCTTCAGATAAGGAGAAGGAGTTACAAAGATAAGCGTATCCGACTCCTTGACTACATCGTTGATGTTTGAGTTGAAATTGATACGCTTGGTATCGAACTTGACGCCCGTCAGGTAGGCAGGGTTATGACCGAGACGCTTAAAATCGGCAATGCGGTCGTCGCGCCGCATATACCAATTTATAGTCTCTTCTTGCGCCAGTACCATCTTTGCAATGGCAGTGGCCCAGCTTCCTCCGCCCATAATGGCTATCTTACCGGGTAGTTTCATTTCTTAGATTTTCTCAACCCAACCTTCCACATCTTTCACGGTCGGATTTGCCAGTTCCAGTTTATATTTCTTGTTGATGCCGCAAATGTCCATGTGCAGCTTTTGCGGGTTTACATCCTTCATGTCGCTAACCAAGTTGTAGCCGGCCTTCTGGATGACTGCCACCCATTCTTCGGGGATACCCAGTTCCATGAATTTGGCAGGCGCGTCTTTCGGAGTGACCTTTTCGGGGCGCATCTGCGGGAAGAACAATACTTCCTGGATGAATGCCTGTCCGGTCATCAACATCGTCAAACGGTCGATGCCGATACCGATGCCCGATGTAGGAGGCATACCGTATTGCAGCGCTTTCAGGAAGTCCTGGTCGATAAACATAGCTTCGTCGTCACCCTTTTCACTCAGTTTCAACTGCTCTTTGAAGCGTTCTTCCTGGTCGATGGGGTCGTTCAGCTCACTGTATGCGTTGGCCAGCTCTTTACCGTTCACCATCAGCTCGAAGCGTTCGGTCAGTCCGGGCTTGCTGCGGTGCATCTTGGTCAGCGGGCTCATTTCTACCGGATAGTCGGTGATGAAGGTAGGCTGTATGAATGTGCCTTCACAGAATTCGCCGAAGATTTCGTCTATCAGCTTGCCTTTGCCCATAGTGTCGTCAATCTCCATTTTCAGTTCGCGGCACACCTGGCGGATTTCTTCCTCGCTCTTGCCGTTGAGGTCGTAGCCGGTCTTTTCCTTAATGGCATCCAGGATGGGCAGGCGGCGGTAAGGAGCCTTGAAGCTGATGGTCTTTCCGTCGATGGTAGTCTCTGTGCTGCCGTTTACAGCGATACAGATACGTTCGAGGAGTTTCTCGGTGAATCCCATCATCCAGTTGTAGTCCTTATACTGTACGTACAGCTCCATGCAGGTAAATTCCGGGTTGTGGTTTTTGTCCATACCTTCGTTACGGAAGTTCTTTCCGATTTCGTATACACCCTCAAAACCGCCTACGATAAGTCTCTTCAGGTAAAGCTCGGTGGCGATACGCAGGTAGAGGTCCATATCCAATGAGTTGTGGTGGGTGATGAAGGGGCGTGCGCTTGCACCGCCGGGGATGGATTGCAGAATCGGTGTTTCCACTTCCGTATAGCCGGCTTCGTCCAGTACGGCACGCATGGTCTTGATGATTGTGGCGCGCTTCAGGAATGTTTCCTTGACGCCGTCGTTCACGATGAGGTCCACGTAGCGTTGGCGGTAGCGCAGTTCCGGGTCGTCGAACGAGTCGTAGGCCACACCGTCTTTATATTTTACGATAGGAAGCGGCTTAATGCTCTTGGCAAGTACGGTCAGCTTCTGGGCATGGATACTGATTTCGCCCATCTGAGTGCGGAATACAAAGCCTTCGATACCGATGAAGTCGCCTAAATCGAGCAAGCGTTTGAATACGGTATTATACATTTCCTTGTCTTCGCCCGGACAGATGTCATCGCGGGTGATATATACTTGGATACGGCCTTTGGAGTCCTGTAATTCGATGAAAGAGGCTTTCCCCATGACGCGGCGGCTCATGATGCGTCCGGCTACGGATACGTGGCGCGGTTCGGCGTCGTCTTTGAATTCTTTTTTAATATCGGTAGAGAAAGCGTTGGTTACATACTCTGCTGCGGGATAGGGTTCGATACCCATCGCGCGAAGTTCATTCATGCTGTTGCGACGAATGATTTCTTGTTCACTTAGTTCTAATACGTTCATTTCGCTATAATTCACTCAATTTGGGGACAAAAATACGAAACATTTTTCAGATAGCGAACCTTTAGGGGAATTTATTCGCCGTATGCTCCGTGTGCTCTGTGGCAGGTTGTGGGATAATCACCGGGTAAGTTCTCGGGAGAAGACGTCTTGGACCGGGCTTGATACGCTTTCTTCCCTGTCTTTGATACGCTTCCGGTAGGAGAGAGTGCGGTTCTTCCTTAAGACGGGACGCGATACTTGCTCACCTGACGAATTTTGAGTACCTTTGCGCCCTCGAAAAACAGGTAAAAAGTATGGCAGGACAAAAAACACCCACAGCGTTGGGCACGGAGAATATAGGTAAATTACTGATGCAGTACGCCGTTCCGGCAATCATCGCCATGACGGCATCTTCCTTATATAATATGGTGGACAGTATCTTCATCGGTCACGGTGTGGGCACAATGGCTATTTCGGGACTGGCGTTGACTTTCCCTTTGATGAACCTTGCAGCGGCTTTCGGTTCGCTGGTAGGTGTGGGAGCGGCTACGTTGATTTCCGTCAAGCTCGGGCAGAAGGACTATGACACGGCGCAGCGGGTACTGGGCAATGTATTTGTGCTGAATATTCTGCTGGGGGTGGCTTTTACGGTGGTTGTAATGGCATTCCTCGACCCTATTCTTTACTTCTTCGGCGGCAGTGACGAGACTGTGGGGTATGCGCGCGATTATATGCAGATTATCCTTCTCGGCAATGCCGTTACGCATCTTTATCTGGGATTGAATGCGGTACTGCGTTCTTCGGGGCACCCGCAGAAGGCGATGTATGCCACCATTGCCACGGTGATTATCAATACGATACTCGACCCGGTGTTCATCTACGGTTTCGGCTGGGGCATTCGCGGGGCGGCCATTGCCACGATTGTGGCGCAGGTCATATCATTGATATGGCAGCTCAGGATATTCAGCAATAAAGACGAACTGCTGCATTTTCACCGCGGTATTTTCCGTTTGAAGCGTAAGATCGTCTTCGATTCACTGGCTATCGGCATGTCGCCGTTCCTGATGAATATGGCGGCATGTTTCATCGTAATCCTTATCAATCAGGGATTGAAAAAGTATGGCGGCGATTTGGCTATCGGCGCTTTCGGCATTGTCAACCGGCTGGTATTTATCATCGTAATGATTGTAATGGGACTGAACCAGGGAATGCAGCCCATTGCGGGTTATAACTTCGGAGCCGGGCAGCATGCCCGTGTCATCAAGACTCTGAAACTGACGATAATCTATGCAACCTGCGTCACTACTTTCGGCTTTATTGTAGGTATGCTCTTCTCCGACTGGGTGGTGAGTATCTTTACTTCGGATGCCGAACTGATTGCCCTTTCGGCAAAGGGCCTGCGCATTGTGGTGATGTTTTTCCCCATTATAGGCTTTCAAATGGTTGCCGCCAACTTCTTCCAGAGTATAGGAATGGCGAGTAAGGCAATATTTCTTTCCCTTACCCGCCAGATGATGGTGTTGCTGCCTTGCCTGATAATTCTGCCCCGTTTTTTCGGCGTGGCAGGCGTTTGGTACAGTATGCCGATTTCCGACTTGCTGGCCAGTCTGATAGCGGGTACGATGCTGGTGTGGCAGCTCCGCAAATTCAAGGCGCAGGCATAATGTAGGATTGTGTTAAAACAAAGATACTTACTACCGGTCTCTTTTCAGCTACATCCAACTTTCATCAGTTTGGCAGCGGAACCATGGGTCTGCGTCCGTGATTCAGCTTCAAGCCTGCTTTATAGGACTCCGGACCGTGCAGGTTCTTTATATCCATCTCACCGAGATTGACCAGAATGCCGCGTGCCATGAGGCCGGCATCTTCGTTTGCTTTGCGCGGAAGTGTTTCGGCTTTGTCTTTCAGGTCTGCCAGATGCACGCGGATGGCGGGCTGCATGGCTTTATCCAGAGAGAGGCATTCCAGCAGGGAATAACCGATTTTTCTATCGGCTTCTTTTGCCGGATTATTCAGGCGTTCGATGCCTTTGGCAGTTTCTCCCAGATAAGCGGCGGCATAGGCGGCTTCGCAGGCTATGTAGGGGTCGGCATCCTTGAGCAAGGCAAGCAGAGGTGCGGGACAGGTTTTCAATTCTCCTTTGGCTCCGAGTTGTGCCAAACCGACGGACGCCCAGTAGCGCATTTCGGGATATTGGCTGGACAGTGCTTTCTCGAATACGGGAGCATCGCCTGCATGGGCTGTACCTGCCAGCTCTACGAGGTTGTACAGCTCGTTCAAGGGGTATTTTTCTTTGCGTACTTTATCATACAATACCACATTCTCGCGAGAGGTGGGTATGAAGAAACCCAGGTCTTTGGTGGCGCGGATATGGTTAGAAAGGGCTGTACGCATCTTTACCAGTACTTCTGCGTATTCGGGAGAGTCGGACAGGTTGTGCAGTTCACCGGGGTCTTTTTCAAGGTCGAACAGCATTTCGGCAGGATGGGCATTGAACGTCTGCGCCCAGTCGGGGTTGGTGTTATGTCCGCCTAAAACCAGCTTGTCCCATGCTTTGTTGGACGGCATGCCCCATTGGTAGTAATTGCGCAGAGCAAACTGACGGTAGGGTATGTAGCTGCGGATGTATTTGAAACGTCCGTCGGTTACGGCACGTACCGGCATGAAGTGATGCAGTTGGTTGGCCGCCAGTGCGAACTGGATTTCACGCTTTTCATCGGACGCGTACTTCCCGAACAATGCCTTTCCCTGCATGTGTTTGGGCGGTTTTACGCCTGCAAGACTAAGTACGGTAGGTCCCAAGTCTGTGAAGTTGACCAAAGAATAATCTTTGCCGGATGCCTTTTCTCCTGCCAGGTGTTGCCACTTGGGCGGGAAGTAGGCTATCAGGGGCACTTCCAGACCGCTTTCATACAGATAGCCTTTGCCGCGTGGAACGCAACCGCCGTGGTCGCTGAAGAAGAAGATAATCGTGTTGTCGTCCAGTCCTTTTTCTTTCAGGTCTTTAAGGAAGAACCCCAGCCATGTGTCCACATCCTGCACGGCTTCCAGGTGGCCGGCATAGTCGGAACGTACTTCGGGCAGGTCGGGTACGTAGGCAGGTAGGGTGAGCAGTTCCGGATAAATGCCCTCTTGGGTGTAATCTCGCCGTCCGTCTGTATGGAAGGTGCGGATACGTCCCATGTGCGAGGTCACCGTATTGTATACGGCAAAGAAAGGCTGGTCTTTACCGCGCTTCGGGCTGTTGTAAGAGGCTTCTCTCGTACATTCGTCCCAGCAGCTTTTGTTGTCCGTGGTGGAGTTGTAGTGTGTCTTGCTGTTGTTGGTGCAGTAATATCCGGCTTCACGCAGCCATTGCGGGAAGAAGATGTTTGCCGGGGTGTCGTATGGAACCGGATGGACATCCATTCCGTAGGTCGAGGAGTAGCAACCCGTAATGAGCGATGAGCGTGCGGCCGAACTTTGCGGGGCCACCGACCATGCGTTCATGAATTGTATGCCGCGGGCAGCCAGACTGTCTGCATTGGGGGTGTGCACATCCTTGTTGCCGTAGCAGCCGAATTCGTAAGCACTGGTATCTTCGAAGGTGAGCCAGAGAATATTGGGCCTTTCGTTTTTCTTGTTGTCTGCCGCATCCGCTTGGGCGGTATGCAGCCCGCAGAAAGCGGTACACATGAGTAGAGATAAGTTTTTCATGCTATATTAAATGTTAGTTTTACATGTTATATCGGTTTTTCAGTAGTGGTTGCTAAGGTAGGGCATTTGTTCTGATAAGCATGCTTGATGTGTTTAAAAAGCTGCTAATATTGTTTTGGCATGCAGGTTTTCAACAAAATTGATGAAGATTCAACAAAATTGCAGAACCGGTAAACGTATGTTGCGGTGTATTGGAGAAAATAAGGACGCTATATTACCGGAATGTCTTACTTTTGAAAAATAAATCTAATAGTGTATAATGGTATGAGAAACATCGTTTTTATAGTGATTGCGTTTGTGCTTTCTTTCTCGGGACGTGTATGTGCCGGAAATCCCGTTTATTCAGACAACTCCTTGCGCAATGATGCGGAGAAACTGCTGGTGGAGTGGGTGGATGCTCTGCTGGCCTACCAATGCGAAGGGCTGCATCCGTCGCTCGACGGCGGTATTCTGTGTCCCGCCTGTGCCCGCATTCACGGACGGATAGGAGACACGGTTCTTCCTCTGATGTATCTGGCAGACAAAACCGGCAATGACAAATATCTGCTTGCCGCCAAGAAACTGATGAAATGGATGGAGAACGTGCACCGTCCGGACGGCTCCTGGATGAACGATGTACACGTATCCGATTGGAGCGGGACTACCGTATTCGCCGCTATTGCTCTGTATGAGGCAGTGCATTACCACGGGCATCTGCTGGATGACTCTACGCGTAACCATTGGAAAGAGCAGTTGTTGGAAGCCGGCGAATTCATGATGAAGAATCCGCAGATGTACAGCCGCCGTATGCAGGGGAGTATGAAGCGCCTGAACAATGTGAACTATTCCGCTTCGGTGACGTATGCCTTGCAGGCTCTCGGAGAGATGTTCGACCGCCCGGACTTCAAGGAGGAAGCCCGGATTGTTGCTTCGGACTTGAAGAAGTTCTTTACGGCGAACGATTTCTTTTTATACGGCGAAGGACCTAAAATATGGACACCTACCAAGAACGGTTGTCTCCCGGTGGACTTGGGATATAATGTAGAGGAATCCTTGCCTAATCTGGCTTATTATGCGCTTATGGTGAACGACCGGGAGTTGCTCGCCATCGTGGAACGCTCCATGAATACCCATCTGGAATTTATGTTGCCCGACGGTGCATGGGACAACAGTTGGGGCACGCGCAGTTTTAAGTGGACATATTGGGGCGGACGTACAAGCGACGGCTTTATGGGCGGTTATTATGCCATGGCTGCGCATCATCCGGAGTACCTGGAGGCTATTCGCCGCAATATACAATTACTGAAAAAATCGACGGATGACGGTTTGCTTCATGCCGGACGCGATTATCGGGCCTCTGGCATTCCGGCTTGTATTCATCATACCTTCGGACATGCCAAGGCGCTGACGGCTTTTCTTGAGCTTCCATCTGTCAAGACGCAACAATACAAGGCATTGCCGCGCGATAATGCTTATGGGGTAAAGTATTTCCGGGATATTCGTACATGGCTGGTTGCAGAAGGTCCGTGGCGTTCTACATGTACCGGTTTCGATGCGGAATATAAGGTAAAAGGAACTCATCCCATGGGAGGCGCCGTTTCTCTGTTATGGCACGAACAGGCTGGTCCGGTATTTGCCGCTACGACCAACCGGTATGCTTTGATAGAAGCACCCAATATGCAGAGCAACAGTCGGAAGTATATAATGAGCGGAACGCCGCGGGTTGAAATGGTGCAATACGGAACGATTTACAGTAATCTCGATGATTTGGATACGGATATTGCTTATACCAAGGAAAAGAATATGCACCGTTTCCATGTCAATACCCATCTGGTGGATGCCGACCAGCAGACTCCGGTTCAGGGAGCGATTCCCGTAGCGTTGGATTATGTGTATTCCCAACAGGGCTTGTCGATAGAAATGGAACATTGCCCTTTGACCGCCTGCCTGGTTTTACCGGTTATCGCCGCGCCTTCGGAAGTTGTGGATATTACGCCGGAAGGCATGCGCCTTCAGAAAAAGGACGGCGTGTTGGAGGTAGTTTGCGTGAACGGCAGGATGAAGGTTGCTCCTACCGATAAAGACGGACGGATATTTAATCCTGTGCCGGGCTTTTCTTTCATTCCTTTGCAGATTTTTCCGGATAGTCCGGATAAGAAAATTCAAGTTAAAATCATGTATCGCTGAATAAATATGTAAATTCTTCAATTTATGGTCATTTATAAAATTATTGTAAGTATAGCACTACTTCTCACACCTTGGACTGTTAAGGCGGTATCTCATGAAGAATTGTTGAAGATAAAGCGGAATTTTTCTATGATATTAATTCCTACAGATTCAGACCCTTTTCATTTAAAATCAATTCTTTCTTCTATTGAACCCGAAGAGGAAGTTTCGGATCAGGCAGTGGTAGAGTTACACCAACGTTATCCTTTTGACAGGGAGAAAATAGTATTTTATATATCTTCACTATCTGATAGGGGGGCATGGCCTGATATAAATTATGAGGATAAGAAACGCTCTGGTTGGGAACCCAAAATACATGCAGAACGTATTTTGGAATTGGTAAAATTATATTATTCTCGACAAACATCTTATTTCCGTTCTGAAGAAGTAAAAAAAACTATTCATAAAGCTTTAGATTATTGGTTTACTACCAAGCCGGTATGTTTGAATTGGTGGTATAATCAAATAGGTGTTCCGAAAACATTGGGTACTGCATTTATTTTGTTTGAGCAGGAATTAACTTCGAAAGAAAAGAAAGCGGCTATATCTGTGATGGGAAATGCAAAATTTGGCATGACGGGTCAGAATAAGGTGTGGCTTGCTGGTAATATAATGATGCGTGCTTTGCTTCAAAATGATGCTGAACTAGTGAAAATAGCACGAGATACAATTGTTTCAGAAATTGTAACGGGAAAAATTGAAGGTATTAAAGATGATTGGTCTTTCCATCAACATGGTGCTCAACAACAATTTGGTAATTATGGTCTTTCCTTTGTGTCAGGTATGAGTTTCTTTTCGGGCGTTTTTGCCGGTACTTCGTTGGCTTTTGATGAGCGACAGTTGGGGATCATTAGTACTTTAATTGATAAAGGCTATCGTTGGATAATGTGGAAAGGAAAAATGGATGTGAGTTCTTTAGGGCGGCAGTTGTTTCATCATGCTCCGATTCATAAAGCATTGAGTCTTGCTTTTTCGGCATCGGAGTTAGGTGGCGGAGAATCAAAGCAATGTATTTCGGTAGCGTGCAATTTGTTGAAGGAAAATTATGGCGTGATGAAACAAAATCCATTAGTAGGGCACAAACATTTTTGGCAATCGGATTACACAATTCATCGTAGACCTCAATGGATGGCTTCTGTAAAAATGGCTTCCGACCGTGTGGTTGGTGTGGAAATGATGAATGGAGATAATATGAAAGGCTTTTATATGGCAGATGGTGCTACTTATATTTATCAGGATGGGGATGAGTATTTGGATATATTTCCTCTTTGGGATTGGCGGAAGCTACCGGGAGTAACCGCTTTTCAATCAGATGATCCTATGCCTATAATCCAAAAATGTCACCCCCGTAATGCTACATCTTTTGTTGGTGGAGTTTCTAATGGAATGTATGGAATATCAGCTATGGAAGTTAATCGTGCAGGTATCAAAGCATGTAAGTCTTGGATATTTATAGATGATTATATGCTTTGCTTAGGAGCTGGCATACAGTCTGATAGTAATTTGGTCGTAACTACCGCAATAGAACAGTGTCATAGAACAGGAGACTTAAGTATATTGCAGGATGGAGTTTGGAATAAAGTTGCTGGGCAGTGGAAATCAGTAAATGCTGAACAACGTTTCTTTCACCATAATACAGGTTATATCATATGGAACGTTGCTACATCTTCTTGTGTTGCCGAGGTGGCACAACGTTCAGGTTATTGGCATGATGTAATGCAGATGTATCGTTCCAGAATGGTGACAGGAGAAGTCTCTTCGATCTATTTAGAACATGGCGTTTTTCCAAAAAATAAGAAATATCAGTATCTTATACTTCCTGATACAAGTCCGGCTACCGTAAAAAACTTTAATCTATCTTCTATTCAAATTCTCCGTAATGATGAGGAAGCTCAGATTGTTTATATAGATAGAAAAAAAATGTATTGTATTACGGCTTATCAAGCACTTTCTTTAATGTTAAATACAGGCTGTACTTTAGATATTTGTACACCAGGTATATATATGCTTTATGAGGAAAATAATGGTTATAGTATGTGGTGTGTTGAACCTACCCAAAAAAGAAATCTCATTAAAGTGAGATTTAGAAATAGAGAGATATGTGTTCCTTTGTTAGAAAAGAAAGGGCAAAGTATAAATGTTAAATTGTGATAGAAAAGTCATGTTTTTTATATTATACAAAATCTTAATAATTAATATTTTTTTGTTTCTTTGTTCTTGCTATAAAATATAATATATGAATTTATTTCGACTCTTATTTGTCTTTTGGATAACATCGTTTGCTTGTCTCGGATATGCTAATGATGTAAACGAGATACGTTTCAGGCACGTTGGATTGAAAGAGGGTTTGTCACATAGTACAATATTTGGGATAAATCAAGATAAAGAAGGGAATTTGTGGTTTGCCACTTACGATGGTCTTAATAAATATGATGGTTATAATTTTACTGTTTATCGTCATCAATATAAGAAAGCTAACAGTATAGCTAATGATATAACTCGTTGTATTGTTGTTGATGATGATAATCGAATATGGATAGGTACACGGGATGGATTGTCACTTTATAATCATCGTAATGATGAGTTTTCTAATTTCTATTATAATAGGAAAGGACAAAATGTTTCTATTATGAATATTGTACCTATACAACGGGATTGGCTGATGCTCGGTACAGTGGAAGGTATTTTGCTTTTTGATATAAAAAGAGGACATTTTCTAAATGATACTTTGTCTACAGCTTTACATTTGCTTAAACCCTCAACCTTAGTTAAACAAGAGAATAGTGTTTACATTGGTACAGAAGGAGAAGTATATACTTATTCTTTGCGTGATGGTACATTAAAAAAGCTAGTGGAATTACCAACTAAAGTGCGTGTACATGGAGTTTTATGTCAAATGTTTAATCGAATATGGATTGCAACTGAGGGTAGTGGCTTGTATATGTATGATTTGAAGACTAAAGAACTGAAGAACTATCGTTATGAGGATGGAACTTCAGGCTTGAATTCCAATTATGTACGTTCGTTAGCATTGGATCAAGAGAACCGTTTATGGGTGGGAACTTATAATGGCTTAAATATATATAAGGAAGGGCAAGACTGTTTTTTCTCAATAGAGAGTTCTACGTCTCAGGTTGGGGCTTTATCTCAAAATTCCGTACGTTGTATATTTAGAGATTCACAAGGTGGTATGTGGTTGGGGACATATTGGGGCGGGCTGAATTATTATCATCCTTTATGTAATCGTTTCCAGCAAATCAAGCACGTTCCCTTTCTCAATTCACTTAGTGATAATGTCGTTAGTTGTATTGTAGAAGATAAAAGAAATAACTTATGGATTGGAACAAGTGATGGCGGTTTGAATTTTTATGATAATGCTACAGGAATCTATAAAAATTATTTATTTAATCCGGATGCATCGGCAGGTGTTCCTTTTAAGGATATTAAAACTGTATATGTAGACGAATCGTCTGATAGAGTATATGTAGGTGCTCATGCCGGTGGAATGATGGTATTGCATCGTAAAACAGGTGAGAAAGAGTTTTATAATCAGCAAAATAGTGATTTGCCAAGTAATAATATTTATTCCATTATGCCTGATGAAGGCAATGGGCTTTGGATAGCTTCATTAGAACATCTTTTTTATTTTGATATCATTAAGAAAAAGTCAATTATTGTAGATAAAGATATCAAGGGGCATCCGATTCAAAAGTATAACCGTTTATTGTTTCGGGATTCTAAAAGACGTATTTGGATAGGAGGTGAAGTGGGACTTTCCGTATACAACCAACTTGACACATCTTTGTTGACTAATACAGATTTTCATATAGCTCCAGTCTTGACACAGTCTTTTGTGAATTGTATTTATGAATCTTCATCCGGTTGTATATGGGTTGGTACTCGTAATGGGCTGTTTGCTTTGCGGGAGGGAAATGATGTTTTGTTGCAATATACAACAGATAATGGTCTGCCAAGTAATGTTATCTACGGAATTTTGGAAGATAGTTATAGCCGTTTATGGATAAGTACTAATCAAGGACTGAGTTGTTTTAATCCTGATAGTCAGAAATTGCGTAATTTTACAATAATAGATGGTTTACAAAGTAATCAGTTTAATGCTAGAGCATACTGTCGTATTAGTAACGGCAATATGTTATTTGGAGGAATCAATGGAATAACTTCCTTTCGTCCGGAAACCCTAATCGATAATCCATATACTCCTAAACCTATAATCAATAAGCTTTTTGTATTCAATAAGGAAGTTCTACCGAATGATGAAACAGGGATTCTTAAAGAGAACATCGAAAATGTAGACCAGATAACATTGAAAGCTTCTCAAAACTCTTTTTCTATATCATTTGTCGTTTCTAATTATATAGCAGGTAAACATAATACTTTTTCTTATAAATTGGAAGGATATGATAAAGAATGGTATAAACAGAACGATATAAGCCCTGTATCATATTCTAATTTGTCAGCGGGAAATTATACATTTCTTTTAAAAGCTGCAAATAATGATGGAAAGTGGAGTAAAGAAATGGCTGTTCTTCATGTTAAAGTGCTTCCGATTTGGTATCGTACTTGGTGGGCTCTTTCAATTTTTATTCTCTCCTTTATTTTATTGATATTGATAATATTCCGTTTTTTTTGGTTGCGTAAAAGTATGCAGACGGAAATTCGTATGGAGAGGTTAGATAAAGAAAAACGGGAAGAAATCAGCCAAATGAAAATCCGTTTTTATATAAATATATCTCACGAACTCCGCACTCCGTTAACTCTAATTGTAGCTCCTTTACAAGAACTTCTTAGCAGTGTGACAGGACATTGGGAGCGTGAAAAGTTACTGTATATTCAGAGGAATACGAAAAGATTGCTGCATTTGGTTAATCAATTAATGGATTATAGACGAGCTGAATTGGGAATTTTTGAGTTGAAACCAATATATGACAATGCGTATAAAAGAGTATTGAGTAATTTTTTGAATTATGAAAGTTTGGCAAAAAGAAAGGATATAGATTATAATTTTTATTCAGAATTACAAGATGAGGAAGTTTTGTTTGATGGTAATTACTTAGATTTGATTGTTAATAATTTATTGTCTAATGCGTTTAAATATACAGAGGAAGGAGAAAGTATTTCTGTTAAATTGTACAAGGAGAATAAATGTATTGTTTTGCAAGTTATAGATACGGGAATAGGTATACCTGAAGATAAACAGCGAAAAATATTCGAGCGTTTTTATCAAATGGAGAATGGACATGAAGGAAGTGGCATTGGCTTATCTTTAGTTCAGCGTTTGGTTGAGTTACATCATGGGCAGATAACATTGATTAGTGAAGTAGAAAAAGGATCTACTTTTTCAGTTTATATTCCTCAGGATAAGTCAGCGTATACTGCTGAGGAACTGTTGGAAAACAGCAAAGAGCCGAAAGGAAAGCGTGTTTATTCTACGAATGCACATGATGTAGATGTATATGATATGGAAATTACCGAAGTGAGTTCTGGTGAGAAAGAAGAAAGTAATAAACATGGAACAATTCTTATTGTAGAAGATAATAAGGAATTACGTCAGTATCTCTCTAATGGTTTATCTGTCCAATTTAATTTGATAGAAGCGGAGAACGGACAAAAAGCATTGGATTTGCTGAAAGATAATGATGTGGATTTAATACTTTCGGATGTTATGATGCCTGTGATGGATGGCGTTAAATTTTGTAAGTTAGTAAAACAAAATTTAAAAACTTGTCATATTCCCGTATATTTATTATCTGCGAAAGTGGATATTAAATATCAATTAAAAGGATTGCAGGTAGGAGCGGATGATTATATTCCTAAACCTTTTTCAATGGAGATTTTGGTAGCTAAAATTTTAAATATGCTACGTACTCGTTATCGTATTTTTGAACGCTACTCCAATACGTTGGAAGTGGAGCCGGAAAAGATAACGAATAATGCAATGGATGAAGAGGTGTTGAGAAAGGCTGTGGCTATAGTTGAGAAAAATATGAGTAACGTGGATTTTTCTACAGAACAATTTGCCAGTGAAATGAACATGAGTCGTTCTAATCTACATTTAAAACTAAAAGCTATAACAGGTAAATCTGCTATTGATTTTATTCATAAAATACGTTTCAATCGTGCTTGTCAATTGTTAAAAGAGGGAAAGTATACGGTTTCTGAAATCAGTTTTATGGTGGGATATAATACTCCTTCTTATTTTGCAGCTCGTTTCAAAAAGTATATTGGATGTCTTCCTACTGAATATGGGAAAAAATAATTGTTTGCTTTAAAAGCATGATGTAGAGGTACGTACGACACATACTCTGCACAAAAATATTACCTAATAGACAATATTGACATTTGATTTATGAAAAAGTGTAGAAATACAAAACATTATTTTAAAGCTTTTTTAGAGCCATGTCGTATGTTTGCCTTAAAGATTTATTCTGATTGTTAAACCTTAGATTATTTGATTATGCACAAGATTAAAGGAGTGATTATGGTTATCCTTACTTTTGTCAGTATGGCTACATATGCACAAAGCATAGTCGTTACTGGTAAAGTGATTGACAGTGAAGGGTATGAAGTTATTGGTGGCAGTGTTACATTGAAAGGGGCTGCTGGTGTGGGAACTGTTACTAATGTAGATGGTAACTATTCTTTGAAAGTAAACAATGCATCTAAAGATGTTTTAGTGTTCTCTTATGTAGGTATGACCACTAAAGAGGTAAAAATTAATGGGCAGAGTGTTATTAATGTTACCTTGGAGGCAGATGCTGTGATGTTGGATGAAGTTGTTACGATTGGTTATGCTACCGTTAAGAAGAAAGATTTAACTGGTTCTGTATCTTCTGTAAGTTCTAAAGAACTGGCTGCAGTTCCTATTTCTGATGTAACTCAAGCTTTGAGTGGTAAAGTTGCTGGTGTACAGGTAATCCGTTCTCAAGGTTCACCGGATGCGGATGTTTCAATAAAGGTACGTGGTGGTACTTCTATTACTCAAAGCAATGAACCTCTGTATATTATTGATGGATTCCCTAGTGAAGACGGCTTAAAAGGAATCGAGTCTAGTGATATTGAGTCCATTGACATTTTAAAAGATGCTTCTTCTACAGCCATCTATGGTGCTCGGGGAGCTAATGGTGTAATTTTAGTTACTACAAAAGGTGGTAAAGCAGATAAGTTCAATATAAGTTATGACATGTATGTTGGCTTTAAGAAGGTGAATAAGAAATATGACTTGCTATCTGTAGAAGATTTTGTAAAGTTGGAATATGAGCGTGCTATTGACCAACCTGATATTATGCGTGATTATACAATTCCTACTTATGGTACTTGGGATGAGTTTAATGGATTATATGGCAACCGAAAAGGGATAGACTGGCAAAGAGAAGTTTTTGAGAATCATTCTGCAACTACTCAGCAACATAAGTTTACGATTAGTGGTGGAAGTAAGACGTCACAATATATGGTTACATATACTCGTAATGATGATAAGGGTGTATGGTATGGTAGCGGTTTAAAAAGAGATAACTTTCGGTTAAAACTTCATCAAGAGCCGGTCTCATGGTTGAATTTTTCGACTAATATTAGTTATATTGATGAGAAAACTACTGGTTTAGGTAGCCTTCAAGAAGGAGGTTCATATAGTCGTATGCAGCACGTTATTCAATATAGACCAACTATTGGTAAGAGTGGAAATGATGCGCAACTGTTAATAGATGATGATGATCCTGTATTAATGTTGGAAGGTGCCAGTCAAATGCAGAGTCCGATCGCTTCTATTGAGAGCGAACAGATTGAGAAACGTAATCGTATTCTTTCTATTAATGGGGATGTGCAAATAAAAATAATGAAAGATTTGTCATATCGTGGTACTGTGGGAGTTCGCAAACGTACGATTAATGAGGATGTATTTTATTCTGAAAGATCAAAACAAGCAAAAAATGCTGGAGCTCCTTATGGCTGGAAAGAGTTGGAAGAACAACAGAGCTTTATGTACAATAATGTGCTTACCTATGATAAGTCATTTACCCCTGAGCATCATTTGACATTGGTTGGAGGACAGGAATTCATAGAGTATAAGACCGATTATCTGAGGTCAGGTGCCCGTCAATTTGAGAAGGTTAATTTCGGTTTGGCAGATATGTCTTTAGGAGCAAGTCCTGATAAAGTTGTTACGCGGCTTGAAAGTGATAAAATGTTATCTTATTTTATGCGTGCAAATTATAACTTTAAAGAAAAATATCTGTTTGCGGCTTCAATACGTGCAGATGCTTCCAGTAAGTTTGGTTCAAATCATAAGTGGGGGGTATTCCCCGCAGCCTCTTTTGCATGGAGAGCTTCAGAAGAGGAGTTTATCAAGCAATTGGGTGTTTTTTCTAATTTGAAGTTTAGATTAAGTTATGGTACTGCTGGTAATAACAAAATTGATAATTATTTGAGTTTGTCAAAGATGGGATCGGTATGGATTCCTTATAATGGTACAAGTACAGCCTCTGGTTTTGTGAGTAAACAATTGTATAATCCCGATTTACAATGGGAGACAAATGTGACAGCTAATTTGGGTATTGATATGGGATTTTTGAATCAACGCCTCCAGCTAAGTGTGGATTTATATAATATTGAGACGAAGAATTTGTTATTAGACGCACCTGTACCATTACTTTCAGGATATAAGTCGATGATGATTAATGCAGGAAAAACTAATAATAAAGGTATTGAGATTGCTATTACTACACATAATATACAAACAAAAGACTTTACATGGAGTACAAATTTAAATTTGTCGCACAATAAAAATAAAGTAAAGGCATTGTATAATACGGACTACATGGAGTTAATGTCTAATTGGGCTCAGACGTCTGAGTTTAATAAGAGTGATTATATGATTCGAGTGGGACAACCTTTAGGACAGATGTATGGTTATCGTTTGAAAGGTATTTATACTGTAGATGATTTTACGTATGATGCTGCTCAACAAAAATATATTGTAAAAGATGGAATACCTTATGATAAAAATTTTTATCCAAAACCAGGGTATTGGAAATTTGAAGATGTGGACGGCAATAAAGAGATAACAGAAGATGATAGGACTATTATTGGCAATGCTAATCCGAAAATTTACGGTGGTTTAACAAACACATTTACGTGGAAAGGTTTTGATTTAAGTATATTCTTGAATTTTTCCATTGGAAATAAAATATATGGAGCAAATAAAATGTATTATACCAAATTCAATAACCGTTGGAGAAATACATTAAAGAATGAAGCGATGAATCGTTTTACTGTGATTAATGATAAAGGTGAATACATATTGCATGATCCGACACAACTTGCTGCTGTTAATAAAGGACATAATTATGTATCGGTTGAAGGTAGTTCCAGTTTGTATTTCCATTCCGGCTATGTAGAAGATGGATCATTCCTTAAGATTAATAATGTATCTTTAGGATATACTCTTCCAAAAGCATTGGTTAGAAAAATAAAGCTTTCTAATATACGTTTTTATGCAACAGGATATAATCTTTATACATGGACTAAGTATTCAGGATATGATCCGGAAGTCAATACTTGGGCTAATAATGGCTTGACTCCTGGTATTGATTGGGGAGCTTATCCATCTGCTATTTCAGTTGTATTTGGAGCAAATATTACTTTCTAAATTTAAAATCATATACTTATACTTATAAAATTATGAAAACATTATATAAGAGATTAATTGCTATACCTATGGTTGTATTCTGTTCGATGCTTCTCTTTACTTCTTGTGAGGATTTCCTTGCAGAAAAACCATATGACTTTTATGATGAACAAGATTTTTACAAGGATGTGTCAGAGTTGGAATTGGCAGTAAATGGTGCTTACGAAGTGTTAAGCCAGAAGATGACATATGGGCATTTTATGCTAGTAAATGACTGTGATACCGATTTAAGCCATATAAAAGGTTCTGGTACAGGGCATACGGCTCGTGATTTAGGTCATTATAATATTTATACTTCTCATAATTGGCTTGAGGAAGCGTGGGGCTATTATTATACAGGAATAGACCGTGTAAATCGTATTATGGCAAATAAGGAGCGTGTTGATTTGCCGGATGAAGCATCACAAGTAACCTTTAAACGTTTGATTGCGGAAGCAAGATTATTACGAGGTATCTGTTATTTTGATTTGGTACGTATGTGGGGGGATGTTCCTTTAAAATTGACAGCTTCTGATAAGACAGAAAACTTTGCTGTAACTCGTACGAATAGGGAAGAAGTATATCAGCAGATCGTAGATGATATGGAAGCAGCTGTTACAGATTTACCTTGGTATAATGAAGTTAGTTCATATGAAGGACGTCCAACTAAAGGGGCTGCTATGGGGTTACTTGCACGGGCGTATTTGTTCCGTGCGGGTTATTCATTACATCAGAATGGTGAAATGGAACGCCCAGACAACTATTTGGAATACTATAAAAAAGTAAAAGAAATTTGTGCAGAACTGATTAATTCACATCGCCATTCTTTAAATGTCAGTTATGAAAAAGTATTCAAGAATGTGTGTGAGAGTGTAATGGAACCCAGTGAAGTTATGTATGAAGTACAATTCTATAATCCCTCAGGAGAGAATGATCATAGTAGTAAAATAGGGTCTTATAACTCCCCTGAGATTAATCGCAATTCCTCTTATGGCTTGGGTAACTCATTTATTAAAACCACTCATTTTGCTTATGATTTTTATGAAGCAGGGGATATTCGTAGAGAAACAGCCATTGCTACTTTTAAAATAGATGCTAATGATAAGGTTATTGAAATACCACGTAATGAAAGTTATACATGGGCTCCGGGGAAATGGCGTAGAAATTGGATTCCGGGTCCTCCAAAAGATTTGGAAAATATGGATATCAATTTTATACTTTTACGATATTCGGATGTACTTTTAATGTACGCGGAAGCTGTTAATGAAGTAGATGGTCAATTGGATCAATTGGGAATAGATTGTTTGAACCAAGTCCGCAGAAGAGCATATGGATATGCTCCTAATACAGCAAACTCTGAAATAGATTTTACAATTGCAGACTTTCCAGATCAGAAAAGCGTACGAGATTATTTATTTGTAGAACGGGCAAGGGAGCTGTGTTTTGAGGGCTTCCGTCGTTATGATTTAATTCGTTGGAATAAATTGGCTGATACTCTTGATGATTTTGCAACGAAGTTTAATGCAGCTGTTGCCGATGGTACATTGAAATCTTATGTTTGGGCAGCAGGTAAATATTTTGAAGCAGGTAAGCATGAGTTATATCCTATTCCGGCTTATGAGATTCGTGAGACTAAAGGAAGTTTGGTACAAAATCCGAAATATTGATTTTTATTTATTTTAAAAGCGTAAACTCCCTTTTTTAATGGTATAGGGTGGCAAAAACAGGATGTACATCATAGAATTGTTTTTTGTTACCCTATATTTATATTACATTTTTATATAATTGATGTTATGGGAAAGCCATTCTTTATATTACTATGTTTGCTTGCTGGTATTTACACTGTGAGGGCACAAAATATTAACGATTCGGTTCGTGTTTTGTTTATAGGTAATAGTTACACTCATTTTAATAAATTACCGGATGATATACAGAAAATAGCTGCGACTCAGAAGATAATACTATTATATCAGGCTTGTGTCAGAGGAGGATATTCTTTTAAAAAACATCTGCAAAAACAAGAAGAAATAGAAATAATTAAAGAAGGTAAATGGGACTTTGTAATACTTCAGGAACATAGTGAAGCACCTGCTAAACCAACAGAAGTTGTTGCACAAGAAACATATCCCTATGCGCGCGCATTAGATAGTTTGGTACATGTTTATAATCCTAAGGCACATGTTATTTTTTATATGACATGGGCACATAAAGATGGATGTCTGTCACCAATTGCTGATTATCCCCTTATAGATACATATACAGGCATGCAAGAACGCTTAAAAACGAGCTATTTGGAAATGGCTTATCAAAATAATGCATGGTGTGCTCCTGTCGGAATGGTGTGGCAGCAAGTGCGTAGAGAACGTCCGGATTATGTTTTATATTGGCAAGACAGGACACATCCCTCTCCTCTTGGTACTTATTTAGCTGCTAATGTAATTTTTTCTACAATGTTTCAAAAGCCTTATCAAACGTCGTATATAAAAAACTTACAAACAGAACAGGCTGAATATATACAGCAAATAGCGCAGAAGATGGTATTGAATAATTTGAGATTGTTGAATATCAATAGGCATGATAAATAAAATGTATAAGATTTGAATATTTTACAGATTGCCAATTAGATAATTAATATAGAATAGTTTAAAACTAGATTACTATGATAACTACTACATTAAATATTGCTTTATTATTGTCTGCGTTCCTACATTCTGATGATAGTATAGAAAGGAAAGAACAGCAGGAGAAGCCTAATATACTGTTTATAGCTGTTGATGATTTAAAACCTATTTTGGGATGCTATGGTGATTCTCTAATAAAGACTCCCAATATAGATCGTTTGGCTTCTTTGGGGACTGTTTTCCAAAACACTTATTGCCAGCAAGCTATTTCCGGTGCTACTAGAGCTAGTTTGTTGACAGGATTGCGTCCGGATAAAACTCAGGTTTATGATTTGGTAACACAGATTCGTGATATAAATCCTAATGTGGTTACTCTACCGGGATATTTTAAGAATGAAGGATATGTGACTGCTGCTATAGGCAAAATATTTCATCCGACGAATGTTGTTAAGGAAGATGGTAAACATTCATGGAGTATTCCGCATACAGAAGCAAAAGAATATCTGGCTGAGGCATATGGTTATCCTGCTTTAGGGTTTTATCAACATCCTGATACTAAGTGGAAAGTTGAGAAGTATAGGATGGAAGCTAAGCGAAAAGGATTAAAAGATGCAGAAGTTACAAAATATATATTATCTCATATAAAACCTTCAATAGAGTGTGTTGATGTGCCGGATAATGCTTATGCAGACGGGGCAGTTACCTTAAAAGCAAAAGAGCAATTACAAATATTGACGAAGGCAGGGAAGCCGTTTTTTTTAGCTGTAGGTTATCATAAACCTCATTTGCCTTTTGTAGCACCTAAAAAATATTGGGATTTGTATGATAGGCAATTTATACCTATTGCCAAATATCAGAAACATGCAAAAAATAGTCCAGAATTTGCATATCACCGCTGTGGCGAATTAAAGAAATATACTGATATTCCTGAATTTTGTACATTTACAGATCAATCTCTTCATACGGGTTTGGACTTAGAGAAACAAAAGGAGTTAATACACGGATATTATGCTTGTATTTCTTATTTAGATGCACAAGTCGGAGAACTGCTTGCAACATTAGAGTCTCTTGGTACACTTGATAATACAATTATTGTTTTATGGGGTGATCATGGTTGGCATTTGGGTGATCATGATTTATGGAATAAGCATACAAACTTTGAGAATGCAACAAAAGTACCATTAATAATGGTGGCACCAGGAATATCGTCTGGTGATGCAGATACTTTTGCTGAATTTGTCGATATATATCCTACCTTATGTGATTTAGCAGGTATTAACATACCTTTGAATATTGATGGAAAGAGCTTGGTCCAGGCTATGGAAAATAAAAAAAGTAGGCTTCGTGATTATGCTGTTAGTCAGTATCCGCGTAAACTTACCAAAGAAGAAGCTGATAGACGAGGATATGAAAGTACAACAATAATGGGATATTCTTTGCGTACGGAGAGATATCGCTATACAATGTGGGTTCATGATTTTACAACTAGACAGCTTTTTAGTGATAGAAAAATATGTGAAGAAGAACTTTATGACTACCAAAAAGACCCGTTAGAAACGATCAATGTTGTTGCAGAGGAATCATATTTTAAAATAAAAAAAGAATTGAAAAAGATGATGATAGATTTTTTTTCAAAGCAACTGGATAAATAGAAGAAAATGAATAGTTAATGAATGTACTATATTATTGTTATGAATCGACTATCGTATATATTACCCCTTACCGCCCTCGGGTTCTCATCTTGTACTTCCCCAAAAACGGAAATAAAGCGTCCTAATATCATCTTTATGATGACGGACGACCATACTACACAGGCGATGTCATGTTACGGCGGGCGTCTTATCCAGACTCCGAATATGGATAGGATAGCCAATGAGGGTATCCGTCTGGATAATTGCTATGCTGTCAATGCGCTTTCCGGTCCCTCACGTGCTTGTATCTTGACCGGTAAGTTCAGCCATATTAATGGTTTTACCGATAATGCAAGTACATTCGATGGAAGTCAACAAACTTTTCCAAAGTTATTGCAGGCAGCAGGTTATCAGACATCGATAGTCGGTAAGTGGCATCTGATAACCGAACCGCAAGGTTTTGATTACTGGTGTATTTTGAGCGGACAGCATGAGCAGGGTGATTACTATAATCCCAACTTTATTGAAAATGGTAAGCATGTGGTGGAGCAAGGTTACGTAACTGATATCGTAACAGATAAAGCAATCAAGTATTTAGAACATCGTGACAAGAGTAAACCTTTTTGTATGATGTATCATCAAAAAGCTCCTCATCGCAATTGGATGCCAGCACCCCGTCATTTGGGAATGTTCAATAGCACTACATTTCCTGAGCCTAGCACGCTTTTCGATACATACGAAGGTAGAGGACGTGCTGCAAAAGAACAGGACATGTCAATTGAACATACATTGACTAATGACTGGGACTTGAAGTTATTGACTCGTGAAGAAATGTTGGAAGATACTACCAACCGTCTTTATCAGGTATATAAGCGTATGCCGACTACTGTACAGAACACGTGGGATTCTGTTTATGCGCAGCGCATCTCGGAGTATCACAATGGAAACTTGAAAGGTAATGCATTAATCAGTTGGAAATATCAACAGTATATGCGTGATTATTTGGCTACTGTAGTTGCTGTGGACGAGAATATCGGGCGGTTACTCAATTATTTGGAAAAGACCGGCGAATTGGATAACACAATTATTGTCTACACTTCCGACCAGGGTTTCTTTTTAGGCGAGCATGGTTGGTTTGACAAGCGTTTCATGTATGAAGAGTGTCAGCGTATGCCGATGATTGTTCGATATCCCAAAGCAATCAAGGCTGGAAGCACATCGAATGCGATAGCTATGAACATCGACTTTGCTCCTACATTCCTGGATTTTGCAGGAGTGGAAATTCCGGATGACATTCAGGGAGAATCTTTGAAATCGATTCTAACCAATGAGGGTAATGCGCCTGCCGATTGGCGAAAAGCCGCGTATTACCATTATTATGAATATCCTGCTGAACATTCGGTGAAACGGCATTATGGTATTCGTACGGCTGATTTCAAACTGATTCATTTCTATAATGATGTGGATGAATGGGAAATGTACGATATGCAGAACGATCCGCACGAGTTGAATAACCTATACGGTAAACCTGAGTATACCCTTAAGCAAGCCGAACTTATGTTGTTATTGAAAGAAGTACAGGAACAATATGAAGACAATGATCCTGAAGAGGGGATAGCGGAATTGTTTAAAGGTGATAGGCGTTTTATGGAGAATCGGTGAAAAGCAGAGGATTCTTTGTCCGAACTTGATATTTAATGGAAGAATACCTATATTTGCTATCTGCAAAACAGATAGATTAAATAAAGTATGGACAATAAATTTATAGTAAATATAGGCCGCCAGTTAGGCAGTGGCGGACGGGAAATCGGAGAGAAGCTGGCTGCCAGGCTGGGTATTGACTTCTACGACAAGGAATTGATTAACCTTGCTTCCGAAGAAAGCGGATTATGCCGTGAATTCTTTGAAAAAGCCGATGAAAAAGCGTCTCAGGGAATTATAGGCGGTCTGTTCGGGATGCGTTTCCCGTTTATCAGTGACGGGGCTATGCCGGCTGCCAACTGTTTGAGCAACGATGCGTTGTTTAAGGTGCAAAGCGATGTGATACGGAAATTGGCTTCCGAGAAATCCTGTTTGTTCGTAGGGCGTTGCGCCGACTACATTTTGCGGGATAATCCGCGTTGCGTCAACATCTTCATCTCTGCTTCGCGCGAGGATCGTATAGCCCGTTTATGCCGTCTGCACTCTATTTCGGAAAGTGCGGCGGAAGAGAAGATGAACAAAGCGGACAAGCGGCGTGCCGAATATTACAACTATTACAGCTATAAGACATGGGGAGCGGCTGCTACCTATCATCTTTGCGTCGATTCGTCCGTATTGGGCATTGACGAAACGGTCGGCTATATAGAAGAGTTCGTAAGGAAGAAACTGAAACTGTACGAATAAACGCTGTGACCATTGTAAATGAAATCGGGAAGAATTTTACTGCCATCCTAACGGAGATTATAGTAAAATTCTTCCAGATTTTATTGATAAGAGCCTGAAAGCTCCTTGAACTGATTTTACATCATTGCCAGCAATATCATCTGTCCGGCGAGGATGCGCAGGAACATCGTCAGCGGATAAACCGTAGAGTAACCTACCGACGGAGCGTCATTGCCCGATGCCTGGTTGGAATATGCCAATGCGGGTGGGTCGGTGTTACTGCCGGCAATCAGTCCCATCAGCGTGAAATAATTGACCTTGCAATAGAACCGGGCAATCATACCGATTATCAGCAACGGGATGGTGGTAATCAGGAAACCGTAGCCTACATACGCCAGACCGCTTCCTTCCACGACCGTCTGTACAAAATGCTCACCTGCCTCTATGCCTACGCTGGCAAGGAAAAGTACGATACCTATTTCGCGCAGCATCAGGTTGGCGCTCATGGTGGTATACGTTACAAGATGCATCTTATGTCCGAAACGTCCGATAAGGATGGCTACCACCAGCGGACCGCCTGCCAGACCTAATTTCACCGGTGTCGGCATGCCCGGAAATGCGATGGGAAGGCTACCCAACAGAATACCGAGGAAGATACCGACGAAGATGGTAACGATGTTCGGCGTATCCAGACGCTTCAACTGGTTGCCCAGTACACCGGCCACACGCTCCACCGCATCCTGCTGGCCTACAACCATTACACGGTCACCCACCTGGAGCACCAGATTGGGATCGGCAAACAGGTCCATACCCGAACGGTTGATACGTGTCACGTTAACACCGTACATACTGCGGAAGTGCATGCTTCCAAGTTTCTTGCCGTTGATTTCCGATTTGGTCACCAGAATACGGCGTGAGACCATCGGAGTGTCCTGCTTCTCCCAGTCCACTTGAATTTCCCTTCCGATAAAGGCGGTAACCGCTTCGGCGTCTTCCTCGGAACATACGATGAACAACTGGTCGCCGATGTGGAATTCCGTATCCTGACTCGGAATGCTGACGTGACCTTCGTGACGGATACGCGAGCATACGAAAGAACGTCCCAGAAAATCCTTCACCTGAATCAGCTTTTTGCCGTCGATAGCCTCATTGCGTACTTCCAGATGCAGCATATGCGGCATGTGTTTCATATCCGTTTCTTGCGTGTTAAGCTCCTCTTCTTCTTTTTTCAGGTTGATGCGGCAGATGTAACGCACGGCGATAATAGAGCCGATGATGCCAACCACACCGAGCGGGTAGGCGCAGGCATATCCCAATGCGATGGGGTCTCCCGTATAATTCAACTGGTTCAACGCTTCCTGAGCCGCACCCAGACCGGGAGTGTTGGTTACGGCACCGTACAGGATACCTACTATCATCGGCAGGTCTATATTTCCATCGATGAAATAAATGCCCAGTGCAACCACTATGTTCAGTGCCACAATGCCCACGGCAAGCATGTTCAGCGTCATACCCCCTTTCTTGAAAGAAGAGAAGAACGACGGCCCTACCTGCAGACCGATGCAGAATACAAATAAAATCAAACCAAATTCGCGGATGAAATGTAGGATGTGTATTTCACCTGTAAATCCGAAATGTCCCATCAGGATACCGGTAAAGAGGACAAACGTCACTCCCAACGATACTCCGAAAACTTTAATCTTGCCCAGCAGCACCCCCACGGATATAACGAATGCGTACAGGCAAACGATATGTGCGACGGATGTCGGGTCCCAAAGAAGACTTTCTAACCAATTCATAGTACCTTATTTATTGCTTTTTTAAATTTTGCGCAAAATTACTTAATAAAGGGGAGCTGGCAAAGGGTTTTCTTTTCTTTTTGTAATACCAGCTTTGCAAAAGCAAGGTATCTATGGAGGGATGCCGGGAATAAGGATGGACATAGTGTTATCCGTAAGTGCAATTTTCCCTAAAAAACCTTTTTGTTTGAAGTATTTCCTTATATTTGCAAGTCTATTGATGACAAAATGAATACTATTCATCTATTTTAATTTTAAATAAACTATGGCAGACAGTAAAGAAAAACTCTTCTCGGACTTTTCTCCGGTTTCTACGGAACAGTGGATGGAGAAAGTAACCGCAGACTTAAAGGGTGCGGACTTTGAGAAAAAGCTCGTTTGGAGGACGAATGAGGGATTCAAGGTAAAACCTTTCTATCGTATGGAAGACCTTGAAGGTTTAAAGACCACGGATGCTCTTCCCGGTGAGTTCCCTTATCTTAGAGGTACAAAGAAAAACAATAATGAGTGGTTCGTCCGTCAGGAAATAAAGGTGGAATCTCCCGAAGCAGCCAATGCCAAGGCGTTGGACATTTTGAACAAGGGTGTCGATTCGCTCTCTTTCCACGTGAAAGCCAAAGAACTGAGTGCGGAGTATATCGAAACTTTGCTGAAAGACATCTGTGCGGAGTGCATAGAGTTGAATTTCTCCACCTGTCAGGGACACGTGGTGGAATTGGCACAGCTTCTGGTCGGTTATTTCCAGAAGAAAGATTATGACCTCACGAAGTTGCAAGGCTCCATTAACTACGATTATTTCAACAAGATGCTTGCCAAAGGCAAGGAAAAGGGCGATATGGTGGCTACTGCCAAGGCTTTGATTGAAGCTACCGCCATGCTTCCGAAATACCGCGTCCTGAACGTGAATGCGCTGACGTTGAACAATGCCGGTGCATATATCTATCAGGAACTGGGCTACGCGCTGGCTTGGGGTAATGAATACATGAACCAGCTGACCGATGCCGGACTGCCGGCAGCTTTGGTAGCCAAGAAGATAAAGTTCAATTTCGGTATCAGTTCCAATTACTTCCTTGAAATAGCAAAATTCCGCGCTGCCCGTATGTTGTGGGCCAATATCGTGGCTTCCTATAATCCGGAATGCCTGCGCGACTGCGAAAACAAGGGCGAACACAACGAATGCCGCTGTGCTGCCAAGATGAGAATACATGCGGAAACGTCCACTTTCAACCTTACTTTGTTCGATGCGCACGTAAACCTGTTGCGTACGCAGACCGAGGCTATGAGTGCCGCTCTTGCAGGCGTCGACTCCATGACGGTTGTTCCGTTCGACAAGACGTATGCCGTTCCCGATGAATTCTCCGAACGTCTGGCACGCAACCAGCAGCTGCTCCTGAAAGAGGAATCGCATTTCGACAAGGTTATCGACCCGGCTGCCGGTTCTTACTACATCGAGAACCTGACCGTGGCTATTGCCAAGCAGGCTTGGGAGCTGTTCCTTGCAGTGGAAGAAGACGGCGGTTTCTACGCATCCGTAAAATCCGGCAAGATACAGGCTGCCGTGAACGAGAGCAATACAGCCCGCCATGCAGCCGTTGCCAAGCGTAAGGAAGTGCTGTTGGGTACTAACCAGTTCCCGAACTTCAACGAGAAGGCGGGCGACAAGAAACCGTTGGAAGCTTCTTGCTGCTGTGGCGGACACAGCACTTGTGAAAAGGATGTTCCGTCACTGAACTTCGACCGTGCAGCCAGCGAATTTGAAGCGTTGCGTCTGGAAACGGAAGCGTCCGGCAAGCGTCCCAAAGCATTTATGCTGACTATCGGCAACCTGGCTATGCGTCAGGCACGTGCCCAATACTCTTGTAACTTCCTGGCCTGTGCCGGATATGAAGTTGTTGACAACCTCGGTTTCCCGACCGTAGAGGAAGGTGTGGAAGCTGCAATGGCGGCTAAAGCCGATATTGTGGTTCTCTGTTCGAGCGATGATGAATATGCGGAATATGCAGTTCCCGCTTTCAAGGCCTTGAACGGCCGTGCCATGTTCATCGTAGCCGGCGCTCCCGCTTGCATGGACGAGCTGAAAGCGGCAGGTATCGAGAACTTTATCCATGTTCGTGTCAACGTTCTGGAAACATTAAAGGAATTCAACGCTAAACTTTTGAAGTAAGATGAGAAAAGATTTTAAAAACTTAGATATATATGCCGCTTTCCAGCCCGCCAATGGTGCTGAGTGGCAAAAGGCTAACGGCATCAAAGCCGACTGGAAGACTCCGGAACACATTGAAGTGAAGCCTGTTTACACCAAAGAAGACCTCGAAGGTATGGAACACCTCGACTATGCGGCAGGTATCCCGCCTTATCTGCGCGGTCCGTACTCTGTAATGTACACCTTGCGTCCGTGGACTATCCGCCAGTATGCAGGGTTCTCTACTGCCGAGGAGTCCAATGCTTTCTATCGCCGTAACCTGGCTTCCGGACAGAAAGGTCTGTCCGTGGCATTCGACCTGGCTACCCACCGCGGCTACGACCCCGACCACGAACGTGTGGTAGGCGACGTTGGTAAGGCAGGTGTGTCCATCTGTTCACTGGAAAACATGAAGGTGCTCTTCGACGGTATTCCCTTGAACAAGATGTCCGTATCCATGACCATGAACGGTGCGGTGCTTCCTATCATGGCATTCTACATCAATGCTGGTCTGGAGCAAGGCGCCAAGTTGGAAGAAATGGCGGGTACTATCCAGAACGATATCCTGAAGGAGTTCATGGTGCGTAACACCTATATCTATCCGCCTGCATTCTCCATGAAGATTATCTCCGATATCTTTGAATACACATCTCAGAAGATGCCTAAGTTCAACTCTATCTCTATCTCCGGTTACCATATGCAGGAAGCCGGCGCCACAGCGGACATCGAGTTGGCTTACACCCTGGCCGACGGTCTGGAATATCTTCGTGCAGGTGTTGCCGCAGGTATCGACATCGACGCATTCGCACCGCGTCTGTCATTCTTCTGGGCTATCGGTACCAACCACTTCATGGAGATAGCCAAGATGCGTGCCGCACGTATGTTGTGGGCGAAGATTGTGAAACAGTTCAACCCGAAAAATCCGAAATCACTCGCATTGCGTACGCACTCCCAGACTTCCGGCTGGTCGCTGACTGAGCAGGACCCGTTCAACAACGTGGGCCGTACCTGTATCGAGGCTATGGCTGCCGCTTTGGGACATACCCAATCCTTGCACACCAACGCTTTGGACGAGGCTATCGCATTGCCTACCGATTTCTCTGCACGTATCGCACGTAATACGCAGATTTATATCCAGGAAGAAACTTACATCTGCAAGAATGTCGACCCGTGGGGCGGTTCTTACTATGTAGAGTCTCTGACCAATGAGCTTGCGCACAAGGCTTGGGAACTGATTCAGGAAATCGAGAAGCTGGGCGGTATGGCGAAGGCCATCGAAACCGGTATCCCCAAGATGCGTATCGAAGAGGCTGCCGCACGCACGCAGGCACGTATCGACAGCGGTTCGCAGACCATTGTGGGTGTAAACAAATATCGTTTGGAGAAAGAAGCTCCTATTGATATTCTTGAGATTGACAATACGGCTGTCCGCCAGGAACAGATCCAGAACCTGAAGATATTGAAGGAAGGCCGTGATGAGGCTGCCGTGCAGAAAGCACTCGATGCCATCACCAAATGTGTGGAGACGAAGGAAGGCAATCTGCTGGAACTGGCAGTGGAAGCAGCACGTGTCCGTGCCACATTGGGCGAGATTTCGTATGCTTGCGAAAAAGTTGTAGGACGTTATAAAGCAGTAATCAGAACTATTTCAGGCGTGTATTCATCAGAAAGTAAGAACGACAGCGACTTCCACAGAGCTTGTGAGTTGGCTGAGAAATTTGCGAAGAAAGAGGGACGTCAGCCCCGTATCATGGTAGCTAAAATGGGTCAGGACGGTCACGACCGCGGCGCCAAAGTGGTGGCAACGGGTTATGCCGACTGCGGTTTCGACGTAGATATGGGACCTCTGTTCCAGACTCCTGCCGAAGCTGCCCGCGAAGCGGTGGAAAACGACGTTCACGTAGTGGGTGTTTCTTCATTGGCTGCCGGACACAAGACATTGGTTCCGCAGATTATTGAAGAACTCAAGAAGTTGGGCCGTGAGGATATTGTAGTGATTGCAGGCGGTGTGATTCCCGCACAGGACTATGATTTCCTTTATAAGGCCGGCGTAGCTGCCATCTTCGGTCCGGGTACTCCGGTGGCAAAGGCTGCTTGCCAGATTCTTGAAATCCTGTTGGATGAGGAATAATCCGCAACGATAAATGTTAAAAAAGGACGGAATGCGTTTGCATATCCGTCCTTTTTTCTTAATCTGTGTTATAAAACATACTTTTTTTCTTGGATAATTTGCAGATTTAGCAAATGTCCGTATCTTTGCAATGTGTTTTTCATAGTATTAGATTTAAGGTTAACAAAGGTTGGAGTACAGCGGTACTCCTTTTTTTATGCCCGTACGTCAGGATGGACTTAGGGAAGAGATTATGAAATCAATGATTATCAATCATTATCAATCGTTCAAGGTCTTATGATACTGAGCCTTCCTTATCACCAGTTTGCTTTCACCGGAAATTTGTTGCGACACAATTGTGAAACGGATGCGCGTCAGCTTTTTCCGGTTCCAGGAGTGGATTAATTTCGGATCGGTCAGTTCGACGGTATCCGTTGCGGGCGATAAGAGCTTTTTATCGTATTCCACTTTGAACCTACCCGCCTCTCCTGTCAGTATAATGTTTTTGTTGCGGTCGATTTCGACTTCGCAGCAGGTCATCAGGTTTAATACACTCGGTTCGTTGCATGCCGAAAGTTTCCATTTGTCGGTGATTGTGAAATCCTTTTTCCTGTGCAGCGTATAGTTGCGAATCCAGCTTTTTACATTTGCTTCCTGCGGATAGGCACGGGCAATGTCCACCTGGTAGGATACGGTTTTGGCGGTGGCTTTGTATTGCTGGCTGTGTGCGGCAAACTCCCGGCCGTTCTTCTGCGGGGTTCCGTTGATGAGGGGCAGGTTGTGATAATCGGACTGCATGGTCCATATCGTGTACCGCTCCGGTCCGAAGGTCTGTCGGGTATAAGTACCTACGCCTGCATCGATAAGCACCGGCAGGGCATTGTAGTAAAGGATGCACGACCCCACATCGTTATGGTTATGGCTTTCCTGATTGTTTCCGCCTTTCGCTGCGAAGAAGAAGCCGTCGCTTTTGCCTTCGGTGTCGCGTGCCACGCAGATTTGGGTGTCTTTAAACCAATAAGTGCCGGTTAGCGGTTCGCCTTGCGGATGGCCGATGATATCTTTGTACATAAAAAGCTCGTCCAATGCAGAAGCGAAGTATCCGTTTACCCCGTCCTTGAAACTTTGGTTTTGCTGTGCCATGAATGAGGCGAATTTCATCATGGCGGGGTCTCCGGTCAGTTCGCCGTACCGGTAGAGGATACCCGGGCTTGGACTTACTTTGGGTGCGGAGTCGGCGAAGTTTACAAAATAGTTGCCGCCGATGTGTACCCGGTAAATGTATTGCGCCATATTACGCAAGAGGGGAGCGTTGAATATGTTCACCTTGTTTCCGGTTGCTTTAGCCAGCAAATCCAGAAACTTCAGGGCATAGCCGGAAGCCCCGCTCCAATAGGTGGGACCCTCGTCGCAGGCTCCGTCCTCGTGATACATGCTGAAAAAGAAATCAGTGGATTTCATCAGCTTCCAGACTCCTTGCCGCACACGTTCCGGGTCTTTCTCTATCAGCATCAGGGCTTGCAGCACGTTGTAGTTAATCCACGGATTCCAGTTATTTACCTGCTGGCCGCCGAATCCCATCCACCAGTAATCATCCCGTGCGAAGTAGGGGTTTATCAGGTTTCTGTTGACTTCCTCGATAATCCGTTCGTTAATCAGCGGGCTTACCTTGTCGAATTCGTCTTTCAGGAAATAGTAAGTCCATGCCATTTGCGCGCCGATGTCGGCCACTACCAGTTCGATGGTCGGTTCATTCCTGTCGGGCAGTCCGGAGCGGTCTTTCTGGAAGCCGAGGTGTGCCGAGTGTATCCAGGACGTCTCGCACAGAAACCATACACCGTCTATGATGGCATCCATAAATCTGCCTTGTCCCTCTACCAGTTCTGCGAGGGTCAAGGCTTGCAGGGCTTTGTGGTTGGCGCGTCCGGTGCGGATTTCGCCGGTGCGCTTAAAGGCAAGGTAGTCGGAGGCAAGGTCCGGTTTCCATTCGTGTTTCAGGGCGCGTTCGCCGTTCCTGATGATAAGCTCCCTCATTTCGGGGGCTGTTTTCTCTTTCCAGGATTTCCGGTCGGTATAGGCGGGATAGTCCACCCAGCTTTGCCGGTAGCGGAGTACATTGCCCAATTCCTCGTAAGAAACGGTCTGTTCAAGAAGATGCCTTTCGGTTGCGTGGGCGGGAAAATTGATACAGACAGTTGCGATACATACTGAACTTGCCAGTAACAGGCTTTTTATTTTTGACATTTGCGGAATGTATTAGATGATTTAAATAAAGAACGAGGATAAATGATTATCCCCGTTCGTCAAAGTTAATTAAAAAAACAACCGTTTACCTAACCTTTACCTTTTATTTTTCAAATCGATGTATCTTTTTAATGCTTCCATATAGTAGTAATCCGCGTAGTTCAGCGGTACGTCTATTTCAGAGCCATGCGGCAGTGAGCCGGTGGAATGCATCAGCACGTAACCTTGATTGCTGCCTTTGGCTGCCAGATATTTCGGACCGGACAAGTTTTTCAGGATTGTTTCGGCATAGTCGGAATATTTTTTGCCGTCGGGCACAAATGTGCTGAGCTCCAGGAAAGCAGATGCCGTGACAGCTGCGGCAGACGCATCACGCGGAGTCTTTTCACCTGCCGGGGCATCATAGTCCCAGTAAGGAATCAGGTCGTCCGTCTTTACACGTTCCATAATCATGTCTGCAATGTGAACGGCTTCCTGCAGGAAAGCCGTGTCCCGGGTTTCGCGATAGCAGGAAGTGTAGCCGTATACTCCCCACGCTTGGCCGCGCGACCAGGCCGATTCTGCATTTTTACCCTGGTGTGTCTGTTTGATTTCCACGCTTCCGTCATTGTTATAGCTGACCACGTGATAGGAGGTGTAGTCCGGACGGAAGTGGTTTTTCATAGTGGTTTGTGCATGCTTTACAGCCACATTCTTATACTTCTCATTTCCTGTCAGCTTATATACGTTGAACAGCAGGTCCAGGTTCATCATATTGTCAATGATTACGGGGAAGTTCCACGCACCGAAGTCCCACGAGCGTATACAACCGATTTCCGGGTTGAAACGGGCGCACAGATTATCCGCTGTTTCTACGAGTACGGCTTTAATGGTGTCGTTAGGGGCGAGGCGGAGAGCATTGCCATAGCTGCAATTCATCATGAAGCCCACGTCATGGGTACCTTTCAGCTCACGTATCGGGTTCAGGATGTTGGTATATTCGATGGCGCGTTTTTTCAACTCTTCATCGCCGGTCAGTTCATAGGCATACCAAAGGCTTCCGGGGAAGAATCCGCTGGTCCAGTCGGCAATGCCGCAAAGACGTTTTTGTCCTAATTGCAGGGCTTCGGGATTGGGGTGTAAAGAGTCGATGTATGCTTTGTTCTCGCGCTGCAGCTGAGTATCAAGAAAGTTTACATCATAGCCGGAATGTATGGAACGTGGGAACTTGCTTGTTCCGGAGAGTTCCTCGGCGGTTGATTTCAACTGATAGGAAGCGGCATCGAGTGCGTTGCTTATCCAGGCTTCTTTCTGGACCGGAGTGTTTTTGCAGCCTGTCATGCCTATGAGCAGAGCGGTTGCAAGCAACAGAGAGTTTCTTTTCATGTCAGTAAGTATTTAGTGATTTTTGTTCACCGGCAAAAATATGGATATTCGTGAAATATCCTGTGCAGGATTGTTGAAAGGTGTTTGGGTGTAGTTTAAAGGTATGTTACTTTTGTCGAATACTGTTTTAATTCTGTATTTTCTTGGGTGAAAGCATTGCATTTACCTCTTCAGGCTTTTTACCTGAAAGCCTGTAAATAGTGTGTGGTTTTCCAATAGGCGGAGTCCGAAATATCCGTCTCCCTCATTCTTTTTAACTGGCAGTCGGAACAACTCCTCGCCGTTGACACTGTAAGTTGTGATTCCTTTTTCCACACGGATTTTGATGTCGTACCATTTATTTGGAATCAGCAAGTGCGCCTTGTCCGTATATTCTTTGATTACGGGGCGGGCTATGGCATCACTGGTATCCGCCGCTTTGGCAAAGTACTGGCGGAAGCGGGTAGTGGAGTTGTGGTTTCCGCCATATCCCACATAAAACAGGCTTAGTGTTTTATAATGTTGGAAAATTCCGTTTCGCCATTCGCTGCGTGCGAAGAGATTGTCGGGGTATTCCGGGTCATTGGCGCCCCAAAAGCAGTTCAGGTCGCTAAGGCGGTCGTATTTTCCGCCTTGCATCAGCATCTTCACACGATAGCCGATTTCATAATCACCGGTAAGGCGTTGGTTGTACCAAAGTGTAAGACCGTCGGGTGCGGTAATTTCCAGCGTATCGCTTGATATAAGGATTTTTACTTTTCCGGAGTGGTCTTCGATGGTCCAGTTCTTTAAAACGACCTGTGCCTGAACCGTGAAAGGAAGTAACATCAGTACACTTCCCAATAGTAATTTGTGAAAGGAGCTTTTTGTCATAAATATTACTTTAGTTTACAGTTGATATTCTGATAGTAGTTTTTGCTGTTGTGGCAAAGGTAACCAAATATTTATAAAGTAGAGCCCGGTTGTGCTGGAAGGATTTTATGTGTTATATTTTATTGTGCATTGCATTGGATAGGTGGTTTTTATCTGCAATGGTAAAAACGGATATTTGGTTATCACTCATCATTTATGTGGTAATATATTGAGAGATAGTGTTTTATTGCATGCTGATAACAGTTTTGTGGTGATGACCAAATTCCGGTCATCACCACAAAAAGTAAAATATCAGGATTTTACAATTCGATATACAACTCCTTTTTGAGTATGCCTGCTTTCCAGGTTATTCTTCTTCAAGATACGTCCGAAATGCTTTGCGTGCCCGTCTGTCAGCTTTATGTCACTGTTTTTTGCATGCAGAATTTCCAAAATCTGTATCGGCGACATCCACTCTCCCTCTTCCCCTTCTTGCGGTAAACGGAAATGACAATGGAACAACTGCTCAATCGGACTGATTTGCTCGAATTCCCGGTTATTTTCTTTCAGAACGGCTTCATCCTTGTCATTAAACCAGTATCTTTCACCGCTGCGTATCGCTTGCATGGCTTGTGCATACAATTGGCGGTAGTTTATCGTCACGTTCGTATCAATGGGGGCAGTCACTTCCACGCATACAAAACGGCGGCTGCCGCTGCTGTCCGTCAGCAGGTCTTTGTGGTTGCTCGTCCCGATGAACGAGGCATACCGCCTTATCTCCTGAATGCTGCTTCCGTAGGGCTTGCGCAGGTTGGCAACGGGTTTTTGCAGAAGGTGTTTCAGAAAGCCTTGCTGATGGATGCTCACCTGGTCGAACTCGTCGATATTCACCAGCAGAAAGCGTCCCAGGTACATTTCCGCATCGCGTTTACTGCCGAAATCCAGACTGTCGGTATAGCCGAAGCGGAGTTCGGGAGGAAGAATAATACGGCAGAAGGTGGACTTGCGGTAACCCTGTGCACCTATCAGTAGCGGTGATGTGCTGTTGGCGTGCATTCTGTTGCCCAGTCCGCGCCAATGCGCCACCATGTTCAGAAACCAACGGTAGAACAGCTCGCGCCAATACGGATTGTTGCAGGGTACAAGTCCGGCAAGCGCACGGATGCGGTCTTTGCCGTCCCAGCGGCCTACGCCGCACAGGTATTCTTCCACCGGATTGTACAGCGGCACGCGGTTAGAGGTCAGGTAGCGGTTCACGTCTCTGTCCCACACACGCAATCCCTCTTGCAGGGCATCCATAGCCACGCTATTGCGCGCTCGCTGGTCCATTACATGGAAATAGAAGTGGATGGAGTCACGTTGGCGGTATTCCAAATCACCCATCAGCTGGTTGTACCGGAATTCGTAACGGCGTTCCATGAACTCGTTCAGTTTCAGCATCGTGTCCTGTTCGGGAGTCAGCACGGATTTTCTGTCGAATCCCCGGCACTCGCGGTAGAGATTGTGCAGTGCGGTGCGCACCGTCTGTTCGTCTGCCTGCTGTCGGTAGTGCATCATTACCTGCCGGACGGCTTCCTCTTCGGGGATGCCGCTTTTGAAGCATTGTTCGCCTATGGGGATGAGCAGCGGGTGAAAATCATCCCGGTCGCGCTGCCAGTTCTCCACTTCGTCTAGTGCACGCCCCAGGGCTGCTTCAAACAGCAGGGTGAAAGTCTGCGAGGAGTCGAATCCCGGCTGCAACCGCTTTAAAGGGTTGTTTTCCGCCAATTTTCGTTGGCTGAATGTCCGCTCGCCGGGCATCGTCACGGGTTGTTCGAGACAGAAAGGCACGGCATCGGGAGCAAAGTAAGGCGTTTCGTCCAGCGTCATGCGGAAAGTATCGGCAGGCGAGGGCTCTTTCAACGTTACGGGAAACGGAAGCAGGGGCTGGTAACATTGTACCGCCATGCGGTAGGCATGCGCATGGAACAGGCTGATTTCTTCTTCCCGCTGCGGAAGTTTGCCGTTCGGTAAGGCAAACAGCGCCCATATCTTCACGCTCCGTCCGCTGCTTCCTGCGAAAGCCGCATAGGTTTGGGGAAGGAGCGCCGCCTGTTCTTTTACCAGTTCCGCTTCGGACATGCCGGACAGACCGCCCACTTCCAGCAGTACGATGCCGTTGTAGCGTTTCATCCGCCGTTCGCCCTCGCGGTTGCGTCCGTACTCCGTAGCGGGGCATATGCGGGGGAGCTTGTCGATATGCCCGTAGGTTCCGCCGCTGCCATGGCTTGTATATTCGAGCATGGTGCGTAATGTACTGACATGTCCGGGCTTGGTTTCCGACTTGATTCTGGTAATAAATGCGGCTGTATCGCAGGTGCTGATACTTTCCGTGCCCGCGTCACGGTTTTCCTTGATAAAGGTTATTCTCATCCGGTGTTGGTTGTTTGGAAAAATTTAGTGGAGATAAGAGCGTTTCTCTTAGACTCTGCAAGATACGCATAAAACGGGCCGGAAGCAAGCAAATCCGTCCTTTTGTTTTAAGATTTTTGCCAGCATTTATCTCCGGAAATAAATGGAAATAATTGGAAAACAAACCGTTGAAAACTTGACTTTTCTTAATGGATTTTGTATCTTTACAAGGTATAAAATCCCGTTTTGCAATTGCGGGCCGAAGAGCCTTCATATGCGGGCCCCACAGCCCGCAGCCGGCAACCGCCGGGCCTGCAACTGCAAAACGGGGTTTTACTGTAAGCATAACGGCATTTTGCATGGTCCGGACAAATAAAAACAACGAAGCAAAGCGTTGTTTATCTTCCTACTTTTCCCGAACGGACCGCGGAGAATATCCGAATTTATGCGGCCGAATGGCGTAAGCTACCGATACAACAGGATTTTCAATTATTACATAACTAAAAAAAACAGAACGACAATGGCAGCAGAGTATGATTTCCAGAGAAAGCCCAACCCGAAAGGAGACGGCGAATTACAACCCATGTATCCCCGCATCGTGAACAAGGGGACTATCACCGGCAAACGTCTGGTCAGCGATATTTCACAGGCAACCAGTTTTACTCCCGGAGACGTCGAGGGAGTGCTTGCTGCATTGGAAAGCCGCATCTCCTATTACCTTTCCGAAGGGCATCATGTACAGTTGGGCAATATGGGACATTTCTCGGCGGGACTGACAGCACGTCCTGTCATGGACAAGAAGGAAATCCATGCGCAGACGATATTTTTCGGCAAGGTGCATTTCCGCGTATCACCCGGCTTCCGGAAACAGTGCGCAGGATTTGTGGAACGTGTAAGGGCAGGCTATGGTTTCCGGCACAGTGAGGATATCAGCGGTGCGGAACGTTACCGCAGACTGTGCGCGTTTTTGGATGCAAATCCTTTCATTACGCGCAAGGATTACAGCGGAATTACGGGACTTTTGAAGAACAAGGCGTTGAATGACCTCAATTTATTGGTGGAGAAAGGTATTTTAACAACATTGGGGCAAGGGTCGCATAAAGTGTATGTAAGGACTGTAAATCAGAGTGTTGCAGAGTAGAATATAGCGGAATGTACTTGAAAAACAGTGACGACCGAATATTGGTCGTCACTGTTATAATGTTCTTTTTAATACGTCAACTATTTTATAATCAGTAATTTAGTGTAGGCGGTGATGAGTGATGACAAATTTTATTTCAATATTCATAATCATTAATTTACTATGCCATTTACTGTGTCATAGTTGGAGATTTGACGTTTGAATACTACTATAAACATCCCGTCCGTATGAAATTCAGGTTCAGGTAGATTGGCTTTCCTCATGGCTTCCTGCATACGGGGATAATGTTTGCTCTTTGTTTATAATAGTCACGGTGTGACAGAGCGTTTATAATGGCTTCTTTAAATCCGGTTAGAGGTATTTCTCAAATTTCCTCTCTTGGTCCTGTTCCCTCTAAGATAAATATATTAATTAATACGCTTATTTACAATGATATGTATCGACATATATTATTATGAGTAACAAAATAGTAACAATACAAAATATTATACGCAACAATTGGCTGGGACTAAGAGATGACAGATCCAGTTTTATATGATGCAGTAGGTCGAAGATTGGCCTTTTAAATGGCAGTACGTCAAAACAAAATTATTACTCCAGATAGTTTAGATTGCAATTGCAAGACCTAAAATTCGACAGATGAGAGAGGATGTGGAGGCGTATTACAAGTATAAAAGAAACAGTTGAAACATCTTATAGATAAATCAACCCCAATTACAAAAATGCAATGGGGTTGATTTCAAAACACAGTAACGGCTACCTCTAAAGATTTGTTTTTGAAGATGTAACTTGTTATTTAATAAAATTAATTTTGGTCAGAAACATTCTGTTCTTCGATATGCATATGGACAATGGCTTTGATTTTTTCTATTGCCCGTAATATTCGATCCTCTGTATCTATACCATCTTTATCTTGAATAATTGTCCAATGTTCTGGATTTTCTTGATAGGTATAATCAAATCCATCACAGGTAGATGACACAGATGACACGGGATGTGTAAGTGTCAGATTCCCTCCGTAATTATCAAGATCTAAAATTTTAGTTTTATACTTATCTTCAAGTTCTTTTGCTATTTTTTGATATATTACATTTAGAAAAGGATTCCAATGCTGACCATTAAACTGGTGTTTATTTAAAGTTATGCAGAGATAATTATTTGATTCATCCCATTTCAATTCTCCATCTGCACCTCTTAGCATTTTAGGATACTTGGCAAAATAATATCTCCAAGGATATTTTTGCTGTTCTTCTTGTTCCCTAATAAAAGAGTCCCTAATATCCGTAATAGATTCTCCATTTTTAACTCTCTTTAATAATTTAATAAGCACTGACATGGACTGCTCAAAATTATTTCTATTACGGCTTTTATGCAATAATTGAATCCATGTTGATCGATTCTCATTTACCATATAGTATCGGTTATTGTCATATTGCATGTAGTTATCAATGGATATCAAAGCTAAATGGATATTTTGGTAGCTGTTGTTATTGAAAACATCATAAAATGTATCTGTTAGGTATAGATGCTCATATCCCAACCCTGATATATAGCCATATATAAGTGGATGATCTTCGAACTTATACATCTTTTTTAGTTCTTCGGGAGACATCTTTGTTTTTCTTATCATTTTATCATTTTCTTCCGCCTCTTGAAATCCATTGAAGCCATGTTTTAGTCCTATCTTTATGATACCTTTCAGCATCAATATCTCTACTTCGGTCAACAGGTCTTTCATGTAATCCGAATCTCCACGAATCTCGCCAGAGCTAGAATTCCATATCAAATTTCTTAAGATTCGCAATCTGTCAATGAATGCAGATTCTTCGATTTCTGTTTTGTTCAAAAGATAGGTAATAATACCGAATAGAAATAGAAAATCACTATAAGAAAAGTTATTGTTTACCTGATATAATTTTATGCAGGCGTGAAAGAAATTCTGATTGGTATGATATTCTGCAATTGTTTTATACGTTGCAACTTTACCTTCTTCGTAAGTGGATTGTGTTAAATATTTATTAAAAAATGTTCCTATGGTACCAAACTCATTTTTAACTTGATACCAGCAATCCATCGTTTGTTCAAAAAACTTACGGTTCTGCACAGCATTTGGAGATTCTTGATATAAAAGCTTTATTAATTCAAATTCATCTGTTGATTTTTTAATTGATTGCTGGTAACAAAGAATATGACTAATATAAAAGAAATACCTCATGAATTCCTTATCGGTCAGGTTATCATTATCTCGATAACTGAAAAATATATCAGCCCATTCAACATCAAACTTATGATTTATAGTCATTGATTCTTCTGAATCACGCTCATACAAATCTTCAAATTCCGCCTTAAAATGTTCAAATGGAGTTAGTTTTTTTCCACGGGAATTCATCTTGATGTATAATTCATCGGAAAGACCATTTTCTGCCAATGGCAAGAAAAAGAACACAATTCGTTCGTTTGTTCCGGTAAGTAAGTTCCATAGATTGTTCACATCAGAGAATTTATCATTGATGGAATCAAGCATAGTAAGCATACTTAATATGGTAGGATCGTTATGCCAGTCACCCATAAACCAATACTGGTCTATAATCTGTTCCTTGATTGATGAACTGAAAGAAGGTGCAAAAGCCAATAAGTGAACACAGAAATCCCTTGAGCTGGGACGAATATCGTAAGTGAAATGTTCCAAAAAAGCATAATCTTCTTTATGGATGAGACTTTTTTTTGCAGCATACCAATGAAGCAAGAACAATGTAGTAAGACGTTGTTGACCATCCAATGGAGTCACGATTATCTTTTCCAATTTATTTGTTTCTGTTTTACTCCATATATTTTCAGTTTCTCCATACACAAAGTCCATTTTCATTACTTCGTAATTACTATCTGGCTGTAATAGATAGTTTTTTATGGCGGTTAGAAATCTATTTCTTACACGATTCACTTCAATGCTGGTTCTCCCTTGGGCATAATCTCTCTGTACCATTGGTATGACTACATGGTACTTACACAAAAATGATTTGAATGTATGTTTTTCGTATTGTTTATTATTTGTTTCCATAGTGAATTTCTTCTTTTATCAGTTTAATCTCGTTGCCGCTTGTATCTTTATGGCGATAGAGCACATCGTTCATCGCTTCAATATAACTTTTTCTGTCTTCCTCTGACCAAAAATGCAGTTTGGTGTCTGATGAGGAATAATACTTCATAAATACATTTTTTGTACAGGTTGGTATATAGTCACCATTCCTGTCCATATCAAGTATTTTACTACGCTTTACATCGAAAGTAGAATTGTTTAGGGCAGCATTCTCATCGACAGTCAGCAGAGCCATATTTGAAAGAGAATGCATCTGTATTTTATCATTACCGTCAGAAAGTTTATTAACAACTTCGGGCGCAATTGCTGAGAATTCATCTCGAATAGAGCCCTTGTATTTTGTATCATCAATATGAGAAATGATACTATCAATCTTATTGATAATTATTAGAACAGATTGATATTCTGACGAATTTTCTTCATGTGTTTTTATAAGGCTTTTAAGAGAACGTTTGTGCAGTACTAACCAATCTCTCCACTCTCGATTCGTTTTTAGATTTTCTGAATTTTGAGCGTGAATATGTTCTAAAGACCATGTGCCTTCATTTTTGTAACGTTCAAACGGGAATCTGTTATCTTCATCACCCTTTTGGCGAATGGTTTCTACATTGAACAAAAGTAAAAGTATATGAATAAAATAGGAATGATGTTCGTAGCTCAAATCGGCATAGTCTAGATCTTCGAATTTAACGCTTTGACGAATCTTCTTCAGAATCTCCTCTTTAAATTCAGACTTCTTTACAGGATTATCTTTATTCATAGCAATATCTAACAGGTCTTTTATGCTATAACCAATTGTTACGAGATAACCAATTTGGTGATACAGACTAAAATCCTTATACCATTCCCACAACTGCTGGTAATATCTCACTATTGTTTCCCAAGATTCAGTTCTATTGGTGCTTATCTTAAATCTGTCATAAAAGCGGTTGAAAGTATAGAAGCTACATTCGTCAGCTGGTTTATTCTCCATAATATCAAAAAACAGTTCCATACGAATTGGATAACTCTCTTTCTTTTCATTCGTAATAAAAGCCCAGAATTTATTGTCATGCAGACTTTTCTCCATGGCATCCCATTGAAGAGCGATTTCATGCTGTTTCTTATCATCTATACCATAGGGGTTACCGGCATAAACACCTTGGTCATCCTTCTTACCCTTGCTGAGGAAAAGAGCTTTGACAAGTTCTGCATTGGTAAGGCTGATTTTGCCAATATTCAAACGAGTGAAAATACTGACACTATCTTCTTCTGAATCTACTTCATACCAGATAACAGTAACTAATTCTTGAAGCTTATAGTAAAAACTATTTTTTTTTGAGTTTTCATTATTAAACCAATTCGAAATTATGCCATAAGCTTTTTTAATGAACAACTCATCTATATTGGAAGATGGTGAATTCAAATCTACAACATTGATATTTTCAAGTAGATCTTTGCTGCCAATGTGACCATTCTCGCTTTTACGGGTGGTATATTCAATGCTGTATTTGAGATTCTGATAAAACGAAAGATACTTCATTATTAGATATAATGTTGTTAAACGCTGCTGCCCATCTATCAATTCATATACTCCATTATTGTTCTTTACTACAATAGGTTGTAGACAGTAACTTTGACCATCAGGAATCTCATCAATATCATTAAGAAGATGCTCAATTTCATCTTTTGACCACCTATAACCTCTTTGGTAAGCTTCAATTACGAATTCACCCGTTATATCTCCAATTATTTTCTCTTCAAGATTCATAACTCTTTTATTGTTTTGCATTTATATTATTAGTGTAGGAATCCTATCAACATATTTTTATAATAACGTCATTGCTATCCACGCACAAGCCTCTGCATCTGCGAGGGCATTATGATGGTTCTCCATATTGTAACCGCAAGCTGCGGCTGAAAGATGAAGTTGGTGGCTGGGAATATCAAGACACCTGCGAGATGCTGTGAGGGTGCAGTGAAACTCATAATTGGGATATTCCAATCCATATTCTTCAAATGCGGCTTTCAGGCAACTTTCATCAAACGGTCTGTTGTGGGCGACAAGCGGAAGTCCTGCTATTTTATCTTTGATTTGTGCCCAGACTTCTGGAAAAGTGGGCTGATTATCGGTATCTTGACGTGTGAGTCCATGAACTTCAGTAGTCCAATATGTGTAGTAGTTTGGTAACGGTTTGATTAGACTGTAAAATCTGTCAACAATTTCACCTCCTCGTACTATCACTATGCCTATACTACATACACTGGAACGTCGTCCGTTAGCAGTTTCAAAATCTATAGCTGCAAAATCCTGCATGATTAATCGTTTTTATACAAATTATACATATCAGAAATCCATCCTTTCATTGTTTTCCTGAGTGAAGTTGGAGAAATTACTTCTATCATTGCCCCTACATGAAGCAATCTCATAACGAAGTCGTATGTCGGAGCAAGAGATAATTCAAAATCCGCATACTCCCCATTGTCTTCTAATAATCTCTGACTGTGATGAAGCGGAAGAGATTGTAAATATGGAATATGGTCGCGATATGCACGAATGACAATTTGTTCCGGTTTTAAGTCATAACCTGTTACAACTCCATAATAGGAAGAGAAATATTCAGCAGCAGAAAAATCTTTCGGCAGACAGAACCTTTCATCCGTAATTGTTAATTTTTCTATGCGGTCAAGGCCGTATATCCTGATGTCATTGTATGTAATATTATGTGCTAATACATACCAGCGATTTTCGAATAGTTTAACACAATATGGTTCAATGGGAAATGTATAACTTTTTGCTTTATTGAATGCACAATAAGTTATTGAAACAACGCGATTTTCTTTCATTGCTTCAAGCAAAGTTGCCAAGTGCTCACGGGCAGACGGTATTTGATTGACTATAATCCTGTCTTTCAATGAAAGGTTCTCGCTGATTAAGTTACTTACAGCAAATGAATCAAGCATCCATTTCTTGAGTTTGTCTTCGTCTATATCCTCCGGATTTTCTATATAATATAGATAACCTCCAGCCCTTTGGCAAGAGATGATAATACCAAACTGGCTAAAAATGGCATCTTTCCAACGATTGAATGTGGCACGACTCAAAGGTTTGTAATCACTCAAATCTTTGTTACGTTCCCAACAGTCAGAAATCTCTTCAAGTGAAATCTTACCGGCTCGTCGAATAGTATCTATCAGCCATGTGTATTTTTGGAGTTGAATCATAATTATATTATTAGTTACTGCAAAGTTACGGAAAACTTGTTGCATTGAGTAATACATCATAATCTATTATTATCACATGGCCTTGAAATTGAAAATCGGTCGAATAATAGTCTCAATAGTAACGGTTTCTCCGATATTATCAATGATTGCTTCAATAGGCTTATAAACCATAGGTGCTTCATCCCGGGTAAATTCATTTATGGATTCGGAGTAAATCCCATTCATAGAGGATTCAAAATCTTTCATGGTGATTTGTTCGTATGCTTGATTGCGGCTAAGTATTCTACCTGCACCATGTGGAGCAGAACAGTTCCAATCAGTATTACCCTTACCGACACAAATTAGAGAGCCGTCCCTCATATTCAGCGGAATAATGCACAGTTCTCCTTTTGCTGCAGAGATTGCACCTTTGCGAATCATGTTGTCATCCGATATATAATTGTGAACTGATTCAAATTCATTCTTTATCTCAACTCCATTGAAGAATTTGAGTAATAAAATGGAAATCAGTTTGCGGTTCAATACTGCCCACTGCTGACAGATGCTCATATCGTGAAGATAGTATTTTCGTGTTTCACCTTCCACATAACAAAGTTCAGTGGGAAGAGCGGGAGCGATGTGTTGTTGCTCTTTACGTATTTTCTTTATGACATCTTTTAGTTCACTTCTTCTGCCAGTAGCCTTGTATTTTTCAATTATTTCTTTGATGCGCAATTCCAAATCATCGGCACCGTCTGTCAGATGTTTTATAGCTTTCTCCTGATAAATGTTCGCCACCTGCAAGCCAAGATTACGCGATCCGGTATGAATCACGAGATATACATTCCCTATATCATCTTTGTCCAGCTCGATAAAATGATTGCCGCCACCGAGTGTTCCGATAGACTTTTGAATACGACTAATATCTTTCAATTCACGGTAGCAGTAAAGTCCCTTTATCAGTTCTTTTGCTTCGCGATATATTTCCATTTCTTCTCCAATAAGCGGTTTGAAGCCGAATTTATCTTCCCGAGCAATTTTACCGGAAGGAACATTTGTCCGGATATGTTCATGCAATCCATGATAATCAATATCATTGACATTCCCAAGGTTTAATACCCTCATTCCGCAGCCTATATCAACTCCTACTATATTGGGAATCACTTTGTCACCGAGATCTCCGGTAAAACCAATTACACACCCGGCACCGGCATGTACGTCAGGCATGATCCTGATTTTTTTGTCAGCGAAGACATTTATGGATAAAAGTTGCTTGATTTGCTCTATGGCATTTTTATCAATTATGTCCGTGAAGATTTTCACATTATGTCTTTCTATTGTCTTCATATCTACTCTGTTTTGATAATATAGGAATAAAGGTACTACTGACTTGTATCATATTGCAGTACAAGGCTGAATAATTTGTTGAATAGCATTATTATTTGCTGTTTTATATCAGTTGTATCAAAAAATGAGACACTAATGCGATAATTTTGTAGCCTGAATAATTATTTGAAGAAGTGCAAGAACTCCATCTGAAAGAAATGTACTAATTAAATACATGGATTATGGAAAAGTATAATGTGAAATTGATGTATAGGTCGCAAGAAAAAAAACGTCATATAGAACTTATCAAAGATAAGTTTTTTGGCAATGACAAAGGCTACGGATATTTTGGAAAGGATGAAAAGCGATATAATTTTGTTTTAGAAGATGGGATTAATAATCTATATGAACCTATTCGGAACGAGGCTTTAAAATACTTCAAAGGAAACGATATTGAATGGTGGGGAGGCAATCCCGATTATCCAACAGGGCATACAGTGTCTTCCCAAATAGCCTGTTTAAACCATTTGATGTTCTTACGACAAAAGCCGACAGAAGTAATGGAACTGATTAACGGGTTGGAGCGGGTTGAGTTTATAAAAGTTTTTCCCGTACCATGCGATGCGGATATATCATATATTGCTTTTGAGGCTATAAGTGATAAGTCATATCTTAATGAACCGGAACATATTAGAGGCTCATATTGTACTTCAATTGACGCTTTGATATATGCAGAGGACATAAATAATGAGAAGTGGATTATTCTTATTGAGTGGAAATATACAGAGGCATACGGTGATTCCTCAAAAGATGATAAGTCGCTTGAAGATTACGAATGGTGCAAGGGAGAACATGGAAAGGGAAGAGAACGCATGAGGCGATATAATGGACTTATTACCAAATCGCAGCAACTGAAATCTTTGGAGAATTATGAAAGTTCAGCATACTACTTTGAACCGTTCTATCAACTTATGCGTCAAACTCTATGGGCAGAACAAATGGTAAAAAATAAAGCAACGGAAAGAATTAAAGCAGACCACTATTTACATATTCATGTGATTCCCAAAGACAATGTGGATTTACTGCAAAAAACATATAAGTTTTCCAATCAAAACATGGAGGTGACATGGCGCAATATGCTTAACGAGCAATCAAAGTATATCATAATTGATCCGCAAGAGTTGATGAGTCCGATAAAAAGCAGGTATCCGGAATTATATAATTATTTGAAAACACGTTACTATGATAAATAAAATTTTACACATTTCAGATACTCACGGTTGTCACCACAGGCTTTATGATTTACCTGATGCAGATATATTAGTGCATTCGGGCGATTTCACCATGAACGGCAGCGAGCAGGAGGTAATTGATTTCCTGAATTGGTTTTGCGACCTTGATTATCGGCACAAGATATTCATTTGTGGTAATCATGATAATTGTTTGTATGAAGCAAATATAGATGGACTTGATGCCAATGTGCATTATTTATGCAACTCAGGCATAGAGCTAAACGGCATTTATTTTTATGGTATTCCGATGTTTATGGAGGATTGTATTACAGAACGTCAAAATCGAAATTATGAACAAATACCGACTGATACGGATGTATTGATAACACATACTCCTGCATATGGCATCCTAGATTATGACGACAATATCCATTATGGTTCGGGAGAACTTTTCTCTCGTATATTAGCAGTAAATCCTCGTTTACATCTTTTCGGTCATATACATTCCCAAAACGGAATAGTGAAGATGAATTCTACAATATTTTCCAATGGTGCTATCATGAATGCCGATTATACTAACCTAAATAGTCCTAAACTTATAGAAATAAACGATTAAGCAGAGTACAGAACCAAGTTTTATGTCGAGACAAGAGTTATTGTGAACAAAGTGTAGAATCTATTTGGACACAAACACATAAAATTTCCAATAAGTTTCAATCTTATATTTATGTTTTTGATATCCTGTATCATTAAATGATACACCACAAACATATCTTTGTACCGAAATACTAAAAGAGGTCACACAAATGAAAGAGCATTTCGATATCAAGGAAACAGGGTTTTGTGAAGTATCACAAAAAGAAACAGTAGAAAAGATCCGTGTTAAAAATATACTTGAAGCATTCGAGTATATAGTTGATTTGGCTAAAGATTCCAATCTCGCTTCTGATTTTTACCATAAGGCATCGACTTATATAAGGTATGCCTCGCGGAAGTTAAAGTTGTCTCCATTACAAACCGTTTTATTGGCTTTATTTGTAGATCGAAGCGAGAATAACTCTATTCGCATGTCGGAGATTGCATCATATATAGGATGCCGTACCACAAAAATGTTAAGGCTCTCATCCGAAATTGATACGCTTGAAGAAAAACATTATTTACGCGCTTCCCGTTCTCGAGACTACCTTTCCTATCGTGTTCCTGTGGAAGTCCTCAAAACTTTGAGAAAGAACCAACCATACATTTATGTCACGGAGCCTATAACAGACCTTCAATCATTTTTTGACAGATTCAATGACTTGATGAGGGAAATGAATGATGATGAAATAACACATGAAACACTTCTTGCCCAAACTAATGACAACCTTTCAGAGATAAAGAACACTTATTTTGCACGCACACTAAAAGGATTTAGTCTTGAAGAGGAAGATTGTCTGTTATTCATTTTCATGGCTCACCTTTTTATAGAAAATGATGACGACTTTATAGGATTTTGCGATATAGACAATCTGTACGATAATGATAAAATTCCCAATTGGTGTAAAAGTGAACTTCGCAGCAGTACTTCAGAACTTTTTGAATATAATCTGATTGAAAATGTAAATGAGGATGGAATGGTTCGTTCCGATTGTTTCAAACTGACTGAATATGCCAAAACCGAGTTGCTTTCAGAATTAAATCTGACTTTGAAATCCAAATCGGATCATAACTTGATAAAATCGGATTCTTTTCCGGAAAAGACACTCATTTATAATACCGCCGAACAAAATCAGATAAATGAACTTTCATCAATACTCTCTGCCGACCGTTTTAATGAAGTTCAGAACAGGCTGCGGACAACTGGGATGAGAATAGGTTTTTGTAGTCTATTTTATGGTTCGCCCGGAACTGGCAAGACCGAAACGGTATATCAGATAGCCCGTGCTACCGGACGGGATATTCTGCGAGTGGACGTGGATAAGATTAAAAGTTGCTGGGTTGGCGAAAGCGAGCAGAACATGAAAAAACTGTTTGACCGTTATCGCAACATCTGCAAGGATTCCACACTTGCCCCGATTCTGTTTTTCAATGAAGCGGATGCAGTACTTGGTGTGCGAATGGAAGGAACGACTCGTGCTGTGGATAAAATGGAAAACTCCATACAGAACATCATTCTTCAGGAAATGGAAAGTTTGGAAGGTATCATGATTGCCACAACCAACCTCACTTCCAATTTGGACAAGGCATTCGAGCGTCGTTTCCTCTACAAGATACAATTCAATCGTCCCACTGTGGATGCACAAATCAAAATCTGGCAAGCCATGTTGCCGTTATTGACAGAAAAGGAAGCCCACACTATTTCTTCACAATTTGACCTTTCTGGTGGTGAGATTGAAAATATCATTCGGAAATACACGGTCAATGCTATTTTATCGGGAAAAGAGAGTGTTGATATTCAGTCAATTATTGAAATCTGTCGTAATGAACGTATTACCAATTCAACTCGGGTAAAAATTGGATTTCATCTTTAAAAGGTATGAATAATAATATTTTAGAACCTGACTAGATTCTCTGTATGCTACTCATTTTTTCTAAGATGTAAGGACTATAAGCGTCAGCGTAATCAAGATTGGAATGTACGATTATTATCTTCGTCAGTTTTCCGGAAATAATAATAATTGCCATTTGTTATTTTCTTCATATATGAACGGCAAAAAAACTGAGTAAAGAGTCTATTCTTAAACAGATACTAATTTATTCATTACTATACAACTCGGTTCATTTTCTTTCTATTTATGAAAAAGACAATGTGTACTTTACCGGATGCTTACTTTAAACACTCTTTGCATATTATGATTTGTTCTTCAAATTTATTCATGTAACTCATTTTTAAAATATCCTCCAGTCTTTTGTGCTCCTCTAAACTCTATTATTCCTAATCTAACTAAAGAATTTAAATAGCGCTTAGTAGTAGATGTACTTTTCCCTATCAATTTAGCTATCTTAGACGAATTAAGTCCCGGATATTGATTGATGATATCTAAGACTTCCTGCTCTTTGGAATTTACAGTATCATTTGTTCTATATAACTTCATCAAGCTTTATTTTATTTGTCTTTAACCGTATCATTGGGCTGTATTCCCAAATTGCCTTTTGCAAAATTAGTGATATTGGATAATGGAACAAATAAAAAAATAAGCGATTTTGTCCTTATCAATCAAGCAGTTCTCTCTGTCTTACAAGGACGATTCTTCGGATGTTTTTCATACGGAATCTATGATAGTAATAACAATTTGTTTTTGCGTTTGCTAAATTAGGTTCTTTCCCGCTCAATCGCTTTTTAGTGTGTTGTAATTCTACAGTATCGTTGATTTGGCTTTTAGTACTGTCCAGTTTTCTTATATTTTTGTAGAAAAAGTATGGGACAGGTATATAAAAACAGCCTGGGATTACGTTGAATACGTAAACCCAGGCTGTTTTCACGGGTATTTGCGGGGGCTTGTTTACCGATTGTTTTTTATTCCGCCAAAGCCGCCCTTCTACTTCAGTCCGAAATAATTTTCTCCTTCTCCGCCGACAGGACTTATAACGGGAATATTCCCCCCTGCGGCAGTCAGGATTACGCTTTCTCCTTTCTTTAAATCCAATAGGTACTCACCCTCTTTTTGCAGGGTCAATGTGGCATTGCCTGCCTTTACAACCGGATTTGCCATATCGGTGCGTAGGATACACGGTTCTCCGGCAAGGCTTTTGATACGGATGAAGCTTGTCTTTCCGCCTTTCCGCACAGCGGATATGAGGAAAGCGCCTTCGGTTCTCAGGTCCTTGAACTGTACATCTTTCCATTGGGAAGGTACGGCAGGGAATACACGTATCTTTCCGCCCCAGCTTTGCAGCAGCATGTCGTGTATGCACTGTGCGCCCGACAACGGGGTTTCGATAACCGGTCCGCTTTCCATGTACATGGTGTTGGGGCGCAGGGTGCGGGCAAACAGGCCGTTGAGTTTCTCCAGTGCCTTGTCTCCCTCGCCGAATGCAGCATACAGCGAAGAAGCCCCCGTATAAGTATATCCGAGGATATTGCCCGGCAGGCTGTGCCAGTGTTCTACGGATTTTTCCATAAGTTCCTTGCTGCCGTTCTGCTCTGCATTCAACAGGTAGAGCGGATAGAACATCAGCAGGTGCGAGTAGTGGCGGTGCGAGCGGCTGAAAGGTACATCCTTGCCTATCATCATGCCGTTTTCGTCCTGCGGGTAGTCGGTTAGGTGCTCTGCAACTTGTTTCCAGCGGGGTATCAGCTCGTCATCGACAGATAGAATCCTGCTTGCCTCGAGCAATGTATTGCATCCCCAGCGCAACAGGGCGATGTCGTAGTTGCAGTCTTCGGCAGTACCGTACTCCGGAGAATAGGTTCTTTTCAAATGGAGCTTGCCCGATTTGTCTTCTGTCAGGAAAGGCAGATAGAAATTGACGGCCCGTCTCAGTGTAGGGTACAGGGTATTCCTCAATATCGATTCGTCCATGCTGAAGCGGTATTGCAGCCAGAGGTTATGGCAAATCCACGTCAGGTTGCCTACCTGGGCTTTCTTTTCGGTTCCGGGAACATTCACCGTTGCCCCCGTCAGGGTAAAGTCGGTGGCTACGGGCAGTGCGGCGGCATCTTTCCGGTAGGGTTCGGGAACGTTGTTTATCAGGTTATCCAGATTGTTTCTTATCGCGTCCACCAACGGCATGCCCAGTTCCATCCGGTTGGATGGGTATACGGACCAGTAGCTCAGTTGTACATTCAGGTTCCACCAGGCATTGGGCCAGGGAGTCAGCACTTGCCAGGGACCGCTGTTGTCGAGCAGTCCGCCGCCGGTGCGGGTGGCCGATGCCAGCTTGTACATCTGCGCCCAGTAGAAATTCTCCATCTTCTTGTCGGGAAGGCTCACGAAACTTTGCGGATAGTAGTTATGCCACCATTCCCGGTGTGCTTTCCGGAGCACGGGCAGGTCGGCTTCCTGCAGGCTTGCCAGTGCCGTTTCCACCTTTTGCAAAGCCTCTGTTCCGGGAAAGGAATGTGCGTTGCTTACGATAAGCGTGCTTGTGTTCTCTTTCCTAATCTCTTTCCAGGCTGTGGCAGTACCGCCGCCGGCAAGCAGGGGCTGCCAGCAGAGGCTCAGCCCATTGCGTGTGGACAGTTGCGGGGCGGGATTGGACACATAGTCTTTTTTGAGGTGGTTCTTGTTACCCTTCCGGATTGCATTCAACTGCCTCGGCGAATCCGTGTTTTCCGGATAGAATTTCCAGGTGAACTCTTTTTCGCCTGCCGTAGCTTCGGCTTCGACCAGGATATAGGGACTCTCGGAAGTGACACAGGCTCTCAGCTTTATCTCTCCTCGGGTGGTACGGATACACCCGGTGGTTTCAGCGTTCCATAAGTCCAGCCTCAGGTCGCCGGATTTTATTTCTCCCACGGGATGCAGGAGAAAATAACCGATAAGCAGCCGGCCTCTTCCATAGATGCTCGCATCGTCTGTGCGGTGGTCGTGTACCATGCTGTTGCCTACATCTACCCGTATGGCGTTTTTTCCAGGTTCCTTGCAGATATAGGAACCCATGCTGCCGTTTCCCATGAAGGGGGCTTCGTACCAGGTTTGGGGCAGGCGGGTCCAGGTCATGTCCTGCCGTGACATGAAACTTGTCCAGTCTGTCTGGCTGTAACAGCCGGCTGTCAGGTACCAGATTGCGATTGTGAGCAGTAGCAGTTTCTTCATGTGTCCGTATATGTTTTCTTGTTGATATGTTTTCTTGCTGTTAGATTTCCAGTTCGGGAACCTCATCCTTCAACTCGGTCTTTTTGCCGTTATCATGTATCACGGTTGCACCGTAATCCTTGTAACTGACGCTTGCATCGCAATCTTTGCGCGTGTTGCGTACTTCGAAAGAAGGCTTTCCGGCAGTGGATATGTTTGCTTTGATATTCCAGTCACCGATTTGGATACTACCGTCTTTCAGTTTGCGGGGAGCGGCTTGTGCGTTTTCCGCATCATTGTCTTTGGCATGTGTGTACACAATTGTAGCGAAGCGGTACACTTTCTGTTTGTCCGACGTTGCGGTGAAGTGCCAGTGGTTGGGATAGGGTGCGAAGTGTCCCTTCTCATCGGCACGCAGCCAGTTGACGGCAGGTACGAAGAACCGGGAGGTCGTATCCGTTTCCAGCGTTCCGGAGGAGAAGAGATAGGCATCGGACGCACCGTCCTTGCTGGTGGCCCGTATGTGTACGTATTCCCGGGTCTTGTCCACATTCATGGGGTTGGTAACCGTATGTAGCAGGTAGCTCCAGGTCACGGGTTCTTCGGCTTCCAGCTCGTCGTATATAAAGGAATAACCGCTTTTGCCTAAAGTTACGATGTGGCGGCGGAAGATTTTCAGACCGGTATCGTCCCAACCGTTTTCAGGAGAAAATTCCAGGTTGCTCTGTTCGCCGCGTAGCAGCCAGAGCGGAGAGATAACCTTTCCATAGGCATTGGAAGCATCGCCTGCCACATAGCTGATATTGTCGCTGACATAGTAACGGGGAATCCAGCCGTAACCTTCCGTTCCGATGCGTTGTCCCATGCCGTTCACCAGAATGGTGTTGTGGGCGCGGGTGGCGCGGTGGCAGTAAACGCCGTGTATGTCGGTAAAGCTGGTATGGTGTCCGCTACTGTAAAAGAGCGACTGGCCGTTCCAGAAAGTATTGAAAGAATTCTGGTTGGCTATGGCGTGCGAGGTACTGCCGTAAGGACTGCTGCGGAAGCTGAGCATGGCGCTTTTGCGGGTATCGTCCAGGTTGGTGGAGAACGAGGCCAGTCCGCTCTGCGGGAATACATGTCCCATGGGAAGGTCTTTCAAACCCGGTCCGTCCGGCAAGGGCTTGTCGCATTGCAGGCGGAACCATGCAAGACCGCCGGCTTTCGAGGTGCTTCCCTGTTCGAGTATGTCGGGCTGGCGGGCGCTGATGTGGCGCACGTAATCTGCGGCAAATGTATTGCCGGTCATACGCGCCAGAGCATCGGCGTAGCCAACACGCGTACCGCTCGGGGTAAGTATCTTCTGGTGTGAGCTGCCGTTACCGCCTGATTTTGAGAATGGCGGCTGCTGGTAGATGACGTACAGGGCATTTCCCTGATACCAGGGGTCGGAGAAATAGTTGAAGCCGGTGAGGCGGGTATAGAAATAGGGCACTTCTACAAGTGTACGGATGTTGACGTGGAAGTAGGAGTCGCCGTTGTGCCAGGCTCCGTCCTTGTTCAGACCGGGGAAGCGGGCGAGCCACAGGTTATAGCAATAGTCCGTCCACGCATCGGCTTCGGGCAGTTCACCGTAAACGGTAAAGGCTGCCATGGTGAGGATGCGGAAAGTCATCTGCCACACATGGTTGTCGGCGATGTGGTTTTCCAGGCGGTTGATATCGTGCATGTACATGCTGTTGCCGAATGCTTTTATTTCGTTCAGCAGGAATCTGCGCGTGGCATCGTCCAGAACATCGTACAGTGCGTCGTATGCCATGGAGCAGAGCGAGAGCAGGGTGGCTTCGTTGAAGTCGCCCACCACGTTTTTGTTGTCTCCCCAAGTGGCCATCTCCTTGACGCGCTTCACGGCTTCGTCGGCATAGCGGCGGTCTTTGGTGAGCAGGTAGGCGCGGATAAGTACGTCGGTATTCGCTTCTTCGCTGTCGATGATGCGGCGGCTTTCGCGGGTGAGCATGGCATTTTTCTGCATCTCGTTGGCCAGTCCTTTTGCCAGGTCCGAGTTAATGTCGTTTACCGACTTCATCGGGGTGGCGAGTACTTTGTCGGCACGTTTGAGGTAAGTCTTACGTTCGGTTTTGCCCTCGCTGCGCTTTATGAAACCGTCCCATTCGTCTCTGTCGAGCCATACGCGGGGGTGGTGGGCAGGCAGGTTCTTAAGTACGGCATCCAGTGCGGGCGGGCAGAACTTCTGGGGATTGTTCTTTACCGTAAATTGCAGCGTATCGCTCCATTCGGTCTTTCCGTCCGTAACATAGCCGTATTGCCAGTACCATGTGCCTGGAGCCAAATCCTGTTTGGGATTGAAGAACGGCCAGTGTGTCTCGGCTTGTACGGTCGTTTCCGGCTTGAATGCCGGAGTTTGCGAGTAGCGCAGGAAGTAGCGTAGCTTGCTTTTGTCTGTTTCTTTTTTGGGGGTGTTCTCTTCCGCACCGTCCAGTCCGCTTCGCAGGATGTTGAGGCCTGCCGGCAGCGGCCATTGGAAGGACACGGCACGGTCGCTGATTTCAGTGCCGTCCAGCGGTGAGGGAGTTGCACGCATTTCGTGCATCAGCGTTGTGCCGGTGAGCCTGATGGTGGCTTCTCCGGCCGTTTGCGCCTGTGCAGTGGCTGCAAGACTGAAGAAAATGATGGTGGATACTATTTTGTTCATATACAGCGTTATATAAGTTTATTGATTCTTGGTCTGACGGCGGATTAATGTTTGGTTGCTTTTGTGAGCACCTTTCCCGGCACGTCGTGCAATTTGGGACGCGTTGGTCTGATTTTATGGCTATTCATGAATCTCTCAAGAATATCACGATGTTCCTGCGCCACTTTCGTATAGGCGTTCTCCATCATCAGGTTTCTTGTCTCGCCCCGGTCGTTCTGCATGTCGAACAGTTGTTCGCGGTGTCTTCCTTTGTCGTACAATACATATTTGTAGCGTGCGGTGCGTACCATCCAGCCCCGTGTCTTGCTGCCGTCAAATTGTGTTTCGGTAATGACATACTCCTGGTGGGGAGCTTGCGGATTGCCTTCTTCGGCTATTTTGCGGAACGACTTTCCGTCAGCGTCTTCCGGCAGTTTGGCGCCTGCCCAGTCGCAAACGGTAGCGAAGAAGTCTACACCGTTACTGATGAGCTGCGGCAGCTTCGTGCCGGCATGTTTCTTGCCGGGCAGGGTTACGATGAACGGGATGTTTACCACTTCCTCGTACAGGGCCGATTTCTGGTTCCAGTGGTGGGCGCCTATTCCGTCTCCGTGGTCGCTGGAGAAGATAACGACGGTATTTTCCCACAAGTTATTCTTGTCGATGGCGTCTACAATCTTGCCGATTTCACGGTCTACTTTCTCTACGAGGCGGTAGTATGTGTAGCGGTACATACGCCAGTCTTCGGGGGTGAAAGTGGCGGTGGGGTAGACGTTGAAATTGTTTTCCCTTTCTTTCTCGATGACATCGGCATCGTACGGATTCTTGGCAAAGTTAGGGGGAAGTCCCGGACAATTGCGTATTTCGGGTATGTCCAGGTTGCCGTAAGGAAGATTCTGGCTGCGTGCATATTCGCAGATATTATGCGGATTGTCATAAGAAGCTACCAGGAAGAAAGGCTTGTTGTGTTTGCGCGAAAGGAATTCCACACAGGCCTCTGCCAGTCCGTCATCGCTGTGTTTGTAAATTTGGTCGAATCCTCGCACTTTATCCGGAATATCGAGTTCGGGCACATGCCATTTGCCGCCGTAGGCGCATTCGTATCCAGCATTTTTTACCAGTGTGCCCAGTGTTCGTGTCTGGAGCGATTCTTGTAGCGGAGCACCGTTGACCAACAGTCCTGTTGTGCCTGGATAGCATCCTGTGAACATGGCGCCGCGCGAGGGGCCGCTGAGTGGTGCGGTACAGTAAGCATTCTGGAACATGATACCGGCGGCAGCCAGTCTGTCCAGATTGGGTGTGTGCAAGTCCGGGTTTCCGGCGCAGCTCATGGCGTTTGCCGTATGCTGGTCGGTGAAGATGTAGATGATGTTGGGACGTTCGGCAGCGTGTGCCATTGACGTACTGAGCAGGGATAGGCAGGCTATGTGCTTCACTGAGATTCGTTTTACCATATTATTAGTTTTATAATTGTTTTTTCGGAGACTGTTCCTCGATTGCTAAATTACGCCTTTTTCCATGTATCTGCGGACTCTAATGTTTTTTTTATGGTACGGAATGTTTATTTGATTGCTAATTTTGTATAGTTCTGTTTTAATTTTGTGCTAAAAGAGGGATACGGAGGCACTGAAACGTGGGGGAGGAATGTGAACGCGGAGATGCGGAAACACAGAGCAGGAGAGGGGACAGGGAGAGGAACAGCCTTACATGAAAAGAGCCGTTTTTAAGACTCTGTGTCTCTGCATCTCTGTGTCTGAAACAAGAACAACTTCCTTCCCCGGCTCGCTTAATCGAATTTTTGCATTATCTTTGCATTGCCTAAAAAAGAAAAGCGAATGATAGTTTGTATTGCCGAAAAGCCTTCCGTGGCGCGTGACATAGCCGATGTACTCGGAGCGAAAGATAAGAAAGACGGGTACATCGAGGGAAACGGATACCAGGTGACCTGGACGTTCGGGCATCTCTGTACCCTTAAGGAACCGCACGAATACACACCCAACTGGAAGTCGTGGAGCTTGGGCAGCCTGCCTATGGTTCCGCCCCGTTTCGGCATCAAGCTCATCAGCAACCCTACCTACGAACGCCAGTTCCACGTAATCGAGAACCTCATGCAGCATGCCGACATGATTATAAACTGCGGTGATGCCGGACAGGAGGGAGAGCTGATTCAGCGTTGGGTGATGCAGAAAGCCGGTGCGCGTTGTCCGGTGAAGCGTCTGTGGATTTCTTCGCTGACGGAAGAAGCCATCCGCGAAGGGTTTGCCAAACTGAGGGATGCGTCCGATTTCCAGCCGTTGTACGAGGCGGGGCTTTCGCGTGCCATCGGCGACTGGCTGCTGGGCATGAACGCCACCCGCCTGTACACCATGAAGTACGGGCAGAACCGGCAGGTACTTTCCATAGGACGTGTGCAGACGCCTACGCTCGCGCTCATCGTAAATCGACAGCTCGAAATACAGAACTTCGTTCCCAAGCAATACTGGGAACTGAAGACGGTGTATCGCGACACCACCTTCTCCGCCATTCTCCGCAAGAGCGATGAGGAACTGGTGCTGGAAGCGGAAAAACAGAAAGAAGGGGCAACCGCCAAAGCTGCCAAACCCGAAGATAACCGGGGAATAGAACCTATCACAGACCGGGAGCGGGGTGAGGCTTTGCTGGAACAGATAAAGAATTCTCCTTTTACCATAACGAATGTCACCCGCAAGAACGGGAAAGAGGCTCCGCCCCGTCTGTTCGACCTGACTTCCCTGCAGGTGGAGTGCAACCGGAAATTCGCTTTCTCCGCCGATGAGACGCTGAAAACCATCCAGTCGCTTTACGAAAAGAAAGTAACGACCTATCCGCGTGTAGATACCACTTTCCTGAGTGACGACATCTATCCCAAATGTCCCGGCATACTGAAGGGGCTGCGCGATTACCAGGCATTGACTGCTCCGTTGGATGGGGCTACTCTGCCGAAGTCGAAGAAGGTGTTCGACAACTCGAAAGTGACGGACCACCATGCCATCATTCCTACCGGCCAGCCCCCCCAGAACCTGACGGATATGGAGCGCCGCGTATTCGACCTGATTGCACGCCGTTTCATTGCCGTGTTCTATCCGGACTGTCTGTTCGCTACGACCACCGTAATAGGCGAGGTGGAGCAGATAGAGTTTAAGGTTTCGGGCAAGCAGATACTGGAACCCGGCTGGCGTGTGGTATTCGGCACGCCCTCGGCACAGTCGCAGGAGGAAAAAGAGGAGAAAAGCGGCGAAGAAGAGAATGTGCTCCCCGCCTTTGTGGTGGGAGAGAGCGGCCCGCACCTGCCCGACCTGTACGAGAAGTGGACGCAACCGCCGCGTCCGTACACCGAAGCCACCTTGCTGCGCGCCATGGAAACTGCCGGCAAGCTGGTGGACAACGATGAACTGCGCGATGCCTTGAAAGAGAACGGTATCGGCCGTCCTTCCACGCGTGCCGCCATTATCGAGACGCTCTTCAAGCGCAACTATATCCGTAAGGAGAAAAAGAACCTGATAGCTACCCCTACGGGTGTGGAACTGATTCAGATTATCCACGAAGAGTTGTTGAAATCTGCCGAACTGACGGGTATATGGGAAAAGAAGTTGCGTGAAATAGAGAAGCGTACCTACAATGCCGGACAGTTTTTGGAGGAGCTGAAGCAGATGGTATCGGAGATTGTGATGAGTGTACTTTCCGATAACAGCAACCGTCATATTACGATACAGGCTCCCGTGCCGGAAAAGGGTAAGGGGGAAAAAGCTGCTGCCGCATCCGATAAACCGAAAAAAGAACCGAAGAAAAGAGCGCCGCGGAAGTCTGCAACGAAGAAAACGGAGCAGGCAGCCGGTGAGAAGCAACCTGCCGATGCGCTGGTAGGCCAGCCTTGCCCGCTTTGCGGAAAAGGAACGGTTATTAAAGGAAAAACGGCTTACGGTTGTTCCGAATGGAAAAGCGGTTGTACATTCCGCAAGCCGTTCGAGTAAAGTTATATCCGGTTATAATCCTTTTTCGGCTATATATTTCCACAAGGGAGCGGCCATTAACGCTTGCTTTATCTCTCCTTTTTGCAGCAGTTCCTTTACTTCTGCAAGCGTAAGCAGATGTACGCTGAGGCTTTCCGTATCTTCCAAATGCTGTTCCGAAATCTTTTCCACACCGGTAGCTAGGAAGCAATACGTAATGTTGGTATGGGTACTCGGGTTGGGGGATATTTGCATGTATTCCTGCCAACTGCCATTACCGTAGCCGGTTTCCTCGAGCAGCTCCCGCTGTGCGGAAGCCAGCGGGGAGGCATCTTCTTTCTCGCATACACCGGCACAAAGTTCGTACGATGTCTGTTGCAGACCATGTCGGTACTGACGGATAAAAACGAATTGTCCGTCGCTCGTAACAGCGATTGTGTTTACCCAGTCGGGATATTCCAATATATAATATGAAGGAATATGGTTGCCGTTCGGTAATACTAGATGATCTTTGCGTACAGTGAGCCATGGGGCCCTGTGCAGGTATTCGCTGGAAATGACTTCCCAGGGTTTATCGGAATCGTTCATCGGTTTCATCGCTTTTCCGGTTTCAGTAGTTCAGATGGAATTCAACAACCGCCTCGATTCCTTTACGCAGTATATCCAGCGGAATGTTCTCGTTGGGAGAATGGATGGCGTTGGACTCCAGACCGAATCCCATCAGTATGGTTTTGATGCCCAGTACCTGCTCGAATGTGGAGATAATGGGAATGCTGCCACCGCGACGTACTGCCAACGGCTTTTTGCCGAAAGCTTTGGCGAAGCCTTTCTCCGCAGCCTGGTATGCCGGGAGCGTGATGGGGCATACATATCCCTGCCCGCCGTGCATGGGGGTGACTTTTACCTGTACGGTATCGGGGGCGATAGCCATGATGTAATCGGCAAACAGTTGCGAAATCTTGTGATGATCCTGATGCGGAACCAGTCGGCAGGATACTTTGGCGTATGCCTTGGAGGGCAGTACGGTTTTAGAACCTTCGCCCGTATAGCCGCCCCAGATGCCGCATACATCGAAAGACGGACGGCAACTGTTGCGCTCCAGCGTGCTGTATCCTTTTTCGCCGAAAAGGGCATTTACGCCGATAGCCTTTTTGTATTTCTCCTCGTCGAACGGGATGTGCGCTATCATTTCACGTTCCGCCTGCGGCACTTCTTCCACATCGTTGTAGAAGCCGGGAACGGTGATGCGTCCGTCGGCATCCGTCACCTTGCTTATCATTCCGCAAAGCACATTGATGGGGTTGGCCACCGCACCGCCGAAATGTCCGGAGTGCAGGTCGCGGTTCGGACCGGTTACTTCTATCTCCCAATAGGCAAGTCCGCGCAGGCCGGTAGTCAGCGAGGGAAGGTCTGCACCCAGCATGCTGGTGTCGGACACGAGGATTACGTCGGCTTTCAGCAGTTCTTTGTGTTCCCGGCAGAAGCCTTCGAGGCTGGGCGAGCCAATCTCTTCCTCTCCTTCAAAGATGAACTTGACGTTATGAGTCAGCAGGTTGTTCTTTACCAGATATTCAAAAGCCTTTACCTGGATGAAGGACTGTCCTTTGTCATCGTCCGCACCGCGCGCCCAGATGTGGCCGTCGCGTACTTCGGGCTCGAAAGGATTGCTTTTCCAGAGTTCCAGCGGTTCGGCGGGCATTACGTCGTAGTGTGCGTATATCAATACGGTTTTGGCTTTCGGGTCTACAATCTTCTGTCCGAATACGATGGGATTGCCAGCCGAAGGCATTACCAGTGCTTCGTCTGCACCGGCGGCGAGCAGCAGTTGCGCCCAGCGTTCGGCACACGCCAGCATGTCGTCGTGGTGTTCGGGTTTGGCACTGATGCTGGGGATACGGATAAGGCTGAACAGCTCTTCCAGCATTCCGGATTCGTTCTCTGCGATATATTTCTTTATTTCCATAATAATGTGAAATGATGAGGTGATATCCTATCACTTTATCACCCGTTTGTTATAATTGTGTAGTACGGTCAATCAAGTAGAAATCGAGCAGGGTCATGGCTGCCATGGCTTCCACGATGGGCACGGCGCGGGGCAGTACGCAGGGGTCGTGACGTCCGCGGGCTTTGAGGGTGGTGTCCACGCCGTCCATGTTTACGGTGTGCTGCTCCATGAGTACGGTTGCCACGGGCTTGAAGGCTACGCGGAAGTAGATGTCCTGTCCGTTGCTGATGCCGCCCTGAATGCCACCGGAGTGGTTGGTATGCGTTTCGATGCGTCCGTTGTTGTTATAGAACACGTCGTTCTGTTCGGAGCCTTTCATCTTCAGTCCTTTGAAGCCTTCGCCGTATTCAAACGCTTTTGCGGCGTTGATACTGAGCATGCCGGCGGCAAGGGCGGATTGGAGTTTGCCGTAAACGGGTTGTCCCAGTCCGATGGGGCATCCTTTGATAACGCAGGTCACCACGCCGCCAATGGTATCGCCTTCGCCCTTTATCTTGAAGATAAGCTCTTCCATTTCTTTGGCTTTCTCCGGGTCGGGGCAACGTACTGGGTTGGTATCAATCAGGTCGAGGTCGTAGGCGGTATAGTTTTCTTCCAGTTTGATGGGGCCTACCTGCGAGGTGTATGCGGTGATGCGGATGCCAAGCTGTTTCAAGGCAAGTTTTGCCAATGCGCCTGCCACTACGCGCGAAATGGTTTCGCGTGCCGATGAGCGTCCGCCGCCACGGTGGTCGCGTATTCCGTATTTTACATTATATGTATAGTCGGCGTGCGAGGGGCGGTATACTTCTTTCAGGTTGTTATAGTCGTTGGAGTGTTGGTTCTCGTTCCACACGATGAATCCGATGGGGCATCCGGTGGACTTGCCCTCGAAGATGCCGGAAAGGAATTCCACCTTGTCGGATTCTTTGCGTGAGGTAGTGATGCGTGATTGCCCCGGTCGCCGGCGGTCGAGCTCCGATTGTACGAAGTCCATATCGATGGTGATTCCTGCGGGGAATCCGTCTATTACGCCGCCTATGCCTTTACCGTGTGATTCTCCGAAACTGGTAAGGCGGAGAATATTGCCGAATGAGTTGAACATATCAATTGCTTTAAGGGTTTATAATGAGGTTAATGTGCCAGTTTGCCTTGTTATAAAAGGCTTTGACTTTATAAAGGTAACAATTTTTTTTGTAAAACGTTTCAAAAATGACAATAAATCTTTTATTTCCCGACTTTTAGAGAATAAAAATACTGTTTGAAACCGTATCTTTTTGCGGAAACATGTAAGAGTATTTAATAATGTAAAGAATGCTTATAATTCTTCCTATATGAAAAAAAGGACATCTATTTTTTATTAAAGACCTTGTTTAAAGGCTTTAAAAACTGTTATTTTGCACCCTCGATATAAAAGAGAATATTAACTAACCCTTAACTATGTAGGGATTTTATTAACTAAACAAGTATTTGTATGAAGAAAAATTTGTTTTATTTATTCGCATTGATTTGTTCAATGAGTTTATTTACCGCTTGTAGCGATGACGATGAGGCGCCGGGCAATTCTGGAGTAGTTGGAGAGGTTGTCGGTGACTACAAGGGCTTGATGGATGTTTACTATGAACCAAATGTGGAAATAGCCAAAGGCATGCAGCAAAAGATAACTATCAAGAAGTCTTCCGACACTTCAATCGGTTTGGAATTGAAGAACTTTGTAATAACGGTTGGCGGTGCTCCGATTACTATTGGGGATTTAGCTATTGATAATTGTCCTTTGAAAGTTGAGGGGGATAAATATTCATTTACCGGTAACGCAGATTTAGATTTGGTTGTCGGTAAATGTGCGGTCTCTGTGGAAGGAGCTATCAATGGTGAAGATATTGAATTGATAATTAAAGTGAATGTGAATAATGACCTAATGAAAGTTCGTGTAGAATATAAAGGTAAAAAAATGACAGGGAACGAAAGTTCGGAAGCTTTGATTAAGGAGTTCAAATTCGATAGCGATATTATTGCGGAGCAACCTGTAATCAATGAAGATAAAACTATCACTTTTAAAGTGGCTGAAACCGCAACAGATGATGATTTGAAAGCATTGAAGCCGATAATTACAATTTCTGAAAATGCAACGGTTACTCCGGAATCGGGTGTGACGCAAGACTTCTCCGGAAATAAGGTAGTGATTTATAAGGTTACTTCTGAGGATGGTACAACAGTGACGGAGTATAAGGTTTCTGCTCGAAAGAGTTCGGATGCTTTGATTACAAGTTTTGTTTTCGAGAATAATCCTATTGTTGCAGAACAACCAGTAATCAATGAAGACAATACGATTACTTTTAAGGTGAAAGCCTCTGCTACTGCTGATGATTTAAAGGCTTTAGTGCCTACAATTACTTATTCTCATAAAGCAACGATAGCTCCTGAGTCTGGTGTGGCACAGGATTTTTCTGATAATAAAAAGGTGATTTATACGGTTACTTCTGAAGATGGTACGGTTATAAAGGAGTATCAAGTTTTTATTTCAGGTACTGAAGATGTGTATGATTTTGAAAAGTGGCTTCCTGGAGTAGAAGGACAAGAACCTGAAAATACTTTCTATGAAGCGGAGGGATGGGCAAGTAGTAATACCGGAGCACATTTCTTGAAAGGGTTCAATCTTACTGATAGTTATGTCATAATGCAAACAGATGATTCTCATTCGGGAACTGCTGCAGCAAAAATTCAGTCTATTGATACAAAAGGACAAGATCTGGGTATAGCAAAAGCTCCTAAAGTGACTACAGGTTCTTTATTTCTAGGAAAATTTAAGACTGATATATTTAATACCTTAAATAGCACTAAATTTGGTATCCCCTGCAAAGAAAAACCTATTTCTTTGCGAGGATGGTATAAATATACTCCTGGTGATGTATATTATATTGTAAATACCAAACCATATAAAGAACATTGCCATGAAGCTGTAGTAGACGAAACTAAAGTTGATGAATTTATGATTAGCGTAGTTTTATATGAAACAACTGCTTATGATGAAATAGGCTGGTCTGATTGTCTAACCGGTACAGATGAAGAGGAAAAGAATATTTATACTTCAAGCCGTATTGCTGCTATTGGACAATTGATTGGTGGTGCTCAAACTGATTGGAAAAAGTTTGAGTTACCTTTGGAATGGAAAAAGCAGTATGATACCAATAAAAAATATCGTATGACTATTGCTTGTTCTTCAAGTAAGGATGGTGATAAGTTTTGGGGTGCTCCGGGTAGTACATTGATTGTTGATGATTTTGAATTGATAAAAGAGTAATTAGATCCTTTCGGCTAAAGTAATTGATATTAAATATAAAGGATACTTCTGTGAAGAAGTATCCTTTATATTTAATATGTGTCGTCCTAAGCGAAGTTGATTGATTATTATTAAAATCCTATATAGGGTTGTCTATCTAATTTCCATAAGCTATTGGATTGTTTGGGAGTTGTAAAGGGCTACTTGAGAGTTGTAAAGGTCAACTTTAGCATCATAAAGTTCTACTTGAGAGGATACAGTATGTTATGTATAATATAAGTACCAAACATTGGTACTCCAAATACCACGTAGCGGTATCTCATGTACCAAGCATTGGTATTTTAACTACCAAGTGTTGATACTAACGGAATACCCTCGTATAAAATGAAAAAGTGACGACCAAAAATCGGTCGTCACTGTATATAAGCTTGTCGTCACCAGATAACACCTTCGTCCTTAATGCATTAAGACGAAAAGTGACGAGTGACGACAAAAAACGAAAAAATCTTGTTTAGAATGCATACCCAAATCCTAAGTTCAGATAGATAGGATACATATTAAACGTTATCGTATCGAAGTCTTTCTGGAAGATATTGTTTAATCCCCACGTTACATCGGCATGCACGGTGAGATGCTTGAACGCTTTCCATTCGCCCCCAAATTGGATACCCCACTGGAACTTACGCAACTCGTTGGAGAAATCGTAAGTTGCGATGCTTTCACCGGTAAACTCCACTTTGGAACCGGTCTGGTCGGGTGTGCGCAAGTGACCCTCGTACACGTGTCCGGAGAAGTTGCCTTCCAGCAGATAGGAGAAGTACGGACCTGCCGATACTATCCAGCGCTTGCTGATGCGGTAGTCGGCAAGGATGGGAATGGTGAGATAGGAGTTTTTCACTTTGGTTTTGACTCCACCCGTCCAAAGACCTGCCAGCTCTCCGCCGTTGGTATTGATGATTTTCATACCGTAGTTCTTTACGGTGGCTTCGGTAGTCATGTTCTTGTTCTCCAACCGCAGTCCCAGGGTAAGTCCCCACTTTTTCTTTTCGTCGAACCACTTGGTGGCATTACCTTCGATGGCAATGGCGATGCCCGGTGCGTAGCTGTCTATCTTGCGTATCTCCTTGGGCAGGGGAATGGGAGATGTACCGCCGATATTGAATCCGGCTTTAATGTTGTATTCCCAACCGTGCAGATAGGAGTTGATAAGACTTTTGTTTCTCTCTTCTTGTGCCTGTACGTTGGCTACCATTGCCAGCAGTACGGCTATCGTGCAAATAAAATGATGCTTTTTCATATTCTATAATCAGATTTCTTCGCTTATAAGTTCTAATTCGTCTACGTATAATGTGCTGCCGACTGCCCCTTTAAAGTACGCGCCTTTCACGCTGGAGGAGAGGACAATGCTTAATTTGTACTTGCCGTCCTGCAGTTTCGACTTGTTTATCTCTTTACCGTTCATTGGTTCGAAAGGTAACTCGAATGCTGTCCATTCATCGGTTTCTACAGCAGCCTCTTCACTGATTTGGGCTTTGGCTACGATGTTTTCGGAAGTCAGGCTGTTGCTGCCGTCCAGCATAAAGGAGTTCTCGTTTGCTTCGTACAGTATGGCGTAAATGTCGAAACGGTCTTTCATGTCTTTCTGTACTTCGCCTTCATCGGTATAAACTTCTCCTGCCTTGAATTTGAAGTAACCCTTCAACGCTATGGGGCGTTTGTAATACTGTATGCCGAACTTGGTGGCACGCAGAGGATCTTTCAGTGCATTTGCCAGGTCGAAGGAACCGATAAACAGGTTTCCGGCGGCAATATACATTTGCACCATGGCTCCGAAACTTCCGGTGTCGCAAGTGGTCAGTTTCAGTCCGTTGCCGCGGTAGCCGTCGGCAACCTGCTGCGTAGGATAGCCGGTGCGGTTGTCTGTCATGCCGGTAAGTTTGTAGCCGGGGTTGCCGCTGGACCATTGTGCTACGCGTGAAACACTGGTTGAAGTTCCGGGTTCGAACTCATAGAAAATGTCGTATTCAGTACCGGCAGAGGGGAGCAGGTCTTCGAAATGGAATGTTTCCGGCATTTCGGCAGGTACTACTTTTACGGTATAGGTAGCGGTCCATTCGCCGTCTTCGGAAGTGACGGTGAAGGTGCGGGAGTGAGACTCGTTGCTGAAATCGTAATTGTTAAGGATGTCATTCGGTGAATGTTCGTCTGCCTTGATGGTGGCACCGTCGGGCAGCGTAAACAGCAGTTGCTGTTTGGCAAGGTTTGCCCCTTTATGTACATATATGTTTATTTCTTTAGAGTCACTGTTGATGTGAGCCAATTGTACATCCGCGCCTGTACAGGCGTCAATGGCTGCTTCGGAGTTGAGCGCTTCGTCTTGTATGCAGGACGAAACGGCTAAGGCAAGCATGAGAGCAGTAGTCCACTTCTTAAAATTCATATCCTTCTTTTTTGAATGTTGATAAATAAATACAGTTTAGCAGTTTGCAAAAATACGCTATTATTTTGTAATAACAGATACAAGAAGAAAAAAGTGCGGTAAACTCTGGTATTTATTTGTTATTCCGTATATCTTTGTATAAAGATTGAATAAAAATATATATGGTATGACTGAAGCCGAAAGAAAACAAATAATTGCTTTGGTACAGCGCGAAGTAGTTCCTGCCATTGGCTGTACGGAACCCATTGCTGTTGCCTTATGTGTGGCGAAAGCAACCGAAACCTTGGGTGCAAAGCCGGAGAAAATAGATGTCTTGTTGAGTGCCAATATCCTGAAGAACGCAATGGGAGTGGGCATTCCCGGCACAGGTATGATTGGACTGCCCATAGCTATAGCCCTGGGAGCGCTGATAGGCAAGTCGGAGTATCAGTTGGAAGTGCTGAAAGACAGCAATCCTGCCGCCGTAGAAGAGGGAAAACGCTTTATCGGCGAAAAGCGCATCGATATATCGCTGAAGAAGAATATCACGGAAAAGCTTTATATCGAGGTGTGCTGCAAATCCGGCGGGAATAAAGCCACTGCCATTATAGCCGGCGGCCATACCACCTTTATATATATAGCCCGTAACGGCGATGTCCTTTTAAACAAGCAAAGTGCGGGTTGCGGAGAAGAGGAGGCGCAAGTCGCAGGCCTGACCTTGCGGAAGGTATATGACTTTGCCATGAATGCCCCGCTGGACGAAATCCGTTTTATCCTTGAAACCGCCCGTTTGAATAAAGCCGCCGCCGAACGTTCTTTCGACGGGAACTACGGTCATGGACTGGGCAGAATGTTACGTGGCAATTATGAACACAAGATTTTGGGTGACAGCGTATTCTCCCATATCCTTTCTTACACGTCCGGTGCATGCGATGCCCGTATGGCAGGCGCTATGATACCGGTAATGAGTAATTCGGGCAGTGGAAACCAGGGTATTTCCGCTACATTGCCCGTGCTGGTCTATGCCGAGGAGAACGGCAAATCGGAAGAAGAGTTGATCCGTGCCCTCATGCTCAGCCATCTGACCGTGATTTATATCAAGCAAAGTCTGGGACGTCTGTCTGCCCTGTGCGGTTGCGTAGTAGCCGCCACCGGCTCCAGTTGCGGCATTACCTGGCTCATGGGCGGTACTTACGAACAAGTATCCTTTGCCGTTCAGAACATGATTGCCAACCTTACAGGAATGATTTGCGACGGCGCCAAACCCAGTTGCGCCTTGAAAGTAACTACCGGCGTCTCTACCGCCGTCCTCTCCGCCATCATGGCAATGGAAAACCGTTGCGTCACTTCCGTTGAAGGAATTATTGATGAAGATGTAGACCAAAGTATCCGAAACCTCACGAAGATAGGCTCCAAAGGAATGAATGAAACCGACAAAGTTGTCCTGGAAATAATGACAAGTAAGTGATTAGAGGTTAGCGATTAGTGATTAAGGGGGGAATGATTAGTGATTAATGGTTAGCGATTAATCGCAGCATTATGAATATGTGCCATTGATAAACCAAATCACCACCTCTTAATCACTAACCACTAATCGCTAACCCTTAATCATTAACCGTTAACTACAGCATTCGCTGCTACAGTCTCCGCAGTTGCATCCGCCACCGCATCCGCCGCTGCATCCGCCGCCGCTCATCATGCGTGCCATTTCCGACAGTTCGTCGTTGGTGGCAGGACGGTTTTCGGTGATTTCACCTACGAAGTTCAGGTCGCAGCCTGCCAGGGGGTGATTCATGTCCATTACTACTACATCGTCCTTTACTTCGACTACGCTTCCGTTGATACGTTGGCCTTCCGAGGTCATCAAGGGGATTACGGCGCCTTCTACTACGCGTTCGCTGTCGAACTTGCCTTCTATCTCGAAGATGTTTTTGGGGAGGTCGATGACATGCTCCTCGTCATACTCGCCGTAAGCCTCTTCGGCTTTGATTGTAAAGTCGAATTTATCGCCTTTGTTCAGGTCTTTCACCTGGTTTTCGAAAGATTCCAATGTGAGGCCCAGTCCCGATATGAATTGGAACGGGTGCTCTGCGGGAGCTTCTTCTGTGAACTCTTTTTCTCCGTTTTCGATTGTGTACAACTTATATGCTAAGGTGATGTACTTGTTTTCTACTGTTTCCATTAATTTGTTATTTCTTATTAGTAAATACTGCATTGTCTGTTTTGACAATGCGCAAAGATACGAATATTTTGCTTCGGGAGAGGAAGCGTCCCGGTAATTTTCAGATTATTAAGTGCTTTGTAAGTGTTTGGCATTACTTCTGCAAAGTATCCGAATCGTTTTATGGATAACCGTCAAGTGATAAAATAAGATTTTAAAGCGTGGTTTCCTTACGATTATTCATGTTTATATCTTTTTTTTCTTCAATTTGTTTGGAGATTATAAAAAAGCATTTACCTTTGCAGCATAAATAACGGATAAGAGAATAATAAAGATAATTTAGTTATGAACCTGCATACATCCATAAACCTGGCAGTCCTGCATATTATTCGCGTCGTGGTGGTGGCATCAAGAGCGTGAGAAAGGTTGTGTATGTATTTGTACGGTAAAGATATTTATAGTAAGCCTTTCTCATTACGGTGAGAAAGGCTTTTTTCATAAAAGGAGACAAATAAGATGAAACATCAGTTACGCAGTTCGTTCAGCACACAAGGCCGCCGTATGGCAGGTGCCCGCGCGTTGTGGACGGCCAACGGCATGAAGAAAGAACAGATGGGAAAGCCCATAATCGCGATAGTCAACTCTTTTACCCAGTTTGTGCCGGGACATGTGCATCTGCACGAGATAGGTCAGTTTGTAAAGGAAGAGATAGAAAAGCAAGGCTGCTTTGCTGCCGAATTCAATACGATTGCCATTGACGACGGCATTGCGATGGGGCATGACGGTATGCTGTACTCGTTGCCCTCGCGCGACATCATAGCCGACAGCGTGGAGTATATGGTGAATGCGCATAAGGCGGATGCCATGGTGTGCATCAGCAACTGCGACAAGATTACTCCGGGTATGCTTATGGCTGCGATGAGGCTGAACATCCCTACGGTGTTCGTTTCCGGCGGTCCTATGGAAGCCGGGGAGTGGAACGGACAGCATCTCGACTTGATTGATGCGATGATTAAGTCGGCCGACAACAGCGTGAGCGATGCGGAGGTTGCCAAGATTGAACAGCATGCCTGTCCCACCTGCGGATGCTGTTCGGGTATGTTTACCGCCAATTCCATGAACTGTCTGAACGAAGCTATCGGACTGGCTCTTCCGGGTAACGGTACGATTGTGGCTACCCACGCAAACCGCAAGCAACTGTTTAAGGACGCTGCCAGGCTGATTGTTGAAAACGCTTATAAGTATTATGAGGAAGGAGACGAAAGTGTGCTCCCCCGCAGCATTGCCACCCGCGAGGCGTTCCTGAATGCGATGACGCTGGATATTGCAATGGGCGGTTCTACCAATACGGTGCTTCACCTGCTGGCGGTGGCCCATGAAGCCGGAGCGGACTTCACGATGGACGACATAGATATGCTGTCGCGCAAAACGCCCTGCCTGTGTAAAGTTGCTCCCAATACCCAAAAATATCATGTACAGGATGTAAACCGTGCCGGCGGCATCGTTGCCATTATGGGCGAACTTGCCAAAGGCGGATTGGTGGACACGGCCGTACGCCGCGTAGACGGAATGACGCTGGCCGAGGAGATAGACAGGTATTGCATCACCGGCCCGAACGTCTGTGAGGAGGCGGTCAGGAAATATTCCAGTGCCGCTGCCGGAAAGTTTAATCTGGCACTCGGTTCGCAGGATACTTATTATAAGGAATTGGACACCGACCGTGCCGAAGGTTGTATCCGCGACCTGCAGCATGCTTACAGCAAGGACGGCGGACTGGCTGTACTGAAAGGAAATATAGCGCAGGACGGTTGCGTGGTAAAAACGGCGGGAGTGGATGAAAGCATCTGGAAGTTTACCGGTCCTGCCAAAGTATTCGATTCGCAGGAAGCAGCGTGCGACGGTATTCTGGGTGGAAAGGTTGTCAGCGGCGATGTCGTTGTCATTACCCACGAGGGTCCGAAAGGCGGTCCGGGCATGCAGGAAATGCTTTATCCCACTTCGTACATCAAATCCCGCCATTTGGGCAAGGAGTGTGCGCTGATTACCGACGGACGCTTCAGTGGCGGCACTTCCGGACTGAGCATCGGACATATCTCTCCCGAAGCTGCTGCCGGAGGCAATATCGGTAAGATTCAGGACGGTGACATCATCGAAATAGATATACCGAACCGCTCTATCAATGTGAAACTGACGGATGAGGAGCTGGCTGCCCGTCCCATGACGCCGGTAACCCGCGACCGCCAGGTGTCGAAAGCATTGAGAGCGTATGCAAGTATGGTAAGCTCGGCTGATAAAGGGGCTGTGAGACTGATAGAATAATTGGGAATTCCGTACCCGAAAAACAATAATAAATAGATATGGAAAACTTAATAACAGGCGCAGAAGCATTGATGCGCTCTCTGGAGCATCAGGGAGTAAAGACCATTTTCGGTTATCCGGGTGGCAGCATCATGCCGGTATTCGATGCCTTGTACGATCACCGGAAGAATTTGAATCACATCCTGGTTCGCCACGAACAGGGGGCTACTCATGCCGCACAAGGCTTTGCACGTGTGTCGGGCGAGGTCGGCGTATGTCTGGTTACCAGCGGTCCGGGCGCTACGAATACCATTACAGGTATTGCAGATGCCATGATAGACAGCACGCCGGTTGTTGTCATTGCCGGACAGGTGGCTACGGGATTTCTCGGAACGGATGCCTTTCAGGAAGTGGATTTGGTAGGCATTACGCAGCCTATCACGAAGTGGAGTTACCAGATTCGCCGTGCGGAAGATGTGGCATGGGCGGTGGCACGCGCTTTCTATATCGCACGGAGCGGACGTCCCGGTCCGGTGGTGCTGGATTTTGCCAAGAATGCCCAGGTGGATAAGACGGAATACACGCCTGTCGAAGTGGATTATGTACGCAGTTATCTGCCTGTGCCCGAAATGGAACCGGAAGCCATACAACAAGCCGCCGAACTGATAAATGCGGCGGAGCGTCCGTTGGTATTGGTGGGGCAGGGCGTGGAACTCGGCAATGCACAGAACGAATTGCGTGCTTTCATCGAAAAGGCGGATATACCTGCGGGATGTACGCTGCTGGGGCTTTCCGCATTGCCCACGGCTCATCCTCTGAACAAAGGCATGCTGGGTATGCACGGCAATCTGGGACCGAATATCAATACCAATAAATGCGATGTGCTGATTGCAGTGGGTATGCGCTTTGACGACCGTGTTACGGGCAAGCTGGCTACGTATGCGTCTCAGGCAAAAATAATCCATTTCGACATCGACCCGGCGGAGATAGACAAGAACGTAAAGACGGATGTGGCCGTATTGGGCAACTGTAAGGAGACTCTTGCCGCAGTAACCGAATTGCTGAAACCTGCCGGACATAAAGAGTGGCTGGACAGCTTCCTGCCCTACGAGCAGATGGAAGAGGAGAAGGTTATCCGTCCCGAACTGCATCCGGCAGGGGATAAGTTGAGCATGGGCGAAGTGGTGCGTGCCGTCAGCGAGGCTACGGACAATGAGGCTGTTTTGGTGACGGATGTAGGTCAGAACCAGATGATGTCCGCCCGTTACTTTAAGTATAGCAAGGAACGCAGCATCGTCACTTCCGGCGGCTTGGGCACAATGGGTTTCGGTCTTCCTGCCGCTATCGGCGCTACTTTCGGTCGCCCCGACCGCACGGTTTGCGTCTTTATGGGTGACGGCGGTTTGCAGATGAACCTGCAGGAGCTGGGTACGGTAATGGAACAGAAAGCGCCCGTCAAGATGATTTTGCTGAACAATAACTTCCTCGGTAATGTTCGTCAATGGCAGGCCATGTTCTTCAACCGCCGCTATTCGTTCACTCCGATGATGAATCCCGACTATATGAAGATTGCTTCCGCCTACGAAATTCCGGCACGTCGGGTATTTACCCGCGAGGAATTGGCGAAAGCCATCGGTGAGATGATTGCAACAGACGGCCCGTTCCTGCTGGAAGCTTGCGTAGAGGAGGAAGGAAATGTGATGCCGATGACACCGCCGGGCGGCTCGGTGAACCAGATGTTGCTGGAATGTTAGAGAATTATGAATTATAATTAAACCAACGTGGACAAGACATTATATACAATCATCGTTCATTCGGAAAACTTTGCAGGTTTGCTGAATCAGGTAACGGCTGTATTTACCCGCCGGCAAATCAATATCGAGAGTTTGAACGTTTCGGCATCCTCTATCAAGGGGGTACATAAATATACCATTACAGCCTGGACGGATAAGGATACTATCGAGAAGGTGACGAAGCAAATCACCAAAAAGATAGATGTGCTGCAGGCGCACTATTTCACGGACGATGAAATCTACCAGCATGAGATTGCGCTGTATAAGATAACGACCCCCATACTGGAAGAGAAACCGGAAGTGTCCAAAATCATCCGTAAATACAACGCGCGCATCGTGGAGGTGAACTCCGTGTTCTCCATTGTAGAAAAGAACGGCATGAGCGAGGAGATAACCAACCTCTATGAAGAGCTGAGTGCTTTGGAGTGCGTACTCCAATTTGTACGTTCCGGCCGCGTGGCCATCACGACAAGCTGTTTTGAACGCGTAAACGAATATCTGGCGGACCGTGAAGCAAAATACCGCCGGAGTAAAGAACAAGAAGGACTATGAGTGAGAATAATAAGATAGGAACTTATAAGTTTGTAGCCGAACCGTTCCATGTGGACTTTACCGGCCGCCTGACAATGGGTGTGCTTGGCAACCATCTGCTGAACTGTGCAGGGTTTCATGCCACGGAACGCGGTTTCGGTATTGCTACTTTGAATGAGGACAATTATACGTGGGTGCTTTCCCGCCTGGCTGTCGAGTTGGATGAAATGCCGTATCAATACGAGGATTTTTCTATCCGGACGTGGGTGGAAAACGTGTACCGTCTCTTCACCGACCGTAACTTTGCCATTATCGACAAAGACGGAAAGAAGATAGGGTATGCCCGTTCCGTATGGGCGATGATTAGCCTCAATACCCGTAAACCCGCCGACCTGCTGGCTTTGCATGGCGGCAGTATCGTGGATTATGTGTGCGACGAGCCTTGCCCCATCGAGAAGCCATCGCGTATAAAAGTGACTTCTACGGAACCGGCTTCTTCCCTGAATGCCAAATATAGCGATATTGATATTAACGGACATGTGAACAGCATTCGCTATATCGAGCATATTCTTGATCTGTTTCCGATAGAGTTGTATAAGGAGAGCCGCATCCGCCGTTTCGAAATGGCATATGTGGCGGAGAGTTATTACGGTGACGAGCTTACCTTTTATAAAGACTATGTAGGAAACGGCACGTATGATATAGAAGTAAGAAAGAATGGCGGCGAAGCGGTTTGCCGTTCTAAAGTGATATTTGTAGAGAAATAATTTATTAATCAATCGGTTGGCATAAGCCACAAATAAAAATTAAAACTAAAAAATGGCACAATTGAATTTTGGCGGTGTTATTGAAAATGTAATGACCCGCGAAGAGTTTCCTTTGGAAAAAGCACGTGAGATTTTAAAGGATGAGACAATCGCAGTTATCGGTTACGGTGTACAGGGTCCCGGCCAGGCTTGCAACCTGCGCGACAATGGCTTCAACGTTATCGTAGGCCAGCGTCAGGGTAAGACTTATGAGAAAGCGGTTGCAGACGGATGGGTTCCGGGCGAGACGTTGTTCAGCATCGAGGATGCTTGCCAGAAAGGTACTATCGTTATGTGTCTGTTGTCGGATGCGGCTGTAATGTCCGTATGGCCTACTATCAAGCCGTTCTTGACTCCCGGAAAGGCTCTTTACTTCTCTCACGGTTTCGCTATTACCTGGAGCGACCGTACGGGTGTGGTTCCTCCCACGGATATTGATGTTATTATGGTTGCCCCCAAAGGTTCGGGTACGTCACTGCGTACAATGTTCCTCGAAGGCCGTGGCTTGAACTCTTCTTACGCTATCTATCAGGATGCTACGGGCAAGGCTTTGGACAGAACGCTTGCGTTGGGTATCGGCATCGGTTCCGGTTATCTGTTTGAAACTACTTTCATCCGTGAAGCAACTTCCGACCTGACCGGTGAACGCGGTTCTTTGATGGGTGCTATCCAGGGATTGCTGTTGGCTCAGTACGAGGTGTTGCGTGAAAACGGCCATACTCCGTCGGAAGCGTTCAATGAAACGGTTGAAGAGCTGACCCAGTCATTGATGCCGTTGTTTGCAAAGAACGGTATGGACTGGATGTATGCCAACTGTTCCACTACTGCCCAACGCGGGGCACTCGACTGGATGGGCCCGTTCCATGATGCCATTAAGCCGGTTGTACAGAAACTGTATCAGAGTGTGAAGTCCGGTAACGAAGCCCAGATTTCCATCGACAGCAATTCCAAACCCGACTATCGCGAGAAACTGAACGAAGAGCTGAAAGCATTGCGTGAAAGCGAAATGTGGCAGACAGCCGTAACGGTTCGCAAACTCCGTCCGGAAAACAACTGATTCCCGGTGTAAATCGGAGAATGACAAAAGGGGGTGTGTCAAAATACGCTTGATGATTCCGTATCTGAAAAGAAACAAATGGCAAGCGAATTTTAGTTTTGACATACCCTCTTTTCCATTACTTATCATTAATTGTCCTTACATATTCAAGCAGTTTCTTGTAGAAAGCATGGTGGCTTAGCGTAGCCGCTTCTCCCAGGATAACCAATTTCATGCGTGCCCTTGTTATCGCCACATTCATTCTGCGTAAATCGTTCAGAAAGCCGATTTGCCCTTCTTCATTGGCACGTACCAGACTGATAAAGATTACATCACGTTCCTGTCCCTGAAATCCGTCGACGGTATTGACTGTTATCAGACTGCGGTAGGGACGTAGCGAAGCGCTGCCTTTTATTTTTCCCCGCAAGTATTGCACTTGTGCCTTGTAAGGTGAGATGAGTCCGAAGTCGATACGTTCTTCGAGAATCCGGTTTCCGCCTATCCGTTGGATGTACGCTTCCAGCTCTTTCAGCAATAAGCCTGCTTCCTCTTTGTTGATACGTCCGAAGGTTTCTCCGACAAATTCTTCCTTGAAATCCATTTCGGATGTGTCGAGCCATGTAACGGGAGTATCCCAATCCAATATTCCCCGGTGACGTATTTCGGGAGCAGCTTCCAGCTCTCCGCCATAGAACCAATCCGATGAGAAGCGCATGATGTCTTCGTGCATGCGATATTGTACTTTCAATAAAGATACGGCAGATGGCTTGCCGGCTACGACTTTTTCCATTAAAGTCCGTTCCAGCCCGCCACGTGCGGCTTCGTAACATTTGATGGTAGGCGGAAGCTGGCAATGGTCTCCTGCCAATACTATACGGTCTGCTTTACGGATGGCTATCCAGCAGGCGGCTTCCAGGGCTTGGGCGGCTTCGTCGATAAACAGTGTGCCGAAACGGCGTCCGTTTAAAAGGCGGTGATTGCTGCTTACAAGTGTAGAGGCTATGACGTGGGCGCTGTCGAACAACTCACTGTTGATTTGTATTTCCAATGTGGTGGCACGGTCACGCAGGCGGCTCATACGGTTGCGTATCCCTTCGCGTTCATCGTAACTGCCGCGGCGGGATTTACCGCCCAGTAGCCTCAGCTCTTTACGGATACTCCATAATTCGGGATAAAGCGGATGATTTTCGAAACGGCGTTCATAAGTGAAAGAGAGCATTTTGTCGTTGACGCGTGTGGGGTTGCCGATTCGTAGCACATTCACGCCTCTGTCCACCAGCTTTTCGGAAATCCAGTCGACAGCCATATTGCTTTGGGCGCATACCAATACTTGGGGTTCGCGGTGCAGGGTTTCGTAGATGGCTTCTACAAGCGTGGTGGTTTTGCCTGTTCCAGGAGGCCCGTGTACAATGGCTACATCGCGGGCGCATAGCACTTTATTGACGGCGCTCTCCTGAGTGGAGTTCAACCAGGGGAAGCGTACCGGATAAAGCTCACGGAAACCGGTTTTGACCGTACCCAACAGGATATCCCGCAATTCGGCAAGCCGGTTGCCTTTTGCACGCAGGACATCTTCCAGTGCCTCGAACATCGTGCGGTAAGAAGTTTCGTCGAAATAAAGCTGGACTCCGAGATTATCTGCGGATTGTATATCCATAATAGCTCCGGCACCGGGCATAATCACTACCATGCGTGCTTCGTCAGCATAACTGACGGTGGCTGTAAAATTGAAGTAAGTGATTTTACCGTCGGCAGATTGACGGAAGAAACAGACGGGGCGTCCGAACTCAAAGTTATGTTCTATATCGAGGTTCTCGGTATGTGTAATTTCTATTACTAATTGATTCAACGAGTTATAGTAACTTCGACCTGGTGAGGCAGGATACCAGCAAACTCCCCGCTTGACTTTTCGGGCGACGCCCATGTTCTCTGTTTGTCGCTTGAATTCTTCTTTTTCGTATTCATATTCCATACGCAACAGAAGCTGTTGCCGCTGGAGGTGTATAATAGGACTGTTTGTATCTTGTTCTTTCATACCTGCAAAGGTAATAAATCTCAGCCTTTAGGGGAAGAAATGCTTTATTTTGTTAAACTTTTCCTTATTATGATTTGTTTATTGTATTAATTTGTAATATTTACAATATTGAATTTTTTAAAAAGAGTGGTTATGGTATATGATTTAGCAATGCTTAAAGCGTTTTATACACTTTATGAGGGGAAAATAGAACGCATTCGGACGATATTGCAACGTCCGTTGACTTTAGCGGAAAAAATCTTGTATGCTCATTTGTACGATGAGAAGAATGTGAAAGACTATAAACGCGGCGAAGACTATGTGAACTTTCGGCCCGACCGTGTGGCTATGCAGGATGCAACTGCACAGATGGCATTATTACAGTTTATGAATGCAGGACGTGATGAGGTGGCTGTTCCTTCGACCGTACATTGCGACCATCTGATTCAGGCTTATAAAGGAGCGAAAGAAGATATTGCCACTGCAACCAAAACGAATGAGGAGGTGTATAATTTTCTTCGGGATGTTTCTTCCCGTTACGGTATCGGTTTCTGGCAACCCGGGGCAGGTATCATCCATCAGGTGGTGTTGGAAAACTATGCTTTTCCCGGCGGCATGATGGTAGGTACCGATTCTCATACCCCGAATGCCGGCGGTTTGGGAATGGTGGCTATCGGTGTCGGCGGTGCTGATGCGGTGGATGTGATGACAGGTATGGAATGGGAGTTGAAGATGCCCCGCTTGATTGGCGTGCGCCTCACTGGAAAATTAAACGGATGGGCTGCTCCTAAAGACGTTATCTTGAAACTGGCAGGAATTTTGACTGTAAAAGGCGGAACAAATGCCATTATCGAATATTTCGGTTCGGGTACTGCTTCACTTTCAGCTACCGGAAAGGCTACGATTTGCAACATGGGTGCGGAAGTGGGAGCTACGACTTCTCTTTTCCCTTATGATGAGCGTATGGCTGCCTATCTGAAAGCTACCGGACGTGCGGAAGTGGCAGATATGGCTACTGCCGTTGCCGAAGGGCTTCGTGCCGATGATGAAGTAGTTGCCAATCCGGAGAAATACTATGACCGTATTATCGACATAGACCTTTCCACATTGGAGCCTTATATCAACGGACCGTTTACTCCGGATGCCGCCACGCCTGTTTCGGAGTTTGCCGAGAAGGTTTTGAAGAACGGCTATCCCCGTAAGATGGAGGTAGGGCTTATCGGTTCCTGTACCAATTCATCCTACCAGGATTTGAGCCGTGCGGTGTCTTTGGCGCATCAGGTAACAGAGAAGCGGTTGCATGCGGCTGCTCCGCTGATTGTCAATCCGGGTTCGGAACGCATACGTGCAACCGCAGAGCGTGACGGTATGATTGACGCTTTTGAAAAAATAGGCGCTACAATTATGGCAAATGCCTGCGGCCCTTGTATCGGACAATGGAAGCGTGTGACCGATGATTCTACTCGTAAGAATTCTATTGTGACTTCTTTCAACCGGAACTTTGCCAAGCGTGCGGATGGAAATCCGAATACGTATGCCTTTGTAGCCTCTCCCGAACTGACAATGGCATTGACCATTGCCGGAGATTTGTGTTTCAATCCGCTGAAAGATACATTGCTCAATGCCGATGGCGAACAGGTTAAACTCTCCGAACCGATAGGCGAAGAGCTGCCGCCGGAAGGATTTACGGCAGGGAGCGAGGGGTATGTCGCACCTTCCCATGCAAAGACGGATATTGCGGTGGCTCCCCAGTCGCAACGCCTGCAACTGCTTGCTCCTTTCCCGGCTTGGGACGGAGAGGATTTGCTGAATATGCCTCTGCTGATTAAAACGCAGGGTAAGTGTACCACCGATCATATCTCGATGGCAGGTCCGTGGCTTCGTTTCCGCGGGCATTTGGAGAATATTTCGGACAATATGCTGATGGGGGCTGTCAATGCCTTTAACGGAGAAACGAATAAAGTGTGGAACCGTTCTACAAATACGTACGGAACGGTGTCCGGTACAGCCAAACTGTATAAGTCCGAAGGGATTCCTTCCATTGTCGTTGCCGAAGAAAACTATGGCGAGGGTTCCAGCCGTGAACATGCCGCTATGGAACCGCGTTTCCTGAATGTACGTGTCATACTGGCAAAGAGCTTTGCACGTATCCACGAGACGAATTTGAAGAAACAGGGCATGCTGGCGCTGACCTTTACCGATAAGGCGGATTATGATAAAATTCGGGAGCACGACTTGCTTTCCGTTGTCGGCTTGAAAGACTTTGCTCCGGGACGTAACCTGAAAGTAGTGCTTCATCACGAGGACGGCAGCAAGGAAAGCTTCGAAGTACAACATACGTATAATGAACAGCAGATAGGCTGGTTCCGTGCCGGCTCTGCATTAAATGCACGATAGAATATGGAAAAGATTACTGTACCTTTTATTACAGGTGACGGAGTAGGGGCAGAGGTCACTCCGTCCATGCAGGCTGTGGTGGATGCAGCCTTGAAGAAAGCCTATGGAGACAGCCGGAGTATCGGATGGAAAGAAGTGCTGGCCGGTGAGCGGGCATTTAATGAAACGGGTTCCTGGTTGCCGGAAGAAACGATGGAAGCATTCCGCACTTATAAGGTAGGTATTAAGGGACCGTTGACTACACCGGTCGGCGGCGGTATCCGTTCGCTGAACGTGGCGTTGCGCCAGACACTCGATTTGTATGTGTGCCTGCGTCCCGTGCGTTGGTATAAAGGCGTAGTTTCGCCGGTGAAAGAACCGCAGAAGGTAAACATGTGCGTATTCCGTGAGAATACGGAAGATATCTACGCCGGTATCGAATGGGAAGCCGGAACACCGGAAGCCGAAAAGTTCTATCGCTTCCTGCATGATGAGATGGGCGTGACCAAGGTGCGTTTTCCCGAAACTTCATCTTTTGGCGTGAAACCTGTGTCTAAAGAGGGAACGGAGCGGCTGGTGCGTGCGGCTTGCCGTTATGCGCTCGAAAACGGTCTGCCCTCTGTAACGCTGGTACACAAAGGAAATATCATGAAGTTTACCGAAGGCGGCTTCAAGAAATGGGGCTATGAGCTGGCGGAGCGTGAGTTTGGAAAAGATATAGCGGAGGGACGTCTTGTTGTCAAGGATTGCATTGCCGATGCCTTTTTGCAGAATACCTTGCTTGTTCCCGAAGAATATTCGGTCATTGCCACTCTGAATTTGAACGGTGATTATATTTCCGACCAGTTGGCTGCTATGGTGGGCGGCATCGGTATCGCTCCGGGAGCCAACATTAATTACAGGACGGGACATGCCATTTTTGAGGCCACTCATGGCACAGCTCCCAATATTGCCGGAAAAGACATTGTGAATCCGTGTTCCATGATTCTTTCGGCGGTGATGATGCTCGAACATCTGGGTTGGAAAGAGGCCGCCTTACTGATAGAGGAAGCACTGGAGAAGAGTTTCACAGAAGGTCGTGCTACAGTCGATTTGGCCCGCTTCATGCAGGGTGGTGCCCCGTTGTCTACATCGGCTTTTACACGGGAAATCGTGAACAGGATAGAAGCTTCCGCAAATAATTCCCCCATAAACCAGAAAAAATAAAAATATTATGAAGAAAGAATATTTGATTTACAAACTTTCCGAAGACCTGAAAGAAGCGACCCGGATTGAGAACGAACTGTTCAAGAAGTTTGATGTGAAGCGCGGATTGCGTAATGAAGACGGTACAGGTGTGCTGGTTGGGCTCACCAAGATTGGCAACGTAGTGGGGTACGAGCGCATTCCGGGCGGAGGTCTGAAGCCTATTCCGGGCAAATTGTTCTACCGTGGCTACGACCTTGAGGATTTGGCACATGCCATTCTCAAAGAGAAACGTTTCGGCTTTGAAGAAGTGGCGTATCTGCTGCTTTCAGGCCGTTTGCCCGACAGGGAGGAACTGGCTTCTTTCCGTGAACTGATTAACGATAATATGCCGTTGGAACAGAAAACGAAGATGAACATCATCGAGCTTGAAGGGAATAATATAATGAATATCCTGGCGCGAAGCGTGCTCGAGATGTACCGCTTTGACCCGAATGCCGATGATACGTCGCGCGATAATCTGATGCGCCAGAGCATAGACCTTATTTCGAAGTTCCCCACCATCATAGCCTATGCTTTCAATATGCTTCGCCATGCCACTCACGGCCGTTCGTTGCATATCCGGCATCCGCAGGAGAATCTTTCTCTCGCGGAGAATTTCCTGTATATGTTGAAAAAGGATTATACGGAACTGGATGCCCGTACCCTTGACCTGTTGCTGGTGTTGCAGGCGGAGCACGGCGGCGGTAACAACTCTACGTTCACCGTACGCGTAACGTCCTCTACCGGAACTGATACCTATTCTGCCATCGCTGCGGGCATCGGTTCCCTGAAAGGCCCGCTTCACGGTGGCGCCAATATCCAGGTTACCGACATGTTCCACCATTTGCAGGAGAATATCCGGGATTGGACGAATGTAGACGAGATTGACACTTATTTCACCCGTATGCTGAACAAGGAGGTATATAACAAGACGGGATTGATATACGGTATCGGACATGCCGTCTACACCATTTCAGACCCTCGTGCCATACTTTTAAAGGAACTTGCCCGCGACCTTGCCCGCGAGAAAGGGAAAGAGCGAGAGTTTGCTTTCCTTGAATTGCTGGAAGAGCGAGCCATCGAAGTTTTCGGCCGTGTGAAGAACAACGGCAAGACGGTTTCGAGCAATGTGGATTTTTACTCCGGTTTCGTATATGAAATGATCGGGTTGCCGCAGGAAATATTTACTCCGCTGTTTGCCATGGCGCGTATCGTGGGCTGGTGTGCACATCGTAATGAAGAGTTGAACTTCGAAGGTAAGCGCATTATTCGTCCGGCATATAAGAATGTATTGGAAGAAGTAGCATACATTCCTATTAAGAAGCGGTAGATCCGTTTCAAAGCACAGACCTCGGATTGCCGGGTCGTATAAGGTATCGTTGTTGCGGTTGGAAAGCCGGACGGCGATACCTTATTCATTTTCCCGTGGCGGAACGGATAAATATCCACGCTCTTTGCGTTATCCTGTATGTTTTTGATAATTGCTGCGGGAAAACGATTTGATTGTTACAGGTTTTCCCTATATTTGTCACACTTAAACAAAAGAACATGAGCGAAGAAGGGTTTCATCTGTTTTTGGGAGTGATGTGCGTCATTGCGCTTTTTGTGTTCATCGCTCTTTATTTCGTCAAAGCCGGATATGGGATGTTCCGTACCGCATCGTGGGGATATTCCATTAGTAACAAGGCGGCGTGGGTATTGATGGAAGCGCCGGTCTTTATCGTTATGTTTTGGTTGTGGGGCAGGAGCGGGGCAGGCTTTGCCGTGCCGGTATATCTTTTCTTTCTGCTGTTCCAGCTACACTACTTCCAAAGGTCGTTTATTTTTCCTTTTCTGCTGAAAGGAAAAAGCCGGATGCCGGTAACTATTATGATGATGGGCATTGTATTTAATGTACTGAACGGAATGATGCAGGCTGGCGGTCTGTTTTACTTTGCTTCCGAAGGGATGTATTCCGGTGGTTGGACTTATTTGCTGAAGACCCATGCGTGGTCGGGGCTTCTGTTGTTTTTTGCCGGTATGCTTATCAATCTTCATTCCGACCATGTGATTCGCCATTTGCGTAAGCCGGGCGACACGAATCATTACCTTCCTGAGAAAGGTCTTTATCGCTATGTCACTTCTGCCAACTATTTCGGTGAATTGGTAGAATGGACCGGTTTTGCCATACTTACTGCTTCGCCTGCCGCATGGGTGTTTGTGTGGTGGACTTTTGCCAATCTCGTTCCCCGTGCCAATGCCATTTACGGCCGTTACCGGAAAGAATTCGGTGATGAGGCAGTAGGAAAACGCAAGCGTATCATACCTTATATCTATTGAAAGGACAAACCATAAATCATAAATCAGGAAACTATCACATGGAATCAAAATTATTCACTCCGGTTACTTTCGGACCGCTGACATTGCGCAACCGTACCATCCGTTCGGCTGCTTTTGAAAGTATGTGTCCCGGAAATGCCCCTTCGGACATGTTGCTCGATTATCACCGTTCGGTTGCGGCAGGAGGCATCGGTATGACTACTGTGGCTTATGCGGCTGTTACTCAGAGCGGGCTTTCTTTTGACCGCCAGTTGTGGATGCGCCCTGAAATAATTCCGGGGCTTCGCAAGCTGACCGATGCGATACATGCGGAAGGTGCTGCTGCCGGAATCCAGTTGGGGCATTGCGGAAACATGTCCCATAAGAGTATTTGCGGGTGTACCCCGGTCGGTGCCAGCAGCGGCTTCAACCTGTATTCACCTACTTTTGTGCGTGGTTTGCGTGCCGGTGAACTGCCGGAGATGGCACGTGCTTACGGAAAGGCGGTGAATCTGGCCCGTGAGGCGGGATTTGATGCAGTGGAAATTCATGCCGGACATGGCTACCTTATCAGCCAGTTCCTTTCGCCTTCGACCAATCATCGCAAAGATGAATTTGGCGGTTCTCTGGAAAACCGCATGCGCTTTATGGATATGGTGATGGATGAAGTGATGAAGGCTGCCGGCAGCGATATGGCAGTGCTTGTGAAGATGAACATGCGTGACGGTTTCCGGGGAGGCATGGAGATAGATGAGACGATGCAAGTGGCCAAGCGTCTTGAATGCTCGGGTGCACATGGATTGGTATTGAGCGGCGGTTTTGTAAGTAAAGCGCCTATGTATGTGATGCGTGGGGAAATGCCGATTCGCAGCATGACACATTATATGACATGCTGGTGGCTGAAGTATGGAGTACGCATGGCGGGCAGGTGGATGATACCGTCTGTGCCATTCAAAGAGGCCTATTTCCTGGAAGACGCCCTGAAGTTCCGTGCAGAGCTGAAGATGCCGTTGATATATGTAGGCGGACTGGTGTCGCGTGCCAAGATAGATGAGGTGCTGGACAATGGTTTTGAGGCTGTACAGATGGCACGCGCCCTGCTCAACGAACCGGGCTTTGTGAACCGTATGCGCAAGGAGGAGAATGCCCGTTGCAGCTGTAGGCATAGTAATTACTGCATAGCCCGGATGTATTCCATAGAAATGGCTTGCCATCAGCATTTGCAGGAAGAACTGCCTGCCTGCTTGAAAAAGGAGATAGAGAAAATAGAAGCGAAGGGGTGATTGAATCTTTCTTATTATTGGCAATTTATACTTGGTAAACATGAAACTTGCTATCATAACCGGTGCAGACGGTGGTATGGGAACGGAAATAACCCGTGCTGTGGCTACAGCCGGATATAAAATAATCATGGCCTGTTACCGTCCGGAAAAAGCGGAAAGGGTAAAGGATATGCTGGTGCATGACACCGGTAACCCATATATTGAGGTATTGGGCATTGACTTAGCTTCGCTTGCATCTGTGGCGGCTTTTGCCGAAAGAATGTTGAAAAGGGGGGATACCGTCAGTCTGCTGATGAATAATGCCGGAACAATGGAAACAGGGCGTCACATCACTGAGGATGGTTTGGAACGTACGGTGAGTGTTAATTATGTTGCTCCTTATTTGTTGACACGCAAACTTATTCCTCTGATGGAAAAGGGGAGCCGTATTGTCAATATGGTGTCTTGTACTTATGCCATAGGGCGTCTCGACTTTCCGGATTTCTTCCATCTTGGAAAGAGAGGAGGTTTCTGGCGCATTCCTGTTTATAGCAATACGAAACTGGCTCTGACCTTGTTTACCGTTAATCTGGCGAATCGGGTCAAGGAAAAAGGGATTGTGGTGAATGCGGCCGATCCGGGTATCGTATCTACCGATATAATAACGATGCACATGTGGTTCGACCCGCTGACAGATATCTTATTCCGGCCTTTTATCCGTACTCCCCGGCAAGGAGCTGCAACAGCCGTTCATCTGCTGCTGGATGAGGATGCCGGAAAACGTACGGGAACTTTAAATGCGAGTTGCCGTCCCAAGCATCTTTCCGGGAAGTATACCCGCCATGTGCAGATGCAGGAGTTGTGGAACAGGACGGAGAAGATTGTGGAGAAGTGGTTATAAATCCAAAAAACGGATAGAACACTTGTTGAGGAAAATTTAAAGAACCTCTTGCATTATGATAATTTTTCAGGCACGGAGTGCATGGATTTCACGGTTCCGGTTTGCAAGAACCATGAAATCTGTGCACTCCGTGCCTGAAAGAAAATGTTAAAATCACTTCGGCCCTCTTGGGTTTATCCTATCGGGACTTTATTAAATGGAAAGTTCCCTCAGTACATTAACCAGGTCTTTCTTGATCGGCTTGTCGTTTTTGATGGCTTTCGTGAAAGGTACATAAACCACTTCATCGTGTTCTATGCCTATCATCACATTACGTTGTCCTTCCATGATGGCGTCGATTGCGGCAGCACCCAATCGGCTGGCAAGGATACGGTCGTGTGCCGTAGGACTGCCGCCACGCTGCAAGTGTCCGAGGATTGTGACGCGTACGTCGTATTGGGGATATTCGTTTTTCACACGTTCCGCATAGTGCATTGCACCACCGGTCAGTTCACTTTCGGCAACGAGCACGATGCTGCTGTTCTTAGACTTCCGGAAACCGTTCTTGATGAACTCTTCCAATTGGTCCACTTCCGTGCTGAATTCCGGTATGATGGCAGCCTCGGCTCCGGATGCGATAGCGCCGTTCAAGGCAAGGAAACCGGCATCGCGTCCCATAACCTCGACGAAGAAAAGACGTTCGTGAGAAGTTGCGGTGTCGCGGATTTTGTCTACGGCATCCAAAATCGTATTCAGGGCGGTGTCGTAACCGATTGTGGTATCCGTTCCGTACAGGTCGTTGTCGATGGTTCCCGGCAGACCGATACAGGGCACATCAAATTCTTGCGCAAAGATGCGTGCACCGGACAGAGAGCCGTCGCCACCGATAACCACCAGGGCATCGATACCCTCTTTCTTCATGTTATCGTATGCTATCTGCCGTCCTTCGGGCGTGGTAAACTCTTTACAGCGCGCTGTTTTCAGGATAGTACCGCCCAATTGGATGATGTTACTTACATTCTGGCTCTTGAATTCTTTGATTTCACCGGTTACCAAGCCTTTGTAACCTCTATATATGCCTTTAACCTGAAGTCCGTTGTAGATAGCCGCACGTGTTACCGCACGGATAGCCGCATTCATTCCCGGAGCGTCGCCGCCCGATGTTAAAATACCGATACACTTAATTGTTCCCATAACAATCTCTTTATTTAGTGTTAATAATTACCTTAAAAAATCTGCTCGCAAAGATAACAAAAGCTTTTTAAATTCGTGATTTTATTGCCTTGGATATTTCTTCCATCAGCCATTTGGGAGTGGAAGTGGCTCCACAAATACCAATGGACTCTGTGCCAATGAGTAACCGGTTGTCTATCTCTTCCGCACTGTCGATAAGGTGCGAGTTGGGATTTACCTTCTTGCATTCGTTGAACAGGATTTTTCCATTGGAACTTTTCTTGCCGCTGACGAAGAATACCAAATCGTGCGAAGCTGCGAATTTCCGGATGTTGGGAATGCGGTTGGCTACTTGCCGGCATATGGTGTCGTAATATTCGAAAGTGACATCGGAGGATATATGTTCCTTTATGTATTCCACGATTTTTTGAAATTCATCCAGCGACTTGGTGGTTTGCGAGTAGAGGCGTATGCTCTTGCTGAAATCAAGTGACTTGGCTTCTTCCAGCTTTTCTATAACAATTGCTTTTCCTGTGGTTTGCCCCACCAGTCCCAGGACTTCTGCATGTCCGTTCTTTCCGTATATGACGATTTGTTTGTCCTCATTGTCTTCCTGGATATACTCCTGCTTGATTTTCTTTTGTAAGCGGAGAACCACCGGACAAGTGGCGTCGATTATTTCAATATTGTTGCGCCTGGCGGTTATATAGGTTTCGGGCGGTTCGCCGTGTGCCCGCAATAAAACTTTGGCATTATGCAGGCGATTGAACTCCTCGTGGTTGATGGTGATAAGCCCCATTGCTTTCAAGCGCTCCACTTCACGGCTGTTGTGCACAATGTCTCCCAAACAGTATAATGTTCCGCTTTTGGATAACTCTTCTTCTGCTTTATTGATTGCGGTAACTACCCCGAAGCAGAAGCCGGAACCTTCGTCTATTTCCACTTTTGCCATATTGCAGCTTTTTGCGTTATGATTTGCACACTTTTTCGAACTGTTCTGCCAGCCATTCCTTTTGTTGGGAAATGGTCATGTGGCTGTTGTCGAGCAGCAGTGCGTCGTCGGCTTTGCGGAGCGGACTCACTTCCCTGTTCTGGTCTATATAATCCCTCTGCTTCACATTCTCCAGGATTTCGTCGAAACCGGCTTCCTCTCCTTTGGCTTTCAGTTCATCGTATCTGCGCTGTGCACGGATTTCGGGAGAGGCAGTTACGAATATCTTAAGTTCGGCATCCGGAAATACGGTAGTGCCGATGTCGCGACCGTCCATGACAATGCCTTTGGCTTTGCCCATTTCCTGTTGCTGGGCCACCATTGCTTCGCGCACAAAGTCGAGGGCGGCAATGGGACTGACGCGGGAGGATACTTCCATTGTGCGGATTTTCTTTTCCACATTGATGCCGTTCAGGTAGGTGTCGGGACGTCCCGTTTCCGGGCTCAGCTGAAAGGATATGCGGATGCTGTTGATCTGCTTTTTCAGTTTTTCCGTATCGATGCCCTCGGCTGTGAAGATACCGTTCTCCATACTATATAAAGTGACGGCACGGTACATGGCTCCGCTGTCGATATAGATATAGCCGATTTCACGGGCGAGGTCCTTGGCCATTGTGCTTTTTCCGCACGAAGAGAAGCCGTCGATTGCGATTGTTATCTTTTTCATATGAAATGATTTTATACCATAATTTATATAGGAATCTCTCTCTCGGTAGATTTTTTTGAACGTTTCATTTAAAATTCTTGCCAAAGATACGGTATTTTTAAAATATCTCGTTACTTTTGCGCTACAAAAGCTGACGAAGGCTTTTGAAGAATTAAAAAAATAAAAATGCCTTGTTTATTGTGTAAAAAAACACAGCCGGGCAAGAACAATCGTGGGAAAAGTGCTATATTTGCCCAAAATGAGAAACACTAATAATTATAGTATAAATTATGGAAATTAAAAAGACACCTAAGGCAGACTTGGAGAACAAAAAGTCGACTTGGCTGCTTGTCGGTTACGTGATTGTGCTCGCGTTTATGTTTGTTGCATTCGAATGGACAAAACGTGATATCAAGATTGATACGAGCCAGGCAATTACCGACCTTGTATTTGAAGAGGAAATCATTCCGATTACGGAACAACCCGAGCAGGTGGCTCCACCGCCCCCCGAAGCTCCGTCGATTGCAGAAACCCTGACAATCGTGGATGACGACGCAGATGTGGAGGAAACCACGATAGCTACATCTGAAGAAACCAATCAGGCTGTGGAAATCAAATATGTTCCCGTAGCTGTTGAAGAGGAAGAACCGGAAGAACAAACTATCTTCGAGGTAGTAGAACAGATGCCGGAATTCCCTAACGGTGGTATGGCTGGTTTGATGCAGTATTTGAGCAAGAACATCAAATATCCTACTATCGCTCAGGAAAACGGAACTCAAGGTCGTGTAACCGTACAGTTCGTTGTTAACAGAGACGGTAGTATCGTAGATGCTAAAGTGCTTAGAGGTGTTGACCCGTATTTGGATAAAGAGGCAATCCGTGTGATCAGCTCCATGCCGAAATGGAAACCGGGTATGCAGCGTGGTAAAGCGGTACGTGTTAAATACACAGTACCTGTGATGTTCCGCTTGCAGTAATTTTGTTTTTTTTAGTTAATATATTTAAATATCGCGTAAAGAGGTTGCTTTTAGGCAGCCTCTTTTCATTCTCTGCCATTCCTAATTTGAAATACTTATGTTTACAGCTTCCGAACTTCTCGATAAAATAAATTCCCATATTGCGGATTTGCAGTTTGAACGTACTCCGAAAGGGTTGTACGACCCGGTTGCCTATGTTTTGTCCATGGGTGGAAAAAGAATCCGCCCCGTGCTGATGCTGATGGCTTATAATCTTTATAAGGAGGATGTCAGACCGGTATTCTCACCGGCAACAGGCATCGAGGTCTATCATAATTATACATTGCTGCATGACGACCTGATGGACCGTGCCGATAAACGCCGCGGAAAAGAAACGGTGCATAAGGTATGGAATGATAATACGGCTATCCTTTCGGGTGACGCAATGCTGGTGCTGGCTTATCAGTTTATGGCGCAATGTCCGGCCGAACATTTGAAGGCCGTGATGGATTTGTTCAGCCTGACGGCTCTTGAAATTTGCGAAGGTCAGCAGATGGATATGGATTTTGAGCAGCGGAGCGATGTGAAGGAGGAGGAATACCTGGAGATGATTCGTCTGAAAACATCCGTGCTGCTGGCGGCAAGTTTGAAAATCGGAGCATTGTTGGGCGGTGCCTCTGCTGAAGATGCGGAACGGCTGTATGACTTTGGCATGAATATGGGTGTCGCTTTTCAGCTGAAAGACGATTTGCTGGATGTGTACGGCGATACTGCCGTATTTGGTAAAAATATAGGTGGGGATATCCTGTGCAACAAGAAAACCTATATGTTGATAAAGGCTTTGGAACATGCGGATAAGGAGCAGGCTGCGCAATTGAAGCATTGGATAACCGTTACGGACTTTGACCCGGCTGAGAAGATAGAGGCTGTAACCGGTTTGTATAACCGGATAGGGGTTAAACTCCTTTGTGAAAACAAAATGTCGGAATACAACAACAAGGCTTTGGAGAGCCTGGCTGCCGTGAATGTGACGGCTGAGAGGAAAAGAGAGCTGGATAAGCTTATAAAGGAGTTGATGTACCGGGAAGTGTAATTGTCAGTAGCCGATTAGAATGCCTTACAGAAGATTACCAAATACAGATCAGGCAAGAATACGTGCGTTGAAAGCCGTTGTTGCCAAAGGTGACACATATAATGTGTATGATTTGGCTGTGTCTCTGAAGGTACTTACGGATGCCCGGAATTTCCTGGTAAAGTTTGAAGCGGCACATTCGTATTATGTGGAATGTTTTGAGCGTCAGTCAAAGGCGGGACGTAAGCATCAGGCAAATGTAAAGACTGCCCGTCTTTACATATCGCATTTTATCCAGGTACTGAATCTGGCAGTGATTCGTTCGGAGGTGCGTACCGTTCATAAGGAGTTCTACGGCTTGGATATGAGAAACAATAATGTTCCGGATTTGTCTACGGAGGCAGCCCTTGCAGAGTGGGGACGTAAAATAGTGGAAGGCGAGAGCCGGCGCATTTCTCAGGGCGGAATTCCTATTTATAATCCTACCATTGCCAAAGTCAGGGTACATTATGATATTTTCATGGAGAGCTACGAGAGACAGAGGAACTTGCAGGCGCTGACAGCGCGCAGTCTGGAAACTCTTGCTTCCATGCGCTCCGAAGCCGATGCTCTGATTCTGGATATCTGGAACCAGGTGGAGCGGAAATACGCAGAGGTTATGCCGAATGAAAAACGTCTGGAGTTGTGTCGCGCTTATGGCTTGATTTATTATTACCGTACCGGTGAAAAAGAAGAGATTACAAAATGAAATTAGTAGATTCACATTCCCACCTTTTTTTGGAGGACTTCCAATCGGATTTGCCGCAGGTGATGGTGCGCGCCCGGGAAGCAGGAGTCACCCATATTTTTATGCCCAATATAGACAGTACCACTATTGAACCCATGCTTAAGGTCTGTTCGGAGTACAAGGGGTATTGTTTTCCGATGATAGGGCTGCATCCCACTTCTGTGGATGCCGGTTATGAGAAGGAACTGGCTGTTGTGGCCGGACATCTGGCAATGCCGGACGGTTATGTCGCAATCGGTGAAATAGGCATGGATCTTTATTGGGATAAAACTTATCTGAAGGAACAGCAGATTGCCTTTGAACGGCAGGTGCGGTGGGCGTTGGAGTATGGACTACCCGTAGTGATTCATTGCCGGGAGGCGTTCGACTATATATATGATATATTGAAACCGTATAAAACGTCTTCTCTAAGGGGGATTTTCCATAGTTTTACGGGAACACGGGAAGAGGCATTCCGTATGCTGGAGTTTTCTAATTTCTTCATTGGGATTAACGGTGTGGTGACATTTAAGAAATCGGGATTGCCGGAAGTTTTGCAAAATATCCCCTTGGAACGGATTGTTCTTGAAACCGATTCTCCCTATCTAACTCCCGTGCCGAACCGGGGTAAAAGAAACGAGAGTGCGAATGTAAAGGATACTCTGTTAAAAGTAGCGGAAATATACGGAAATTCGCCTGAAGAAATAGGCCGTATCACTTCTGAAAACGCTTTAAAAGTGTTTGGAATGCTCAAATAACGTTCCGAAGATTTTAAAGTTTATTAATTTTGAGATTTTCTTGCGGATAAAACTTTGAGAATGCAGTGGAAGAACAAAAAAAAGAATACATTTGTAGCTGAAAACGCTCGCGGTTCGCATTTTTTTTGTAATTTGCACCCGATTTCAGAACAGATGTTGATTGGAGAGATGCTCGAGTGGTTGAAGAGGCACGCCTGGAAAGCGTGTATACCCCTAAAGGGTATCCGGGGTTCGAATCCCCGTCTCTCCGCGAAGTTTTAAAATAAGAGAAGAACAATAAATAAACATAATAAGTAATTTAATTAATTAATCTTAAAAATTAGACACACAATGAAAAAGTTATTTGCAATTGTTGCTGTGATGGGAGTCTTAACATTTGGCTCAACTCAACTTGCTCAGGCTCAAGATGCTCCTGCTGCTGAACAAACAGAACAAGCTGCTCCTGCAGCACAAGCAGCTCCTGCTGATGAAGCTGCCGCTCCTGTTGTAGCTGAAGAAGGCGGTATTCACAAAGAAATCAAGACTAAATTTATTGAAGGTACTGCATCTTTCATGAGTTTGGTTGCCATCGCATTGGTTATCGGTCTTGCTTTCTGTATCGAGCGTATCATTTACCTGAGTTTGGCTGAAATCAACACCAAGAAGTTTATTGCCGCTATCGAAGCTGCTTTGGAAAAAGGTGATGTTGAAGCTGCCAAAGACATTGCACGCAACACAAGAGGTCCTATCGCTTCTATCTACTATCAGGGTTTGATGAGAATCGATCAGGGTATCGATGTAGTTGAAAAGTCAGTTGTATCTTACGGTGGTGTACAGGCTGGTTACCTGGAAAAAGGTTGCTCTTGGATCACACTGTTTATCGCAATGGCTCCGTCATTAGGATTCTTGGGTACTGTAATCGGTATGGTGCAGGCATTTGATAAGATCCAACAAGTAGGTGATATCTCTCCGACGGTTGTAGCAGGTGGTATGAAGGTTGCCTTGATTACAACTATCTTCGGTTTGATCGTTGCTTTGATTCTGCAGGTATTCTATAACTATATCCTGTCTAAGATTGAAGCTTTGACCAGCGAAATGGAAGATTCTTCTATCTCACTGTTGGATATGGTTATCAAATATGACTTGAAATACAAAAAATAAGTAAAATGGCTAAGTTATCATATAAAGTATCATACTACGTACTGTACGTAATGTTCGCTGCCATTCTGGTAGTGTTGGGCTTGTTCTACTTCGGTGGAGATGCTCAGGGCGATGCAGTACTTATGAGCGTTGACTCTGAAATGTGGCAACCCGCCCAAACCGATGCACTGCTCTTCTTGATGTACGGTTTGTTTGGTATCGCTGTCGTTGCTACAGTGGCTGCTTTCCTGTTCCAGTTCGGAACTGCCTTGAAAGATAATCCGGGAAATGCATTGAAGTCTTTGATCGGTGTAATCGTATTGGTTGCAGTTGTTGTTATAGCATGGGCTATGGGTAGTGATGAACCGCTTAATATCCCGGGTTATGACGGTACGGACAATGTTCCGTTCTGGTTGAAGATCACTGATATGTTCCTTTATTCTATCTACATCCTGTTTGGTGCAACAGTGCTTGCTATCATCTTTAGTAGTATTAAGAAGAAATTATCATAATCAATTGAGATAACTCAATTTAAAGAGTAATTACAATGGCAAAAGGAAAAAGAAAAGTTCCTGATATTAACTCAAGTTCTACGGCGGATATTGCTTTCCTGTTGTTGATCTTCTTCTTGATTACAACGTCAATGGATACTGACCGTGGTTTGGCAAGACGTTTGCCGCCACCACCGGAGCAGAACCAAAAGAATGACGATATTAAGTTGAAGGAACGCAACGTGTTGCAGGTCTTCCTGAATATGAACGACCAGTTGATGTGCGGAAATGACTATATCACAACAGATCAGTTACGTGCTAAAGCAAAAGAATTTATTGCCAATCCGTATAACGATGAAACCAAACCGGAAAAACATGCAAAGGATATTCCTTTCTTTGGTAACATGATGATTACGGAAAAGCATGTAATTTCTTTGCGTTGCGACCGTGGTTCTTCTTATAAGGCATATCTTGCTGTACAAAACGAGCTGGTTGCAGCATACAATGAGTTACGTGATGAGTTGGCTCAGGAAAAATGGCAAAAGAACTATGTTGATTTGAATGACGATCAACAAAAAGCAATTCGTGACATTTATCCTCAGAAGATCTCTGAGGCAGAACCTAAAAAATACGGAGATAAGAAGTAATGGGAAAATTTAATAAGACTGGTAAAAAAGAAATGCCGGCGTTGAACACTTCTTCTCTGCCTGACCTTATCTTCACCCTGTTGTTCTTCTTCATGATTGTAACAACTATGCGTGAGGTAACATTAAAGGTTGAGTTTAAGGTTCCGCAAGCTACAGAGTTGGAAAAACTTGAAAAGAAGTCTTTGGTTACGTTTATCTATGTAGGAAAACCTACTGCTGAATTCCGTAAGAAATTAGGTAATGAAAGCCGTATCCAGTTGAATGACAGTTATGCTGAAGTTGCAGCAATCCAAGACTATATTATTGGTGAACGTGCCAGTATGAAGGAAGAGGATCAGCCGCAGATGACAGTGTCTTTGAAAGTTGACCAAGATACGAAAATGGGTATCGTAACAGATATCAAAGAGGCTCTTCGTAAAGCGTATGCATTGAAGATTAACTATTCTGCGCAGCCGCGTCAGTAAAGTTAGTTCAGACTATATTGAATAAAGGTCGCCTGTTTTTACAAGCGACCTTTATTTTATTATGTATGGGAACCTTGGAAGAATGAGTGTTCCTATTTATTTAGTGTTGTATACTTCCCGGTAGATGCACTTTTTAACCTGTTCGAAGTCTTTATCGCATTCTAAATCGCCATAAGCCATTAATAGCATGGGAAGGTAATCATCTCCGGATTTATAAGGCGGTTGCATGTACGGCTTTTCCCATAATGTGAAACCTTGCCGTTTGTAGAAATTGATTCGACGTATTGCCATTTCTTCTTCCGGCATTTCCACTTCCAGGATAATGGGTTTCTTTAGCTGGTGGCATAAATGGTTTAAAACGTTTTTGCCATGGCCTCCATTGCGTTGAGACGGGTCAATGGCAAAATGCTCTACATAGCAGAAGTGTCCGAAATCCCAGTAGGTAATAAAGCCTACCGGAGTATTTTGATGGAGAATAATGTTACAGTAAAAGTGCGGTTTGCTATCTGTATAATTACGCAATTCTTCCAATGGACGATATTCTTCAGAAGGGAAAGAAGCAGTCATCAACTGCTCCATGTACTTGTACAAGGCTGCATCTGTGGTGGTGATGCGTTGAAATTTAATCATAAGCAGGTTCTTTAAAATTTGTTTTTTTATTCGGTATAAAACTCAATAATTCTGCGAAGAGCGCGTTGGCACACAGGGCAGAAAGCCGGATATTCATTGGTGCGCATGCGGCAATTCTCTGCCGGTCGGAAGATCCCTTTTGCTGAATAACCGCCGCCTTCATACACGCCTGTCGGATAGTTTTCGCTTACCTCTGCCGAAGTGGGAACGGGAGTATTTTCACTAAGCATGTCCTTCCACTTGGCTGCAAAGTCCACTTGTGTACTGATGTTCTGCTCCCACGGTTCTATATCCAAGGGATAGGTATCGGTCATAACATCATTATCATAGAAGTATTCATCGGCAAGTCCGCCGAAACTGTGTCCGAATTCATGTACTACTACCGGCCGGAACATTGGATGATGGGCTGTTGTGAGGGTGTATGAGTTATAGATACCGCCACCGCCATATTCTTCTGTATTAGCCAATATGATAATGTGTTCATAGGGTATTCCGGCTAAAGCATCATGAATTGCTTTTACGCGTGATGTTGTTAAATAACGGTCGGAATAGAACGTGCTGAAATGTGAACCGAAGGCAGTATGTTTCCACTCGTTCAATCTTGGCACGCTGACTCCGCTATCTGTGGAAGGACTGGCTACGGCTACTACATTGAACCGTTTCTTCATAGATTTGAAAGGTTCGTGGTCGAAAATGCTTTTGCAAGCGATATCTGCATCTTCATAGAATGTCTGCATTTCTTGGAGTGTATATCCTTCTGCAAGAATGGCTACATTGATGCACTTTTCCGGACTATCGTTGTGCAGCAGGTATTTATGCGGTGTGATGTGTGAATTTCCTTTTTGCTCTATCAATACATCGTTTGGATGCACAATGTGTTTCATGGACGCGCGAACATTGCGGCGTGGGTCGAGCAGGGTTATTTCTATTTCAACCGGCTGAAGCGGGTAGGGAAGGAGAAATGTATTTTCAAATCCTTTAGTTACATTCTGGGCTTCGTCCGTTTCCAGCCATTCCTGGAAGAGTGAGGAGAAAGAGGTAGTATAAATAGTCTTTCCGCTGGCTGCATTGCGCATAATAATCTGCCCGTTGCCTTGCAACGGGAGTTCCGCCAGATGATGCTTTCTTCCTGCCCAGGTGGGGAGAGCGGATAACCCGTCCAGACAGATAGCTTGCCCGGATGCATTGCCGTTAAAGATATAATCGACGCGAAGGGTTTTATCTGCAAAATGATCGGCAAAGACTTGTGCGCGGGTAGATGATACAGCTATTAAACAGAGTAAGAATAAGATATGCTTTTTCATGTCCATAATAATTTAATCATTTCACAAATATACGATTTTTGTCTGTATTCCCCTGCATGTATGATTATTCTCTTTTTAGTAAGAAAAGTTATAATTCGTATTTTTATTCATGAAAAAATCGCTAACTTTGCACATTGCCGTAGCGGAATACGGTAAAATAATTTATTTAATTAATTATTGAGATTAGAAATGGGACATCATCAATTGGATACTTTAGACGAGCAGATATTGCAGCTGATTGCCGATAATGCGCGTATTCCTTTCCTCGAAGTTGCCAGAGCTTGTAATGTATCCGGAGCAGCTATTCACCAACGTATTCAGAAACTGACAAATCTGGGTATATTGAAAGGGTCGGAATATGTTATAGATCCGGAAAAGATAGGATATGAGACTTGTGCGTATATCGGAATCTATTTAAAAGATCCCGCAACTTTTGATGCCGTGACAAAAGCGCTGGAAGCCATTCCTGAAATCGTGGAATGTCACTTTACTACCGGTAAATACGATATGTTTATTAAGCTGTATGCACGGAACAATCATCATTTGCTGAGCATTATTCATGATAAATTGCAACCGTTGGGGTTGTCTCGTACGGAAACGTTGATTTCATTCCACGAGGCAATTAAACGTCAGATGCCGATAGTGATAGACGATGAGGATGAATAATCCTACCGGTTATCGGCGGATATAATTGACAAAAGCATAAGGGCAGGGATGTTTTTCATCTATAGGATGGGATTCCCTGCTTTTTTCTTGCCATATTTCAGGGGTTACTTCCGGAAAGTAGGCATCTGCTTGAGGAGCTTCGGCATCTATCTCTGTCAGGCAGAGTGCGTCTGCCAATGGCAAAGCCTGGCGGTATACGCTGGCTCCGCCTATAATATAGATTTGTTCATCCTGTTCACAGTGCTTCAAAGCTTCTTCAAGAGAAGAGAAGATTTCCGCACCCGGACATAGGGTGTCGGGACGGGTAGACAATACAATATTGCGTCGGTTTGGCAAAGCTCCTTTAGGGAGTGATTCGAATGTTTTCCGTCCCATGATGATGGTGTTCCCGGTAGTAAGCGCTTTGAAACGTTTCAAGTCATTGGGAAGCCAGAATAACAGTTTGTTTTCATAACCGATAGCCATGTGTCGGTCTACTGCGGCGATAATGCTAATCATATTGTCTGATGTAATCAAGTGGTCTTTTAATGATAGAAGATACTCTCTTTCCTATACCGCTACTTTTCCGGCAATATGCGGGTGAGGATTGTAATTGACCAATTCAAAGTCTTCATACTTGAAATCGAATATGTTCTTTACATCCGGATTTATTTTCATTTGCGGAAGTGCCCGCGGCTCACGGCTCAGTTGGAGTTTCACTTGTTCCAAGTGGTTCAGATAGATATGTGCATCTCCCAGGGTATGTACGAAATCCCCGGCTTTCAATCCCGTAACTTGGGCTACCATTTGCAAGAGCAATGCATACGATGCGATATTGAAAGGTACTCCCAGAAAAATATCCGCGCTGCGTTGGTAAAGTTGCAGACTGAGTCGTCCGTTGGCTACATAAAACTGAAAGAATGCATGGCAAGGCGGCAGATTCATGTTGTCCAAATCGCCGACGTTCCAGGCACTCACTATGATACGGCGTGAATCGGGGTTGTGCTTGATTGTTTCCACCGCTTCACTGATTTGGTCGATGGTTCCGCCTTTGTAATCTGGCCACGAACGCCATTGGTAACCGTAGATATGCCCCAAATCTCCATTCTCATCGGCCCATTCATTCCAGATGCGTACCCCGTTCTCTTGCAGGTATTTTACGTTTGTATCGCCTTTCAGGAACCAGAGCAGTTCGTGGATAATGGATTTCAAATGAAGTTTCTTGGTAGTCAGACAAGGGAAGCCCTCGTCCATATTGAAACGCATCTGGTGTCCGAATACGCTGATTGTACCGGTTCCGGTGCGGTCGCTTTTTTCTATGCCTTCAGTCAGTACACGGTTGAGTAAGTCTAAATATTGTTTCATGGAGTTACTTATTAAAAGCCTTGCCAAAGGTAGGCAAAGTTCTCGGTATATTGAAAATTTGCGCTATAAGATTTACAGGAAAGGAGTCAGCAGATTTCCTACCCAGCCGAGAAACTTTTTCCAGCCGGAGCGCTTTTTCCACATCTCGGGCGTGAGTAAGGTACTGTTCTTTTTGTCTCTCTCGAACATGCTGTTCAACTGGTTCGTTGTTGAAGGGTCGAAGATGAAAGCATTGGTCTCATAATCGTAGCGCAAGCTGCGGCTGTTGAGGTTTGCAGTGCCTACCGTACAGAAAGTGCTGTCTACCATCATTACTTTGGAATGGTGAAATCCGTCCTTGAACAAGTAAATTTTGGCTCCCCGTTTCATCAATTTATGTGCGATATAAAAAGAGGCTTCGGGCGTAAAGGGAATATCCGATACAGCCGGTATCATAATCTCCACTTCCGTACCTTTCTTTAACGCTTTCTTGATAGCCTTACGGATGGATTTCGTCGGAACGAAGTAGGGGTTTACTATCTGGATATTTTTTTGAGCGGCTTCTATCGAAACGGCATAGGCATGGCTGATAGACCGGGGTGTTTCCCGCGGGGTGCGGTCTACTATTGCAATCTCCTCGGCTATACTGTCCGGAAATTGGGGCAGGTTGGGGAAGTATGCCGGACCGCCGATGTGTTGTCCGGTTTCCCTGTTCCACATAGTCAGGAAGATACCTTGCAGGTAACGTACGGCATCCCCTTCTATGTGCATGTGTATGTCGTGCCATTTACCGATTTTAGGCAAGCCGTTGATGTAATAGTCGGCAATATTCATCCCGCCCGTATAGCCGATTTTTCCGTCGATAATCACTATCTTCCGGTGGTCGCGGTGCATGGCATGGTTGATATAGGGAAAGGTGATGGGGTCGAACTTGACGAGTTCGATGCCGCGTGCCTTTATCGCCTGCAAATGATGTTTTTTCAACGGCTGGTTATTGGACCAGTTGCCGAACGCATCGAACATGGCACGTACCTCTACACCTTCTTTTACCTTTTCTGCCAGTAAATCGAAAAGGGCATTGGCGATGGAGTCGTTACGGAAATTGAAATATTCCAGATGAATGTGGTGCCGGGCATGGCGGATAGTTTCGAATAAATCAATAAACTTTTCACGACCGGTCATCAATAGTTCGACTTTATTGTTGTAAGTCAGCGGTATTTCCATATCTTGCATGTAGTTCATTACAAGAGAATCGCTGGTACTTTGCGCTCGGACGCTTCCAATAAAAAATGTAAATAATATGATGAATGAAATCTGTCTCAAAACTTTATAAGTTTATTTAGTTTTATGAGTTCGCAAATATACAATATATCATTGAGATATGTTCATTTGTTTATAAAAAAATCAACCCTTACCTTTTATTAACAAGGTAGGGGTTGATTGTATTGTTCTGTAAGGAAGTTTATTTATTCTATGAGGAAATTACCGTTTGCGATTTCCAAAGCGTTTAAGCCAATGAACATATTTTGCGATAGAGCAGGAAGAGTAATACTATGCCCGCAACCAATAAAGATTTGGGATCAAGTTCGGTGACTCCGTTTTGAGCAGCGGCGGTGAGTGTTTCACGAAGTGTACCCAATACCTGTTGCAATCCGTCGAAAACAAAGAACAGCACTAATGCCAGCGTGAAACAGAACGTAACCCATACTTGTGAAATCCGTCGGGTACGGTCGGGCAAATGGCGCATCACACGGCGGGTGAAGCCATTGTCGGGTATTTCCTGCCGGTTTTCGGCAAAGAAATCAATCAGGAGTTTATCATTGTTTTCCGTCATAACCATTTTGTTTTAAGTAGGTAGCCATTTTTTCTTTGGCCCGCGACAGGTGGCTTTTTACTGTTCCTGTCGGGTAGCCGGTAATGTCTGCAATCTTTTCTATACTTTGGTCTTCCATATAAAAAAGAGTGATACAGGTCCGTTCCGTTTCTTTCAGCATATTCAGCGCACGGTAAATGTCCATGTGCCGCCCTATGTCGTTTTGCTGCGTACTGTATTGAGCGTCTACCCGGAGTGTTTCCAGACTGTCGGTCTCCTTACGGGTGCGAAGATAATCATAAAATACATTATAAGCAATACGGTAGAGCCAGGTGGAGAAACTGGACAGGTTTTTGAATGAGGAGAGATTGGTGTATGCTTTAATGAATGTATCTTGCGCCAGGTCATCGCTCAATTCGCTGTCGCCACAAGTCAGGTGCAGAAAAAAACGCCGTACGGACGACTGATACTTTCCTACTAACCGGTCGAAGGCCCTGGTGTTGCGAAACACCACGACCTGTGCGACTAACGATATATCATTGAGCTGACTCATTTTTCTGCATTCTTTTCCGGAAAGACGGTTCTTGCATTATCGGATTTATCATTGCTTTTAGGGGCTCTGTCTTGCTGCGTATAGTAGATGACGAGCTGTCCGAAGCCTGTGAACATGACAAGCAGGCCTATGCAGCCAAGTCCGAATTCTTCGGTAATGGCCCAGAGGAATATGAACAGCCCGATACCGACGAACACATTCTTGATTCCTTTACTGCGGATATCTGTCGAATCGGCTTCTTTAAACAGATTTTCAGGCAGCGGTTGTCCGCTGGCTAATGCTTGTTCCACCAGGCGGTATTTGGCCTTCCGGTTTTTATAGCGGAAGAAGAATATGATGAATACGATGATTAAAGGAAAGCCGAAAACGAACACAATGGCTGTAATCGCAATGACTGCGTCTCTCGTGGCATGTCCGATATTCCAGCCGAAATCGTAAGCACTGCTATGATGCTTGTAATCATCGTCACTTTCTGAGTTACTGTTTGAACTGTTTTCGTAAGTCATGATGCTAAGGGTGTCCGTAACGGCTTTTCCGTCAATCACGGTATCCTTCAATTCTATGACTCTTTGTTTGTTTCCCAGACTGTCATTCTCCGTAACGGTCCGGTTCTTTCCTTGTGCCAATGTGCAAAGCATTAAGGCGGTTGTCAGTGCGAAGATAATGCGTTTCATAATCATGCTGTTTTTTGTTTTTTACTAGGTTTCTTTGTGTGTTAGACGTACCCATTTGCTTGGAAAGTTGCAAAGAGACGACATTTTTTTTAGAAAAGCTATTATCGACCGCAAAATATTTATACTACCTTTGCGTATTTAAAAAGTAAAACCTATGGAACTACCCGTTTCTTTTGCAGACTATACCCGTGCCCTTTTGGGAGATGAGGATTATAAGGAATTAGTGACTTCTTTGGAGTCGGAGCAATCCGTCAGCATCCGGTCGAATCCGCTGAAACCTTTTGCTTTCCGCTCCGGAGAACATGCCGTTCCCTGGTGTACTTCCGGTTTTTACCTGGAAGAACGCCCGACATTTACTTTTGATCCCTTGTTCCATGCGGGCTGTTATTATGTGCAGGAAGCCTCATCCATGTTTGTTGAACAGGCTCTGAAGCAGTATATGGGTGAGAAACCGGTAGTGATGCTCGACCTTTGCGCCGCTCCGGGCGGTAAGTCGACGCATATCCGAAGCCTTCTTCCCGACAATAGTCTGCTGATAGCCAATGAGGTTATCCGCAACCGCTCTCAGATACTTGCCGAGAATCTGACCAAGTGGGGGCATCCCGATGTGGTGGTTACCAATAGCGACCCGTCGGACTTTACACCGCTGGAAGATTTCTTCGACGTGATATTGACGGACGTGCCCTGCTCCGGTGAGGGTATGTTCCGCAAAGACCCTGTTGCCATAAGCGAGTGGAGCCCGGAGAATGTGGAAATCTGCCGGCAGCGGCAGCGGAGAATTATTGCGGATATCTGGCCTTGTCTGAAACCGGGCGGCATACTGATATATAGCACTTGTACTTATAACACAAAGGAAAACGAAGAAAACATCCGTTGGATAAGGGATGAATTCGGTGCAGAGGTGCTTCCGCTCGATGTTGCGGAAGAGTGGAATATAACGGGTAACTTGTTGCAGGGAGAATCCTTTCCTGTTTGTCGTTTCCTGCCTCATAAAACCCAGGGAGAAGGCTTCTTTCTGGCAGTTCTCCGGAAGCCGGGCATGAGCGTCCGAAACTCCGGGGATAAGCAACTCATTTCCCTGGCAATTGCTCCTGAAACTCCAGGGCTTAGAGTAGAAAAGTCCAGGGAAAAAGGACGTAAAGTCCGGGGAAAAGGGAAGCAAACCCCGGGACTTTCCAAGGAGCAGCTTGCGATATTGCAGAAGTGGATTTTTACTGCGGATAAGTATGAGTTTATCCAGAAAGGCGGCAATGTCAGCGCTTTCCCAAAATGTTATCTTCCGGAACTGTCTGCATTGCAGTCGTCTTTGCGTATTGTACAGGCTGGATTGGAGATTGCCGGACAGAAAGGCAAGGATTGGATTCCCTGTCATGCCTTGGCTGTGAGCGGGATATTGGTATCGGATGCTTTCCCTTGTGAAGAAATATCGTATGAACAGGCCATTGCCTATTTACGTAAAGAGGCTGTCACCCTTTCGGATGCAGCCCCTCGCGGAGTCGTTTTGCTGACATATAAGCATGTGCCTCTCGGCTTTGTCAAGAATATAGGTAACCGTGCCAATAATCTTTATCCGCAGGAGTGGCGTATCCGTAGCGGCTATTTGCCGGAGACGGTGGTGAAAGTGCATTCTTGACTTGATTCCACCTTCATCACAGTTCGTTCTTATATATCCGCGCCATTGCTTTCTGGTATTGGTTTTCCAGTTGCAGGAGATTTGTTTTGCTTTGGTAAACGACCGAAACTTCGACGAAATACTCTATCATACTGATTTGTCCGCCTACAAGAGCCTGTTTCAGTAAAGTCAGGTCCTGCTGTTCTTGAAAGGTCCGTTTGTATTCCTGCATGGAAGCGTCCAGGTTACGGGCTTCTTCGTAGAGCTGCCATAATTCGGAGCTTGCTTTTACTCTTGCATTATCTTTCTGGAAGTCGATGTTCATGGCTTGGGCTTTGGCTATCTTCACTTTTCCTTTATTTGAGAACAGCGGGAAAGAGAAGCCTACGACAACACCGTTCAGCGGATGTCCCGATTCGGTATTGCGACGATAGCCCAACTCCAGTTTCGGCAGCCACCCTTGCTTGCTTGCTGAAATGAACTTGCGGGCTGCGGCGCTTTCGCTGTCGAATGATTGCAGAGAGGGATCGGCGGCAAGCAGTTCGCTGCATACCCGATGGAAATCGGTTGGCAACGGAACCAGGGGATAGTCCGTCAGTCCGAGGGCTTTGGCGGTAGGTACGGCGGGGCCGTCGGGGAAGGGACGCCCGGGAGTAAGCGGCTGGTTGCCGTTCAATACCAGCAGTTCCTTGATTTTATTGTTCAAGGCAGTACTGTTCATGCGCGATTCGGTACGTACGTTCAACAGTTCCAGATTGATTTTATTTGTTTCCAGGGCATTGGCATCTCCCGTAGCCAGCCGTTTGGCATACATGGCAGCCAGCTCCTCTGCATTCTTCAGCCGTGCATCGAGCAACTCCTGCTGGTGTTGCAGCATGATGATGTCCAGACACACTTCTTTGGCTTGCAGCAATATCTGCTGGCGCATGGTTGCCGCCTGTGCATCCAGTGCTCCGGTTTTGAGACGGTTCATCTTTCCTCTTGTTATGTATAAGGTGGGAAAGTCGAAGCTTTGGGAAACCACCATTTCCCCTACGGTTTCATCGCTGTTTTTAGAGTCCCAGAGATGGGCGTATGAGAGGGTGGGATCCGGCAGGTTGTTCTCGGTCCTGCTCTCCAGCTTCTGTGATGAGATAAGTTGTGCATTGGCTTGCAACTCCTTGTTGTTGGCTTCTATCTGGCGAAGCACGGAGTCAATGCCGGTTTCCTGCGCCCTCATCCCCATGCAGGCGAGGATGGTGGCGGTGAATATAAATAGTTGCTTCATATCTTCTGTTATTAAGTTTTTTATTGATTGTTATAACGGGATGGCTGTCCGGCCATTACGGGTGCATCTCTTCTTTCTTTCCGTGCATCATCAGGTAAACAATCGGAATGATGAAACCGTTCAGGAAAGTGGAAGTCAGCAATCCGCCCAGAATAACTTTTGCCATGGGACTTTGTATTTCATTGCCGGGCAGGTCGCCGCTGAGTGCCAACGGAATCAATGCAAGCGCACTGGACAGTGCCGTCATCAGGATAGGATTCAAACGGTCCAGCGAACCGCGTATCACGCTGTCGTACACACCGTATCCCTCTTCCTGCTGCAAGTGGTTGTAATGACTGATGAGCAGCATACCGTTTCGGGTGGCGATACCGAAGAGCGAAATAAAGCCGATGATAGCCGGAATACTGATTTCGCCCGTTGTGACGAGCAGGGCGAATACACCGCCAATCAGTGCCAAAGGCAGGTTGATAAGGATAATCGCACTTTCCTTTACGCTACGGAACTCATGGTACAGCAGCAGGAATATCACTACGATAGACATGAATGAAGTCAAAGCCAGCGTGCGGCTTGCAGCCTGTTCGCTTTCAAACTGGCCGCCGTATTCGATGTGATAGCCTTCCGGCAGTTTTACCGAGGCGTCCACACGCTCTTGTATGTCGTTTACCACGCTGCGCAGGTCGCGGTCGGCAACGTTGGCGGAGATTACGATTTTCCGTTTCACGTTCTCGCGGCTGATAGTGTTAGGTCCCATTGCCGAGCGTACTTCCGCTACATAGTTCAGCGGTATCTTTTGTCCGTTGCCGGTATCGAGCATCAGGTTACGTATCTTTTCCATCTCATCCCGCAAATCGTCCTTTACGCGTACGGTGAGGTCGAAACTTTTTCCTTTCTCATATACCTGGGATACGGTTTCGCCGGCAAGGCATACGTTAACAAACTCCGAAAACTCCGGCAAGGAGATGCCGTATTTGGCAAGCACTTCCCGTTTGGGAGCGATGATAAGCTGCGGACGTTCAATCTGTTGTTCCACGTTCAGGTCGGCAATGCCGGGAATGTCCTGAATGGTATTCTTTATCTCATTGCCCAAAGCGAACATGCGGTTCAAATCGTCGCCGAACAGCTTAATGGCTATATTGGCTTTCGTACCCGACAGCATGGCATCGATACGGTGGCTGATAGGCTGGCCGATTTCCACATTGGCGCCTACAATTGTACCCAGCTTTTCACGTACATCGGCCACCAGCTCGCTGCGCGAACGGTCTTTCAGCTCGAACGGAGCTTCGATTTCCGATACGTTCACGCCTAAGGCATGTTCATCCAGTTCGGCACGTCCCGTCTTACGGGCTACGGTTTGTATTTCGGGGATGGAAAGCAGTAGTTCTTCGGCACGATGTCCCATCTTGTCGCTCTCTTCCAGTGAAATGCCCGGCAGGGATGATATGTTGATTGTGAACGAACCTTCGTTGAACGGCGGCAGGAACGAGCGTCCCAATGTGAAGAAGCAGGCAAGCGCCACTGCAAACAGACCGATGGTTCCGCCCAATACGCTCTTCTTATGACCCAGCACAAAAGCAAGCGCTGCACCGTACCACTCTTTCATCTTGCGTGCTACGGGCGAATCGCCGGTGGAACGCTTTTCGTCTTTTATCTTTTCTTTGCCTAGTAGGTAGGAGCACAATACAGGTGTCACCGTCAGTGCCACAACCGTAGAAGCTGCCAATGCCACGATGAAGGCAATGCCCAAAGGCACAAGCATACGGCCTTCCATGCCGCTCAGGAAAAACAGAGGAACGAAGCTTACCACGATAATGAGCGTGGAGTTCAGGATAGGCATACGCACTTCTTTGGAAGCGTTGAATACGACTTCCAGTATCGGCAGGCGTTCCGCTTCCGGTTTCATCCGGTTCTCCCGCAAGCGTTTGTACACGTTCTCCACATCGACAATGGCATCGTCCACCAGCGAACCGATGGCGATTGCCATACCGCCGAGGCTCATTGTGTTGATGGTGAATCCCATATAGTGCAACGCCAGCAGCGAAGCTATCAGCGATAAAGGAAGCGTCACCAGCGAGATTACGGTAGTCCGTACGTTGGCAAGGAATAGGAACAGTACGATAACAACGAATATACCGCCTTCAAACAGTGATTTCTGTACGTTGCCGATGGAACTTTCTATAAAGCGGCTTTGCCTGAAAATATCGGTGCTGACTTTTACATCGGGCGGCAGGTTCTTCTGTAAGTCCTTGAGGGATGTTTCCAGTTTGTCGGTCAGTTCAAGCGTGCTTGTGGCGGGTTGTTTGGTCACAGTCAGCAGTACGGCGGGCTTGCCGCGTTCGGAAGCCGTACCCAGCTTCGGCAGTTTGGCTCCGATACGTACATCGGCAATGTCTTCCAGCAAAATGGGGGAAGCGGAATACGGAGCATTGGAAGTTGCTGGCTGGACACTGCCGTCCTGCAATTTGACAACAGCCTTTGCCAGTTGCTCCACCCGGTCGGTGGAGATGACACCGCGCACGATGTATTCGTTTCCGTATTCATAAAGCACTCCGCCGTTGGCGTTCAGATTCATTTCACGCGTAACGTTCATCACTTCGGTAAGGGTTACGCCATAATGCCGCATCCGTTCCGGGTCGAGTTGAATCTGATACTCTTTGATGTCGCCGCCCAGTACGGCAACTTGCGCCACGCCGCCGGTAGAAAGAAGGCGCGGACGGATAGTCCAGTCGGCTATGGTGCGCAGGTCGAGCATGGAAGTCGAGTCGGCGGTAAGTCCTACAATCAGCATCTCGCCTAAGATAGACGATTGCGGGCCAAGCGTAGGCTTGCCTACATTGGAGGGAAGGGACTCGCTGACAACCGCCAGTTTCTCGCTTACAATCTGGCGTGCCAGGTAGACATCCGTTTCCCAGTCGAACTCAACCCATACAACGGAAAACCCGTTGGTGGAAGAAGAACGTACCCGGCGTACTCCCGTAGCACCGTTTACAGCCGTTTCAACAGGAAAAGTAACCAACTGTTCCACTTCCTCGGCTGCCATACCGTTGGCTTCGGTCATGATAACCACGGTTGGCGCATTCAGGTCGGGAAACACATCCACTTCCGTGTGCATTGCGGTATACGTACCGCCTATCAGCAGCAGTACCGATGCCACCAGCACCAGTATGCGGTTCTGAAGAGAGAAATGTATTATCTTGTTTAACATGACTGTACTGTTTAGTGTTCGTGGCTATGTGCCGGAATTGCATTGGTAGCGCCTGCGAGTTTCACCTGATAAGCGCCTTGAGTCACCACTTTGTCGCCTGCCTTGACTCCGGAAAGGATTTGTACCCGTTCGCCGTTATCGGCTCCAAGAGTGACCGGTTGTTTCTTGTATCCTTCCTCATCCACTTGCAGGTATACGAAGAAGCTGCCTTGTTCCTCGGTCAGAGCCGTATGGGGGAGTGAAATAACGTTCTCCATAGGCGAGGAGAGCAGGAATATCTCGACAAATGAGCCGGGAATGATATCCCCTTTGTTGTCGAATTCAAAAGTGACGGGCACATAATAACCGTTGTCGCCCGATGCCTTTCCGTAAGAGAGCAGGCGGCCGTTCAGGTCTTTCAGTGTATATACCTTATTGTTGTAGGGAGTGCAGAAGTTGGCGGAACCGATGGTGCGGAGATACGGATAATATTTTTCCGAAACATCGGCGCGCAGGAACAGTCTGCGGTTTTGAGTGATGCTTACGAGCGGCTGTCCCACGGTTACATAATCGCCTTCCTTTACCAACAGGTTTTTCACATATCCGCCGATGGGAGAGGTTACCGCCTGCCCTTGGGCCGAATGGTTCTTGGCAACGGCTTCATAGCTGATACGGGCATTCTCATACGTCTGTCGGGCTTGAGCAAAGTCTTTCTCCGAAACGATTTTATTGGGGAGAAGTTCTTTCATCCGTTCATACTCTTTTCGGGCTGTTTCGTAAGCGATGCGCGCTCTTTGTACGGGGTCGCCGTCCGCCATATTCTTGGACGAAAGCACCACGAGGGGAGTACCTTTGCCGACACTCATGCCCTCTATGACTTTTCCGTGAAAAGAAACGACACCTGCCACGGTAGCTACGGCAACGCTTTCGTCGCCTTGTGCAGCCATAACCTGCCCGCTGGTTTTAATCACCTGATTGAAAACGCCCGGTTCGATGGTGCTTACGGCTACTCCGGCAGCCTGCGCTTTGGCCGGGGGCAATATGATTTCGTCGCTATGTGCGGCAACGGTTTCCTCACCGTGGTGGTGTCCGTCGTCATGGTGGTGTCCGGGACCTTCGTTTTCATGGTCGTGCCCTTCGTGGTCATGTCCCGCATGGGCGTGTTCTTCCGTTTCGTGATTGTGTCCTTCACCGGACTTGCTGTTGCAGGAGCCTAACAGGAATAATCCTATGACTCCCATGAATAGAATTTTCTTCATGATAATTGTTTTTGTCCTTACTTGTTTGGAAATGCAAAATTAGAGAATGGTCGGTGCAACCGGGTTGCATACATTCCTGTGCCGGCAGGATAACCGTTTCCGGCAACTATCGGTCAAGCAAGGACGGAAGGGGGCGCACGAAGCCCTGTGGCACGTGTGATGAACGTGCCGTGAAGAGATTCCAGGTAGACAAACTCTTGCCTGATACCCGTTTCCTCGGGCAGAGCCAGGAGTTTGAGAAGCGGTTCGGTAAATAATGTGTTCACCCACACGAAACACGGATGTAGGTTACTGTTGTCCGAGTTGGGTGTCTGTTGGAAGAAATGGGTGGTCATGCATCCGGTGTCGCAGCAGCAATGTTCGCTGCAAGGACCCTGATGCTGGCAGCACCCGTCGGACGGCAGGTCGTTTTTCATGCAGATTATGCCGTCTTCGTGGTGATGATGAGGAATGACAGGTACTATCAGCATAATCATGCTGATGAAGAACAGAAAGTATGCAATGTACCTTTTCGTTTTCATCCCTCTCTTTTTGATTGGTCGCAAAGATAGAAGTTAATCACTTAACTGCCAAACCCAAGATGCTAAAAAGCCTTGAATAAATCATTTAATCCTTCGCTCATACTGGGATGCGTAAAGATGAAATCCCGCAGAATGCTGTAATGCAAATCATTCTTCATGGCAAGCGATACTAAATTAATGACTTCGGGCGCATCGATACAAAACAGGGTGCAGCCTATTATGCGTCCCGTATGTGCGTTGACAATGGCTTTCATCATACCGTCTATCTGCTGCAAGGTACGGGCACGCGGTATGGCGGCAGCCGGCAACCGGGACACTTGAAGCGAATAACCGCGTTTTACGGCTTCCTCTTCGGTCATGCCGATATGCGCCAACGGCGGATCTGTAAAAATGACATATGGAACCGGAATCCTGTCATCGGTCTTTCGCTTTTTATTGCCGAACAACCGGTTGGTGATAATGCGGAAATCATCCAAAGATAAATAGTCATACAAGGCTCCACCTCTTACGTCTCCCATAGCCCATATATGCGGGGCGGTGGTCTGAAGATGTTCATTGACGATGACAGCTCCCCGGGTGTCGGTCCGTATGCCGGCTGCGTGCAGGTTGAGGCCGTCGGTCATCGGTCTGCGTCCGGTGGCAAGCAGCAGTGCGTTTCCTTCCCAAAAATAGGGGGTATTGTCGGAATTGTCCGTATAGGTCAATGTTATGCCATCGGCAGTGTCGTATACGGACAGGGCATAGGCGTTCAAACGTATCTCGATGCCTTTCCTTTTCAGAGATTCCAGCATGGATTCCGCAATGTCCCGGTCGGCTTTGGGCATAAAGCGGCTGCCCGTTTCCAATAACGTGACTTTGCTTCCAAACCCCGCATACATGGTGGCAAACTCCATTCCGATAGCGCCGGCGCCGAGAATGAGCAGGCGCCCGGGAAGTTTGCTCTGTTGGAGTAGCGCTTCGCTGGTGAATACATGCTTGCTTGCGTCGATTCCTTTCACGGCGGGCAGGATAGGGGTAGCTCCCGTATTGATAAAAACTTCCTTTCCTTTAAGGAGAATTTCCTTTTTATCGTGCGAGACGACCTTTACCGTATCGTCGGATACAAAAGATGCCGTACCGTCATACAACGTAATATTGGGGTGCTCCTTGATACGCTCGTGATTCTTGTCCCGCAAGAATGATACGAGCTTGTTTTTCCGCCTTATGGCGAGTGCATAATATTTGGCCTGATTGCCGTAGTCGTCCCGGTAGAGCCGTTCGGCCTGTTCCGATTCGTAAATCAGCGCTTTGGTGGGTATACACCCTACATTCACACATGTTCCCCCGTACATCTGCGGAGAACGTTCGATGATTGCCACTTTCCAGTTGCGGTTGGCGAGTTCGGCAGCCAGCAGTTTTCCGCCTTTGCCGAACCCTATGATGATAGCGTCATATTGTTTCATTTCATTCGTAATTAGGAATTTGTGGCAATGAAACAATAGGAACTGTTTGTTTGTTGCGGGAAGTAAGTTAATGAAAGTTTACCGTTCCAGTTCGCGAAGCGAATCCATTTTCTTCTTCTCGAGGAATTCATAGATGCCGCTCAGGTGCTCGGTCACCCGCTTGTTGCCGAACTCGTACACTTTGCTCACCAGTCCGTCCAGGAAGTCACGGTCGTGGCTCACAAGTATCAGTGTACCGTCGAAGTCCATGAGTGCCTGTTTCAGAATATCTTTGGTCTTCATATCCAGATGGTTGGTAGGCTCGTCCAGAATTAGCAGGTTTACGGGTTCCAGCAGCAGCTTAATCATGGCAAGGCGTGTACGCTCGCCACCGGACAGCACTTTCACTTTCTTCATGGACTCTTCCGGTCCGCCGAACATGAAAGCTCCCAGCAGGTCGCGAATCTTGTTGCGGATTTCTCCTTTGGCTACGTCGTCGATGGTTTGGAATACGGTCAGGTTCTCATCCAGCAAAGATGCCTGGTTTTGGGCGAAATAGCCTATTTGTACATTGTGTCCGATGGTAAGCGTTCCTTCGTGTTCTATTTCTCCCATGATACATTTTACCAATGTGGACTTACCTTCGCCGTTCTTGCCTACGAAAGCCACTTTGTCGCCTCTCTCTATAGTGAGGTTGGCATTCTTGAACACGACATGGTCGCCGTATGTCTTTCCTACGTTCTCCATAATCACCGGATAATTGCCGGAGCGCGGCGAGGGAGGGAATTTCAGCCGCAATGCCGAAGTATCTTCTTCGTCCACTTCCAGAAGCACCAGCTTTTCCAGCATCTTGACGCGGCTCTGCACTTGCAGGGTTTTGGAATAGGTTCCCTTGAAGCGCTCGATGAATTCTTTGGTTTCGGCGATGAACTTCTGTTGGTCGTCGTATGCCTTTTGTTGCTGTTCGCGCCGTTCTTTGCGGAGCTCCAGGTATTTGGAGTAGTTTACTTTATAGTCGTAGATTCGTCCCATGGTCACTTCAATGGTACGGGTCGTGATGTTATCCACAAATTTGCGGTCGTGGCTGATGACGATGACGGCTTTCCCATTGTTAATAAGGAACTCTTCCAGCCATTGGATGGACTCGATGTCGAGGTGGTTGGTAGGCTCGTCCAGCAGCAGTACGTCAGGTTTTTGCAGCAGCAGTTTGGCAAGCTCGATGCGCATGCGCCAGCCACCGCTGAAATCACTTGTCTGGCGGTTGAAGTCCTCTCTGGTGAATCCGAGGCCGAGCAATGCCTTTTCAACGTCCTCTTCGTAATTGGTGGCGTCGATGGCATAAAACTTCTCGCTTAGGGCAGACACCTGTTCGATAAGCTCCATGTAACTGTCGCTTTCGTAGTCGGTACGGGTCTCCAGTTCCTTGTTCATGCGGTTTATCTCGGCTTCCATCTCGTGCAGGTGGGCAAAGGCCTGTGCCGTTTCCTGAAAGACGGTACGTCCGTCTTCCGTCATCAGATGCTGGGGCAGATAGGCGATGACACAATCTTTCGGTGCGGAGATTTTGCCGCGGGTGGGCTGCCGCACTCCGGCGAGTATTTTAAGTAATGTACTTTTTCCGGCTCCGTTCTTTCCCATGAGGGCGATACGGTCTTTTTCGTTGATTACGAAGGATATGTCACTGAATAAGGTTGTGCCGCCGAATTCTACGGCGAGTCCGTCAATAGAAATCATTATGTCGTTTTTAAAAATAAGGTGCAAAGATAATGCAAATATATTATTTTTTATACCTTTGTCTCGGACAAACAATAATACAGGTTATGGAAATCGATAATCAATCGGTAGATTACCGTCCGCTCATCCTTGTTGCGGAAGACGATGATAGTAACTTTAAGTTGATAAAGGCTATTATAGGGAGAAAGTGTGAGATAATGTGGGCGAAGAACGGTGAGGAGATTGTCTCTTTGTTTCGTGAATACCGTGACAGGGCGGATGCAATACTGATGGATATTAAGATGCCTGTAATGAATGGTTTGGAAGCTACGCAAATTATACGCCGGGAAGGCGGAACATTGCCTGTTATCATGCAAACGGCCTATGCTTTCTCTACCGACCGTGAAAATGCCATAAAGAGCGGTGCTTCGGAAGTATTGGTAAAGCCCATTACATTGAGCACCTTGCGCAACTGCTTGAGCAGTTACCTTCCCCGACTGGAATGGTAGGCTTTCCGCAATGAAAAGATAACTGTATCTTAGGGTTTGTTTATATTTTGATTAAAGAGTTATATAGCTTGCTATACTCCTCATAAAGACAGAAAAACATCCTCACAAAGAATTCTCTAAAGAATGCTGAACAAAAATTAAGCAGGTTCTGAACAAAATTTCTATTCTTTTGTTAATGAAGTCTAACCAAAATTTAACGGAATGAATAGTAAACTGCGCTTTTTGTTAATATCACTGTTTATATTCTTCGTGGCAGCATTACAGGCTTCAGCAGACGGTGATATCCGTGTATCGGGCGTTGTGATGTCGGAAGGAGAACCTTTGCCGGGAGCATCGGTATTGGTGAAAGGTACTCACAACGGAACGGTAACTGACGTTGACGGGAAATATACCCTTACCGTACCGGCGGACGGTACGCTGGTCTTTAGCTTTATCGGACTGAAAACCACAGAACAGAAAGTCAATGGACGCACAGTTGTCAATGCGGAATTGCTTCCGGACAGCGAACAACTGGATGAGGTAATGGTGGTGGCTTATGCCACTGCCAAGAAGTATAGCTTTACGGGAGCGGCTTCCACGGTAAAGGGGAGCGAGATTGCCAAGATGCAGGTGTCCAATGTGTCGCGTGCGCTCGAAGGTACGGTTTCCGGACTTCAGGCAAGTGCGCCCAGCGGCCAGCCGGGTACGGATGCTGAAATACGTATTCGCGGTATCGGCTCTATCAATGCGTCGAGCGCCCCGCTTTATGTGGTGGACGGCGTCCCTTTCGACGGTAGCATCAACTCCATTAATCCGGAAGATATAGCTTCGCTGACGGTACTGAAAGATGCCGCTTCGGCTGCTCTCTACGGTTCGCGGGGAGCCAACGGTGTCATTATCATAACTACCAAGCAGGGACATACCGACTCGAAAACCACGGTCAGCATCAATGCCAGCTTCGGTGGTTCCAACCGGGCTATCCGCGATTACGACCGTGTTGGAACCAATCAGTACTTCGAACTCTATTGGGAAGCTTTGCGCAACCAATATGCTCTGAATTCGGATAAATATACTCCGCAGACCGCAGCTGCCCAAGCCTCGAAAGACCTGGTAGGCAAGCTGATGGGCGGAGGCCCTAATCCTTACGGACCCAACTATCCGCAACCTGTAGGTACGGACGGCAAACTGCTTGCCGGCGCTACTCCGCTTTGGAATGTGGATTGGCAGAAGGAAATGGAACAACAGGCATTGCGTACGGAAGTCGGATTGAATGTTTCCGGTGGCGGAAAGACCAACCAGTACTATTTCTCGGCCGGCTATCTGAACGACAAGGGTATTGCCCTTGAGTCCGGTTACCAACGCTTCAACTTGCGTTCCAACATTTCGAGCGAGATAACCCGTTGGTTGCGTGGCGGTGTGAATATGAGCTATGCCCACTCCATACAGAACTATCCGGTTTCGTCCGATGCCAAAACGAGCAATGTCATTAACGCCGGACGTCTAATGCCCGATTTTTATCCTGTGTATGAGATGAACGCGGACGGTACATATAAACTCGACTCGGAAGGAAAGCGGATTTACGACTTCGGTTCCTACCGGCCGTCGGGCGCCACAGCCAACTGGAACCTGCCTGCAACCTTACCCAATGATAAATCCGAGCGTATGCGGGACGAGTTCTCCGGACGTACTTTCCTTGAGGTCACTTTCCTTGAAGGGTTGAAATTCAAGACCAGCTTCAACTTCGACCTGATAGACTACAATACGCTGGATTATACCAATCCCAAAATTGGTCCTGCCGTCAATACGGGCGGTGGAGCAAGCCGCGAATATACCCGTACCTTCTCATGGACATGGAATAACATCGTGACCTACGATAAGACTTTCGGCGAGCACCACTTCAATATCCTTGCCGGACAAGAGGCTTACTCTTACCGTTACGATGTGTTGCAGGCGGCACGAAGCAATATGGCTGTGCCCGATATGCCGGAACTGGCTGTCGGTTCGCTTGTAACCGCAGGCACGGGCTATCGCATCGATTATTCACTGTTAGGCTATCTTATCAATGCCCAATATGACTACCGGAGCAAGTATTTCTTCTCCGCTTCCTACCGCCGCGACGGTTCCTCGCGTTTCGCACCGGGTACACGCTGGGGCAATTTCTGGTCGTTGGGAGCTTCGTGGCGCATAGACCGCGAAGCGTTCATGCAGAATACCGCCGACTGGCTTTCCGCCCTGACCTTAAAGGCCAGTTATGGCGCGCAGGGCAATGACAACTTAGGTACGTATTATGCCAGCAGCGGACTGTATTCCATCGTTTCACAGGCAGGTGAGAATGCTTTGGTGTCCGACCGTCTTGCAACGCCCGATTTGAAATGGGAGACTAATCTCAACCTCAATGTAGGTATCGACTTTTCATTGTTCGATAACCGTTTCTCCGGTTCGTTCGATTTCTTCCAGCGCCGTTCCAAAGACCTGCTGTATTCCCGTCCGTTGGCAACTTCCCTGGGTTATACTTCTATGGACGAGAATATAGGTGCTTTAAAGAATACGGGCTTTGAGATAGACCTCAAGGGAACGCTTATACACACCCGTGACTTTATGTGGCGTATGGGAGTCAACCTTACGCACTACAAGAACGTGGTGACCGACCTTCCGCTGAAAGACATGCCCGTTACCGGAGTTACCCGCCTGAAGGAAGGGCGTTCGGTCTATGACTTCTATCTGCGCGAATGGGCAGGGGTAGACCCGGACAACGGCGACCCGCTGTGGTATAAGAACGTGAAGGATGAGCAGGGCAATATCACCGGACGCACCACCACCAATGACTATGCTCAGGCTGATTATTACTATGTGGACAAATCCTCGCTCCCTAAGGTGTATGGCGGGTTCAACACCGCTTTCTCATACAAGGGCTTTGAGTTGTCCGCCATCTTTGCCTACAGCATAGGCGGTTATATCGTAGACCGTGACGTTACGATGCTGTGGAGCAACGGAAGCAATCCGGGACGTGCCTGGTCTACCGAGATACTGAAACGCTGGACGCCGGAAAACCGCTACACGGACGTGCCGGCCCTGAAAACAGTGTCCAATAACTGGAACTCCAACTCCACCCGCAATCTGTTCAACAATTCGTATCTGCGGATGAAGAACATCACGCTGTCCTACAACTTCCCGCAGCCGTTGATAAAGAAAATCAGCCTGAACAGCCTGCAACTTTTTGTACAGGCGGACAACCTGCTGACTTTCTCCAAGAATCAGGGACTGGACCCGGAGCAGGGCATCACAGGACTGACCTATTACCGTTATCCTGCCATGCGTTCCATTTCGGGCGGGCTTAATGTTTCATTCTAAATCACTGTTAACAATGAATACTTTCCTTAAAAATACAGCAATCCTCGCAGTGGGATTATTATCCGTCTTGTCCTCGTGCAGCGGAGACTTTCTCGACAACAAACCTACGGACGCCGTAGATTCGGGTATCGTCCCCGTACCTTCCAATGCCGGACGTATCTTCAACGGTGCATGGTATAACTTGTTTGAGTACAGCAGTACGTATGCCAATATCGGCTATCGTGCCCTGATGTTGCAGGACGACATGATGGCGGACGATGTGGTGTCGCGTCCGATGTATGGTTTCAACTCATCCTACCAGTTTAACGATGTGGGGATGCCGGCCAACAACCGCACCGCATTTGCCTGGTATCTGATGTACAAGACTATCGACAATTGCAATACCGCCATTTCCATTACCGCGACCGGTGATGATAATACGGCCGATTTCCGCCATTCCCAGGGGCAAGCCTACGCTTTGCGGGCTTTCTGTTATCTGCATCTGGCTCAGCACTACCAGTTTACTTATCTGAAAGACCCTTCCGCACCGGCTGTTCCTCTTTATACGGAACCTACCGCCTCTACGACAGAGCCCAAAGGGAAGGCTACCCTGGAAGAGATATATACGCAGATATTCAAAGACCTGAATAAGGCTAAGGAGCTTCTTGAAGGGTATGTCCGTCCGGACGACAAATCCAAGTTCAAGCCGGATGTAAGTGTTGTCAACGGATTGCTGGCACGTGCCTGTTTACTTACCGGACAATGGAATGAAGCCGCCGGGGCTGCACTTGAGGCGGCTGAAGGATATACTTTGATGACGGATGCCAAAACGTATATGGGCTTTAACGACATATCCAATACCGAGTGGATGTGGGGGCATCCCCAATCTGTGAGTCAGTCCGACGCCAGTTATAATTTCTATTATATTGATGTGGTGACTCCTGATGCGTATAACAGTTTTATGGCCGACCCGCATTTTAAGGACATTTTCGAAACGGGGGATATCCGTCTGGAGCTGTTCCAGTGGATGCGCGAAGGCTATTTGGGTTATCGCAAGTTCCGCATCCGTGCCGACCAGACCGGTGATATCGTCGTGATGCGTTCCGCCGAGATGTATCTGATAGCTGCGGAAGCACTGGCTCGTGAAGGACGGTTGGAGGAAGCCGTGAAGCCGTTGAACACATTGCGTAATGCCCGCGGACTTGCCGATTATGACCTGGCAGGCAAGACGCAGGAACGGCTTGTCGATGATATTCTGCTGGAACGTCGCCGCGAATTGTGGGGTGAGGGATTCGGCATTACCGATATTCTCCGTACGCAACGTTCGGTAGAACGCATGCCGTTGACGAAAGAGGAAGCGGAGAAAACGTACGATTGTTGGCAGCAGGGAGATACTTATAGGGAATATAACCCCGAAGGTCATTGGTTTACTTCCTTTCCCGACGGAACGAAGTTTGTGCCGAACAGTGTGTATTATCTGTATGCCATTCCGGAAAAGGAGACGAATGCGAATCCTAATCTATAGGAGAGGTGTGTTGGGTAGTGATTGATGTTTTTTTAGGCACGGATTACGCAGAATTACGCGGATTACACGGATTTATTTTATTCTTTTTCCGTGTAATCCGCGTAATTCTGCGTAATCCGTGCCTAAAAATAGTACCCTGAATAGTGCGTAACCGGCATATCTTCAGATTTGTTACTTTGTCTTCTTACTTTCTCTTTCCTGCATTTTGCGTTTTACGAACTCAATCTTCAGGTTGGCCTCTTCCATATTCTTCTTGATTTCCGTGATGGAAGACAGCAGTTGCGCCAGTTCATAGACAGCTGCCACCGCTTTGCGGTCGTTCGGTGTCATGACAGTGGCATAGGAACGTTCGCCAAGATAGTGTACGCGGATATTCTTGTCTTTATTCAGATTGAGGAAAGCGATTACATTACCGTCTTCGCCCAGTTTATAGTCCGCTTTCTCTATCTTCTCGCCCAAATCGGTCGTTTCATAGCTGTCTTTGGAAGCCGGGGTTTCGGCAAAACTGCCGTCGGGTGCAGTGACTTTCACTGCGAGGTGATGGATGTTATGCGGGCCGCAATAGATGGAAGTCATGCTCATCGCTCCGGTTTCATCTACCTGAAAGCGCAGGTAAGAGCGGTGCAGGTTCTTTTCTATTACTTGTGAGGGATGCAGGTAATTGCCGATTTTTTGATATTCGGCATCTTTCTCGAAAGTATAATTCTTCTTGATGGCATCCACCTCTTTTTGTTTTTCCTGAAGCATACTGTCGAGGTAGACCAGCGTTTTCTCCTGTTCTTTCAGTTCCACCTGCTGCATCAGTCCGATACCCTCGCGGCGTGTTTCAAAGGCCTTGGGATAGAGTATCTTGATGCTGTCAATCTGAATCTTCGCTTCGCTGTAATCTCCGCGTTCAAACGCTTCGCGGGCTGCCTGGAGTTTCTCTCCTGCTTTTTTCTCTACATTGCTGCAAGAGAAGAGCGTGCAGCAGAGGCACGCAAGGAATGCTGCTTTCTTCATAATTTTCATTCTTGATGTTAGTGGGGGCAAAAATAAAAAATAATATCCGTATCTTTGCACCCTCAAAATGATTTATTGACAAATGATTGAATTGACGACAGAAGAACTGAAGCAGCGTTTCAGTGACAGCATATTTAAGCGGATTTCCGAAACAGCGGATGAATTGGGACTGGAGTGCTACGTAGTCGGCGGCTACGTGCGCGACATATTCCTGCAGCGTCCTTCCAAAGACATCGATGTGGTAGTAGTGGGCAGCGGCATTGCAATGGCCGAGGCGCTTGCCAGGCGTTTGGGGCGCGGCGCGCATCTTTCTGTTTTCAAGAATTTCGGGACGGCGCAGTTGAAATATCACGGCACAGAAGTGGAGTTTGTGGGTGCACGTAAAGAGTCCTACACGCACGATTCGCGCAAACCGATTGTTGAGGACGGCTCGCTGGAAGACGACCAGAACCGCCGGGATTTTACTATCAATGCCTTGGCGGTCTGCCTGAACAGTCAGCGTTACGGCGAGTTGGTAGACCCCTTCGGCGGCATGGCGGACATGAAGGAGAAGACCATCCGCACGCCGCTCGACCCGGACATTACCTTCAGCGACGACCCTCTGCGCATGATGCGTTGTATCCGCTTTGCCACCCAACTGAATTTCTATATCGACGATGATACGTTCGAGTCCTTATGCCGCAACAAAGAGCGCATTTCCATCATATCCAAAGAGCGCATTGCAGACGAGCTGAACAAGATTCTGCTCTCTCCCGTCCCGTCCAAAGGATTTATAGACTTGGACCGTTCGGGCCTGTTGCAGCTCATCTTCCCGGAACTGGTTGCCTTGCAAGGCGTTGAAACCCGTAATGGCAGGGCGCATAAGGACAACTTCTACCATACGCTCGAAGTGCTCGATAATATCAGCAAAAAGACCGATAACCTCTGGCTGCGCTGGGCAGCCCTTCTGCACGATATAGCCAAACCGGCGACCAAACGCTGGGAACCTCGTGCCGGGTGGACATTCCACAACCATAACTTCATCGGCGAGAAGATGATACCCGATATCTTCCGGAGAATGAAGCTTCCCATGAATGAGAAGATGAAATACGTGCAGAAGCTGGTAGGGCTACACATGCGTCCCATAGTGATAGCGGATGATGTGGTGACCGACTCGGCCGTACGTCGCCTGCTGTTTGAGGCTGGCGATGATATAGACGACCTCATGACCTTGTGTGAGGCCGATATCACTTCCAAGAATATGGAGCGCAAGCAGCGCTTTCTGAACAACTTCCAACTGGTGCGTCAGAAACTGAAGGACTTGGAAGAGCGCGACCGTATCCGTAACTTCCAGCCTCCTGTCAGCGGTGAGGAGATTATGAAAACATTCAATCTTCCCCCCTGCCAGCAAGTGGGTGCATTGAAAAGTGCTATCAAGGATGCCATATTGGACGGCGTCATTCCCAATGAGTATGAAGCTGCCCGCGCGTTTATGCTGCAACGGGCGGAGAAAATGGGGCTGAAATAGGCTCCGGCACTCTATGGAAAAAAACAGGGAGTGTGTCAAAATTCAATTTTGAGGAGATAAATTTTTAACTTGAAATTTGCACATTCTGAAAGAATTGAGGAAAGGGTCGTATCATAACTCTCAAAGTGGAGTTTGATACGACCCTTTTAAAGGTTATAATTACAATCTGTAACTTTTCAGAGGCTCATTTTAGTTTTGACAACCTCTTAGCAAAATGTATATCGCTTGACTTTCGGTTGATAAAGGAATGTCCTTACTCTTCCGCCTGGAATTTTCGGCTCACCTTCATCAGGTTGATGGAGTAGGTCACAATATTCTGTGCTTCCTGTATCATCGTCAGATACACCATGCTTACCTTAATGCTGCCGGACTGGCTTTGAATGCGCTGTAACTCTTCGCGTTTCAGGTGGGCGAGCTGGCCGTTCAGGTCGTTGGCTTTGTGTATATCTTCCTCGAAGTTATTGTAGTTGTTGTTCTCCAGCTTGTGGCGGCACACCTGCAGCAGGTAAACGATGTCTTCCGTTACATCGGCAAACTCGCCTTTCTGGATGGTGTCGAGCGGTTTGAAGTTATTGTCGATATGCTCCAGACACGGTTCGCAAAGACGTCCCACACTATATACCAGTTCGCTGGCAAAGTCATTGCCCTGATAGTAGTAAAGTCCTTTTTCGAGCACCGTATTGTTGTCCAGGCGGCACATGGCAAGCGTACCGGTACGTTTCATCTGTTTAATCAGTTGTTTCTCGAACTTCACGGAACCCATTGCCCGGCGCAGTCCGCGCAGGTTTTCGTGCAGGAAAGCGGTGACGGTGCGTTCGAAGTTATCTTCCGTAAATTCCAGTATTTTGCCCAATTCCTCACGGGTGTGCTTGCGCAGCAATTCCAGAATCTCCATGTTGTCCGTGCTCTGCATCAGTTGCTTGATGGTAGCGTTTCCTTTTTCCTTCTCTTTGCGCTTCTTGTACATTACCTGGCTGCGTATCAGCATGAATACTGCCAGACCGATAAGGGCGATGATAGCAATTGTACCGCCGAAATGAATTACGAAGGTAACGAAGAAGCAGATGGTAAATGCCGCTCCGGCAGTGATGAACCAGCCGCCGATAACGCTCAGTACGCCGGTGATACGGAACACGGCGGAGTCGCGTCCCCAGGCGCGGTCGGCAAGGGAAGTACCCATAGCCACCATAAAAGTAACGTAAGTGGTGGAGAGCGGGAGTTTCAGTGAAGTACCCAGGGCAATGAGCAGGCCGGCAAGTACCAGATTGATGGAGGCACGTACCAAGTCGAACGCCGCACCGTCGGCAATGATGGCTTCGTCCTTTTGGAAACGGGTCTCAATCCAGCGTTTGCCGCTTTCGGGCATCACTTTGGAAAGTCCGTTGGCTATCGTCATACTGAAACGTACCAGTGTACGTGCTATGGGAGTGCTGCCGAAGCTCTCTTCACCTTCGTCCTGGCGGGAGAGGTCGACGGAAGTCTTGATTACATTGTGTGCTTTCTTGGATGTGCACAGCGCATATACCATGATGGCGCCCGCACCGATAAGGAAGTACCACGGTGTTTTGGCAGGGCCGAGCAGTGAGGTCATCAGGAAGCCGTCGGGACCTGCAGCAGTGCCGTTGGTCGTATAGTCGATGAAAGAGGAGTAACCGGCAAGGGGCACACCTATGAAGTTTACCAAGTCGTTGCCGGCAAAGGCGAGGGCGAGGGCGAAAGTACCCAGAAGAACCACTATCTTGAATACGTTTACCTTGCACCAGTGCAGCACCTGCATCAATATGGTGAAGAACACGAAGAAGCAACCGATGAGCATAGCCGTGTTCTCCTGTATCCAGTGCTTGTTTTCGGGAGTCATGAAAGAGCTGTCCTTCAAACCTTTTATCAGCATGAAGTAGATGATGGAAGTAGCTGCGATACCGCCGAAGATACCGATGCTGTACTTCATCTTTTTGGTGTAGTTGAAAGTGAAGACGATACGTGCCAGCCATTGTACCAGCATACCGAAGAAGAAGGCGATGGCTACGGATACGAATATCGCCATGATAACGGACAATGCCTTGTCTGTGTTGATAAGATCGCCCAACCCGAGCGTATCGCTACCGTACACTTTGATGAGGGCGAGGGCAAAGGTTCCGCCCAGCAGCTCAAAGACCATGGATACGGTGGTGGACGTCGGCATTCCCATGGTGTTGAATACATCCAGCAGTACCACGTCTGTCAGCATCACTGCCAACAGGATGCACATGATTTCCGCAAAATAAAAATGCTCCGGCTGGTAGATACCGTGACGGGCAATGTCCATCATGCCGTTGGAGAGGGCAGCGCCGATGAATACACCGATACCTGCTATAAACAGTATCGTCTTGAAAGATGCTGCTTTGGCTCCGACAGCAGATTGTAGAAAGTTAACCGCATCATTACTGACACCCACGACGAGGTCGAAGACCGCGAGGACGAACAGGAAGATGACAATGCATAAGTAGATAGTTTCCATAACATGTATTTTATTTCCGGTTGCAAAGGAACGTGTTTCGTGTTGCAGGGAAATGTCATATATGTTACAGAAATGTTACAAACTTCTCTCTCAGCTTTCCACTCTCAGTTCTCCGCTTTTCAGGTATTCGTAGAAAGTATATTGCGCCCGTACTTTCTCCTTTTGCGGACGGGCTGATTTCCAGTGGTTACGCAGGTGGTCGTCCACAAAGCAGGCTTTGCGCTTGTCCGAGAGCTGGATGGAAAGCATGTCCGACAGTTCCCGTTTCAAATCCGGGTCCAGAATTGGGGTTACAGCCTCTATGCGGCGGTACAGGTTGCGGCGCATCCAGTCCGGCGAGCCAAGGAAAAGTTTCGGCTTCCCGCCGTTGCCGAAGTACCACACGCGGGCATGTTCCAGAAATGTATCCACAATACGTGTTACACGGATGTTACGGCTGTACTTCCGTCCGGGAATGAGGCAGCAGATACCCCGTACAATAAGGTCTATCCTGACTCCGGCCTGCGAGGCTTCGTACAGGCGGTCTATCATGGCGGGGTCTTGCAGGGCGTTCATTTTGAGTATAATCCTTCCTTGTTTTCCGCTTTTCGCCAGTTCTATTTCATGGTCGATGAGGCGGTTCAGTTCGGGAATCAGGTTGAAGCGTGCCACCAGCAGGCGGTGGAACACGGGATTTTCCTTGCCCTGAAAAGTGCGGAACAGGTTGTGCAGGTCGTTTACGAGTATGGGGTTGCAGGTGAACAGACCGGAGTCGGCATAGAGCGTGGCGGTCTTTTCGTTGAAGTTTCCGGTGCTGATGTAGGCATAGCTGGGCAGTTTGTGACCTTGTCTGTCGCGGCGCAGCACAAGGGCTACTTTGGCATGTACCTTCAGTCCGGGCAGGCTGAACAGGATATTGATACCGGCAGCTTTCATCATCTCGGCGGTGGCAAGGTTGTTCTCCTCGTCGAAACGGGCTTTCAGCTCTACGAAAACGGTTACTTTCTTACCGTTCTGTGCGGCGGCTATCAGGGTGTTGATAACTGCGGAGTTTTCCGCAACGCGGTATTGGGTTACCATGATTTCGCGCACGGTGGGTTCGTGTACGGCTTCGTACAGGAAATGGATGAAGTGCTCGAAAGAGTGGTACGGGTAGTGCAACAGCAGGTCTTTTTTCTCCACATACCGGAAGATGGACTCCCGCTCGTCCAGGCAGGTCAGCTTCATGGGCTGAGGCTTGCGGATGGGGCGCACGGCATTGTTCGGATTGGGCAGATGCCGCAGGTCTTCCATATTGAGGTGTTTGTCGCCCGGAACCAGTTCCTGGCGGTTGATGCGGAAGGCATCTACAAGGAAGTCCAGAAAATCGTCGGGCATGGCGCGGTCGTACACAAAACGGCAGACGGCTCCTATCTTGCGTTTTTTCACTTTACTTTTCACCTGCTCTATAATTTCGGATGTGTTGGCGGACTCGTCTATCAGTATGTCCGCATCCCGCGAAATCTTGATGCAGTAGCTGCTGTCCACATCGTAGCCGGGGAATATCGTGTCGATATTGGCTTTGATGATGTCCTCGATGAACATCAGGTAGTAGTTCTTCCCGTGCTTGGGCAGTTCGATGAAGCGGGGCACTTTGCTGTAGGGCAGCTTCATCACGAAGTATTGGGGAGTTCTTCCTTTGTTTGCTTGTCCCTCTGTGCCCTTGTCTCCTTTCGGATACAGTCGTATGGCAAGGTACAGGCGGTTGTCGCGCAGGAACGATATTACCTTGTCCTTGCTGACGGGTACGGGAGAGAGATACGGAAAGATTTCCTCCCGGAAGAAGCTCCGCAGGAATTCTTTATGAAAAGGCTCTACGTTGCGGCTCTGGTAGAAGATGATGTGCTGTTGCCGCAGGGCGGGCAGTATTTTCTGTTCGTAGATGCGGATACGCTCTTCCAGTTGGCGGTTCACCTCTTCGTTGATTTCGGACACCAGTTGCATGGCGGACTGCACACTCTCTTCATCGCTGTGTGCGGCGCCGGTGGCAATGGCCTTATGGTCGGCCACACGTATTTTGTAGAACTCTTCCAGGTTGGACGAGTATATGGATATAAAGTTGATGCGCTCGTACAGCGGCAGTGTATCGTCTTCCGCTTCCAGCAATACCCGGTAGTTGAATGACAACCAACTGATGTCGCGCTTGAAATATCTGCTCTCCATAAATAAGATTAGGTTTATTTTCCAAATATAGCTACCTTTGCACATATAAACAAATGAAAAATGACAAAAGTTGGTTTACTGTCGGATACGCACGGGTATTGGGATGAGAAGTATTTGCAGTACTTCGAGCCGTGCGATGAAATATGGCATGCAGGTGACATCGGTACGTTGGAAGTGGCACAGAAGCTGGCGGCTTTCCGTCCGTTCCGTGGGGTGTACGGCAACATAGACGGGCAGGATCTGCGCCGGCTCTATCCGCAGGTGCTCCGTTTTACGGTAGACGGCGCCGAGGTGCTGATGAAACATATCGGCGGCTATCCCGGCAAATACGATCCGTCCATACAGGGAAGCATCCTGGTGCATCCGCCCAAGCTGTTCATCAGCGGTCATTCGCATATATTGAAGGTGAAGTTCGACAAGACACTGGGCATGCTTCATATAAACCCCGGCGCAGCGGGCATTTACGGCTTTCATAAAGTGCGTACCATGGTGCGTTTCGTTGTGGATAACGGTGTGTTCAAAGACCTTGAAGTCATAGAGCTTGCCGGCTGATTTTGACTTTATTATTTTGTCATGTCAGAACTTTTTCAGAACTTTGTACCCTGAATAGCAACGAGAGCCGTGGGGCATTGTCCTCCTTCTTATTTTATTCTACATTTGAAGTCAATCCAAAAAAGAACTGAAATATGAAAGGAATTATTCTTGCAGGTGGCAGCGCCACTCGTCTCTATCCATTGTCAAAGGCTATCTCCAAGCAGATTATGCCGGTCTACGACAAACCCATGATTTACTACCCCCTTTCCACATTGATGCTGGCGGGAATACGTGAAGTGCTGATTATCTCCACTCCGCGCGACTTACCCATGTTTCGCGATTTGTTAGGAACAGGCGAGGAGCTTGGCATGTCTTTTTCTTATAAGATACAGGAAAAGCCCAACGGACTGGCACAGGCTTTCGTGCTCGGAGCGGAATTTCTGAACGGTGAGCCGGGATGCCTTATCTTGGGCGATAATATGTTCTATGGTCAGGGCTTTTCCGCCATGTTGAAGCGTGCCGCTTCTATCGAGAAGGGTGCATGTATCTTCGGTTATTATGTAAAAGACCCGCGTGCATACGGCGTGGTAGAGTTCGATGCCGACGGCAAGGCCATCTCTCTGGAAGAGAAACCGGCACAGCCCAAGAGCAATTATGCGGTTCCCGGTTTGTACTTCTACGATTCTACTGTAACGGAAAAGGCCGCCGCCTTGAAGCCTTCTGCCCGCGGTGAATATGAAATAACCGACCTCAACCGTCTTTATCTGGAAGAAGGAACGCTGAAAGTGGAACTCTTCGGACGTGGATTCGCCTGGTTGGATACGGGTAATTGCGACAGCCTGCTCGAAGCAAGCAATTTCGTTGCTACCATACAGAACCGTCAGGGGTTCCGTGTGAGCTGTATTGAGGAGATAGCATGGCGCAAAGGCTGGATAGATGTAGACCAGCTCCATCGTCTCGGTGAACAGCTCGGAAAAACCGAATATGGCAAATATCTGATGGAACTTGCAGATTCGTACCGCTGACAAGAAACATGTGACTTCTCTATTTCTTAATTTTTAATTCTCAATTTTTAATTTATGAAGACTTATCTTGTAACCGGTGCTGCCGGTTTTATCGGAGCTAATTATATAAAGTATATTCTGGCGAAGCACGACGATATAAAAGTTGTAATATTGGATGCCCTGACCTATGCGGGCAATTTAGGTACTATTGCCAAGGACATCGATGATGAACGTTGCTTCTTTGTGAAAGGCGACATTTGCGACCGTATCCTTGCCGATGAACTGTTTGCCAAATATAAATTCGATTATGTGGTGAACTTCGCAGCCGAAAGCCATGTAGACCGCAGTATCGAGAATCCGCAACTGTTCCTTATGACCAACATTCTGGGTACTCAGAATCTGCTGGATGCCGCCCGTCGTGCATGGGTGACGGGTAAGGACGAGTCAGGCTATCCTACCTGGCGTAACGGAGTGCGCTATCATCAGGTATCTACGGACGAGGTTTACGGTTCGCTGGGAGCAGAAGGCTTCTTCACGGAGAAGACCCCGCTGTGTCCGCATAGCCCGTATAGCGCTTCCAAGACCAGTGCCGATATGGTGGTGATGGCCTATCATGATACCTACAAAATGCCTGTTACCATCACCCGCTGTTCCAATAACTACGGCCCGTATCACTTCCCGGAAAAACTGATTCCGCTGATTATAAAGAATATCCTTGAAGGCAAGAACCTGCCGGTGTACGGTGACGGCAGCAATGTACGCGACTGGCTGTACGTGGAAGATCACTGCAAAGCCATCGACCTTGTGGTGCGCAAAGGCGTGGAAGGTGAGGTTTATAACGTAGGCGGCCACAACGAAAAGACCAATCTGGAGATTGTGAAACTGACTATCGCTACTATCCGCCGTCTCATGGAAGAGGAGCCGAAATACCGTGCAGTCCTGAAAAAGCAAGTGAAAGATGCCGACGGACAGATTGACATCAGTTGGATAAACGAAGATCTGATAACGTTCGTGAAGGACCGCCTCGGTCATGACCAGCGTTATGCCATCGACCCCACCAAGATAACGGATGCCTTAGGCTGGTATCCCGAAACAAAATTTGAAGTGGGTATCGTTAAGACCATCGAATGGTATCTGAATAATCAAGACTGGGTGGAAGAAGTTACCAGCGGCGATTATCAGAAGTACTACGAAAGAATGTACGGAAAGAAATAACCGTTACAAAATAAAGGCAAGGCTTAGCAACAAGCCGAAGAACAGCATATTACGTGAGGTTTCACCTAATATGCTGTTTAGTTTTTTACCGCTTCGTATGGCTACCATTCTGCGCCAGGTCAGCACATGCAGGCAGAGGTAGACGCAGGGAGCCCAGATAAAGGCAAGCGGCTCTATTTTGCCGGTATAAACAAACCATAGGCTGAGCAAGGCGGCTGCCACGCCTAATCCCAGATAGAGGTAACGGCCGAAAGGTTCGCCGAAACGGACAATCAACGTACGTTTGCCGCTGAGGGCGTCCTGTTCCCGGTCGCGGTAGTTGTTTACGACCAGTAAGGTGTCTATTACCAGACCGCAGATGAACGAGGCTACCCATACGTCGGCCGTAATGACGTGGGCTTGTACGTAATAAGTTCCGCCTACGGGGATAAAGCCGAAGAAAACCAGTACGAGCAAGTCACCCCAGCCTTTGTAGGAGAGTAGGGTGGTGTATAGGAAAGCGAATATTACGCAGAGCAATCCCAGCAGTATCAGTTCCCAACCGCCGTGAGGTAATTGTCCCCAGCACTGCTGCAAGAGTGTGCAACCTATGAGGCAGGAGAATATGAGCATACCTGCTATCCCTCGTTTCATGGCTGTGGGAGTAATCCAGCTTTGTGCGCAGGCACGTTCGGGGCCGAGGCGGTCTGCACGGTCACTGCCTTTCAGGTAATCGTAAAGGTCGTTGATAAAATTGGCGGCAATCTGCATGCCGCAGGCAAACAGCGCACATAGCAGCGCCGGTATGATGTTGAATGCTTCATCGGCAAATGCCAGGGCAGAACCTGTCAATACGGGAATAACGGCTCCCGTCAGTGTCTTGGGACGGGCGGCAAGTATCCATGCGTGGAACGAGTTGGTAGCTATTGCTTTCATGTCGTACTTTTAGAAAGTTATACTACAAAGATACGTAAAGGATTTGTTATCTTTGCACTGCTATTCGGGTAAAATTATTCGTTGTACCAAACAATAAAGATAAATCTATGGCTCAGGCACTGTTTTATAGAGGGTTCGGGAGACTGCTGTTTTTTTCTTTTCCGGTATTGCTGTTCTTTTCATCGTGCCGGTCTGCGCGTAATTTTACCTCGCCTCTTCCCGGTGAGTATTCTGTCCGGATATCCGGATTTCCGGCATCCGGATATAAGAATGTGAAGCGCGTCAGGCAGTATGAGTTTGCACACCGTGATGTTCCTGCCGCATTCGACGGTTGCAGGCTGGCTTTTGTCTCGGATTTGCACTACCGTAGTTTGCTGAAAGAGAAAGGGCTGAAGGACATCACCCGCCTGTTGAATGATTTGCAGGTCGATGCCCTGCTGATAGGCGGCGACCTGCATGAGGGCTGCGAGTATGTTCCGGCTGTGATTGCGGCATTGGGAGCTGTGAAAACGCCTTTGGGCACTTATGCCGTTCTTGGAAACAATGATTATGAGGCTTGTTACGATGATATTCTAAAGGAAATGGAGCGTCAGGGCATTCGCTTGCTGGAGCATAAAGCGGATACCTTGAAGCGGAATGGTGAGCGGATTGTGATAGCCGGGGTGCGCAATCCTTTCAATCTTGAACGGAACGGGCAGTCGCCCACGCTTTCCCTCTCTCCCGATGACTTCGTCATATTGCTGACGCATACTCCCGATTATGCCGAAGATGTTCCCATAACCAATGCCGACCTTGTGCTTGCAGGACATACGCACGGCGGGCAGGTAACGCTGTTTGGGCTGTATGCTCCTGTAGTTCCTTCTCGTTACGGGCAGCGTTTTCTGAAAGGGATAAGGACTAATTCCGAGAGGCAACCTGTCATCATAACAAACGGTATCGGAACTTCCAGTAAGAATCTGCGGTTGTTTGCACCAAGTGAGGTGGTAGTCCTGACACTGAGAAAGTTATAAGCGTATTTATATTTGTGCCAAGCTTGTGGCACAACCGTGCCTATTAAATGGCACAACTGTGCCACCCTAAAAACACAATTATGCTGTCAGGGTGGAATAGCTGGAGGATGTCTCTTGCGTCATCATTCTGATATTACAAACAGATGATGGTGTTGCTGAAAACGTAGAATGGATATATCCCGCATTTTATAAGTAAGGATTTACTTCTACATCTTGAGGCTTTTCTTCTACGGTGTCGTCAACCGAAATTCCCATGTCAATTCTGCCGCTGGCGCTGGTTTTTATATTCAGTTTATACCATTTTGCCGCCTCAAGCTGAATGGTTTGCGTTGCTGTACGCACATTGCCTTTATATGTACCGGAAACGGTGCATTTCAGATTAGGATTTTTACTGTCGATGTTAAAAAACGCTGCATCGTATGTACTGTTGCATTTGCCGTTACTGTCGAAGGTGATGATCCGTGAAGGTTCCGCCTCTGTAGAAACCTCAACGGTATAACCATTGAATACCTGTGCAAAGACTTCGTCATAGGCAATACTTACTTTGGCATTGGCCATAGTGCAGGTTACTTTGACATTGCTTATTTCATTGGTTCTGACTTCAAAAGGAGCGCTTGTTCCGAAGTAACGTATTTGTCCCACTCCGTCATTAGCAGATTGTCCAACCTCTTCCGTGCAGCTTTCAGCCGTAACTGTGTAGCCACTTCCTATGGGGAAGATGAAGGTGGTGTTCTTAAAGGTCAGAAAGTTGGTTGACTCTAATTTCACATTGCCGTTTTGGAGGACTTGTATGTTGTAGTCCTTCGCATCCGTTTCCGTAAGGTCTGTTACCGTGCGGGTGCTTACTTCGATTTCAGGAGCAGTGGAGTTTTCCAGAGTGAGATTAATCTGTCCGCATTCTTGTACCGGTTCATCATTATTGGTGCAGGCTGCTGCAATCAGCGCAATACCTGCTAAAGCTAAAAGTTTCTTCATTGTTATAATTGGGGTTTAATTATTCGTAATCATAGTTTAAGACAACATTATCTATTTTGAGAACACTGCCCACGACACGGTCTTCTCCAAAGGGAGAACTACCGTAACCACCGTTTTCTCTATGCATATTGGAGATAGTGGTATCGTAACCGGATTGAAAAAAGACAGTAATATATTTGGCCTTGCTTTGCATATGCTCTTTATTATATTCAAATTTGAGAGTCTGCGCGGTATACTCCTCTTGTTCGGATGAGTTGAATTCAATGGTACTTGCAATTTCTTTTTTATCCGCATTATATACTTTGGCATAAGCCAGGCACTTGTCGTTGATGACAGGGAAATATTTGTAGTCGAACGATATGCTTGTAGGACGGCTTTCATGCTGTATGCCTAATGTGTATGTATCGGTGTTTTTATCAAATGTGCCTGTGAAAAGGTAACCTGCATATGCTGTTCCGTTATCCCGGGTATAAGTATATACTTCATCTCTGCTCCAAGTGCCACTGACTTTTTTGTTGTAGAATGCCAATGTTGAAATTTCTACAGCATTTGCGTCTTTGCTGCTGTCTGCTGTTGGAACAGTACCGGAACACCAGCGCCACCAGACTCCATAACCGACTCCTGTTCCCCAGCCTGTGGCACTTTCCCCACCTTTGGTCGTTCTTTCATTTCTCGTGTTCCAACCTGTAAGGTAATAACAATATAATGGACGGCTCCAACTGCCGTTACCTCCATTTATCTCTTTTTTATTCCAGACTGATTCAAAATTGCCATTCTCCAATTGTTCTGCACTTTCCATTGTTACTTGCTGTGAATTAGTACAGATGATGCTTCCAAAGCGGGAACGGATGGTATATTGGTTGTTGGCAACGAGCCCCTTTATAACAGTCTTTCCATTATCATTTATAGCTTGTATCCAGTTAATTCCGTCCGCTGAAGCTTCGTACACGATATTGGCCAATACTTTTTCCGTCATTTCCGGTTTGGAGCTCATATTCGCTGCCGTCATAGGAGTAATATATATAAATGTACTCCATACATCTCCTTCCATTTGCTCCGGTAGTGTAAAAGAAGGCAAATCGGGATTGCAATTCAGTGTATAGCGATTAGCGACAAGCACGTCTTTTAGTTCCCAAGAGTTCGATTTTGCTTCATTTAAAGTATTCGTACCGGATAATGTTAATGTATAATCCTTGCCTGCCGGTACAAAAAAGTCAGCGTTATTAGGGATTTCTTGTATGCTTGTCCCATCGGAAATCTCGATTTTGTAGGTGTCGTAGTGCTCAAGCAAATTATCGGCTATTGCAGGATGGACGATTGCGCAGGATAGCTTTACGGAAAGGCTCTTTGCTGTTTCCGTGGCTGTTGTAATCCGGAACTCTTCTGTTGTGGCATACAAATAAGGGACGGTTCCCATGTTTTCCGTTCCATAATATGCTTCCAGTCTGTAAGAGCCTTCATCCAATACTAAAGACGTGAACTCTCCTGTTTGGTTGTACACCACTTCTCCGGTCTGCGTATCGGTTACTTTGTATGTCAGTTCAGATGCTGTCGGTGCGGTAAAAGTGCTTGTGGCACGGGTGACTGTCTCTGCTGAGGCTTCTGCCGAAATATCCACATCTTTCAGCACGAGCCGTCCTTTGCCTTTGTACGAGGGTTGCAAAACGTCTTCCTGGCAGCTTGCAAACCCAAGAAACAGGCAGAGTATGAATATGTATCGCATTCCGTTTCTCATATCTTCTTATTCTTTTCAATAGTCATAATCCAAACTAAACTCATCTACGTGAAGTGTGCTTCCTCTGCCCCCTACGAAGTAGTCGCCATATTTACTTGCCGAGCATACGATGACAATGTAGGTAGGTACACGGTTAGTAACACGGTAGTCCAGATTCAATTCAAATTTTTTGTATTCCGTTACTGTTGTTCCGTTGTACATTTCGGCATAGGCGATGATATGCTCGTCGTTTTTGTCAAACAGCTTTCTGTTGGTAGGGCGGGTGCGTATCTCTATCGGTTCCGTCCAATCGCCCAAAGCGATGTATATGGCACATGTATCGGGCTTTCCCTTGTAATTTTGGAAACGCGTATAGTCCTGACTGCCTTCGGCTGGCAAGTCTGTAATAGGTGCGGTGGTATATTTGTAGTATCCTTTCAATTTTGTCGGGCGGCCTGTAAATGGCTGGCCGAAGTTCAAAATACCGTTTGTACCGTCCACCTTGATGAATTTTCCCGTAAACAGGTTGCCGGCAGCAAATTTCACGATTACATTCTTCGATTCCAGCCTGGCTGCTTTGCCGCTTCCGGCAGCGGTATCATCGGTGGGGGTGGAATTGCTCTGACTGGCTGTGGTAACGCCTATATTGCCGGTATCCCAAAATGGCGTACTATTTTCTTCCCAGGGGTTTGCCACTTTGCCATCCATGCTCCAATAATCGAAAGAAGCATTGGGCAGTTCTATTGCCGCTGTAGTGGTGAAGGTCTTTTCCGTACTTATGGAAGTTCCCGAATATGCACGACAGACATAGGCGGTCGATGCTTTCAGGTGAGGAATGCGGGCCGAGAAACTGCCACCGGTCGTTATCATATAGGAAGCATCCACTTTCTGCCACTCTTCAGAGGTTGCCTCACGTATTTCGAAGCCGTTGTCTTCGCCTTCAAGCCCCTCTCCATACAGCCAGGCTACATTGACCCAACCGTCTGCCGATGTTATCTTGACAGCATCTGTTTCGAACACATTGAGTGTCCAGTCTTCCAGTATATCCCGGTAAGTGACGATTACGATTTGCGGTTGTCCGCCTGTAAAGTTCATTACCGTGGCGTTGCCGTCGTATCCGTGTATGGTGGAGCCGGTAGGTCCTAACTTTAGTTCTTTGATTTTAATTTTGGACAAATCCTGCTCTTTGCTTACATAGGCAATGGCTCTTCTCTCTTTTTCGTTTACATAGAAAATGGCCTCACCGATTTGGCCTTCTACAACAAAACGGCGGTCGATCGGCTGTTTGGCTATGATTTTCCACGGATAATCCTGGTAGAGGGACAGGATAACCGTTTGAGGATTTGTCAGGTCGAAAGTCGTGTCCGGACGTAAGATGCTTCTTGCACCTTCCGTCATTTCCACTTTCCTGATATATACTTTCTTCATATTTACGGTATCGGCAAGGGTCACTGTCACTGTACGGTTCTCCGTACTGATAACTGCTCCTGTAGTTTCCCCCTCTACTTCGAGCGCGGTAATGTCGAGCTTTATAATAGGATAGGGTACATTGTTCTCTATGCAGGAGCTCAGCAGCCCTGCCAATATCAGGAACAGTCCGGTTGCATATGTTTTTATTTTCTTCATGTATCTTACAGGCAAAGTGTAATTCCTATATTTATGTTGAACAAGTTTATTTTGAAGTCGGCGCCGCTGGCAGTGCGTTTGCCTGTTTCACCTTCATTGTTCTTCTGTTTTTCTATTCTGTACTTGAAGCCGACAACGCCGAATGACATCTCGGCGCATACATTCTCCATGATGAATACGGCAACACCGGGATTCAATCCCAGATGTATCTCGTGTATGGTGGTTTCCGTGCGTTTCAATGCTTCGTCCTTGCCACGGGTGAAAGTGCTGCTGCCATTGTTGTAGGAAAGCGAACTTTCATTGAAGAATCCGAAGCGCTTGCCTCTGTCCAGTCCCACATACGAACGGTGGAACAGTGCGATGCTATACGAGTCTTCTGAATAGCGTATGTCTTTGAGGTCGAAACTCAAATCGTCGTCAATGTTTAGCGATATGTTACCCAGGTCGGCTACGGTGTGGTTATACCCGGCTTTGAGTCCGACTATGACATTGTCCTTGAATGCATAACCTACAAATGGTCTGACGGATATTGTACGGAAGTTGCAATCAAAGTCTTTTATCAATGAGAACAGCATCCGGCTGTCTTCGCCGTCATAATTGATATAGGAGAACGTAAGTCCGCCTACCCATTTCTTTTTGGGTATAAAACGGTAATTGATAATTCCCCGGTCGAAGCGTCCGACCGGTTTGGTATAGATAATTTCCGAACTGTCCGGTTGAGCCGCTTCAACAGCCGGCCGTTCAATGTATATCGTGTCGTGTACATAAACTGTCCGTACCCGTAACGAGTCGTGCGCTTGGGATAACGCTTCCTGCGTTTCTTGTGCCCGGACTGTTTCCATACCCACTATGATGCACACCATATATATAAGTAACTTCTTCATCCTTAATTATAAATAAAAGGCCAGTCCCAGACCTATGGAAAACAGGTTTATCTTAAAATTGGCGCTACTTGACGAATGTTCGCCTTGATACACCTGGTTGGTTGTCTGTTTGGTTTTACTGAAGTTCAATCCAAGCACACCGATACTGACTTCTACGGCAGTATAGTTGTTGATGAATGCCACAATGCCCGGTGCTGCTCCGATGCTCATGCCGGTGGTTGTGGCGAAAGTTCCGGTGACCGACTCGTCCTTTCCGTTTATTACTCTGGATTGGCTGCCCGACCATTCCAGCTGGGTTTCGTTAAAGAGTGCAAACCGCTTGCTTTTGCCCAAACTGATGTAGTTGCGCAGTATCAGCATACCTGAATATGTGTGTTTCAACTGATACAGGTCGTTGATGTCAAACTGATTGTCATCATCGATATTCAGCGTCAGGCCATCTATCTTTATCAATGAACGGCTGTAGGCAAACCGGCCTCCGGCCGCTATATTGTCTTTAAACGCATAGCATACCAGGGGACTGACTTTGAATGTATAGCCGTCGGATTTGAATCCGTCGATAATCAGGAACTGGTAGTTATCCTCGGTATGTTCGGAGTAAGATATCGAACTGCCTGCTATCCACTGGCCTTTGGGAACAAATGTGCTTTGTTCGATTTGGCGTTTGAATTCTTGCGCTTGGATTTTACCTCCTGCGATAGCTGCCAGGGCTAATGTTATGATGATTGCTTTTTGTCTCACTTCACAGATGTTTTTATTCATAAACTAATTCGAAGTCGTCGAGCCACATCGTACTTCCTGTTCCGCCACTGAAATAATCGCCGTACTTACTGGATGAGGCTACGATGATGATAGCTGTCGGCTTCCGGTTGGTATAACGGTACTCTACCGGAATGTTGAATTCAATCATTCCTTCTCCTTCTGTCGAAGATGTGAAGTCCTTTTCACCATAACCTATGATATACTCGCTGTTGACATCGAACAGTTGTGCGCTGCCCGGAGTCTTATAGTTGGTTCTGACTATTACAGGCCATGTCTCTCCGCCGTATGTTTCGCCGGGCCAGTTGCCCAATACGATAAAGATGCTTCCTATATCCGGATCGCCTTTGTCGATAAATTCGCAACTGTTGTCGTAATTCACGGTATTGGATTGGTAGCGGACATATCCGCGCAATGCTGTAGGACGAGATTCGAACGGACGTCCCCAACCCAATACACCATTACCTACGACACCATCCATATTGGTAGCCAGGTATTTGCCGGAAAATACATTGCCGGCCGCAAACTGCCCGATGCCTAACATGCTGGCGAATTTGGATTCCAGTTTGGCTGAGTAGCTACCGCCATGCTTCACAGAACCGTCTGCGGTGGTTATATCCGTTCCGGCTTTTTGTGAACCGTGGTTGCCGGTATCCCAAAACATCGTTCCGCCGGATTCGTATACATAGGTCGGCTTGGAACCATGCCACTTCTCAAACCCGGCATTGGGAAGTTGGGCGGCTTTCTCCGTAGTGAATCTGCAAACCACGGAAGATGCCTTTTCTCCGGCAACCGCTACATATTCATAGGTGGTGGCCACTTTCAGACCAGTGATGGCAGCTGTCATTTCTTTACCGTTCAACACAGCTTCCACTTCCTTCCAGTCGGACGAGCCGGTTATCCGGTAACGGAATATCAAGGGATCGGATGTTTCTTTCATCAGACCGCCCCGCAAGACTGCTTTCGATGTCCATATGTCACCTTCTGTAACCTCTTTGGTCAGCACCACTGCATCGGAAGCGGATATGGATAATACTCCCTCATTGGTGCGGTTGCGGACATCGGTAGCATGTAATATTATGTTATAAGTCCCTTCTTTTGCTGTGATATGTTTCATTAAACCGTCTGAAAATGTCACACGCATCGTACCGACATCGCTGCCGGTATTGTATTCGGATTTGTATGACAGGCCGGAAGCTTCCAAACGCCCCCTTTCCATTTCCGTCAGTCTCATGAGGTTCATCCGGACGGGAAGTCCGCATTGTGCGAATTGTTCGCAGTACATGGACAGTTCATTGAGTACGGATGTACTTGTTACGGTATACGATAATTCCGTTCCCATGCCTACTTCATAGAATGCGGAAGAGGTTATATCGAAGTTTTCGCCGCGGAAGATAGGTCGTTGATAAATCTGTACTTCATCGGTTATTTCTCTTATCGGATTGGCGTTGATACTGACTTTTACCGTACCGCCACCGTCTGCGTAGTCTGTCGGTATGAAGTTGAAGGACAAGTCGTAGCGATAGGCGGATTGCGCATCCGGAATGTTTCCTTCTTTTGTATAGCTTTTTCCGTTGGGCATGGTTGCTTCCAGATGCCATTGCAGCTTAGTATTGCCCGCCGGCAGCATGTAGTAGCCGATGGAGTCTTTGGTTTCGGGAAGATAATCTAAAGTGCCGTCTGCAGTGGATACCGTAACTTTATAGGTTTGGAATACGGAGCTCAATGCTTCATCATATTTTACGGCAACTACCGTATTGGCGATGCCGCAAGTCAGCTCCAGGTTGGTAACTTCACCGCTGTTAATGTGGAAGGGACGTTCTTCTTTATAGTATACAGTTTCGAAAGAAGCGGGTACTGAGTCGCCTGCCGTAACAAGGGCTGTGTAGCTGCCGGCAGAGAGGTAAAGCGCTTCCGGAAGTTCGTTTACTCCTTTGTACCGGCGGACGGTTCCCTTTTCATTAAGGATGCCGATTGTGCAGTGGCGTTGTAAAGAATCTTGTAATTCATCGGTCATAGAACGGGTTGTAACTTTCACCTGGTCGGTTACACCTACTTTCAAATGAAGCATTCCCTCTCCGTTCAAGGTATCCTTTTCCGAACAGGCGATAAATGAAATCACTGTTATGGCTGTCAGATAATATTTGAAGTATCTCTTTGGCATTGTGCTTTGCTTAATTTACGATAAGGGCTAATATTGCGGATGCTGTGTTTCCTTTGTCATCCGTAACCTTTAGATTGAATCTGTGGGTTCCGGGAAAGCCCACCAATAATCCTGTAAATCCACTGATATCAAAGTCAATATCGGTTTTACCGATAACTTTATCCCCATAGGGTAGACCTAAGTTCTGGAGTATTCCGATTAACGCTCCCGGGTTTGCCAAGTCAAAGTCGGTGAGTCCCAAATCGGAAATGGCATTTGCAAAATCGGTACTGCTGGAAGTTATTCCTATCTCTAAATTCCGGATACCTTCCGGTACCGCTATTTTTACAATTACAGGATAGGGATTGTCCGTTGAGACACCGGGTGGTATGGTTATGCTCTGGGTAATATCGAAACCTTTGCCGGTGATTGCCGGTTTGGTTTCGGGATCCGGTTCGGGATTCGGTTCGGGTTCGGGTAGCGGCTCTTCTTCTCCCGGGGCTATGGTTATGTCTTTCTCTACAACCTCACATGTTGCATCTATCTGGATGTCGACCTTTCCAATCTCTCCATTGTCACCGTCGCCACCACTGTTTTGTTTCATCGAATATTTAATGATACGTTCTTCACCGGGAAGGACGTCGATGAAGGCTTTGGACATCGTAACTTTCTCTCCTTGAATGGTTGCGCTGAGGTCGGCAATCAGAATGTTGGTTTCACCGATGGATTTGAAATATCCTGCACGTGTTTCGTCTTTTGCATATTCCAAACGCCCTTCACCGACGGATACCTTGACCTTGGAGTCTTCATCCAACAGCTTTTGAAGTTCGCTGTCATAGGCTATTCTTACCTTGATATTATTCAAGGTACAAACCAGTTCTTTAAGATCCGTTACCGTATTTTCAGTAATTTCAAAATCCTGTTTGGAGAAGTAATAGGGCTTTTCGAACTCTGCCGGTTGTACTTCGTGAGACATGGCTGTGATACTGTAATGGCTTACCTTTAGCGTGAATATTTCGGGCATCTCGCTGTATTTCCACTCTTGCACCATTTTTCCTTCTTTATCCATATCGTAAATGCGGATGATGAAATTGTCGGTATTGATTCCTGCACGGGTAACTGTAGTAGCTGTTTTCTCGTCTACGGAGACTTTTAATGCAGACAGTCCTATTTGACCTTCGGCACGATTGTCTATGTCGTCAGGACCTTTTTGGGCGTTTCCCCATTGCTCGCGTTCGCATGAAGAGAATGCCAGAATAGCAAAGAATGCCAGAGTAAACAGGGTGTTTGATTTCTTCATATTTTGTTATTCATATATAAGTTCTAAATCGTCTATTTTGAGGCGGCTGCCTAAATGGGTGGTCCAGCCTGTTGCACAATCTGTCAAATCAATTGTTCCGGCTTTCTGTAAATCGTCACTGCCGAAAGAGGTTTTGGTTGTTGATAGAATATTGACATATATGTCAGTTGCTTTTTCCATATTTCCTTGGTAGTCGAGGTTGATATATGCTTCCTGATATTCGCTGTCTGCAGAACTTGCGGCTTCTGATATGTACGAGCCGCCTGCTATGACTTTATTCCCGCTGCGTATCTCGATTTCAACTTTAAAGTTGTCTGTCTGATAGGGAGTGTATTTATACCAGAATTTCATTCCGTAGGGTCGGGAGGTGAAAGGATGTCCAGTTGTTACGGTCTCTTTCTTGTCACTCCAATTATAGGTCCCTATGAATAAGCGTCCTGCTTTTGCTCCCTCGGGGTACATCGTGACAGGGGTACTCGAATATCCTCCGCCGGAACCGGCTGTGTGAATCTCCGCTGCTTTAGCACCGCTTTTTGCGTCTTTTACATAGATAACGGCCGGACAGGTTGTTGTCTGTACCGGTGCCACAACCCATGCTTGGGAATATTTGTTGTTTGTATCCCACCATATATCAGTAGCACCTTTAGTATAAGGGTAATAAAAATAGTGGGTGAAATCTCCAAAAGTCCCAGCAGACCACCGTGTATCGGAATCTGTATGCCAGTCTTCAAAACCGGAATTGGGTATCTGTAGTGCTTCTTCGGTTTTTACGGATACTTCATTCTTGACGGTAATTGTATTGGTTCCATCTATTACGGCTTTAAATATGTAATCGGTGCCAGGCTCTAATCCGCTAACCTCAACCGCATTTTTTATTTTTTCTTGTGATGGAGAAAACCAGTCTCCTGACGCTTTTCTGCATTTTACGGTAATATCCTTAACCGTCTTCAGATATTCGGTTGTTCCCTCCGTGTCTCCAACCAAATAGAGAGTGGCTTTTTTAGCCCATACATCCCCTTCGGGAGCAGTCAGGGAGCAGGATGATTCACCGATTCCTACTGTCACGGTCTTTTCTTTATCTCCCGCAATTACTTTTATCTGTTGAGGTTCCTGCAACCCGTCTTTGAACGTGATGGTTACTTGGTGCGTATCTTTATCGCTCTCTATGCTTGTAGGAACTAAAGGTTGCCAATAGCCGTATGCCTGATATTGATAGCTGACTTTGGATATGTCCCCTTTCAAAATGACGGTCAGCAGTATGGTAGTGCTTCCACGTTCGGCATTCATAGGCTTGGCTACGTCAAAACCATTAGGCAGAGATTTGATTTTGAGTACCAATGGCTCTTTGTTTACTTTACTCAATTTGTCTGTTGCGGTCAAGGTAAATGTATTTTCTTCGTCTGTTTCCGAATGAGATATATTGACCAGCACTTTTGTGAAGTCCAATATTGCCATTTTATCGACATTGGCACTTAATCCTTTTAACTCCAGCCCCAGATCTTGTAATGTGGTAAGCATGCCTGGTTCCGGATTTACCAGATCAATCTCGGCAGGCCATCCCTTGCTTAACAGAGAAGGAGAGCGGGTTGTCAAGACACATTTGGATATTCCGCCACGCGCCGTCAGCAAGGCTGATAAAGGAGATTCGGGTTCTGTCCATTCTGTTAACTCCCGGGCAACTCCCGATTCAAATCCCGTTGGCGTAAAGAACGGTGGCTGTGTGTTCAAGGCATCGTCCGAAATATCTATGGTTATCGGCACTCTTTCCGTTTCGTCCGTGAATGATACATCTAATTCCGTACCCCCTGCTTGTACGTCAAATTTCAGACGGTAATGCTGGCGTGCCTTTGCATTCTCTATGGTAGCGGCTTCAAATGTGACTTTGTTTCCTTGTTGTTTGCTTCCTGACAGGTAAATGCTTATCTTGCCAGGCTTTACGTATGCGGCCCTTGTTTCATTCTTGTCGAACGAGATGTCCGTACTGCCGGCAGGGCGTATGTTTACGGTGTAGTCTGTAAAATATTTTTTGAAAAGTTCCGTGTATTCTGTCGTAACTTTTACATTGGCAAGATAACATATGACCGATATGTTTGTACTTTCGTTCTTTTTTATGGAGAACTCTTTTGCTCCTTCGTAGTAAGGGGCTTCAAAACCTTGGGTTTCTATGTTTCCATAAGTGGCCTTTAGTGTATAGTTGCCGGCTGCAATTTCCGTTCCGTCTGTAAAGTCGGCATACCTGTTCCAGGTAAGTTGTACATTATTATTTTGAAGAACGGCAATTGAGAAGTCGTTGATGTCGGGTAATGTCTCTTCATCAGCGGTAGCACGTGTTACCATGTTTTCTACATTTGTATCAACTGCTAATTTCAGATTAAGTCTGCCCTGGTTTGCAGTTTGTTCATTCTCCCGCTCACATCCGGTCAATGTAATACATATTACTGTAAACAGGGTTAGAAAAGTTGTATATTTTTTACCCATTAACAACAGTGTTTGGTTATCTTTTTACCTGCTAATTCTTGAAGTCGGGTACAAAAATATGTTTTTTAAATGAGATAATTAGCGCTTATCGCCTTGTTTTGCGGTTATAAATGAAAAATGGGACATCATTTGTCCCATTTTTCTCAAAAAAAGAATAGTTGATTAATCTGGTTTTAATCTTGTTTTAGACATAAAATCTTATCGTGAGGGTAACAATACTACTCCCTGTTTCTTCTTTCCGTCCATTTTGGCGGTTATAGGATGTTCAAAGTGCACGTGACGCAGGTATTTGGACTCATATACAGCAGGTTGCGCATTCAGAAAGTCTTGATTATACACACCGTCATTCATGAAAGCATTGATTGTGAAATAGCCTACTCCGAATGAAGTCAGGTTCTGAAAAAAGTGTGTTCCCTGGCTAGGATCGACACGGTAGTTCGTCAGTCCTGCTTCTACAATGATACGCGCTGCACTGATGTGGGGCCATTTAACGGGAATACCGAGCCAGGTATCACTGCTGCCCCAACGTCCCGGTCCTATCAGTACATAGTTCTTGCCCTCGTCCAAAAATTGCTGGTTCAATTTTTCTATCTCCCAGGCTATTTCCTGATTGTGGGAAGCGCTGTAGTTGTCGGTCTTTACATAAATTACATCCTGTAATTCATTCATTATGCCATGCCCTAATGAATTATTGGAACGGAGCAGCAGTTTTTCATCGGGAATGGCTGTGAGGTCCTCGTCAAGCATTTCCTTGCTGTCGACAATCGGGCGTATTTGCAACAGGTAGAACGTCCCGGTCTTGTCCTTTTCACGGTTCATGGTAGCTGCAAATTCGATTTCTACAGGACGGCGCATTTCCTGCTGTCCGTATTTCAATGCCAATTGCAAAATGCGGGGCAGAGGAAATACATCATGCTGCAAGATATTGGCGAAGGTGATAACCTTGCGCCCGCCCGGATATAAACCGTCACGGATTATCTGGTCGTAAGGGTCGTAGGTGGAAGCTATATATTTGAGAGCACCGTCTTTCTCGGCCTCTTTTACGTGTAATTTCAATAGGTTGAAACCATCGTCAATGGAGAAGTCATGTCCGGCGTTACGCAGGTCGAGTGCATAAAAACGTGTTTGGGTTTCTTTGAGCGCAATCTCCATTTCGCTGGTTTGCAGAACTTGGTTGGGGTGATAGGGAGAGAACCGGAGAGTCATACCGCCGTCCACGATGTATTTGCCCAGCCCGAGTGCCAGGTTGACAATACCCTCTTCAGCTTTTTCGTCTCCGATAGGATAATAGTTGAGCGAACGCGCCACGCCCGACATGGACGGGTAATAACGGTCGCCATACTGGTTGCCGACCACTTCCTGCAGGATTACGGCCATTTTCTCCTGGTCGATAACATTGCTTGTGGCTTGCATATAAGCCTTTGAATCGCGGAAATATACAGAAGCATAGACTCCTTTGATTGCATCACTGAGCATACGGAGCATTTCATACTTATCGTCCAGATAAGGAATCATATAAGTATTGTATATACCGGCGAAAGGTTGGTAATGCGAGTCTTCCAATAGTGAGGAAGAGCGGATGGCAATAGGTGATTTTACCACATCGAAGAAAGTGAAAAAGTCCTCAACCAGACGGTCGGGCAGTTTGGCTTTCAGAAAGTAGCGGAGAATCACATCGTCGTCGGCATCGGACAAGGCTATCTGATACAGGTTGTTAGTCTCCATGAATTCATCGAACACATCCGTACACAGTACTACCGTTTTGGGTATGGCAACGCGGGCATTTTCAAATTCGTCGAATTCCGGATGATGTTTCACCATGTTGTCAATGAATGCCAGGCCACGGCCTTTGCCGCCCAGTGAACCGTCGCCGATACGGGCAAAGTTCGAGTAACGGTCGAAACGGTCGCGTTTGAAAACAGCTACCACACCCTGGTTTTTCATCTTGCGGTACTTTACAATTGCTTCAAAGATGATTTTGCGGTGGGCATCCACATCCTGAAGACTGTTCCACGTAATAGGTTTCAAGAACTCGCCAATGGGAAACATGGCGCGTGAATAGAGCCAGCGGCTCACATGGTTGCGGCTGATATGATAGAGGAACGATTCTGCCGGTACGGCAAAGAGGATATTCTGAAGTTCTTTCAGATTCTTGACGCGGGCAATCTCTTCCAGTGTGTCGGGGTTGCGGAAGATAAAGTCGCCAAAACCGAAATTGTCCGATACGATACGGCGCAGGTCTACGTCCATTTTCTTTGAATTCTTATCGATAAAAGCCGCATCGTATTTGGCTGCGTACGACACATTCTCCGATTCGGACGATTGTATAATCAATGGAACAAACGGGTCTTCTTTCCGTATGGCGGCACACAGCTTGATACCAGCGAGTGCGTCTTTCTCACCGCGTTCAACGCGAGGGAAGCGGACGTCGGTGATAACCCCCAGTATGTTGTTCTTGTATTTTTCGTATATGCCGATTGCTTCGTTGTAGGTACGTGCAAGGACGATTTTAGGGCGCCCTCTCATACGTAGCGTACGTTGGTGGGCATTCAATGCTTCAGTGGAAAACTCCTGGCTCTGTTTCAATACGAATTTATAAAGATTGGGCAGGATAGAGGAGTAGAAACGGATACCGTCTTCTACCAGAAGAATAATCTGTACGCCCACTTCACTGACGTCGTGCTCCAGATTCATCTTGTCCTCTATCAGCTTGATGATGGAAACCAGCAAGTCGGTGTTCCCCAGCCAGCAGAAGATATAATCGAACGAACTGAGATCCTCGTTGGCAATGCGTTTGGTGATGCCGTGGCTGAACGGGGTCAGAATTACCATAGGGATGTGCTCGTATTGTCCCTTGATGGTTCGCGCTACGTCAAATCCCTCATTATCTCCTGTTCCCGGCATACATATAATAAGGTCGTATGGCATGGACGATAGTTGGGACAATGCTTCCTCGCAAGTAGATACCTGTGTAAAGCGCGGCGGATAGCGCAGGGAGAGTGAAGTATATTCATTAAAGATTTTTTCGTCGATACGGCCGTCGTCTTCCAGCATGAAAGCATCATAAGGATTGGCGATTAAAAGCACATTGAAGATACGTCGCGTCATGAGGTTGGCAAACTGCGTATCTTTGAAATAGAGCTGGTTTAATTTAAACTTACTGAGCATGTTTTCTCATGGTTTATTAGTTCGGAGGACAAAAGTAGCAATTTAAATGAAGAATGAGGAATGAAGGATAAAGAATTACCTTTGCAAGCAGTTTATACAGTTGTCCCCTGCTTTTTTGTTTGTTGTTCTTTTATATTCTATGTGATTTGACGTTTTATCATTATTTAATCAAAATATTGCTGCAATGTTTAGGCGTTTTGAAAAGTTTTCCTATATTTGCAGTGTTGTTTATTGACATTTTGTTCAGGCAACAAATAGTTAACAAGGTAATAACCTTTAAAACGTAATATTATGAATATCGAACGTATCATGTCCTCTTTGGAGGCAAAGCATCCCGGCGAGTCTGAATATCTTCAAGCCGTAAAGGAAGTACTTCTTTCTATCGAAGATATCTACAATCAGCATCCTGAGTTCGAGAAGGCGAAAATCATAGAACGGTTGGTTGAACCCGATCGTATTTTTACTTTCCGTGTTACGTGGGTGGATGATAAAGGCGAGGTGCAGACTAATCTCGGTTATCGCGTACAGTTCAATAATGCTATCGGTCCGTACAAAGGCGGTATTCGTTTCCACGCTTCAGTAAACCTCTCTATCTTGAAGTTCTTGGGGTTTGAACAGACTTTCAAGAATGCTTTGACCACTCTGCCTATGGGTGGCGGTAAAGGCGGTTCCGATTTCTCTCCGCGCGGTAAGAGCGATGCGGAAGTGATGCGTTTCTGTCAGGCTTTCATGTTGGAATTGTGGCGTCACCTCGGTCCGGATATGGACGTACCCGCCGGTGATATTGGTGTAGGTGGTCGTGAAGTGGGCTATATGTTCGGTATGTATAAGAAACTGACACGCGAATTTACAGGAACTTTCACAGGTAAAGGTCTGGAATTCGGCGGTTCATTGATACGTCCCGAAGCAACCGGTTTCGGTGGATTGTATTTTGTAAACCAGATGTTGGAAACCAAAGGTATAGATATCAAGGGTAAGACGGTTGCTATCTCCGGTTTCGGAAATGTGGCTTGGGGTGCAGCTACCAAGGCTACCCAGTTGGGTGCTAAGGTTATTACGATTTCCGGTCCCGACGGTTATATCTATGACCCGAACGGCATCAGTGGCAAGAAGATAGATTATATGTTGGAACTCCGTGCATCGGGCAATGATATCGTAGCTCCGTATGCCGATGAATTCCCCGGCTCTACTTTCGTTCCCGGCAAACGTCCGTGGGAGGTGAAAGCCGATATTGCTTTGCCTTGTGCAACACAGAATGAGTTGAATGGGGAAGATGCACAGCATCTGATTGATAATAAGGTGACTTGTGTGGGTGAAATCTCCAATATGGGATGTACCCCCGAAGCTATCGACCTCTTTATTGAAAATAAGATTATGTATGCACCGGGTAAGGCTGTGAATGCAGGCGGTGTGGCTACCAGCGGATTGGAAATGTCACAGAATGCAATGCATCTCAGTTGGAGTGCGGCTGAGGTAGACGAGAAACTTCATGCCATTATGCACGGTATCCATGCTCAGTGCGTGAAATACGGAACAGAACCCGACGGCTACATCAACTACGTGAAGGGTGCTAATATCGCCGGCTTCATGAAGGTAGCCCACGCCATGATGGGTCAGGGAATTATCTAAGGAAAAACTTTGTTTAGTTGTATTTGTATTTGTGGTTTGTGCTGCCTGCGCCTGTGAAGGTGCAGGCAGCACTTTTTTACTATTTGTGGGTATTATTGTTTTTAATATAGTTATTTATCGGTATTGTGCCAGCTACCTGTGCGATCTAACTTTGCAGCGTGAAAATTAATTTATTAACGCTAAAAAGGAATAAGCTAAAATGAAAATTAAAGATGTATTGGTCATGGCGGCCATCGGTTTATTAGGAGCAGCATGCAGTGATGACGATAATAAGGGTAGTCAATGGGGAGACGGAGTTGGAGGTACGAAAACGAATCTGGATGTATCTGCCTATGATAAATGGACTTATGTAAATCTGAAAACCGGAGAAACGGAAATACATCCGGATACAAGCGAATGGATTTATACGGATGGTTCGGTAAGCGAGCCAAAAGCGAAGGAAACTATCGGTATCGAATGGCATATCGCCATACACCGTTATGAGATAAAAACAAACGGTGGCATGGTTTTCGATACGGAGAAAACAAATATGAATGAAATTACGGAGTTGCCTGAAGGAGACTATAAAGCGGATGAAAACATAACAAACGAGGATGAAGAATATGCCATCATCACCGATATGAGCAAAATGATGCAAGGCAACGTCGGTTACGCCAAGACTGCAACTGTGAACAAAGTGTTGTGCAGTTGGGTGAAAAAGACGGAGACAGGTAGTATGCCTCCTACTATTTATGAACCGACAATGCATGTGATAGTTTTGAAGTGTAAGGACGGCAGTTGGGCGAAGCTTCAATTTACAGTTGCAGGAAACTCTGAAACGAATAAGAGCGGTTTTGTTACATTCAATTACGAATTTATCCCGATTAAATAAGAATGAGACGGGTTCTTTGTTCCTTACTTTTTTTGCTGGCAGCGGCAGTGCCCACTGTCTTTGCGGAGGAAGTGGACGAAAGGGATAGCAACCGTTATCGCTATTCCATATTGGGAGATGTCGTAGATGAAAACGGGCAGCCAATGCCTGGAGCTACGGTTAGGGTGCTGGAAACTACTTTCGGAGCAGGCACGGATAGCGACGGTGAATTTGTTATCCATTTGGAAAATGCGAAAGAATATACGCTGTTGGTTTCATTCATAGGATACGAATCTCAGGAAGTAAAAGCGGTTCCGGCTGTACGTCCGCCGCGACTGCATATCCGATTGGTTCCTTCTTCTAATCAACTGAATGATGTAGTGGTAACCGGTTCGTTTGTTGCAAAACCGTTGAAAGAGGTACCTGTACTGACGCGTGTAATATCTCAAAAGGAGATTCAGGCACTCAATCCGATGAACGTCGAAACTTTGCTGCAATACGAACTGCCGGGTTTGCAGATTGGGTATAATTCCATGAGTCAGATGCCTGAGATATCTTATCAAGGCATGGATGGAGAGTATCTGCTGTTTTTGATAGACGGCGAACGCGTAAGTGGGGAAGGAGCCGACCATAATGTTGATTTTACCCGTTTCAATGTAGACGATATCGAACGTATAGAAGTCATTAAGGGAGCCCAGTCCACAATCTATGGTTCCAATGCATTGGGTGGAGTCATCAATATCATTACAAAGACCGCCAATCGTCCCTTTAGCGGAAATTTGAATGCACGTTATGCCGGTTCCAACGGACAGAAATATACAGCTTCTACCGGTGTGAAGAAAAATCGTCTTACTTCTTATACCAGCCTTACCTATCGTACAAAAGATACTTATGAGATAGGCGATGAGGTAGGTAAGACCACCGTAACGGAAGGAAGTGACGGTTCTTCGGCAGAGAAGCAGGCAGATGCCGGTTCCACCACGGTCTACGGATACAACATTTGGGATTTTTTGCAGAAAATAGGCTATACCTGCAATGAAAAGCTAAATGCGGATTTGAAAGGTTCGTTTTACCGCAATAAACGAGACAAGCGTGTGGGCAAGATGTATCAGGACATATTCCTTGATTATACCTTGAATGGTAAGGTTACATATCTTCCCGGAGAAAAACAGCAACTTGTAATAGGATATATTTATGATAATTATCAGAAGAACCAGGACTATTTCTTATCCGGAAAGAAAACTACGGATTACCGTAATATCAAGCAGACACCGCGTATCGATTATACCGGAACATTCGGCAAGCATACTGTCAGTGTCGGGTTCGAAGGTGACTTTGAGTACCTGAAACATTATATGCTGGAAGACAGCTCCCATGTTAACAACCAGTTGTACGCTTTCTATGCGCAGGAAGACTGGGATATCCTCGATGAGCTGAATATCGTGGCGGGAGTACGTGCCGACTATCATGAGAAATATCATTGGCATGTCACTCCGAAGGTTTCTTTACTGTGGCATTTTTGCGACCATGTCTCTTTCCGTGCCGGTTATGCACAAGGATTCCGTTCGCCTTCTCTGAAAGAACTCTACCAGGCATACGATATGGGCGGTATGGGTTGGTTCATGCTGTACGGTAATCCGGATTTGAAACCGGAAACCAGCAATCAAGTCTCTCTGTCCGGCGAGTTTACCAAGGGAGGGCTGAACATGTCGGTTTCTTTTGCCCACAACCGTTTCAGGAACAAGATAGCCTATATGTCATTGGGCGACGGTTCGAGCGACATGCAATACGTGAATGCCGATAACGCCAAAACTACGGCCTTGGAGACAATTTTGCGCTACCGTTTTGGTTTCGGGCTGATATTGACTGGTTCTTATGCTTATACGAACGATTATGAAGAGGTTGACGGACGGAATACTTCTTTGGTGCGCCCGCATACGGCAACTTTCAATGCTATGTATTCGCATAAGTTCGGAAAGATAGGTTTTAACTGTTCGCTGAACGGGCAGTGGGGGGCAAAGTTCGATACTTATACAAGAAACCAAAATGATGACGGTACTTATGCGTATGAAATAACCACTTACGATGCACGTACGATGTGTTCGTTGAATACCGGAGTTACCCTTCCGAAAGGCATATCCCTCAATCTGGGTATCGATAACCTGTTCAATTATAAAGACAAGGCTGCCGATAGTTCCCTGCAGGTTCCGCAAAAAGGAATCAGTGTAATAGGAACCGTAAATCTTAATATTGCAGATATGTTCGGGTTATAAATATTAAAATATCGATATGAAGAAAAAACAACTATTGGGGAGCGGCTGTGCGGCCGTCCTCGTGTTGCTGCTTATAGGTATCTGGAACTTATGGTTCAGTTCTACAAGAGTAGCATTTGTCAATTATCAAGTTATCAGTCTCGGACAAATATCCAAGGCTAATGATAATTCGTTTATAAAGATAGCAGAAGTCAGTACCGACGAACTGGATAAACTGACTTCCTACGACATGGTATTTATCAATGCCATGGGGATGAGAATAACGGAAGAACAGCGTGCGCAGATACAGAAGGCTGCCGATGGCGGCTTGCCCATTCTGACCACTTCCGCCACCAATCCTGCCAATGAGATAATTTCGCTGGACTCTATCCAGGCCGACACTTTGAGAAGTTATCTGGGGAATGGCGGGCGCCGTAACTACCGTAGCATGCTGAATTATGTACGTAAGCATATCGACGGTAAGCTTATTTCGGTAGACGAACCTGAAGCTGTAACAGAACGTTCCAATGATATGATATATCATGCCGACCCGAAGAAGCCGGATGATGAAGAACTCGGTTTCAATACGATAGCCGGATACAATGCTTTCCTGCAGGAAAACGGGCTGTTGCAAGAGGGAGCTCCCCGTATCATAATCACTGGTATGATGGGCGAACCGGCAGACCTTATCCGGAAACTGGAGGAGACGGGTAATGTCGTTTATCCGGTACGGAGTATGAAAGGCTTCATTGGCAGGCACCAAATTGATTCGGTATCCCCCTCGGCAGTCATCAATATGGCGCACGGGCGCATGGGAGACTATATCGTGGATTACCTGACACAACAGAATATCCCGTTGTTTACTCCGCTGAATGTAAACCGGCTCGTAGAAGAGTGGGAGAACGACAAAATGGGAATGAGCGGCGGATTTCTCTCGCAAAGTGTCGTAACCCCCGAAATAGACGGGGCTATCCGTCCTTTCGCTTTGTTCGGACATTATAGGGATGAAGAAGGATTGCAGCATGCTTTTGCCATTCCCGAGCGTTTGGAAACTTTTGTAGAGACGGTGAATAACTATATCAAGTTGCAGAACAAGCCCAACAATGAAAAGCGCGTGGCGATTTATTATTATAAAGGCCCGGGACAGAACGCAATGGCTGCTGCCGGTATGGAAGTTGCCCCTTCGCTTTACAACCTATTGCTGCATTTGAAGAAAGAAGGGTATAAGGTAGACGGCTTGCCGGCATCCTCCAAAGAACTGGAACGTATGATACAAGCACAGGGAGCTGTGTTCGGAACGTATGCGGAAGGAGCTTTCGACAACTTCATGAAGAACGGGCGTCCCGAGCTGATTACCAAAGAACAGTACGAAAGTTGGGTAAGGAAAGTACTCAGGCCGGAAAAATATGCGGAAGTCGTATCTTCCTTCGGAGAATTTCCCGGTGAGTATATGGCTACCGGCGACGGACGTCTGGGAGTTGCCCGCTTACAGTTCGGGAATGTGGTGTTGCTGCCGCAAAATGCCGCCGGAAAGGGAGACAATGCGTTTAAGATTGTTCATGGTACGGATGCCGCACCTCCTCACACTTATATTGCATCTTATTTGTGGACGCAGTTCGGTTTTAAGGCCGATGCGTTGATTCACTTCGGTACTCATGGCAGTCTGGAATTTACACCGAAAAAGCAGGTTGCTTTGAGTAGTAACGACTGGTCCGACCGGCTGGTAGGCGCTTTGCCTCATTTCTATATTTATTCGATAGGAAATGTGGGCGAAGGTATGATAGCCAAACGCAGGGCATATGCAGGCTTGCAGTCTTACCTCACCCCTCCGTTCCTCGAGAGCAGTGTCCGTGGTATCTATCGTGAACTTGTGGAGAAAATTAAGATATACAATAATGCTGTCAGTGCTTGTTCTAACGGTGCGCACGAACAGGAATCCCGGAAAGATATGCGTAGCGAAGTCGATTTGCGCCGTGCTTCTTTGGCTGTGAAGGCAGCGGCGGTGAAGCTGGGTATTCACCGCGAGCTGGAACTGGACAGCGTACTCACCGTTCCTTATACGGAAGATGAGATTTTGCGTATCGAGAACTTTGCCGAGGAACTGGCTACGGAGAAAATAACGGGACAGCTTTATACAATGGGCGTTCCTTATGAAGATGCGCGCATTAAGAGCAGCGTGTACGCCATGGCTACCGAACCGATTGCATACAGCCTGCTTGCCCTGGACAAACTCCGCAAACGCGCCGACGAAAAAACGGTGAAACACCGCGCTTTGTTCACACAACATTATCTGAATCCTGCCCGTACTTTAGTAACCCGGTTGCTGGCTAATCCGGCTTTGGGAACGGACGAGCTCATCTGCCGTGTGGCGGATATCACGCCCGACGAACTTGCCAAAGCCCGGAAGATAGAAAAATCGCGTAATGCGCCGCAGGGCATGATGGCGATGATGATGGCTGTGGGAGGCGGAGAGAAAGCCCCAATGAATAAAATGCCTTCTTCCGTAGAATATACCAAAGAAGAAATCACTTTTGCTTTGGCAGTCATGGAAGTCGAGCGCACAATTAAAAATGTCGGAGAATATAAAAAGGCACTTATAGAAAGTCCGGAAAAAGAACTGCTCAGCATGACGAATGCATTGAACGGCGGATATACCCAGCCTTCACCGGGGGGCGACCCGATAGTAAATCCCAATACCTTGCCTACCGGACGCAACCTCTATGGAATCAATGCAGAGGCTACCCCGAGCGAGGCGGCATGGGAGAAAGGCATACAGTTGGCAAATAATACAATCGAGATGTATAAACGCCGGCACAATGATAGCATTCCCCGTAAAGTAAGCTATACGCTGTGGAGCGGCGAGTTCATCGAGACGGAAGGAGCCACTATCGCCCAGATACTCTATATGCTGGGTGTGGAACCTCTGCGGGATGCTTTCGGCCGTGTTACGGATTTGAAACTCATCCCCTCGAAAGAGCTGGGACGCCCGCGTATCGATGTGGTAGTACAGACGAGCGGGCAGTTGAGGGACATTGCAGCTTCCCGCCTGTTCCTTATTAACCGAGCGGTTGAAATGGCTGCCCATGCAAAAGACGACCAGTACGAAAATCAGGTTGCTGCCGGAGTGGTCGAAGCAGAACGGGTATTGATAGAAAAAGGCCTGACTCCTAAAGACGCCAGGGAGATTTCTACGTTCCGCGTGTTCGGAGGAGCTAACGGCGGTTATGGAACCGGTATCCAGGGTATGGTGATGAGCGGTGACCGTTGGGAAAGCGAGAAAGAAATAGCAGATACCTATTTGAACAATATGGGAGCTTACTACGGCAGTGAGAAGAACTGGGAAGCCTTCCGTCAATTCGCTTTCGAAGCTGCGCTGACACGTACGGATGCGGTTATACAGCCTCGCCAAAGTAATACGTGGGGAGCATTGAGCCTCGACCACGTGTACGAGTTTATGGGCGGGCTCAACCTGGCTGTTCGTAATGTGACGGGAAAAGACCCGGATGCTTACCTGAGCGATTACCGCAATCGCAACAACTTCCGCATGCAGGAGGTCAAGGAAGCTATCGGAGTGGAGAGCCGTACGACTATCTTCAATCCTACCTATATCAAGGAGAAAATGAAAGGAGAAGCAGGTGCTGCGAATACATTTGCCGAGATTGTACAAAACACATATGGCTGGAATGTGATGAAGCCCAAAGCTATCGATAAGGAAATGTGGGATGAGATATATAATGTGTACGTAAAGGATAAGTTCGGCCTGGACTTGCATGAATATTTCGAGCAACAGAATCCGGCAGCTTTGGAGGAGATGACTGCTGTTATGCTGGAGACGGTGCGCAAGGGGATGTGGAAAGCCAGCGAGCAGCAAGTGGCCGATATAGCCAAGTTGCATACCGATTTGGTAAACAAGTACAAACCCTCCTGTTCCGGCTTTGTTTGCGACAATGCCAAGTTAAGGCAGTTCATTGCTTCGAAAACCGATGCGCAGGCAGCGGCGGAATATAAGAAAAACATTGTTCAGATACGTGAAGCTGCCGCATCCGATGACAAGAAAGGGATGGTGATGAAAAAAGAGGAGATGGCTTCTACCGCAGAAGAACAGACCAATGTACTGAGCAATACGATAGTCGGTTTGGTAGTAGTGCTTGCTATCGTCGTACTGCTGTTGCTCGTCCGTCATCGTCGTAAAAAACTACAGGAATAATGGAAACGGTTGTTTTTGTACTTATGATATTGGTTTGCTTCAACTTCATGTTGAAGCAAACTTATCGTAAATTAAGGTCGGTGCTGGTAATATCCGTCATCTGTGCCTTGTTTGTAGGGCTGATGTGGCCTTATGCTATCGAGCAGTCCAAAACCCAGATTGCCGACTGGCTGGCTAATCCTGCACTGATGCTCGATACCTCCGTTGTACTGAGCGTGGAAGTGGTTCTGCAGATGACCTTCTGCATGCTGGCTGCACATATCCAAAGTGCCGGACCTGTGAAGAAGCGCGTGCTATGGGCTTATAAGGCACTGCGCTGGTTTCCGGGTATTTTAGTTTTTCCGGTGCTGTTCTGCGGCTTGGTCGCATTGATATTCTCCTTCCCCGGGGTATCCTTTTCCCTGATTGCCTGGAGCATGGCAGCGGCGGTATTCGTATTGATACCTGCCGGGAGCTTCCTTTTGCGCTGGTTACTGCCCGAAAAAGAACTTCGGCTGGAATTGCTTTTCCTCGCCAATGCCCTGATTGCTATTTTGGGAATTATCGCTACTGTCAACGGCCGTACGGCAGTGAAAGGAATAGACGAGGTAGACTGGGGAGCGTTGGCTGGCTTGACAATCCTGCTTGTTGCCGGTGCATTGGTCGGAATGATTTTAAGAAAAGTGAAATTGAAAAGACAAACTAACTAATTAAATAAAAATTATGAATTACATTTCAGACATTCTCTATTGGATATCTACAGGGCTTCTGGTTCCTGTTATCGTATTGTTGATTATTCTTTTCGGACGTTCGGTCTTGCTCCTCGGAAACTTTTTCGGGCAATATCTGGCTATCCGTAAGACCGATGCCCTGCTGCGCAAGGAGTTGGATGCATTGACTCCTGAAACTGTTTCGGAGCTGGGCGGACACCTCTCCAAGAAGAACAACTCTTTGGTGGTTACTTACATTCACCGTATTATCGAGATGAAAGATAGTCCGGCGCACGTGCAGCGCCTGCTTGCCGATTTTGAGATAGCAGCGGATAAAGATTTGGCAATATCCAAGACTCTAACCAAAATGGGACCGATGTTGGGATTAATGGGAACGCTGATTCCAATGGGTCCGGCACTTGTAGGGCTTTCCACCGGCGACATTGCCTCGATGGCCTACAATATGCAGGTGGCATTTGCCACTACGGTTGTCGGGCTGTTCTCCAGTGCTATCGGGTTTATAACACAGCAAGTCAAGCAGCGTTGGTATTTGCAGGATATGACTAATCTCGAATTTCTCTCTGAATTGTTAAACCAAAATCAAAAAGAATAATGAAAAGGCGTTTGCTGAGAAAAGAAGAAGATAGCGACCCGATGAGTGTGGTAAGCAATCTTTTCGATGTGGCAATGGTATTTGCCGTAGCACTTATGGTTGCATTGGTGAGCCGTTACAATATGACCGAGATGTTCAGTCAGGAAGATTTCACTATGGTAAAGAATCCCGGAAAAGAGAACATGGAGATTATTACGAAAGAAGGTCAGAAAATCAATAAATATACTCCGTCGGAGAATCAGGATGCCAAAAGCGGTAAAAAAGGCAAAAAGGTAGGGATTGCTTATGAGTTGGATAACGGCGAGATTATTTATGTGCCCGAAGAGTAATTCCATTGCACCTAAAATTATTACCTTTGCTGCTCGAAATTTATAAATAACTAAGAGATGTTACAACCGGAATTGAAATTAAGACGTGATAAGATACGTGCCCTCATGGCCCAACAAGGTATCGATGCGGCACTTATTACCTGCAATGTAAACTTAATCTATACGTATGGTTGCGTAGTAAGCGGCTATTTATACCTGCCGTTGAATGCTCCTGCGCGTTTGTTCATAAAGCGCCCTAACGATATTGAGGGCGAGCATATTCATCCTATCCGTAAGCCGGAGCAAATAACCGGATTATTGAAAGAATGCGGTCTTCCTTTGCCGGTCAAGTTGATGCTGGAGGGGGATGAACTACCCTTTACGGAATATAATCGTTTGGCTGCCTGCTTTCCCGAAACAGAGGTCGTGCCTTGCGGCACTGCGTTGATTCGTCAGGCACGAAGCGTAAAAACTCCGATGGAAATCGAAATGTTCCGTCGTTCCGGAGCTGCCCATACAAAGGCATACGAACAGATTCCATCGGTTTATCAGCCGGGAATGACCGACCGTCAATTATCTGTTGAAATAGAACGGCTGATGCGTCTGGAAGGTTGTCTGGGTATTTTCCGCGTATTCGGACAGAGTATGGAAATCTTCATGGGAAGTCTTTTGGCCGGTGACAATGCAGCGGTTCCTTCTCCGTATGATTTTGCATTGGGCGGCAAAGGGCTTGATCCTTCATTGCCCGGTGGCGTGAGCGGCACTCTCCTGCAAGCGGGGCAATGTTTCATGGTGGATATGGGTGGAAACTTCTATGGTTACATGGGCGATATGAGCCGTGTGTTCTCCATTGGCAAGTTGCCGGAACAGGCCTATGCTGCACATCAGACATGTTTAGAAATACAAGAGGAGATTGTGGCAATGGCAAAACCGGGAGCTGTTTGTGAAGATATGTATAACAAGGCTATTGAAATAGTAACGAAAGCCGGTTTTGCGGATTATTTTATGGGAGTAGACCAAAAGGCAAAATTCATAGGGCATGGCATTGGTTTGGAAATAAATGAAATGCCTGTATTGGCTCCTCGTATGAAGCAGGAATTGGAACCGGGTATGGTTTTTGCTTTGGAACCCAAGATTGTTTTACCCGGTATAGGTCCTGTCGGAATTGAAAACTCATGGGCAGTAACCACCGACGGCCTTGAGAAACTGACTTTGTGCAAAGAAGAAATCATAGAATTATGATGGATAATTAGTGGTTAGCGATTAGTGATTAGGTTGGTAATTACGTCGCATGATAGTTGCTAATCGTTAACCGCTAATCACTAATCACTAACCGCTTACTTCACCCTTCTGTTTAATTGGTTATTAGCCTTGGACGGTTTTGATTTTCCGATTCTTTTTCCTGTCGGTTTGGCTTTTTTGTTCCGGTTAGGGTGCGATTGTGCGTTTTTATTCCCCTTCATAATATTCACATAGATAATAACGGGCGATAAAGTCCCAATTTTGCTGTAGTATTTCTTTGCCGTTGTCAAATGGAAATTGCACATCGGGTAATATTCCTTTGAGCATACCGTACTTTATTAAGTCGAACGGGCAGGCTCCCGGACGGCAAAAGAGTTTGTAGCCTTCGGCAGTAGCGCGTTTGGCATTGTACATCGGGTTGTGCTCTTCACAAAAATAGGCAGCTACATCGTGGGCTATTAGCATACCTTTGGCATTGGCGTATATTACGAATTCTTTCTTGTACTGTAAGTCAGGAAGTAAAGCAGAACGGGTATTTTCCCATTTTAGAACTTCAACAAAGAATTTGCAGAGTTCTTTATAGGTAGCAAAATATAGTAAAGGTTTGCCACCGCTGTATTCCAGACAATGCTCCACATCCTTGCTTAGTTTTGTTTCAGGAGTGATTTCGGGAAGAGGAACAAAGGGCATATCTAACAAATCCGGTCCCATTACCCATAAAAAAGAAGAAGTTTTTTCATTGATAGGCGCTTCTTCAAATTTTTCGTCCATCATTTTATAAGCTTCCTGAGCTAAAGCCAACAAGTCCTTATCATACGGATTTTGTAACGTATATTCATCCGGTCCATAGAGTGCAAAGTGTGATTTTAATGTCCACAGTACAAATGCTATATCTTCCGGATTGATTTCATCGGGGATGTAGCTGTCGGATAGCGGATAGAAGGGAAGGTAGGTATTATACTGTTTGTAGTATAATTCGGTGAATGTCTTCCAACCGCCGGTCTGGGCAATTGCATCCTGAAAATACATAGTGAGTGAGACTGTGGCATCTTTTTGCGCATAGTCATCTTCCTTGAATAGAGGAGATTGCTTTACTAACGATAGGATACTTGCTGAAAAATTGAGATACCATTGGTCGCCGGGTAGTACACGTGTACGTTCGTTGGCAGCCAACCATTGTTTCATGGGAATAGGAACTGGCTTCATTGCTTGTTTACTTTTAATGTATGAATAATATGTATGGACTATAATCTTTTCAGAGCCAGCTTGATAACCTGTTCTACCGGTGCATTGGCATCTTCCTTCAAAATAGCCGTCACTACTTTTTGTGAAGGAGCTTGTGCAAATCCCAGCATTGTAAGGGCGGCTACGGCTTCTTCTTGTACTTGTGCATTGGCGGCGGTAAAGGCAGGACCGGTTATGTCAACCGCTCCGGAAGCCATTCCACCGGTTTTTATTTTGTCTTTTAAATCGACTATCACACGCTGGGCTGTTTTTAAACCGATTCCTTTCACCGTTTTCAGCAAGTTGGCATTCTCCGTGCTGATAACATTTATCAATTCGGAAGGCGATAAAGCCGAAAGAATCATGCGGGCCGTATTGCCGCCGATGCCTGATACGGAAATCAGCAGAAGGAACAGCTCACGTTCTTGCTTGTCTGCAAAACCATAAAGGATATAGGCGTCTTCGCGGATAGCTTCATAGATATATAGCTTGCAGCTTTTCTTTCCTTGTATGGCAGCATATGTGTTCAGGGAAATATTTACGGCATATCCCAAACCGTTACAGTCTATAGTTGCGCTTGCCGGACTCAGCTCGGCAATTTCACCTTTAATGTATTCTATCATATAATTATTATTCCTAATTCTGCGAATGTAGGAATTATTATTGACTTTAAGAGTTTGTTTAACAATAAATGTATCATATGCAAAGGGTATTTCTGCTTTTTGCTCAAACAATCAACTTATTATGCTTGAAGCAATGATATAAATAATAAATTTTAGAAAAATGTAATGATAAGTCATCAAGGAAATATTGAGTTTACGAAAAAATATAAATCGTAGGTAATGTGGATTGTTTTTTGGAGATACTTATAAACTACTTATTGCTCATATAGGCTTATATTCGACTTGGCAGATGGAAAAATTAAATTTATATCTATGAAGAGTGTTGCTGAATAAAAAATGGGAGGTGATTATAAATAAAAGAACTATCTTTGCTCCATGAAAATCTAATTTTATGAAATACTTATTTTTTACTATACTATATATTTTGTGTGTTGTGTCAATACCTTTGTATGCATCTAATGTAGAAATTAGTTCATTATTAATGAGGTTGGATTCTTTGATTGCTCAAAAAGACGTATTTATTATAGCCAAAGAAAATAAAATTGCTCAATTACAAAAACAAAAAAAAGAGGTTAGAACATTAGAAGAACGCTATTGGCTAAATAAAACACTCTATGACGAATATTTTGTATATAATGCAGATTCTGCTATGATGTATGTAGAACAGAATCTAAATATAGCATCTGAATTAGGAAAAAACGAGTGGGTATTGGAGTGGAGGATAAAGAAATCTTTTTTATTGTCGGCAACGGGATTACTCAAAGAAGCATCAGACGAACTTCAATATGTTTCAAGTGATTTACTTTCTCAAAAGTTGAAAGTGGAATATTATGATCAAATGATGTTTTTATATTCTCATTTTGGGCAGTATTCAGGAGGGGATAATTCAGAAATGCGTGAGGGATATTATCTGAAAGAAAAATGTTATCAAGACTCTATTTATGCAACGGTAACTCCTAAAGATCCATTTTATCTGTGGTATAAAGGATGGAAATTTCGGGGTTCGGTCGGGGTGGAATCGGTAAAAGAAGAACTTTTGCAAGAGGTGACTACTTCGGCATTGGAAACTCGCCGGGATGCAATGAATGCTTATATATTGGCATGTTTGTATCTTGATGCTGGAGAAAAAGACAATTATTTAAAATTTATGATATGTTCGGGAATAGCTGATGTGCGAACTGCTAATAAGGATATTGCTTCTTTAGAGGAACTGGCAAAGGTGTTGTTTGATTTGGGAGATATAGATCGTGCTTATAACTATATAAACTATTGTTTACAAAACGCTCAGCTTTATCGGAACAGAGTACGCATGGTAAATATTGCAAAGGTGCAGGATGACATTCGCCAAGCTTATCAGGAACGCAGTCGGGAACAGAAAAGCCGTTTACATTTCTTTTTGGTAATAACTTGTGTATTATCTATTGTTTTATTGTTGGCTGTTCTTTACATTTTGAAGCAAATGAAACGTCTTTCTTATTCGCGCAGTCAATTGAATGAGGCAAATGTATTATTAAATAAACATATAGAAGAACTTTCATTGGCACATACTAAATTGGCTGAAGCAAACGAACAATTGCAGTTACTGAATGAACAATTGAAAGAAACAAATAGAAAACTCAGAGAGTCCAATTATGTAAAGGAGGAATATATCGGCTATGTTTTTGCTATTTGTTCAAATTACATCAGCAAACTCGACGAATTTCGTAAGAATATTAATCGGAAGATAAAAGCAAAACAAATAGATGATATAAAAGCTTTGACTGATACACCTATAATGGCTCAAAATGAACTGAAAGAGTTTTATCATAATTTTGATGCTATCTTCCTGCATGTTTATCCTGATTTTATAAGGGATTTTAATGCGCTATTACAACCGGATGCACAGATAGTATTGAAAGAAGGGCAACTGTTGAATACAGAACTCCGTATTTATGCATTAGTGCGATTAGGAATTAATGATAGTGTGAAGATTGCGGATTTCTTGCATTGTTCTCCACAAACTGTTTATAATAATCGATTGAAGATGCGTAACAAGGCGATTATTCCCAAAGAGGATTTTGCCAGTACAGTAATGGCATTAGGAAGGATGCGATAATGAGTGGAAAAAGCTTTCTATCTCATAGTACACGAAATATTTGATTGTCGAAATATAATAGTGTTGGCTTGGTGTACAAGAAGTTTTAATGAAGTGTTGAAAAGTAAGCCTCAATAAAGTACATATTGTATATAAAGAAACTCTTCTTATCAACTTTGTACTTGTCAATAGGAAGAGTTTTCTATTTTATAGGATTCTAACTAAACCTCAATCGGATTTTCATTGGATTTATTCAATTCCCAAACCATTTGGCAGCAAGTCTTGAACATTTATACTGGAGTTTTTTAATAAATAGTTTGAAAGTTGAGCTATAACATAAGTATTCGATTCTTATAAAAAGGAATAAACTTTCCTCTTTTCATTTTTATAGTTTACTTTATTTATATTTTTTTTGAGGCTAATTTGTTGAAAAATAATAAAATAGTAAATATATCAATTTACTTTTTGATTTTACCATTCTATACGATTCTGTAAGTTATACCTTAATTTTGCATTAAAGAAAATTGCAATAAGCAGTGTATTAACTTAATAATTTAATTTATGAAAAATAATTTTTTAAAGCAAAATCGAACAAGGAAGGTCATGTTATTCATGTGCCTATTGTTCTTGTTTTCGCTGGAGACATTTGCTCAGAACTTAACAGTGAAAGGTATTGTGAAAGATGTTTTCGGTGAAGCTGTCATTGGGGCAACTGTATTAGTAGTAAATGATGATACCTCTACTGGTACTGTTACGGATATTGATGGGAATTTTATTTTGGAAAATGTGCCCGATGGTTCTATGCTTGAGGTACGTTATATAGGATATATATCCCAAAGGCAAAAAGTCGAGGGAAATAAGTTTCTTGTTTTTTCTTTAAAAGAAGATTCCAAAACGTTGGACGAAGTAGTAGTGGTAGGTTATGGTGTACAAAAAAAATCAGTTGTAACTGCTTCCATCGCTAAGGTTGATTCCGAAACATTGACTCAGACAGCTCCCACTCGTATGGATAATGCGCTACGTGGTCTTGCTTCTGGTGTGCAGGTGATAGCAGGAGACGGTCAGCCGGGATCAGGCACTCGTGTGCGTGTGCGCGGTATCGGTACTATTAATAATTCAGATCCTCTTTATATTGTAGATGGTATGCCAATAAGCGGAGGTATTGATAACATTAATCCAGCCGATATAGAGTCTATTGAAGTTTTAAAAGATGCAGCTTCTGGTGCAGTTTATGGTGCACGTGCTGCAAACGGTGTGGTATTGGTGACTACAAAGAAAGGCAAAATGGGAAAAGCACAAGTTTCTTACAATGCATCATTCGGTTGGCAGTCTGCTTGGCGCAAGCGCGATATGTTGAATGCTACCGAGTATGCTACATTAATGAACGAGGCTTGTGCTTCCTCTGGTCGTGATGCAATGTTCGCTGATCCTGCATCATTGGGCGAGGGAACAGATTGGCAGGATGTCCTCTTTAATAATGGAGCTCCTGTACAAAACCATCAGTTAAGCTTGAGTGGAGCAACAGACCGTGTCAACTACTATTTCTCGCTAGGATATTACAATCAAGAAGGTATTATTGGTGGTGATTATGATGCATCTAATTATAATCGTTTGTCTTTCCGTAGCAATACAGAATATACAGTATTTGATGAAAGCAAAAGCCGTAATTGGCTGAAATCATTGAAATTTACGTTGAATGCTTCTTATTCTCGTATTAATAGTCGTGGTATTACTGCGGGTTCGTTGACCGGTTCTGTATTGGGTGATGCATTGTTTATGGATCCTACTATGCCAGTTTATGCAGAAAGTGAAGACCAATTACAATCTTATGACCGTAACAAGTACGGTGAGCCTATTTATGATAAAAAGAGTGGGAAGTTGCTTGCAATGCCAAGTTCGGACTTTAATGAATTGGCCAATCCGTTGGCACGTTTGTCTAGAAATCAAAACGGTAAAAATAATTCAGACAAGATAATTGCCAATATGGCTTTGGATTTTAATGTTTGGGATAATTTGCATTATAAGTTCTCATGGGGTTCCGATTTAGCTTTCTGGGGATATGATAACTGGTGGGAGCCTGCTTATCTGAACAAGAATGCAACAACCGATAATTCAGGGGTAAGTTCACAAATGAACCGTGGTTATAATTGGCAGATTGAAAACGTTTTGACATATGATAAGAGCTTTGGACAACACTCTTTTAATGTTGTATTGGGACAATCGGCTTCTCGATATACTAGTCGTGCTTTGAATGGAACACGCTACGATTTACCTGCGTACTTGGATGACAAGGCTAATATAGATTTTGCGACAGGATTGGCTTCAGATGGAAAACAAACCAATAGCGGTGGTTTAGGAGACCCGAATTCACTTGCTTCTTATTTTGGCCGTTTGAGTTATAACTATGCAGAACGTTATATGTTACAATTTACAGTGCGACGTGATGGTTCTTCCCGTTTCGGTTCGAACAACAAATGGGGAACATTCCCTTCTGTGTCATTAGGTTGGAATATTACTAACGAATCATTCTTGGAAAAACGTCCAGATTGGTGGACAAATACTAAAGTGCGCCTGAGTTGGGGTAAGAACGGTAATGAAAATATCGGTAATTTCCGTTATACGGCTAATGTGGCTACAGGCAATAACTACCCTTTTGGTGCAAACGGTAATTCAGTTCTCATTATGGGATCCAAACCGACTGGTACTCCTAATGCAGATTTGAAATGGGAAGAATCGGAACAGTTTGATGCAGGTTTGGATTTCGGATTTTTCAATAATTCGCTTACGTTTACAGTAGATTATTTCTATAAGAAGACAAACGGTATGCTGAAAGAAATGGCTATTCCGTCTTATTTAGGAGAATCCAAGCCTTGGGGTAATGTGGGTACAATGAAGAACTCGGGAGTGGAATTGGAACTGGGTTATAAAATAAATAGAGGCGATTTTGATTTTGGTACGAATCTGAATGTTTCTTATATTAAGAATGAATTGGTAGACTTAGGTAATGCGGATGGTTTCGAATCGAAAGACAATGTACATCAGATAGGTAATGTAAGTCGTGCAGAGAATGGGCAACCTTATCCATTCTTTTACGGATGGAGTACGAACGGAATTTTGCAAAATGAATCAGAGGCCGATGCTTATAATAAACAATATGGACAGTCTGCTGTACCGGGTGATGTTCGCTTTGTTGATTATAACAGAGATGGTGCCTTAACAGATGATGATATGCATAATATTGGTAATGGTTATCCGAAAGTAACATTCGGCTGGAATTTCAATGCATCCTATAAGAATTTTGATTTTAGCATGCTGATTTCCGGTGCATTTGGAGGAAAAATAGCTGATGTGACTCGTCGTTTGGACTGTGATTATGTGAATTTACCTGCAGAATTTATGGATCGTTGGCATGGTGAAGGTACTAGTAACAAGATACCACGCTTTACTTTTCCAGGTAAAGACTCAAACCGGAATTGGGGACGTTTCTCGGACTTGTACATCCATAATGGCGACTATGCAAGAATCAAGAATATTCAGTTAGGCTATACATTGCCAGCTACATTAACCCGTAAGTTCTTTGTATCAAGACTACGTTTGTATGTATCTGCTGAAAACCTCTTTACTTTTACAGGTTATAAAGGGCTTGATCCTGAATTGGCGAATGATGCAGCACCAGGTATCGACCGTGGTTATTATCCGCAAGCACGTACTTACACTGTTGGATTCAATCTTAATTTCTAATGGATAAAATAAAGGAAATATGAAAAATATTAAATTATATAGCATGGCAATAGCCGCTTCTATGGCATTAGGATTAACCTCTTGCGGTGAAGATTTTTTGAGTGAAGAACCATCAAGCAAACTTCCTTTGGATGGGTATTATAATTCAGAATCACGTGTGCTGGAAGCAGCTGTAGCAAGTTATGACCCTTTACATTGGTTCGATTACTTTTCTGGTTATGCACCATTGAACCTGGTATGGGATTCCATGGGTGATGATTTCTATGTGGGAGGTAGTTCTACAACCGATCAAAGCCAGATTCACTTGATATCACAATATAAGTCCGAATCTCGGAATAGTATTGAAGGTGCGTGGACAGCAGCCTATTCGGGTATTAATCGTTCTATTCGTTTAATTGATGATGCTACGGCATTGGAAAGTTTAGAGGAAAATACTCGTCAATCATTTATTGACGAAGGGCGTACACTTCGTGCTTGGTATTACCTGATGCTGTGGAAAACTTGGGGTAATGTTCCTTTTTATATGGAGAATTTGACTTTCCCTTATATTGCAAAGCAATTAAAGGCTGATGACATTTATGCCAATATTATAGTGGATTTGGAGGAAGTTTTGGAAAACAAATCTTTACCTATGAAACGCCCGGATGAATGGGCAGGACGTATGACGTGGGCCGCAGCTGCAATGATCTATGCAGATTATGTTATGTATCAAAAAGATGAAGCTCGCTATGGTAAAGCATTGGGGTATATGAAAGATATTATTATTTCCAATCAATATGACCTGGTAGCAGGCGCGGATTACGATCACTTGTTTGATTATGCGCATGAATGGAATAAGGAGATAATTATGGATGTGAACTACCAATGCAAAGGTGGTACTCGTGATTGGGGAAGTGCTAATGCTCCTGGTGGAACAGTGCTTCCTGCTATGATTGGCGTTGATGGTTTGTCTTATAATGGTGCTTCTGGTGATTTTATTGGCGGATGGGGGTTTGGAACCGTATCGAAAGAAGTATATGATGCTTTTGAAGAGGGTGATTTACGCCGTGATATAGCTTTACTGAATATGGATAAGTATATGGAGGACAAGTGGAATAATGAAGGTATTCGAGTTACCTATAACGGTCGTTATCAGAATACTGGTATTTTCCTTCGCAAATATTTGGGGCGCCCTGGGGGAACAGAAGGAGCAATTGCTTCCAGTGACTTGAATTGGGAAAACAATCTTCACCTCTATCGGTATGCTGAAACCTTGTTGAATGCCGCAGAATTGGCATTGGCTGTTGGGGATGGTTCCGCACAAGGCTATTTCGATCAGGTTCGTAGCCGTGCAGGCTTGGAATCCAAACCGGTAAGTGTAGATAACATTTTGGCAGAACGCCGCGTAGAGTTTGTTGGTGAAGGTAAACGTTATTTTGATCTCGTTCGTACAGGAAAAGCTGCTTCCGTATTGAAAACCGGAGGTGGTGTAGTTTTACAAACCAAACGTACGTTGGAAGAGGATGGAACATTCAAAGGTACCTGTACATGGGGAGGGCAGGCTATTCCAGAGCGTCAGGATTGGGAAGAAAGTAAAAAGTATCTGCCTATTCCTCAAAGCGAGATTGAAGCAGCTCAAGGTACTATTATACAGAATCCATATTAATTGGACGGATATTATAAATGTTTAAATAAAAACGTATAGGGGGATTCTATCAGATTAGGTAAGAAGATTGGTATTAGATTAGATAGAATTCCCTCTTTTTTTAATGCAGCAATGAAACGACAATTGAGATTTATTTTAGCGGGGATATTGATGTTTTCTTCTCTTATTGCTTGTAATGGAGGAGGAAATGTAAATGATCCTATGGAAGAACAGGTAGAGAAGTTATTGGGACAAATGACGCTCCGGGAGAAAATAGGACAAATGCATCAAGTGAGTCCGGGAAACATTAATGAAGTGATGACGCAACTGGAAAATGGAGAAATAGGTTCGATGCTGAATGTAACTAACCCTGATATGGTGAATCAGATACAGGAAATTGCTATGAAGAAATCACGATTGGGAATTCCTGTCCTAATGTCACGTGATGTGATTCATGGATATAAGACAATCTTTCCTATTCCATTGGGGCAGGCAGCGACTTTTAATCCGTTGATTGTAGAAGAAGGTGCTCGTGTAGCGGCTGTAGAGGCATCTGCTGATGGTATTCGTTGGACATTTGCTCCGATGATTGATGTTTCACGCGATGCTCGCTGGGGACGTATGGCAGAAAGCTACGGTGAAGATTCTTATTTGAATGCAGTTATGGGGGTAGCTGCGGTGAAAGGTTTTCAGGGAGATTCATTGAACAGACCGACATCGATTGCTGCTTGTGCAAAACATTTTGTGGGCTATGGAGCAGCTGAGGCAGGTAAGGACTATAATTCTACTTTCATTACGGAACGTATGTTGCGAAATACCTATCTTCCTCCTTTTGAAGCAGTGGCTAAGGCAGGATGTGCAACTTTTATGACTTCATTCAATGACAATGATGGTATACCTTCTACAGGAAACAGTTTTATTCTGAAAGATGTGCTTCGTAAAGAATGGAAGTACGATGGTATGGTGGTAACGGACTGGGCATCAGCAACAGAGATGGTGGCACATGGATTCTGTAAAGATCGTAAGGAGGCTGCAGAAAAGGCTGTGAATGCGGGTGTCGATATGGAGATGGTAAGTGGTTCTTTCATCGAACATTTAGAGTCGTTGGTAAAAGAAGGAAAGGTTTCTGAAACAAATGTTGATGAGGCTGTTCGCAACATCTTGCGTTTGAAATTCCGTTTAGGATTGTTTGAAAATCCATATGTATCGACTGCACAATCTGTAAAGTACGCACCGGAGCATTTGGCTAAGGCGAAAGTAGCAGCGGAACAATCTGTCATCTTATTGAAGAATATTGAGGAAGTATTGCCATTAGGTAAAAGGGTTCATACTATTGCAGTAGTAGGTCCTATGGCTGATGCGCCTCACGATCAGTTGGGTACATGGGTGTTTGATGGTGAAAAAACGCATACGCAGACTCCATTGAAAGCTTTGCGTGAAATGTATGGCAGCGAAGTTCGAATTATTTACGAACAAGGGCTGGCTTATAGCCGTGACAAGCGTACAGATGGTATTGCAAAAGCCGTAGCAGCTGCCCGTCAGGCAGATGTTGTATTGGCATTCGTAGGTGAAGAAGCAATTCTTTCTGGAGAAGCGCATTCATTGGCAGATCTGGATTTGCGTGGTGCTCAGAAGCAATTAATCGATGCGTTATCCAAAATAGATAAACCGTTGGTGACAGTTATTATGGCGGGCAGGCCATTGACAATTGCCGAGGAAGTGGAGAAATCGGATGCTGTGCTCTATTCGTTCCATCCGGGAACAATGGGTGGTCCGGCATTGGCGGATATTCTGTTTGGTAAAGTAGTGCCGAGCGGAAAGACGCCTGTCACTTTTCCAAAGATGGTAGGACAATTGCCTATATATTATGCGCACAACCATACGGGACGTGCACCAAGTGGAAAAGAAACCTTGATAGACGATATTCCGTTAGAGGCCGGACAAACATCCTTGGGGTGTTCCTCTTTCTATATGGATGCCGGATTCGGACCTCTGTTTCCTTTCGGTTACGGATTGTCTTACACTACATTTGCGTACGACAAATTGCACTTATCCGCTGATACACTGAGAATGAACGAAATATTAACAATTACTGCGAATTTAACAAACACCGGAAAATATGCCGGAACAGAAGTCGTTCAATTATATGTTCGTGATAAGGTCGGTTCCGTCACTCGTCCAGTGAAAGAATTGAAAGGTTTCCAACGTATTGCTTTGCAGCCGGGTGAAACAAAAACCGTTACGTTTGAACTACCTATAAGTGATTTGGCTTTTTGGAATATAGATATGAAAAAAGTAGTGGAGCCGGGAGAGTTTACCTTGTGGATCGGAACTAATAGTAGTGATGGACTTTCTGCTGATTTTGAAGTGTTAAATTAATTTAGATAAGTATGAAATATTATATATTCTCAGTATTATTTGCAATAGGTACACTATTTTCCTGCCAGTCTCGAAATGTACAAACAGAAAATGAAACACCCATTTCCGAAGCTTTTGTACGTGTGTCTGGGCAAGATTTAATTCAGCCGGATGGTAATAAGCTTTTTATCAAGGGAACAAATTTAGGAAATTGGCTTAATCCAGAAGGATATATGTTTGGATTTAATAAGACTAATTCTGGTCATTTTATCAATGAAATGTTTTGTCAAATGGTAGGGCCGGATTTTACAGCGGAATTTTGGAAACGTTTCAAGGACAACTACATAACCCGCAAGGACGTGGAGTTTATTGCAGCTACGGGTGCGAATACTATTCGGTTGCCTTTCCATTATAAACTCTTCACGGATGAAGACTATATGGGACTGAAAAGTAATCAAGACGGGTTTGCGAGGATAGATAGTGTAGTAACTTGGTGTCGTGACAATGGTTTGTATCTCATCTTGGATATGCATGATGCGCCGGGTGGACAGACAGGAGATAATATTGACGACAGTTACGGGTATCCTTGGTTGTTTGACAGTGAAGAAAGTCAGTTATTGTTCTGTGATATCTGGCGTAAAATAGCTGATTACTATAAGAATGAAACAGTTATTTTAGGCTATGAACTGATAAACGAACCGATTGCTCCCTATTTTGAGAACATGGAAGAATTGAACAGTAAATTGGAAACCGTACATAAACGTGCTGTAAAAGCTATTCGTGAGGTAGACAATAATCACATTATCTTGCTGGGAGGAGCACAATGGAATGGTAATTTTAAGCTTTTTACGGATTCCAAGTATGATGACAAACTGATGTATACTTGTCATCGATATGGCGGGGAGCCGACTCGGGAAGCGATTCAAGAAATCATACATTTCCGTGATAGTGTAAATCTGCCGATGTACATGGGAGAAATTGGGCACAACACAGATGAATGGCAAACAGCTTTTTGTAAAGTTTTGGAAGAAAACAATATCGGTTATACGTTTTGGCCCTATAAGAAAATAGAGAAATCCTGTTTTATGGGCATCCGAGAGCCTGAAAACTGGGAACAGGTGATAGCCTTTTCGGAAACACCGAGAAGTACTTATAAAGAAATACGCGATGCACGTCCGGTTCAGGATATAGTCCGTAAAGCGATGAATGATTTTATAGAAAATAGTAAATGTGAGAACAACATACCCCAAACCGGATATATTCGTTCTTTAGGGTTGGATGTTGTTGATATTTCAAATAAAGAATAATATGTTATGAAGAAGATAATTGTAACGGGAATCTTTTCGGTTGTATTTACTGGTAGCGCGTTGGCGCAGTCTTTTCCTGTCTATTTGGATGAGACAAAACTTATAGAAGAAAGAATAGAGGATGTGTTGGATCGTATGTCATTGGAAGAAAAAGTGGCAATGACTCATGCGCAGTCTAAATTCAGTTCACCCGGGGTTGCCCGTTTAGGTATCCCTGAAGTATGGATGACAGACGGACCTCATGGTATTCGTCCTGAAGTCTTGTGGGATGAATGGAATCAGGCGGGTTGGACTAATGACTCATGTGTGGCATTTCCTGCACTTACTTGTTTAGCTGCTACCTGGAATCCTGAAGTTTCTTTGTTATATGGAAAGAGTATTGGTGAAGAAGCACGCTATCGTAATAAAACCGTACTGTTGGGACCTGGAATCAATATTTACCGTACCCCACTTAATGGACGTAACTTTGAGTACATGGGTGAAGATCCTTATTTGGCAGGAAAAATGGTAGTGCCTTACGTGCAAGGTGTACAGCAGAATGGAGTAGCAGCATGTGTGAAACATTATGCGTTAAACAATCAGGAGGTCAACCGAAATACAACCAATGCGATAGTTGATGACCGTGCTTTGTATGAGATTTATCTACCTGCATTTAAGGCTGCAGTACAGGAGGGAAAGGCATGGGCTATTATGGGATCTTATAATTTATATAAGGGACAACATGCATGTCATAACCAGTACTTGTTAAATGATATTCTGAAAGGCGAGTGGGAATTTGATGGTGTAGTGGTTTCGGATTGGGGAGGTGTGCATAACACGGAAGAGGCTATTCACAATGGATTGGATCTGGAGTTCGGAAGTTGGACAAATGGTCTTTCAAATGGAGCAAGTAATGCATATGATAATTATTATTTGGCACAACCCTATTTGAAGTTGATAAAAGAAGGAAAAGTGGGTACCAAGGAGCTGGACGATAAAGTGCGCCGCATCCTTCGCTTGATTTATCGTACCACAATGAATCGTAACCGTCCCTACGGTGCATTATGTTCCGAGGCACATTTTGCAGCAGCCCGTCACATTGCTGAAGAAGGTATTGTATTGTTACAGAATAGGAATAATACGCTGCCTATAGATTTGAACAAAGTGAAAAAAATAGCTGTCATCGGTGAAAATGCACTCAAAATGATGACCGTTGGAGGAGGTAGTTCTTCATTAAAGGTAAAATATGAACTTTCCCCTTTGGATGGTATCAGAAATAGAGTAGGGGATAAGGCTGAAGTTGTATATGCTCGCGGATATGTAGGTGATCCTTCAGGGGAATACAATGGTGTCAAATCCGGTCAGAATCTGGAGGATAACCGTTCGCCGGAGGAATTAATGGCCGAAGCTGTACAGGTGGCTAAAGAAGCTGATTATGTCATTTTTATCGGCGGATTAAACAAGAGCACATATCAGGATTGTGAGGATGCAGATCGTAAGGAGTTAGGCTTACCGTACGGACAAGATGCTGTGATTTCGGCTTTGGCACATGTGAATAGGAATCTTGTTGTTGTCAATATTTCGGGCAATGCCGTAGCCATGCCTTGGGTTAAGGAAGTACCGTCTATAGTTCAGGCTTGGTTTTTAGGTACGGAAGCCGGTAATGCTATTGCTTCAATTTTGATGGGTGATGTCAATCCTTCAGGAAAGCTGCCCTTTACTTTCCCGGTTTCATTGGCTGATGTGGGTGCACATAAATTGGGTGAATATCCTGGAATTCCCAGAAATGACGGAAGTAATATTGTAGATGAAAAATACAATGAAAGTATTTTTGTTGGTTATAGGTGGACTGATAAAGAAAAGATAACTCCTCTGTTTCCCTTTGGGCATGGTTTGAGTTATACTTCTTATAAATATGGCAAAGCTGTAATAGATAAGAATATAATGGGGGATGATGAAGTACTTACTGTCACTGTTCCTATTACCAATATAGGTATGCGTGCAGGTTCGGAAATCGTTCAGATGTATATCAGTGACTTGAAATCGTCATTACCTCGTCCGGTGAAAGAATTGAAAGGATTCAGCAAGGTAAGTTTAGAACCGGGAGAGACTAAAAAAGTGACGTTTACCATTAATAAAGAGGCATTGAGCTTCTTTGACGATGTACGGCACGAATGGATTGCGGAACCTGGAATATTTAAGGCAATCATAGCAGCTTCTGCAACCGATATACGTTCTTCTGTGATTTTTGAATACAAATAGCCAAAAGTTATCGTGATATAAAATATCCAATTGCCCGTCATTGATAAAATTCATATCAATGATGGGCTTTTTCATAAATAAAGAACTTCTTATTTTGAATTGAAAGTTTTATTATTGACCGTTATTTTTTATTTTCGAATAGCTCTTTAGTCTCTAAAAAAAGAAAAACTCTGTGAAACTTGAGGGCTTCTATAGTTAAGTTATAAATTAAAATGCTTACTTTTGCGCTCATAAAATAGAAAGTTGATAACTAAAACCGATAAAAAGATGAAAAAAGTAAGAGCAGCCATCGTGGGTTATGGCAATATCGGACATTTTGTACTTGAGGCATTACAGGCAGCTCCCGATTTCGAAATCGCAGGAGTAGTACGTCGTGCAGGGGCAGAGAACCGTCCTGCAGAATTGAGTGAATATTCCGTAGTGAAAGATATCAAAGAGTTGAAGGATGTGGATGTGGCCATCCTTTGTACTCCTACGCGTAGCGTTGAGAAATATGCTAAAGAGATATTGGCACTTGGCATCCATACAGTGGACAGCTTCGATATTCATACCGGCATTCCGGCATTGCGCCGTACACTGGATGCTGAGGCAAAAGCACATAATACTGTTTCTATTATTTCTGCCGGTTGGGATCCGGGAAGCGATTCTGTTGTGCGTACTTTGCTGGAGGCTATTGCGCCGAAGGGAATTACCTATACCAACTTCGGTCCGGGTATGAGTATGGGACATACGGTGGCAGTAAAGGCTATCGAGGGTGTAAAAGCCGCTCTTTCAATGACGATTCCTACCGGTACGGGCATACATCGCCGTATGGTCTACATCGAACTGAACGATGGTTACGAATTTGACAAAGTAGCTGCCGCCATCAAAGCCGATCCGTATTTCGTAAATGACGAAACGCATGTGAAACTTGTTCCGAGCGTAGATGCACTGCTTGATATGGGACACGGTGTAAACCTGACCCGTAAGGGTGTTTCCGGAAAAACACAGAACCAACTGTTCGAATTCAACATGCGCATCAATAACCCGGCGCTTACTGCGCAAGTGCTGGTATGTGTGGCACGTGCTGCAATGCGTCAGCAACCGGGTTGCTATACAATGGTTGAGATTCCGGTTATCGACCTTCTGCCGGGCGACCGTGAAGAGTGGATTGCACACCTGGTATAAAAATATAAAAAAACAGATGGTGCGTTTATATGGAATGCACCATCTGTTACTACTGAACACATCGTCTGTTATAGTCAAACAGACGATGTGTTTTTTATATCCTAACCATCAGAAGAAGAATCTGAGCACATCATTGAAGTTAGCCCAAATCAGCAAGCCGAACAATAGGAACATACCTACCATTTGAGCACGCTCCATAAACTTATCGCTGGGTTTGCGACGTGCTACAATCTCGTAGATGAGGAACAGGACATGTCCGCCGTCCAATGCCGGAATAGGCAGAATGTTCATGAAAGCAAGAATGATTGAAAGGAATGCCGTCATGTACCAGAACTGATACCAGTCCCATGTTGCAGGGAAGATGCTGCCGATTGTTCCGAAACCGCCAAGCTGTTTGGCACCCTCTTTAGAGAAAAGATACTTCATCTGGCTGACATAACCTTTCAGCGTATTTACTCCCAGGGTAACCCCGGCCGGGATAGATGCGAAGAAACTATATTCTTTCTTGACAACGGGCAACAGCTTGTTTGTCTGCAGGGATGCAGCGACACCGATTTGATATAAAGAATCTGTAGTCAGCTTTACGGTATCCGCTACCCCCGCTCTGACGTAAGTCAGGGTGAGAAGACGGCTGGTACTGTCGTTAGCTGCTTTTTGGCGATTCAGCATTTCTTCCTTAAAGTCGAAGTAAGCGATGTTACGTCCATCCAATTGAGTGATGCTGTCACCCGGTTGTAATCCGGCAAGTGCGGCAGGTTGTCCCGGCATAATGCTGTCGATGACAAACGGATAGCGGAATGAGGCGAAACGGACACTGTCGGCAAGCAGGCGTTCCATCATATCTTCGGGGATGTACACGGATACTTCCTGCCCGTTACGCAATACGCTGACCTGACGTGCATCGACGATGCTTGTCAGCATGTCGCCACCATAGCGTTCAAAAGGTACGCCGTCGGCGGATACCAATATATCGCCGTCACGGAAACCGATTGCTTTAGCCGTTTCATTAAAGTCCATACCCAGCGGGGCTTTCTGCAAAGGTACATATTCATCTCCCCACGCAAAGAGTATCATGGAGTAGATGAACAATGCCAACAGGAAATTGAACAGTACGCCGCCTATCATAATCAGCAGACGCTGCCATGCCGGTTTGGCACGGAACTCCCACGGTTGCGTGGGCTGTTTCATCTGCTCGGTATCCATAGACTCGTCTATCATACCTGCAATTTTGACGTACCCGCCTAAAGGCAACCAGCCGATACCATATTCCGTTTCACTGTTTTTCGGTTTGAATTTGAACAAGGTGAACCACGGGTCAAAGAACAAACAGAATTTTTCCACTCGTGTCTTAAATAAACGAGCGAAGAGGAAGTGCCCGCCTTCATGGATTATTACGAGCAATGAAAGGCTCATTATAAGTTGCAGGGCACGGATCAAGAATGTTTCCATCTAATTATTTACTATTTTATTATTTGCAATTTAATTTTTAACTATCAATTCTTTTGCTATTCGTCTGGCTTCTGCGTCAGTTGCCACATAGTCTTCGTAAGCAGGTTTTTGTATAAAGGATACGCGTGCCATTGTCTTTTCGATTACGTCGCTCATGCCGAGGAATGATATTTCGTCCCGTAGGAAAGCGGCTACCACCACCTCATTGGCTGCATTGACGATACATGGCATGTTTCCTGCACGGTGCAGCGCTTCGTATGCCAGCGCCAGGTTGCGGAAACGTTTCGTATCCGGCTGCTCGAATGTCAGGTCCGTGCACAATTTGAAGTCCAGCCGGGGGAAAGACGCTTTCAGGCGTTCCGGATAGGAGAATGCGTACTGAATGGGCAGGCGCATATCCGGCATTCCCAACTGCGCTTTCACTGCTCCGTCCTCAAACTGCACCATTGAGTGAATGACGGATTGCGGATGTACCACTACTTCTATCTGGTCGGGGCGTACACCGAATAGCCATTTTGCTTCAATCACTTCAAACCCCTTGTTCATCATGGAAGCGGAGTCTATTGTAATTTTGGCTCCCATGTCCCAATTGGGGTGCTTCAAAGCCTGTGCCTTGGTTACGGTGGCAAGCTGCTCCATTGTACAGGTACGGAACGGGCCGCCGGAAGCTGTCAGTATAACTTTCTCGACAGGGTTACCCATTTCTCCGGCTAAACACTGGAATACGGCAGAATGTTCGGAGTCTACCGGCAAGATGGGAGTACCGCTGAAACGTGCCAGGTCGTTGATAAGCTCGCCCGCCACGACTAATGTTTCTTTGTTGGCGAGGGCTATCGTCTTGCGTGCACGGATTGCGTTCATAGTCGGTTTCAGCCCGGCATAGCCTACCATAGCTGTCAGTACCATATCGATAGGTTTTTCCGCCACAATCTGGCATAAGGCCTCTTCGCCGGCATACACTTTGATGGGTAGGTCGGCAAGTGCGTCTTTCAGTTGTTGATATTTCGTTTCGTTTGCTATTACCACTGCTTCAGGCTTGAACTTGCGTGCCTGGGCAATCAAATCCTCCACCCGGTTGTTGGCTGTCAGTACATAGGCTTCGTATCGGTCGGGATGTTCCTCTATGACCTGTAATGCCTGTGTACCGATAGAGCCGGTAGAGCCAAGTATGGCAATTTGTTTCTTCATCAGTCTTATAATTTATGCTTTCAGGTTTATATCTTATACTTAATGCTTTATACTTTATACTTTTAAAATACGATATAGAGTTCCGGGTTTACCGCCCTTCCTTTGTGCCACAGTTCGAAGTGCAGGTGCGGTCCGGTAGTCAGTTGTCCGCTGTTGCCTACCAGGGCAATGGCTTCTCCGCCTTTTACGGTGTCGCCTTCGCGTTTCAACAAAGAGCCGCAATGCTTGTAGACGGATACGAAATCCTGGTTATGCTGTACCTCTATCAAATAGCCGGTTTCGGCTGTATAGGTACTCAGAATGACCGTTCCGTCCAGGGTTGCCAATACGCTTTCTCCCGGATTGGCGGCTATATCCGTTCCGAAGTGCCTCTTTTCGGCATTGAAAGGAGATGAAATCATGCCGCGGGTGGGGCGGTAGAATATCAGTCCGTCTACTTCGGGGCGTGAGGCGATGCTCGTCAGGTTGTATTTCTCCGTTTCCTCGTACTGTTTACGGAATTCAGCCTCGCGTTGCGTTCGTTCCATAAGCGAATCTTCCCGTACGGTAGTCAGGGAGTCGATGGAATGGATGGTGTCGGTTTTGATTTTACCCAGAAAGATGTCCTGGATATTCATTATGTACAGATTCTGCCTGTCTACGAGTTGCTGGAGTGAGTCTACACGCAGGGCATTCTCCACGACCTGCGCACGAATTTCACTGTTCATGTATCCGGGCAGATAATTGCGCAACGGGGTAAAGGCAACAATCAGGGAGGCAATCAGAAAGAGTACCGTCAGTACGGAAAGCAATACGGAGATTCCGTTCAGTTTGGACACACGTAAGGTGACAATATCCTCAAGGGTATTCTCGTTCGTAATGGTCAGTCTGTATTTGAACTTGATATTACTCCAAAAGGCTTTTCTTCTTTTTTTCTTCTTATTTGCTGCCACTTATAAACTTTCTATTTATAATTTGAACTTTGCGTTTCGCGCCTTATTCACGCTTCTTCCGTATCGTCTAAAGCAAGTAATCCTTCCGGCAGGTCCACCGTGATAACCTTATGCTTCTGGTCGATGTCCATAATGAAATCTTCCTGTGCCGGAATCAGCAATTCTTCTCCTTTATAATCTACCACGAACAGAGTGTTGATGGTAGAGGTGTCCACATCCGTCACTTCACCCAGTTGGCCGTGGTGTACTTCTTCCATACGGAAACCAACGAAGAAATCCCAACTGAGTTCTCCCGGTCCGGCTCCCTCGGCATGCTTCACGGGAAAATAAACCTCAATGTTGGTAAACATCCGTGCGCGTTCTGCCGTATCCACTCCTTCGAGTTTGACGAGAGCCGTAGCGTCTGAGCGGAAACGATATTCTTCGATAAAGAACGGTACGAATATACCGTCCAACAAGCAGATGAGATATTCGGCCTCTACACGGTCGAAAATATCATCCGTAAAGGTGAATGACAATTCTCCGTGAATGCCATGAGGTTTGTTGAATATACCTATTTTATATACTTCTTCTTTTCGTATCATATCGTTTTATCGCCTTGTCTGTTGCTTGTCACTTCCTTATATTCTCGTTATTCTTGCTCCGATCGCATTCAGCCGTCCTTCTATATTCTGATACCCCCGGTCTATCTGCTCGATGTTATGAATACGGCTGATGCCGTCGGCGCTCATGGCGGCTATCAGCAGAGCAATACCGGCACGGATATCCGGGGACGTCATATTGCCGCCACGCAGTTTGAAACCGTGATTATGTCCGATTACTACGGCGCGGTGCGGGTCGCACAGAATGATTTGCGCTCCCATGTCTATCAGTTTGTCCACGAAGAAGAGGCGGCTTTCAAACATCTTCTGATGAATCAGCACGCTGCCTTTCGCCTGTGTGGCAACTACCAGCAGTACGCTCAGCAAGTCCGGCGTCAGTCCGGGCCAGGGCGCATCGGCTATTGTCATGATAGAACCGTCAATGAAGGATTCTATCTGATAAGTATCCTGGGCAGGCACATAAATATCATCGCCCCGTTGTTCCATTTTGATGCCCAAACGCCGGAAGCTGTCGGGGATGATACCTAAGTTTTCGTGCGAAACGTTCTTGATGGTCAGCTCGCTTTTCGTCATGGCTGCCATGCCGATGAAGCTTCCCACTTCAATCATGTCCGGAAGAACGGTATGCTCTGTTCCGTGCAGTTCGTCCACTCCCTCGATGGTGAGCAGATTGGAAGCGATACCTTCTATCTTTGCACCCATGCGGTTCAGCATCCGGCATAGCTGTTGTATGTAAGGCTCGCAGGCGGCATTGTAAATGGTTGTTTTACCTTTGGCCAATACTGCTGCCATTACGATATTGGCAGTGCCCGTTACAGATGCTTCGTCCAGCAACATATAGCTGCCTTGCAATTGCCGGGCGGATATTTCGTAAACTTCCCGTCTTTCATTGTAAACGAATTCGGCACCTAAATTCCGTATGCCGATGAAATGGGTGTCCAAACGGCGGCGGCCTATCTTGTCTCCGCCCGGTTTGGAAATCATAGCCTTGCCAAAGCGTGCCACCATCGGTCCTACGAGCATGACCGAACCGCGCAGGCTGGAACACCTTTTCAGGAATTCATCGCTCTCCATATAGGCAAAATCAACATTGGCTGCTTGAAAGCTATATGTATCGATGCCTTTTTTCGATACGTTCACTCCCATATCCCGCATCAACTGAATCAGGTTGTTCACATCCAGGATGTCCGGTATGTTGTGCACCGTCACCTCTTCGGCTGTGAGCAGGGTGGCGCAGATAATCTGCAGCACCTCGTTCTTCGCTCCTTGAGGATAAATGTCTCCGGAAAGGCTGTGGCCGCCTTCTATTACAAATGAAGCCATGAAATAGTGGTTAGTAGTTAGTGATTAGCGATTAACGGTTAGTGATTAGGGTAGCGTGGTGATGTCCTATGATATTAACCGTTAATCGCTAATCACTAACCGCTATTTTAGTATTTTCTTTTATTATTTCTGTTGTTGTTTCTGTTGTTCTGGTTATTCATCTTCGGACGATAATTCTGTTCGATCCGTTCGGCCATAAGGCGGAGAAGGCTGTCGGTCATCTGCAGTTTGCCGCCGGACAGTTCTGCAAGGTCGTCCGCTATTTTGCGGTCGTCGACAGTATCTTTATTCCAGGACATATAGTCTTTCTTCATGTGGTTGCATATCAGTGCAACGAGGTTCTGCTTCTCGTCACCTTCGGGAAAGTCGATGGCTTTCTTAATCAGCACTTCCAGGGTACGGCCGTAGTGGCGGTAACGTATTTTGGTGCTGGGATAAGGGACGGTTTCCGGTTTGGTTATCAGGTTGTCTTTGCGGATAACTTCGTATGGATAGTCGATGTCCAGCTTGAAGTCCGCCATGATGGCAAGATGATCCCACAGCTTGTGCTTGAAATCGGGTATGTCGCGAAGGTGGGGAAACATGTTTCCCATGATGTTGATAATGGTATTTGCACAACGCTGGCGCTCGGAGCGGTCTTCGATTGTCAGTGCATGGTCTACCATATTCTGGATGCTGCGCCCGTATTCGGGCAAAGGCATCCGCTTTTGTTGAGTATTATATTGCATATCCTTTAGAATTAGCGGTTAATGATTAGTGGTTAGTGATTAGCAGTTAGTGATTAGTGGTTAATGCTATACGGTCCAATTGCGCAGCCCGCTAATCGCTAATCACTAACCGCTAACCACAAATCGCTATAAAAGTTTTTTCGGTTGGCTTGCTACGAATTCTTTCAAGTAGAACGGTTCGAAGTAGGCAACGTCTTTAAAATCTTTTTCGGCTATAGCTTTTTCTGCCAGCGGGAACATCATGCTTGCCAGCGGACGGATGCCGTCGATGAAATGGGCGTTGGGATGCACAATCTTTTCCTTGCACTTGGCTGCACCGTCGCCGAAGAAATACACGGGCTGCTTGTCCAGAAACTCCTGATAGGAATTTTCGTCCACAATGTCTGCCGCAATGTCGCGTACCGGTTTCAGTGAGCGGTCGTAAACGGCGGCGTACACTTCCATGCGGCGGGCATCAATCATGGGGCACAACAGGGCGTCTTCCGGCAGCTCATCGTGATAGAGCAGTACCGGAACGCATTGCACTTTCAGGGTGGGAAGCCCGATGAGGGGCAGGTTGCGCCCGTAACATACACCTTTTGCCATAGACACACCGATGCGCAGCCCTGTGTACGAACCGGGACCGCAACTTACGGCAACGGCATCCAGCGGCATGGCGTGGCTGTCGGCAAATGACAGGGCTTCGTCTACGAATACGCCCAGCGATACGGCGTGTGAAGGCCCGTTCAGGTCTTCTTTTTTGAAAACGTTCTGTCCGTCCTCGCTCACGGCTACGGAGCAGGCCGAAGTGGATGTTTCAATATGCAAGATACATGACATAACTTCTATTCTGATTTTTATTGTGGCAAATTTACGTGATTTGTTTCGATTACACAAGTTGTTTGCCGAATGGTTTGTCGTTGCATTCCTGATTCATTGATTAAATTGCCGGCTGCTTGCTTGCATCTGTTCAGAAAATTAGCGAATATTGCATACTAAGTTGTGCATGCGATATTTGTCTATTGCTCAAATTATTCTCAGTGAATGCAATAAATAATCAGTGAGAATAGCTATCTTTGTCGCATAAAACTATACATTATGATACAATCTATGACGGGCTACGGCAAAGCAACAGCCGAACTGTCCGATAAGAAAATCAATATTGAAATTAAGTCGCTTAACAGCAAAGCGATGGATTTATCTGCTCGTATTGCTCCGCTTTACAGGGAAAAGGAAATGGAAATCCGTAACGAAATATCCAAAATGCTGGAACGGGGCAAGGTCGATTTCAGCCTTTGGATTGAGAAGAAAGATGCGGAACAACTGGCCACTCCTATCAATCAGGAATTGGTGGAGGCCTATTACAAACGGATTAAGGAAATTTCTGCGGCTGCCGGTATTCCCGAACCTGCCGACTGGTTTGCCACGCTGCTCCGTATGCCGGATGTAATGACGAAGAATGAGACTCAGGAGCTGAGCGATGAGGAATGGGCAGTGGTGCATGCAGCAGTGGAAGAGGCTATCAATCACCTGATAGACTTCCGCAAGCAGGAGGGCGCAGCACTCGAAAAGAAATTCCGTGAGAAGATAGAGAATATAGCACGGTTGCTCGAATCGGTGGCTCCCTACGAGCAGGAACGGGTAGGTAAGGTAAAGGACCGTATCACCGATGCGCTTGAAAAGACATTGAGTGTGGATTACGACAAGAACCGTTTGGAACAGGAACTTATCTACTACATCGAGAAACTCGATATCAACGAAGAAAAGCAACGTCTTTCCAATCACCTGAAATACTTTATCAGCACGCTCGAAAGCGGTAGCGGACAAGGTAAGAAGCTGGGCTTCATCGCACAGGAAATGGGCCGAGAAATCAATACGCTGGGCAGCAAGTCCAATCATGCCGAAATGCAGAAGATTGTAGTGCAGATGAAGGACGAGCTGGAGCAAATCAAGGAACAGGTCCTGAACGTGATGTAAGGAACCGGTTCCGGACGTTGCATAAATTTATGATAAGTTTGTTTCAACATGAAGTTAAAGCAAACCAATTAGAGGATTAAATAGTAAACCGTTAAATAGTAAATACCACAGATGGGTAAACTGATTATATTTTCCGCCCCCTCCGGGTCGGGCAAGTCCACAATTATCAACTATCTGTTGACGCAGAACCTGAATCTGGCTTTCTCTATTTCGGCAACCAGCCGTCCGCCGCGCGGCACGGAGCAGAACGGGGTGGAGTATTTCTTTCTCACTCCCGATGAGTTCCGGAGCCGCATAGCCAACGATGAGTTCCTGGAATACGAGGAAGTGTATCAGGACCGCTTCTACGGAACACTGAAAGCACAGGTGGAAAAGCAATTGGCTGCCGGACAGAATGTTGTATTCGATGTAGACGTAGTGGGCGGTTGCAATATCAAGAAGTTCTACGGCGAGCGTGCTTTGTCCGTTTTCATCCAGCCGCCTTCGGTGGAGGAGCTTCGCAAACGCTTGATAGGCCGCGGCACGGATGCTCCCGAAGTTATCGAGAGCCGTGTGGCGAAGGCCGAATACGAGCTTGGCTTTGCACCGAAATTCGATACGGTCATTGTAAACGATGATTTGGAAACGGCTAAAGCGGAGGCATTGAAAGTGATAACCCAATTCCTGAACCGATGAAGCAGACGAAAGGCAGAAATCTGTCGCCGAGAGCCAATAAGGTCCTCTTAGTCCTGAATATCGTTCTGTTTTTGGGAGCTATCGTCTTGGCTATATTGAATGTTGACCTGAAGGAGTACACTCCGGCTGCGGCCATGCTTATTGTGATGTTCATAAGCGGCGTAAATATTTACGGCTGTTGGAAACGCCTGAAAGGAAAGCTTTGATACCATAGCCTTCTGTATTTTTTAATTCTTAATTTTCAATTTATCAAGTGGATATAGGCATTTTCAGCGGTTCGTTCAATCCGGTACACATCGGACATCTGGCGCTTGCCAACTATCTTTGTGAATACGAAGGGTTGGACGAGGTGTGGTTCATGGTGACTCCGCATAATCCGCTGAAAGAAGAAGCCTCTCTGATGAGCGATGAATTCCGTCTGAAGCTGGTGCAGCTTGCCATTGGAGGCTATCCCAAGTTCCGGGCTTCCGATTTCGAGTTCCATCTGCCGCGTCCGTCTTATACCGTTCATACGCTTGATAAATTGAAACAGACTTATCCGCAAGACACTTTCCACCTTATTATAGGTTCCGACAACTGGAAGCTTTTCTCCCGGTGGTATCAGTCGGAGCGTATTCTTGCGGAAAACTTTATTCTTATTTACCCCCGTCCCGGTTATGAGGTGGACGGGAATACTTTACCTCAAAATGTAAAACTGGCCTCTTCGCCCACATTCGAAATAAGTTCTACCTTTATCCGCCAGGCGATGGAAGAGGGCAGGGACATGCGTTATTTCCTGCATCCGGCTGTCTATGAAGCGTTGAGACAAACTAATCTGTAAAATAAATGAATGACTTGGAAAATTTACAGGCGCCCCACAACTTCGGTGTATGTGCCTCTGCCTGTTGTACGAAACGCTTTACCTGCCTGCGCTATATAGCCTTGCAGAATGCTTCCCTGCAATATCCGTTCCTGCCTACGCTTACTCCCCGGAAGCTGGAGTCGATGAAAGGAAAGTGTGAATATTACCGTCCGAATACGCCGGTGCGTTATGCCCGCGGCTTCACCCGGGTGGCAGAGTTGCTCACGGTTCGGGTGGCGGGTACATTCCGTTTGCGGCTTATTTCCTACTTCGGGCGTAAGAACTATTACCTTGCCCGTAAAGGAGAATACCTTATCAATCCTGCTGCCCAGCAATACATTATCAGTCAGGCAGAAGCTCTCGGCCTGCGGCTTGATGATTACTTTGACGAGTATGTAGAACGGTATGACTGGTAGGGATAACCGGTTGAAATGCAACGCAATGCAGTTTCCCCACGGCGGGAACTCCGGTTTCCTTAGGGGGAAACGTCAGTTTCCTATGGTAGAAACTTCAGTTTCCCTGCAGGGAAATTCGGGTTTCCTTAAAGGGGAACGGGCGTTTCCTTAAGGGAAACATCCGTCTCCTCCGGTGGAAACGGAAATGGGCTTACTCAAGGCATGCGTCGAGGTCGCGTATAATCTGCTCTTTGTCCATGTGCTGGCCGATGAAGACTATCTTTTGCATGCGGTCTCCGTATTTTTCGTCCCAGTCGCGCATCAGTCCGGGTTCTTGGCGCATCAGTTCAATCAGGTCTTCTTCGGGGGCTGTGGCATACCACAGGCCGGCTTCGGTCAGTTGTTTCTGAGTGCCTGCCTGTTCAAAAAGGTAGGACATGTCGCGGTTGTGGCTGAAATAGCATACGCCTTTGGCACGGATGATGTTGCGGCTCCATCTGGTGGCGATGAAATGGTCGAATTTGTGAATGTCGAATGCCGGACGGCGGTAGTAAACGAAAGTACCGATGCCGTATTCTTCCACTTCGCCCCCTTCGTGGTGATGATGATGATGGTGTCCGTGCTCTTCGTGGTGATGCTCATGCTCTTCATGATGATGTTCATGTTCTTCTTCGTGGTGATGATGTCCGTGCGCTTCTTTTTCTTCCTCTTCGGTGGCTGGTTTCTCTATCCCGCGAATCCATCCTGCCGAGGTAGCCACGCGTTCGAAGTCGAACAGGTCTGTATGGATAATCTTCTTTAAATCCACATCCGCGTAATTGCATTCGATGATTTCGGCTGCGGGTTGCAGGGTACGTATAATCTGCTTGATGCGTTCCAGCTCTTCGGGTTTTACTTCCGCTGCCTTGTTCAGAAGAATGATATTACAGAATTCAATCTGCTGGATGATAAGATTTTCAATGTCTTCCTCGTCAATCCCTTTTCGGGTGAGGTCGTTGCCGCAGGCGAACTCGTCTTGCAGGCGCAGGGCGTCCACTACGGTGGTGATGCAGTCCAGGCGGCAGATGCCGTATTGGGTGTACATGCCGCCCAGGCGGGGAATGGAGCAGATGGTCTGTGCGATAGGTTCGGGTTCGCAGATGCCGCTGGCTTCGATAACGATATAGTCGAAACGCTCCATCCGCATGATTTCGCCTATTTGCTCTATCAGGTCCGTTTTCAGCGTGCAGCAGATGCAACCGTTTTGAAGCGCAACGAGGCTTTCGTCTTTCTTGCCCACGATGCCGCCCTTTTGAATGAGGTCCGCGTCAATGTTTACCTCGCCTATGTCATTGACGATAACTGCGAATCTGATGCCTTGTTTATTGGCGAGAATATGGTTTACTAACGTCGTTTTACCGCTGCCCAGATAACCGGTGAGGAGCAGTACGGGAATTTCTTTTGTTGTCATATCTGTTATTGGTTTTTATTTGCTGTTATTGACGAACCGTACGGTTGCATTCATCAACGCGGCATTGACGGGCAGTGAAGGATTATTGTACACTGCCATTTGTTGCTGCGGTGTGGTGCTCTCGCAATCTTTCAGCACATGGTTCATTTTGTCTATCAGAACGAGTTCTGCCTTGGGAGATGCTTTCTTCAGCAGCATTGCATCCTCTTCCTTTACCTGAATATCGTTTTTGCCTTGAAGAATCAGCACGGGCATTTTCAGGGAAGCGATGACGGTTTGCGGATTGTATTTATACCAGGAGATGAGGTAGGGCTGTACGGAAGGCCGGAACAGCGCCTGCAGATAGGCAGGGACTTGTGCTACCTCTTTTCCGTTTCTTAACGAGCGGTTGATGTCCGCCACTTCTTTCCGTATGGACTCCGGCATCATTTGGGCAGCCACTTGCTTTTCTATGATTTCGTATGCCGGACTGCCTGCGCCGGCAATGGAAATGAAACTCTTTACTTTGGGGCGGCTCTGGCAGGCAAGCATGCCGATGAGCGAGCCTTCGCTATGTCCGGCCACTGTGATGCCGGTGAAGCGTTTGTCTTTGGCAAGAAAGTCTATCCAGCCCGTCACATCGTTTACATAATCCTCGAAGCGGAGTTTGGACTCTTCTTTGCCTGCTGCGGCGCTGCCGGCTATGCCGCGTTTGTCGAAACGGAGCGAGGCGATGCCTTTCTGTGCCAGTCCCTCGGCAAGGAATTTCAGCGAATTGTTTTTCATCATGGGATTGTTGCCGTCCATGTCGGTAGGGCCGGAACCGGCGATAAGCAGCACTACGGGACAGGTTGTGGCATTGGCAGGCAGGAGAAGTCTGCCTTTGATGTCGCCGGTAGCGGTGCTTAATGTTACAGGACTTTCTTCGGATGTGAGAGGCTGCGCCTGGCAGTAAGGTTGGAGAAACAGGACGCAACTGAATAGAAGGAGAAGTAATCGTTTCATATCATTTACTTTTTGGTTTTTGGAAAACGGAAGTAAATGTAAACAATATTATCAGATAAAAAAAGAGGAAAGCATGTCAAAATTCGGATAAATCTTACATGCTTTCCTCTTATTATACCGTAACAATCATCCTGCTTACAGGATACCTTGTGACATCATTGCCTTGGCTACTTTCATAAATCCGGCAACGTTGGCGCCCTTTACGTAATTTACGTAACCGTCGGCTTCCGTCCCGTACTGCACGCAAGCCTCGTGGATGTTCTTCATGATGCTTTTCAGCTTTTCGTCCACTTCTTCGGCGCTCCAGCCCAGCTTAATGGAGTTCTGGGTCATTTCGAGGCCCGATACCGATACACCGCCGGCATTGGCTGCCTTGCCCGGAGCATACAGAATCTTGGCTTCCTGGAACACTTTGATAGCTTCGGGAGTAGAAGGCATGTTTGCACCTTCGGATACCGCCATTACACCGTTGGCGATAAGTTTCTTGGCATCGTCACCGTTGATTTCATTCTGAGTGGCAGAAGGCAGGGCTATGTCTGCTTTTTCGCCCCAGGGACGTGCACCTTCCACATACTTAACGCCCGGATATTGCTCTGCATATTCGCGGATGCGTCCACGGTAGAGGTTCTTGAGTTCCATGATGTAATCCAGCTTTTCACGGTCGATACCTGCGGGGTCGTATATGTAACCGTCGGAATCGGACATTGTCAGGACTTTGCCACCCATCTCCAGTACTTTCTCGGCAGTGTACTGAGCCACGTTGCCCGAACCGGAAATCAGGCAGGTCTTGCCCTTGAGGTCTGTACCTTTGGTTTTCAGCATTTCCAGCAAGAAGTAGATGTTGCCGTAACCCGTAGCTTCCGGACGAATCAGCGAACCGCCGAATTCGCGGCCTTTTCCCGTAAAGGTTCCGGTAAACTCGTGAGACAGTTTCTTGTACATGCCGAACATGAAACCTACTTCGCGGCCACCTACACCGATGTCACCGGCAGGAACGTCGGTCTCAGGCCCGATGTGACGCCACAGCTCCAGCATGAAAGCCTGAACGAAACGCATCACCTCTGCATTTGACTTGCCGCGCGGAGAGAAGTCCGAACCGCCCTTACCGCCACCCATAGGCAGGGTAGTCAGCGAGTTTTTGAAAGTCTGTTCGAAAGCAAGGAATTTCAGAATGGAGAGGTTCACGGAAGCGTGGAAACGGATACCGCCTTTGTACGGACCGATGGCGTTGTTGTGCTGTACACGGTAACCCATGTTGGTTTGTACGTTACCCTTGTCATCCACCCAAGTAACACGGAACTGGTAAACGCGATCGGGGATGCAAAGACGTTCAATCAGATTGGCTTTGTCGAACTCCGGATGTTTGTTGTACTCTTCTTCAATGGTAGAAAGCACTTCTTCTACTGCCTGATGATACTCCGGTTCATTGGGGAACCGTCTTTTCAAATCTTCTAATACCTTAGCTGCATTCATAATCTATTTCTTTTATTGGGTTTGCATATTTATATTGTAAGGCGGTGATACGGTAGCGCCTTACCTCTTGTTGCGGTTGCAAAAGTAAACATAAAAATGATACAAGCAAACAATTTATAAATAAAATACGGGATAAAACAACAAAAATATTGTTTTATCCCGTAAAAATGAATAAAAAGATATTATTTATTTCCTTTTGAGCGCTTTTATTACAGGAATGAATACCAATGCTGCTGAAATGGCAAGTGTCAGGATAATTGGTCCGTCAATCCGTTCGGCGGTTGTCAGTACTATGTAGCAAAGCGCTGCCCAAAGAAGCGTGATGCAAACGATTTGAAATCTGGAAAATTGCCTTTTCATTTGCCTGCTTTCTTTTTGTCCACAATGGCATCGATAACGGCTACTGCGGTAATGTTTACTATATCGCGCACGGAGCTTTCAAAATCGGTAAAGTGGATAGGCTTGTTCAGTCCCATCTGTATCGGGCCGATGAGTTCGGAGTCCATATCCATCGACTGCAACAGTTTGTATGCGGAGTTGGCGGAACTCAGGTTCGGGAAGATAAGCGTATTCACATCCTTTCCTTTCAGACGGGTAAACGGATACTTGGCATCGCGCAGTTCGCGGTTCATGGCAAAGTTCACCTGCATTTCGCCGTCGATGGCAAGGTCGGGATAGTTGCGCTGCATGTAGTCCACGGCTTCGTGCACGCTTACCGGACTTCCTTCCTTGTCCGTACCGAAGTTGGAGTAGCTCAGCATGGCCATAACGGGAGTATGGTTGAAGAAGCGTACGGTATACTCCGACAGTTTGGCGATGTCTATCAGTGTTTCCGCATTGGGATGGCGGTTGATAAGCGTATCGGCAAGGAAGTACGTGCCTTTCTTGGAGTTGAGGATGTGCATTGTGCCGAAGTGCTTGAATTCCGGACGGATGCCGATTACTTCTTTGGCCACCTTGATGGTGTTGCTGTACTTGGTGTACAATCCGGTGATGAAAGCGTCGGCCTCACCGGTTTCCACCATCATCATGCCGAAGTAGTTGCGCTCGAACATCTTGTCGTTGGCCTCTTCGTAGGTGACGCCTTCGCGGGCGCGCTTTTCGGAAAGGATACGTGCGTAACGTTCGCGGCGTTCCGATTCGTTGGGATGGCGCAGGTTTACGATTTCAATGCCTTCGAGGCTGAGGTCGAGTTCTTTTGCCAGCTTCTCGATAGCTTCGTCATTGCCTAATATGATGGGATGGCAGATACCTTCGGCCTTGGCCTCAACGGCGGCTTTCAGCATATTGGGGTGAATGCCTTCGGCAAATACCACACGTTGCGGGTTGCGGCGGGCGGTGTCGTAGAGCTGGCGGGTGAGCTTGCTTTCATAGCCCATCAGCTCGCGCAGCTGCAGGCGGTAGGCATCCCAGTCTGCAATGTGCTTGCGGGCCACACCGCTGTCCATGGCGGCTTTTGCCACGGCGCAGGACACTTCGGTGATGAGGCGCGGGTCTACCGGTTTCGGAATGAAGTATTCCGGACCGAAGGTGAAGTTGTTCACATGGTAGGCTTCGTTCACCACGTCGGGTACGGGTTGTTTGGCAAGATTGGCGATGGCGTGTACGGCAGCAATCTTCATCTCTTCGTTGATGGCCTTTGCCTGTGTATCGAGTGCGCCGCGGAAGATATAGGGGAAGCCGATAACGTTGTTAATCTGGTTCGGATAGTCGGAACGGCCGGTAGACATCAGTACGTCCGGACGCGCTGCCATGGCATCTTCGTAGGATATTTCCGGAGTAGGGTTGGCAAGGGCGAATACAATGGGGTGGTCGGCCATGCTGCGTACCATATCCTGCGTCAGTACATTGCCTTTGGACAGGCCGAGGAATACGTCGGCGCCTTTGATGGCTTCGGCAAGGGTATGCACGTCGCGGCGGTCGGTTGCAAAGTAACGCTTCTGTTCGGTCAGGTTCTCGCGGTCGCTGGTGATGACGCCTTTGCTGTCCAGCATCAGGATGTTCTCGCGGCGTGCGCCGAGCGATTCGTACAGTTTGGTGCATGAGGTGGCGGAAGCGCCTGCGCCGTTTACTACGATTCTTACATTTTCAATCTTCTTGCCTGCCACTTCCAGTGCGTTCAGCAGTCCGGCGCTGGAGATGATGGCCGTACCATGCTGGTCGTCGTGCATCACCGGAATATCAAGTTCTTCTTTCAGCCGGCGTTCTATTTCAAAACATTCGGGAGCCTTGATGTCTTCCAGGTTGATACCGCCGAACGTGGGGGCAATTGCCTTGACTGCTTCGATAAACTTGTTGGGGTCTTTCTCGTTCACTTCGATATCGAATACATCGATGCCGGCATAGATTTTGAACAACAGCCCTTTTCCTTCCATAACGGGCTTTCCGCTGAGCGCGCCTATGTCGCCCAGACCGAGAACGGCGGTTCCGTTGGAGATTACAGCTACCAGATTGCCTTTGGCTGTATATTTATATGCGTCCTGCGGGTTCTTCTCGATTTCGAGGCACGGTTCTGCAACGCCCGGAGAATAAGCGAGTGAAAGGTCGGTTTGTGTACTGTAGGGCTTGGTGGGCACTACTTCAATTTTTCCCGGTTTGCCTTGCGAGTGATAGAGCAAGGCAGCTTCTTTGGTTATCTTAGCCATGGTAGATTAGTTAAATTTGTTATGATTTGGTCGCAAATTTAGAGATAAAAGTTCTAATTTGTAGTCTGTATCGGATAATTTCTATTAGAATTATCAGTAAATAAACTAAAAATGCTTATTTTTGGCAATAGATTTAAGTATTACCCCCAATTATTAACTTAACACAGTTGTTTTATGAAGATTTTTAAACTTCCTCTTGCAGGATTATTGTTTTGCACCGCGCCGTTGCTGGCAGGATGCGGAACGAGTGACAAACCCGAAGCTCCGGTTTCCCTGACCTGGGAAATGGGTACGGGTAATGCGGAACCCGGATATTATGAGAACTCTTTTGTTCTTAAAAACATCTCCGGCGCTCCTCTTCCCCGAAATTGGACAATCTATTATTCGCAACTTCCCCGCAATGTGAAGCAGGTAGGGAATCCTGCCGTTAAGGTGGAACCGGTGAACGGAAACTTCTTTAAGATGTATCCGACGGAAAGCTTTACTCCGTTGGCTCCCGGCGATTCCATGCGTATCACTTTTCTGTGTTCTTACAAGATAGACCGGAATTCGCACGCGCCCGAAGGCACTTATTGGGTGGTTACGGCAGACGGTAAGGAAAGCAGTCCGCTTCCCGTAACGCTGAATACGCTTGCGTTACCCTCGCCGGAGTCACTGCCCGGCTATCCGGATGCAACTAAAATATACGAATCGAATCTTCGTTTGGAGAACGTATCGGCTTTGCAACAGTGGGGTATATTGCCGTCGGTAAAGAAAGCGACGCCTGCCGAAGGCGCTGTTGTGCTGGATGGCAAGGTGGCTTTGGCGTATCCGGACGCGTATGCCGTTGAGGCAAGGTTGCTGAAAGAGAAGTTATCCGCTCTGTACGGCTTGGAAGTAGTGGATAAAGCTCCCGTTACGATTGCTTTGGAAACCTTGGCCGACAAGGCGAAAGCTGTGAACGATGAATACTATGATTTGGTTATAGACAGCGACCGGATAAAGATTAGCGCCGCCACTCCGCACGGAGTTTTCAACGGTACGCAAACTTTGCTGGCGATGCTGAAAGGTAAAAAAGTGCCGTACCGGCTGGACGCTATGTCTGTGGAAGATTATCCCGACCTTCTGTATCGCGGGCAGATGATAGACATTGCCCGCAACTTCACTACCGTAGACAATCTGAAAAAGCTGGTGGACGTTTTCGCTTCTTACAAAATGAATGTGCTCCATTTCCATTTTTCGGATGATGAGGCATGGCGTCTGGAAATTCCGGGACTGGAAGAGCTGACCGCCGTGGGCAGCCGCCGCGGACATACCACCGACGAGAGCCGTTGTCTCTATCCGTGCTATGACGGCGGTTACGACCCGGATGCCGCAACCGTAGGCAACGGATATTACTCCCGTGAGGACTTTATCGGTCTGTTGCGCTATGCTGCCGAAAGACATATCCGCGTCATACCGGAAATAGAATCTCCCGGACATGCCCGTGCGGCTATCGTTTCCATGAAAGCGCGTTATAATAAGTATAAGGACACGGATGTGGAAAAGGCCGCCGAATATCTGCTGAGTGAGCCGGAAGATACTTCCCGCTACGCATCCGTGCAGTATTATACGGACAATGTGATAAATGTGGCCATGCCCTCTACTTATCGCTTTATGGAGAAAGTGATTCAGGAACTTGCGGCTATGTACAGGGAAGCCGGCGTACCGCTGGCTACGGTGCATCTTGGCGGCGATGAAGTGGCGCGCGGCGTATGGCTGGGTTCTCCAAAATGTCAGGCGTTGATGAAAGAGAAAGGAATGACGAAACCGCATGATTTGGCAGAGCATTTCATCACGCAGATGGCAGACATTATGCAAAGGAACGGGCTGAAATTCAGCGGTTGGCAGGAAGTCGCTTTAGGGCATACCGAAGAGGCGCACCGGCAATTGCGGACTCAGGCGGCGGGCGTGTACTGCTGGAATACGGTTCCGGGATACGATGAGGTGGTATATCAGATTGCCAATAACGGCTACCCGGTGATTCTCTGTAATGTGGGCAATTTCTATATGGATATGGCGTACAACGGGCATCCCGACGAGCGCGGGCTCGATTGGGGCGGTTATGTGGATGAGTCAGTCTCTTTCTCCATGCTTCCTTTCAGCATCTATCGTTCGTTGCGTATGGACGGTGCAGGCAATCCCGTCGATTTGGATGCAGCGGAAAAGGGAAAAACAGTTCTGACGGCAGAGGGGCGAAAGAATATCCTGGGTGTGCAAGGTCAGTTGTTTGCCGAAACAATCCGTAGCTTTAACGGTGTGGAATACCTTCTTTTCCCGAAAATCATGGGACTGGCAGAGCGTGGCTGGAATGCTTATCCGGCATGGGAAGAACTGCGGGGTGCACAGGAACAGCAAGCCTTCAACAAAGCATTGGCGTTGTATTATGAAAAAATCAGCGATATGGAAATGCCTTATTGGGCAAGGAACGGTATCAATTTCCGCCTGCCTCATCCGGGATTGTTGGTGAAGGACGGTAAGCTTTATGCCAACGTTGCCATTCGAGGTGCTGAAATACGTTACACAACGGATGGTTCGGAACCGGATGCCCAATCCGCTTTGTGGGAAGCGCCCGTGCCGTGCCATGCTCCGGTAGTGAAGGCAAAGACCTTCTGTCAGGGTAAGGAAAGCTTGCCGATAACATTGAAAACTGAATAATAATGAAACGCATCATCCGTTGAGGCTGAATGTATGATTGAACAGCCCTCGACAGATGATGCGTTTCACTTGAACAGATGATGCTTACGCGTTCAGTGCCTGTTCTATATCTGCGATGATATCATCCGCATTTTCAATACCCACCGAGAAACGGATGAGGTCGGGGCGGATACCGGCTTCCAACAGTTGCTCGTCAGAGAGCTGGCGGTGCGTATGGCTGGCAGGATGGAGCACGCAGGTACGTGCATCGGCAACGTGAGTTACGATAGCTGCCAGCTTCAACGAGTCCATAAACTTGATAGACACCTCGCGGCCGCCTTTCAGTCCGAAAGAGATAACGCCGCAGGAGCCGTTGGGCATGTACTTCTGTGCCAATGCGTAATACTTGTTGTCGGGTAGTCCGCAATAGTTCACCCATGCCACTTTGTCGTTTTTGGAAAGGTATTCGGCTACTTTTTGGGCATTGCCGCAGTGTTGCGGCATGCGCAGGTGCAGAGTTTCCAGACCGAGGTTCAGCAAGAACGCATTCTGCGGAGACTGGATGCTGCCGAGGTCGCGCATCAGTTGCGCCGTTGCTTTGGTGATGTAAGCCAGTTTGCCGAAAGCTTTTGTATAAGTAAGTCCGTGATACGATTCGTCCGGTGTGCAGAGACCGGGGAATTTGTCGGCATGTGCTTCCCAGTCGAAATTGCCGCTGTCTACAACTGCTCCGCCTACGCTGGTGGCGTGTCCGTCCATGTATTTGGTAGTGGAGTGGACTACTATATCGGCTCCCCATTCAAACGGGCGGCAGTTGATAGGAGTGGGGAAAGTATTGTCTACAATCAAAGGCACGCCGTGCTTGTGGGCGATACGGGCAAACTTTTCGATGTCGAGAACTTCCAGCGTAGGGTTGGAGATTGTTTCGCCGAACAGGGCTTTGGTGTTCGGACGGAAAGCGGCGGAGATTTCCTCTTCGGGCGCATCGGGGTTGACAAACGTTACATCGACACCCAGTTTTTTCATTGTCACGCCAAACAGGTTGAACGTTCCGCCATAGATAGTGGATGAGCATACGAAGTGGTCGCCTGCCTGACAGATGTTGAAGATAGCATAGAAATTCGCTGCCTGTCCGCTCGATGTCAGCATGGCGGCTACACCGCCTTCGAGGGCGGCTATCTTGGCGGCAACGGCATCGTTCGTAGGATTTTGCAGACGGGTGTAGAAGTAACCGCTGTCTTCGAGGTCGAACAGACGCGCCATTTGCTCGCTGGTATCGTATTTGAAAGTTGTACTTTGATAAATGGGGAGTACGCGGGGTTCTCCCTTTTTAGGAGTCCACCCTGCCTGTACGCACAGTGTCTCCGGCTTGAATTGCTTTGCCATAATGCTATCTGTATTTAGAGTTTCTTTTCTTTAAAACACGTAAGTTGTCGCAAAAGTAGGGAAAAAAATATAATTTTGTGCGCGCGAATGGTAAAATGCTATAATTTAGCAGTTGAAAATCTGCTGCCGATACGAAATAAATGACGAATAACGGGAATATGAAACGTATATTTTGCTTGCTTGCTGTTCTCTTCTGTACTTTTCTTCTTTTGGATGTCTCTGCTCAGGGAGAATATGCCACACCCAAATCGGGCGAGGGTATTTCGTCTTTTCTGGAACGGAACAAACGTCCGGGAAAAGCCTACTATAATGAGTTTATGAAGCTGAACGAAAAACGTCTGCGTGGAAAAGAGGAACTGCGATTGGGCGTGAAATATGTATTGCCGCCCTTGAAGAAAGGGACTTCTGCCTCCGTTTCGCCCAAAGCTGTTGCCGGTAAAAAGAGAGTGGTTCGCGAACGGCTGTTCGGGAAGAAGCTGGCCGATGTGACAGTGACGTCCAACCGCTTGCAGGGTGCTTGCTTCTATGTGGTCAGCGGGCATGGCGGTCCCGATCCCGGAGCTATCGGAAAAATAGGAAAGGTGGAATTGCACGAGGATGAATATGCCTATGATGTTGCCTTGCGCCTTGCCCGTAATCTGATGCAGGAAGGCGCGGAAGTGCATATCATCATTCAGGATGCCAAAGACGGAATCCGCGACAGCCGCTACCTTTCCAACAGTAAGCGGGAAACGTGCATGGGCGATGCCATTCCGCTGAATCAGGTAGCCCGCCTGCAACAGCGTTGCACCAAAATCAATGAACTCTACCGGAAAGACCGTAGGAAGTATAAGTATTGCCGGGCTATATTCTTGCATGTGGACAGCCGCAGCAGGAGTGCGCAGACGGATGTATTCTTTTACCATGCTCCGAAAAACGTGTCGGGAAAGAAACTGGCGGTTACCATGAAAGAAACTTTCGAATCGAAATATGACAAACATCAGCCCAATCGCGGATTTGAAGGGACTGTCAGTTCGCGTAACCTCTACGTGTTGCTGCAAGCCGCTCCGGTTTCGGTCTTCGTTGAACTGGGTAATATCCAGAATACGTTCGACCAGCGCCGTTTCGTTATCAGCTCCAACCGCCAGGCTCTGGCAAAGTGGATGACGGAAGGGTTTATTGCGGACTATAAGCAGGTGAAGTAGGGGTGTTTGTCTGTTTCATAAGGTATGGTTTCTCATTCCGGACATAATGAAGAATGACGAACCCATACCTTACATATTTTAATTTATTCTATCGGAATATAGATTTCTGTCAGTAACTCATCCGGTGCAGTATCAGCCGGATTATTCAGGTATCGTTCGGCACTGGCTTCATCTCTGAATGTACATTCCATTTCAGGGATGTATTTTCCATAGATTGTGTCGTACACACTTTGCAGGTGTTCGTACGAACCCTTATACAGGAATATGGCATAGCGTCCTGCCGGAAGTTGCTTGAAGCCGATATTGCCTTTCGGAGTTGCGGCGGTAGGCATAACCATACATACATCGGTACGCAGTTTCTCTATCGGGGTCACTTTAGGGTCGTCATGAAAAATACAGTAAGGCATCACTTCTCCCATTGGCAGCTTTTCCTCTTGGACAAATTGTTGAAGGCGCATCCACGTGCCGCAATAATCATTTAGTTTATAGTCTCCGAACAATCGGATATAAATCACGTTTCGGACCGGAAGTTCTTTGATTTCCCGTTTCAGTTTGAGTTCAGGACGGATAATAGCTGGTTTCATAATTACAAAGTTTTTATTGTTACGATATTCTAAAGGTGAAATGCCGTAGAATTGCTTGAACACTTTAGACAATGATGAGGAAGACGAATAACCGATGCGATAAGCAATGTCGGTTATCGGCAAATCGGTGTAGCGCAATAACCGTGCTGCCGTTTCGGTACGTGTCCGGACAATAAACGTACCTACGGGTTCGCCCAAAAAAGCCTTCATAATGCGGTGGAAATAGAATGGAGAGAAATGGGAAATCTTGGCCAGCGATTTCAGGTCGATTTCTTCTCCGAGGTGGAGATTGATGTAATCCACCACTGCATTCACACACTTCTGATACTCTTCCCGGGTTGTCTTTTTGGTTTCCATATATTCTATCGGTTTGTTCACGATGCAAAAATAAGGGGAAAAAGGGATAGGGGACTTGTCCGATGTTGCTATAAATGTGGTTTGCCGCATATTTGTTGGACATTTGTTGGACGGAAGTTCGTTAATAATCATTGTTTATTTAATCTGAAAAGACAAAACATATGTAATTTTGCAGCGGATTATATTATATAAATAGCTTTTGAAAGAGTATATGAAAGAGGCATTTCTTACTTTAGGGCGTGGTGTAGGCCAGGTGATGTTTCAGAACAATGCGCTGTCGGGGGTATTGATGCTGGCAGGTATCCTTCTGAATTCCTGGCAAATGGCCTTGCTGGCGATTGCGGGTAATGTTGTAAGTACACTAACGGCTTGTCTTTCCGGTTACAGTCGCGAAGATATAAGGAACGGGCTTTACGGGTTTAACGGTACTTTGGTGGGAATAGCAATCGGAGTATTTATGCCGGTTTCCGTAGCTTCTTTCTCATTGTTGGTTGCAGGTTCGTGCTTATCCGCTTGGATAGCCCGTCTTTTCAGCTTGCAGCGGCGGGTGCCGGGATTTACCGCTCCTTTCATCCTTTCGGTGTGGATATTGTTGGCTGCTTGCAGAGGGATGATGCCGTCTTTGCTGTTGCCTTCCGGAAATGCAGTGACAGCCCAGTCACTCTCTTTTTTGCAGGCTTTTTGTCTGAACATCGGTCAGGTGATGTTTCAGGGGAATACAGTATTGGCAGGAGTGCTCTTCCTGTTGGGTATCATGGTTAATTCCCGTATCAATGGCTTTTATACTGCATTGGGAGCGGGGCTTCCCATTCCGTTCGCTCTGCTGTTGGGAGTGGATGATGCTGTTTTGAATGCCGGATTGATGGGATATAACGGAGTGTTGTGCGCCATTGCTTTGGGAGATAAAACATGGAAAGGCGGCGCGTGGGCCACAGTGGCTGTATTGCTGTCCGTCTTACTCCAGATAGGCGGTATGAAGTGGGGAATAACAACCCTCACCGCACCGTTCGTTGTTGCTGTATGGATAGTGGCAGGGTGCAGGGCCGGATGGAAAAATAGAAATAGAAACTGAAAATTGCTGAATATTACAAAGTATGACCGAGAAAACCCGATTGCAGCTCTTGGCGTGGGCAAGAGAATATCATTGTGCAGCCTTTATACAAGGTGCTCCTGTTCAGTTTCCGCATCGGTATACGCAGAAACAGGATATTGAGGTTAGCGGCTTGCTCACAGCTATAATGAGTTTTGGCAACCGCAAACAGATATTGAAGAAAGCGGACGGACTGCATGGTTTAATGGGAGCTTCACCCTACCGGTATGTCTTGTCCTGCAGGTGGAAAGAAGATTTCCTGCCTACAGATAGGAGCAGCTTTTACCGTATGCTTTCCCATGCGGATTTTTATACTTACTTTGCCCGGCTACACGCTGCCTATACCCGTTTTGATAGTTTGGAAGATGCCTTGTCGGTTTATCCGGGTACACCGATGGAGAAGCTGTGCGCGTTTCTGGAAGTTTCAGCCAAGAGCCCTCAAAAGAAACTGAATATGTTTCTGCGGTGGATGATACGGAAAGAGTCGGAAGTGGATTTCGGCATTTGGAAGAGCTTCGACCGTCGCGATTTGCTGATTCCTTTGGATACGCACGTTTGCAGGGTGGCTTATCTTTTGGGGCTTACCGATACGGAAACATTCTCTCTGAAGAATGCGCGGAACATAACCGAGGCTTTGGCGGAAGTCTTTCCGGACGACCCCTGTTTGGGAGATTTCGCATTGTTCGGCAGCGGGGTAAACGGGGTGCTGTAAGATTGGGCTTTGTCTTACCAGTCTATCTCCTCAATGCCTTTGCTCCGTAAATAATCGTTGGCCTTGCTGAAGTGCCTGCAACCGAAGAAACCGTATTCGGCGGAACGGGGTGAAGGATGGACGGTTGTCAGAATAAGATGCTTGCTGCTGTCTATCAAGGCTGCCTTTTCTTTGGCATAAGCTCCCCAAAGCATGAATACGAGATGTTCCCGTTCATCACTTAATTTCTTGATTACCGCATCTGTGAAAGTTTCCCAGCCCATGTTGCGGTGCGAACCGGTTTCGTGGGCGCGTACCGTAAGGACAGAGTTCATGGAGAATACTCCCTGAGCCACCCAGCGGTCCAGATTGCCGGAAGTAGGAATCGGTTTGCCCAAGTCTCGATGTATCTCCTTGAATATATTGGCGAGTGATCCCGGTATGGCTACTCCTTCCGGTACGGAAAAGCATATCCCGTAATATTGTCCGGGATTGGGGTAGGGATCTTGTCCTAAGATAACCACTTTTACTTTTTCAAAAGGGCATGAGTTGAAAACATGAAAGATAAGGTGTCCCGGCGGCAGCACGTTGGCACGTCCGTATTCGCTTTTCACAAATGATACCAATCTTTCAAAGTAGGGCTTGTCGAATTCTTCTTGTAAACGTTGCCGCCAGCTCTCTTCTATCTTGACTTTCATAGGATACTGCATCTAAATACGATGCAACAAATGTACAAATAATCTCTGTGGGTACGTATGTGTTTTGCGGATAAAAAAATTCCGATTCGTCACGAACCGGAATTCTTTCTTTAATGAGATTTACATTTAGAAAAGACTATTCTTTGACAATTTCGCCTTTTTCGTTTAAAAGCGTTTCCGCTTCCTGACCGTCTTGGGTGACGATGATGATTTTGTAGAGTGTGGTCTCTTCCGTTTCTTTTACGTAGGCTTCTTTTACAGATGCACCTTCATAATCTTTGGCTAATGTCTGCATAACAGCCTGTGGCAATTCTGTCGGGTCGATTTTCACAAATTCGTCTTGCGGAACTTGTGCTTCTGCCACGATTGCTGATGAGTTGCTTACTTCCTGTGCGAATACTACAGAACTTCCTGTCCCTAAAACCATTACTAATGCTGCTAATACCTTTTTCATAACTTTCTGATTTTTAGTGAATATTTGGGGTTATCATCTCTAACACTTATCATAGGACAAATAGAATGCCAAACTGTATTGGTTGTCGGTATATGCTTGATTTACAGGTTAATTATGCGAAGTCGTCCCGAAAAGTCCAATGTAGAAATATGTAGAGTGTTGTAGAAACGGGTAACACATTTGAGGAATAATTACACAGAATCTTAACGGACTTCTTATTTATTCTATATAAATTTGCGCCATACTTAAAATAGATATGAATATGCTTAGACTGAATGTTTTTATTCAAGTGAGTGCGGATAACCGTGCTGCTGTGATGGAAGCTGCAAAAGAACTGGTAGCTTGTTCCCTGAAGGATAACGGTTGCATTGCTTATGACATTTTTGAAAGTGCAACCCGTGAAGATGTCCTTATGATTTGCGAAACATGGAAAGATGAGGAGTCTTTGACTGCACACGAAAAGGCAGCGCATTTTGTGACTTTGGTTCCTAAAATACAAAGCCTTGCTTCTATGAAACTGGAGAAATTCAGCTTCTGATAATAAACAATATTATTTGAAAAAGTCAACCATTGCGTTGACTTTTTTGTTTTTTACTTCATATATGGTAAATGGTATGAAGCAAATAATCTTTATTTTTGTAATGCTAATAAGTTGTCTGTCCTGTGTCGGTAAATCGACCGGTCAGGCGGAAAGGAGAAACGATATGAAGTCAATGAAAGAAATTTATCTGGCAGGCGGATGTTTCTGGGGAACCGAACATTTCCTGAAGCAAATAGAAGGTGTAGAAGTTACCCAAGTGGGATATGCAAACGGAAATATAGCTAATCCTACCTATCAGCAAGTCTGTACAGGTACTACGGACTTTGCCGAAACCGTAAAAGTACAGTATGATTCTGATAAGGTGACCCTGCCTTTTCTTATCGACCTTTATTTCAAGACAATTGACCCTACCAGTCTGAACCGTCAGGGAAATGACCGTGGTACTCAGTATCGCACAGGCATTTATTATACCGATGCAGCCGATCTGCCTGTTATCCGTGAAACCGTTAGCCGTCTGGCTGCCAACTACACCCGCCCGCTGGAAGTGGAAATTGAGCCGTTGAAGAATTTTTATCCGGCAGAAGAGTATCATCAAGATTATCTGGATAAAAATCCGGGCGGCTACTGCCATATCAATCCTGCGCTATTCGAGCTGGCGCGTAAAGCAAAGATGAAGAAACCGGTGGCGGCTTACAGTAAGCCCGATGATGCAACTTTGCGTTCGCAACTCACTGCAGAACAGTATGCCGTTACTCAGAAAAACGCCACCGAACCGCCTTTCCGTAATGCCTACTGGGATGAACACCGTCCGGGCATTTATGTGGATATTACTACGGGTGAGCCTTTGTTCGTCTCTACCGATAAGTTCGATTCCGGTTGCGGATGGCCCAGTTTCTCCAAGCCGATTGACCGCAAGCTGATTCAGGAGAAAGCAGATACCACTCACGGAATGGTACGTACGGAAGTCCGTAGCAAAACAGGTGATGCCCATTTGGGACATGTCTTTACAGATGGTCCTGCCGATAAAGGCGGATTGCGTTATTGCATCAACAGCGCCTCTTTGCGCTTTATCCCTAAAGAGAAGATGCAGGCAGAAGGATATGGTGAATATTTAGAACTGGTAAAATAATACACAATGGACATATTATTAATAAGTAATGAGGATACGTGCCGCAGCCGTATCGCACAAGAACTCCTGCACACATTTGGCAGAGGAATGAATATTTCTACGGCAGGAGTTATGGAAGGAAATTGCGTTCCCGATGTCGTATGTAATGTGATGGAGCAAAACGGTTACGGCATATCGCGTAAAAAGCCTTCCGGTGTCGGAGCATATGCACATCGGTCATGGGACTATGTTGTTACCCTGTGTAAAGAAGCTGAGGAAGAACTGAGTTTCCTCACCCTCAATGCCAAACGGCAGGTGCATTTTAACTTTGAAGACCCTTTTAAAAATCGTTTTCAAAGCGAGGGTGAACAGGAGCAACAAATAGCAACCCTCTATGAAACAATGTATCGGCAACTGTACGAGTTCTATCGCGATGAGTTGAGCGAGCAACTATTGCCCCGTTGTACGTGCGGTGCAAATACTTATTGCCGTTGCGAATAGCTTTTTTTGACTGCTTACGCTATTCAATCTTTGTCCGAATATCATGTTCTTCCGGGATTCTTCTTTTTTAGTAAAGGGGAGCGGTATTTATAAGTATGATTTAATTATAAATATCCGGATATAAAATAGTCAATGCCTTATAAAGGTTTGTCTCTTTTACAATAGTCTCCTCTTTATTATCAAGTTTGATTCCCGGTTCTTTCTGGCATAGATACGTTCTCATGCTTTGGCCTTTTTTTGTATGGAAATTATCTAAAGCCATATCAATGTATCCCCAATAATTATTTAAGGGATGATTGGATGCACTGCGTATACTGTTTATACGTGATTTCCAATTAGGATGATTGGTGAAAGTAATACGGTTGTTCCTGATGTCTTCAATCAGGCACACTGCCTGGATAATGCTACTACTAGTTAATATTTCTTTTAAATCGATGTTTAGTGTATTGTCGAATAGTTTGTCTAAACAATAAAGCCTCATTTTCGTAGTATTTGTCAGGCTATTGTCTTTTTGCCAATCTTCCGTTTTTTTGTGCCTGTATCCTAACTCCCATAATAGAAGTAGAAACTCCGGATGATATATTCTTCCTACTTCCAGCCCTGTTTGTAACTTATGAAGTGTATTGGGGGCGTGTATGGCATCTCTAATTTCATTAGCTTCCTCTTTTATCAGTAGGTTGAGTATGGAAGAAGAGTGTTTGTGATCAGCGAGGTAAAACAATGCCTCAAGGAATTCTTCGTGGGGAAATGTATGCCATAGTGTATTGATTTTCTCTTCAGCAGTAGCACCGGCTATGTGATGATATCCCCAAACCGGACGTTCTTTCTCTATACTCATGCTTAATGTTTCCAACATATCTGACAGTTCGGTTTTATGAAAGAGGGAGATGGCCGTTTGGTAAGGGGCGGGCTGTTCGTCTTCTAAGAAACGGACAGCCGGTACTTGCAATTGAGGATAGAGCAGCTTTAATATTTTGTATTCTTTAGGTTTCTTCCATGCTATGATTTCATTTTTATCTAATTTGTTGTGTTTTCTTAGGAATGACTCTGCCTTGTAAACCTCTTCCCATTTACCGCTTTGTTTGAGTGCTGCCTCACAAAATATCCAATGATTTTTGTAATGGGTTATTGCGTTATTAGCGATACATACCCATACATTGGTTTGAAAACTGAAATATTCGGGTTTGTTGGAAAGTAATGCTTCAATCGTATAAATTGTTCCTGAAAGGTCTGCTCCGGAAGTAATTAGAGTTGTTATTAGTTCAGCTTGCCCTTCCTGATACAATTTGAATGCTAACCTGGAGAAAGTTGCATAATATTTATAGGTGTCGGTGGGGAACTGCTCTTTCATGATTTTTCTATCTTCATAAGTAATTTGATAACCACATTCGAGCAATTTTATTAAGTCCTGGACACCGTAAGGGTAGTTGTTTATGAATTCTTGGATTATGCTGTGTCCGTTTTTCTTTTCACAAGGCAGCTCCGACTGGAATATATTTTTATTGTTAGTTGAATTATCCATCGTTTATATAATTTGAATTTGCTATTTAATGAGTGTAAAAGTATAAAAATAAAGTGTTTATTTTCTTATTGCGGCATTTATTTTTCATGATGTACGGAATGTTGGCGAGCAGATATTAAATAATGTGTTATTTGCTCTCAAAAGAGCTGATAATCTGCCGACTGATATATATGGGGCTTTTAAACAAAAACAGTTGTTCGGAGTTTACTCGAACAACTGTTTTTGTACTCTTGTATTTTAATCCCTCATGTTTTGAGGGCAGGCATTGTCAATCGTCGATATCGATTACTCTCATTTGAGAGTCGAATGTAATTTCCCAACGATTGGACAATTTTATCTCATATTCATTATGATCGAATTCTATTTCGAGAATTCTTGCATCCGGATAGTTGGTCTTTACATAATTACGGATTGCTTCCGGTACAACTTGTGCGGGAACTTCACTTTGTCTGCACCGTACTTCCTTCCACTCTCCCGCTTTATCGAATTCTACTTTTTCTCCATTTGTAAAGACTACATCATAGCTTTTGTAGAATACTCCTGACTCCATTTTGGCTAATGCCACTTTATGGTTTTTGAAATAAGTCTTGATAAATGTCTGCGCTTTTGCCGGTAACTGGTTTACCTGTATCGGTTTATCGTTATCTGCCATTACCATTGTGTGCACTGCAAACATACAAACTAACATCATAATAAACTTTTTCATACTTCTTTATTTTTAATGATTAATACTTTATTTGTTTTCGTATTGCAAAGATGGGAAAGGAATCTGGAAAGAATTGGGAAAAACAGAAAAAAGTCTGATTTTTTATTTGGGTGTTTGTTTTGTGCTTTTGTAATCAAGAATGCTTATTCTTTATTTGTAAATATTTGTTTGAACTAAATATTACTTTATTTTTGCAGGTGGTTTATTGCGAGCCACATCTGTACCGAGATAATGAAGCTCCCTGAAACACCTTCATAGATGATGAATAATGATATAGAAGCAGTTTGTTATGACAATGAAAATATTAAATAGGTTTATAGATGACTGTGTGAATGTTTTTCAATATCGGTTCATGGACACCTTTCAATACTTTAAAGAAAGGAACAAGAATAAATATTTGGGAGACAGGTTTGAAGAGTGGGTTGTGAAAAATTCTAATATCAGTAAAGATGGATGTTCCGACTTGGATACAGGAAAAATATTCTGGCGGCTTCTGGATTGGCGAGGTGATAAATATGTTGAGGGATACCGGCCTCTGTCTTCTTCATCTCCGGATTTGTTATTGGAATGTGCTGTAGATAGGAGCAGGATTTATAAGGTCGGAGAGATAATAGCCGTAGAATGTAAATGGAGAAGTAAAGTTGGATTTTATCTTGACAGGAAGGATATTGAGAAGTACGAGGTATATATGAATATTAACCAACTGAACCGTCCGATAAAAAGTCTGTTTTACGTTTTTGGCTTTGGATGGGTTAATGATGCTCCGGAGCACGTTTATGTGGTTCCTGCACGGGAATTATACGATTATAACAAGGACACCGGCCAGGTAACGTTTCCTGCCAAAGAAGGTGAAAGCGAGAAGCTGGAACGGTTGAAGCGTTTTAAAAAGAAGGATAATAGATGTTTGATGTATATAGAATAACCTTTATTTAATTTATTTCCTGCTATTCTCTTCCATGACACTCAATGCAAATTTAATGATGAAGAGAAGCACCACTCCTATTACGGCATACATCGACAATATGAATAAGGAAAACATTACCGGGAAATAGATTACACATACCGATAGAAGACGTTTACCGCTCTGCCGTAGCGCGGTAACGAACTGGATGAATTGAATGACAATCATAATAACGGCATATACCAGTGAAAGTGCCGTCATAAAGTGCCAGAAGCCGAAGTCGAAACATAACGCTCCCCATATATTATTCTTGGGAAACATATCCAGCGGACTGCTGAATGGGATTTTGATAATCATCACTACCAATGGAACAAGAATAGCGTATAAGGAATAGCTTAACATGAAAGATACTCACCATTCGAAAAATGTGCTGTAAAATTCAGTACCGTTGCCAGAATTGTCAGGGCAGAAAGTGTTGCCAGAATTGTCAGGGCAGAAAGTGTTGCCGGAAAGATATACTGTGAGTCAATCATAGTTAAAAGGATTTGGTAAGGCCATTAACGAAAAATCCTTGAATTTCATTGAAATTCAAGGATTACATCATTTTTAAAAGTGGTGCCACCAGGAATCGTAATCTTTCTCCAAGTGGCTCTATATCATCACTTTTCAGAATCGCCTTGACAGTGTTCTCCTCCTATTACTCCACCGCTGGACTTCAGCGTTCTGCGCATCGCTGCATGGTGGTTTCACGCAGCAAAGGTAGTGATTCTGATTGAAAAACCAAAAGAATTAAGCGATGATGTAATTATTCCCCTTCTGGAAAGAATTGTTGAGGTTTTACCAAGGGAGATAAGCCGGGAAAATATTTCCGAAATGCCTCACGATAGATACGACAAATATCCTCATCAGTAATTTTATCATCTATGATTTTATACAGAGCTCCATCATGAAGCGGAAGAACAAGATCTACTTTCCAACGATAGCGATTATAGACATCGATTAAAGCCTGCTTGAATATAAGTGACCCTATGCTTTGAATCCTGTGATTAAGTATTTTATGGCAATCAGTATCCATATTAAGAATTCTGCTGTTTCCCAAAAGGGAGGAAACTTTAGGAGCGTTTACCAGTGATTCTAAATCGTCTTCAGAGCAATAACGATTAAAGAATCCTTTAAGTTTCTTAGCGCATACCCCTCCATAGATAAAACAGTAAAAGAGAATCTTAGCCTCTGATCTATCGCAATTAGCGATTCTCTCAATTTCTGAATAAATCCTGTTTTTTTCATAAAGGGATATCAATTCTTTCCTATTCGTAAGACCCGCAAGTATACCTGCTTCAAACTGACTGTAGTCCACATACAGATATCTATGATTGACAAAGGTCTGATGGGAGCAGTTAAATAGTCCACGAAATTCTTTGCTCATATTTTGTAATGGCGGATTACGCAAAATAATACGCGATGTGCGACTACCCACGGGTTTTACTACAGGCGTGACTATATTCAGATTCTTCCTTATAGCACTCAAATATGTAAGTATCCTAAGATTGCGCTCCGCTTTTTCCGCATCACGAAATGGTTGAAGCTTAGGGTATTTCTTACATAAAGCCTTTAATCTCCCATATTTCAGATAATGAATTGGAAGATTCAATTGATTATACAAAGCCTCCAAATTCGGCTGCACCTGACCGAAATCAAGCTGAATTCGATTTAGGGCACGATAGAGCTTTTTATGCTGCACCTGACAAAACTCCTCAAGTTGATCATTCCGAAACTCTATGCCACGAGCGACTAAATCATACAGCACACGATTTACGGGTATTTCTATTTTCTCAATACGTGGCCATTCTTCTTCTCCTCGCCTTTTCATTTCCTGATAACAGTCTATCATAAGTCTAAGTGCTTCTTCATGTTGTTCCTCGGGTCGCAACGGCAGTTCCCGACCAGTATAATACAAAACCATTTCATGTGGAGACCAGCACTCATTCTGTTCTTCACAATACTCCACGGATTGGCGAATTTGCAGGTCTAGACATTCAAAATCAAGCAAATCAAATTTACTGATACCACCATAATTATTACAAAGCAAATGGATAACTTCCGTTATCTGACACGTAATGATTCTGTCGTGATAGAAGAGCCCATTTCTTGTCAAATTGATTACTATGCGCTGATCGTCTGCTACGTCACAGCCATAAAGACAACAATCAAGATAGATTACCACATATTCTTTTTCTTTTCTCATAAGCCAGAGTACATATCGGTGTATAGGTTCTTATTGGGGGATTTGAAAAGATAGGATGAAACTTGTCCCATCAGAGTGAGTTCTTTTTCTTTATTCCGATGCAGGAACACTGACATCGAAGCAAGGGGCTTGAGGTTCACGGGTAGCATACCTGACACAGATTCCGGATTAAGGGAACGACATGCTATCAATGCCGCCCTTATCTGCATATAACCATGGAATCTTTGCTTGCCAAGCATATTCATGATAACTCGCACGTAGGCAGGACGCACCGAGCACAAATAAATTATTATCGCTGCATTTTCTATGCGGTGCGTGGCGTCGTTTCGCTCTAATTCTACAGCAGCATATCTCACCAACTGTTCATCATTGTATTTCAGATGAGCCATGAGCAGCCAAAAATGATATGCCTGCCAAGGATAGATGTCGCACTCCTTACGCATAAGCATGTTTGCAATCATGCGTTTGGCATCGTCTAAATCCCGATCATGCTTTACACAAGAAATCAACCTACAAATTAAAGGTGTATCAACAGGTGCAACCTTTAAGGTGTCAAGGAAGAAAAGCATATTCCTGTAGAAATAATCCCAATATGACACAAGCGTAATTGGATAGTTACAAAGTATGTAGAGAAGGAATTTCTTTTTACGTTGTATATCTTTTGTATGCTCTTTAGAATTTCTTTTTAACGAATCCATGATTTCGTGAAGAGTGTTTACTAATAAAGCGATGCCGTTTTCGCGTCGTCCGAGATCTTCGCTCCTGATGAGTTGTTTTATCTTTTGATTAGTGTGATTATATAGACTCAGTCCTTCACGAAATTCGTCGACCTCCTTTTTGTTTTCGAGGGTTATACAAACCACCTTAGAGGAGTTTAGGCAAAGATTAAGACGACGCAACTCACCTTCGAGTGATTGCAACACATTGCGGGCACTAAAATAATCTGGTGCCATAAAATAAATGTCATCCATAAAGCGACAGTATTCTATAGCTTGTGCCTGAATCTGGATATCAACATGACTGAGATAGAAGGTCGCCAATAATGAGGATGCGTCACTGTTTTGTGGAAGTCCACAGTTCGTTTGGGAGTCCGAAATTTCTGAAAACATTTGCTCAAGCATTTTTATTGCGTTGAGAGCATCCGCATCAGTTGCAATTTCACGTAAGAAGCCTATAAGCGTCGCATGCGATATGTTATCAAAATAATTCACCACATCGCACTTGAATAGGCATCCCACTCCTTTTTCGAGCCATTCGTCAATTAGATAATTCATCTTTATCCACTGATTTACACCGTTTGCTATAAGTGAATTATCCTCAGAACGATTAAGACGAGCTGCATAAACACGAGAGGAGATATATTCCTCCATTAACGGTGCCAATTTTTCTACAATAGCAATGTAAAGCAAACGATCAACAAAATTACCGACCATGGCCTTACGCTGCACCAAAGATTCCTTAGGAATATATAACACTTCCATTTCCTGGAATTTGTAATGTTCACGAACATCTTGGCTCGAAAAATAGTCGAGGACAAAATCTTGATTGCATAAATCCACATATTGCAATGGGTCGAAAAACCAATCGTCAATCATATCGCGGCGCAAATTCTTTAGTGCAGTATCAAGATTCAATCTCGTTCCATTAACACTCATCTCTCGTAGGTCAATGATGGTTTTGTCCTGTGCTATTCGAGTTTTAGTAGAAGCTCCTCTTCCTAATTTCTGCCACTGCCTTTCATAAAGCATTTCATTTATCTCGTCCCAATCTACTTGGGCGAGCATAAGCTGGTTCATTTCAAAATCAACAAAGGGATACTTTGAAATAACACTCACCATATAGGGAGCATCTGCAAGATATACGCCACCGCCTGAAATTCCATGATAATGATGGATATTTTTAATCTCGCTATTGCAATGTACCAAATGCTTATCGTCAGGATGATAATTTAGCTCAAAAGGTATAGAATGATCTCGCCCAAAATTAGGACAAGCGTGACATTTAAGAAGACACTCCTTATTTATCTCGCTATAGTTTTTCATCCAGACCTTGACAACTCGTGGCAGATAGGATTTTCGTACACGAATTATGGCAACATCCCAACGAGGATGGAAAAATATATTTTCATCCAAACTTTCAGAATACACCTCTAAAGTAACAAAGCCTTCCTCTGCTGCGACCATAATTGACAAATCTGTGATATCTGATAGTTGTGGATTTACAGTAGAGTCTTCTGACAGGATGTGTTTAGCTGTGACAACATAATTATATTTACTACCGGGAGATGTGACGTATAAAAATCCTGACCCATGACTATCTTGGCCCGCTACCCTCGCATCTATTTTGCAGGCATTATATTTTAAATTCAGTTTGTCCATCCAGCTCAAATTTATACTTTTTCTGTTCTGCTTCGGATATTTTTAGCTTTTCACTTAGCTCTTGGTGATAATTAAGATGAAAACGGATTTTATCATCTGTACGACGTCCCCAGTTCAATACCTTAAGCATCATTTTTTTATTCGGATGAAAATGAACCTTACCGTTCGTGAGTACTACGTAATCCGAGCATATAATTTTTTTCAAAATCTCGTGTGTGATGTTCTTGTAACTGCCATGATGAGGGAGCTTTAGCAAATCAAGACGCAGGGGATTGGTCTCAGAATAGTCGGATAATGCATCTAATAAGACTTGGGGCGTACTATCGCCAGGAAATAGATAGTTGTGCTTGCCATCAGTAAGTAACAATACAATTGAAGAAGCGTTGACTTCTGTAGTATCTAATACATTGTCATTCAGATAGTGTTCTAACTCTTCAAACGTAGCATTCCAGTCGCATTTGGGAGACGACAGAAATTCTCCCACCCCATCCAATATTTTGTCACAACCACCATATAGGATTTTCAGCAACCAGTTATTCCCTAGTTCAAATACTTTGCCTCGTGTTAATTCTCTGTCCCATTTTACATGAAAATCTTCCAAAGCGCTCTGTACTGAATTGGCTTGACGAATAGATAGATAATTTTCTTTATTAACAGTCGGCATTACCATTTGTGCAGAATTGAACCACACGTTGTCAACTATTTCCCAATTATCTGAATCCATAGCAAACACTCCTCCGATGTGGTCGTAATCATAATGGGTTATAACAAGAAGATCAACTCGCTGACCTTGTGCTCTTACTTCATCAATCAAACAAGAATATGCATCGGAATCTGGCGTGCCTGAATCTATAATTACATTCTTATCATTATGACGGATGTTGATACAGTCACCATGTTTTGCTCGTAAAAATGATATCGTCATTGTTTTTAACTTTGTAATTTCTGTTTCATCTTCATATACCATCTAAAACAGGCAGAGCAAGTGTGGAATACAGTTTGAACAAAAGATGCAATACTTAATTATATATGCTCTTAATGTTCATTGCAATTCTATTGAAACTTAATTTCCGCAATCGACGGTTATTGTATTCCTGCCTAACATTAGTTTAGAGTCATGTCTTTCTATACTTCCACTTTTTAACGATTGTATTCCGTGAACCGTCTCTGCCAAAGAATGACTTCTGGTTCAAACTTACAAAAAAACCTTGGATTTTTATGTAAGTCCAATAAAAAACAAGACCACCTCCCTCTCTTTCGCCTTATTCGTACTCTTGGTACACAATTTTTTGTTATCTTTATGTCTCCAGTTATTAACCTATAAATTGGCTTATTATGAGACGAGTATGTGGTCTTGATGTTCACAAAGATAGCATTTATATGTGTATCTTGTATGAAAACGGTTCAAAAATCGAATCTGTTTTTGGTGTATTGACTCCTGAGCTGGATAAGTTACGTGATTTGCTTGTTTCTCATCATGTTTGTGAAGTTGCTCTTGAGAGTACAAGTATCTATTGGATTCCAATTTGGAATATTTTGTCTGTTGACTTTAGTCTGAAACTAGTCAATCCTTATTTCATCAAACAGCTTCCCGGTCGTAAAAGTGACGTCAAAGATGCTGAGTGGATAGCTACAGTTCTGCAGAAAGGTTTGATTCGTGGTAGTTACGTTCCGGATTGTATGATTCAATGTTTGCGCCAATATGAGCGTCGCAATCATGAACTCTCCAAAAACATCGTTCATGCGGAACAACGTATGGATATGATTCTTCAACACTGTAATATCCGTATTAGCAACTATGTCTCCTGCATCTCCTGTAAAGGTTATCAAAAGGTTGTCAACGCCATTATATCGGGAGAGAGTAATCCGAAAGTATTGGTAACTTTAATTCATAAACGTACCTTGAACAAGCACGGGCGACAGGTTGTCGAAGATTCTCTTAATGGTTTTGTATCTGATACGGATCGTGATATACTCCGTCAGTATCGTGACGAACGTATGCAGATGGAACAACACAAAAGTGAAAATAAAGCCAAGATGCAGGCTATTTGCGAAGCGCATTATTGCGAAGAATTGGAATTGCTTCAAACTCTTCCGGGTATAAAGGAAGAGAGTGCTGCCAATATCATTGCTGAAATCGGAGTGGATATGAAGATGTTCCTAACCGCATCCGCAATTGTAGGTTGGGCAGGCCTTAAACCGCGTAATGACCAGAGTGCAGGAAAAATTAAATCCCGAAAAATCACCCATGGGAATAAATACCTTCGTAAAATATTGGTGGAAGCAGCCTGGAGTGCGGCTAGAACAAAAGACAGTAGGTTCATGAAAATGTATCAACGATTATTGGCACGAGGAAAAAGCAAACAAAAAGCACTAATTGCAGTTGCAAGGAAGTTACTTGTTCTGATTTGGAATATGTTATCAAAAAAAGAGGCTTTCAATCCAGAATATAAAAGAAGAATACAAGCAGCATAAACTTAAACTTTATTGATGAAAAGGACCGTATCTTTGTGGTAGAATAAACTCCGTTTTGCAAACTGTCTGAGAAATCAATAAAGAATTGAAAGCCAGTCTGAACTTCGAGTTCGAAGAGGAAAGTAATATAAAACAGGAGACTAAACAGAGTAGTCTCCCATAACAACACATGCCAAAAAGAATGATACCTCTGCCAAGCCGAAAGAGAGGGAGGTGGTCTTATTTGTTTTTTAGAGGAAAGATAACAATTTATAAATTTACCCCTCAGGTTTTTACATTGACCCCTTAAATATAAAATCCCTCAGATTGTTACGTTGACCCCTTTTTAGAATTGTCCTGCTTCAGTCCCACTGATTTTGCCTATTCTTGGAAAAGAAGAATCCCCTAACTTCTTTGAAATTCAGGGGTTTACATCGTTTTGCCTTCTTAAAAAGTGGTGCCACCAGGAATCGAATATTTTAATTCAAAATCCTAATTTGCAGCACTTTAATATCTTTGGAAAAATCCCCGAACCACTGAATCAGCCATATGCCAAATTCACCAATTTTCGATAGATTCTCGTTAATCATCCTTTGACTTTACAAAGGTAAGTGTTCGGTTCTATTCCTCCAAATATTTATATAGTTATTTAAAGTGGTTACAAGTTATTTGTATAAAGTTTAGCTTTTGATTACTAATGTTTTAAGAAATATCATTCAAATGCCAATACTTTGTTTCTTTCCAATATTTCTATAATGTCCTGTTCCTTATACAGGATCTTTCCTCCTATTTTGTAATATGGCAATTTACCATTCATTCTATATTCAATGAGTGTTCTTTTGGTTATTTTGAGAGCCTTTGATAATTCTTGTTCTGTAATATAGCGGTTCCCGTCTAATATAGGTCTGTAGATTAAAGGATTTGCATCCAACATTTTGGATATACCTTCCATGGCTTCAATAAATCTCTTGACCTCATTGCTATCCTTATTCAATACCTGCTGTCCCATTTCCATTATTTGTATATGTTTTAAGGTTATTCCTTACATAGCTTAGAATATCTTCTTTTTTATAATAAATCTTTCTGTCTATACGACTGAAGGGGATTAGCCCTTTCTGTCTTAAAGACAACAGTTTTCTGTCTGATATATTCATAAGAATACATACATCCTGATTATCCAACCATTCATTCAGTTCAGATTTGGAAGAGTTCAGTCCTTTCAATTGTTTTTCTATCTTGAACAATATGTCGTTCATTTCCATAAATGCACTGGCTTCTATGTTCACTATCTCCATAATCATTTGTTTAAGTGGTTGGTACAAAAATAGAATAGAAGGCTGTGGAACACAAGAGACTATCATCAAAGTGCATTATATTACATCAGATGTCATAGCGAAGCAACTGAACTATGCAGATCGGAGGGAGCTGAAATCCCTGTCTTATTTCGGGATTTTATAAGCAGACTATGTTTGGTTATTTGGGAAGGTGGATTTTCACTGTAATTGTGAGGTCGTATATGGGATATAAGGATAGCTGCCTTTGATTTACGGCTATGCGTCACGTCGGTCGCAGTTAATCCCTGTAATCTTTCCTTTAATTCCAATCCGTTTGCCGCCGCATTCTTTTTCAGGTGAATTTTCATGGCGTAAGCCATAAGGAAAATTCTCCTGAAAAAAGAAATAAATGCGGCTGGCAAATCAGGATTGGGATTTATCTTTGATGGAAGGGAGAAATATTTATAGGACTTCTTTTCTTTAAAATGAAAACTTTTCATTAAATTGCGCTCATAATAACAATAATGACTTTATGCAAGATATAAATAGACTGAAATTGGTTCTTGTTGAGAAGAAACGTACCAATAAATGGTTGAGTGAACAGTTAGGTATCAATCCTTCTACAGTGTCTAAATGGTGCACTAACTCTTCCCAACCTGATTTGGAAACTCTTATAAAAATAGCATCACTGCTTGAAGTGAATGTACAGGATTTGTTGAATACTCCTAAGGCATGAAAGTATGGCAATCAATGATAAAAAAGTAAAGTATGATTCCGGCATAAATGTTTTGGGTAGTATTCCTGATTATGTAGCTATGCTTGAATTTATTTGTGAGTACACAGGAAAGAAATTTGAATCAGAGCAGGCGTTTTCTTTCAGAACTCATAAAACCTTCAATAGATTTCTGGCTGCTATCAAAGCTTCTATTATTAAGTTTGCTAATGATAATCAGAAGAATATGTTTCTTACCGCTATCTGTTCAGATGATTTTTCTGTAAGAGAAAAATTGCTTGTATTGTTTTGGCAGTTGGTTTATGGTAACGCTCTTTTTGCTAAAGTGACCAAGGACGTTTTTATGAGAGCCGTATATCAGGGGAGGACCTCTCTTTCTGTAATAGATGTATTGAGCTTGCTGCATCATATCAAGGAAACAGAAGATGGGGAATTGAACTGGTCGGAAGAAACTTTGAAAATAACAGCATCCAAATATCTGACAATGCTTAAGAAAATGAACCTGGCTGAAGGTAAAACAGCTAAGAATATATGCCATCCTATCATTACAGGACAGCTGTTTGTTTATTTTATCCGTTGGATAATAGTTACATGTCCAGAGAACAGGACGTTGGAAAATCCATTTGTCATATTTGGATTTATGGACAATAGAAGCATTATCGAGAGATTAAAAAAAGTTGAGTATCTTCCGCTATGGCAGATTAGCCAGATGGGTGAAGATGTAACCATAGATTTGATAGACCATGAGTAGTACATTTCAGATAGAGCATAATCGTTTGTTTGGAGAACTGAGAGAAGTGCTTAAAACAGATATAGCGCGTATCACAGGTAAGGCTAATGGGGGAAGAAGCATACTTTTTGTATATCCTCCTGAAGATGATGATGCATATATAGCGTATGCAAGAGAGAATTTTAATTCCAATGAATATTCCTTTATAGATTTAAGAACTCTTTTTACTGAGTTCGTCTCTGAACAAGGAATAGAGCAGTTTCAGGAGAATTACAAGGAATTTGGAAATGAAGTTTTCTTTAGCGATAATTTCTATGAAGAAACTTTCTTTTGTTATATAATTAAAGCTATAGAGAATTCCTACCAAATGAATAAGATTCCTGTTCTTGTTCATACGGGTGCTATTTATGGTATGGGCTTCTCCAATATCAATATCATGGAACATCGGATTGTGATGTCGGCCCAACTTCCATTGATTGCTTTTTATCCTGCTACTGTGGATAAGGATAACATTAACTTTTTGGGTAAGCAGATTGCTTCCAAATACCGCTGTATCGTAATAAAATAAATCAGAAACCTATTGATTAAAGATGTCTTATGAGTAAGATAAAAGATATACTCTCCATTGAATTGGAGAACGACATAAAGAATGTCATTGACTTGAATTCGCAAAATGAGGAAGATATAAAAGATGAACTGGATGGTTTTATCCTTACGGAAAGTCTTGCCAAACATTTATCTGATTTCCTTGATGTATTCTGTTCAGATATGAAGGAATCAGGAGTGTGGCTTAGTGGCTTTTATGGTTCCGGTAAATCATATTTCGCAAAGATGATAGGTTTCCTGATAGCCAATCCTGTTATTAAAGGAACCCCTATGCGTGACCGGTTTATGCCTAAACTTATTGGTCTTAAGAATAAGGAAATCATAGAGAATCAGATACGTTCATTGGATAAGACAGATTATCAGGTTACTCTGTTCGACTGTGCTAAAGTAGATTCCAGTCATGGCATATCGTATATGGCTATGAGTCATTTCCTGTTGTCTTTAGGGTTTCTGAGTAACTGGATTGGAATGATGGAATTCAATCTGATGCTTGAAAACAGATATGACAAGTTCTTAGCAACAGTAAAGGAGCAGAATGCAGGAAAAGACTGGTATGACATAAGAAAAAAAATGTCAGCAGTTCCGGCTCTTAAAAAAGCCATTCTTACTTTCATGGCAGAAGATGAATATGAAGAAACCCGTAAACTGATAGACGAAAGAATAAAAACATACGATGCTACAAAACTGAAGGAAGATTTGAGGCTTTATCTGGAACATTATCCGGAAAAGAAAATCGTGTTCTTCATTGATGAAATGAGCGAAGCTTTAAGTCAGAAAAAAATTAATCTTCTGGATTTGGAAGGACTTTCGGAAGCCTTGTCTTCTCTTGGAAACAGAGTATGGACAGTGGGTATCGCACAACAGGCCTTTAATGATGTATTGAATGCATCCGGACTGAATATTCATCAGCTCAATAAGGTGGAAGCCAGATTCAAGACCCGTATTCCTATAGCCGCAGAGGAAATTGATACCATCATCCGTAAGCGACTTCTGGCTAAGACCGATTCTGGAAAAGAACAGTTGGAAGCCTATTATGATAAGAACAACGGTATGATTCAGGATATAACCCATATTGCCGGTGTTTCCCTGAATGCCACTAAAGATGAGCATACATACGCTGATTATTATCCGTTCTATGAGCATCAGTTCAAACTGTTGCAGTATTTCCTGTTCGGTTCAAGAGATACGGTAACTTCTCAAATCGGTACCCGCGGTATGTTGGTTTCTGTGTTCGATGTATTGAAAAAAGAAGCTATGACTGAAGCGGACGTATTTACGCATGTTAATGCTACGCAACTATGCCGTCAGGCAGAGGAAAATATTCCGGAAGCATTGCGTATGCGCTATGAACAGGCGGATAATCATATCGGTAAAGAAGGTATGAAGTATGTAGAAGGAAGAGCCTTGCTGCAAACCATTCATTTCCTGGAAAAAGCCAATGCTTATACTACAATAGAAAATATCACTAAGTCGTATGTCCGCAGACCGGAAGACTATTACAGTGTACTTGCAGAAGTAAAGAAAGCACTTGAAATATTGGTAGAGCGTAATGTCTTGATTACATCCGGTAATCAGTATCGTATCACAAGCCAGATAGAACAGCAGATTATCGATGATATGAATTCATTCTCTGCTGAAGTTTATCGTGTACGTGCCGAGATAACCAAGATATTGAAGCAGCAGAAGATTATCAAAGTTTCTCAGACACTTACATCGGATGGACAGGCTATACCTTTCTGTGTGGAAAGTTCTCTTGGAGAGAATTTTGTAAATGCAGGAGAAAAATATATGAAGGTCAGTTTCTATGACGTCTTTCATGAAGATCATGCACAGCTTGTGGTTTCTGTAAAACAGGATACACAGAATCAAAAAGGTATAATAAGTATCATCCCTTCATCTGTTTACGGAACAGAAATCTTTAATCGTGCACAGGAACTTTTAAAGATAGATTATATCGAAACCAAGACCTATCATACAGCCGATGAGAAGAAAGTAGTAAACAATATCGTTTCTACTAAGGAAGAAAAGATGAAAATCCTTACTGAATTGATTAACAAATCATATACGGAAGGAACTGCAGTCTATCTGTTTAACACCTATCAGTTGACTGATTCCAATTACCAGAAAGAGATAGAATCTCTCCAGCGCAAGATGTTTGGAAATATTTTCTATAAGAGACTGGGGGCGTCTTTATCCGATTCATTGGCAGTTAAAGTGCTTACAGCAAACAGTACTCAGCTGACTACCATGTTTGGCGGTTCGGAGGAATTTCGTTTCTTCGATTCAGCCGGTAAGTTTATTGGTGAGAATTTAAGTGTATCTACTGAGATTTTAGAGAAATGCAAGTCGTACTGTACAGGGGATAAACTGGAAGAGGAACTTTCTGCACCTCCTACAGGTTATAAGTTCGGTACTATCATTACTTCTGTGGCGGCCTTATTCCGTGGCAATAAGTTGATAGCTAAGTTCAATGGCGAAGACTTCCATTCTGTATCGGATGCACTTGAAGCTAAGATCTTCGACAATACCCGTAACTTTGCTAAAGCATCGTTCAAGGCTGTCATGAAATCCTTGTCTTATAACGATCGTCAGGAGATTGTAGATATTCTGAAAGAGGACTGCCAGTATAAGAAGATTACCGGAGACAATGCTCCTTCTTATAATTTGAATGATTTTGAGCTGGTCGATTGCATCCGTACACTTTCCAAACGCATGATGGATAAGGTAAAGGACAAAATCATGGGCGATGATGAAATGGAACTTCTGTTCAAACGTTCTGTTCAGGCACGTAATGTATTCAGTCAATATACAGCAGCTGTAACGGATGCCAATTATATAGCTACCGCACGTACATTCCTTCAGGAAGCGGATGATTATATCAAAGCGGTAGAACAGGTACAGAAAGATTTGAAGTTCATAGATTTTGAGTTTAAGGCTATTGAAGAAGAACGTGCTTTTATTCAAAATGTGACGGAGGAATTCGACAAGACAGGAAATGATATGAACCTGATTCGTGGCAAAAAAGAACAGTTTGAAGAAGCACGTGAAAAGGACTTGGTGGCTAATGCTCCATTAATGAAAAAACTGACTCAGGACATTAAGGATATTTATTACGAGGTAATGAAGCATAAAGCCGAATTATTGAGTGAAGAAGTTATAGCTTTATTAACGAAGTCAGATGAACTGAAGAGTCAGATAGACCAATATCCAAAGGAATGGAATTCCAAACTTTATCATAAGATTGAAGATTTGGAAAAATCATGGAAACGATATGTAACTGTCAAAGTAAACTTGGATAAATGGAGCGTTAAGTGTAGCAATACAGGCATGTTGTTGCGCGACATAGAATACAAGATTACGAATCTGAATATGGTCAAGCAGGAAGTCAGTTTGTGGGATACGGAGATTGTAACTCAAGATCCTTCACCAAAGAAACCTGATATTCCTAAATTACCTGATAATCCGACTCCGGAAGATAAGCCGGCACCACAACCCAAACCTATACAGCGCAATATGAAAGCGAAGTTACCGAAGGGTACCGCTTCAGTAGCTGAATACAGGTCTTGGCTGAAACAGCAGTTGGCGATGTTGAATATGTTTGGTGAAGATGATATTTTGAATTTTGATAATTAAGAATAATAGATAGAATTTAAGGACAGATATGAAACTGATCGATCATGTACTCCATATACGCAGCCTGATACAGCAGGCCATTGACAACCGTTTTTCCCGTTTGGGACTAGAAGCATCGGAGGAAAAAGAACTTCCGAAAAATGTTTCAACCGGTAATAGAGAGAAAAAAAATAGACTGGAAGCTATTATAGCAACGCATAAGCAGGCGTTAGGTAATGACTATGCGGAGGCGAGAAAGGAAACCATCAATGAATGTACCTTCACGCTCTTCAATCGTCTGGCAGCTCTGAAGGTGATGGAAGACAGGGAACTTTTTCCGGAAGTAATTCGTCGCCGTGTGGAGCATGGGAATCTTTCCTATGCTCATAAGCAATGGCTGGAAGAACATACGGATGAACGAAATGCGGAACGTATGGGCTTGAAGCATTTCCTGGAAGATAAATTTCAGGAACTTTCCGAAAATTACAAGATTCCTTTGTATAGTCCGGATTATGCTTACGCCATGTTGCCTACAGCTGATGAATTGTTTGAAATTATTACGGCTTTCAACGAAATAGAACAGGATGCGGATTGCGGTGCGGATATTTGGAAAGGCGATGATATATTGGGCTGGTTGTACGAAAACTTTAATACAGTAGAGAAACTTGCGTTGAAGGATTCCGGTGATAAAACAGAATATGACAAGGTTTCTTTGCAGAGCCAGGTCTATACTCCTCAGTGGGTAGTAAAGTTCTTGGTGGACAATACATTGGGAAAGATGTATTTGGAAATGTATCCGGACAGTAATTTTATCTACGACGAAGATGGTAAGGTAAAATATCTGATAGCCAATGCGCCTACTTCACAAATGCGTCATCCGAAGAAGCTAGAAGAAATCAAATTGATAGACCCGGCTTGCGGTAGCGGAAACTTTTTGATTTATGCATTTTCTCTGTTCTATGATTTATATTTGAACCAGATAGATCAGTATGATGCCGATTACTCACGCAGGGATATACCGAAACTGATTGTGGAAAATAATCTGTATGGTGTAGATTTGGATGAGCGTGCCGTACAGCTTACTCAGATAGCTTTGTTTATCAAGGCTATGCAACTGAAAGGACGTAGAGGTGCCATGCCTGCCTATACTCATGTGGTAAGTACACATTTTGAACTTCCGGAGTATTCTAAAGTGAAGGACGCATTTATTTCAGGCTCGGATTGGAATGAAGTACAACAAAAGACAATTCATTCTATTTGGGAAGATTTACGTGCAGCTTATAAGTTCGGATCTTTGATTCGAGTGGAAGAACAGTTGGATGCTTTGCTGCCAGTAGATTCTACAGATATGTTTGCCAATCAGTGGAAAGCTGATATGTTTGATTTCAAGCATCAGATGATTAATACATTGCGCAATCAGGTTCATCAGTGGACGGGTGAAGGCAGCAATGAATATTCGTTAGCAAAGGCGAACGATGCCATTACTTTTTTGGATATTTTAAGTATGAAGTTTGATGTGGCTGTAGCAAATCCTCCTTATACGGATAGTGCGGATTTTGGAGCTGAATTGAAAGAATTTGTGGGTGCGAATTATTCCAAGCCCTTGAAGTTTAATTCTAATCTTTATGCTTGTTTTATCAAAAGATGCTGTGAACTGGCAGGTGATGATGGTAAGGTGGGGATGATTCATCCTATGACTTTTATGTATATTAAAACATTTGAAGATGTTCGTAAATATATACTGAATCATACCCATATTAATTTATTTGTTGAATATGGTCTGAGCAATTTGTTTGGCTCCGTGATGGTTGATCCTGCTTTCTATGTGTTAGAAAAGGATGGTGGTGGTACAAAAAATAATGATTCATTATTCATTTCATTGGATCAATATACAAAAACACCTCAAGAAAAATATAAAAAGCAATATTGTCAGGAGGCATTAAATGATATTGTGACTAAATCGCAAAATAAGCATGTCTATCAATTACCTCAATCAAAACTAAAAGAGATAAAGTCTTATCCTTTTATTTATTGGATTTCGGATGAGTTTAGAGAGAAGTTTGGAAGCTATTCTTTAGAAGATGTCATAAGTATTAGACAAGGTATAGCTACAGGTGCGAATGATAGATTTTTACGTTTCTGGTGGGAAGTTGAGCCAAATAACATATCAAAAGAAGTTGGAGATAATAAAAAATGGAAAACTTATTCCAAGGGTGGACCATATAAGAAATGGAGTGGAAATTTATGGTTAAAGATTGCCTTTGATCAGGAGAATGAATCAATTCTAGAAAAGCAAGGGAATCACTTACCAAGTAGAAAATTCTATTTTAAGGAGGGAATAACATATTCTGGTAGTGGTTCTAAAGGAACTTCGTTTAGAGAGTTTCCTAAAAACTCTTTATTTGATGTAGGAGGTTCGTGCGTTTTTGTTGAAGGGGAATATGATAATAGATATTATATACTTGCATTCCTTAACTCAAAGCTTTGTTTTTATATTGCTAATTGTTTAAACCCTATAGTAAATGTTCAAGTTGGCGACCTTAAAAGAGTGCCATTTATAAAACCTTCTAAAGAATTAGAAACTAAAATTGAATATTTAACAAAGAATAACGTTGATATAAAAAGAGAACTTTGTAAGTATTCTCTCATTGAGGAATCTTATGGTAAATTAATATTTGAAAAGGATTTTGTATATAATAGTTTGTCTTCGTATTATGATTATGAAAATGCTTTAGAAACATTGATATTATTAAATGAGGCTGTCATAAATAAAATGATATTTGATATTTATGCTCTTTCAACTCATGACCGTCAAATGGTTCTAGATAAAGAAGATATTCCAGTAGGTTATTATAGAATTTCTTCGCAAGCTAAAGCAGCTTATAAAGAATGGCTGTCAACTAATATGGAATTTCCTGCTTCTCCAGAAGTCTTGAAACATATTGATTCTTTGGAGATAAACGAAGAACAGCCGCATATTGATGACTTCGAATCGCTCTACCAGAATAATAACGGATGGGAAGAATTCTGTATCAAGCATAAGATGAATCCGATTGAAGTATGGTATCAGTTTAAGAATGCCGGTATATTGCCGCCACAACGTACACAAGTATTGGCTTTTGAACTGATAACAGACGTAATCCGTAGTGTATTGGCGAAAGATGATGATGGAGTAATCCCACTGACGGAGCGTATGGGTGAAGAACAGTTGGCTGGTCGTATAGAGCAGGAATTGGTGGAGCGAGGATATAATTCGGCACAGATTTCACAGATTATTCAGTTGCTTGGAACACCATTGGATAAGTACTTGCAGGATAAGTTCTTCAAACAGCTGAGCGATCATCTGAATCTCTTTATGTATCTGCCAAAGACTCCGTTTATCTGGCATCTGACAAGTGGTCCGCACCATGCCATAGAACTGTATATCAGTATCTATAAATGGAGCCGTGATACAGTGTTCCGCATAAAAAGTGTCTATATAGCCAATAGGGAAACAGCCTTGAACGACCGTCTTTCGGGTATAGATGTTAGTACCGCCAATGGTCAGCTTGAAGCAGCAGAACTGAAAGATCAGCTGAAAGAACTGAAAGTGTTTGCAGAAAAGATAGATCAACTGTTGGCAAGCGGTTACGATCCGAAACTGGATGACGGTGTAGGCAAGAACATTGCTCCGTTGCAAAAAGCTGGATTGTTGAGTTATGAGGTGCTGAATGCCGGACAACTCAAAAAATATCTGAATGCTGACTGGTAATAGGATTACTAAAAAGTAAAGGTATGAAAGAAAATTCACTATACGATAAAAAGTCTCTTCGTGAGATTACGGGAAAGAATGCAGACTGGAACGAAGTGGCGAAAGACTGCGTGGCTTTCAGTAATGCACAGGGTGGTGTGATAGACTACGGTATAGAAGATGATGCGGATGCACCACCGGCAGACCAGAAGGTTTCTGAAGATATTACCATTAATTTGGAGAACAAAATCAGTGGCAAGACGCTGAATGTATCTGCCCATGCCGAAATCCTGACACATGAAAACGGGGGACAGTATATCCGTCTGCATATAGCACGTGGGACTTCTTCTGCTTCTACTACCTCCGGTAAATATTTCACTCGTGTAAGCGACAACAGTGTACCGCTTACAGGAGACGACATAACACGTCTTTCGGCTGAAAAAGGTTATTATCGTTGGGAAGACGAGGAAAGCAAATGGAGCTGGAAAGATGCCGACAAGGAGAAATTAATAATGCTGCTTCAAAATTTGCGGAATTCAAACCGTGTATCAGATTTCGTAAAGCAGAAAGAGGATAAGGAACTGTTGGATTATTATTTCCTGACTGTGGAAGAGTCGGACAAAATGACCAATCTGGGAGTGCTTTTTATCGGAACCCAATCTCAACGAGGCAGACTGATGAATGCGCCAGTGGTGCAGTGTATCCAGTTTGATCAGTATGGTGATAAGGTTTGGAAATATCTTATTGATGACTTTACCAAGAATCCTCAGGAAATCATTGAAGCAATATGGAACAATGTGCCTGTTTGGAGGGAAAGCAATGAAATCAGTGACGGACTGTTCCGCAAGGAGATTCCTGCGTATGATGAAGCGGTAGTCAGAGAACTGACCTGCAATGCGTTGGTGCATCGTCCTTATACGGTAAGAGGAGATATATTTATCAATATCCATCCGGACAGGATTGAAGTGGTCAATCCTGGAGCATTACCATTGGGGGTAACTCCGCAGAATATCCTTCATAAAACGGTAAAGAGAAACGAGCATTTTGCCAACCTGTGCTATGCCCTGCGAATGATGGAACGTGAAGGTTCCGGATATGACAAGATGTATGAAGTACTTCTTTCCAATGGAAAACAGATTCCGAAAGTGGAGGAAGGGGATGATTATGTGAAGGCTATAGTAGGAAGACGAATTATCAGTCAGGAAGCCATTAAGGTGATTCGCTATGCTTTGCAGGTGGCGGAACTCCGACAGAAACAAATTATCTGTTTAGGGCTGATAGCCCAGCATGAAAGTATTTCGGCGGCAGATTTGATTAAATTGCTGAATCTGAAAAATCGTGATGCTCTTTCTCCATGGCTTGATAAGTTAGTGGATGACGGTATCGTAGAAACTTCAGGTAGAAAGAAGGGAAAGGAATATCGGGTTTGTTCTCATATACTTAAAGAAAGTGGTTATAAAGGACAGACATCCTTGAAAAGAATAGAACCTTATAGACTTCGTGAATTAATTATCGAAGACTTGAAAATATATGAATGTGCTTCTTTAAGGGATATTCAGCAGAGAATAGGAGATGAGATTAGTTATCAGAAATTGTGGAAACAATTGGATAATATGATAAAAGAAGGTATTTTGGAATCTACAGGTAAAAACAGATGGACAAAATATAGGCTTAAGAAATAATATTCTCTCTCTTGAAATTGAGAATAAATAAAGAGATAAAATCGATTTTGAAAGAGAAAAATAAAAGATATGAATTGTAATATGTTGATTATTAGGGATATTCTCTCTTTCGGAATTGAGAATAAATAAAGAGATAAAATCGATTTTGAAAGAGAGAAATGAAAGAGATAAAGCTTTAAATATAGAAAATCATGATTGATAAATGGTTTCAAAACGATATAAATAAAGTATTGGCTGTACATGACCGTGTGGTAGTGACAGATGCTTTAGGAGAAGGCAGATTCCTGTTGGATTATTTGCCTTCTGATGTTGTGGTGATCAATACAGGCAATGAGGAAATAGATGAGATAGATGCAAGATACAAGTCTGAAAAAGACTGTATTGGCAAGAAGGTGGTATTCTATAAGCAGAATACGCCAGACTCCTTATGCTTTCTGTTAGAGTACGCGGAAACATACGGTTGTATTGTGTTGGATGATATGGAGGCTTATATCAGAAAACATCTGTTTGAAGGTATAAAGGAAAATACTGAATTAGGAAAGCAGGAACTTCTGATGGCTGCCAAATTGAGCAAAGGAAAGGACTTGAATTGGTGGCATGGGGTAAGTAAGGGAATAATCAAACCACTGGATACGGACGGACTGGTAATAGACTTGCTGCATCATCCTAAAGAAATTAAAAAGAATATGGATGGAGATGTTTGGAAGATTTTTGAATCTGAAGTTTATAGCCTTATCTCAAAACCACAGACAGAACAGCCGGTGGAAATATTGGCACAGTCGGTAGCTGATACAATCTTTGACGGACTGATTCATAATAACATATCAGACAGGCTTTTGAAAATCTATTATAAGTGTGTAGACAGTAATTCAATGAGGGAGCCTTTACTGAATTATATCGAGAAGTATAAAATACCTCAAGGAGTGTCTGTATTGGATTCCCATCCGGATCATTGTCTTATGGAATTGGATAGACTGTATTTCAAGCAACTCAGTGCTGCATTGGAGAACAATGAATATATTATCGGGTTCCAACAATATATCCAAAATCGAACTAAGAGTAAGAAAGCAGAAGCATACAAGGCTGAATGGTTGAAGGATGTAAAGGTATTGCTTGACTTCAAGAATGAGAAGCTTTATGAAATCAATACAGTTTCTCAACTGGCGAACTATTATCAATCTCACTTTGCTCCTTTGGATTCAGCCATAAGACATCTGTATGTGGCATGGCTTCAGGAAGAAAAACTATTGCGTCCTTATCAATACAGATACGAACAGTATAATAAAGAGTTGCTTGATCGTTGGTTTGGACTTGCAGATGGATATAAACCAACTCAAAGAAACTTTATAGCTGATAAACTTTCCGAAACTGGACGGATAGCGGTAATAGTTTGTGACGGGTTGAGGCTTGAAATAGCGGAATCCCTAGCAGATAAACTCAAGGTTAAGAGAAAGAAGAACGTGGCTTTTGCTGAACTTCCATCTGTAACAGAGAATGGCATGAGTTCGCTTTTCGGTTGTGCGGAAGTAGAAGATGTAGCCCAAACAAGATATAACAATCTGAAGACTGTAATACCTGATGTGGAAATTATCCAATTGGAAAAACTCAACAGTGGAGTAACGGCTAATAAGTTAGTATTGATGTTCGGTGATATAGATCAGGTTGGCGAAAAGAAACAGCTGGCAGGATTGAAAGATATAAATGCATACGAGGCTTTTGTTTCGGAAAAAATAAATGACCTCTTCAGTATGGGTTATGGTAAAGTGTATCTTACAGCCGATCATGGATTTGTGATAACCGGTATATTGGATGAAGCAGATAAGATTCCTGTTCCAGATGGAGATATAATCAAATCGGAGGAAAGGTTCTGTCTGGCAAATGATACTTTGGACAATGAAAATATAATCGTACGGAGCCAGAAGTATAAGGAGAGTCAATACCAGTATTATGCAAAATCGGACAAACCGTTTGTTTCAAAAGGTGCTTACGGTTACGCACATGGTGGATTTACTCCTCAGGAATGTATTATTCCGGCTTATGAGTTTACAAATGAAAATCAGGAGTCTTTAGGGGTTTCCATTGCTAACAAACAAGCTTTGCAGAATGTTACAGGAACTTATTTCACGGTTAAGCTGAAGGCTGAAAGTGTAGAGAATTCTTTGTTTAAGGCAGAAAGAAAAGTGGTGATACAGATTTATGGAAATGGAACTTTGTTGAGTACGTCTTCGGTATATAGAATGACTCCTTCATCTGTGCAGGAAGCTGAATTTGCATTGGCAGCAACGGGAAATGTGAAAGTGGTGGTCGTGGATATTCAGACACAGCAACAAGTGGACTTCTGTGATGTGAAAAAATCAGTGTCACGAGACTTGGATGACTTATTTTAAAAGATGGTATTATGTTGGAATTAGATAAAAAATTACTGGACCAGTTTCAAGGATATGTAGTTCGGAAAGACGTAGTTCGTTCTGTAAAAGGTGGTGCTAATGTACCGGTTTTTGTATTGGAATATTTGCTTGCCAATTCATGCAGCACGGATGATGAACAGAAAATTAAGGAAGGAGTTGAGAATGTGAAGAATGTTCTCCGTAAACATTATGTCAATCCGGATGAAGCTAATCTGATACAGGCAAAGATAAGGGAAGAAGGTACTTACAAAGTGATAGATAAGATTTCTGTCCGTCTGGATGCTTCTAAGGATAAATATTGGGCAGAACTTTCTAACCTGAATATTCGAGATGCAAATATTGATGACAGGATTGTGACGGAACATGAAAAGATGATGATGGGTGGAATATGGGCTATCGTGGATATAACGTATGATTCTACTATGGCTATTGGCAGTAAGCTGTATCCGTTCGTAGTCTCTAAAGTTCGCCCTATTCAGTTATCGAGCTTTGATATGTCCAGAATAAGCAACAACAGAAAGAATTTTACCAATGAGGAATGGTTGAATGTGTTGTTACGTAGCGGTGGTTATGAACCGGAGTCGGAAGGTATGACGCAGCGAATGAAGATGCTCCTTCTTTCACGTTTTATACCTATGGTAGAAGCTAATTTTAATATGGCTGAACTCGGTCCGAGAAGTTCCGGTAAATCATACGTGTTCAAAGAATTGTCGCCATACTCCATGCTGGTTTCGGGAGGACAAGGTACGGCGGCCTCTCTTTTTGTGAATAATTCCAATGGTCAGATCGGAGCAATGGGTAAATGGGATGCCGTATGTTTCGATGAATCTACAGATGAATTGTTTAAAGACCGTGAAGTAGTGCCATTGATGAAGGACTATATGGAATCGGGTTCTTTTTCAAGGGCCGGAAAATCAGGTGAGAAATCAGCCAATGCTTCTATTATTCTGAACGGTAATATCAATCAGCCGGTAGAAACAGTATTACAGACTAGTCATTTATTCAATCCTTTCTCTGATAAGATATCGGATGATACGGCATTTCTTGACCGTATAGGATTTTTCTTACCAGGATGGGAAATAATGAAATTTGCACCTGCCAATTTCACTAATCATTTTGGCTTCAGTACGGACTTCTTCAGTGAAATGCTTCATGCATTAAGAAAGGACAATTATACGAACGCCATAGATGAGTATTTTACGCTAGGCTCGCAAATGCGTCAGCGTGATACGAAACCGGTTCGTAAAACTGTTTCAGGACTTATCAAACTGTTGCATCCGGATGGAAAGTACACTAAGGAAGATGTACGTGTTTATCTGGAATGGGCAATTGAAATGCGTAGAAGGGTAAAAGAGCAGTTGAAACGTATTGGCGGAATGGAGTTTTGGGACACGAATTTCTCTTATATAGATAAGGAAACACAGGAAGAGACTTTTGTTCCAGTGCCGGAAGAAAGAGGAAATGGGCTGATTGGTGATTCTCCATTGCCTCCTGGTACCTGTTATTCTGCTACTTCGGATGGGGATAAGGTTGCTTTGGTAAAGATAGAGGTAATCACAATGGCAGGTAATGGAAAGCTGAATATCAGTGGAACGAATTCAACTGCTGTCAAAGAGGATATTAAGAATACATATAACTATATGAGGGCGAATGAGAAGATGTTGCTTTCTCAACAACGCTCTTTTGCCAACATGGATGTGACGGTTCAGGTAACAGCTTTATTAGGTTCTACAGTGCAGAGTGGAATTGGTGGAGCGGTCTTTGCTGCTATCATTTCATCTGTATTCAGCAAGAACTTGAAGCCAGCTTTGGGTATTATTGGCAATATATCTATCGGTGGTGCCATCGAACGTGCTATTAATTTCAGTGACAAGGTTTCAATCTTGTCGGAAAATGGAGCAAAGACGGTACTTGTGCCTATGGATAATCTTGCAGAACTTTCTACTTTGCCGACTACGGTTTTGGGCAAGACTGATGTACCTTTTTATGCCAATACACAAATGATTATTCAGAAGATGATGTTGTAAATGTATAGTTCAGATGAAAAGAGTGATAAAAAGATTAACCAATTGTAGGTACTTACGAATAATATTTAAAAAACTATGGAATGCTATTCGAATATACTTAACAATAACTTTTAAGAACCTATTGGATAATATCGGAAAATCACCATTAAAATGGTTGAGTTGTATAACCATATTATTGTCTTTCTTTATTTTTGATTCTTTTTGGACAGCATGGATAAATAAGATATGGGTTGATCCGATTGCATCTCAAATCAAAGACAACACATGGTGGATTATTGCCATTTATTCAGTAATAATATCTGCATATTATTATCATAATCTCAAGGAAACGGAAGTGATAAATATGAATAGATGTAAAGTTGTTGTAATTGGAACTTTGCTATATTGTATTTGTCTTTTCTCCAGAAAATGGGACTATGTATTGATTTGTGATTATAGTAGATATTTAGCTTGGAGTAATTTTATTATTATAGTTCCTATATTATGGGAATGTTATATCTGTTATCAATTAAAGCATAAAAAGGCTGCTGAAAATGTCAAGCCAGAACTTGAGATTGAAAAGACAAATAATGTGGCAGATTCATATAAAAGGAAGGCGGTATATGAATCTGCATACAAAACTTTGGAGTCATGTTTTTATAAAGAAGGAAGTTTTACTTTCTCTATAACGGGTATTTGGGGAAGTGGAAAAACAACTTTTATTAATATCCTAAAAGAACAGTATATTAGAAACAACTCGGTCAAAAGTGTCATTATATTTGAGCCGTGGAAAAGTGATACATCAGATCCCATTGTAAAGGGATTCTTTGCAATGCTACGTGATGAACTAAGCAACTATATTCCAAACATCTCATCTACCATAGATCAATACGTTGAATTGCTATTGGATGAAGAATCTGGAAAACCTTTAAAGATTATAGGAAAATCATTACATGGTATTTTCAATGAAGATAAAAATCCATACGAGCTTATAAAAGAAATACTTGAAAGGACAAAACATAAAACTGTTGTACTCATAGATGATATAGACAGATTGAACGCAGCAGAAATAAAGGAGGTTTTACGTTTGATTAGGAATACGGCTAACTTCCCATATATTCAGTTTATAGTAGCCTATGACAAGAATTATGTATGTGAAACATTGAAGAACAATGGAATTAATACTCCTGACCGTTATTTAGAGAAGTTTTTTAATGTGGAAATGTCATTACCAAGAAGTGAGGAGAGAGTTCTTTGTAATGAACTGCTGACTCGTATTCAAGAAACCGTACACACAATATGGGGATTGGAAAAAGAGGATACTAAGATTACCAATATGGTTTATTATCGTCCAGATGATCCTACCAATAGTATCATTGATAACAATTTGGTGACTAAAGTGTTGTTAACTGTCCGAGACGTGATACGGTTCCATAATTCTTTTTATTTATTAGCTAAAGCATATAAAGATCAAAGAGTAGAAAACGAAGTTTGTTTTCAAGATTTATTCTTTCTGGAATTGCTAAGATATAGATATATGGATGTCTATACAATTTTGTGCAATAGGCCTTTTATATTATTACAATTGTCGTATTATGAATTCTCATTAGATAAAGATTATAAAAAAACTCTTCAGGAATATTTAGATAATACACAGATTGAAATTGTTTCAGATATATTAGAGTATTTATTTAGAAACGATAGAGATAAGGCAAATGCAATATATAGTCTTAGAGACTATTATAAATACTTTATGTATAGATTGGATGACAAGGTTCTTACAGTTGATGAGCTTATGTCCTTGGCTGAAAAGGATGACGCAGAGATGATTAAATCTGCGAATCAGTTATATATAAGAAAATATGGATTAGAGTTTGAAAATCAAATAGGAGAACTTTTGGCTCAGATTTATAAAAACAATGCAGAGGGTAGAACATTTGACTATAATGAGATATATAATTTGTTAGAGAAACTGACTAAATCTAATATTAGGGGATTAAGAGATGAAATTTATAATGCTATCATACCTCATCTGCAACAAATGAGGTGTATAGATAATAGGCATTTTAAAGCATTGTTGCACTTATATGATGTAGTGGATTTTAACTCGAAAACGATTAAATATTTTGATATATTGAATTTTTTGATGGCTATATTGGCCAAGAAAAATCTTGCTGTGAAATTGCGACACCCTATTGGGCAAGAAGAATATGATATAGTTTATGATTTCTTATCTAATACGACACATCCAGCTATTATAAGTTCTGCATTATCATCATTTAAAGAAGCTATTGAGAATGGTGATAAAGCCATAATAGACGACTTGTTGATAGATTTATCTGTTTTATCAGACATACAATTAGAACATTTTATAAAAGAACAAAATAAATTTTCTGAAGATGGATTTACGTTATTTTATAATTGCCAAAGTAAAACGGATCCTAAAACACATCGTGTCTATTTAAGGCAAGAAGCACTGGATATAATGAAAAATGAAATTCAAAATAATCCGCAAGGATATTTTAGTATGTTTATTCGTAAAGGAATAACATCTAATCCTGAATATAATACAGTATCGCCTGAACCTTTTTGTGCCCAAATATTTGAAAATTATGGCAATTTTGAGGAGTTCCTGGAAAATTGTAAGGATGATAATCAATATACGATAAGAGTAAAGAACTTTTGGGAATTATATAAGAGTAATGGTTATAGATCAATTAAATTTGAAGGGCAGGGTAATGTTCAAGAAAAAATTGATAACTGTTTTAGATATGAAATAGAGCTTCTTGAACAATTGAAAAAAATAAAAAGATATCTCGATAAGGGTAAAAAGATAAATGAAAATTTAAAGAAAATGTTTGATAATAATCCTTTACCTGTAAAATTAAGAAATGATATATGTAAAATGATTGAAAATTGAATACTTAATAATCTTTTTGTTTATAACAAAGTGTTTCATCCTTTGTATTTCCGACTTTGGAGGAAAATCCCCCGACCGTAAGGGAGGGAAAGTTAGTTTTTGTCTGACAGAATACTTTCTGTCGGACAAAAACACAACTTGCTCTGTTCGTTTGAACAGAGAATCCACTTAAAGTGGATTGTGGCTCCATGTCCATTTATAGCTATAAAATAGAGTCATATTTACCTGATGAAAAATGTAAATATCAGTTTGTTTGTGACAAACTTGTATGCAGAGTTGAATATCGTGTGAATGGAGTGCCTGATATTTAGTTATTTGCCGAAATTTAAATATTCAATATTGAAAGTTTTATGCTGTATTGAACTATGGCATCCTGATTTACAGATATTACATATCAATCTGTATCATATAATAGTATGTAGATTGTTATAGTAAAGTTGTATGCGCTGCTTAATGAAGGTTGTAATGTATTGATAATCAGTGTATATATAAAATAAACTCTGTTGTGATATTGCAATAGTGTAATACCCTGATAACATAACAACATAATACCCTAATAACATAACATTGCAATAACATAGTAATATAACAACATAATACCCTAATAACATAACATTGCAATAACATAGTAACATAACAACATAATACCCTAAAAACATAATATTGCAATAACATAGTAACATAGCAACATAATACCCTAATAACATAACATTGCAATAACATGATAACACAACAACATAATACCCTAAAAACATAATATTGCAATAACATAGTACCCCCATATTATAATATTGTCAGGACATAGTATTATGCCAATATAATGCCCTGACAAAACAATATCCTAATGCTCCAAATAGTATGATTTAAAAATCCAAACAACATAGCCCGGAAAAATCCATCACCATTATCTGATAATGGATCTTTTTGAGCCATCTTCTTCTGCCTATTTGAAAATCGGATTGGAAAGCAGAATCTTGTAATATACTGTACCTCCCACCTCTATGGGAGCCTTGGCAATCATAAACTGTACGGTCTTCCTTTCCACTTTTGCCTGAAGCATGATTCTTCGCACGATGAATCCGGCAGAGAATCTGGCACACCTTTTATCTTTCCATACAGTGAACCCGTCCTTGTCTGTCGTATGGCAGATATACCATTCTCCCGTATCCTCATCGTGTGCGAAATTAACCCGTCCTCCACCGAGAATCCCCAGTTCAATAGACATTGTCTTTGACAGGTAAACCGTTCCCTTGCTGTCCATGTTGATTGTCCGCTTCCTCTGATAAACCACCTGCTGCGGACGTGAGTTCTCCTTGTTATATACTATCAGTGCCATAAGTTTCTGTTTTAAGGGTGATACAATAAACTAACTGATTAGGATATGAATCCTTCTACTGCCAGCATCTGGCTTCTCCATGAGGATCCCCGGTTTGACCGTACTGTATCCATGATCGTGTTTACTTTTCCTGAAATGGCACTTGCCGATATACCCATACATTCACCCAACGCCTTGAATGAAAAGTCTGATTCATAAAAACGCAACGTAAACATCCTGTATTCCTGATAGGAGAACTTTCTTCTGATAAAGTTAAGAATGTCCTTCACCAGTTTTTCACAGCTGTTCAGGTCATCCGGAGAAAGGAAATCCGCATCTTCCCCACATCGAAGAAAGAAATATTCATCCGGATGGGCATATTTGCTTTCCAGCCTGAACTTGGCCATGAACGCTTTCCTGTAACATCCGATAAAGTATGCTTCATAATCCGTTATTTCCCTTTCCGGATTCAGCACCTGCTTTCTTACAAACAGATAAGTGTCATGAAAATTGTCCTCATCCAGTGCCCCGTATCTGCCAACGAGATTTCTTAACCTGTCATAAGACACCGTAAACCAGTCATTGAACCTTTTTTCCACATTGTTCGCTTCCATAATCTTCCATTTATTGAGTTATACATGGCCTGCCCGTGGGTAGGCATTCTTATTTCTTGTGCGTTCCCCAGTTCGTTTTCCGATGATTGCTGCAAGGCTTGCCGTGAAAAAATACGCTCTTGCGCCAGCAAGAGGAAGATTTTTTCACAGGCAACCAAGCCCCTTCAGGGGCCGCCTTGCGCGATCATTCGGAAAAACAACTATCTTTGCTGCAAGAAATGAGGATGACTTCATCTTGAAGCACCTATTTTTATATTTTATGACATTGAGTTCGTAATGAATAAGAAATAATTCCAGTTGATTGAATTAAATTTACACATTTTTAACGTTGTCAATAGTTTTGGTATTTTTATAGTTAATATATTATAAGATTATAAGTAAACCGTTTTTTTTGACAATTTGGGAAACAATCTATTTGTATTTCTTGCATATAAATTGATTACATAATTGCGAGGATATTGTTTCGAATATTTTTTCTTGCTTTAGTATGGTCTGGGTATGCCGGTTTCTATCTTTTCTGATTGTCACTGTATGGTACTTCCAATCTGGTATTGGCTGTTTCAAATAACTCCAATTGTACTTGAGCTTTTATATATTTTCAGTTCTCTATGATAATGGATTATTCCAATTAATATACAGACTGTTTTGGGATTTATATCCGTAATAATACATGCCTTGTATATGTAGTACTTTCTCAAAGACCTTCTTCCCAAAACCGCAATGAGTAGAACAGATAAACTGATATAATTGAGTCAATGCAGAATATTTGTGTCTTATGTAATATTCAATACTACTATCTTAAGCTCTGAAAATTTGGTTACAATCCTTCTTCTTGGCAATATTCCCTGATTTATTAACTAAATTGCCAACTGTTTGCTTGCATATGTTTAGAAATTTTGCGAATATTGCATATAAGTTATGCATAAAATATTTGTCTATTAAATGTCTGACCACTTTTAATTTTTTAAATATCAACAATGTACACAACTTTTTATCAATAATCCTTTTTATGATTTATTCCCACTACCGGGTATTGGTTAATCTTAGTATATATTAGTTGCTTATGGCTGTAAGTTACACTTTAAAAGATAATAAGTCTATAGAAGCGAAAGTCACTTTTTTGCGTATAGCTCCAAATAGCAAAAGACAAACTCTTAATGATATATTCACCAAGTTGTCAGATTTATCTTGGATTAACAGAATGACACCTCCTGCATTACACAAATCGTTTGAAGTTCGTGCAAAGCGTACATTGGATAAGTTTGTGGATATTATTGATAAATCAGCAATCTTACCAGCTGTTGATGCCGTTGTAACAGATGCGGCTGAGTACATCGTTTCAGTGTTAGCACAAGAAGCCATAGTTAGTGAATTGGGTTATAGGGAAATTCCTCTTCCTGAAGTTTATAAACAACAAAAAAGTCAAAATCCAGGATTTGATTTTATAGTTTTAAATGCGCGGGATGTTGTATTATTTGGTGAAGCCAAGTTTGAAAGTGGGAAAAATGCATACGGTAGTGCTCTAAGTCAGATTGTACGTTTTATATCTGAACAAAACGATATTGCTGATTTAGTTGAATTATATATTTTGATACCAGTTCAAGTAAATAGAGTTAATCAAGGTGATAAAGGTTTTATAGCAGCCTTTTCATCAACAAATTTGAATACAAATCGGCTTATAAACAATATACAAAATAATATTAATTATAAGACCGCTAAAGGATATGATGAACTTATATTAGTTGCAGTAGATATGTTATGATTAAGAATGTAATAAGTCAAATCGTTCAAGGAAAGAACCTTCAAGATATTTTAAATAAGACTCTTGCTAGAATATATTCTGAAGGTCCTGTCCATATTACAGATATGGAGATTTTATCTTATTTTGCAACATATAGAAAAGAACTTATTGATGAGCACATGAATGAACTTCTTCTCTATATGGGCATGTATTATAAAGTAAGTGATGTTGAACCGCAAACTTTAAAAGAGTTAGTTCAAACAACATATCGGGATGTAATAAAAGCAGATTTAGGAGAGTGTTATACACCGGTTCAAGTTAATATTATTGATAGTATTAAATCAAATAAATGTTTTAGCTTTTCTGCTCCAACTAGTACAGGAAAATCGCACGTTTTTAGAAGACTAATTCTAGGTTCAGAGAAAGATATAGTAATTTTTGTTCCTTCAAGAGCCCTTATAAATGAATATTATATAACATTGTGTAAGAACATTCCTGATAAAAGTATAAACATATTAACATTCGTTGATAAACTGAACACTCTTAAAGCTAAACGTTCGATATTTATTCTTACCCCAGAAAGAGCTAGTGATTTGTTTAGTCGTTCAGGTGAGTTTGACATAGAATATTTTTTATTTGATGAAGCACAGTTAGGTGAGGAAATATCTATAAGAGGACTTTTATTTGACAGTGTTGTTAGACGTGTATCCAAATTTTATCCTAACGCTAAGATGGTATTTGCTCAACCTTTTGTTGCAAATCCAGAGGCTCAATTTGGTAAGAATTTTATTCCCGACGACGTGTCATTAGGTGTTTCATATCGTCAACGTAATGTCGGGCAAATCTTTTATAGTTATGATAAAAACGAAAATAAATTTTATCATATTGGCATTGATGCTAAAGTCATGGGGTCAAAATTTTCTTTAATGAGTGATCCCATAGAACTTACACTATTGTCTGGAGGCACTGTTTTATTTTATGTTTCTAAATCAAATATTGCTAAAGATAAAGTATTTGTTGATTATAAAAAATACATAGATTTATGTGGTGATATAGATAAGGATTTGATAAAAGAGTATCAAGATAGATTTAAAAACTATACTGGGGCTAAGGACGATCATAATAAGTTTTTTTATTCGGCATCATTGGAATTACTAAAAAAGGGGGTTGTCGTACATCATGGCTCTATGCCTTTAAAAATGCGCTCTATAATTGAAGATTTTATTAATGCTGGTTTATGTAGAATTTGTTTTGCAACAAGTACTATTGAGCAAGGAATCAATATGCCGTTTGATGCGGTATATATTACGCGATTTGAAAAGAGTAAGCCATTGGCTATAAAGAATCTTATTGGAAGAGCTGGCAGGTCAACATCCTATAAGAAACTTGATGTGGGTAAGGTTATTATCAAGAGTAATAATGTTACGGATTTCAGAAAAATTGTTACTAACGATTATACAATACGTACAACTTCATTACTTGAGAATCCTGTTGAAGAATTAGGAACGGATTTTGATGATTTTAGAGAATCTATTATAAATGGAACATTCATAGAAGAGTTTAATATGCCAAAAAAACAGTTAAACTTGTTAAGCAATGAAGAGTTACAAAACAAAATATCAAAAACGATTTCTATACTCGTCAATCAGGATAATACACTTGTTGATATTTATAAGCTACCAACTGCAGAAAAGGATTCTATATTCCAACTTCTAATAGAAATATATGAAAATCATTTAAATAGAAATGTGACAGAAGCTGAAAATGTTATTTTATTGCATGCTCTACATATCTTGTTCTATAGAATGTACTTTAAAACATTTAGCGCAATATGTAAGGTGCGATACAAATTTTTATGCAACTTTAAAGAGATCAAACGACTTCAGGTTTTAGGTCGTGATTATAGTAGGATTAAAGTTAATTATCTCCCTGCATATGCTGATATTCCAAACTTAAAATTAAGCAGATTCCCATTGGTAGATAGGTCCACAAAAGTAAAAGATGTTGATTTCGATGTAGTCGTGTATGATACATATGATTTCTTAGATAAACTAATAGGTTTTAAATTATCGGATATATATTACGCCGCTTTTAAAATTAATTTTGAAGATACACATGATGAAAGAGTGTTGACATTTGCTAATTTAATTAAATATGGTACATCTAATGAAAAAGAAATTTATATGATAAGATATGGTTTATCATTAGATGATATAAGTATATTGGAACCTTATATTTTGAGTATAGATACCAAAGGAATTAAAGTCTCTCCTGATTTCTATGATTTGCCACCAGACATTAGAAAGCCTTTAGAAAGATTTGTTTAAGATGCATATTATTTATCTTGAAATTAATTGGTAAAGGGAATTTTTTATATCCTTATTGTATATAATAACTGAAAAGTAAGCAATTAAAGAAAAAGAACAGAACTTTAAATAAAAAAAGTAAAAGCAACAATTAAAATATAGTAGAAAAACAAAACAAGAAATAATTCGTTGGCAGAATTAAATATCCACTAATTTAATTTTGCCAACGGGTAGGTTTATCTTCTATAACCCCATCTTGCTCCTTACTATATTCATGTTGTCCTTCAGGTTTCTGTCCATGACTCTTGCATAATGTTGTGTCATTCTTGTGGATGCATGTCCGAGCATGGCAGACACCTCCTGTAATGGAACGTTGTTGGCCAGCGTGACGGTCGTAGCAAACGTATGTCGGGCCACATAAGTAATATTTAGAAATGCAATAAAAAACAGAATGACGATAATTAAACGTAAAACGTTTATAATTAAGCATTTTGCGAGAATTGCAGAACAGACAGACCTGCAAAAGAAAACAAAATATTGCGACGTTTCAGTTACCAGACTGTTAGCCGCCTGTTTCGGAAACGACGGCAGGTAACCGATTTTTTACCGATAAGAACAAAGCGGATTTGTATTCACTGTTTCTCAATGTTTTGCATGCCAAAGGACGCTTTTCAAAGGAGTATTTTTACAACCTAAAAAAGAGCGTTATGAAAGTGGAAAAATTCAAGGTGCTGCTCTACCTGAAAAAGAGCGAGCCGGACAAGACCGGCAAAGCCCCGATCATGGGACGGATCACCCTCAACCGCACGATGGCGCAGTTCAGCTGCAAGCTCTCCTGCACCCCCGGGCTGTGGAACGCGCGTGAGAGCCGGCTGAACGGCAAGAGCCGGGAAGCGGTGGAGACCAATGAAAAAATAGAAAGACTGCTGCTTGCCGTACACTCGGCCTTCAATTCCCTCATGGAAAGAAAAAGGGATTTCGATGCCGCCGCGGTCAGGGACATGTTCCAGGGCAATGCGGGCATGCAGATGACCCTGCTCAAACTTCTCGACCGGCATAACGGGGAAATGAAGGCCCGTGTCGGTGTGGACCGTGCGCCCACCACACTCTCGACCTACCTCTTCACCTACCGCACGCTTTCCGAATTCATCAAGGCGAAATTCAAGGTTCCGGACCTTGTCTTCGGGCAGCTCAACGAGCAGTTCATCCGCGACTATCAGGATTTCATCCTTCTGGAAAAGGGATATGCCGTGGACACGCTTCGCGGCTACCTGGCCATCTTGAAAAAGATCTGCCGCATCGCCTACAAGGAGGGCCACTCGGAGAAATACCATTTCTGCCACTTCAAGCTGCCCAAGCAGAAGGAGACAACACCGAAAGCACTCAGCCGTGAGAATTTCGAGAAGCTGCGTGATCTGGAGATACCGGAAAAACGCAGGTCACATGTCATCACCCGGGACCTCTTCCTCTTCGCCTGTTACACCGGCACCGCCTATGCCGATGCGGTAAGCATCACCCGGAAGAACCTCTTCCGGGATGACGAGGGCAGCCTCTGGCTGAAATACCAGCGAAAGAAAACCGACTACCTCGGACGTGTCAAGCTGCTTCCGGAAGCCGTCGCGTTGATTGAGAAATACCGGGACGATACCCGCGAGACTCTTTTCCCGCCGCAGGACTACCACACGCTCAGGGCCAATATGAAATCCCTGCGCCTGATGGCAGGGCTGAGCCAGGACCTTGTCTACCACATGGGACGGCATTCTTTCGCCTCGCTGGTCACGCTCGAGGAGGGAGTGCCGATAGAGACCATCTGCAAAATGCTGGGACACTCCAACATAAAGACCACCCAGATATACGCGCGCGTAACCCCGAAGAAGCTGTTCGAGGACATGGACAGGTTCGTCGAGGCAACCCGCGATTTGAAACTTATCCTTTAATCCCTAAACAATCATTATCATGCGCAGTACATTCAAGCTCTTATTCTACATCAACCGTAACAAGGTGAAATCGGACGGCACGACCGCCGTCCTCTGCCGGATCAGCATCGACGGAAAGAAATCGGCAGTCACGACAGGCGTCTATTGCAAACCCGGGGACTGGGACAGCAAGAAGTGTGAAATCAAAACAGCCAGGGAGAACAACCGCCTTGCCGCCTTCCGCAGCCGGTTGGAAGAGGCGTACGGGAACCTGCTGAGGAACCAGGGAGTGGTCACGGCCGAACTGCTCAAGACCACCGTGTCAGGCGCCAATTCCGTACCGGAATACCTCCTGCAGGCCGGAGAGGTGGAACGCGAACGGCTCAGGGTCCGCTCCAAGGAGATCAACTCCACTTCCACCTACCGCCAGTCGAAGACCACCCAGCTCAACCTCAGGCAGTTCATCGAATCCCGCGGGATGAAGGACATCGCCTTTTCGGACATCACCGAGGAGTTCGCCGAATCGTTCAAGGTCTTTCTCAAGAAGGAGCTGGGACACAGGAACGGACACGTGAACCACTGCCTGTGCTGGCTCAACCGGCTCATCTACATCGCCGTGGACCGGGAAATACTAAGAGGCAATCCGATAGAGGACGTGGCATACGAGAGGAAAGAAACACCTAAACTAAGGCATATCAGCCGCAGTGAACTGAAGCGGATGATGGAAACCCCGCTGCCCGACCCGATGATGGAGCTGGCACGCAGGACGTTCATCTTCTCCTCGCTGACCGGTCTGGCCTACGCGGATACGAGGGCTCTCCATCCCCGTCACATCGGAACGACTTCGGAAGGAAGAAGGTATATCCGCATCCGCCGCGCCAAAACGGACGTGGAGGCGTTCATCCCGCTGCATCCCATAGCCGGACAGATACTGGAGCTTTACAACACCACGGATGACGACAGGCCGGTATTCCCGCTGCCGGTCCGCGACGTCCTCTGGTATGAGGCACATGGAATGGGCGTGGCATTAGGCATGAAAGAGAACCTGTCCTACCACATGGCCCGGCATTCGTTCGGGACCCTGACACTGACCGCAGGTATTCCGATAGAGAGCATCGCCAGGATGATGGGCCACACGAACATCGACAGCACGCAGGTCTACGCCCAGGTCACCGACCGGAAGATATCCTCGGACATGAACCGGCTGATGGAAAGAAGAAAGCCCGCGGCCGGCAAGGAAGCCGCAGGCTAAATAAAAACTGCCGCCGGAATCGTAAATGCAATTCCGGCGACAATCCTTAAACTTAAATACGATATTATACCAATGCAGGGTGATAGTTCTCCTCCAGCAGCCTCTCGATGTCCGACTGCCTGTACAGGATCTTCCCGCCAAGCTGGATATAGGGAATCCGTCCTTGGTCCCTGTAATCCTGCAGGCACCTGCGGCTGATCTTCAACATCCCGGAAAGCTCCCTGTCGGTCAGGAACCGTTCCCCGTTGAAGGGAGGACGGTTGTCACGGGCAAGACGTTCCACTTTTTTCTCCATGTCGTCCAGCAGGGCAAAGAACCTGCGGACACGTTCGTTCTCCTTGTCGATAATGCCTTCCATCTCTTCCGCTCTTTAAAGGTTTCCGTTCTTCCTTCTTTCTCTCACCTCCTTCTCCTTGCGTCTGATGCCGACGTAGACCATCAACTTCTCCACATCCCCGGGCTTGTAATAGAACTTGCGCTGGAGGCGGGTGAACGCCAGCCGTCCGGTATCGCGGAGAGTCTGCAGGGTACGCGGCGAGATGTCAAGGCGCAGGCAGACATCCTGGCCGTCCAGTCACTCTCCGGGTTCCTTACAGCGGTTTCTCTCATACAATCTGTCCACACGTGCGGACAGGTTCTCGGCGCGCGCCAGCATCCTCTCAAGGACACCGGCCTCGATGTAGCATATTTCCATATTTTCAACTCGTTTAAATATCAGTGCGAATATAAGGGAAGAAACCATGAGAGGCAAGCACGACCGGCACACTGGCAGGAATAGTCATGGATAGTCGGTTTTTGTCATATGGGAAGGAAAAAGAAAGCCGAAGCAGGTCTGGATCCACTACCCCCTTTGGGTATGTGAAAGGAACGTTGTGGTGAAAGAAAAAACTCCTTTTCACACATGGATGAGGCAATGCCGGAAGTCCGGCAATAAAAAATGTGGCTTCTCTATCCGGGTAAATGCCATGATTACAGACTTCTTCCTGTTCCTATACCATCAGGTCGGTTACCTTCAGGTTAACAACTTATCCAACCTGTGATAGATCCGGATGTGAAAAGATTACTTTGGCTGGCTATTACAATATAATAAGTAGAATCATGTCAAATCTACTGCTGCTATTGTTTGTTGATAATGGCTGGCAGTAGAACAAACTTTCGTTAAACCAATACGTTCATTCTTTATTATCAAGTTTTTAGACTACCTTTGTATTTTATTAACTCATTTACCAAACATTATGGGACTACTCAAACCGAATCAAGTTTTGAACAAAGCATATAGACAGGTTGCGATTGAAACAACAGATTTTGACTTATTCAAAAATGCCCTTCGCACATTGAGAGACAATATTGTGGATGGGCAAAGAGAACACACGCAAAAAGAACATTTACGTAATTTTCTGAGTGAAACGTTCTACAAGCCATACTACATGGCTCCCGAAGAAGATATTGATTTGGCTATCCGATTGGATAAAACTATCAAGTCCAATATAGGGTTATTGATTGAAGTAAAGAGTACCACCAACAAAGGTGAGATGATTTCTAATGA